>ENA-ORTY01000001-ORTY01000001.1-human-gut-metagenome-genome-assembly--contig:-NODE-1-length-422234-cov-18.755265_pt1 | contig 422234 bp, 392 predicted proteins | sample MGYA00241917_ERZ509198 | MGnify/ENA primary metagenome ERZ509198 (study PRJEB26280, sample SAMEA2338857) | human gut metagenome | biome: human gut; feature: human-associated habitat; material: faeces...
AACAATCCCTCAGTCAGCCTAGCTGACAGCTCCCTTTACACAAGGGAGCCTTATTTTGAACGTATTAAAAAACTCTTTACACGGGTAGACTTTTTTGAACGTAATATAAAACTCTTTAATCGGAGCCGTATTATGCACGTATCAAAACCTTTTGCCTATGGGAGTATCTTTTTATACATATTGTAAGACAATCCCTCAGTCAGCCTGGCTGACAGCTCCCTTTACACAAGGGAGCCGTATTTTGAATGTATTAAAAAACTCTTTACGTAAGGGAGCCTTGTTAGTACTATCAAACTTTTTGACTATGCGAATAATATTTGATACGTATTAAAAAACACTTTACACGGGTAGACTTTTTTGAACGTATTAAAAAACTCTTTAATCGGGGAGCCGTATTTTGATATATAATATGGCAAATATATAACTAATAATATATAAAGCCGTTAAAATATTTGACAAAAATTTTGCGGTATGTTAAATTATATTACGAGCCGCATGTTTCGGGTACAAAGAGACTTTCGTCCACCCTCGACAGCGAGACTGGAAAGAGGAGGTAAAATAATGTTCGCTATCGTACAAACAGGTGGTAAACAATACAAAGTTACGGAAGGTTTAATTTTCAACGTAGAAAAATTAGATGCTAACGTAGGCGACAAGGTTAAACTTGACGTATTGCTACTATCTAACGACAAGGGTGTTGTAACAGGCAACCCTGTTAAAAAGGCTTACGTTGAATGTGAAGTAGTTTCTCAAGCTAAATACGACAAAGTAATTATCTTTAAGTTTAGAGCAAAGAAGAACTCTCGCAGAAGACAAGGTCATCGTCAACCGTATACCGCACTAAAAGTTTTGGCTATCAAAGGTTAATATGACGATTGTAAGAGTAAAAAGAGTAGATAATAAAATCGTATCGGTGGAGTGCGACGGGCATACCGGCTACGGCGAGGAGGGCGAAGATATAGTCTGCGCAGCGTTATCGTCGATAGTGCAAACCGCTATACTTGGACTGTTGCAGGTGGCAAAAATAAATATTAAGTACGAGATTTTCGATGGAAGTGCTCACTTAAAATTTACCTTGCCAAAGGATATGACAAGTAACGAACGCCACGATGCCGATATTATTCTGGAAACTATGTTTTTAGGTGTAGTAGACCTAAATCAAGGTTATTCGGATTTCGTTGAATTGGAGGTAATTTAATATGTTTATTAATATACAATTATTTGCCCATAAGAAAGGTGTTGGTAGCACGAGAAACGGAAGGGATAGCGAATCTAAGCGTCTTGGAGCGAAAAAATCTGACGGTCAATTTGCAAAGGCCGGCAACATTTTAGTTCGCCAAAGAGGTACGAAGATTCATCCTGGTAAAAACGTTGGAATCGGCAGCGACGATACTTTGTACGCACTAATTGACGGCAAAGTAAAATTCGAGAGAAAAGGCAAATACGATAAACAAGTAAGTGTTTACGCTGAATAATAACTTGGGATTGAGTATTCAATCCCTTTTTTATTTTTATGGAATATACGATAGAAAAAAATTTGATTAGGGTAAAAAATGACGAATTTTTTAACCCGATAGATACCGTTACTTGCGGTCAACTGTTTCGCTACAAAATAGACGGGGGAAACGTAACCGTTTTTTCTAAGGATAAGATGGCAAAAATAGTAAATACCGATAGTGGATACGATATCTTTACAAATGACCCTAAATATTTTGTAAATTATCTTGATTTTGACAGAAACTATGGTATAATATATACAAAACTGATAGATAAAGGCCTTGTAGTGCAATGTTGCGAATATTCTAAGGGTATTAGAATACTTAATCAGGACCTTGTGGAAACTATCATTTCCTTTATTATATCGGCAAATAATAATATCCCTCGTATTCAAAAAATAATCGAAAGATTATCAAAAGAAATAGGCGAAAATATGGGCGAATATTACGCTTTTCCAACACTAGATGCGTTATGTAGCGAAGGAGAGGAGTTTTACAAGTCGATAGGGGCAGGATATAGGGCAAAATATCTAGTTGAAACTAGCCGAAAACTTAGAGAGTTAGATATTGAAAGTTGGCGAGAGTTACCAACCGACGACCTATTAAAAAACTTGTCGGGGCTTATGGGCGTAGGACCTAAGGTAGCAGATTGCATTGCGCTTTTTGGCTATCATAAAGAGGACGTTTGCCCTGTGGATACTTGGATAAAAAAGGTGTATAATACCTATTTTGGCTCGTCAAACGACCCAAAACAAATTAGAAAGGAACTAACTAATAGGTTTGGTAATTTGTCGGGATATATGCAACAGTACTTATTTTTCTATCAAAGAGAATTAGATAAATAAATTTGGAGGATAATTATATGGCAAAGAAATACGTGGTTTTGGCTGATATCGAGAGCGTGAGAGTACCTTATTCCGCTTTTGAAAAAGCAATGGAAGAACTATCTAAATACGGAGAGATTGCTACTTGCAAATTCTACGGATATAGCGCAAAGAGGACTAAGGATTACAAACCGTTTATTACGGCTAACTATTACGAGGCTTTGCCACCAATTAAGCATAAGAGAAAGGGTAAGTTAGACCTTCGTCAAGTTATCGACGCTGTAAATATTTCGAACAACTCTGCCGTTGACGGATTTTTCCTAATGTACGGTCAAGGTGATTTCCAACCGCTTATCTCGTGGTTAAAAGCAGCAGGATACGAAGTAATTGCCGGTGTAATCGAGCCGGACGCTAACTCTGCATTGTGCACTTCCGTTATCAAACTAGATGGTACGGGCGTTCAAGCAAACGCTGCATACAAGGCAGTTAAGGCTGAGGAAGAAAAGAAGAGAGTGATTAAGTCTAAGGTGGCAGATACCGAAGATGCTGATGCTGAAATCCTTGCTCAACTAGATGAACTATTAAAAGGTTAATAAATGCGCCAACCAATAAGGTTGGCGTTTATTTTTTCTTTTTTCGATATAAATACAGAAATTGTACGAAAAATTTTTCGGTTTGGTGTTGTTAGAGACTTTTTATTATTGTATAATGGCATTGATTGTTAGTTGTTAAGATAATTTTAGAAATTAAATATAAGCAAATAAAGGGGTATTTATGAGAAGAGCAACGGGAGTGTTATGTCCTATTTTTTCGGTATTTGGCAAAAATGGTATAGGCAATTTTTCAAACGAAACGAAATATTTTATAAAATATATTAGCGAAATGGGGTTTAAGTATTTGCAAATATTACCACTAAGCAAAATAGGTCTAGGCAATTCGCCGTATATGTCGGAAAGTGGTTTTAGCGGTAACGAACTATTTATTGCGCCAGATTTTTTGCGTAGGGAAGGGCTAATTGACGAATCAACGGAAAATAACGCAGTATATCACGGCAGTCCGTACGTAGTTGATTACGATTTTGCAAGAGAAAATAGCAAGAAATTGCTAAAAGTAGCCTATGAGAATATAAACGACAAGTGGCGTAATCTTACCGAAACTTTTTCAATAAAGCAAAAATATTGGCTAGACGACTATGCTTTTTTCAAGGCAGTATTAGAGCATTTTTGCGTAGATAACTTTTTGTACTTGCCAAAGGAGATAAAAAACAGAGATAAAAACGCCTTAGCTAATCTAAAAGAGGAATTAAACGATAGGATAGAGTACTTTAAGTTTGTAGAAACGCTATTCTACTATAATTGGCAAGAAGTGAAAAACTACGCCAATTCCGTAGGCGTGAAGATAATAGGCGATTTGCCGTTCTATTTGTCGGCAAGTTCGTGTGAAGTATGGTCGAATAGAGAGCAATTTTTGGTGGACAAAAACTACGTTCCAAAAAAAGTTGCGGGCGTTCCACCCGACTATTTTAACGAAAAAGGTCAAAAATGGGGCAACGTGTTGTACGATTACGACGCAATGAGAGAGGACGGATTTAAGTATTTGTACAAAAAATTCGAGTACCAACTAGAACTTTACGACGTGCTTAGAATAGACCATTTTAGAGCGTTCGACAGTTATTACGCCATAGATAACAAGGCAGAAGACGGCACTAAGGGCGTGTGGAAAAAGGGAATAGGTAGGGAATTTTTGCCAAAACTAATTAAAAAATACGGCACGGAACGTTTTATTTTGGAGGACCTTGGTCAAATAACTAAGAGTGTGAAAGACCTTGTAAAAGATACGAAAATACCACCTATGAGAGTATTTCAATTTGGTTTTGACGGAACGGACAACGAGCATTTGCCACATAATTATAAAAATGAGATGGTGGTGTATTCGGGTACGCACGACAACAATACCACGCTTGGCTGGTTATACTCGTTAGACGGACAAACTAGGGTGTCGGTGCTTGATTACGTGGGCTACGAAGGCGTTTATTGGGGAATAGGCGGTAAGGATAATACTTCTGTTAAGAGTATAATTAGAGAACTACTTGCCTCGCCGGCAGGTCTTGTCGTTTTGCCTATGCAAGATATATTAGGTTTTGGTGAAGATACTAGATATAATATTCCAGGAAAAGCCGACGGCAACTGGGAGTATAGGATTACGACCGATAATTTACTAGATATAGACGAAAAATTCTTTAATGAAAATATAAGAAGATATTTTAGATAGTATGATATTGTTTATTGCTGAGAAAAATACGGATAGCGACCTAATTATAAAGTCTGCAATAGGAAAGTATTTAGAGTTTTGCAAAAACGCATATATTGACGACGAAACGGATAAAATGCTGAAAAGCCTAAACGTAGACTCTAAAACGTTTGTTAATAACGTAAAAATAGTAAGGGGCGGAAAACCGTATTTAGAATATAACGGGGAGCGTATGCCGTTAAAATTTTCGTTGTCGCACACCGACGGGCTTACCGTAGTGGGCGTATCGCATAGTGAAGTAGGCGTGGACTGCGAAAGGTGGAAAGAAAGGGACTACGTAGGGATTGCAAGAAGAGAAAATTTTGGTTTTACGCCAATTAGCGAAGAAGAATTTTACGACGAGTGGACAAGGCGAGAGGCTGTGGCTAAGTATTACGGCAAAGGCTTTTCGCACGTAAAACAGAAAATAGACGCCCCAAAAGTAACGAATCTAAAATTCGTGTATAATTGCAGTATTGCCGTAGTTTCAACGGAGAATTTGCTAGTTGCGTTATTGACATAGACGGCATTATGTTGTAAAATACTTTTTAGATACATATAGGAGGAAACAAGATGGTTTTTGATAAATGCAAACAAATAGTTGCAGACCAAATGGGTATCGACCCTGAAAGTATTACTATGGATAGCAAGTTGATTGAGGATATCGGCGCTGACTCTTTGGATACGGTGGAGATTTTGCTAAACATAGAAAACGAGTTTGGTATTGAACTAGAAGACGGAGTAGTAGAAAATTTCACGACCTTCAAGGACGTGGTAGAGTACGTAGAATCGTTAATCTAAAATAAAAGCCGAAAGGCTTTTTTTTATTGCAAATTTACACGCAAATTTAATTAGTTGTCGATTAAAAGAGTTTATAAAGAGGCAAAATTACAAATATATTAACGATATGGTTTATAATAAAACTATGGATACTATATAAATAATTATATTAGTATTCATATTTTTTTTATTAGTATTGTAACGCATTTTTTTGTGTGATATAATGCAAATATATAAGGAGAGATATATGAAAATAAGTGAGATACGAGAAATACTAGATGCAAAAGTTTTGTGTTGTGAAGAAAAACTTGGCGACGACGTTAAAAATGCCTGCGCTTCCGACTTAATGAGCGACGTTTTAGCCTTTGTAAAGGACGAGGCGGTGCTTATTACAGGGCTTTGCAACCCACAAATCGTAAGGACTGCCGAGATGATGGATATGCGTTGTATAGTGCTTGTAAGAAGCAAAAAACCCGACGAAGTTATACTTGACTTAGCAAGGCAAAAAGGCATAGTTATGCTTAGCTCGTCGCTACGTATGTTCGAGGCTGCTGGAAAACTATACAAAGCGGGGCTAAGTGGAGAATAAAATGGCAATTAAGTTAGAGTACGACGTAGAGGGCGATAATTTTAGTACCGCAGGCAGTGCTAGTGATTCGGTAAAGTCGCAACTAAAAATGATAGGGTTGTCGCCTCAGGACGTTAGACGTGTGGCTATTGCTATGTACGAAGGCGAGATAAATATGGTTATCCACGCAGGTGGTGGCAAAGCAACCGTCGAGATTTTCCCTGATAAAGCAGTCATAGTATTAAAGGACGAAGGGCCTGGCATTAAGGACGTGGAACTAGCAATGCAAGAAGGCTATTCTACTGCAAGCGACCAAATACGCAACCTAGGTTTTGGCGCAGGAATGGGTCTGCCGAATATGAAAAAATGTAGTGATAAAATGGAGATTGATACCGTTTTGGGCAAAGGAACTACTATTACGATGGAGATAGTCTTTTCTAGTTAGGTGAAAAATGGAATTAGTAAACAAATTACATACGGTTTCGTTGGATTTTGATAAATGCAAAGGGTGTCTTACCTGTATGCGAAGGTGTCCTACCGAGGCGATAAGGGTGAGAAACGGCAAGGCAAAAGTGCTGTACGATAGGTGTATCAGTTGTGGAGAATGCGTAAGGCTTTGCCCGCATAACGCCAAAAAAGTGCAATATGACGAACTATGTGAAATTGAAAAGTTTAAGTATAAGGTAGCACTCGTTCCGCCTACCTTGTATTCTCAGTTTAATAATCTTGACGACGTAAACTATGTACTTAACGGCCTAATTAAATTAGGGTTTGACGACGTGTACGAAGTGGCGCAGTCTGCCGAGTACGTAACTGAATTTACCAAAAAGGAACTAAGGAAGAAAAGGACTATGCCCGTTATTAGTACGGCTTGTCCCGCCGTTTTGGATTTGATTTTGGTAAGATATCACAATTTAATGGATAACCTTCTAAAAGTGCTTGCTCCTGTGGACGTTGCGGCAAAACTTGCAAGAGAAAAAGCAGAAGAAAAATCGGGGGTAAATAAGGAAGATATAGGTATATTCTTTATATCGCCTTGCCCTGCAAAAATATATGCGTTAAAAACGGGAATCGGCGTAAAAAAGCCACTTGTAGACGGGGTGCTTAGTGTAAGCGAAATTTACTTCAAGCTTTTAGACGTAATGAAAACGATAGAAACGCCGATGCCTATGTCGAATATAAGTATTCGTGGGTTAAGGTGGGCGTCGTCGGGTGGCGAATCGGCGGGCGTAAGACGTGATAAATATCTTGCTTGCGACGGTATGGAAAACGTTGTTAACGTACTAAATCAAGTGGAGGACGGCAAACTTAACGACCTTGAATTTATAGAACTTAACGCTTGCGTAGGTGGTTGTATCGGTGGAGTGTTGAACGTGGAAAATCCGTTTGTTGCAAGGACTAAACTACTAAACCTAAGAAACAATTTTATTCCGCTTAAAAATCATCTTAGCGATATAGATAAGGACGACGAATTTTTCGAGTGGCAAGTTGCACCTGAACTGCAAGATGCGTATAAACTTAGTGACGACAGATTAGAGGCCCTTGAAAAACTAAACGAAATAGAAAAATTGTATATGACGTTGCCTCAAATCGACTGTGGCAAGTGCGGTTCGCCAAGTTGTAGGGCGTTTGCAGAGGATAAAGTGAAAGGGTACGTGGACAAAAACTATAATTGCCCACAACTACAAGACCAAATAATAGGAAACGTAGATAATGAAAGTGATTGATTTAGTGGAAAAGTACGGCTTAGAAGCCGTGGTGATGGCTAGTCCCGATAGGGAAATAGTTACGGGATACTGCGGGGACTTGCTTAGCGTAGTTATGAGTGAAGCACCAACGGACAGCGTGTGGTTAACAGTGATGAACAACGTAAACGTAACGGCAGTAGCAAGCCTTACCGACGTAAGTTGCGTGGTTATTTGCGGAGTAAATCAAATAGACGAAATGCTGATAACTAGGGCAAAAGAAAACGGCGTGAACGTACTTTCTACAAATAAAGACGTGTATAATATGGCAGTAGAAATTGCTGGTGGACTATGAAAATTAGGTATGATTTGCACGTTCATTCGGGGCTTTCGCCGTGCGCTGACGACGATATGTCGCCTATAAATATTTTGGCTATGGCGTCTGTTAAGGGGCTGAATATGATTGCAATTAGCGACCATAACGCCATTAAAAACGTAGAAGTTGCAATAAAATTAGGCGAATTACTAGGCATAACGGTAGTTCCTGCCGTTGAACTGCAAACTAGCGAAGATATACACGTTTTATGTTTGTTTGAAACCTATGAAGATTTGAGTAATTTTTATAATACGCTTACCTTCCAAAAGGTGAAAAACAACGAAAGTATTTTTGGTGAACAAATCGTGTACGACGAGGACGGAAACCACAAGGGATACGAAGAAAATTTGTTGCTCGTTGCTAGCGATTTGCCGTCGTACAAAGCACTTGAAAGAGTAAAAGAGTTTAACGGCTTAGCAATCCCTGCGCATATTGATAGGGACGAAGGCGGTATGTTAAACGTGCTTGGCGAAGTAGGTAGCGAGTTTGACGTTGTTGAATTGTCGCCGTCGGCAAGTAGCGAAATTATAAAAAAATACGATAGTCGCAAAATTCTGCGAAACTCAGATGCGCACATATTAGAGGATATAGGAAAGGGCGGTGGAGAAATGAATTTAAGGAAAAATACCGTTCAATATTTATTTAGCGAACTTAGAGGAGACTATGGAATTAAAAACTGAAAAAGAAATTTTACAAGACGTTGAAAAAAGGGTATCGTGGATAAAAAAAGTGCTTGAAACGTCGAGAGCAAAAGGCATTGTGTTTGGGAATAGTGGTGGAAAAGATTGTACGCTGGTAGGTATTTTGTGCAAAAAAGCAACCGAAAACGTGGAGTGTATTATAATGCCGTGCGAAGCAAAACGCAATTTTTTGGTGGACAAAAACGATGCGCTTTTAGTGTGTGACAAGTACGATATAAAACACTTAGAAGTGGATTTAACGCCCGTAAAAAAGGCGTTTAGAGAAGTGCTTAATAATAGCGTGGACGAAAATAACGTAATGGCTTACGCTAATATTAACCCACGAATTAGAATGACTACTTTATACGCATACGCCTACGAAAAAAATTACCTAGTTGCAGGAACGGGCAATAGAAGTGAAAGAGTTATGGGCTATTTTACCAAGTTTGGCGACGGTGGATACGATTTTAACCCGATTAGCGACCTAACTGCAACGGAAGTGTTTAGATATCTTGAAGTGCTAAACGCACCTAGGGAAATTATAGATAAAGCGCCGTCGGCTGGACTATTTGAAGGGCAAACCGACGAGAAGGAAATGGGGCTAACCTATAAAGATTTGGATACGTACATCTTGACGGGGGAAGGCACTGACGAATTAAAAAACAAGGTGGACGCTACCTACAATAGAACGAAACATAAGCGTGCACCGTTATTAAATTATCCAAACGAGATAGAATAAACTAAAAATTACGAAAAAAAAGTAAGACGCAAATAAATTTTCTGGTAAAAGGAATAAATAATTGCGTCTTTTATTGTTTTTATTTTAACGATTTGATATAATTATTGTATATTTTATATATAAATATTTATATATATTTTATTTTAAGACAAAGAGGGAGGTAATTATGTCTATTATTAAGGGCAGCACGGTTCAATTTTCGGGTACGAAAGAGCAAGAAAACGAACTTAGAAGCTATCTAAAAGAGAATCGTGAAGTAAGGGGAGTATTGATGCCTGCACTACAAAAGGCTCAAGAGATTTACGGATATTTACCTATTGAAGTACAAAGAATTATAGCCGAAGAACTAAATATTCCGCTAGAAGAGGTTTTTGGTACTTCTACGTTTTATTCGCAATTCACCCTAAATCCTAAGGGAAAATACGAGGTTGCTGTATGTTTAGGTACTGCTTGCTACGTAAAAGGTTCGGGCGACGTTATTGCAAAATTTGAAGAAATGCTTGGAATTAAAGCAGGAGAATGTACGCCGGACGGCAAATTTTCGATATCGGCAACAAGATGTATCGGTTGCTGTGGTCTTGCGCCTGTTTGTACGGTTAACGGCGACGTGTACGGCAAAATCGTTCCTAACGACGTAGCAGGTATTTTGGAGAAGTACAAATAATGAGAGAGTTATCTCTTAATATTCTGGATATCACTCAAAATTCTATCACGGCTTGTAGTACTACCGTTATGATTAGCATAGGCGTTACGGGAAACCTTATGACTATTGCTATAACCGATAACGGCAAGGGTATGGACGAAGAGATGGTAAAAAGAGTTACCGACCCGTTCACGACCAGCAGAACCACAAGAAAAGTAGGTATGGGATTGCCACTTTTTAAGATGGCTAGCGAAAATAGTGGTGGAACGCTTAGCGTAACTTCTACGGTTGGAGTTGGTACTAAGGTTACGGCGACTTTCGAGGTGAATAATATCGATAGGCCACCACTTGGCGACGTAGCGTCGGTGTATACGGGGCTAATTTACGCCTCGCCTAATATTCGTTTTATATTTAAGTTTTCCTATAATGGTGAAAATTTCAGCGTTGATACCGAGGAGATAAAGGCAAATATCGGTAGCATACCAATAAACGAGTACGAAGTGTTAAAGTTTGTAGAAGAGATGATAAACGAGAATATGAATTGTATATGTAAAGGAGAAAGATTATGAAATCTATAAGTGATATTAATGCAATTAAGGAGCAAATGCAAGCAAGAATTATTGCAAGAGATAGCAGTGCTACCGACCAAGAAATTAGGGTGGTAGTAGGTATGGCTACTTGCGGTATTGCGGCAGGGGCAAAGCCTGTATTTGATACGCTAGTTGAAGAAGTTGCAAAACGTCAACTAAAAAACGTAAGAATAACTAGGGCAGGCTGTTTGGGTATGTGTAAATTAGAGCCTATGGTGGAGGTTTTCGTGCCAAATAAACCGAAGGTAACGTACATAAAAGTAAACAGCAATGTTGCTAAGAAAATAGTTGCAGAGCATCTTGTAAACGGCAACATCGTAGTAGAAAACGTAATAGGCAAAGAATAAGGAGGAAGTATGGTTCGCAGTCAAGTATTAGTATGTGGTGGTACGGGTTGTACTTCTAACCATAGCGGAGAATTAATAGTAGAGTTTGAAAGTCTTATCAAACAAAATAATTTGCAAAACGACGTTCAAGTAGTTAGGACGGGTTGTTTTGGTTTGTGCGCAGCAGGTCCTGTGGTAATAGTTTATCCAGAGGGTGCTTTTTACTGCCACGTACAAGTAGAAGACGTAAAAGAAATAGTAGAAGAGCATTTAATAAAAGGTAGAATAGTACAAAGATTGTTGTATAAGGAAGATAACGAAAAACTTATCACGGCGCTTAGCGATACTAATTTTATCAAAAAACAAACGAGAATAGCACTTCGTAATTGTGGCGTTATAAACCCAGAAGAAATAGACGAGTATATTGCATACGACGGATACCAAGCGCTTATTAAAGTGCTAACCACTATGAAACCTCAGGACGTAATAGACGTAATTAAAGACTCAGGTTTAAGAGGAAGAGGTGGCGGTGGATTCCCTACCGGTATGAAATGGCAATTTGCCGCAAACTCCGTTAGCGACGAAAAATACGTGTGCGTAAACGCCGACGAAGGCGACCCTGGTGCATTTATGGATAGGTCGGTGTTAGAGGGCGACCCACATTCCGTACTAGAAGCAATGACGATAGCAGGTTACGCAATAGGCTCTCACCAAGGTTTCGTGTACATAAGGGCAGAATATCCTATCGCAGTACAAAGACTAAAAGTTGCTATTAAACAATCAAAGGAATACGGACTACTAGGTAAAAATATTTTGGACAGCGGTTTTGATTTCGATATTGAAATAAGGCTTGGCGCAGGCGCATTCGTATGCGGAGAAGAAACGGCGTTAATGACGTCCATCGAAGGACACAGGGGCGAGCCTAGACCACGTCCACCGTTCCCGGCGGTAAAAGGATTGTTTAATAAGCCTACGCTACTAAACAACGTAGAAACGTATGCAAATATTTGCCAAATCATTCTAAAAGGTGCGGATTGGTTTAGGTCCATAGGTACTGAGAAATCTAAGGGAACTAAGGTATTTGCACTAGGTGGTAAAATTACCAACACAGGTCTTGTAGAAATCCCTATGGGTACTACGCTTAGAGAAGTAGTTGAAGATATCGGCGGTGGCGTACCTAACGGAAAGAAATTCAAGGCAGCGCAAACGGGCGGACCTTCGGGTGGCTGTATACCTGCTAGCCTAATAGATATTCCTATCGACTACGACAACCTAATTTCGATAGGCTCTATGATGGGCTCGGGTGGTTTGATAGTAATGGACGAAGACACTTGTATGGTAGATATTGCAAAATTCTTCCTAGAATTTACCGTGGACGAATCTTGTGGTAAGTGTACGCCTTGTAGAATAGGTAACAAACGCTTGTTAGAGCTATTAGAAAAGATAACTAACGGTAACGGCGAATTAAAAGACCTAGACGAAATGGAAGAACTATGCCATTATATAAAAGAAAATTCACTTTGTGGATTAGGTCAAACTGCTCCTAACCCCGTACTATCTACACTTAGATATTTTAGGGACGAATACATTGCGCATATCGTAGACAAAAAATGTCCTGCGGGCGTATGTAAAAAACTTGTTAAATACGTTATTACGGACAAATGCGTGGGCTGTTCGTTGTGTTCAAGACGTTGCCCTGTTGGCGCAATTCGTGGCGTAGTTAAAGAGAAATTCGTAATAGACCCTAAGGTATGTATCAAGTGTGGCGTATGTTACGAGAATTGTAAGTTCGGCGCAATCGTAAAGGAATAGGAGGGCAGTATAATGGATATGGTAAATTTGAAAATAAATAATATTCCCGTAAAAGTAAAGGCTGGCTCTACTATTTTAGAAGCAGCAAGGGTAGCAGGAATCAGAATCCCTACTTTGTGTTACTTGAAGGATATAAACGAAATAGGCGCATGTAGAGTGTGCGTAGTAGAAGTAAAGGGCGCAAGAAGTTTAGTTGCGTCTTGCGTGTACCCTGTAAACGAGGGTATGGAAGTATTTACGAATACTCCAAAAGTACTAAAAAGCCGTAAAACGACGGTGGAATTGTTGCTTTCTCAACACAATAAGGACTGCTTGTCGTGCGTAAGAAACAACAACTGCGAACTACAAACTTTGGCAGCAGAACTTGGTTGTGATGCGCATAGGTTTAACAGCGTAGCCACCGAAGATATAAAAGACGTAAGCGGAATAATAGTTAGAGATAATAGTAAATGTATTTTGTGCCGTAGGTGTTCGGCCGTTTGTAGCAAAGTGCAATCAATCGGCGTAATCGGCGCTAACGGTAGAGGCTTTAATACTCACATAGGTTGTGCTTTCGACCAAGAGATTAGCCAAACCGAGTGTGTAAACTGTGGTCAATGTATCACGGCTTGTCCAACGGGCGCACTAAGAGAAAGGGACGATATCGACGAAGTATTCAAGGTAATCAACGACCCTACTAAGACGGTTATCGTTGGTACTGCGCCTTCCATAAGGGTTGCTCTTGGCGAGGAATTCGGCATTAAAATGGGCGAAAACGTAGAGGGTAAAATGGTCGCAAGTTTGCGTAGACTTGGCTTTGACAAGGTATTCGACGTAAACTTCACTGCCGACCTAACTATTATGGAAGAAGGTTACGAGTTCTTAAACAGGGTTAAAAACGGCGGTGTATTGCCTATGTTTACTAGTTGTTCGCCTGCTTGGATTAAGTTCTGCGAGCACAATTTCCCAGACCAACTAGACCACTTATCTACTTGTAAGTCGCCTCAACAAATGTTCGGCGCTCTATGTAAAACTTATTACGCTGAGAAACTTGGCATAGACCCTAAAAATATAGTAGTTGTCAGCATTATGCCTTGTACTGCTAAAAAGTTTGAAAAAGGCAGAAATAATCAATCGGCAGCAGGATACGCTGATATAGATTACGCACTTACCACAAGAGAACTTGCTAGAATGATAAAACGCCAAGGCATTATGTTCAACGACTTGCCTAAGGAGGAGTTTGACGCTCCGTTTGGTATTGCGTCGGGTGCAGGCTTGCTATTTGGTGCAACGGGTGGCGTTATGGAAGCAGCACTTAGAACGGTTGTGGAAATACTAACGGGCAAAGAACTTGACAACTTAGACTTTACCGAAGTTAGAGGCGTTGAGGGTATAAAGGAAGCGTCCTTTGATATTGCAGGCACTACCGTGAACGTTGCAGTTGCAAGCGGACTAGGTAACGCAAGAAAACTTATGGACGAAGTAAGAGCAGGAAAGAGCAAATATCACTTCGTTGAGATAATGAGTTGCCCAGGCGGTTGCGTAAACGGTGGTGGTCAACCTATCAAGTCGGCGTACGAAAGAAATAACAAGGACGTTAGAGAGGTTAGAGGAAAGGCAATTTACGATGCTGATAAGAAGATGACGCTTCGTCAATCGCATAAAAACGAAGGTATTAAGCAACTATACGCTGAATATCTAATCGAGCCAAACAGCCACGTAGCACACGAAATTCTACATACTAGATACGTAGCAAGAAGCAAAAACTAAATATAAAAGAAAAAGGATAGCGCGCTATCCTTTTTTTGTGTTATTTTTTATTTATTATACCTGTTTTATAAAAATCTTGTTTTACGTAGGTATATTACGCTTAAAAGAATAATATATAGAGCAATAAAAAAAGCCACCATGTAGGTGGCTTTAATAACCTAATTATTTGCTTACTTCGTTGTCAAAGTTTTCTAGTGCTTTAACGGAAATAGCATAGCACTTTCCTAGTCCGTCCTCGTCCAAATTGTCGTACGAATCGTAGCGAGTGTGGTAGTAACTTTCTAGTTTGTGGTTTAGTCCGGTTACGCCCGTTGCTCTAAATCCTGCTTGTGCAAACGCAGCAGAGTCGGTAGCACCGCCAAGTGGTGGAACCCAACCTTTCTTGCAAGCAATATCAAGTTCTTGCGCAGCCTTAATAAACGAGTCGCTAACTTCTTTATCAGCCTTTACAGTGCCGTTTAGGTCACGATAGTTTACCATTAGGTATTTTGCATCGTGAATAGTGTCGTAAGAGTAAATCCAAGTAGGTACGTCGTCAAATTCGCCTTTATGCGCTTCGCACCATGCTTTTGCGCCTCTTAGTCCTGCCTCTTCTGAGCCAGATAGAATTACGCCTACTTCGGTGTGTTCAAGTTCGATTCCTTGCTCTTTCATTGCTTTTAGTATAGCGATACCCATATAGCAACCGGTTAGGTTGTCGTTAGCGCCGTCTACTACGAAGTTTTTATTTCTCATACCGTATAGAAGCAATGTGAACGGAACGAATGCTATGCCACCGATACCACACCAGAAAATCGTGCCTAAGATACCAGGAGCGTCAGCCGTTAATACGCCAACGTTAAAGCCGTTAACTGCTGCTATGATGCAAAGTACTAAGTTGTAAATTGCGCCAAGAATAACTATAACGGCGTGTCCTTCAAAACCTACGCCACCTAGCATTCTGTTTACAGGCCATTCCCAAGCAGCGTCAGGGTGTCCGTTAAAGAAAACTCTTCCCTTTACTTCGCCGGTACATTTTTTAATAGCGGTTACGTTGTGTCCCTCTTTTTCAGGGAATAATTTATCGATTGCTTTTTTGTAAAAACCAAATTGTAAGAACATAATCAAAAAGCCGAACAATACTAGCGCTGCGCCAAGAGCAGGTATAAAGAACAAACATACCAAGCCAAGTAGTGCGCAGGTCAAAGTGATGTATAACCAGCCGTAGAACGAACCCGGATTTTCCTTAAAGGATTCTACCGATACCTTTTCACATCCACAATCTTTTGCTAAGACGTCAGCCATATATTCGCAAGCAACTTTTTCGCCCTCGCTACCTGGGTCACGTTTTGGCATATCTTTACAAATATGCGTAATTTCGTTGACCATATACTTTGCGGCCTTGTCTTTTTCGTTGATTAACTTAGAAAAATCTGCCATATTTTCCTCCTAAAATAAATACTATGTAAATTTTATCATACTAAAAAATTCTAATCAAGGGTAATACCAAACAAAAAATGCATTTTGTTTAATTTTGCCCGTAAAAAGCAAAAAATTCAAAATACATTTAATATTTTTTAATTTTTTTTATCCTTCTCGTTGTTTATTTCGCATAGTCATAGTGTAGATAAATATTATGATTGCAACGACTACCGTTACTACCGAGATAACTATTGCTATTATTTGGTTTTGAGTTAGTCCTTCGTTAATCAAATTCACCTTTAATACGTAGCCCTCTAAGCCGTCAAATCTAACTTTTACAAATTCGCCACAGTTTTCAATTACGGTTACTTTGTCACCGTCTTTTAGGTCTTTAACGACGTGGCTGTTTTCGTTAGGCTCGGCATACATTTTTACAGGCACACCTATCGAGGAGGACTTTACAATCATATAACTATAAGTTATTTCAGGTGGTTTTACGTCCGCAATGAGCATTAATTCGTCTTGAACCACGAATGCACGTTTGCCTTTGTATTCCACTTCGTACCACGTAAAGCCGTTGTTAAAGCCTTTTACTTCGCTTATAACGGTTATGCTTTCAGGCGGATCGGGTATCTTTACGTCGTCGTTAACTAACGGGTATCTATACATAGTATAATTGCCGTGTTTTGCCTGCGCAATTTTATTTATAGGCGTTTTTTCTACTTTCGTTAGATACTTGTTTTCAATAACGCCGTATTTGTCGCTACATAGCACGAATTTTTTGCTATCGCCAAAGTCAAAGAACGCCCAAACTATCGTTTCGTTTTCAACAAGGCTTGCTATTTCGCAGTTGTTAGAATGTGCGTATAATAGGGTATTGCTTGGTATTTTGTACGCCGTTAATTCGTCAAGCAATCCACTAGGAACTTGTGGCGTTTCGTTTTTCGTATTGTCGATTAAGTCGTTAAACTCTTCGCTAGTTACCTTAAATATAGCGTTTAGATTTTCGTCCGTAATATACAGTGCGTTATTAACGATAGCAAGATCGGTAACGTACTGCAACTTGTAGGTAGCGTGCGCCAAGGTTATCGTTACGGGTGTTGTACTTATCGACGAGCCGTCGTTTGTAAAATACGATATTTTAACTCCTATTTCGTCAGTGTATAATACGAAAATATTGCCGTGTGCGTCTACTTCAAAGTCGATAATCCCACCAATTTTTGCGTTTTGCAAATTTAAGGTAATTTTGTGATTGCCAAGATATTTTTCAATATTTATGCCGTTTTTTACGTATATGAAACTGCCGTTTTTATTTGCAGATATATTATCTACGTTATCTAGGTTAAGCGGGGTGCTTTTCCCTTCGTCAAAACGATATGCTTGTTCGTTGGATAGATATAATATTCCGTTTTTGTATGCTTTTATATCGGTGATATTTTCGTAAGGATAGGTTTTTTCTTCCTCGGTGGCTATACTCCTAGTGATAAGGCTAGTACTTGTAGAGTAGTAGATTACGTCGTTATTTACGGTGAACGCAGTCGGTACGTCTTGTAGCTTGTAGCATTTCACGTTTTTAACGTCGGTGATATCTTTTACGGCTAGGTTATTGCTGTCAAGTACGTAAGTTTTGCCGTTATCTTCTACTACTTGCTTAGGGCCGTTTAGCTTGCTTACGTCGTTACCTTTGTTGCCGTATTCGGCGGTGATTACTACCTTACCTTGTAATATCTGTTCTAGGTCGTATTCTTTTACAGTACCCGTACCTTTGTCTGCAATCAGCATTATTTTATCGCTTATTTTAAGGTCGGTAATTCCATATACTTTTAGTTCCTCGTTTGTAATGGTGCTATTTCTAATGCCGTAGGAGTTGTATTCTATAATAGTTTTGTCGTCGGTGTATTCAATATTATCTGTAAACTTTGTAATAACGTATTTGTTTTTGTTTTCGATTTTGAATAGAGTTTTGTCATTGATATAATAAATTGCACCGTCTATTATCTTTATGTTTTCCGCTCTCAATAAATCTGCATCTTCGTTGATTTTTTCTGGTTTAGAAAGCACGAACCCGTCTTGGATAGTTATTTGATATAAATAGCCATTATTTAATACGTAAATTGCGTCGTTTGTAAGATAATATGCCAAAATTCTGCTAGGTTCAATGCCGTTTTCGGTTAGCAACTGCGCTAGAGTATCCGTGTAGTCTTTTCCGTCTAAGGTTTTTATAACTATTGAATTATTTTCTAGGTATGCAACGTAATTTTCGCTAATTTGCAAGGAAAATAGTGCGCCATTTACGCTGATAGGATTAAAAAATCTACCTTTAACGAATATTTTTTTTAATTTTTCGTCAAAAATTGCTACTTTGCTCCCACTAATTGCTATTTTGGTAGGGGACTCTATATTAACGTATGAGTTTTCGTCGGGAAAAACCATTTCTAAATTTGCCTTGTTTTCTCTTGCTGAAACAGGGCGTACATATGCTACGCTAAGCGTTAGCGCTAAAAACAAGATTAACAGAGTAGAAAGCAAAAATTTAGATTTCGTCTTTTGCATGATTGCTCCTTTAATGTAGTTATTATATTTATTATATAAGTTAAAAAATATTTAGTCAATAATTATCAAAATACAAAGTATAAATCAATTAACTTGTTGTAAAAAATATGCTTGTGTGATAAAATACCCGTAGGAGATTATTATGAATAGACGAAATCATTTTAAGAAAAGACCTCAAAGAGAGATAGAATATATACCAACCGGTAGTAAGGAGGCGCTTGCTACGCTTGTAAGTGATATGGGCTTGCACCCAAAAACGAAGGAATTGTTTGAAAAAAACGGCATAGTTACGGCTATGGACGTGGCAAAACGAAACTCGAAGCAGTTGTTTAAGATACAAGGTTTTGGCAAAAAAGACCTAATAGGCGTAGAAAGAGAACTTGGAAAACTAGGCTTGACGCTTGCGCCGTTACCGGAAATTAAGGAAACGCCAAAGCAGGAAACGGAAGAAAAGGTGGCTAGCGAAAAAACCGTAAAGCAAGAGCCTAAGGAAGAGATATCTAAACAAGAAAGACCAAGACAGGAAAAACCGAAACAAGAAAAGCAAAAGCAAGATAGACAAGAAAGGCGAGATAAAAAACCACAAAAAAACGAGAAGGACAAAAGAGATAAAAATACTAACGAGTTTAAGCGCATTAGTGTAGGCGGTAAAATAGGCTTAGCAAAAGGTGGCGAAACGGTTATTCCCGCTGAGTACGGCGAAGTGTTTATGCCAAAGGAAGATATGGTGTGCGTGGACGTAGACGGCTTGTTTGGATACGTAAATATGCAAAACGAAATGATTATAGAGCCAAAGTACGAACTTGCCCAAAGTTTTAGTATGGGCGTTGCTAACGTTATGCTAAACGACAAATACGGCTATATAGACAAAACGGGTAAGGAGGTTATTCCGTTTAAGTACGAACTTGCTACGCCTTTTGAAGAGGACGGCACGGCAAGAGTAAAGCAGGACGGCAGGTGGGCAATCATTACCTTGGACGAAAAAATTACTTGGATATAATAAATTAGATATAAAAAAAGGCAAACGAACTCAGTTTGCCTTTTTTGTTAGTAAAATTTGTTAGTTTGTTTATTGATTATCTAAATTTTGTGCAGGGCACAGAAAAAATTATATTGAAAAAGGTAACCCTATAGGTTACCAAGATGCTTTTGCCCTTCGCAAGTTACAAAGAGCAAAGTATATTAAAAGTTTGTGTGGATTATCTAATAGCGTCTAATTTTTTTGATAAGGTTGCTACTTTTCTAGCGGCAGCGTTCTTATGTAGTACGCCGTCTGCTGCAGCATGGTCAATAACGCTCATACAATCTTTTAGTAGAGCTTCTGCTTTTATAGCGTCGCCTTCTGCAACTGCTGCATCAAATTTTTTAACGTAAGTTTTAATCTCCGTTTTTCTAGCGTTGTTCGCTTTGTTATTCCTTATAGTTACTTCTATACGCTTTTTAGCTGATTTAATATTTGCCACGACAAATTCTCCTTTATTTCTTTTACAATGCTTATGTATTTTATCACAAATTTTTTTTGTTTGCAACTATTTTTAATACCTTTTGGCAATTTACTAAAACTATTTGTATGAAAAGTTACTTTTTTGAAGAAATGTTGGTGGAAGAAAGCGCCATAAACGTAGTAAAATTAGGAAAAGAATATAGTTTTCGTGGGTTTAACAAAATCACGCTAGAAGTAGACGAAGTGCTTTCTAAGAGAATAAATAGGCGAAAAGGCAGTTACGTTACCCTAAACGTTACGGGCGAGTACGACGAAAGCAAATTTATTAACGAAGTAGCAAGCGCTATAAAACTCCTAGTGGGCAAATATTACAAAACCTTAAAATCTATATTAGTGGTTGGGCTTGGCAACGAAGGGGTAGTTGCCGATAGTTTGGGCTCTAAAACGGTTGGTAAAATTAGCGTAGGCAAAAATCTTAGGGTGCAAAAGTTTTGCCCTAGCGTAAAGGGACTGACGAATATAGACAGCGTAAACCTAGTAAAAGCCGTGGTAAAAGCCGAATCACCCGAACTAATTATGGTTATTGATAGTTTGGCTACAAGGGACTTTGAAAAACTTGTGTCTAGCGTGCAAATTACGGATTCGGGCATAGTAGCAGGAGGTGGCGTAAGTAAAAGCGATAAATTATACGAAAAGTCCACTATGGGCGTGCCAGTAATTGCGATAGGTGTTCCAATGATTATAAACTTGGTAGGGGAAAATACTTGCGGTAAAAATTTTTTGTGCCCACATGAAATAGATATATTCACTCAAAAAATCAGCGAAATTTTGGCAAAAAGTATAAATTTGGCGCTTGAATAAAAATGTTTTCATAGTTTTAGTGTGGCTCGAATATCTTACTACTATGAGAGTAGGAGTATTTGACAGTGGAATAGGTGGACTAAACGTTTTGGCAAAGATGATGCAAATATACCCGGGTAACGAATATTTATTTTATGCCGACAACTTAAATATGCCGTACGGCACGAAGGATATAGAAGTAGTGATTAACGGCGTAAGAAAGGGTATGGATTATTTTTTATTTAGTGGCGTGGACGAAGTGATAGTAGCGTGCAATACTGCCTGTTGTTTAGCGGGCGACATAATAAAGAGAGAGTATCCTTTCAAAGTTGTTAAAGTAACGGATACCGTAGTTGAAATGATAAAAAACGAAGATAAAGTAATATTTTTTGCTACTATGAATACGGTAAAAAGCCTTGACGGGAGTTTTGGCGACAACGTAAGGCTTGTAGGGTTACCTACGTTTGCTAGTAGGATAGAACGGGTTGCGCCTAGGTTTTATAGGTTATATGACGACGTAAGGGAACTTGCTAAAAACGTGTTACCAGACGAAACGATTGCGTTAGGCTGTACTCATTACACGTATTTTCAGCCGTATTTTAGTAGTCTAGGATACAAAGTAATAAGCGAAATATCAAATTTATCAGGTTGTTTAACGGATAATAGGAATATACGGTACCCTAAAATGCTATTAACTAATCCGTTAGAAACTGCAAAATATTACAAAATTTTAAGGTATCTCGTTCAATAATTTTTTTTAGGTTTATTATTGAAACGGGTTTTAATTCGTTGTATTATTAAGGCATATAGGATATGGTCCTAAAATATGTATCAAGGGGAAATTATATGAATTACACTAGCGAGATGATTAGAAACGTTGCGTTGATAGGTCATAGCGGCGAGGGTAAAACTTCTCTTGCCGAGGCTATGCTATACAATGCAAAAATGATTGACAGATTAGGCAAAGTAGACGATGGCAACACCGTAATGGATTACGACCAAGAAGAAATAGACAGAAAGTTGTCTATAAACTTGTCGCTTGCCTCAGTACCTTGGCTGGATACAAAAATAAATATTATAGACGTACCGGGCTTTTTTGATTTTGAAGGCGAACTAAAATCGGCGTATTGTGCAATGGACGCAGTTGTAGTAGTTACTGCTGCTAGCGGACACGTTACGGTTGGTACTGAAAAAGTTATCGACAAGGCAATGAAATATAAAACGCCGGGCATAATATTTATTAGTCAAATAAATAAAGAAAATGCTGACTATCAAAAGACGGTAAACGCCTTGGTGGAAAAATACCCACAAAAAATAGCGGTTGTGGAAATACCTATTATTGAAAATAACAAAATGGTAGGCGCTATTCAAGTACTTAAAAAGAACGCCGTTGACTTAGACGGTAACGAAATTCCTATTCCTGATAGGCTAAAAGACGTGTTTGAAAAAACTTACGTTCAGCTTGCCGAAATCGCTGCCGAAAGTACAGACGAAATGATGGAGAAGTATTTTAGTGGTGAGCCGTTAACTAGAGATGAAATAATTGCGGGCATTAAAGATAGAGCAATGCACGACGGAATATTGCTACTTATGGCAGGTTCGTCAACGGCAAATTGTGGTATAACTAACCTTATGAACAAGATAGTAGACTGCGTGCCTACGCCAAAAGAAAGCGTATATAGAAAGGACGTAGACGGAGGCGAAATAGAGTGCGACGCAGAAAAACCGTTAGTTGCCCAAGTATTTAAGAGCATTGCCGACCCGTTCGTTGGTAACTTGTCGTACGTAAGGGTACTTCGTGGCGAGTTAAAGCAAGGTATGACCGTGCTAAACGCAAGGACGGGCAAGACTGAAAAAATCAGTAATTTGTACGTAATGAAAGGCAAAAAACAAGAGCCCGTGGAAAGTTTGTCGGCAGGTGATATAGGCGCTATTGCAAAATTGCAAAATACGGCAACGTCCGATACTTTGTGCGACGAAAACAATAGGGTAGAAATGCCACAAATCAACTTCCCTGAAGCGAATATATTTATGTCTATAAAGGCTGTAAATAGGGGCGACGAGGAAAAGATTGCGCAAGGACTACAAAAACTTATTGAAGAAGATAGAACGCTAGTTCTTACTAAAAACACCGAAACGAAGGAAACTTTGCTTGGTGGACTTGGCGAAACGCAACTGAATATTGCTATTAAAAAGTTAAAGAATAAATATAAGGTTGACGCTGTTTTGCAAGACCCGAAAATTGCATACAGAGAAACTATTAGAAAAACCGTTGAAGTAAGGGGCAAGCACAAAAAACAATCGGGTGGACACGGACAATACGGCGATTGCGTAATTAGGTTCGAGCCGTACCCTGACGGTGATTTTGCTTTTGACGAAGAAGTAGTTGGCGGAGCAGTGCCTAAACAATATATTCCTGCCGTTGAAAAGGGACTAAGGGAATGTTTGGAAAAGGGTGTGCTTTCAGGTTCGCCGGTTGTTAATATAAAAGCAGTACTTACCGATGGTAGTTACCACGACGTAGATAGCTCGGAAATGGCGTTTAAGATTGCTGCGTCCTTAGCGTTTAAGGAAGGTATGACGACTGCAAGCCCCGTACTATTAGAGCCGTATATGAAGGCGCAAATTATAGTGCCAGAAGAGTATATGGGCGATATTCTTGGCGATATGAACAAGCGTAGGGGCAGAGTGCTTGGCTTGGAAACCGAAGATGGTATGCAAATTATCAACGTGGAAGTGCCACACTCCGAAATGTTCAAGTACGCTACGGATTTAAGGTCGATGACGCAAGGTAGAGGTTCGTTCAGTATGGAATTCGTGCGTTATGAAGAAGTGCCACAGCCTAATGCTGAAAAGATAATTGCCGAAGCGAAAAAGAATATGGAAGAAAATTAAAGTAAAAGAGTTGCTTTGTGAAGTTTATCCACAAATGAAAACTTGAAATAAACGTGTAAGCCCCTTATGGTAAATGCTATAAGGGGCTTTAATTTATTAAATCTTGTCTAATAATGATACATTAACTATTTTTAGTAAACACGCAATATATAGTTAAAGTGCAATAACGTTATCTTATTTATTACGCCGTATCTGTGTTTTGTCATTGTGGTTTTGGTTGGGCTTGTTAAAAGGCGTTTGGTTAGCCACGGTTTATTTTTGAAAAAAACTTATGAAAATAGTTGCAAAAGGGCTATAAATATGTTAGTATATTTAAGCAAGCCGAAGTGGTGGAACTGGCAGACGCGCTGGACTCAAAATCCAGTGGTGGCGACATCGTGCGGGTTCAAGTCCCGCCTTCGGCACCATTTACTATATATTGTGGTCGATTGCTACATACTAGCCACTATATATTGATAGGTAACTCGCTTTTTAGCGGGTTATTATTTTTTTCTAGTTTAAGTTCTAGTTTAAGATTAAGTGTAAATGAATTCAAATATAAATATAAGTTTTATCTATTGTGTTTAACGTTGAGTTGCGCACGTAGAAAGCGTAGGCTTGGTTTTTGGTATAAAGCAGTAAAGAGGCAAAAGTTGAGATAAAGTGAGGGGTTATATATAAAGACTAAGAACAAAACTAAAATAAAATATAAAGAATAAAACGGAGCAGTTGCTCCGTTTTATTTGTGTGGGTCATACAGTGTATAATTATACAAAACTTATATAATGTATAATTATGCGACAAATGTGTTGCCTAGTGCTATGTTAACAAGTGAGGTTACGTAACTAACCATATGTGCTTTTACACGTCCGGGGAACATAGCCTCGATAAAGTCTAGGTTGTCAAACTGCGTGTGCATTATTTCGTAGTCGCCGTTTGGTAGGCTAACTTCCGACGAACCGTCCATAAGCCCGATATCCCAATTAGTACTCTCGAAGTAGATGAAAGGAATGCCTACTTTCTTAAAGGATGCGTGGTCGGACCAATCGCCCGTAGTTCCCTTAGGATACTCTGGGTTTTTGCCTTCTTGGGTGATTAGCCCAAGGCTATTTTTTTGGCTGTGGCTAAGTATTTCGCTTAAAACGGCTTGTGATTTTTCGTCGCTACCGCCGTATGCGTAGGTGTAGTCGCCAGCAGCAAGCGTATCTAGGTTTACGTAAAGTTCAACTTCGCTAATTTGTTGTTCGCTAAGAGTACTAACGTACGCATTGCTACCTTTTAGCCCTACTTCTTCTGCGCCAAAAGCAATGAATATTACGTCGTAGTCGGCATCTACTTGTGATATATATTTAGCGCAATCTAGCATAACTGCTACGCCCGATGCGTTGTCGTCTGCTCCCGTGCCTGCCGTTACGCTGTCGTAGTGTGCGCCTATAATTATATCCTTAGCGTTATCGGTCTTTGCTTTTTTCGTAGCAACTACGTTTTGAGAGTTTTTGTCACCCTTTGAAGTAGTGTATGTAAAATTCTCTTGAATAGCGTCGTAGCCAAAACTGTCTAATTGATTTTCTATATATTGAGCAGCCATTTTTTCGCTGTTAGTTCCTGCTTGTCTTTTTGAAAATGCGCTGTTAAAAGTCTTTAATAGGTCGTATGCATAATCGCCGTACTGATAGGTGTCGCTTAATGCGTTGGTGGTGCTTTGTTGAATACTAGGTTTGTCGCAAGCAGTTAGGCTGACGGACAAAATTGCTGCTACCGACGTAACGGTAAGAGCGATAAATAGTTTTTTGAATTTGTGATGTGTTTTCATAGTAGTTTCTCCTAAATAGTATGGTTTAATTATATGCATAAATATGCAATATGTCAACTGATTTTAGGTATAAATATACAAATATTTTTAATATTATTGCAGAAATATTCATAAATATCGTAATTATAGCAAAATTTAGTATTTTTATACATAAATTAACGCTAAATATGTTAACGTTTATAAGTAAAATGGTATAAGCGAATAAAATAGTAGGCATAAAGAATTTTATTATGAAAACTTTTTTACGTTGTAAAACTAGCAAATACCTAAAAATTTAACGAAAGATAGAAGATACGGCAAATATAAGTGCAGAAAATAGGCGTTTCAAAGTGGTAGGACGGATAAAAAGAAGTAGTAAAAGATTAAGTATTTAAGCAGGAAAGGATTGAATAGGGCATAAAATAAGAATACGTAAAAGTCTTAGAAAAGTTGAAGATATAACCGAGATATAATGAAGATATAACCGAGATATAATATTGATATTAAATAAATTATATATTAAAAAAATAAATAAAAATTATAAAATATTTATTAGTAATACCGTAATTTGCTTTACAATTTTTTGATCTTGTGATATTCTAATAAAAATGTAAAAAACGGAGCGAAATATGGGATACGTCGAATTGCGAAAAGAGAATATTTCTACTTGTTCTTATGGCGTATTATTCCCTATTAGCTTAGGTATATTTGTTATTTAACAGTGGTTTTGCCACTGTTTTTTTTTTGCGGAGGACTTATGATAGGAAAGGATTTACTAGGCTTGAAGGGACTAAGTAAAGAAACTATTAGCGAAATTTTAGCCGAAGGCAGTAAAATGAGAGATTTGCTAGACCAAGGCGAAAAGGATTTTAGTACGTTAAAGGGCAAAAATATCACCACTTTATTTTACGAAAATAGCACTAGGACTATGACGTCGTTTTCAAATGCGGGCAAGTTCCTTGGGGCAACGGTATCTAACCTAGCGGTTGGTTCGTCAAGCGTGAAAAAGGGTGAAAGCCTAATAGATACGGGCGAAACGTTAGACGCTCTTAAAACTGATTTAATCGTAATAAGGCACTCTACGTCGGGCGCACCTAAGTTTTTGGCAGACCACGTGAAAGCAAAGGTAGTAAACGCAGGGGACGGCATGCACGAACACCCAACGCAAGCGCTACTTGATATGCTGACTATGAAAAGATATTTTGGTAAAATAGAAGGGCTAAACGTTGCAATAGTTGGCGACGTAAAGCACAGCAGAGTAGCAAGAAGCAACGTGTACGGCCTTACTACTATGGGCGCAAAGGTTAGGTTGTTTTCGCCAAGCACCTTGCAAGCAACTGATATAGACAAAACGGGTAACGTAACCGTACATACGGATTTAAGAGAGGCGATAGATGGTGTAGACGTGGTAATGGGGCTTCGTATACAACTAGAAAGGCAACAACAAGGTTTGTTTCCAAGTTTGTCCGAGTATTTTAAGTACTACGGCGTAAAGGAAAGCGACCTAAAATATATTGCTAAAAACGGCATTATTATGCATCCGGGTCCTGTTAATAGGGACGTGGAACTATCTAGCGTAGTGATTGACGGAGCAAATAGCCACATATTAGACCAAGTGTCAAACGGACTTAGCGTGCGTATGGCAATACTTAAACTAATGCTAGGAGGTAGATAGTATGTTACTAAAAAATCTAACCTTAAACGATAAAATTACCGATATACTTATCGAGGGGGATAAAATAGCAAAAATAGGTAAAATAGACGGGGAAGGAATAGACTGCAAAGGCCTGACATGTTTGCCTGCGTTTTGCGATATGCACGTTCATCTAAGAGAGCCCGGACAAACTGCAAAAGAAGATATAGAGTCGGGAACTAGGGCGGCAGTAAGGGGCGGTTACTCCGACGTATGCTGTATGCCTAACACTACTCCCGTAATCGACAGCGAATATATGGTGGAGTACGTAAAACTGAAAAGCGAAAAGGTAGCAAGTTGCTCTGTGCACCCGATAGGCGCAATCACAGTGGGTAGCAAAGGCGAGTTTTTAACCGAAATGAGAAAGATGACGGATAAAGGCGCAATCGCTTTTAGCGACGACGGAAGACCTGTTGAAAATGCTAACGTTATGAAACTTGCGCTTGAATATGCAAAGGATATAGACACTCTTTTAATTAGCCATTGCGAAGAAAAGTCGCTAGCAAAGGACGGCGTTATGAACGAAGGATTTGTAGCGACCGAACTAGGACTAAAAGGCATATCCTCTGCAAGTGAAGAAGTAATGGTAGCAAGGGAGATAATACTTGCCGAAAGCCTAAATACTAGGGTACATATTGCGCATATCTCAACAAAAGGTAGCGTGCAACTAATTAGAGAGGCAAAGGCAAGGGGGGTAAAAGTAAGCTGTGAAACTTGCCCACATTATTTTAGCACAACCGACGAATTAGCGGACGGATACAATACTTTTGCAAAGGTAAATCCACCACTTAGAAGCGAAGAAGATAGAAAGGCAATAATCGAAGGAATAAAGGACGGCACGATTGACGTAATCGCAACCGACCACGCACCACATACGAAAAAGGACAAGGAGTGTACTTTTGACGAGGCTGCAAACGGAATAAGCGGGCTTGAAACGGCGTTTAGTTTGTCATACACAAGTCTTGTAAAAAGTGGAGTGATTACGCTAGATAGATTAGTAGAACTAATGAGCGTAAGACCAAGGGAACTTGTAAAATTGCCTTCAAACGAAGTAGAGGAAGGAAACAAGGCAAATATTACGCTAGTAGACCTAAACGCAACTTATAAAATAGATAGAAACACCTTCTTCTCAAAGGGCAAAAACACTCCGTTTGATAAGTGGGAAGTACAAGGAAAAGTAGTAAAAACGATTGTAAACGGAAAATTAAAATACGACGACGGAGAGATAAAATGATTATTGACAAACTTATTGACAAAATTATCGAAACTCAAAATCCAACTGCGGTAGGACTAGATACCGCTATGGAGTATTTACCAAGCGATATGCTTGAAAAGTGTGATTCTTACGAGAATATAGGCAATATGTTGTTCGAGTTTAACAAGAATATAATCGACAACGTAAAAGACCTTGTTCCAGCGGTGAAAGTGCAAGTAGCGTACTACGAGCAATACGGAGTAGAAGGCATGCGTGCTTTTGAAAAAACGCTAAGATATGCAAAAGAAAGCGGACTAATTACTATTGCCGACGTAAAAAGAAACGATATAGGCTCGACGGCTGGGGCGTATTCTAGGGCGTATATAAGTGGTAACGAAATTAACGGCAAAAGGTACGTACCGTTTGAAGCAGATTTCGTAACCTTGAACGGATACCTTGGTAGCGACGGAATTATGCCGTTTGTAGAGGACTGCAAAAAGTACGACAAAGGTTTGTTCGTTTTGGTAAAAACGTCTAACCCTGCTAGTGGTGAATTACAAGATAAGACTATGGAAAACGGCAAAACTTTGTACGAAAATATGGCTGACCTTGTGGACGTATGGGGTAAAGACCTAATAGGTAAATACGGCTATTCGTCGATAGGCGCTGTAATAGGCGCTACTCATAAGGAGCAAGCAGAAGACGTAAGACGTAAACATAAAAATATATTCTTCCTTATCCCAGGATACGGAGTGCAAGGAGGAAAGGCAACGGACCTAGCGGTAAGTTTCGTAAATGGAATTGGTGGAATAGTAAATAATTCTAGGGGAATACTTTGCGCCTACAAAAAGGACGAATACAAAGGTCAAACCTACTACGAAGCTGCTAGAAACGCAGTAATCAAAATGAAAGAAGACTTAAATAGCGCGATAAAATAAAGGAGAAGAACTATGCCAAAAGATAATAGCATCAAGAAAGTTTTAGTTATAGGTAGCGGTCCTATCGTTATAGGACAAGCGGCAGAATTTGACTACGCAGGTACTCAAGCGTGCAGAGCCTTAAAAGAAAACGGCGTTGAAGTAGTGCTTGTAAACTCGAACCCTGCAACAATCATGACCGATAAGGAAATGGCTGATAGGGTGTACTTAGAGCCACTTAGGGCAGACGTACTTAAAAATATTATCGAAAAGGAAAAACCAGATAGCATTTTGCCAACCCTTGGCGGACAAACGGGACTAAACTTAGCCGTAGAATTATCCGAAAACGGATACCTTAAAAAGAAGGGTATAAGACTTCTTGGTACGAAGGTAGAAACGATACAAAGGGCAGAAGACAGAGAAATGTTTAAGGATACTATGATAAGTATCAACGAGCCCGTTATAGAAAGTATTATTACCGACAACGTGTTCGAGGCAAAACAATTTGCAACCGAAAACGGATTCCCCGTAATTATTCGTCCAGCGTACACGTTAGGCGGAACGGGTGGCGGATTTGCTGAAAATATGGACGAACTTGAAGAGATTGCCTCGGCAGGTATTAAAGCAAGCAGGGTAAATCAAATACTTGTTGAAAAATCCGTTGCAGGCTGGAAAGAAATAGAGTTTGAAGTAATGAGAGATAAGTCGGGCAACGCTATTATCGTGTGCGATATGGAAAATATCGATCCCGTTGGTATACATACGGGCGACAGCGTAGTAGTTGCTCCTTGCCAAACCTTAACGAAAGAACAAAGCAACTTGTTAAAGAGCGCATCGCTTAAAATTATCGGTGCGTTAGGTATTGAAGGCGGTTGTAATATCCAATTTGCCCTTAATCCAAAAGAAGGCAGTTTGGAATATTATCTAATCGAGGTAAACCCTCGTGTTAGTAGGTCGTCGGCGCTTGCTAGTAAGGCAACGGGTTATCCTATCGCTAGGGTATCGTCGCTAATTGCAATAGGTTTTGACCTTGACGAAATATATTCAAGAGCAGGCGTAAACTTTGCGTCAAAATCGCCAAGCGTAGATTACGTGGTGTGCAAATTCCCAAGGTGGCCGTTTGATAAGTTTACCCAAGCGAACAAAACGCTAGGTACTAGAATGAAGGCAACGGGCGAAGTTATGAGCATAGGAAGTAGCGTTGAAGAAGCGTTTATGAAAGCAATATGCTCGCTAGAACTTGGTATTTTTGGTACGAACCTACTTAAATATCAAAGTTTGTCCGACAATGAAATAATAGAACTTTTAGGACATAAGACAGACGAAAGAATGTTCGTCGTTTTGCAAGCGTTACATAGAGGTATCAGCGTAAAGAGAATACATAATATAACCAAAATTACGCCGTACTTCTTAGAAAAATTCCTAAACGTTGTAAATATGGAAAAGGAATTAAAGCAAGCAAAAGCATTAGACGAGAAACTACTTAGAAAGGCAAAAACGCTAGGACTAAACGACAGGGAAATTGCGTTACTTGTAAACTCTACCGAAAACAAGGTAAGAGAACTTAGAAAGCAAAAAGGAATAGTACCTAATTACGGCATTATCGACCTAAGCTTTAAGGACGGAGTAACGGGTACGCCGTACTTCTACTCAACCTACGCTAAAAAGGAAAAGCACAACAATCCATCTGATAATACTATCGTGGTACTTGGTAGCGGTCCTATTAGAATAGGTCAAGGCGTAGAGTTCGACTATTGTTCGGTTCACTGCGTATGGGCGCTTAAAAAGGCAGGTTTTAATACCGTAATAATAAACAACAACCCAGAAACCGTATCTACGGACTTTGACACGGCAGATAGACTATACTTCGAGCCACTAACCGTAGAAAACGTACTAAACGTACTAGAAATAGAAAAGCCGAAGGCAGTAGTAGTACAATTTGGTGGACAAACTGCAATTAAATTAACTAAGGCAGTTGCAGATGCAGGATACAATATCTTGGGTACGCAATTAAAAGATATAGATGCTGCGGAGGATAGGCAAGAATTTGACCAAGTGCTTAGCGAATTAGGCTTGCTTCGTCCAAAGGGAGAAACCGTATTTACTACCGATAGCGCACTAGAAGTAGCAAATAGGCTAGGGTATCCTGTGCTTGTAAGACCAAGTTACGTATTAGGTGGTCAAGGTATGGAGATAGCGTATAGCGACGCCGATATTAGCGAATATATGGCTATTATAAATTCGGTAGAGCAAGAACACCCTATTCTAATAGACAAGTACGTAACGGGTATGGAACTTGAAGTTGACGCAATTTGCGACGGCGAAAACGTACTTATTCCCGGCATTATGGAGCACGTAGAAAGAGCAGGCGTTCACTCGGGCGACTCTATCAGCGTATATCCTACCTTGAACGTATCGGGAGCAATGACGGATAGAATTATAGACGTAACCAAGAAACTTGCTCTTGCTATGCACACGAAAGGTTTAATCAATATTCAATATATAAACGCAAACGGACAACTATACATTATCGAAGTAAATCCTCGTTCTAGTAGAACTGTGCCGTTTATCAGCAAGGTTACGGGCGTACCTATGGTACAACTTGCAGTAAGGGCATCGCTTGGCGAGAAACTAACCGATATGGGATACGGCGTAGGTTTGTATCCAAGAGCAGACGTGTACGCTGTAAAAGTTCCTGTATTTTCTAGCGAGAAACTTCCTGACCTTGAAATATCTGCAAGCCCAGAAATGAAATCGACGGGTGAAGTATTAGGTATAGGAGAAACTTATCCTGAGGCACTATTAAAAGGTCTTGTTGCAAGCGGTATTAAACTACATAACGGCTGTGGCGTGGTAATATCGGTATCGGATAACTTCAAGAACGAGATACTAGAAACTGCTAAGAAGTTTGACGAAATGGGCTATAAGATATTTGCAACCTACGGCACTGCTAAGTACCTATTAGACCACGATATTTACACGATTGCCGTAAACAAAATTGTAGAAAAGAGAAACGGCGATATCGTATACCTTGCTAGAAAGGGCGTAATAGAACTAATTATCAATACGCCTACGAAGGGTAGACAATCGTCAAGGGACGGCTTTAAGATAAGAAGAACGGCTGTTGAAATAGGTATCCCTTGTCTAACTAGCGTAGATACCGCAAGGGCATTATGCGAGGCGCTTGAATATAACAAAGATATCAAGAGCACTAAGCCTATCGCACTACAAGATTTGGAGAAATAAATGAAAGATTATAACGTAAAAGTTTTGTCAAATACGGCTTTAACAAGTAACGTGTTTGAAATGAAACTGTTAGTAGAAGGAGAATTTACCGCTAAGGTTGGGCAATTTATCAATTTGTCCACCCCAAGCGATAAACAGTTACTTCGTAGGCCGTTTTGCGTTGCCGATTACGACGAAAATAGCGTAACGATAATATACCAAGTAGTTGGCGAAGGAACGAAACTACTTTCCACGCTAAAAGAAGGCGCAACGTTAAAGGCGCTTATCGGTCTTGGTAACGGTTTTGACCTAGACGCTTTTGGCAAAATAATGGTAGTTGCAGGTGGAATGGGCGTAGCCGTTTTCCCAAGTATATTTAGAACTTTCAGTGGCAAAGAAATATACACGTTTATGGGGTTTAACTCTAAAAATCAAGTGATAAAGTACGATTTTATGAAAGAACGCTCCAAAGAGGTATTCGTAGCAACTGCCGACGGAAGCGAAGGTTACAAGGGATTTGTAACGGACTTAGCAAGAGAAGAGTACGACAGAATTAAGCCTGACGTAATAGTTGCGTGTGGTCCAGAGCCTATGTTTAAGTCGCTTAAAAGGACGTTTGAAGGCGTGGATACCCCGATATTTATATCGATGGAAAGACGTATGGGCTGTGGAATAGGCGCTTGCCTTGTATGTAACTGCAAGGTGAAGATAAACGGCAAAGAGGACTACTTGCGTGCTTGTAAGGACGGACCTGTATTTAATGCGTGGGAGGTGGATTTAGATGACTAATCTAAAAGTAAATTTACTTGGAAAAACACTAAAAAATCCTATCATTACGGCAAGTGGTACGTTTGGTTTTGGCAGAGAGTATAACGAATTTTACGATATAGGCGAACTTGGTGGAGTGTGTACGAAAGGGCTTACTCTAAACAAAAAACTTGGCAACAAATCCCCTCGTATTGCAGAAACGGCAAGTGGAATAATCAACAGCGTTGGACTGCAAAACCCGGGCGTTAGGGCGTTTATCGAAAACGACCTTAACTTTTTGAAGGATACGGGTACTTGTGTTATTGCAAATATTGCAGGTAGCACCCTTGACGAGTACGTAGAGATGGCAAAGATAATAGACGAAACCGACGTGGATATGGTGGAAGTTAATATCAGTTGCCCGAACGTAAAAGAAGGTGGTATGGCTTTTGGCGTAGACCCAAAAAGCGTGGAGAGAGTAACTAGCGCAATACGTAAAAATACTACGAAACCTATCATTATGAAATTGTCGCCTAACGTAGCGAATATTCAAGATAACGCAAGAGCGGTAGAAGTAGCGGGTGGCGACGCTGTATCGCTTATAAATACCGTTGGTGGTATGGCTGTAAATTACAAAACTAGACGTCCAATCCTAAATAACGTATTCGGCGGATTGTCGGGCGAGTGCATAAAACCTATCGCACTAAAAATGGTGTGGCAAACGTATAACGCTATTAAACTACCTATAATAGGTATGGGTGGTATATCTAAGTACACCGACGTACTAGAATTTATGCTTTGCGGAGCAACTGCCGTAGAAGTGGGCACTGCAAACTTTACCGACCCTATGGCAAGCTATAATATTGTAAAAGATTTGGAAAAATTCGTTTTGGAAAACGACGTGGATATAAACGAATACGTTGGAAAACTAATAGTAGACTAAAAATTATTAAGGAGAAAAGATATGTTAACACAAGAAGAAATGTTGAAAATTTTTGAAAAAACCGGTGGAATTTTGAAGGGACACTTTATTCTTACTTCGGGTAGACACAGCGATACTTATATGCAATGCGCAAAACTATTCGTAGACCCAAAAGCAAGCGAACTACTTTGCAAAAGCCTTGCTGAAAAACTTGACGGCGAAAAGATAGATTTAGTTATATCCCCAGCAGTAGGCGGTATATTGATGGGCTACGAAATGGCAAGACAACTTGGCGTAAACAATATCTTTGCCGAAAGAGAAAACGGCGCTATGACGCTAAGAAGAGGTTTTGCACTACCTGAAAACGCAAACGTACTTGTGGTTGAAGACGTAGTTACTACGGGTGGTAGCGTAAAGGAAGTAATCGAACTAGTTAAGGAAAGGGGTTGCAACGTAACGGCTGTTGCAAGTATTGTAGATAGAAGTAACGGCAAAGTTGATTTCGGCGTAAAATTCGTAAACTTAATTAGTATGGACGTAGTTAGTTACGAGCCAAGCGAATGTCCAATGTGCAAAGAAGGTAAAACTCCTGCCGTAAAACCAGGAAGCAGAGGCTTAAAATAAAGTTAAAGACGAGCATTGCTCGTCTTTTTTTGTATAATTCATTGTATATTATAATTTATAGAAGTAAAATAATATATGGGATAGGTATAAAAAATAATTAAATGCCAAAGTATCTTTATTAAAAATAATTGACAGCAAAACTAAGTAATGTTATTATGTATATAAACAGATTAGATACATAATCAAATTTTAGTATAGAGAGAGGGGTGTATTATGGCAAAATGTTACAAGCCTGCATTATGGGATAAAATGCAAAATTGTTTCAAAGATTACAACGACCATATGATTCATTTCGTAATAAGGTTCGACGGCAATTTGGACGAAAAAGCGCTATACAAAGCGATAGATAAATTGTTTGTTACGTATCCTATTTTGCGTTGCAGGTTCGTAGAAAGTCCTTTTAGAACTAGGTGGGAAGAACTGCCTTACGACGAGAGCGTTTTGTCGGTCGTTGAGGACGAGGACGACGAGATAATACAAAAATTCTTGTGCAGACCTATCGACGAATACAACGAAATTCAAATTAGGTTTATGCTACTTCGCCAAGGGGAGAAGGATACCTTGTGTATGCTACTAAACCACATGGTTTGCGACGGCAACAGCAGTAAGCAAATGCTGAAAACTTTGTCGGGATATTACAATAGAATAACGGGTGGTGAAGAGTTCGAAGTAGAGGAGAGCATGGGCAATCGTAATTACGAAAAAATTTACGATTCGCTAACGCTTGAAGACGATATCAAGGCAAACACTCGTATGAATTATAGCTCCGGTAATGAAGAAAGGCAAGGTTTTAGATTTAGCGACGACGAAAAGCACGACGAAGGTAGGCTTGTTACGGGCAAACTAAAAAGAGATGATTTTTACGCCCTTAAAGAGTACTGCAAAAACAACGGCTTTACCCTAAACGACGCTATAATGGCAGGCTTTATTAAAGCAATGCACAAAGTTAGTGGTATATCCAAGCCTATCGACTTAGACTGCATAGTGGATTTAAGGCGTTTTCTAAAAGATAAATCGCAAATCGGCTTTACCAACTGCGTATCAACTACGCAACTTAACGTTGGCAACGTGGAAAGTTTCGACCTAAGAGAAGTAATATCGCTTGTCCACGACAAAATGGAAGAAAGAAAGAACGACTTACCTGGGTTGTCGGGTCTTGCTCTTCTTAGAATTAACTTTGGTTTGTTCCCTCATAGATTAAGTAGACATCTAATTAAAAAGAACTACCACAATCCGCTAGTTGCAGTATCGAATATAGGAATAGTTCCTTACGAATGTGTAGATTTTTGCGGAGTAAAAACGGTGGATATGTATATAACGGGATCTATAAAACGTAATCCGTATATCCAACTTGCACTAACAACCTTTATGGATGAAATTACTTTTAGTATTGCGTTATACGGCACTAACGAGGATTTTGAAAAAGCGCAAGAAACGATAGACGAACTTATAAATAGTTTGGTTCTATTGTCAAAATAGCCCTTAACGTAAGTGAATAAATATAGGGATTGAGAAAGAGAATCGGCGGAGTAATCCGTCGTTTTTCTTTTGTAAATATATGAAAAATGCGATTATTTTGCAAAATATAATAATGAATAAAAAGAAACGTTATTATTTGATAACGTATATAACCATTGCTTTGAAAATAGTATAAAAAGATATTATTAAACGCTTAAAAAGCCGTCAAATGACGGCTTGATAAAATTTATTCTTTTGTTAAAGTTTTTCCCAAAATAGACGATTGTTTTCGATATAGGCTTTTACTTTTCCTTCGCTTTCTAGGTGCGCAAGGTAGTTTTTGATGGTGGTTGTTACCACGAAAAATTGGCTAGTTTTAAGTACGTATCCAAATTTTTTAGCGTACTCGAATACTAGGTCGCCTATTTCGATAGGTTTTGTCATAACGGACAAAATATCGTCGATATTCTTTTTCACTGCTTGCTTGTTTAGGCTGATAAGTAGGGCAATATCGGTGGTAACTTCGGCGTGAGCAGGTACGTAATAATCAGCATTTATAGCTAGTATTTTATCCATTGACGAAAGATATTCGTTTACGTTTAGTAGGTAAGTTAGCGGGAATTTTTGTATGGTTTTCTCGCTGATTACGCTATCGGCTACAAACAGCACGTTATCGTCGGTTTTAACGCCTATCATTGATATGCTGTGTCCCCTTAGGTCGACAATTTCTAGCCCCTTTGGTAAGTTGTCCTTAGTTATTTCTATTGCTTTGCACGGCTTAGCGTACAGCATCTTTCCCTTTGCAATATTAGAAGGCAATCCACCGTAAATTAGCGAGGTATTTAGTATAGAGATATTCGCTATCGCAGTGTCTGCTTTCGTGCATAATACGGTTGTGTTGTATTTGTCTACAAAATACCTACTAGAACCGATATGATCGGCGTGAGCGTGAGTAATTATAATATTTTTTACAAGTAGCCCTTCTTTTTTTAGTAAGTCGTCTATAATTACGGCGTTTTCATCGTCAAGTCCACTGTCTATTAAAGTAGCGTCAGTGCCGTTTACGTATACGCCAACGTTACAAAATGCGTTTATATAATAGGTGTTTTTACCAAGTTTAACAAGTTCGTACATATTTTTACCTCGTTATTATTTTATACTAAACGTAACAAAAATACAAATTATTTTTTTGAATTGCTAGCAAAATATGGTATAATAACGGTATGAAAACGTTGTTAATTTTATCAAGCCCAAGGAAAAACGGCAGTAATAGATATTTGTTCAATATTGCAAAAAAATATTTTGAAAACGCCGACGAATTACTAGTTTACGAAGGGGAGTACAAAGGTTGCAAGGCGTGTGATTATTGCCTAACTCATAACGAGTGCGTAAAGGAAGACGACACCACTTTAACGCTAAAAAAAATTGCTTCGTACGATAGAATAGTTATGTTTTGTCCCGTTTATTTTTGCTCGTTTGATAGTAAGACTAAGGCGCTAATTGATAGGTCGCAGTTTATGTACGTAAATCCTAAAAAAGTGCAAGGTAAAATAGCGCTCGTAGTTACGCAGGGGGCAAACAAAGAAGAAAACCATATCGGTATGGATTACGCTATGAAATTTTTTAGTAAAGCGTTAGGAAAAGAGTACGTTGGTTGTAAGGTTTTTTCGGGGCTAGACAAGGCTGGTGGAGTAAGTAATTTATCACCTGAAAATACGCTTGTGGAGTTTCTAAAAAGGCTTGATTAAAGTATAAATATACATATATAGCCGAAAATATAATAATCGTAGTATAAATATGCAGTAATGCATATTTTTATATTTAATTTATATTTAATTTTAGTCATTTTGTTGACTTGCAGTCGTTTGACCGATATAAATACACTATTAGTATTTTTTATTTGGAGTAAGATATGGAACAAAAGAAAAACAAAACCCTATCTACCAAAAAACTTATGCAAATTTTTGCAGGGGACGTAGGTAAGGGTCTTTTTACGGGTATGATTGTAAACTACATAGTTTCTTTCTATGTTTATAGCGATTACAACCCCGTAAAGTTTTTGCCCGAAACAAAGATTTTCGGCTTTTTTACCGTTATAGCATTTATCATTTTGATTAGTAAAATCGTTGACGCTATTACCGACCCGTTAGTTGCAAACTTCTCGGATAAGAGCAAAAACCCGAAGGGTAGACGTATTCCTATGATGCGTTTTGTTGCTATTCCGTACGCATTATCGGCGTTTATGGTATATATGGCTCCGTTTAACGTAAGTGACAATACGGGTAGAATACTAAACGCAGTATGGGTAGCAATATTTATTGTACTTTACTATACTTTTTACACGATTTATTCTATTCCACATAAGGCGCTAATCCCAGAGATTATACCTAATCCACACGACAGGGTAAAGGCGTACACTATTAGTACCGTGTTCTTTATGGGTTCTAGTTCGGTGTGCTATCTTGCCGACGGCATTGCGCAAAACAGCCCTCTTGGATACGCAAATACGCTTAGAATAGTGTTCTCGGTACTTACCGTAATAGGTCTTGCGTGCCTACTAATTAGTGCGTATAGCATTAAGGAAAAGGATTATTTAGTAGAAACTTCGCCTCCTACCGAGCCGTTCTTAAAATCTTTCAAGTTAGTATTATCTAACAAAGACTTTATGGTGCTTACCCTAGGCGACTTGTTTAACTATATGGCAATGGCGTTTTTCCAAACGGCAATGTTTAGTTACATTAGTATTTTGTTGAATTTGGGTAAGTATTCGTTCGTAATACTTGGCGTAGCAATATTTACGGCAATACTTTTGTTCCCGCTTATTATGAAAGCGAGCAAAGTAAGCAAGAAAAAACCTATTCTAATAGGTTCTAGTATGTTTGCCGCTTTGTTTATTGCAATCTACTTTGCCGATAGAATTTTGCCTGGTCAAGATTGGCTAAAAGGTATTGGTATGGGTATGCTAATGGCTTATCCGTTTGCCGCTATCAACATTTTGCCACAAGCAATGGTATCGGACGTAATACAGCTAGATAGGTTGCGTTTTGGCGCAAATAGAGAAGGTATATACGCATCTTGCAAAACTTTCTTAGAAAAGATTAGTTACGCCGTTGCAGGCGTGTTCGTAGGTAGCGTAATCGCTATGGGTTCAGCCGACGGAAAAGCTACTGCGTACGGATTACAACTAAGCGGACTTATCGCAGGTATATTTGCATTATTGTCCTTCTTAACCTTCCTATTCTACAATGAGAAAGGCATTATGAAGTTTATCCGTAATCACAAATCGGCAGGTAAACCTATGGACGAAAAGACCTTAGCAAAGGCAAATAAAATAGGCTTTTTCGATAGAATCGTTATCAGCGAACTAACTCCTAGCGGCGAAGTTAAGGTGAAAAAAACGGGTGAACTAGACCTTGTGGAACTTGACGACGTTGTTGATACTACTAGCGAAAACGTAGAAACTGCAAGTAGGGAAGAAACTGATGCTAGTCAAGAGAACGAAGTAAGTAGTAGCGAGGTTGACGTTAATCAAGTAGACGCTACTGAAAACGTTGAAACCGAATGTGCGACCGATACTGAAACTACTAACGAGAGTGAGATAGCGGTAGACAAGGACGAAAAATAGTATGAGCAAATATAACTACGATACCACCTTAAAAGAGTTACTTAGCGACGATAGGGCAGTAGCGATAATTGAAGAAAATTTTGGCAAAATAACCCAAAACCCTATGGTGAAGTTGTTTCATAACAGAACGCTAAGGCAACTTGAAATGCTTGCCGATACGTACAAAGTAGATAAAGCCAAGGTGGACGAACTAAAAAAAACGAATATTCGAGTTATAAGAAAAAAGAAACCGTTTTCGGTTTCTTTTTTTACGTATTGCGTTTATAAATTTAATAATAAATCCTAAAATCAAAAGCAAAAATTAGTGATTAACAACTATTAGCAGTTTTACTAAATTTTGTAAGTCGTTTATTTATAAAGTACAAAAAGTTAGTCTAATCTTTATTTTTTCCTAAGTCTTAGGTCGTTACAATTTACGCTTAGTATTTTAGATTTACTTTTATCCGTTATTCTACTAAATATTCTTTCGCCGTAACGGTCTATTATTTCGCCAAGCGTTAGGTTAGAGGATATAGCAGTGTGCTTTTTTTCTAGGTTACGCTGATTGATAATCAAAAATAGATATTCAAGCGTTACGTTTTTGTAAATTGGCTCTGTACCTAGGTCGTCTATAACTAGTAGGTCGCAATTAGTAATGCTTTCTAGTATGCCTTTTTTGTTCTTTACGTCGGCAAGATGATAGTTTAGTAGGGTTTGCGATAGTTCGAAAGCAGTTAGGTACAAAACGGTGAATTGCCTGTTAATTAGTTCGTTAGAAATAGCTGATATTAGGCAGGTTTTTCCCGTGCCCGTATTGCCTAAAAATACCAAATTTTGTACGTTTGTATTAGGGAACGAACCACAAAATTTTTCGCATGCAACGTACAATTTTTTCATACGCTTGCCACTTTCTTCGTCAAAAACGGAGTAGTCGAAGTCCTTAAAAGTAAAATTAGGTACGTTCTTTAATTCTAGTTGCTTTCTAATTTTTACTTCGTACTCTTTTTCTACGCACGAACATAATTTGCCGTTAACGTGTCCCGTATCTTTACAAATAGGGCAGTTAAAATCCGGTACTAAGTCGTTTACAGAGTAGCCCAATTTTGTCTGCAATACGGCTTGCTCTTTTACAACCTTATCGTAGTTTTTCCTAAGGCTTTTGCAGTCCTTTCCGTTTGCCTCGTTTACGCCTATTTCCATAGCCAGCGTTCGCTTTTGGTATTCTAGGCTAGCGTACGTTTCGTTTTGCATACAGCGTTTTAGGTTTTCCTCGGCAATAGCAATAGCCGTTTGCCTACTTTTTGCCATACTATTTAATATTTCGCTAATTATCTTTTCGTTTTTCATATTACAAATCCAAATTATCGTAGTCGTCCATATCGCTGAAAATAGAATTTAATTCTTGCGGAGTATAATTTCTTCTTACTATTGCTTGCGAATCTTTTACGCTAGACGTTTCCGTTCTTTTTGCTTCGTCCACAGTAGCAATACCTTGCTTATGCCAATTTGATAGCACTTGGTTTAGGTAGGTCATAGGGGAGGTCTTCCCGTTTGCTATGGTGGTAGCGTAGTTAATTAACTCGTCGCTAATATTCCAATCGCTTTTCCACGTTCTATAAAAGTTTCTGTCGCTGTTCGTTACCGACCTATTAGAGCCCGTTTTTTCGATAATAGTTTGTATTACGTCGTCGTTTTGTAGCCTATTTGCGATAAATTCTTCAACGGCTTTCGTGGTAATAAAGCCCATTTTATATAGGTTGTTTAGTATTCTATCTAGTCCGCTAAGCGTTTTTATATTACACAAAAAACAGTAGTTTGCAACGTACTCCAGCGTTTCTTCGGTAAAACCTTTTGATAGCCACGGCGAAGTGTACGTTTCGATTATATTGTCTAGGTCGTCGTAGTACACGCCAAGTTTTTTGTTTACGGCTTTTGCTACTTTACACAAGTTGTTTTTTGTTTCGGTGTAGTTGTTTATTTCCTCAACCGACATTACGTTCAATCTATATAATTCTTCTAGTTTTTTGTCTAGGGCGTCGAAGTCCTTACGTTTTGTTAGTTTTGCCGTCGTTACTATTGCATCTATCGTAAAGCCAAGGTTATTCGTCCATTTTGTAAATAGTTGCTTTTCGTATAGACCGATAGGCGTTTTCCTGTTCATAGCGTCTAGGACTAGAGCTATGCTGTCGCTTAGTACGTCGTATTCGCATAGTTTCTTTTCTACGTCCTTAACGGTACGTACCCCTTCGTTTGCCCAATTTGTTGCAACGGTTAGGATATATTTGTAGTTTACGTTTTCACCCTTCAAATCTATGTTATAACGCACAATCATAAGCATTGCCTCGGGCGTGATTTTTAGGTTGTCCATAGTTTCGTAATACTCGTTGTATTCGTTTGGGGTAATCATGCGTTTTGTAAATAATTCTTGAAGGGAAGTGTTAAAGTCGTCGAATTTACCCGCCTTATATTTTTTAGGTAGTTTATTTTTAACCGATAAGTATTTTATTTCAAACGGCTCTGTCGAGGTGATTTGCACTAAGCCTTCGTCTTGCCAATATGAAAAAATATTGTAAAGTTGGTCGGGAGTTTTATTCAGCCTACTACAAAAACTTTCCACATCGTTTTGCAAGCCTGCGTTATTTGACAAAAATAGCCCGTAGATATAGGCTTTTACGTATTCGCCGTCTGCCTTTGGCAAATATTCGTTTATAAATACGTTTTCAATATAGGTATATCCGTCCAAAACTAAATCGCCGGACAATTTACAAAATGCCATAATTCACTCCCCCAAAACGATAGTACATTTATGTTATCATATATTTATATAAAAAAAGCCAAAAACTTTTATTTTTTTTGACTTTTACTATATATTGTGTAACCAAAAAAAGACTGCCCAACGGGTTAGTTAGGGCAGTTCTCTATTTCCAAAATATCAAAGTTTTCCTTGTCGATAAAATCTTGCTGATTGTACTTTACGATATTAAATCTGTGAAAGTGCTTGTAATGAGAAGATAGGCTAACGGGGGTGGATATATCCATTATTTCGCATATCTCTCTAAGCGACTGTTCGTAGTTGTATCTATTGTCAGGTAGGTCGTTTTCTAGTAGTTCGTTATGTACTAATTTATCGTTAATTTTTACTCTTGCCCACAGTTTCATAAACACCTCTTAATAAATTTATACAAAAAATTTTTTTCTTTGTCAAATAAATAACGTAAAAAGGGTAATTTGGCGCTTTACTATTGACAATCTTTCCTAATAGTTGTTAATATAGTAGGTAGATAAAAAGGAGCAAAGATGTATAAAAAAACACATATAAGCGAGGCGGTAATTAAAAGACTGCCAAAATATTATAGATATTTGTGCCAACTGTTGCAAAACGGGGAACATAAGATATCCTCTAAGGCGCTTGCAGAGGCGCTTAACGTAACGGCGTCACAAGTAAGGCAGGACTTTTCAAATTTTGGCGAATTTGGTCAGCAAGGCTACGGCTACGATATAAATAAACTTACCACAGAAATAGCGCAAATTCTTAACTTGCACGCCGACTATAACGTAATCATAATAGGTGCAGGTAATATTGGTAATGCTCTTAGCCATTACGGTGGATTTAAGAAGGACGGATTTAATATAAAAGCGATATTCGATATCTATCCCGAAAATATCAAAGCGCCCGATAAATGCGTAGCGTTGCATGTGGATAAACTAGAAGAATATTGCCAAAACAATCACGTAGATATTGCTATCATTGCAACGCAAAAGAACGTGGCGGTAGAGGTGTACGATAGGATATGCAAATTAGGTATCAAGGGTGTATGGAACTTTGCCCCGATTGACCTAATGTCTACTGATAACGTAGTAGTGGAAAACATAAATATGAGCGATAGTTTGTTCGTACTTAGTTACTATATGCAAAATCAAAAATAGTTTTACAAAACGGCCTAGTAGCCGTTTTTTTTTGCAATTTTTTAATGAAGTTTTAGTTTCTATTTTCTATATTTGATAAAAATACCGATAAAAACGAAGAAAAGCAAATTTTTTAATCTATTTAACTAAATATTATTGACAAAGTGAGATTAACTTAGTATATTAAATACGATAAATGATTACATATATAAATGGAGGAAGATTATGAAAAAGAAAATTTTAGCAATATTTACGTTAATTATTACTATTTGCAGTATATTTGCGCTTACTGCTTGTGGTGACAAAACAACGCCGGCAGGAAATGGTGATGCGGGAAAAGGTGACAGCGACTTTAACTTCTCGCCGATAACCTCTGAAAAACTAACCACAGAGGAGTGGACCAAGGCGTTTAACCCATCTAATGAAAAAAACTACTCGGTGGTATTTGATGTTAATATACAAAACACTACTATTAACGGGAAAGCACAGGGTAAAATGAAAAGGGATAACGATGTGTTTTATGAGTATAGGTATGAATATTATAAAGATAAAAATATGAAAAAGAGTCAGGAAGAATATAAATATAATAAAAACGATATTTGGTACAAGGGAAGTAGAAGCGAAGGTACGGGAATTGAAACACAAGTTAAGGTAGACGAAATTCCGTATGATCCGACTGAGCAAGGAGATAGCCATAGGGTAGGGTTGGATATGAGTGTATTTATGTGGTTATCAATGGCTACTGATATTAACCAAGGTATCAGGCAATATAGATATAATTTTGAAAACGCAAAGTACGACGAAAGTATAAAACAATACGTAATAACCGAAGTTGGTACTGATATAAACGGAACAAATAGAACTATAATATCAAAAATAATTTTTAAGGACAAAAAGTTTGCTCAAGCATTTGTATTCGTTGACGGAAAAGAAATGGTAAGATTTAACGCTACGTTTGGCGGAACGAAAATATCTATTCCCGATTGGGCAATGAAAAAATAATCAATCGATTTATATTTTGATTGATTACTTAAAAGACGGCTGAAAAGCCGTTTTTTTAATAGATTATTATAATTTTTTAAGTTTTGTATAATTGTTTTTTATTTAACATAAGCATAATTTTAGTTTTATTATTGCAAACGTTTACATATTTTTCCTGTTTTTTATAATACTAGCCCTAAGGAGATATTATGAAAAGGTCTGGAATGATAAGAAAGATAGACAACCTAGGCAGGATAGTTATTCCTAGGGAAATTCGAAAACTTTTAGATTTGAATACGGCGGACGAAATGGAGATATTCGTAGGGGAAAATAACGAAGTCGTATTTAGAAAAGCCAACGTGGAGTTTAGTATGCAGCAATACGCCGATAAACTTGGCGCAAAAATCTACGCATCGCTTGGCGTACCTACTTTCGTAACTAATCAAAGCGAAATATTAAAGGTTTTCGGCGAGGCAAACGTGGAGGAAAACAAGCCGTTATCGGCTGAGGCGAAAAAGTTGGTGAACCTAAGGCACTACACAAGTTTTAACGGTGGAATGGGTATAAGTTTGTGTGACAACGGCAAAAAATATTACGCCCAAATATTTATGCCGATATTGTTAGGCGGAGTTCCCGTGGGTAGCGTGATAATTTGCGGTGAGGATAATTTTGACTTATCGCATCTAAAATATTTGCGTCTTGCAGTGTGGGTGTTGGAGATAATTATAAATGAAAAGTAAGATAGTAAAGTCGGCGTTTATTCTTACGGGCGGAGTGCTTTTAAGTAAGGCGATAGGCGTATTTTACAGGATACCGCTATCAAATATGCTAGGCGCTGAGGGTATAGGGCTGTATCAATTAGTATTCTCGGTGTATGCGCTTATCGTTACGGTGATAGGCTCGGGCTTGCCGATTGCAGTATCTAGGCTGACGGCTGAAAGTAACAACGTAAGCGACAAAAAATCCGTGCTGTATTCTTCGCTTATTCTAGGGCTTGCATCGGGTGGCGTGATTAGCGTGTGCCTTTTGCTTTTATCGGTTACTATTGCTAAATTACAAGGCAATCCTATTGCTTGGTCGGGGTACGTAGCCATTTGTCCCGCCGTATTTTTCGTTGCAGGGCTAAGTGTACTAAAAGGCTATTTTCAAGGCAAAGTAAATATGATGCCAACCTCGATTAGCTATATATTAGAGCAAGTGATAAAACTTGCCGTAGGGCTACTTTTAGCCTATTATCTTGCCCCGTATGGTGTGGTGTATCAAGTTGCGGGTAGTTTAATAGGCGTAACCGTGTCGGAGATTGTATCGTTTTTCGTATTATTGATAATTTATCTTGCTAGTCGAGAAAAGGCGGTAAAGGTAAATCACGACAAAACGAAAGAGATAGGCAAAAGGCTACTAAAAATTGCCTTTCCCGTAACGATAGGCTCTACGCTAGTGCCACTTAGCCAATTTATCGACAGTTTTATAGTGGTGAACGTGATTGCAAAAACAGCAGGCAATCAGCACGCAACGGCAATGTACGGACTTTTTTCGGGCTCGGTAAATCCTATCGTAAATATGCCTATTATGTTGGTGCTTTCACTAGCTATGATAATAGTGCCCGTAGTTAGTCGAGAAAGGGTGAACTTGAACTATTACGGTATACTTGAAAAAAGTAAAAGCGCAATAAAACTGTGCTTTATTTTTGGATTGCCGTGTAGTATCTTACTAATTGCTTTTGCTAAGCCGATACTAAGCATAATTTATCCAAGGTTTACCGTTAGCGAAATAGATACGGCGTCGTCCTTACTATCTATCTGTTCGCTAAGTATCGTGTTTTACGGTGTAATGCAAGTAGAAACTGCACTTATGCAAGGTTTGGACAAAATATATATTCCCGTTAGAAATATGCTGATTGCGCTCGTTGTTAAGGAAGTATTATGCGTAATTCTAGTAAACCAAATAGGCATAATAGGGCTTGCCTATTCAACCCTTATTATGAGTGTGATTGCGTGCTTATTGAACGATTACAGCTATCGAAAGTTGCTCGGCGTAAATTTTGATCTAAGTAGCCAACTTGTAAAAACTATTTTGCTATCGGTAATTTTTTTTGGGGTAGTTATACTATCAAGAAGATATATCTCTAATAATATATTAGGCTTTTTAGTTGCTTGTTTAGTGGGTGGTAGTATATACTATATATTGCTAAAACGTAACGAAGTTTTAAGCAAAAGCGAATTAAAAAGCATAGGGCTTTTAAGAAACGAGCCGATAAACTTGCAAAAAAAGTTTTACAGGAGAAAATATGATAACGGTAGTTGGTTTAGGTAGGGACAAATACGATATAACTCTAAGGGGCGTAGAAGCAATTTGCCACGCTGAAAAAGTAGTGGTAAAAACGGCGCTTACGCCCTCTTTTCAATATTTTGAAGATAACGCCGTTAATTGCGAAGTACTAGACGAAATTTACGAAAACGCCGAGGACTTTACCGACCTTGACGGCAAGATAGTAGAGCATTTTGAAAACTTACTTAAAGAGTTTGACGATATTTGCTACTGCGTAACTGGTGGTGGTTACGCAGATAATTCGGTTAAGGCGCTTAAAGAAAAGTTCGACGTTAGGATAATAGGTGGCGTGGGTTACTACGCAACGGCGCTTGAAAAATATCCAACCACCGATTACACTATTTTGTCGGGGCATTACTTTACGGATAAAAGAGTGATAAACGTAAACAAAAGAATTCCACTAATAATTACCGAAATAGACAATAAAAACTTGGCGTCAAATATAAAACTTTGGCTTAGCAAATTGTACGGCGACGAAGAGGACGTAGTAGTATTTTTCGGTAACAAAGAAAAGAAAATAAAAGTTTACGAACTTGATAGGCTTAGCGAGTATTCTTTTAGTACGTCGCTAATTATATTGCCGACCGATATTCAAAATAGAAAGGGCTTTGATTTTACCGACCTACTAGAAATAATGTACAGGCTAAGAGATAAGGACGGTTGCAGTTGGGACAAGGCGCAAACGCACGAGAGCATACGCAAAAATTTGATTGAGGAATCGTACGAACTCGTAAGCGCTATTAACGACGAAGATATTGAAAATATGATAGAAGAAACGGGCGACGTACTACTGCAAGCAGTGTTCCACTCGGTAATAGGCGAGCAAACGGGCGAATACGACGTTTACGAAGTGCTTGGTGGATTATGTAACAAACTACTAACAAGGCACACTCATATTTTCGGCAATGATAAAGCGACTACTGCTGAGGAAGCGTTAGGTTTTTGGGAAAAGGCAAAAGGAAAGGAAAAGGAGTACGTAAGTAACGCCGACAAAATGAATAGGCTACCGGACGAATTCCCGTCCTTGCTATATGCTGAAAAGGTGCAAAAATACGCTAATAAAGCAGGGTTTGATTTTGAAAATATAGACGGCGCTATTGAAAAGGCAAAGGAAGAACTTGCCGAACTTAAAAACGCTACTACCGAAAGTGAAAGGGAAATGGAAGCAGGCGATTTGCTGTTCTCTATTGCTAATATCGTAAGGTTGTACGGTGTGAGTGGCGAAGTAGCGCTTGATAGAAGTAATAAAAAATTCGTTAAACGCTTTACGCTTATGGAAAAGATGATAAAGGGCGATAAAAAGGATATTAAAAATCTAACGATTGAAGAACTAGATAGGTATTACGTAAAGGCAAAGGAAGAGTTAAATGAAGATAGGTAATATTACCCTAAGAAGCGACGTGGTACTTGCTCCGCTTGCAGGGTATAGCGACGTTGGGTTTAGGTCTATTTGCGTAAAATACGGCGTTGGGCTTACCTATACCGAAATGGTAAGCGCAAAGGGTATGTGCTACGAAAATAAAAAAACGTACGACCTACTGTCTACGGCAAAGAACGAAAACCCCGTAGCCGTACAAATATTTGGTAGCGAGCCCGAGTATATGTACAAGGCGTCAAAGGACGAAAGGCTAAAAAAATTTGATATAATAGATATAAATATGGGTTGTCCCGTGCCAAAAATAGTAAAAAACGGCGAAGGCTCGGCATTACTTAACGACGTAGAAAGGGCAAAGGACGTAGTACGGGCAGTAAAGGAAGGCTCTAACAAGCCCGTTAGCGTAAAATTTAGAAAAGGCTTTGGACTTAACGACGATACTGCCGTAAAGTTTGGACTAAGTATGCAAGAGGCAGGCGCTGATGCAGTTACCTTGCACGCAAGAACTAGGGAACAATATTATAGTGGTAGTGCCGATTGGGACTCTATAAAACGTTTGAAAGAGGCTGTAAATATTCCCGTTATAGCAAACGGCGACGTACAGAGCAAGAGCGATTACGACAGGATAAAAGAACTTACGGGTTGCGACGGAGTGATGATAGGCAGGGGCGCAATAGGAAAGCCGTACCTGTTTGGACAAATAGTAGGAATGCGTGGCAAAGTAAATTTGGCTAGCGACGTAATAGAGCATATAGATTGCTTAGCGGAATTTTTACCTGAAAGGGTGGTGGTAAACGATATGAAAAAACATATTTGCTACTACGCAAAATCGGTAAGCGAATCAAAGAAAATAAAAGCGCTAGTATGCGAAGTTAAAACTATCAGCGAGTTAAAAGACCTAGTAAACGACAAGTTTAACGTAGAAATAAATTTAGAGGGATAGAATATGAATATCGTTTTGTTAGAACCGGAAATTCCGCAAAATACGGGAAACATAGCAAGGACGTGCGCAGTAACTAATACGACCTTGCACCTAATTAAACCACTTGGCTTTGATATCAGCGACAAGGCTGTAAAAAGAGCAGGGCTAGATTATTGGCAATATCTTGACCTAAGAGTGTACGAAAATATCGAGGAATTTTTTAAGAAGAATAAGGACGGCAACTATTATTTTGCAACCACGAAAGGACAGCACAGATACGACGACGTAAAGTACGAGAAAAACGACTACGTATTTTTTGGAAAAGAAACTAAGGGATTACCCGAAACTTTACTTCACGACAACTACGACAAGTGCATTAGGATACCTATGCTAAAAATAGTACGAAGCCTAAATCTTGCTAACAGCGTAGCGATAGTACTATACGAGGCGCTAAGGCAAACGGGGTTTGAGGGTCTAGAAGAGATAGGACACCTAACACAGTTTCACGATTTTGACTGAAAAACGAATAAGTGAAGTGATAAGTATTGATTTTTCTTAAATATTTAAGTATAATTATATAGTTATGAAAAATATCGACGTTTGCATAAACAACGAAATTTATAAAGGAGATATATTATGAACAAAAAAACTGTAAGAGACGTTGACGTTAAAGGCAAAAGATGTTTGGTACGTTGCGATTTTAACGTTCCTATGAAGGACGGCGTAATTACCGACGAAAACCGTATCAATGGTGCGCTACCTACAATTCAATATTTAATGGAGCACGGCGCAAAAGTTATACTTTGCTCTCACATGGGCAAGCCTCACAATATTTTCGACGAGAAAGTAGTTCTTAACAAGAAAGAGAAAAAGGCTGTGGAGGCTTTACCTGAAAGCGATAGGGAAGCAGCAACGAAAGAGTATATTGATAAAGCGCTTAAAAACGACGCTAAGAAGTTGACCTTAAAGCCCGTTGCTGATAGACTAAATCAATTACTAGACAACAAAGTTACTTTTGCTAGCGACGTAATTGGCAAAGATGCAGAGGAAAAGATTGCCGCTCTTAAAGAAGGCGAGTGCGTTCTTCTTGAAAACTTGCGTTTCTATAACGGCGAGACAAAAAAAGAGGAGTCTTTCTGCAAAAAACTTGCTTCTTACTGTGATATATACGTAAACGACGCATTTGGTACTGCTCACCGTTCGCACGCTTCTACCGCTGCTATCGTTGAGTACGGTTTCGTTAAAACTGCCGTTTGCGGTTTCCTAATTGAAAAAGAACTTACCGTTATGGCAGACAGCCTAGACCATCCTGTTCGTCCGTTCGTTGCAATTCTTGGTGGCGCTAAGGTTGCAGACAAACTAAACGTAATCAACAACCTACTTGAAAAATGTGATACTTTGATTATCGGTGGTGGTATGGCTTATACCTTTATCGTAGCAAAAGGTGGAAAGGTTGGTACTTCGCTTGTTGATATGGAAAAAGTAGAGTACTGCAAGGACATGCTTCAAAAGGCAGAAAAACTTGGCAAGAAAATCTATTTGCCGGTTGATACCGTAGTTGCATCTAACTTCCCAGACCCTATCGATGCTCCTATCGAGACTGAAATCGTTGATTCTATGAATATTCCTGACGACAAGATGGGACTTGATATCGGTACTAAAACCAGAGAGATATTCAAGGACGCTATCAAGAACGCAAAAACAGTTATTTGGAACGGACCTATGGGCGTATTCGAAAATCCAACGTTAGCAAAAGGTACTATTGCCGTTGCCGAGGCTATGGCTGAAACCGACGCTACTACTATTATCGGTGGTGGTGACTCAGCAGCCGCAGTTGCAACTCTTGGCTTTGCTGACAAAATGACGCACATTTCTACCGGTGGTGGTGCTTCTCTTGAACTATTCGAAGGAAAAGAACTACCAGGTATTGCTTGTCTTAACGACAAAGAATAATAACTAAAACGTTTAGCCAACCGATTTAGGTTGGTTAAACTAATATTTACAATAAATTTTAGCGAGGTATAAATATGAGAAAACCTATAATTGCAGGAAACTGGAAAATGAACAATAATATGGCTGAAACCGAAAAATTGGTTACGGCGCTTATCCCTATGGTAAAGGACGCTGAGTGCGACGTAGTTATTTGCGTACCATTTACTTCTATTGCAAAAGCAGTAGAGCTAACCAAAGGTACTAATATTAAAGTTGGCGCCGAAAACGTTCACTGGGCAAAAAGCGGTGCTTTCACGGGTGAAATCAGCGCAGATATGCTAGTAGAACTTGGCACTGAGTACGTAGTTATCGGTCACAGCGAAAGAAGACAATACTTTGGCGAAACCGACCAAACCGTTAATATGAGAATGAAAGCCGCTCTCCAAGCAGGATTAAAACCTATCGTTTGCGTAGGTGAAACCCTAGAAGAAAGAGAAGGCAACAAGACCGAAGAAGTAGTAGTTCGTCAAACGGTAGAGGCATTTAAGGATATCGACGAGAACGAATTAAAAAATATCGTTATCGCTTACGAGCCTGTTTGGGCTATCGGTACGGGTAAAACCGCAACTAGCGAGCAAGCAAACGATACTATCAAAATTATAAGAAACGCTATGGCTAAATTGTACGGCGATAAAAACGCTGAGGACGTTGTTCGTATCCAATACGGTGGAAGTATGAATCCTTCTAACGTAAAAGAACTAATGGCTATGCCTGAAATCGACGGCGGACTAATCGGCGGTGCATCTCTTGACGCTGCTAAATTTACCCAAGTAGTTAAATACTAATAGGAGAAATATGTCTAAATTTTACGGTCTTATAATCCTAGACGGATTTGGAATTGACAAAGAAAGTAGTCGTAACGCAATATCTATTGCAGGTACGCCTTATATTAAATCGCTTATAAAAAATTATCCCGTTACCGAGATAGGCGCAAGCGGACTTGACGTTGGGCTTCCTGACGGACAAATGGGTAATAGCGAAGTTGGGCACTTGAATATCGGCGCTGGTAGAATAGTATATCAAGAATTAACTAGAATTACCAAGTCTATTGGCGACGGCGACTTCTTTACGAATAGTGCGTTTTTAGGCGCAATTAAAAATGCAAAAGAAAACGGCAAAAAAGTTCACCTTATGGGCTTACTTTCCGACGGTGGAGTACACAGCCATATCGAGCATTTGTTTGCACTTATCAAACTTTGCAAAGAGCAAGGCGTAGAGGCTTACGTTCACTGCTTCCTTGACGGAAGAGACGTTCCTCCAACCAGCGGAAAAGATTTTGTAAAACAACTTTACGATTATACCAAGGAATTAGGTCACGGCAAAATTGCTAGCGTATGCGGTAGATTTTACGCTATGGACAGGGATAATCGTTGGGAAAGAGTGCTAAGAGCGTACGATATGCTTACCCTTGGCGAAGGCAAACTTGCAACTTGTCCTGTAAAGGCTGTTGAAGAAAGTTATAATGCAGGCGTTACCGACGAGTTTGTAGAGCCTATCGTTGTTGTTGACGGAGGAAAACCTGTTGCGACCGTTGATAAGGGCGACAGCGTTATCTTCTTTAACTTCCGTCCTGATAGGGCAAGAGAATTAACTAGGGCGTTCACGGTAGAGGAGTTTGACGGCTTTGAAAGAAAGACGGGATATCTAGGTCTTACCTACGTATCTATGACTCGCTACGACGCTACGTTTAATAATCTAACCATTGCATATCCGCCTACTTCTTTAAGTAATACTTTGGGCGAATATCTTGCAAAAAGAGGCAAAAACCAACTAAGAATTGCCGAAACCGAGAAATACGCTCACGTTACCTTCTTCTTTAACGGTGGCGTAGAAACCCCTAATAAGAACGAGGACAGAATATTAGTTCCATCTCCAAAGGTTTTGACTTACGACCTAAAACCTGAAATGAGCGCATACGAAGTGGCTGAAAAGGCTGTGGAGGCTATTAAATCGGGTAAGTATGACGTAATGATACTAAACTTTGCAAACTGCGATATGGTTGGTCATACGGGTGTACTTGACGCAGCAGTAAAAGCAGTTAAGGCAGTTGACGAGTGCGTTAAACAAGTAGTGGAAACGATTAAGTCCGTTGGTGGCGAAGTAATAATCACTGCCGACCACGGCAACGCAGATAAAATGTTAGAGGACGATATGGTAGAGCCGTTTACTGCTCACACCACTAATCCCGTACCGTTTATCGTTGTAAGCGACAGAGTAAAGGAGTTAAAAGCGGGTGGAAAACTTGCCGACGTTGCTCCTACTTTACTTGACCTTATGGGCGAAGAAAAACCTAGCGAAATGACGGGTGAAAGCCTAATAAAATAGTTATAATTAAACTATGCTAATAATAAAAAATATCTACCGTTTTGGTAGGTATTTTTTTGTCGAAAACGGCGATTTAATTTTTATGAAAGTCTTGAATATAAATATGATATAATTCCTTATATAAATAAATATAAGGAGCATAGATATGGAACTTTATGACTGCTTTGTAGCAAGGCTAAATCAAGAGTTGATACCTGCCATTGGCTGTACCGAGCCCATAGCAATCGCGTTAGCCTCGGCTAAAGTTGCGGAAGTTATGGGCGCTAATATTGACAGGGTAAGAATCAAAGTAAGTGGCAACATCTTAAAAAACGTTAAAAGCGTTTTGGTGCCTAACACAAATGGTTTGCGTGGAGTAGACGCAGCGTGCGTAGTAGGCTTAGTAGGGGGCAAAAGTGAACTCGGCTTGGAAGTACTAGAAGAACTAACCAGCGAGCAACTTGAAAGAGCAAAAGCACTGCTCGAAACGGATTTTTGCACCGTTTCACATATGGAAACCGATGAACCTTTACATATTATCGTAGAAGGGGATAGTGGAAAGGATACCGTCGTCGTCGAATTAAAAGGCGGACATACGGATATCGTAAAGATTACAAAAAATGGTGAAGTGCTATTTGAAAAACCACCTGTAATCAAAGAAGTTTGCGAACTCAACTGTAAAATGAAAGACGTGTATGATTTTGCAAACGAAGTAAAAATGGAAGACATCGCCCACTGATAAGGCAAGCCGTCAAAAATAATACGGCAATTGCAAAGGAAGGACTTACGGGTGATTGGGGACAACATATCGGTAAAACCTTACTTAAAACTTATGGTAGTGACGTAAATATAAAGGCTAGGGCGCTAGCAGCAGCGGGCTCTGACGCTAGAATGAGCGGTTGCTCAATGCCCGTTACGATAAATTCGGGTAGCGGCAATCAAGGGCTTACGATTACTATGCCGATAGTGGTATTTGCAGACGAACTAAAAGTAAGCGAAGAGAAGAAAATTCGTGCTTTGGTACTTGCAAACCTAGTGGCAATTTATATCAAAAAGGATATGGGCAAACTTTCCGCATTTTGTGGGGCTGTTTCGGCAAGTTGTGGAGCAGGCGCAGGAATTGCGTATCTAAACGACTTATCGTACGAGTAAATATGTATGACCGTTAAAAACACGCTTGGTAATATATCGGGGCTGGTTTGCGACGGAGCAAAAGGCTCGTGTGCAGCAAAAATATCTTCGTGCGTAGACGCTTGCAAACTTGGGTTTAATATGGCAAAGGATAACGTTTGCTTTAAGGCGGGCGACGGCATTATTCGTGAAGATATAGACGAAACGATAAAAGGAATAGCAAATATAGGCAGAAATGCAATGCGTCAAACGGACGTAGCAATATTGGATATTATGTTACAAAAATAAAAGGAGAAAAGATTATGTCAAGAATAGTAAACGAACCAAAAATCAAAATTGGATTGATTCAAGAAATTAGAGGTCAATTAGAGCAAAGAGCAATATGGCTAGCATTATTAAGTAGAGAAGCAAAAAAGAAAGGTTTAGACCCCGCTGAATTCGGCGACGGCTCTATCTTTGCTTGTGGTTGTATGCAAGGAAAGAAACTTAGCGAAGGTACTCACGACCTAAGAAACCTTAAAAAGAATTTGTTTACCCCTGGCGCAAGACTAATATTTGAAATGAAGTTAGTAGAGTGCACGGAAGACAAGTTGTCGCTTGACTTCCACTATTGCCCACTTGTAAAGGGCTGGCAAAAACTTGGTTGCTCGGACGAGGAAATAGCAAGGCTTTGCGACGTGGCTATGATGGGTGACCGTGGTATCGGTAGACAATTTGGTGCGCATCTAAACCTTGAAAAAGTAATTGCAAAGGGTGACGATATTTGCCAATTACGTTACGTAAGAGACGACGTAGAGCCAGACCCAGCGCCTATTACTTTAAGTGAAACGTTGGATTATTAAGATAAAACTACAAAAAAAGAAGTCTTCGGACTTCTTTTTATATTTTGTCTTATTACGTTTAAGTGTTGGATTAGCAAATAGTTTGTATATTTCTATAAAATAGTATGGCTACCTAGTTTAACGGAATATTGTTAGCGTGGTTGTCAAAATAGTAAAGTGGGGTTAGGTTGTCTATTCCGTCTTGAACAAGGTTTATCATTTGTAGCCTGCTTTCCGTAGGGTCTTTTGCTTTTATAGCATCTACTAATTTATCTATAATTATAAGTGAGTTGTCAAAATGGTAGTTACGATATAGTATAGCAGTCATTTTAATAGCAACGTTCTTAAAAGCATTGTGAACTAACGAATATATAGTATTTTTTGTAGCGAAAAATATTGCGTGGTGAAAATCAAATATAAGTTTAGAAAATTCTTCTACGTCGGTTTCTTTGTGAAGTAGTTGCTGTATATCTTCTATTTCTTTTATGTCGTGCTCGGTACGGTTTAGCGCGGCAAGGTATGCGCATTCGCCTTCGTTAATTACTCTAAAATGCATTAAAGAATAAAAGGTTTTTTTGTCTAGCGTACCGCCGTTGTAGTTTATAACAGAAAGTAAAATGTCGGTACTGCCGTTTTTTACGTAGTCGCCAACGATAGTGCCTTTTCTAGCGTTTATTTCTACAAATCCCTTTTGTTTTAACTCGTTAAGCCCAAGGTTTACTATCGACCTACTAATTTTCATTTGCTCGGCAAGTTCACGCTCGGTGGGTAGTTTGTCGCCGATTTTAAGCTCGCCCGACAATATCATATTTTCGATTGTTTGCACGAAAAGTTCCTTCATAGAAGGCGCTACTATTTCCTTAAATTTCATAATTTCTCCTTTGTTTTGGTTTAACCATAGACCACAGCAATATTATAATAATTTTTTTGTAAAAAATCAACAAAATGACGTCTAAATTGCAAATTTTTAAGTAGTATGTGAACAAGTGTCTATTATTTTAAGTAAAAAATATGTTATAATTTTATCAAAGTTTATGGTTAACCAAAGGAGATTAAAGATTATGTTGGAAACTCAATTCCCAGCAAGACCTAAAATGGAAGTTTTTGCTAAGTGGCTTATGTTCACTTGCTGTATACTTTTCTTAGGATTTATGGCTGCTTACTATCCGGTAGAAGCAAATATTCCTTTCATCGTTATACCTTCTATTTTGGTTCTATTGTTTGCAAAACCGGTATTTTTCGAGAAATTGAAACTTACCACGTTACTAGTTATGCGTATAGTTATCGTATTTGCTTTCTTCTTCGTAGAAATGAGGCAAATTTACGTAGACTTAATTCTACTTGCGCTAATTATTAACATTTTAGAGGCTACTTTCACCGACCTATTAAAACACAAAAAGTACTTCAACGCTATATCTGGCTTTATGCTAGCAGCAGGTGTTGTAGGACTAAGAGGTGGTTGGGTTGACGGTGCAGGCTACTACCTAGTTGGTGGTCCTAACCAAATTGCTACTATTTGCTACGTTATCGGCTACACCATTTGGAACTGGATTTTCGTTACCGACGAGTTCAGCCCTGCAGTATCTTTGATGCATATAGGTTTCTTAGGTGCTCCTATCCTAGGTGGTCTAGTATCTATGGCATTTGGCAATGCAGCAAACCCAATGGGAATTTGGCTATTACTTCGTGCTAATACCTTGGCAATCGGTGGATGGCTACAAATCGCTTGCAAAGGCTGGTTTGAAAGAGAATTCTACAACGAGAAGTTTGCTAAGTTTATCGAATTTACGCACAAGAATTCAGTACAATTCGTGCTTATGCTTATCAACGTAGGACTAATGATAGCAGTTATCGCAATAGCAGCAACAACCCCTGGATTTATCGGTTCTCCTGCTTTTGAAAGATAATAACTAAATCAAAGCGATTAAAGCGACGAGATTTTCTCGTCGCTTTTTTTATTGTTACTATTATCGTAATTAACGTATTTGTAAACGAATGTAATTTTTATTGTTTTTAATGTTACTTTTTTAATATTACGTTATTCTTGCTATTATGGTTTGGATATAAATAAAATTCGCTCGTATTTGACGCACGTAGGCTAATATACTTGTAACTATAAATTGTATCGACTAATATTAAAACTACCGTTATAGACGAAAATAATGGCAAATAATAGGTAAAGTAAGGCTTTCCTACTGTATTAACAATATATTGTTAAATTGCAACGTATAGTAAAGTGGAGTAGTTAAATTAGATATACCATATAACGCTACTAATAAAAGACTTGCATTACGTGTAAGTAACGAAATGGGCAAAATAATTGTGCACGCAAAAGCAGGGTGATTTTGTAAAATGGAGCGTCGTACGTGGTAACGCAAAATGAATTAATTGCTATGTGCACTATTAAGGGAAGGGGGTATGCAATATTCGTTGGTATATCAATTAAAATAAAATAGGTAATTGGCAATAAGGTATATACGGCACGAGAAATAAAACCTAGCTACATATTCAAAAAAACAAATATGAAAATATGAATTTACGTATATATTTTGATATATTGCTTATAGGTGAAATCGTGCAAAAAAAAGTATAAATAGAATAGTGAAATTTGAATATAATTATAAAAAATAGCAAAACATATAGTAAAGTATTATAAATTTATGCGTATTTATATAGTATAGTGTAGCATATTCTATAAAATGGCATATATTAGAATAGTTGCTAAAAATAATAAATTTGCATTTACTTTTATCAAAGCGTTGACAAAAGATTTTACTAGGTATAGAATACATACAAAAATAATATTAGTAGGTGATAATATGAGTAATAATACTAAAAAAATTACATCTTCAAGCAATAGTTATATTATAACGGCTATTGCTATGATATTAATCGGCGTACTTTTCTGTATATTCCGTTCTAGTATGCTTAGCATATTGTTTACTATTGTAGGTGCGTTACTTATTGTAGTGGGCATTATAAAACTTGTAAATAAAGATTATGCAATCGGCATAGTGGATATGGCAGTAGGTATAGTAGTAATAACGTGTGGTTGGACTATACTTGATATTACGCTATTAATTATAGGTATTTGCGCTGTAATTTACGGCATTTACTTGTTTGCTAGCAATATCAATATTCTTAAATCAGCAAAAGGATTTGCCCTTGCAAAAGCAATTATCGTACCACTTGTAGTTTTACTTGTAGGCGTACTTCTAATCGTTTCTAAGTGGGAACTATCCGATGCAATATTTATCGTACTAGGCGTTCTTGCCGTTGTTGACGGTGTACTAATGCTTGTTAAAAAATAGTATTTGATAATTTGTTTTAAGAAAATATGGAGCGTATAATTACCGAGCGATTGATACTTAGTGAACTTAGCGAGCAAGACGCTACTGACGTTTTTAAGTGGCTTGGCGACGATAGAGTATCTAAATATATGGTGTACGATACCTACGAAAGCGTAGAGCAAGTAAAGAGTGGATTTTAAGTGTAAATATGCTTGTTGACGAATATGCATTTGGTATCGCAACTAAAAACGACGGTAACTTAATAGGTAGTATTAGCCTTAAAAAGAGTGGTCAGCACGAAGAATATACTTTCGGTTACAATCTCGCCTATGAGTATTGGAACAACGAATATGCGACCGAGGCTGTAAAAGCGATTATTCGTTTTGCTTTGGGGCTAGGGGCACGTAAATTTATAGTTGATATTGCAGAGCAAAATATTGCGTCAAGAAGAGTACTTGAAAAGTGCGGACTTCATTTTGTTAGGTACGATACTTTGGTAAAACTTAGCGGAAAACCAATAGGTAAGTCTATGGTTTACGAAGGGGAATTTACCTTATAAATTTTGTAAATATTAGTTAAAATAATAAGATTAAAAAAACAGCCTTGAAAAATTCAAGGCTGTTTTTTAGATTTAGTTATATTAGGTGTAATTTTGAAATTATACTAATCCTTGCGCAAGCATAGCGTCCGCTACCTTTTGGAAGCCTGCTAGGTTAGCGCCTGCAACGAGGTTGTAACCAAGGTTGTATTTTTTCAAAACTTTTACGATTTGAGAGTGGATATTTTTCATTATTTTTTGTAATTCTTTATCCACCTTTTCAGCCGTCCACGACATTCTTTCGCTGTTTTGCGACATTTCTAGTCCCGATACTGCTACGCCACCTGCGTTTACTGCTTTGCTAGGGCATACGATTACGCCGTTTTCTTGCAAATACTCCATTGCTTCGTTAGTGGTTGGCATATTCGATACTTCGTTTAAGTATTTAATGCCCATTTCCACCATTTTTTTAGCGTCGTCAATGTTTATTTCGTTTTGCATAGCGCAAGGCATATATATATCCGCTTTTACGTTGCCCCAAGGTTTTTGACCTTCAAAGAACGGTACGCCGAATTTGTCTGCGTAGTCTTTAACTACGTTTCTACCGCTTGCACGCATTTCTAGCATATAGTCTATCTTTTCACCGCTTACGCCGTCCATATCTAATATATAGCCGTCAGGACCGCTTAGGGTGATTACCTTTCCGCCAAGTTCGGCAATTTTTTTAGCCGAGCCCCACGCTACGTTGCCAAAACCCGACAAGCAGAAGGTTTTGCCTTGTATGCTTTCTTTTTGATGGGCAAGCACTTCGCACAAGAAGTAGGTTGCACCAAATCCCGTTGCCTCAGGACGAATTCTACTACCGCCGTACGATTTGCCTTTACCGGTTAGTACGCCGTTGTCGTAAGAATCTCTAATACGTTTGTATTGACCAAACAAGTAGCCAATTTCTCTACCACCAACACCCATATCGCCGGCAGGTACGTCTACGCTAGGGCCGATATGACGGTATAACTCGGTCATAAAACTTTGGCAAAAACGCATTATTTCGTCGTCGGATTTGCCGTTAGGGTCAAAATCGCTACCACCTTTACCGCCACCCATAGGTAGTCCTGTTAGGCTGTTTTTGAATACTTGTTCAAAGCCCAAAAACTTGATTATGCTTAAATTTACGTTCTTTTGGAAACGTAGACCGCCTTTATAAGGTCCTATTGCACTGTTGAATTGCACACGATATCCACGGTTTATGTGCGCATTGCCTTTGTCGTCGGTCCAAGGAACTCTAAAAATGATTTGCCTTTCAGGTTCGACAATTCTTTCAAGAATTGCTCTTTTTCTGTATAATTCTTCGTTCGCATTTATTATCGGCGATAAGGAGGTTAGTACTTCTTTTACCGTTTGCATAAATTCCGGTTGAAAAGGGTTGGCTTCCTCAGTTGCTTTTATTACTTCGTCAATGTAACCAGACATTTTATCCTCCAAATAAATTTCAATCCTATATAATTCTTTTATATTTATTATAAGAAGCGATAGTGGATATGTCAACAAAATTAAAAAGTCAAAAACCAAAAAAAATATTAAAATAGAGCCGAATTATTTAATATGTTTTGTAATAATTATCAAATATACGGCATAAGGCAAAAATATTTTGGTATTTTAGATTTTATGCAAAAATATTTCATCACTTGTAGGATTTCTCGGTTTTTTAATAATTTTTTTTTGTTTTAAGTGTTTTTAGTAATAAAGTTTCTTTCTAGTATATAATTTGCAGTTTGCGATAAAAAATTCAAAACGTATATATGGTATCGTAAATATAGACATTGTGCAATATTAAAAGAATAAATGATAATAGTTTGGTTAGAAAACGTTGCTACTTGGATAAAGCATAATTTTGAAAGTAGAAAAATTGTTAATTCATACGTTAGAAAAAAGAGCGGTTTATAATCGTAAATAATATATGGTATATGTTATTCAAAATTAGGCTAGCACGTTGTAAACTTTGTATTTTTAATTGCTTACTAGAAGTGATAGAAAAATCGAACTAAGTAACTTTGAAAATGAAATAATTAGCGTTGCAAAAAAGATTTTTGCGTAAAATAAAAGCGGGTAGTTGGCCCGCTTTTAATTTGCTTTTTTATTCGTCCTTATTGCTTTCGCTAGCAGTATCGCTTTCCGTTATTTCAGTATCGGCTGGCTCGGTAGCAATCTCAACGTCGTCGTTTGTAGGCGCGTATACTAACGTTTCTTCTATAACTGTGTTTTCGGTGTCGTTAAGAAGTTCGTTAGTTATTCTTGACGAGTCGTCAATGTCCACGTTTACAATGCATACTTCTGCTTGTATCACGCCCTCAGGAATTACGCTGTCGACGTTTACGTTCTCTTGTATTGAGATGTATTCTTCAGCCTCGGCAAGCTTAGTAGTTTGTAGATATTCGGTAAGTGCGTTATTTTCGCCTTTTTCAAGTTTTGCTTCAAGTTCGGTTGCCGTTTCGTCAGTTAGTTGTTTGTCTTCTTTAAGCGCACGAACTTTTAGTATTTCTACAACGCTTTCGTGACGTTTTTCGCTTAGATCCCAGAAGAAGAACGGAATCGTTGCAAGTACGCCCGATATAATACCTGCTATGCAACTATACATTATGATAGGGTATATTACGCTAGTTTGCGCAAGAACGGCAGGGTCTTCGGTGTAGCCAAAGTGCTTTTGAATAAAAGGTAGTACGTAGGCAGTACCGATACCGATTGCGCTAGTAATGATTATACCGAATTGGGAGATAAAGCCTTCTAGTCTATCGCCCGTTTTGTATTGTTGATAGTCGTACATTTGAGCGCCGATAGCAGGGGTCGTTACTACTTGTACTGCGTTTACCATAGTGATTAGGAACGAGAACAGTAGCATTATATATGCAGATGCCGAGCCTGGGGCTGCGCATAGTCCTGCCATAATTGCGGTAAGAATTACTGCAAATATATTACTAAATAAGATTAGGTTTTTCTTGCCGAACTTTTTAATTAAGATAGGGGCAAGTAACATACCGGGTAAGCACGCAGAGCCCATAAGAGTAGTGAATACGCTTTGCGCCCAATCTTCTTTAATTAGATAACTGCAAATCCAAACTACGAAGGTAGTACCTACAAGCTTAAATACACCGATTGCTGTACTAAGGTTTATAATCCAGAAATATTTGTTTTTAACCGTCTTTTTTACGCCATCAAAGAATTTAACCTTTTGAACGTATTTTTTGCTAGTAACTATTCTTTCTTTTGTGCCAAAAGCGGTTAGGTAACCAAGCGCCATACAAATACACATAATTAACGGTAGTAGCCATTGATAAGGTCCTATCGTATTTACACCCATTATCTTATTGTCGCCTGCGCCGATGGTAAACATAACGTTTGCAAGTAACGGGAAGATAAAGTTAACAACCGATGGTCCAAGAGAGTATACTACCGAGCCAAAACTCATTAGCATTTCTTTTTCCGATTGCTTTGGAGAAATAACTTGTAGCAGACTGTTGAATGACAACGTGTAGAGTTGCAAGAAGAATTGCAGCAAATTAAATATTAACGTAAAGACGACGAGCATCGCTACGTAACTGCCTTGTAATGCATACGGTATCCAACCAAGCAAGAACAAACAGGCAATGATAGGTATCGGCATCCAAATTAGATATGGACGGAATTTACCAAACCTAGACCTCGTATTATCAATAAGCCAACTACAAAGCGGAGAACGAAGTATAGTAATAATAGTAGTAATAATACCTATTAGGAATATATCGTCTACTTTGATTTTAAGCGCAGCCGCAACGTATTGTCCTGCTGCTAAGGTAACGTAGGTTGGAATAACCGACGCACCCACGACGCCCATACCACCTATACAGTAGGCAGCGGCTTCTTTGAAACTAAGATAGTTGCCTGGTTTTGGCGTTTTCCAGTACGTTTTAACGTCCTTTAACATGCCAACACCCTTGTTAACAAGTTCCTTTAATTTTCCCATTATAACCTCATAAAATTAACTAATAGTACAATTATACAATAATATGTGATCACATTCAAGGGTTTTGTTCAAAATAGGAACTGTTTTTTTTTGAAAAACGCTGTTTTTATTGATATTGCATATAAAAAAGAAATTTTCTAAAATTATTTGTGTGAAAATGGTAGGTAATATATGTTTTTGCTGTTTTTTTCTTTTTGTCTATGCTACAATATTATTAAAGAGTATATAAGAGGTGAAATATGCAAATTTTTTCAAAAGAATTAAATAGAGCGGGTAATTATAGGGTGCCTTCTATTATTACTACTAAAAACGGCGTAGTGGTTGCTTGCTGTGACGAAAGATGGTACGGTGGTGGCGACAATCCAAACCTAATTGGCAAGGTAGTTCGTAGGTCGTTTGACAGCGGTAAAACGTGGCAAGACGTGATAGTAGTTAAGGAAGAAGTAGGAAAGGCAAAGATGACATCTTCGTCAAGTATCGACGCTTGTATGTTGTACGACGAGGAAACTAACGGCATATTTATGATATACACGCATACTCCTGCTGGCGTTGGCATTTTGGCTAGTAGTAAAGGTATAGGCGAAACGAAAGAGGGATATAGGTTAGTTTATGACGGCAAAAAAGAAGGCTACGTAAAGGACGGCGAAGTAATAATGGACGGCGAAGTAGTAGCAAAAGTGGACGAAAAGGGCAACGTTACTAGCGGTGAGGAAAGCCTTGGCAACATCTACGAAAGGGACGGCAAATACAAGGAAAAAAATACTTTCTTTTTGTATATTCAATCTAGTTTTGACGACGGCGCAACGTGGAGCGAGCCCGTATGCCTAAATAACCAAGTAAAAGAAAAATATATGAGTTTTATCGGCGCAGGACCGGGAACGGGTATCGTAATAAAAAACGGCAAATATAAAGGCAGATATATTTTCCCTATCTATTACAACACGGCTGGCGGAAGAATACTTATGCTGTCTAACGCAGTAATTTACAGCGACGACCAAGGCAAGACGTGGCATAGGGGCAAATCGCCAAACGATAAACGTAAAGTATTGTTTTACAAGGTAAACGAAAAATTCGTAATGCCAAACGATATGATAACCGAAAGCCAAGTAATAGAATTACCTAACGGCGACCTAAAAATATTTATGCGTAATCACAATCCAAAACGTAGGATTTTGACGGCGATAAGTTGTGACGGTGGTGAAAGTTGGCAGGACGTTAAATATCAAGAACAACTTACTCATTGCATTTGTCAATGTAGCGTTATTAACGTTAAGGACGAAAAGGGCGAAGCAACCGTCTTCTTGAACGCTGCCGACACGAAGGCTAGGAAAAACGGCGTGGTAAGACTATCTTACGACTACGGCGAAACTTTCCCGTATTCTAGGGTGCTTACGGAAGGCGAATTCGTGTATAGTTCTATGACGATGATGCCAAACGGTGAAATAGGCGTACTTTACGAAGGGTCTACTATGCACGAAGCAATAGAGTTTACGACGATTACTACTAAATGGATAAAAGGAGAAGAATAATGGCAAATTTACAAAGAGGACTTATCGTTTCTTGCCAAGCAGTTAAAGGCGAGCCGTTGTACGGCAAAAATTTAATGCATCATTTTGCTTACGCTGCCGTTGAAGGTGGGGCAAAAGGCATAAGAGCAAATTACGTAGAGGATATAAACGCTATTATGAACGAGGTTAGCGTACCTGTTATAGGCATTATCAAAGCAGTTTACGAAGGTAGCGACGTATATATTACCCCTACTATAAAGGAAGTAAAGGACTTACTTGAAAAGACTGATTGCCAAGTTATAGCGCTTGACTGCACGGGAAGAGAACGCCCAAACGGTGAAAAACTAGAAGATTTGGTAAAATATATAAGAGAAAACAAGCCAGAAGTAGAAATTATGGCGGATTGCTCCGACTACGACGACGCAGTTACTGCTGACAAACTTGGCTTTGACTACATAGGTTCTACAATGCGTGGATATACCGAAAAAACTAAGGGAATCGAAATACCCGACTACGACTTTTTGGCAAAACTAGTAAATGATTTTCCTAATCGCAAGATTATTGCTGAGGGTGGCATTTGGGAAAGAGGTCAACTTGAAAAAGTGTGCAAAACGGGTGTGTACGCCGTGGTTATAGGTAGCAGTATTACAAGACCAAAAGATATTACTAAGCGTTTTAGCGAGGTTATGAATTTATGCTAGTAGTTGGCGTAGATATAGGTGGAACGGGCATTAAAAGTGCGCTTGTCAAGGTGGAGAACGCTAGCGATATACGTAGCTATGAAGTAGTTGATACCTTTTGGGTGGCAACACAGGGTGATAAAGGCAGGGAAGTGATACTTTTGAACGTGGAGAAGGCTATTAGAAGGTTTTACTCGGCTGAAATTTACGGCGTATACGTAAGTAGCGCAGGTACTATTGATTGGAATACGGGCGTAGTTACCTATGCAACCGACGCTTTGATGGGTTTTACGGGGCTTGAAATATCCAAAGAACTTACTAAAAGGATAGGAAGTCGTGTAATCGTGATTAACGACGCCGTTGCAGCACTTATTGGCGAAGCATATTTTTCCAACCTAAAAGGCAAGGTGATGATGCTGACTTTGGGTACGGGGCTTGGTTCGTCGGTATTAGTAAACGATAAACTTGACGAAACTTCGGTTATAGACGTAAGGCTAGGGCACTATACACTTCACGAAAACGGCAGAAAATGTTTTTGTGGCAAAAACGGTTGCGCCGAGTGTTACGTATCGGCAAACGGCTTAAAGAAAAGCGTAAATAACGACGACCTTACCTTCGTAATGGAAAATAAGGCTAAGTACGAAAAAGAAATTGCGGAGTTTATTTTGGATTTTGAAAAGGTGATAAACGAGGCAAAAAAGCTGTATAGCCCAGACGTAATAGTGGTTGGCGGTGGGCTTGTCGAGTTAAAACAATATTGGCTAAAAGATTTAACCGACAAGGTGGATAACGTAGTGCCTGCTACGCTTAGAAACAAAGCGGGATTTTTCGGCGCAATATACGCAGGATTAAACGGAAAATTTACAAATCAATAACTAATAATTGCAAATAGCGTATCTATTTGTTATAATAAATAAAACTAATTTAAATACGAGGAAAAAATGGATTTAGAAAAATTTAAGGGCGTGTTCCCAGCATTACTTACTCCTTTCAAGCAAGATAACACCATTAACGAAGATGCTATCGACAAACTTGTAAAGATGAATTTGCAAAAAGGCGTAAACGGATTTTACGTTGGTGGTTCAACGGGCGAAGGATTACTTTTATCCGTTGAGGAAAGAAAACAACTATTTAAGGCCGCTGCCGAGGCAAACGAAGGCAAATCTACTTTGATTGCTCACGTGGGTACTATTCATACCGGCCACGCTATTGAAATGGCAAAATACGCCGAAGAACTTGGCTACGACGCTATTTCTGCGGTTGCTCCTTATTACTATTCTTTTGGCTACGAAGCAATCAAGGGTTACTATAACGATATTGCAAACAGCGTAAATATCCCTATGATTATGTACAACTTCCCGGGGGCTAACGGCTTTAACTTTAATAAGCAAATGGCTGACGATATGTTCCAAAACAAGAAGTTTATAGGTATTAAGCACACCACGTCGGATTTGTATATGTTGCAACAATTCAAAACGATGGAAGCAAAACCTATCGTATATAACGGCTTTGACGAGATGTTCGTTGCAGGATTAAGTATGGGCGCTGACGGTGGAATAGGCTCTACCTACAACTTTATGGCAGAGAAATTTATTGCAATCTACAATGCGTTTAAGCAAAACGACGTTGCTACTTGCCAAAAAGTTCAAAACGAGGCAAACGAAATAATTGCAACGCTAATCAAATACGGCGTATTCGCTATGGAAAAAGGCGTACTAGAAGAAATGGGCATTGAAATGGGCGAATGTAGAAAACCATTCTTACCACTTTCTAAGGAAGGCAGAGAGGCATGCCGTAAGATAGTAAAGAGCCTATAATAAAATATGAAAAAGTGTAATACCGAAATTATGAAAATAATCAAAGCGTTAGACGAAGAAAAGTCTGCTTTGATAGTTATGGAACAACAAAATTCCAAGGTTATTTATTCGACCGGCGAGAAAAAACTAAACGGCGACTACAATTTTGATGCCGTAACCAAAAGGATTGACGAGATAGACGATGAAATCCTTAAACTAAAAGGCAAACTAAGTTTATCTAACGCTACTACCGTAGTAGAAGAATTTTCTATGACGATTAGCGAAGCGCTAGTATATCTTGCCGAACTACAAAATAAGAAGGATAGATACGTTTATCTAAGTTCTTCGCCAAAAAAACGCAGACTTTCGGTAAATAGGGAAGGCGTCGTTGAGTACGAAGAAACGCTATACGACCCTAAACTTTGTTTAGATAAGGCAAAAGAAATAAGCGAGATGATATCTAGGTTGCAAATGGCAATAGATAGAACGAATCTAAATAATATGATAGAGTTATAATATATTTATATATTAAACTATATTCCCTTTTCCGCATCAATTTAGAAATATTAAGTAAAGATTAAGATTAGGCGGATTAAGAAAAAGGTTATCACTTATGGCTTTAAGTTTAAGTAGATTACGAAAGACATAAGAACGTTTTGCGAAAATAAAAACTTTTATATTGCTAAGTATGGGTTATGGCAATATGAGGAGAGAAGAAATTCTCTCCTTTTTTTATCGTTTATTTTTATATAAATATAAAATATGATATAATATTGCTTAGGTGGAATATGAAAATGGAAAAAATACACAAATACGTGGCTGTTACGCCAAGCAAAGTGCAAAAGGATATTATGGAAATGGAATTTTATTTGTTTATCCATTTTGGTATAAATACTTTTGCAGGTAAGGAATGGAGCGACGGCAAAGTTTATAGCAAAAAATTTAATCCTACGGACTTAGACTGCAATAATTGGTGCGAAGTGGCAAAAAGCGTAGGGGCAAAAGGAATAATCCTTACGGCAAAACATCACGACGGCTTTTGTTTGTGGCAAACGAATACTACGGATTATTCAGTTAAAAATTCCCCTTATAAAAACGGTAAGGGCGACGTTGTAAAAGAACTTAGCGAGGCGTGCCGTAAAAACGGACTTAAAATGGGAGTATATCTTTCGCCTTGGGATAGAAATGCAAAGTGTTACGGCACGAAAGAATACGACGATTTTTATATAAGTCAACTTGAAGAGTTGCTTACAAATTACGGAGAAATATTTACCGTATGGCTTGACGGTGCGTGTGGCGCAGGATTAGACGGAAAGAGAAAACAAAAATACGATTTTCAGCGTTATTATCAGCTAATTAGAAAACTGCAACCAAATTGTGCTATATCAAATTGTGGACCTGACGTAAGGTGGGTAGGCAACGAGGCAGGTAAAAGCCGTAAATCAGAGTGGAACGTAGTACCTAAGGCTTTATTTAACGAGTCGGTTATTATGGATAAATCGCAAAAGACCGACAAAGTGCCGTTTAAGGCAATCGATACTACTAATGAGGATTTAGGTAGCAGGAAGATACTTGAAAAATACGACGAATACATATGGTATCCGGCCGAAGTGGACGTATCTATTAGAAAGGGTTGGTTCTATCATAAACTGCAAGACTTTACGGTAAAAAGCGTAGATAAACTAATGGAGATATACTATGCGTCAGTTGGAAATAATTGTACGTTGCTACTAAATATCCCACCCGATAAAACGGGCAAAATATGCAAAAAAGACGTTAAGCACATGAGGGAGTTTGGCGAAAGGCTGAAAGAAGAATTTAATAATAAAATTAACCTAACTAAAATAGAAGAAAACGAAAATGCCGTTACTTACAAGTTTAATAAACAACTTGTAACTAAGGCAGTTATTCAAGAAGACTTGGACTTTTCACAGCGAATAGAAAGTTTTACGTTGACTACCAAGATAGGCAACCTTGAAGTAGTGCTTTACGAGGGAACTACCATTGGTAGAAAGAAAATTGCAAGACTACTAGAAGTGGAAACGGACAACGTAACGTTAAGGATAAATGATTGTAGATTAAATCCTAAGGTGAAAATTTTTGAAATTTACGGCAAGTAGTTATTAAAAAATAGTTGAAATAGGAATATTGTAAAAGGCTTAAAGAAATTCTTCGAGCCTTTTATATTTGCAAAAAATGTAGTTTAATGTATAATTTTGATATATAAAATATTATATTTTGTTAATTATGCGCAACCTACTGCAATTTAGCAATAAGAAGGAAAATAATAAATTCAGCAAAAAAGCGATTGAAGAAAATTAAAACACTTGTTGATTTATGTATTCCATAGTGATATAATCATTAAATAGTAAATAATTAACTATATAAATGCTACTTTTAGTAGATTTTGAAGGAGATAGAAATGGCAGAAGAAAGAAAACTAATCGTAAAGATTATTAAAAAAGTGTCGGACTATATCGGTCATAAGCCTACGGTTAACGACAACGACTACAAGGCGCTTGACGAAATATTGTCCGACGAGCAAGCCGAAGTAGTACTTGCTATGAAAAAGCGTGTACCCATGTTTTTACCTGAAATAGCAAAAAGATGTAAGAAAGACGAGGCAACTACTCAAAAGTTGCTAGACGAGTTGTGCACCTACGGTATGATTGAGTATAATTGGGAAAATCCTGAAAGGAAAAAACAATACGTGCTACCTATGTACGTTCCGGGTTGCGCTGAATTTTTGAATATGAATAAGGACGTAGTTAAAGAGCACCCCGTAGTTACCGACTTTTTCTACGATATGTCAAGATTGCCTCTTGAAAAGGTTACGCCTATGGTGCCACCGGGAGGCGCAGGAATAGGTATGCACGTAATACCCGTAGAAAAGGCTATCGAAACGGAGCAAGAGTCCGTGGACGTGGAGCATATTTCGTATTGGCTAAAAAAATACGAAGGAAAGTACGCTGCGTCGCCTTGCTCGTGCAGAGCGTCTAGAAAAGTGCGTGGCGAAAATACGGGCGACGACCCTGACGGCTGGTGCATTGCAGTAGGCGATATGGCGGACTACGTTGTAGAAACTAATAAAGGCGGTAGATATATAACCTACGACGAGGCTATGGAAATTTTTAGGCAAGCCGAGGCTAACGGTTACGTTCACCAAATTACTAATATAGACGGAGCAGACAAGATATTTGCTATTTGCAACTGTAATCCGTCGGTTTGTTACGCATTAAGGACTTCACAACTGTTTAATACGCCTAATATGTCTAGGTCGGCTTATATAGCAGAGGTGGACGAAGAAAAATGCGTTGCTTGTGGCGGTTGCGTGGAAAATTGTCCTGCCGGTGCTGTTAAGCTTGGTCAAAAAATTTGCACGAAAGACGGCAAAATCGAGTATCCAAGACAAGAACTACCCGACGAAGTTAAATGGAGCAAGGAAAAATGGAACGAGAATTATAGGGACGACAACCGTATAAATTGTTACGAAACGGGTACTGCGCCTTGCAAAACTAATTGTCCTGCTCATATCTCGGTACAAGGCTACTTAAAACTTGCATCACAAGGCAAGTACGACGAAGCACTTGCGCTAATAAAGAAGGAAAATCCGTTCCCTGCCGTATGTGGTAGAATTTGTAATAGAAGGTGCGAGGACGCTTGTACTAGGGCTACGATTGATAGGGCGGTTGCAATAGACGAGGTAAAGAAATTTATAGCGGAACTAGAATTAAAAGCGGAGCATAGATATATTCCGCCTATGGTTCGCCCAAGCCTAAACGAACTTACGCAAAAAATTGCAATAATCGGCGCAGGTCCTAGCGGATTAAGTTGCGCTTATTATCTTGCAGAAATGGGCTATAAACCCGTCGTATTTGAAAAGGAAGAAAAACTAGGCGGTATGCTTACCTACGGTATCCCTTCGTTTAAGCTAGAAAAAGACGTAATCGAGGCTGAAATCGACGTGCTTAGGGCAATGGGCGTCGAGTTTAGAACGGGCGTTGAAGTAGGAAAGGACGTAACGATAAACGAACTTAGAAAGCAAGGTTTTGATGCTTTCTACGTGGCAATAGGTTGTCAAGGTAGTAGAAAGTCAGGCATTAAAAACGAGGATGCTAGCGGAGTATATTCGGCAATAGATTTTCTAAAAACCGTAATAACCAACGAAAACACCAAACTAGAAGGTAAAACCGTAGTAATAGGTGGCGGTAACGTTGCTATCGACGTAGCAAGATGTTCGGTAAGGTGTGGCGCAGAAACGGAAATCTATTGCTTGGAGCAAAGGGATAAAATGCCTGCGTCTATCGAAGAAATTAACGAAGCAATCGAGGACGGCGTAAATATCGAGTGTGGATACGGGCTAAAAGATATATTAGTAAAAGACGGCAAAGTTACGGGTGTGGTACTTAAAAAATGTACGGCTGTGTTTGACGCAAACGGAAAATTTAACCCAACCTACGACGAATCGAATACGAAACTGATAAATTGCCAAAACGTAGTATTGAGTATAGGTCAATGCGTTAGCCCTAGCGAACTATTTAACGGCGAAAATATTGCAACCAACAAAAACGGCACTATAATTTGCGACAAACTTACCTATCAAACGTCGGTTAGCGATATATTCGCAGGTGGCGATTGCTATACAGGTCCTAAGTTTGCAATAGATGCAATAGCCTCAGGTAAGCAAGCGGCAATATCACTACATAGATTCGTTCAAGAGGGTAGCAGTTTAACGATAGGAAGAAATCGTAGAGAATTTATCGAATTAAACAAGGATAACCTTGATATTCCTAAGGATAGTTACGATAATACCGAAAGGCAAATACCTAATCTTGATAAGATGATAGACGCTAAAAAGTCGTTTAGAGATAATCGCCAAACGTTTACCGAAGAGCAAGTAAAAAAGGAAACGAGCAGGTGTCTTGGTTGCGGTGCGTCTATCGTAGACCCAAATAGATGTCTAGGTTGTGGAGTATGTACAATAAAATGTAAGTTCGACGCTATTCACCTAAGCCGTAAATTGCCTGAGGCTAGCACGATGGTAAAGGCTGAGGATAAATTGAAGGCTATCTTGCCGTACGCATTTAAGCGCCAAATCAAGATAAAGAAAGCGGAAAAAGCAAAGAAAAAAGGTAACTAGTATGCACGAACTAGGAGTAGTAAAACATATTATCGACGTGCTTAGCGATATTGCAAAGGAAAACGACCTATCAATAATAGGTAGCGTTACTTTGGAAATAGGCGAAGTAAGTGGTATTATCCCCGAATATATTACTGATTGTTGGCAGTATTACAGGAAGAAAGAGCCACTTATTGATAGTGCCGAGTTAAAGGTGGAAATATTGCCTGCCGTAACTATTTGCGAAGATTGTAATAAAACTTACGAAACCGTGAAATACGGCAAAATTTGTCCTTTTTGCAATTCGGGAAACACGCACCTTGTTAGTGGAAACGAGTTTATAATAAAAGAAATAGAAGCAATTTAATAATTATTAAAAAACCGATAGATACGTTTTTCTATCGGTTTTTTATCTAAAAAATGTTATTTTGTTTATTGCGCTTGTTCGTCCCTTTTTTTCAGTTCTGCAAGGATTTGTTTTAGCAACTCCTCGGTAGTTGGATTTAGTTCAGCCTCTAGCGCTTTCTTTTTTTCTTCTTCCAATTTTGCTTGTTCTTCGCTAATGCGCTTTTCTTCGGCAAGTTTTTCCGCTTCTTCTTTTTCTAGTTCCTTAATTTGTTTATGAGTGAATCCTTGTTTTCTAAGTTCCTTGTATCTTTCGCTAGAAAATTCGCTAATAGAGTCGTTTAAGCCCGATTTAACTTTGCCGAAACCATTTCTAAACGCATTTATTGCTTTAATTACTAAGAATAGTACTAGCGCAGTTATAAAGAAGTTGATAATTGCCATAATAAACGAACCCCAGTCGATATATATAGATTTTGATAAATCTATTGCGGCAGAACCTGCTGCAACGACTGCTCCGGTTGCGTCTTTCGGCACTAACATCGTAATTAGTCCCGTCATATTGCCAAGAGGTATTGCATTAATCATAGGTTTGAAAATATTATTCACAAGTCCGTTTACAATTGCAGTAAAAGCAGCACCTATAATCATACCTACGGCAAGATCGATAGCGTTACCTTTGGTGATAAACGCCTTGAATTCTGCAAAGAATTTGCTTTTTCTTTTTTTCATATTGACCTCCGTATTGTTGAATTTATTTTATACTTTTGCATTTTTGTTTGTCAACAAAAAAATAAATTATAATAATTACTATATTTTTATAAAATTTGATAAATAAAGCCATAATATTGAGTAAATATTTTATACGTATTGACAAATAATAAAGTAAGATATATACTTAAAATATAAAAATATAAGGAGATACTATAATGAAATACGAATGCACAGTTTGTGGTTACGTTTACGACGAAGAACTTGGCGATGCTGATGCAGGAATCCCCGCAGGAACTAAATGGGAAGACGTTCCAGAGGATTTCGTTTGTCCATTATGCTCGGTTGATAAAAGTCAATTTGAACCGGTAGAGTAAAACGTAGTACTTAACCGATTTTTCGGTTAAGTATTTTTTTAGGAGGATATAATGAGCGCTTTATTCAAAATAACCTACGGATTATATATGCTATCTGCAACGTGCGACGGAAAAGAGAGTGGATGCATAATAAATACCGTAATGCAACAAACTGCAACGCCTGAAACGGTTAGCGTAACGATAAATAAGCAAAACTACACGACTAGCCTAATTGAAGCGTCTAATAAATGCGTAATAAATATACTTGACGAAAGTACGCCGTTCGAGTTTTTCAAGGACTTTGGCATGAGGTCGGGTAGGGACGTAGATAAATTCGACGGGGTAGAAACTGCCGTCGTTCAAGGCATTAAAACCAATGTAAATAATTCAGCCGGATATATTGCTTTGGAAATTGAAAGAAAAATAGATATGGGCACGCACTACTTGTTCGTTGGTAAAATAGTGGATAGCAAGGTGGTAGACGGCAAAGAACCCGTTACGTACGGCTATTATCACAAAAATATTAAACCAAAGCCACAGCCACAAACAGACGTAAACGAGGAAACGTGGGTATGTTCAATTTGTAATTACGTGCACAAAGGGGCTATGCCTGACGACTTCGTTTGCCCTATTTGCAAGCACGGAAAGGCAGATTTTAAGAGGGTAAAATAGTGTATCATAGAGTGATGGGCGTAGATTACGGCGACAAAAGAGTAGGCGTTGCTTTGTCCGACCCCTTAAAAATTATTGCCTCTGCTTTTGAAGTAGTGCAAAATAAATCGCAAAGCGGTGTAATTGATAGGTTGTTAGAAATAATTAAAGAATACGACGTGGACGAAATAGTAATGGGACTTCCACTGCAAATGGACGGCGAGATAGGTGATAGAGCACTATTACACAAGCAATTTGGCGAAATGCTAAGTAATGCAAGTGGAATAGACGTAAAGTATCTAGACGAAAGATTAACGTCGGTAGAGGCAGAGGAAATACTGATTGAAGGCGGAGTAGGTAGGGACAAAAGAAAAGGACTTATTGATAAAGTTGCCGCGCAAATAATTTTACAATCCTATTTGGATAAATAGATTAAAATAAAAAATTCCGAAGTTTATATAGTAGAAATACAACTTAAACTACGGTTTTTGTTATTTTGCGTTTGTTTTCAAAGTTTATCATAACGCATTTTTGATTAAATTTTGAAAGTTAGTTTTAGTTAGGCAGTTTGATTATTCTTTCAGAAATGGTCAAGAAGCAACGTTTTAGCATATCGGCAAATTCAATAGCAGTGCGGTTTTTGTCGTTAATTAGCCAATTCTTAAAGGCACATAGCATAGCGTCCGAGAAAAACTCAATATAAAACTCGATAAAGTTTTCGTCGCTGGTAATATCTTTTAGGTTATTTTTAAGTAGCACTGATATTATGCCTTTGAAATATTCGCTAAACGAGTTTTGTCCTTCGATGCAAATAATCTTTTTATATAAATCTCTGTTTTGGTACAAGTAATCGCATATACCGTTTAATAGTTGCCAATCGGCAGTTTTAGAAGATTTGGCAAGAAATTCCGTATTGAAAATCCAAGTAACCAAATCGTACTTGTCTTGAAAATGATAATAGAAACTTTTGCGATTCATCTCGCAGTTTTCCGCAATGTCACCTACGCTAATTTTTGCAAAATCCTTGCTTTTTAATAGCGTTTTTAATGATGAAGCAAGCGCTTTTTTGGTTATATTAGAATCCGACACGTTATTCTCCTAAGTATTTATATTTCAATTCTATCATAAAAATAAGTACTACGCAAGAATTTTGGACATATTTGTAAAGTGTCCAAAATTGTAATATCAAGTGGATAATGAGCAAAAATTTGACACGAGTATTAAAATGGATAGTAAAAACCGTTTATTTTTTGCTATAATTGTTATATAAATTTGAGTATACGAAAAAATAAAGAGAGGAGAAAAAATTTGGACGCTCATAGTAAAAACTTGGACGAGTTGTTAAAAGAACTTGAAACCGACAAAAACGTTGGACTTACCGATAGCGAAGTGGTGGCAAAACGTGAAAAGTACGGTGAAAACAAACTAAGTACTAAAAAGAAAAAAAGCACGTTCGTTCGTTTTTTGGAGCAATTTAAGGACGTTATGATTATTATCCTTATTATTGCCGCAATCATTTCCTTCGTGGTTGCTTGCCTTGGCGACGACCCTATGGAATTTATCGAGCCTGCTTTGATTGTGTTTATTGTACTACTTAACGCTGTAATCGGCGTACTGCAAGAAAGTAAAGCGGAAAAGGCGTTAGACGCATTAAAGAATATGTCTGCTCCACACGCAAGAGTACTACGTGACGGGCAAGAGAAAATTATCCAATCAAGCGAACTTGTCGTTGGCGATATTATTCACTTAGAGGCTGGTGATTTCGTGCCTGCTGATGCTAGGCTACTAAGCAGTACCAACCTAAAAGCCGAAGAATCTGCACTAACGGGCGAGTCGTTACCAACCGAAAAGAGTAGCGATGCTAAGGTAGACGAAAAAGCGTCGGTTGGCGATAGAAAAAATATGGTATTTTCCGGCTGTTCAATTACTTACGGAACGGCAACTGCCGTGGTTACTGCAACGGGTAATAATACCGAAATGGGTAAAATTGCAGGGCTACTTGCAGGCGAAAAGGAAACGAAAACGCCACTACAACAAAAACTATCCAAACTTGGTAAATACCTTGGAATAGTAGCGTTGCTTGCTTGTGCAATAGTATTTATAGTAGGGCTTGTTGCAAAACAGGACGTAATGGATATGTTTATGACGGCAGTATCCCTAGCTGTATCGGCAATTCCAGAAGGACTACCTGCAATAGTTACTATCGTTCTATCAATCGGCGTAACTCGTATGGTAAAGAAAAACGCCATTATTCGTAGATTACCTGCCGTAGAAACGCTTGGTAGCGCATCTGTAATATGCTCGGATAAAACGGGTACGCTTACGCAAAACCGTATGACGTTAATGAAAGCCTACCTTGATAACGGGGTAATGGAAGATATTAGCGAAAATAACGGCGAAGAAATAAGGAAATTGCTTACTTACGGTACGCTTTGTAGCGACGGCACGGTAACTTTTGAAGACGGCAAGGAAACACATATAGGCGATCCTACCGAAACTTCTATCGTGTACGCTTGTCATCGTAACGGCATAGAAAAAAGCGACCTAAACGAAAAGTATCCAAGGCTATCTGGTTTGCCGTTTGATTCGGACAGAAAACTGATGACTACTATCCACGAAATAGACGGAAAACTAGTTGCAATAGTAAAAGGTGCATTTGATATGATGAGTCAAAGATGCGTTAGTGGTGACCTTAAAAATGCAAAAATCGTGAACGAAGATATGAGTAAAGAGGCGCTTAGAGTTATTGCAATCGGTTACAAATATCTTGATAAAATTCCTGAAAATCCAACTAGCGAAGAAGTGGAAAACGGCCTAACGTTTATGGGCTTAGTAGGTATGATAGATCCGCCAAGGGAAGAGGCGAAAGACGCTGTTGCCGTATGTAAAAAGGCAGGTATTCGCCCTGTTATGATTACGGGCGACCACGTAGTTACCGCTACTGCTATTGCAAAACAACTTGGCATATTTAACGACGGAGATATGGCAATTACGGGCGCAGAACTAGACGCTATGAGCGAAGAAGACCTAAATAACAATATCGAAAAGATATCCGTATACGCTAGGGTTTCACCGGAAAATAAGATTAGAATTGTAAAGGCATGGCAACGTAAAGGTCAAGTGGTATCTATGACGGGTGACGGCGTAAACGACGCTCCTGCATTAAAGGCAGCCGATATTGGTTGCGCTATGGGTATCACGGGTACGGACGTAGCAAAAGGCGCAAGCGATATGACTTTAACCGACGATAACTTTGCTACGATAGTAGACGCAGTAAAAGAAGGAAGGGGCATATACGCAAACATTAAAAAGGTCGTAGGTTTCTTGCTTGGAACTAATATAAGCGAAATTATAACGGTATTTCTAGCCATGGTTATTTGGCAAGTATCTCCGTTTATATCTATCCAACTACTATGGATTAACCTAATTACAGATTCGTTGCCTGCTATTGCACTAGGCATGGAAAAGGTAGAGGACGACATAATGCTGAATAAGCCAAAGCCAAAAAACGAAGGCTTGTTTGCAAACGGCTACGGCGTAAGAATAGTGTTGCAAGGTTGTATGTTCTCGGCGCTTGCACTTGGCGCATACTTTACTGGCGCTCGTATTACGGGTACGCCAGAGGGTGGTAGTACGCTTGCGTTTATGGTGCTTGCATTGTCGCAAACCTTCCACGCATATAATATGAGGTCGCATCATTCGTTGTTCAAGATAGGACCTTTCTCTAACTCTAAACTAAACATTGTTACGCTTATCTCGTTGGTTTTAATAGCGTTCGTTATGTTTACGCCTGGTGTGGTAACTGCGTTTGGTATGACCTATATGCCGTACTATGCTTACTTAATCGGTTTAGCGTTTGCAATTACTCCGTTAGTAATAGTAGAGATATTCAAAGCGCTTAAACTGATAAAAGAATAATATAAAGCCAGAAAAGCCCCTTAACGTAGGGGCTTTCATTATTTATAAGTAAGGTATACTTTATTTTTAATTAGTGATATACATGTGGTAAATAAGTTTAGTAGAGGTAAAAATGGAACAATCAACGATTAGCAAAGTGTTAAAGTTTAGGGACGATAGGGATTGGCTAAAATATCATAACGGCAAAGACCTAGCAATATCTATTTCACTTGAAGCAAACGAACTACTTGAAAATTATCAGTGGAGCGCAGGCGACGTGGATAGGATAAATAAGATAGACGGTATTAAGGAAGAACTTGCCGACGTTATTATTTATTCTATTATGCTAGCCGACTATTACGGCTTAGACCTAGACGAAATAATCAACGAGAAACTAAAAAAAAATCTAAAAAAATATCCAAACGGGAAGAAGATAGACTTATCGAAGAAATAGGCGATAATATAATTGATTATAAAATAAGTTTGCTTTACGTAAATTAAACGTAAAAGTTTGGAATGATAGCCTATTGATTGAAATATTTTAGTATAGTTATTGACAATGATTTACTAATTATAGTAATATTAAACTATGAAATTAGACGTAATAGCCAAGAAAGGGATTGAATTATATAAAAAAGAAATCTTTAATTTTAATTATGTCAGTTACTTTGTTAATAGCGTTATTGCTACCAGTTTTTGCTAGCTGTGGCGAAACTAACGAACCACCGAAGGACCCAACCTACAAAATAACTGCAACTAGTACGTCAGATTATGAAATTACTGCTAGTGCTACGTCTGCAAAGGCTGGGGATACGATTGACTTTACCGTTAGTGTATTAAACTCTGATAAATACCTAACCAAAGTACTTTATAATGGCAAAAATTGCTATTCTAGTAATGGCAAATATTCGTTTGATATGCCAAGCGAGGACGTAACTATTACTGCTGAGTTAGCAACTTATACCGAAATATTAAAGGACGGCATTGCATCGTTTGATTTAGGAAATATTACTTCGTTAAAGAAAACTGAATACGAAGATTTTGCCGAACTAGAAGTTGGCTTAAATACTAGTTATATGACTAATTGCATAACGGAATTTACTTCTTCTAGCCAAAAAGTTATACCAGATAATGCTATTTCGTTTAGAGCTAGATATCAATCGCAAAGTAATATTATTATAGGTGGATACGTACAAATAGATACCTCTAAGATTAGCAATGGTACTACTTGGCTAACTATGAAATTCAAAAATGGAAACGTGTCTGGTACAAGTGATAGTGGAGAGTTGGTAGTAAAAATCACCGTTGCAGAAGATGTAGTATTAGAAACCTGGCAACAAACGCTAGTTTTGACGTAAGCGACGTACACAAGGAAGGTAATACCTATAAAGTATTATTAGACCGTGACACATTGTCTAGCGATGACGATATCGAATTAACGGGACTAACTGCTGACGAAAACGGCAAAATCACCGTAAAAGTAGATTTAGTACAATATAAGGATTACAATATTCATTTTGGTATCGAAGGAGAGCCTGTACAAGGGTGTAAGCTTGCTGATAGCATAGGTTCTGGAAGTAGTGTAACAGGTTTTAACCAATGCAAAGGTGGAGTATTACACTTTATAAATGCAGGAGTAACGCTAGAAATACCTGTACTTAGCAAATAATAATATAAAAATAATGAAAATATTGTACGCTTTGCATATACGCAAAGCGTATTTTATTTATAAGTATTTTAGCGTGCAAATAGTGAAAAGGCGTATTTAGTGGTATAATTGCATATAGAGTAAAATAAATGCCAACTAAGATATGCAAGCTAAACGAAGGTAATTATGAAAATATCAATTCAAAATTGGATAGTATGTTCTAAAAGCGAAAAGGAGCAAGTAAAGTTGATTGCTACGGCTGGGTTTAAGTACGTAGATTGGGACTTGGCAAGGTTTAAGGGTAGTAGCAAACAGGGTAAAGAAAGCGATGAAGAAACCGTGAAATATTACAAAAATCTGCGAAATATTTGCGATACTAACGGGTTAACTGTATGTATGAGCCACGCAATTTATCCAACTTATAGCGAGAAAAATCAAGAGGACGTACTTAGAAGAATAGAAAAATGTTTTATTGCATCAAACATACTAGGCAGTAAATATATGGTAGTGCATCCGTTTATGCCTAAAAAGTGGGAGGGTGAGCAAAATAGAGAATTGCGTGTAAGCAAAAATATCAAGTTTTACAACTCTCTAACCACTCTTGCTGAAAGGTACGACGTAACGATTTGCATAGAAAATATGTTTGGTTTTCCTAATAAGTCGGGCTATAACGAAACGGCATGTTCTAGATACGAGGAAATGCTAGATATTTATAACGGCATAAAAAATAAAAAGTGGTTTGCTTTTTGCTACGATAGTGGACACGCAAATATGCTGTACAAGGATAAGCAAACGGATATGATAAACGCCCTTGGTGAAAATATAAAAACGGTGCATTTACACGATAATAACGGCAAAATTGACTTCCATAAGTTGCCACATAATAAAGGAACTATAAATTGGGACGATACGTTTTTGTCGCTAAAAAACGCAGGATTTAACGGGGTGTATAATTTTGAAATATCACCTAACGAACTTAGGGGCTTAATCAAAAAGCGAAAACTTGCAAGAGTATACGAGTATCTTGTGGAATTTGCAAATAAGTACGAAAAAGAGTAAGGAGTCGTCCTTACTTTTTTATTTGAAAAAAATTGGTTGAGCGTTAACGGCAAAATAAAAATTTAATATGGTGGGTAGATTAGTTGCATAAAAAGTATTATACATGCTAAACTATTTTAGATATTTATAAAAGGGTTTTAAGATGGAAGACAAAGGATTCAAAAGTAGGATAGGCTTTATTATGGCGGCAGCAGGAAGCGCAGTAGGGCTGGGCAACTTGTGGGCTTTTCCGTACAAGGCAGGTATGAACGGTGGCGCAACTTTCGTACTGATTTATATTTTAATGGCTGTTATAATAGGCTTCGTAGGTATGGTTGCCGAGATGTACATCGGCAAAAGAACCGGTAAAAATATTATAGATTCTTACGCTGGCGTAAAAAAAGGTTTAACTTGGGTGGGTGTGCTTGGCGTACTTTCTACTACCATAATTGCAAGCTACTATATCGTGCTTGGTGGTTGGGTATTGAAGTATGCGTACAGCTATCTAATCGGTGCAAATCTATCTATTAACGGCGATTACTCAGGCTATTTTAATCAATTTTCCCAAGGTGGTGGCGACCCTATTTTGTTTATGGCAATATTCTTCATAATTGCTATGCTGATACTTGTTTTTGGCGTGCAAAAGGGCATAGAACGTATTAGCAAGGTGCTAATGCCTATACTTCTAATACTTATGATAGTGCTTATGATAAGGTCGCTTACGCTTGGCGAAGGTGTTGTAAACGGAATAGAATTTTACTTAAAACCCGATTTTGCAAATATGAAACCCGAGTCTATTTTGGCTGCTATGGGGCAAGCGTTTTTCAGTTTGTCGCTTGGCTGTGGCACTATGTGCGTATACGGCAGTTATGCAAAAAATCACAAGGGACTAGCAAAAAGCGCAGCAATGGTCATATTACTAGATACGTGCGTTGCGTTAATTGCAGGTTTTATCATATTCCCCGCAGTATTTGCGTTTGGCAAAGAGCCTGCTGGTGGCCCTGGACTATTCTTTATAGTATTACCTGAGATATTCGACGCAATGCCGGCAGGTAGATTTTTCGGCTTTACTTTCTTTTTCTTGGTGTTTATTGCAGCAATTACCTCCATTATATCTATGGTAGAAGTTGCCTTGCAGACGACTATTGAAAAGACGAAGATAAAAAGACCCGTTGCCGTGGCTATTTTCACGGTGGTTATATTTTTAATAGGTACGCTAGTATCCCTTTCGCGAGGGGCTGTAAAAGGCTTGCAAGTAAACGGCATAGAATTACTTACTTTCTTCGATACGATTATTTCGCAATATATTATGCCACTTGGCACGATTATTGCGTGTGTTGCAGTAGGTTGGTTTATTAGTAAAAGGGAAATTGACGAAGACTTTTTGGACTTCAAGTTAAAGGGCGTTTGGCTGTTCTTTGCCAAGTTTGTTACGCCGATACTAGTAGCGCTAATTCTGTTTTTCGGCATATTCTCGTTTGACGGCGGTTTCCATTTTGCAAACGATTGGCGTATGATACTTACGGCAGTTATGGTTACGCTAATACTTGCGCTTACTAATTTAATAGCCTTGCAGTACAAGAAAAAGCGAAATAAAACGCTTTTAGCAAGTGGCAATCAATTACCTACCGACGTAACTTATGACAATACTAGTAGCACGCAAAACGAGGAGGATAGCCCTAAATTTATAGAGGACGAAAACCACGTAGATACAAAAAGCGCCGACAAATAAATACGTCGACAAATAAAAATACAAAACAAAAAAAGACTTCTTAAAAGAGGTCTTTTTTTTTAGAAATCCGTTTATTTTATATGTATTATAAGCGTATACTACAATACGTTTTCAATGTCGTTTAGCATTTTTATACATTGAGTTAGTTCGTGTTTAATCGCTTTGGAACTTACGCTATTAACATTCTTTCTTGCGACCAAATAATCAATGGTAACGTCAAAAAAATCTGCCAAAAGGATAAGTGCGTCACTATCTGGTTTTGTTTTACCCGTTTCGTAGTTAGAAATTGTTTTTTGATCTATTCCCGTTGCCTTTGCTACGTCTATTTGTCTTAAATCCCTGTCTTCTCTTAATTCTTTTAGTCTCAACATAAGCACACCTACTAATCTATTAGTATTCTAGTAAATTTTAGCAAATTTTTTCTAAAACACCTTGACATACTAATAATTTACATTTATAATCAAAATATACTAAAATATTACTAGAAATGAGACTTATGGCAAATTATATTTAGCAAAAATCTTGGTAAAAACGAGCAGGTTGTTCGTATTGCTAAGTTGAGCGCTTTGAGTATTATACCTTGTCATTTTATAAGATATTTTACTACTCAACTTGGATTCACTAACAAAAGAGTTATAGGTAAAACGCCTGGTCTTGTAAGGCCAAACGTACTTTAAGCACCGCTAAGAAAAATCAACAGTGTATCTTTAAAACAAGGCTTTTTGGGAAAATTATTTGGCTACGGCACGCTACTAATTTAAACATCGTCAGATAGGTTTTATTTCCTAGCTATAAGCAGTCTTGCTGAATTCAAAAATGCAATAATGGTGCAAATTGATAAGTTTTAAAAGGAGCATAATATGGATATTAAGCTAGAAAAAAAATTTTTACTTACACAAATTACTTCTGAACAAGCCTCTTCTATAATGAAACAGAAGATTAACAATGAATACTATTGTTCAGAAGATTTTAAAATTAATTTTAATCAACAATGTGTTGCTCAAGCCTTAACGTTACAATATCTTCCAATAGTTAGCCTTGAGGCCAAAATAATAGATTTTAAGTATGATTATACAGAAACTCATTCGAATTCCAAAGGTTATCATGGAACAATTTCTTCTAGCGGTGATGTTAATCTTACTGAGGATATAGAATATTGGTATACAACCGAAAGTGCTGAAGAAAGCGGGTATTTACTTAAAAATGATATTGTTACAAGATTCATTGAACAAGATTTATTACAAGGCGAGTATGAAAAAATTCGAAAAAATAGTTATAATTTTTTACAAGAAGTCCAAGTAAATAGTAATGTTTCAATCAATAATTCAGATATTGATATATTATCCGATCAATGTCGTAAAGAAATAAGCTCTGCTGCAGAATCACAAATTAAAAGTTATTTAGAGAAAAGAAGAACAGACTACCATTCAAAAACTTTGAGATTTAATCTTGAATATTTAATAAAAACTATAATATATGTTCCAGTTTATATTTTTACTTTTGAAAACAATCAATATAATGTTAGTGGAATGACTGGAAATCCTTTAGGATTTTGGGATTTTAGAAAAAATGAAGATTTTTTGGAAGAGCTTAACAAATGTGAGAAGAAAGACAAGCTTTCGAAATTTACATTAATGCCTTTTGTAATAGTAGCTTTACTAGCAGAAATTGCTGAAATAGTTATAAGCAATATAATACTGTTCAAGTATTTTTTGAATCCAGATAACGCCGAATATTACGAACCGATTGCTTTTACTTGGGTTGCAATTATACTAGGACTTGTCGCCTACTTGATCTTTGGAATTGGCTCAATAATTTGTGCATTCTTTGAGGCTTCCAATGAAACATGCGTAGAAGAGTTTAATAACCATATCAAACAGCAGAGCGGTCGCCGAATGGACAGAAACACAGGTATATATAAAAAAGTTTTTAAAACTATAAAATTCATTTTATTTGGATTTATTATTGCAGGAATTAATTTTGCTATAGTCTACTTTTTTATGATACCTTAAATTTTCTAAAAGACAAAAATAAAAAATGGAGGTGCAATATAGCTCTGTTTACTATTTGATTATCAAAAAAGGATCCGTGTATGTTTTGTGTTTATGACTTAACTTGAAAATATATAGCTTATGTAGTTTGATAGTTATGTTTATGACAAGACAAGTGAATTACTATTAGAAAGTGCGTAAAGTAAAAATATACAAACAATATATATGTTTTTCCACCATTTAGAGTATTAAAGAAAGGGGGTGTATCTACTAGTAGCAAATATGATAGATAAACGTAATAAAAAAATTACTTAGACAATCAGACGGTGGTGTGGAGCTGGACGGATTTGGACTAGCAAAAAGTGTATTAAGAGGAAGATTGTGTCTACTAGTCACAAATACGGTTAAATAAGCGTAATAAAAAATACCTTAGACGATTTGTCTAAGGTATTTTTTATGGAGCTGCTAACCGGATTTGAACCGGTGACCTCTTCCTTACCAAGGAAGTGCTCTACCTGCTGAGCCATAGCAGCAATTTAGTGCAACGGTTACATTATATTAAAAATAATTGCTTTTGTCAAACCTTTAATAGTGGGAATTTGTGCTTATTTGCATTTTTTTAGAAAAAATAATAAATCGTTAAAATACGGTGTGATTGTTTTACTTTTTTTTTCAAATAATTTATAATTAGACTTGTCATAATGTTATAATTGTAATACGAAGGTAAATATTTCGTAAATATTTCGTATATTTTCTTTGTCATTTAGTATTATATACAGAAGGAGAGAGTATGACAGGATTAGAGATATTCGAGGCGATACTATTACTGCTTGCGGGGCTTGGCGTTTTCCTATACGGTATGAAAATGATGAGCGACAGCTTGGAAACCATAGCGGGCAACCAAATAAAAGGTTGGTTTTCTAAGATTTCTAGCAATAAATTAGTAGGCGTTGGCGTGGGAATGGTAACTACGGCAATAATACAAAGTAGTTCGGCCGTAACCGTTATGCTGATAGGCTTTGTAAACGCAGGCCTTATGACGCTTGGTCAAGTGCCTAGCATAATTTTTGGTGCTAATATCGGTACTACCATTACGGCGCAATTAGTTGCTATTGGTTTTAGTAGCAATTCGTTCAGTTTGTCTGCGCTATTTGCAGCCTTTACGGGAATAGGCGCAATGGCGTTGATGTTTTCCAAAAACGACAAAGTAAAAAAGATTTCCACCCTTATGGTCGGTCTAGGAATGTTGTTCCTTGGTCTTGACGTTATGGGCGACTCTATGAAGGGTATCGGCGAAAATTATTCGTACGTATTCAGCACCGTTACAAATCCTTTCTTGCTTCTTTTGATAGGTATCATCTTTACGGCGATTATTCAAAGTAGCTCGGCGGCAAGTGGTATATTTATCACGATGGCAGTTGGCGGTATGCTAACTTTGGAGCAGAGCGTTTATCTAATTATCGGCTCGAACATTGGTACGTGCGTTACTGCCGTAATAGCAAGTATTGGTGGTTGCATTAACGCAAAAAGGACGGCGCTACTTCACCTAAATATCAAAATTTTCGGCACGATTGCTTTTATGATTTTCCTATTTATTCCAGGCGTAAAATTCAGTTATTGGATAGAAACGGCTTTCCCTGGTAATATTGCGCTTCAAGTTGCAATGGTGCACACGATATTCAACGTTGCTGCAACCGTGGTTTTGCTACCGTTCTCGAAGCAATTAGTAAAATTGTCGTGCAAAATATTGCCTGATAAAAAAGGGAAAGAGGTCAAAACAGACGAGCCAAGATTACACTTTTTTGAAAAACATATGTTGTCAACTCCGCCTATTGCAATATCTTACTTAAAGAAAGAAATAATAAATATGGGCGAGATGGCAAAAAACAACTTGGATATGGCTATGGATAGTTTCGTTAATTTGGATACCAAAAAGGTTGACGAGATTATGAAAAGGGAAAAGGAATTAGACTATTTATCAAAGGAAATTCCTAAAATTATCGTTCAGCTATCCAACTCCGATATTTCGCTTACCGATAAGAAAGCAATAGGTAGTTACTACCACGTTGTTGCGGACTTTGAAAGAATAGGCGACTATGCCGAAAATATCACCGAATACACGCAAACTGCAATAGACGAAAAAACCACGATATCCGAAAAGGCGTTAAGTGAAGTGAAACAAATGAAATCGTCCGTTGACACCGTTTACGACCTTGCTATGCAAATATTTACAAACGTGGATTTGTCCTTAGAAGAGGAACTAGACACCAAAGAAGAAGTGGTGGACAAGGAAAAGGAAGTAATGGCTTACAAGCACATTTCACGAATGAAAGAGGGTATTTGTTCCGCCGAGGCAGGTGCAATTTACTTGAATATGGCAAACGACCTAGAAAGAGTGGCTGACCATATGTGCAATATTGCCGATAGCATAAAAAGTTACGTAAATATCAAACCTAAAAACGAATTAAGAAAAAACGTTAAATAAAAGACTGCCTTAGGGCTGTCTTTTACTTTTCCACTGCGATTTTGCAAAATTTATCTAAATTGTTTGACACTGCACGCATTTTTTGTTATACTACTAATGCTTTATCAGTCGTATGGAGGAATGGCAGAGCGGCTGAATGCGGCGGTCTTGAAAACCGTTGAGGTTAATAGCCTCCTGGGGTTCAAATCCCTATTCCTCCGCCAAACCCTTGAAAAGCCCTTAAAAAAGGGCTTTTTTTGTTTCTTTTTTATGTTTTTTAGCCCTTTTTTGCCCTTTTTTAATGGTTTTTTTGTGCTTTTTCGTTTCAAAAAATATTTTTAAGTGTAAGCATAAGTGTAAGTATAAGTGTAAGTATAAGTGTAAAAACTAACGGTGCATAAGGCTATTTAGTCGTTTGCTAGGTCGTTAGGCGTGGAAGCATCCGTATCGTTTGGCTGTTGATTTTTTACTACTTGGCTAGCGTTTTGTTCAAGTGGAGTAGTGGTTAAATCGTTTTCTTGTGCTACGTTTTTTTCGCTAATCGTATTGTTAGCAAGTGAAGTAATAGTAGTGGTTTGCACTTTTTTACCAAAGGCAAAAACGTATTTGTCCATAAAAAGTGCTATAATGCTGGCTACAAGGGCAATGCAAGCAAATACGAGTTGTACGATTAGTCCTATGCCTGCCGAGAACGAGAAGGTCGCTATGCTTGCTATTAGTCCCGGAAGCGAATAACAAATAACGATAGATACTAACAGAAATGCGGTGATAATAACGAGCGTAATACAGTTGAACAATTTGGTATGTTTATTCGTTGCAACGTTTACTGCAAATAGAAATGCAATCGTAAACAAAGAAAGCATAGACATTATTGGTATGAATAATGCAAGCACAGAAGTTGACGTTGCCATCGCCTTATTTTGCAGTATTCTATTTAATCCTAGATACATTTTAAGTTCTAATGGGGTTACATCTTCTTTACCTAAAAGTTCTTCTATGCTGTCGTTATAGTCCATGCCACTTTCACGTTGGTCGAAAGGTATTTGTGGGAATACGCTGTCGCAAATTTCAAAATGCGTGTAATCGTACGTATATTCAAAATTAGTATTAGCAAAGTCGTTAGATTTGACAGATACGTTTATAACGGGGCTAGTGAACATAGCTAGCGCCACTATTGACGAAACGATAACGGCTGATTTAGAAAGGGCAGTACCTAGGCTGATTTGTTTTTCGCTGATAATCTTAACCGCCATATTTACTACGTAGTATAATGCGAATATTACCATAATAAATATATACGCTGCGCCCATAGTAACGTCTTTTTCGTAGGCGGCAAGGGAAGTTGCAATTATAGAAAGTATAAAGGTAAATGCAAGTAATACGTTTAGTCCTTTTGCGTTTTTTCTAAATATTGCTAATATAGATACAACGAGAGTAATTCCCGATGCGATTATCGTTAGTAATGCGAAAATGCCAGCCGTTTTTAGTGGTACGCCAATACTACTAGTGGAGATATTTATTGTGTCCGTTCCTAATACGCTATATAAGTAAGTACTATTAAGTGCTACAAGCAAGAAATCCGTATTTTGCAAAAATTCTTCTGCCTTTTCGCAGCCTTTTTTACTTAGATAACTAGTGCCGTCTGTCGTTACCGATACGTAAGGAGCAATAGCTAATGCAAATTCGGTAGTTAGTCTGTTTAGTTCTGTGTCGTACTCATTTTTTAGATTATTTGCTTTTTCTTCATCAAGAGATATTGCAAATAAAGAGTACTTAATCAAATCTATTGAAGATAGGTCTGCGTTTATATTGCGTGCTAGATGAATATTCGTATCACCTGTAATATTAAGCAAATCTTCCGACATATTTACTGTGACTACGCCGAAAAACGAACTGACGAATATCATTAAAGATAGCATAAAACAAACAATACTGATAAGTACGCTTTTTTTACGCTTTGCAAAAGTGGCAACGTTTTTTATCACGTTTTTTGCAGGTCGTTCGCCTGATAAATTTTGTGCTTTGTTGTTTATAATTCTTGGTGAAACAAACCTGGTTTCATTACTAGCAGTAGCAGGGTTTTCTTCAAATTTGTACCCGCATTTTAGGCAATATAAATAGTTTTCTGCACATTTATAGCCACATTTAGGGCAGTACTTTTCTTTAACTATTTTAGTTCCACAAAAGGCGCAAAATTCGGCGTCGTCTGGTAAATTTGCTCCACATTTTTTACAATTCATAATCTCACCCATTTAACTTTTGTTAATTAAACTAATTATAATAAAATCGTATTGATAAGTCAATAGTATTATGTTGCAATTAAAATATGATATAATATGTTTGTTCCGTACTATATCGTTGAGTAACTACCTAAAATGAGGGGCAATTAAGTTTTAATGAGTGTGTCTTATATGATTTTTTGTAGAAAATCATTGTGATTTTATTCATTAATTTGTTATGTATTATGCTATAATGCAAAAAGACTAGTATTAAAACAAATAGAATGATAAAAATAAGGAGCATATGATGAGTAAAACAAAGGTCGAAAAAATTATTATTATAGGTAACGGATTCGATCTTTGGCAAGGTTTACCAACTAGTTATGTTGATTTTAAAAAATATTATGAACAAAATAAAAAACAATTTTCAATAGACTTAGATATAAACTTTATAGTTTCTACAGATAATATTCTTTATACAAAATTTGATTTGTTTTATGAATTGATAAATTGTAATGAAATTATGTCCAAAGATGAAATTTTTTGGAATGATTTTGAAAGTTCACTGAGTTTATTGGATCACGATCAAATATTAACGGCATATGGTAAGGAAAATGATGATATATATGATTTGTATAATGATTTACAAGATGCATATATAATAATAAGAAAGTTATTCTGTAAATGGATTTCTTCTATTAAAATACAATCAAATAAATTATTATATAATTTTGGAAATAGTGTATTTATTAACTTTAATTATACAGATACGATAAATAAAAGATTTGGAGTGGACAGAGGAAATATTATTCATATTCATGGTACAGCACAAAAAGAAGAATCTATAGTGTTTGGGCATGGTTATAAAATAAGTGATCCAGAACTTCCAATATGGGCTGCTAATGGAAGAATGCTCGAATCACATATTATATATTCACTATTAAATATTTCATATAAAGATACAAATAAACATTGGTGTAGAGTTGAAAATTATATAAAACGAAATATACCCGATATAAACGACATTAGAGATGTTTATGTTTTAGGTCATTCTTTAGTGGAAATTGATCTTCCATATTTTTTTAAATTACATAAACTTCTCCCGCGCACGACTAAGTGGCATTTTTCATATTTTGTCAAAAGAAAATATTGAACAATTCTGTAGAGCTAAAAATATAGTTAATTTGCAAATTGATAAAATTGAAACAATTATGCAAGAATTTAGAAATAGTAATACTTCTGATAAATAATTTAGAATTAGTGATATTTTGTATTAATTCTAATATTCATACATGAGTAAAATCTCGTATAATATACTAATATATTTTGCATAAAACTGCAATGATTAGGTGTGTTATAAATGGAACGTTTGCCACGTTAATAAATAATGGTTTGCGTATTATTCTTCATTTTTGAAGATATTGCTTTTTTCGTCAGTTTTTTGCAGTGGAGTTTTGGCATATTGCTCCCTTATTGCGTTAGGGAAGTATACGTCGTTTTTGCTAGTGAAAGCAATTTGTTGCAATTCGTTTACTACTTTGTACGGGTTTTGAACGTCGCTAAGTATAACGTCTTGCGATTTCGTATCCACGTATAAGTCGCCAACGCCAAGTATTTTGTCTATTAGTCCAACTTTTAAGTCTATTGACGTAACGTCGGCGTAACTTACGTTAATTACGTCCGCTATTACCCCTCTTTTTACGATTAAACGCTTATCGGTTGCCAAGTACTCGATATTTTTAATTTCTAAAACAGATTTTACGATGTTTGCTATCCATATCCACACTGGGATAAGGTGCGCGGCAAAAAATAGCCATAAAAACCAAGGGAAAGTTCCCATAATTTTTATTATTGACATTATGAAAAACGTATCAAAAATTATCCATAGAATTGCAATGGGCATCATCTTGATAATTGCTGAAAGAATGTACGCGCTTTTTTTAGGTTTTGCTTCCCATAGCACTTGTTCGTCGCTTAGTAATAATTCCTTTACGCTGTTAAGGTGGTTTGCTAAATTTCTTTTATTGTTCTTTTTCATAATATCCTCGCTTAAAATAAGTATATTAAATAAAAAAGAAAAGTTCAATATTTGCGTATATAATATATAGTAGAATAAATATAAAACCTAGTTTTGCCTAGGTTTTTTATAAAGCACGTGTAATTTAGTTTAGTATTTTGCTTATGTTCTTGTACTCGGTGGGGGTCATGCCGTATTCTAGCTTAAAAGCACGTAGGAAGTGAGTGTAGTCTACAAAACCACATTTTTCGTACACTTCGTTGCTTGGCGTGCCTTGTTCGATTAGTTCTTTGGCTAATATTAGTTTTCTTTTTAGTATGTATTTGTGTGGCGAAGTGTTCGTTTCCTCTTTGAAAACGTGCGCTAAATAGTACTTGCTAACGAACGCTTTTTCGGCTAGTAAATCTAGGGTGAGTTTATCGCCTAGGTGCGTTTCGATGTAGTCTACTACTTTTTTTACCGTTTCGTTTGTTTCGGGTTTTGAAAAGCCACCACGTACTAAAATTTTATATAGTAAGATTAGCAAAGTTTTTAGTACGTTTTCTTCCTCTATATCTGCGCCGAAATCGTTACTTTTAGAGCAGGCTGATAGTTTTGTTAGTACGTCAAACAACGTTTTAGAGTAGTTGGCGTTTCGTATTAAATAATTTTGATTTTCCGTTACTTCCACAAAGGCTTTCGCAAGGTTTGTTTTTGAAGTGGATAGTTTTTTAACGTACGAAGGATTAAGCCACAAAACGATACGTTCGTATTCTTGCTCGCTGTCGTAAATATCTAGTTGATGCAGTTTTTTAGGCGGAATAATAAGTACGTCGCCCGGCAATAATTTGTAGTGACCACTTTCTATGATGTAGGTTGCAGAGCCGTTTACGAAGTAATAAAGTTCGTAAAAGTCGTGTGAATGCAAGGACACCGTCTTAAAATCTTTGTCCTTGTAAAAGTTAAGTTCATATTTTTTGGTTGACATCAGTTGTGTTGATTTCCAACTTGTGGTTTGTGGTAATTTCATATATACATAATAATGGATCATAGCAACTTTTGCAAGTTTTTTAGCAATTTTATCAATTTACTTAGCAAAATTTGGGAATTATAATTTCGGTGTAGGATAGGAGATACTATGAATTTGAACTTAGAAAACGTGTATTTAGAAAACGAAACTGCAAAAAAATTGTACGAAATAGCGAAGGATTTGCCCATTTTCGATTATCATTGCCACCTAAGTCCTAAGGAGATATACTATGACAAGGATTTTGACAATATAACGAAGTTGTGGCTACATGGCGACCACTACAAGTGGAGAGTAATGCGTGCTTATGGTATAGAGGAAAGGTACGTTACGGGCGATGCTACCGATAAGGAGAAATTTTTTGCGTTTTGTAGATGTATGCCAAGTTTTATAGGTAATCCCGTTTATCAGTGGGCAAGCCTAGAACTAAAAACGTATTTCGATATAGATTTACCGCTTAACGAAGAAAACGCCGAAGAGATATGGGAAAAAACTTTGCAAAAAATGAGTGGCGGAGAATTTTCGGCAAGGAAGTTGTTAGAAAGGTCGAAAGTGGAAACGGTGATTACTACCGACGACCCCGTAGACGATTTAGAGTATCACGACAAATTGAAGGATTTTGGCGTAAAGGTATTGCCGTCGCTTAGAATAGATAAAGTTTTACAAATAAACGACGGGGGCTATGCAAGTTACGTAAAAAAACTAGAAGAAGTAAGTGGCGTTAATATTAAAAATTTAGATAATTTACTTACTGCTTTAACTATTAGGCTTGACTATTTCGTTAGCAAGGGCGCAGTTGCCGTGGATATGTCGTTTAACGATTTTCCAATAAATTATTTTGGTAAAGAAGGCGCAATAATGGCGTTTGACAACGCAGTACTAGGTAATACGCTAAGTAAAGAAGATATAGAAAGTTATCAATTTTACTTAATTACTACGCTTGCAAAAGAGTTAAATAAACGTGGCGTAGTTATGCAAATGCACTCGGGCGTAATTCGCAACCTTAACGAAAGGTTATATTCTAGACTAGGTGCAGACGTAGGCTGTGATGCGTCAAACGATACGGTAAGCGTAGTAGGGCTATATAAGTTACTAAGCGAAGTGGCAAAGACGGACGAACTACCTAAAACGATAGTGTATACGCTTAATCAAAACGCATCTTACGCTATTGCTACCGTGCTAGGAGCGTTTAACGGAAAGACGAGAGGCAGGGTGCAACTTGGCGCAGCGTGGTGGTTTGCCGATAACTATTACGGCATAAAGGAGCAATTAAAAGTGATTGCTACACAGGGTGGACTAGGGCTATTTAACGGTATGCTAACCGATAGTAGAAGTTTTACGTCATACGCAAGGCACGACTATTTTAGACGAATTTTGTGCAGTCAAATAGGCGAATTCGTAGAAAGAGGAGAATACCCAAGCGACGAGAGAGAACTAAATAAATTGATTTGTAATATTTGTTATGAAAATGCAAAAAACTATTTTAGGAGGGATATATGAAATTAACTTTTCGTTGGTATGGCGAAAGCGACCCTATCAAATTAGATTATATTAGGCAAATACCAAATATGTACAGCGTGGTTACGGCTGTTTACGACGTACCCGTTGGCAACGTTTGGAGTAATGAAAGTATAGAAAAACTTGTAAGCAAGGCAGGTAGACACGGATTAAAGACGGAAGTAATAGAAAGCGTGCCCGTGCACGAAGATATAAAACTTGGTAGACCTACTAGGGATACGTATATAGAAAACTACAAGGAAAATATTCGTAGGCTTGCAAAGGCTGGCGTTAAATGTATTTGCTACAATTTTATGCCTGTATTCGATTGGACTAGAACTGAACTAGATAAAAAGGCGGTGGACGGCTCTACGTCGCTAGTATATTACGGCAAACAGTTAGAGGGCAAAGACCCTATAAAAGACGATATGAACTTGCCCGGTTGGGACGCTAGTTACAAAAGGCAAGATTTAATAGATTTGCTAAACGCATATAAGGACGTGGACGAAGAAAAACTGTGGGAAAACTTGGAGTATTTTCTAAAAGCGATTATTCCCGTTGCCGAGGAGTGCGACGTGAAAATGGCAATACATCCCGACGACCCACCTTGGCCTATTTTCGGGCTACCTAGAATAATTACGTCGGAGAAAAATATCGACAGATTTTTAAGCCTAGTAGATAGCAAGTACAATGGTCTTACTTTTTGTACGGGTTCGCTTGGGGCAAGCAAAGATAACGACCTAGTAAAAATGGTGGACAAGTACTGCAAAATGGGTAGGATACATTTTATGCACGTTAGAAATATTAGGCTAGTAGAGGACGGCTTTGAAGAGTGCGCGCACGATAATACGGCAGGTTCTTTGGATATTTTGGGTATTATGAACGCATTACATCAAAACGGATTTGACGGATATCTACGCCCCGACCACGGCAGAATGATTTTTGGCGAAACGGGTAAGCCTGGATACGGGTTGTACGATAGGGCGCTTGGCGCTAGTTACCTTAACGGTGTGTGGGAAACTTTGGAATATAGAAAGTGAGGTGTGTATGAAAGATTTAGAAGGAAAAACCGTTGTAATAACGGGCGCAGGCGGTGTGATATGCGCTTGCCTAGCAAAAGCAATAGCAAAAGAAGGGGCAAAAGTCGCTTTACTTGACTTAAATTTAGATTCGGCAAGTAAGGTTGCTAGCGAAATAGAAAAGGAAGGTGGCATAGCGAAAGCCTACGAAGTAAACGTGCTAGACAAGGCGTCTATTATGGCATCTCGTGAAAAGATAGTAAAGGATTTGGGACTATGCGATATTTTAATAAACGGCGCAGGCGGTAACAATCCTAAGGCAACTACCGATAACGAATATTGCGACGGAACGGCTGTGGAAAAGGATTTTTTCAAACTTAGCGAAGAAGGAGTAAAGTTCGTATTCGACCTAAACTTTTTGGGTACTTTTTTGCCAACGCAAGTGTTCGTAAACGATATGGTTGGAAGAAAGGATTGTAGCGTACTAAATATATCGTCAATGAACGCATATACGCCGTTAACTAAAATACCTGCTTACAGCGCTGCAAAAGCGGGAATAAGCAATTTTACCGAGTGGCTAGCAGTACACTTTGCTAAGGCTGGAATAAGGGTAAACGCCATAGCACCGGGATTTTTCGTAACCAATCAAAATAGAAGGTTGCTTTACGACGAAAACGGCAATCCTACCGCTAGGACGAATAAAATACTAAACGCTACGCCTATGGGTAGGTTTGGCGAAGTAGACGAACTAATAGGTGGGGCGCTTTTCTTGTTGTCTAGCGAAAAGGCAGGCTTTATAACGGGTGTGGTATTACCTATCGATGGTGGATTTAACGCTTATAGCGGAGTATAGGAGGACGTATGGACTATTCTTTTTTTGACGAAAACAAAATAATACCCGTAGTGGTTATTAACGATATAAACGAAACTTTGCCAAAACTTAACGCTCTTAGTAAGGGTGGCATAAAGGTGGCTGAAATTACTTTTAGAACGGCTTGTGCAGAGGACGCTATTAGGCTTGCCTCAACAAGTATGGACGATATGCTAATCGGCGCAGGCACGGTGATAAACGAGAGCCAATGTATAAGGGCAATAGAGGCGGGCGCAAAATTTATCGTATCGCCTGGGCTTAGCGAAGAAGTTGCAAAAGTGTGCAAGGACAACGATATTGCCTATTTACCGGGCGTAGTAACGCCTAGCGAAATTATAAAGGCTATATCCTTAGGTTTTACCACCCTTAAATTTTTCCCAGCAGGTGCGTACGGTGGCATTAAAACGTTAAAGGCGTTGTCGGCTGCGTTCGTAAACGTAAAATTCGTGCCGACGGGTGGCGTGGACGAAAACAATATGCTTGAATTTTTAAGCCAAAAATTCGTAAGGGCAATCGGTGGTAGTTGGATGATGAAAGGCACGCTAGAAGATATAGAAAGAACGTCAAAAGAGGCTGTAAAAAGATTGGAGGAACTGAAATGAAAATAGTTACTTTTGGTGAAATAATGCTTAGGCTTGCGCCTGAGGGATATCTTAGGTTTTTGCAAGAGCCACGTTTTCAAGCAACGTTTGGCGGTGGCGAGGCTAACGTAGCCGTTTCGCTTGCTCAGTTTGGTTTAGATACCGAGTTCGTTACCAAACTACCTAAACACGACATAGGCGAAGCAGCAGTTAGGTCGGTTAGGCAGTTTGGCGTTGGAGTAGATAAAATTGCTCGTGGCGGAGATAGAGTAGGCGTTTACTACTTAGAAAAAGGTGCGTCTATGCGTCCTAGCAAGGTGGTGTACGACAGGGCGTATTCGTCTATTAGCACTGCGCAAAAAGATGATTTCGATTGGGATAAAATTTTAGACGGCGCAAGTTGGCTACATTTTACGGGTATTACCCCAGCACTTAGTGATAACGTAGCAGATATTACCTTAGACGCTGTTAAAACGGCAAAAAAACTTGGCGTAAAGGTAAGTTGCGACGTGAATTATCGTAAAAAACTATGGAGCAAGGAAAAGGCTAACGAAGTTATGTCTAACCTAATGCAATACGTGGACGTATGTATTGCAAACGAAGAGGACAGTGAGAACGTTTTTGGTATAAAGGCAACTAATACCGACGTAAATAGTGGAAAACTAAATAAAGACGGATACGTAGACGTGGCAAAACAACTTACCGAGAAGTTTGGCTTTGAAAAGGTGGCTATCACTTTAAGGGAGAGCATATCGGCAAGCGACAATAATTGGGGCGCAATGCTTTACGACGGCGAGGCTCATTTCAGCAAAACCTATCCTATTCGTATAGTTGATAGAGTAGGTGGCGGTGATAGTTTTGGAGCAGGCTTAATCTACGCATTATCAACGGGCAAAACTAGTAGTGATGCAGTTGAGTTTGCAGTTGCAGCAAGCGCATTAAAGCACACGATTGAAGGTGATTTTAATAGAATTACCGTTGACGAAGTAAATAATTTATTAAAGAGCGGTGGCTCTGGACGTGTACAAAGATAAAAAGGGAGGACTTATGAAAACGACGTGTATTAACGAAAATTGGCGTTTTTACAAAAACGTGCAAAGTTTAGACCTAATTAAAGGTGCTAAACCGGAAAAAGTTAATTTACCACATACTTGGAATAATTTGGACGGACAAGATGGTGGTAATGACTATTTTAGGGGTACTTGTTTTTACGTAAAGGAACTAGACCTTGCTAAAAGAAATGATAAAGATTATTATTTGGAGTTTAGAGGCGCAAACGCTATATGCGAAGTGTTCGTAAACGGCGAACTTGCTACTCATCACGAAGGTGGTTTCTCTACGTTTAGGGCAAACGTAACCAGCCTACTTAAAGACGGCAAAAACGTAATTAGCGTATCGTGTGATAACTCGTCTAACGATAGGGTATATCCTCAAATGGCTGATTTTACCTTTTTTGGCGGATTATATAGGGACGTGTATTTTATCGAGGCAAACCACAGCCGTTTCGACCTTGACTATCTAGGCACGGAAGGTATCACCGTTACCCCTATCGTAGATAAAGATAAAGCAACCGTTACCGTAGTACCTTACGTAACTAACGGTGAAGGGCTTGATATTAGGTGCGGAATCCTATTTGATAACCAAGCCGTTGACTTTACTACTAAAAAAGTGGGTGAAGAAATCGTATTTACTATAAACAATCCAAAATTATGGGACGGCGTAAAAGCACCTAATTTGTACGTACTTAAAGCGTCTTTGGTAAAGGACGAAGAAGTGGTAGATTACAGAGAAATTCGTTTTGGTATTAGGTCGTTTAAGGTGGATAAGGACGGCTTTATTCTAAACGGTAGACGTTACCCGTTGCACGGCGTATCTCGTCATCAAGACAGACTAAATATGGGCTGGGCAATCACCAAAAAAGAGCACGAAGAAGATATGGCGCTTATTAAGGAAGTAGGCGCAAATACTATAAGGCTTGCGCATTATCAACACGACCAATATTTTTACGACCTAGCCGACGAAAACGGTATGGTAGTTTGGGCTGAAATTCCGTATATATCTTCGCACCTACCTAACGGCGACGAAAACGCTATTAGCCAAATGAAAGAATTAGTTGCGCAAAACTACAACCACGCATCAATAGTTTGTTGGGGACTAAGCAACGAAATTACCATAGCAGGTGAAAGTGCGGCGTTATTCCAACTACACAATACGCTAAACGATATTTGTCACGAAATGGACAAAACGAGATTTACAGTAATGGCAAACGTAACTATGTTAGAGCCAAGTAGTAAACTACTAGATATTCCTGACGTAATATCCTACAATCACTATTTTGGTTGGTATGTAGGGGAGGTAAAACAAAACGCCGAGTGGCTTGACGATTTTAGAAAAAACTATCCAAACAAAGCAATAGGCTTGTCCGAGTACGGTTGCGAAGCGATTTTATCTTGGCACACCTCTAATCCAAAACAAGGGGATTACAGCGAGGAATACCAAGCGTACTATCACGAAAATATGCTAAAAATATTCAGCGAAAGACCGTATCTTTGGGCAACGCACGTGTGGAATATGTTCGACTTTGGCGTAGACGGCAGGGACGAAGGCGGCGTTAAGGGAAGGAATAATAAAGGTCTTGTAACCTACGATAGAAAAACTAAAAAGGACAGTTTCTATATTTACAAGGCTTATTGGACTGATAAGCCGTTTGTTCATATTACTTCAAAAAGGTACGTTTATCGTGCAGAAAAGGTTACTAAAATCAAAGTTTATTCAAATCAAGACAAAGTTGAACTTTTCGTAAACGGCAAAAAGATAGGAGAAAAAACGGGCAAATACGTATTTGAATTTGAAGTGAAGTTGCCGTTATTTGCAAAGGCAAAGATAAAGGCTGTTAGTGGTAACGTTAGCGACGAAAGCGTAATTAAGAGAGTATTAAAGCCAAGAGCAGAATACAGCCTTCCAAAAGAGGAAAACATGGTAAATAACTGGTTTGAAAAGGACGGCGTAAGATATGAATTTAATTATCCTGAGGGATACTTTTCAGTTCGTGATAAATTGTCTAGCATTATGGCAACCGAAGAGGGAGATGAGTTAGTAAGAAGTCTAGCAAACAAAGTGGTTGAAGAGATGAGTAAGAGTGGCGACGGTAGCCCTGTAAAACTAAGCGACAACTTGTTTAAGCTAGCAGGTAGCATGAGTATTGAAAGGATAGCTGGAATGGCAGGGGATAAAATAACGCCTGAAATTCTATATCAAGTAAACGAAATGCTAAACAAAATACCAAAACCAAAAAAATAATAAAATAGAGGGAGAATTATGAGAAAAACGAACGAAAAAATTGAACGTCCGTTTGGTACAAGGGACAAAGTAGGCTATATGTTTGGCGACTTTGGTTGTAATATGAGTTTCCAACTACTATCTAGTTGGCTTATGCTTTTCGTCACGCAAGGTCTTGGTCTAACTATGGCGCATTGGTCGATAATAGTAATCGTTAGTAAGGTTTTCGATGCTATTAACGACCCGATTATTGGAGCAATGGTAGATGCTAGAAGACCGTCTAAATACGGTAAATACCGTCCGTGGATATTCTTTGCGTCTTTTGCAATAGCATTTACTACGCTATTGTTGTTTATAGATATTAGAGGCATATCTTATTGGGGTAGATTTGCATACTGTTTAATTATCTACTGTTTGTGGTCGGTAGCGTACACTGCTGCTAACGTACCTTACGGCTCGCTAAACGCATCTTTAACGGACGACGCCGGTCAAAGAGCAAGTCTATCTTCTTTGCGTAGTATAGGCGCAGGACTAGCTACTATTCCAATTATGGTATTCGTACCTATGCTAGTTTACGGAGAAAAGGATAGCCAAGGTATACAACCGCTATTACCGGAAAGATTTATATGGATAGCGCTTGCGTGTGGTATCGTAGGTATTATATGCTTTATGATAACGGTAGGTCTAACAAAAGAGCGTAATATAATAAATAAGCCGAAGGAAAAGACGAACTATTTCAAGACGCTTAAAGGCTTTTTCCAAAACAGAGCCGCTATGGGTATGAGCGTAGCGTCCTTTGCACAACTCGTATTTATTATGTCGTACTCGGTATTGTTGCCACTTGTATGTCAAATTTACTTCAAAGATGCAAGTAAGTCCGGTGTAGTTGGTATAATAATGATGATTCCTATGGTATTCGTAATACCGTTTATGGGTAAACTAAGCAAAAAGTTTGGTAAAAAGGAAATATCTACTTGGCCTAATATCTTATCTATCGTGATTTTAATTATTATGCTAATTATTCCGTTCCCTCAAAACGCAGTGGGAATGTGGACTTTTGCTGCGCTACTTGCAATATCTATGCTTGCAGCAGCTCCGTTTATGCTAGCAACCTGGTCAATGGTAGCAGACTGCGTAGACGAGCAGGAAGTTAAAACGGGAAAACGTGAGGAAGCAAGCGTGTACGCTACTTACTCTTTTGCTAGAAAGGTAGCACAAGGTATCGGTTCTTCTTTCGTTGCTCTTTGCACTACTTGGGTTGGATATAATTCGGCTGATAGCAGTACTTGGGAGGCTAGTGGTAACGGACTACTGAAATTGTCTATCACACTTCCGTTAGTTGGTTTCATTCTAGTATTCTTGTCGCTACTATTTATCTATAATCTAAATAAGAAGAAAGTAGAAAGCAATACTGCTTATCTTCGTGAAAAACACAAAAACGAATTAGAAAGTCTAAACGAAGATGAAAAAGTTGCTATTGCTACTGAAGCCGTTGATAACGAAATATTCGTTTACGACGAAAGAGCAGAGGAAATAGAAGAAATAATGTCAAAAAAAGAAGGCGAAATCGAAATAAAAGACGAAGAAGAAAAGACAAGCGACGAGCCTGTTGATGAAGATACAAAAGAAGAAAACGACGAAAAAACGAATTAAATAAAATAATGATATAAGAACGTCCTAACGGGCGTTCTTTTTTTGCGATGATTGCGTTTGTGGGCTGAATTTTGTTTTGATAAGTATATTTCGCGTGCAAACTATAAATGGTCAAAATGAGCGAATTTTGAACTAAAACCGCTATATTTACGCACTAATAAAGCACGCCGTAATTTAGCGCGCTTTCATATAACGTATTTATTAAATTATAACGAATTTTGAGATTTGCTAGTCCTTTCTACGATTTTGTAAATAAGTTCCTTATCGACTGAATCCATTTTGCGTATAGAGTCGATTAGGAAGGTTTCCTCTTTTGAAAGGTCGTAACCTCTAATGTAAATAGTGCCGTCCTCGTTTTCTCTACCTAAAAGATAGTCGATAGAGCAATCGAAATAGTCGGCTAGTTTAATAAGCGTTTTAATATCTGGTTCGTTAATTCCTTTTTCGTAGCAACAATACGTGCTTTTTGCTATATTAAAATCTTTAGCAATATCTATTTGCCTTAGGCCTTTTTGTAGTCGTAATTCTTTTAAGTTGTTCATAATAACCTCTACACTATATTCTTAATTATATACAAATAATATGGTGTATTTTTATAAATTATAAACCATAAAATACGCTAATTTATTAAATATAAACATAAAAATTGATCTTAAAATTTTGATAAAATTCAATTTGTTAAAAATTAAAAACGCTATGATAGTAGTAGATAGTAGGTATTGCAAATTTTTTTAATTTTAATTTAAGATTATTTTTTTAGCAATAAAAAATTTTTTAAGAAACGAATAAGATCATACTTAATTAGTAAAAAGCATATAGAATATGAAAAATTTTGTATTTTTGATAGTTTTTTATTATATATAAATTTTTTCTAAAAAAATTTGCGTATACTGTTCTTGTAAGCATTAAAATGCTTGTGAAAATAATTCAATTTTGGTTTTTTTTCAAAATAAATAGCAATAATTTTATTTTATGTAAATTAAAATGAAAATAGAAAACGGCTTTGATTTCGTTAGGTTTTTTTCTAATAATTTTACGTCTTAGACTGCTTAAAAAAAATAGCGTTAAAGTAATAGGTTTTATCAACGCCTATTTAAGATTAAGAAAAAATTACAAGTAGAATATTCATTTTAATTGCATATTTATTAGTTTTTAAATTTATAGTTTTATAGTAATTTAATATAAATTTTACGCTTACGTTAATAAATTTATAACGTAACTAGCGACGTATATAGTACTTTTTCTTATAAAATATTTGATTTATAAAAATCAAAGTAGTACACTAAATATAAAGTAGTCAGATTGCTTTTGGGTAATCTGGCTTTTTAATGGAGTTATATGAACAATATTGATTTTACAAAAGGAAAATTATTTCCATCTATGATTAAGTTCTCGTTGCCACTTATTATGGCAATTATTTTGCAAGCGTTGTACGGCGCTGTGGATCTAATCGTAGTAGGTCAGTTCGGTAGTCCTGCTAGCCAAGCCGCCGTTGCAACGGGTAGCCACGTAATGCAAACTTTAACGGGTATTATTACGGGCTTTACTATGGGTATCACGGTAATTATCGGTAGGCTAATAGGCTCTAAGGAAAACGTAAGAATTGGCAACGTAATATTCGACGTAGTGGTTATGTTCGGTGTGTTTGCCGTTGTGATTACCGCCGTAATGATGGGTATGTCCACGCTGTTCGTAAAGTGGCTTAACGTACCTAGCGTAGCAACTGAGCAATGCGTAAACTACGTACTTATCTGTTCGGCCGGCTCGGTATTTATTATTGCCTACAACGTAATTAGCGGTATATTTAGAGGTATGGGCAATTCCAACTTGCCACTCGTATTTATTGCTATTGCTTGCATTGTAAATATAGTGCTAGACTTAGTGTTTGTTGCAGGGCTAAAAATGGATGCAGTCGGTGCTGCGCTTGCTACCGTTATCGCTCAAATTATTAGCGTAATTTGTTCGCTAGTAGTTATGAGAAAGAAGAGAGCAATGCTAGGCATAACTAAGCAAAATTTCAAATTCGACAAAAATATTGCCAAAAGCATAGTGAAAATAGGTACGCCTATTGCCCTTCAAGACGGGCTAACGAATATGTCTTTTTTGATAATACACTCGTTTATCAACGCTATGGGTGTAGCCGAGGCGGCAGGGGTAGGAATAGCCGAAAAGTTGTTCGTAATATTGTCTATCGTGCCAATGGCGTTTTTGTCTACGCTGGCTACTGTGGTTAGTCAAAACGACGGCGCAGGATTTCATAAAAGGACTAATATTGCGCTTGTGGAAGGTATATGTATTTCATTCGTTTTCGGGCTTGCTACCTTTTTCTTCACGTATTTCGGTGGGGACGTTTTGGTTAGGATATTCTCGCAAGAAACCGAAGTAATAGCCAAAACGGTTGATTACCTAAAAACTAGTAGTTTCGAATATTTAATCATATCCATTATGTTCTGTATGCTTGGCTACTTCAATGGAAAAGGTAAATCCATTTTCGTTATGATTCAAGGGCTAGTATCTACCTTCTTGTTTAGGATACCGTTATCCTATTATTTCAGCCAAAGACCAGACGCCAATATGTATATGATGGGTATTCCTATTCCTATATCGGCGTTGGTTGCTCTTATTATGTGCATCGTATACTTTATCATTTTGCACTTTGCGCACGTTAAAAAGAATAAGAAGAACGTAGATAAGGTAAATATGATAGAAGAAAATAGCAATAATACCGACGAGGCTAATCAGGATATAATAAAAGACGAAAAAGAGCCCGTAGTTGAAGTAGTTTGTAGCGAGCAAGCAAACGAGTAAAACGTATAATTAAAAGCAAAATAAAATAGTATTTAAAAAGCGTAGGTTTCTACGCTTTTGTTTTATATTAAAACATTAAAAATTTTGTTTTACAAATCCACTTTTTCAAAGCGTTTTACGGCAATTTTGGACGATAGGATTGTAAAAACTAGGTAGACAATTAGCCCTAAGGCAACTAGTATCCATTTTGCCGTCGTATTCGTAAGGTCGTTTACGTCTACGTTTATTGCGTAATCGGGGAAGGCAAAACATAACGTAATGCTTAAAGAGATAATTACGAAGGTGAAAATAGTAGATATTATAAAAGTAGAGCCGACTTTCGTAGGATACTTAAAATATCTAGTAATAAACGTTAGATTAAACGTGCCGTATATCATAAAACCGAATGCTATTAAAGCAACGTTTGCTTCAAGACCAGCTAGGTTTACAGCGCTTGGCATAGTAAACGTCTTTATTATGCTAAATATCGTCAGTAACAGCATTTGCAAAAGTTCTAACGTAACGATAGTAAATATTCTTGCACTTACTATTTCGCCTTTGCTTACGGGAAGTGTTGCTGAAAAGAATAAATCGTCGTTTTCTCTGCCTTGCAACGATATAAAAAATATGGATAGGGTAGTAAAAAAGAAAGTAACTTCGTACGGGTAATTTGGTACGAAAACGAGTAGCGATAATAGTGGGAAAATTATTGCAGTAGGGTGCATTGCAAGGGTAAATTCCTTTTTTAATAAATTAGTTAGATTATTCATTTCCCACCTCCAAGTGTACCATTATTTCGTCAAGCGTTGCCTTACGTAAATTAAAACCTTCAATATTTTCTCTAATTAGTCCTTCATAGCCGTTTTTAGTTTCTTTTAACCCAAATATTCTAGTGCCTACCATATCGGCTTCTTGGATAGAATTTAGGGTAATTAAGTAGTAATTTAATTCGTCTTGACTTTCATAAAACACTATTTTGCCGTTTTTTATAAAAATGATTTTATCTGCCACCTTTTCTACATCGCTAGTAATATGCGTAGAAAAAAGCACGGTTACGCCACGTTTACTAATTTGCAAAATTATATCGAGTATTTCTTCTCTTGATACGGGATCAAGTCCACTTGTCGGTTCGTCCAAAATTAACAGTTTTGGATTGTGTGCAAGTTGTAATAAGATAGAGTATTTTACTTTCATACCACTAGATAATTCTTTTACTTTTTTATTTTCGTCTAGGTTGAATTTTTGCAAATAATTTTTATATACGTTTTCGTCCCACGTCGGATAGAATTTTTTTACGATATTAGTTATATTTTTTAACTTTTGAAGTTTATAATAGGTAAATTCGCCTGCCGAGTAGCCTAAAAGTTGTTTGGCAAAAGGTGAAGTAGAAGGATTGCCGTCAATAAAAATTTCGCCGTCAAAGTCGTTGATAGCCAAAATAGATTTAATCAAAGTACTTTTACCAGCGCCGTTTCTGCCAATTAAACCTACGACGTCGCCTTTTGCTATGTCAAAACTAATGTTGTCAAGACAAAAATTCGTGTATTTTTTTGATAAATTTTTTACTTTTAGCATGTTAACCTCTCTTTAATTTGCTCATTTCTGAAATAAATTTTTCTACGTATTCAAATGGTTGTATTGCTATTCCTTGGTTTGCGTCGGCAAGTAAAAGCACCGTGTCGCCGGGCTTAAATCCAAACATATCTCTTGCTTCCTTTGGTATTACGATTTGTCCTTTCGAACCTATTTTAACGCTTGCCATAAACTTGTCTTCCATATTATTCTCCTTGCAGTAAAAGTATTACTTTTCATACTTATTATACAATTTTGCCAATATAAAGTCAATATTTATTTGAAACGTACTCCGAAAATATATTGAAATGATTGTAGACGGACCTATTCGCTTAATTGATTTTAATTTATTTGACAAATGTACGAAAGCATATTAAAATTTATAGATATTAGGAGAATAAATGAATAGATACGACGAAGAGAACGTAATCATATCCAAGGAGATAGAAGATTACGCAACTGAAAAGGTAATGAATAATACTATCGCTCCAGCGTTATATAGGGAATATAACGTATTTAGGGGATTGCGTGATGACTCGGGAAAGGGAGTTTTAACAGGCTTAACTAGAATATCCGAAGTTGACGCTAAGAAAATAGTGGACGGAAAGACGGTGTATATCGATGGTAAACTATATTATAGGGGCTACGAAATACACGACCTTATCAATTATTTTCAATCCAGAAACGAGTTTGGCTTTGAAAAGGTGATATATTTGTTGCTATTTGGCAACCTTCCCGATAAAGATGCGTACGAAGTATTTAACGATATTTTGTCTAAATATAGGTATTTACCAAGCAGTTTCGTCGTGGACTTTATAATGAAGTCGCCAAGCGCAGACGTTATGAACTATCTATCTCGTAGCGTACTTATGCTTTACAGTTTTGACGACAATCCAAATTCTACCGATACAACGAACGTAATTAAGCAATGCTTAAAGTTAATTGCACGTTTCCCACAAATAGCAGTATACGGCTATCACGCATACAGTTACTATTTGCTAGGCGGACACAGGTTCTTTATTCGTGAGCCTAGAATGGACTTGTCTATTGCTGAAAACTTCTTGTATATGCTTCGTTTTAACGGCAAATTTACCGACCTTGAAGCAAAAACTTTGGACGTTGCGCTTATTCTTCACGCTGAACACGGTGGCGGTAACAACAGCACGTTTACCACTAGGGTAGTTAGTTCGTCAGGTACGGATACCTATTCTGCAATCGCTGCGGCTCTCGGCTCGTTGAAAGGTCCAAAACACGGTGGCGCAAACATTAAGGTTTGCCAAATGTTTAGGGACATTAAACAAAACGTAAAGGATACTTCGAATAAGCAAGAATTAGAGGCTTACCTTGAAAAAATATTAGACGGCGAAGCGTTTGATAAAAGCGGACTTATCTACGGTATGGGACACGCAGTTTATTCGTTGTCAGACCCAAGGGCAGAGATATTCAAGGGCTACGTAGAAAAGTTGTCGCACGAAAAAGGGCTGGATAAAGAATACGAATTCTATAAATCGGTAGAGGAAATAGGCAAAAAACTGATACAAAAGAAGAAAAAAATCAATAAAGGCGTTTGCGTTAATATCGATTTTTATAGTGGCTTCGTTTATCAAATGTTGGATTTACCGGAAGAGTTGTTCACGCCTATGTTCGCTATTGCCCGTATTGCAGGTTGGAGTGCTCATAGAATAGAAGAACTAACAAACAGCAGTAAGATTATTCGTCCGGCGTACGAAAGCGTACAACCCGTTCGTAATCTTTTGGAAGATATAAAAGGAAAAGAAATGTAATAAAGCGTAATAAAACTCCCTATTTTGTAGGGAGCTTTTTTAATTCACAAATTATTTTTTGTATTAAATCGCTAGTTTATATGCTCATTTTTGCACATTAAGTATTCTATTTTTCAAAATCAGCCTTTACTGAAAACTCCATAACTAATTTCGTGATAGGGTGTGTAAATTTAAGATATTTGCTGTGCAACGCTTGTCTAGTTAAAGTTTTACCGTTTGGCGTGATTATCTCTTTTGGATTAGGGTTGTAAAGAAAATCGCAACAAAGAGGGTGTCCTATATAGGCAGAATGTACACGGATTTGGTGTGTACGTCCCGTTTTTAGCGTAAATTCAACTAGCGAATATTCGTCGTAAACTTTCAAACTTTTGTATAATGTGATTGCCTGTTTGCCTCTTTCGTCCACGATTCGTTTCATACTGCCTGATTCGGGTTTGTAAATTGGTGCGTTTATAGTGCCTTCACCGTCCATTTTTCCTTCAACTAGCGCCACGTATTTTTTTGTTACGTTTTGGGTAGCAAGTAGGCTGTGTGATAAAGAGTTTTTTGCTACAATCATTAGCCCCGACGTATCTTTGTCAAGGCGTGTAACGGGTCTATAAACGAAGTTTCCCCACTTAGTCTTTAGCACGTTTTCCAAACTTTTTGCGTAGTGCAAATTCGTAGATAGTACTGCAAGCGAATATGGTTTGTTTATCACGACAACGTCGTCGTCTTCGTATACGATATCAATAGGAAAGTCGTATGGTGGAATATCTCTTTTAATCTCGTCAATTAGCGTAATTACGTATTTTTCGCCTACCACTAATTTGTCTATCGTTCTAATATTTTCGCCGTTTTCACGCTTTATCAGCCCCAATTCTTTTCGTAGCCCCGTTATTATTACTGACGAAAAGCCTTCTAATCGCAAGTTCTCTTCAACGCTTGCTGTAATCTTTGCAGTAAAAGTAAGTATTCTCATATCTATATAATATCATTTTAACGCCAATTTATAAAGCGATAGCAATAAATTTACGTTTTAGTTATTTTGTTATTAACGGGAGCAAATCTATTTTATATCGTAGCGAAGTATTAAAGTAAATTGTTTTATGAGTATTAAACGCAGTTGCGTTCTAAGAATATTTGGTGCAATATCAATATTTTCATTAAAATATACCGTGGAGGCATTTTTGCGTAAAAAAAGCAAACGAACGAATCCGTTTGCTTTCGTATTGATAAATTTAATGATTATTCAGCAATAATTTTGAACATCTCGGTCATTTCCTCTTTGCCCATTAGTCTTGGTACAGGGTACAAAGGATTTGCTTCGCTAAGCGCTCTTTCAACCATTGTTGGAATATCTTCTTCCTTAATTCCGCTTACTTTTTCAGGAATGTTCATATATTTGTTCATATCTCTAATTGCTTGGATAAATTTCTTTGCCTTTTCCTCTTCGCTACCACCGTTGATACCTACTACGTCGGCAAGTTCAGCAAGTTTTTTATAAGCAGATTCGCCGTAGTAATCCAAAACGTAAGGCAAGATGATAGAGTTAGCAAGTCCGTGTGGCACGTGATAGAAACCACCTAGCGTGTGTGCGATTGCGTGAACGTAACCAACGTAAGATACGGTAAATGCTACGCCAGCGTAGAAACTTGCGTGTTGCATATTATCTCTTGCTTCTAGGTCCTTTCCATCGTCGTATGCTTTGGTTAGGTTTTCAAAGATAAGTTTAGTTGCTTTTCTTGCCATTTCTCTGGTCTCTTTCGTGGTGCTGTTGCCGATATATGCTTCTACTGCGTGGGTTAAAGCGTCCATACCCGTCGTAGAAGTGATATGTTTTGGTAAGCCCATAGTTAGCGTAGGGTCAAGCACTGCGTAGTGTGGGATAAGTACGAAGTCGTTGATAGGATACTTTTCGTGAGTTTCGCTATTAGTAACGACAGCAGCAAGCGTAGTTTCGCTACCCGTACCGGAAGTGGTAGGTATTGCAAACAAAGTAGGAGTTTTTTTCAAAACTTTTAGTAATCCTTTCATTTGAGGGATTTGCTTGTTTGGTCTTGCAACTCTTGCGCCAACGCCTTTTGCGCAGTCCATAGGAGAACCACCACCAAATGCGATAATTGCTTGGCAACCGTTTTCGTTGTACATACCAAGCGCTTCTTCGATATTGTCGATAGTTGGGTTAGGAACGGTTTTGTCAAATAGGCTTACTTTTATGTTTTCAGCCTTTAATCCTTCGATTAAGCCGTCTACAAGTCCTAGCGACATAAGTACGCTATCGGTTACGATTAGTACGCTGTCGTATCCAAGTTCTTTAATTTTGGCAGGTAATTTTTTTACACTGTCTACGCCCTCGATAAGTTCCGGTTTTCTGTAAGGAAGCATCGGGATTAAAATTTTGAATACGCCTTGATAGGTTCTGCACCATGCTTTTTGAAATACGTTTAACATATATATAGCCTCCAAAAAATATGTTATTACAAAAATATATTTTATTATAGCATAACGTAAATATTATTACAACAACGATAGGCAAAATTCTTCGCTTTTTTTATTAACTTAAAATTTATCTCAAAATTTTTTTAATTTTTCATTTGGTGAAAATCTATTTTTTTACTTAATATAGCAAAATATAATATTTTAAGTATCAAAATAAGTGTATTAAATATGGTTTACGCTAATATAAAGCAATTTTTACTACGTAAAAGAAGTGGTAGAACGAAGATGGTGGCAAAGTAAATTTTAGGGTAAATTTTAGTTAACATAATTGTGTAGAAAGTTAAAAGTTAAAAAAGAAGAAATTTTACCTAGTAGTCTGTGATTTAATAACGATATTTTAGCCTCAAACTTAGTTTTATTTGTTATAATAATATTATAATGCTTAAAGCGTTTGACTTTTGTTTTGTTATTTTATAAAATATGCAAGGAAAACGAAGGAGATAATACATTGAGCATACTTTCTATTAGCGGTTTAACGCACGTATACGACGATAAATTACTGTTTGAAGATGCCGAGCTAAATATTAACAACGGTGAACATATAGGCGTTGTGGGTCTTAATGGCGCAGGCAAATCCACCTTTATGAAAATTTTGTGTCAAAAAGTGATGCAAGACGAAGGTGAAGTTTTGTGGAACAGAAATATTCGCTACGGATACCTAGACCAACACGCCGATATCGATAGGACTAAAACGGTGATGGAATATTTGCTAACTAGTTTTGAGGAGTTGTACAAACTTAACGATAGGCTAGAAGAAGTGTACAAGCAAATTGAAACTACTACCGACTACGACGAGATGGATAAACTGATACTAAAAAGTAGTTCGATGCAAGAAGACCTTACTAATAAAGGCTTTTACGACCTTGAATCTAGGGTGAAAAAGGTGGGTAACGGGCTTGGGCTAAATGCGATAGGCTACGATACGCCTATTAAAAATTTGTCTGGTGGTCAAAGGGCGAAGGTGCTACTATCCAAACTTATTTTAGAGGACGTAGACGCTATGCTACTAGACGAGCCGACCAACTTTTTGGACCTTGAACACATAGATTGGCTTGCTAAGTACCTAGAAAGTTACGAAGGTACGTTTATTCTTATTTCGCACGATACCGATTTTTTGAATAGGGTGTGCAAAATAATAATAAATATCGAAAACAAGCAAATGAAAAAGTACACGGGCAATTACGACGAGTTTATGAAACAGCGTGACGCTAACGCTAAGCAATACGAGGAGTCCTACGAAAGACAACAGCGTGAAATAAAGAAGATGGAGGACTATATCGCAAGAAACAAGGCGAGAGCGGCAACGGCTGGCATGGCAAATTCGAGAAAGAAGATGCTAGACAGAATAGACGTAATGAAAAAGCCTATAAAAGTTAGCGACGCTAGATTTAATTTTCCGTATTCGCCTGCGTTTAGCAAAGAGTTTTTAGTGATAAAAGATTTGGTAGTTGGCTACGACAAACCTATTTTGCCTGCTTTTTCGCTGACGATGTCGTCAACGGACAAAGTATGGATAAGGGGAACGAACGGAATAGGTAAGTCCACTATTATAAAAACGATAATGAACTTGCTAAAACCGTTTGGCGGAAGTTACTCCTACCACGTGAACGCAAAAGTAGGCTACTTGGAGCAAGACTTGGATATGGGTGGGCTGGATAAAAACGCCGTAACGTATATGAACAACAACTTCCCAAGAATGAGCCAAAGCGAAATACGAAACGAACTTGCAAAGGTGGGTATCGTGGGCGACCTTGCAACGAAGCCGATGCTTAACCTAAGCGGTGGCGAGCAGGTAAGGATAAGGCTGTGCAAAATAATGCAAAAGGAAACGAATATACTAATACTAGACGAGCCGACGAACCATTTGGACGTAAACGCAAAGGATAGATTGTTTGAAGCGCTAGAAAAATACGAAGGCGCAATAATCCTGGTAAGCCACGAACCACAATACGCAAAAAGAATATGTGAAAAAGTGATTGATATAGAATAGCAAAAATAGGCAAATTGCAAAAATATAATATTTTATATAGCAAAAAACGCACTTAAAGTGCCGATTATGATAAAGAGGTGGAATATGGACGAGAAAAATATTTCAGCAACAGAAAAGGACGAAAGCCATATAAACGGCGAAAACGTAGCCGTAGAAAACGGCGCAGAAACGAAGGTGGAAGGCGAAGTAATGCATATAGACGGCGAGGACGTCGTGTTTGAAACTACTACCCAAAAGTTAAGTAGTTCGATTGTGATGACCGAAAAGGAAGAGAAAAAGCCAAAAACCAACGAAAAGTTTTCTGTTAGAATTAAGAACGCAATAAAAAATGCCGACAAAAAAGAGCTTACGCTTATTTATTCGTTTTTGATAGTGGCTGCAATTATAAGGGCTATGTCTTACGTGGTGTTTGCAAAGCCTAATATGGTTGCCCCAGGCGGTATTACGGGTCTTTCAACGATACTATCAAACTACGTACCCGCACTTCAAAGCGCATCAGGTTTTATGATGTTTGCGTTCAACTTCCCGTTGCTTGTATTAGCGTTTATTTTCCTAAACAAAAAATTTGCACTATATACGATAATAGAAACGGTGCTAACTTCGGCGTTTATCGCATTGTTCGAACTACCGCAAATCAATTTTCCTACCTTTAAGGGCGACGTATTCTTGGCTGCAATTTGTACGGGCGCGTTAAACGGCTTTGGTCTTGGCTTGCTACTTAGGGCGAACTGCTCGACGGGTGGTAACGATATAGTAGGCTTGCTTATCCAAAACAAATTCCCGAAAGTAAAGGTAGTGTGGCTAATACTTATCTTGGATAGTACGGTGGCAATAGCGGCAGGTCTTGTAAAACAATTCGTAACGCCTATTAGCGGCGCTCCCGTTGGTGACGGTCTTGCCACTGCCATTTATTCGTTTATAGCATTGTTCGTTAATAGTTACGTTGCCGAGAAAATTCAACGTGGATTCGTATCTAGCGTTAAATTCGAGATAGTAACCGAAAAGAAAGAAGAGGTTGGCAAGGTAATTACCGAAACGTTCCATAGGTCTGCTACGATGTTTGAGGGCTACGGAATGTACACCAAAAAGCCACGTACTATGATAGTTGCAGTAGTTAGAAAGAGAGAGGCGGTTGCACTTAAAAAGAAAATAATGGAAATAGACCCTGCTGCTTTCTTCTACGTAAGCAATATCCACGAAATAGTGGGTAACGGCTTTATGGTGCAGGTAAATGCAAGTTCGAAAATAAAATAATTAAAGCGTGTTTGTAATAACGATTATTTTCGCTAGCTTCGGCTAGCGGTTTTTATATAAAAATGCACTAAAACCCAACTAAATAGTAGAGGTTTGGTTTTGTATCGGTTAGGTAGTTGCTTGTATAATATTTCGTATATTAGGTGCATTTTCATTGGCTTTATTTTGTTAAAAAAACTATAATTCAATTAGTTTTTGTTTTGCTAAAAGCATTTTTTACTTATTCATTTAGCGAAAAGTTAGGCATTTTGCAGTTTCGCTTATTTCCACGGTTGAATACTACAAAATGAAACGCTTAAATTTTGCGTTCATTTATGGAGTATTTTTTGCCTATTGCAAACAGAAAAATCGGATACGAATATAGCAAAAATTAGTTAGCAAAAAACTGCTAAATTTTACTTCGAAACTTCCAAAACTAACTAGCGATAACGCTATATTTTAGGCGTCGTTTTGCTTGCAAATTCGCACGGCTTTTAGTTTTATCAGTTTAATTGTCGTAGGCTTTTGTGTGCTTTTGAAAAAAATTAAAGAAAATTAAGTAAAAAATAGCAAAAAAAGAGTAAAAAATGGCAAGTATTTTTGGGTTTAGTGTTGACTTGACTTATTTTGTAATGTAAAATAATTTAAGAGTTATATTATATTTTGGGAATTTTATAAAAATAATATAAATTTTACAAAAATTCCGTGCTAGGAGGAGTTTATGAGAAAATTGAGCAAGGGGTATGGCAAATTCGCATTTATGTTACTTGTTTTTGCGATGTGTTTAACGGCGTTCGTTGTAACGCCATTTTACAATACGCAAACGTATGCGTTGTCTTACAGTAACAAAACCCCGTCTATTAGTCAATCGTACTATACAAGCAGTGAAATCATTGACTTATCGGGTGAAGGGGCGCCAGACGGTCATATTAAGGATTTTAGAACGTTTTTCCACAACAACGAGTTAAGCAGGGCGTATTTCGGCGCAGGTTCCGATACTTCGGGTATGAACCAAGATGCAGTTAGTCACGCAAGCGGTATGCAATTCTTACCGAACTACTACGATTTGTCTACGGGCGAGGGTATTTTTAACAAACAAACCTTAACCAAAGATACGTTTACCAAAGGTAATTTTAAGCAAACCGTTACCCTTAGCGATATGATAAACCATTTCGGAATTGGAACAGGAATTACGAAAGGATACGGTAGTCATAACGGCGCAGATATTACAGTATCGAACGGCACGCACGCTACCGACTCGCACGAGCAATGGATACATTACAGGGCGAACGGCGCTACTAATATCGCTTATAACAGTAATGGTGATAAGCACGATTGGGAAAGAGCAAACGCTTACTTCTACACTTACATAAAAGTTCCTACTGAACTTGCTAATAGCCTAACTGTTAAGGCAAATGCCGAAATGAAATGCCAAGTATGGCATGGAGACAGGGGAGGTTGGGGACAAATAAGATCGCTACTTGTACTTGACCTTCAAGTTGGTGAAATAAATAATAACAATTTTGGCCCTGGCGATTTTACCAGAAAAGGCGGCAGTCAGTACGTTAGCAAGGATATAAACGACAAGGGCAGAAGCGCAAATACTTTGTCTGAGAGAAATACGGGCGAAGTGGCGTTAAACGGCTCTACTTGGATAAAACTTTCGGCTACCGTGCTTACGGCAAATTCCGAGTATGGTAATGCCTCTATATTTCAAACCGCTCTTGATTGGAATAACGAACTATTGCTACAAGAAGTTCAACTTACGTTTAACTACACGTCGCCGTACCTAGCACCTACGTATACGGTGGATAAAGCAAACGAATTTACAAAAGACAACAAAGCAGTTGACCTTGAACTATATTATCAACTAAATGGTGATTACCAAACCAACTACAAGGTAGAAATATTCAAAACAAACGGAGACCTAACCACCAAGAAGGGCGAAGCGTTACCTAGAGCGGACGTTTCGGTCGTTACGGATACCGAAAATAGCAAGAAAAAATATACTTTAAGATTCTCCGGTTTGGACGAAAACGGACAATATGAGGCAAGGCTTACATCTAAAAGTGGTTCAACTAAATTTGAAACCGTGCGTTTTACGGTGGCTAAAATCGACAAAGGTGCACCTAGCGAAGCTACTATGTCGATTGATAGTTGGTTTACGACAAACGACGCAAATAGAGAAATAACGATAAGCAACATTCGTGATACTAGCCACGACGGTACTATGCCAAGCGGAGTAGATTATATCAACTTGTATCTAAAAAAAGTAGACGATACTTATACGTTTAACAAGGCCGATTTGAATAATTTTGCGACAAACGCAGAAGGCAGACTTGAAAATAAAACAATATCGGGTACTACCTACACGTTTAAGCTATCGGATATTATTAGCGACTTATTTACAGCCGAAGACAAAACGGCTAAATACGGCAGGTACGTATTGTTCTACCAGGTAAGAGATAAAGTTGGCAATATGTCCGAATACTACGGCTTAGTTATCGACTATGATAACGGCGCAGTTATCGATATAGACAAATTTATGCTAAGCCAAGGCGAAACTTGGGTAACTAATGAAGTATTTGGCAATAATTGGATAACGGGTGGTAAAATTTACGTTAAATTTAACCTAACCGAAACTTATCACTTCATGCCTAATTTTGAATTTAGTAACGAAAGTGGTAATACTATTGCATTTAACGGTATAACCATTACGCTTGCAAAAGAAGAAGTAAAATTAGATAATCTAACCGTTGAAAGCGAATATTACTACGCATCGTTCGACGCTAAAATGCTTATGGTAGGTAAGGCTGAATTTAACGAAAAGGTTTACGTAAAAGGTGGATATAGAAATATAAACGTAATCACCACCGATAACGCTCAAATTATGGTGGACGTTAAAAAGCCGTTTACCGACGAAAACGGCGAAATATTATCCAATCTGTTTGACGTAGAAAAGCGTTGGTATACTTTTGCAGATAGTATATATGAAGACCATACGACAAAAGGCAAAGGTATTTGGCTGGTAATAGATGCATCAAAAGAAGGTTTGCTAATTAACGACGTGTACGCTAAATATAACTTTGGCGATTTTGAAGTAAGGCAAAATAACTATAATCAAATAGAAGTGTTCTTGCCGTTAGAAAACAAGGCAGGCAACGTGATTACGCTTACCGTAACAGACCAAGCGGGCAACGTATCTACTATCACTACGCCGTCTATCGACTTTGACGCTACACATTACGATATTGGCAAGGTGCTTGTAAGCCACTCTAACGAAAATATCCCTCCGATGGTTACTTTCCTAGTTGGCGATAGTTCCGACGTAAGCATAGCAGTGCCTAAGTCACTTGAAGATATACAAAACGAAACTTTCCATAGGGGACAATATATTTTCATTAAGTTTGACAACACCGACGTATACGAGTACTACGCCGTTAAGCAAACGGCAAACGGCAAAAATCCGCTTGTTTCGGAAGGCGCTAAGAAAATAGTTGTAGGTGAGTACCAAGACGGGGATACCACCATTGCAAACTACGATATAAATGTACTTATATTTAAGTATATAGATATTAAAGTATATATGGAAGATACGGCTCTTTCAACAGACCCTAGCGTCAAGACCGAGTTTTCCTACGACGGAACGGATAGAACGCTAGTAGTTAAAGATGCTAGCAACGAAAATAACGAAATCGTAAACGGCATAATCAGCAAGTACTTTGCAGGTGGCAAGTGGCAAGGTATTAAATTCGTTCAAGCGCAAGGATACGCTATTGATATCGATATTAAAGATACCACCGATATGTTCACTATGCGTAGTCCTAAAACCTTCTACGTGTATATCAATCCAAAAGCAGTAAACGTAGAACTACAAGGTGATTATACGTTTACTGATAAGGACGGCAAAAAAGTTATAACTACTGAATACGGTAGAAACGTAACGTTCAACGTAGAATATAAGAAAAATCTTGTGCCGGAAGACCAAGCGTATGTAAATATGGTATTCGGCGTGCTAAGAAACGGTATAGCCGTACAAGAATTAAACAACGTTGAAATAGGTACGTATGATTTAATCTTTACGAAAGATAAGAATAATCACGGCGAAGATAGAAGCGTTAACTATAAGTTTAACTTCGTATATAATGGTAAAATTATAGACTTAAAATTGGAAGTTATTAGAAGAAAGGTAAATTTAGTATTAGAAAATCTGCCTACCTTAAACTATGGTGGTCCTTTTGACCTATCTAATATAGTTATCACTTTGTTGGATACGGATATTAGCGACCTAGCAACTAAGCCGACTGCCGACTTTAACGGAAAACTAGAACTAGTTAATGAAAACGGCGTAACAATTAAGTATAATTCGCCTGTTGGCAAGTACTACTTCTCGGCAAGTGGTTTGTCGCTAAAAGAGAACGGCAAAAACTTTGAACTTGTTGTAGATAAAACCAAGTATTCTATTGATTTGCAACCTAAGACTATCACCCTGGTAGTATCTGATAAAATACTTAACGTTGAGTACGGCACTGTGCCTAACTTCTTGGCGACTGCAAACTTATCGTTTAGAGAAGGATTAGTATCAGGCGACAACAAGGATGATATTTTGCAATATTTGCAAGTATCTAATATTGCTGAATTTACTCAAACTAAAGACGTAGGTACGTACAATTTGACGTATGCATTAAAAGATAATGCAGTAATCAAAAATTACAACGTTCAGTTTGATACATATCAACTTACCATTAGGCCTAAAACCTTGTACGTAAGTCTTGACGTGAACAAGTCCGTACTTGAAAAAACTTACGATGGGGTCGCAATTAGCGATTTTACAAAATATCTAGTTGCTAATATCGACGGCATTACAGGATTTATTGGTAACGATAAAGAAAAATACAACTTCGATAATGCTAAAAACGCATTTACGATTAAAGACGAAGTTAAAAACGCAAACGTATATACTATCGTTGCAGTTGATAATTACGATGCGTTGGTAACTACGACAGGCACGAAAAACTACAAATTCGTACCGCAAACCGACTACAAATTCACGGTAAAAGCAAAACGTGTTTCGGCAACGATTACGGGCTTTACTACGGCAAAGGGAAGTGAAACAGACTTTGCAAAACTACACAGACCGTTCTTAGAGCCGTTTGCCGACGCTATTAGTTCTATTACTTTCACAGTAATTGGTGAAGATAACAGTAAGTTTGCTGCATACATAGGTAGCGAATTAGCCGTTACTTTTATGAACGATACCAGCAAGGGCGTTGGTAGTTACAAAATCGTAATTCGCTCGACTGAAAAGGACGCCGAAGGCAATCTATTAAACAACTACGAAGTAACGCATAACGAAGTGTACTTCTATATTGATAAGGCATTGTATACTTTCAATGCAGACAATGTAATAACTGAAAAATTCGGTAATATAGTTTATACCGGTAGTGCATATGTTCCAGAAATGGTAGTTACTACGGATAATGGCAAAACCATTAGATTTAACGTGTTTACCAAAGAGGCGTACGTAGATGCTGGAACGGGATATAAACTATATATCGACGTAAACTCGGCAACCGTTGACGACGTAAATTATAGTGGTGTTAAATTTGCTAAGACCGAATACGACTTCGAGATTAAACAATTAAAACTAGATGTAACAATATTTGAAGGACTAAAATACGAGAAAGTATTTGATAATACTCAAACTTATAGTTTCTCCTTCAAAGTACCTGGCATAGTTGACGAAATTATCGGTAATGCTCAATCGATGTTGGATACTGTTGATGCAGGTAGTTACAGTAACAGAAATATTATAGGTATTAACTACACGGGCGCAAAAGCAAAGAACTACGATTTTACGGCGGTAAAAGATATTAAAGGCGTAACTATCGTTGTTAAGAAACGCACGGTAGAACTATCGTATAACGGTAGTAGTGTGTTCGGTAAGAACGATGCAACGCTAAAAGATACCGATTTTACTTATCAAAATACGATAGGTGAGGCAAAGCCTACCTTGAAATTGGTTAAGGACGGAGCAAACGTAGACCTAACCACGTCGTTTGCAGATTGGTTTGCTCAAAGTGGTAATTTAACCATTGTTGTGGAGGATAAAAATTACGAGGGTAGCATTACTATCAGTGTAAGAATTTTCGACGGCAAAGAAGTGGTAGAAATTACTCTAAAAACCGATATTGCAAATATCGTATATTCGGCTACCGGCAAAAAGATTGAATTTAGTTTGCCAGAAGGTACGACGGGCGATATTATCGTTACCTATTACTTAGGTAGCGTGGTTGACGATGCTAAAAAGACTGAAAGCGTGGTAAACGCAGGCGAGTACGTGGCTGTTGCTGAATTTAGTAACGATACACAATACGGTAGAAAGGTTGTAAACTTTAACGTAAAACCTGTGGAAATTGACGTAAAAGGTTCGCTTGCTACTAGTCAAAAATTAAATAAGGACTTCGACGGAAAAACTGATATTACCATTGCTTTAACCGACCCTAACAAAAATTACGGCGTTGGCACTGAAAACGTAACTATTACCGTTAAAGGTAACTTTGCCGATAAATTTATTGGCGAAAACAAAACCGTAAGTTACGCTAGCGCTATGGCAACGTCTAATGGGGCTAACTTAAACAACTACTTATTAGTAAACGGCGAAGGTGAAATGACTGAAAAAGGTAATATCACCAAACGTGGCGCTACTACTCCTGAAAATGCTTTGACTGCTCATTTAACGCTTGTAAATGGCGCTATAAAATATGGTGATAAGTTAAATTACACCTTATCTAACAACTTGCTAGATGGCTATGAGGCTAACGTAGGTGGTACTCTTGAATATAATACCGCAGTTGCTACCGGCGTAAAGGTTGTAAATAAGTTGCATAGCGAGTACTACGTAATAAATTTAAGCACGGATACTATCGATATTATTAAGAGAGACGTTAAAGTATTTGCTAATAATCTTACTGTATCGGCTGGTACTGATGCTAGTAACGTATCTATTTTGGCTGAATTTGTTGGCGTACTAGACGTTGATAGCGCAGCGTTTAGAGCAATCGCTAACAAGATATTAAAAATTAACGAAACGGGCGCGCTAACGGTGGGCGAGTACGTAATTGTTAAAAACGACTTTGAATTAACCGACCCTGTACTAAATAACTACAACCTAATCTTTACCGAAATTGGAGGTAAAGTGATAGTTGTTGGCGCAAGCGTAATTGCAGAGTTTGGCTACGTACATAGCGGTTTAATTTATAGTGATGCGTTCGATTATAATACTCTAATTACAAACTTGCTAAATTCATTGAAATTTACGAAGTTAGATGGCGGAGAAGTCGTAGATATTACAGCTGATAAAGCTAATCTAGAAATTTACTTTGTAGATATTCGTACCGGCAAGGAAGTTGACGTAAGAAACGCCAACGTAGGTACACTTTCAGTAAGAGTACGCTACAAAGAAAACGCTACAAAAAATTATAGCGTTGACGATTACTCGGCAAATAGTACAAAAATTGCTATTAACCCTAAACGAATAACGTTAAAATACAATCCTGATTTCTTCTCTACAAATGAATCTGGCGTATTCTATAAAGTATTCGTATATGGTTTTAAGCAAGGTAATGTTAAACTTAGCGACGTATTTACCGTAGTGGATGAACAAGGTATGACAGTAAGTGGTTTCCTAAATGGTAAGTTCTTATTGCACGCACCAACTAATGCGATTGGTCTATATAACGCTAATACTAAGTATACGATAGTGCTTGATAGTGACGCTGATATTTGGTTTACAAATGACCAAAACAATACGTTTAGAGGCAACTACCTAATTAGCGAGCCTACTGAAAACAATTACTTTGTAAGAGTAGAACAAAAAGAGATAACTATTGGGTTAGGACATAAAGATAAAATTGTAGGAAAAGAGTTTGGAAATATAGATCCAAGTCTTGATAATTATTACTTTATTCCTTATGGCATAATAAGTGGCGATACGGTTAACTTTACCAAAACTTCGTTGTCAAGAGTACAAGGTGAGGATGCAGGCGAGTACGACTTTATCCTTAACGGAACTATTGATAATCCAAATTACAAATTAAAGACGACGGGTTCTAGCGTGGCTACTGTTACCAAGTTTGTAATTACCAAGCGTATTATCGTCGTTGACGAATTTATCTATAATAAAGAAAAGGAATTCGACAATACTACCGACGTAGGCGCTAGTGGTAAATATCACTACAAAAACCCTATGGCAACTAACGTTGATATAAACACGGTAGTTACTTTTGACGGCGAATTAAGCGATATCAACGTTGCAAGCGGCAAAAAAGTTGTGTTCAAATTAACTATCAACCCTGATATGTTAAAGAACTTCACTTTCGAATTAGCAAGCGGTGGAGTAAAAGTAAATGGTGAAGTTGATACGGTTAACGTTTCAATAGAAAATAATGAAGTAATATTGAATAATCAAACCGTAAACGTAACGCCAGCAAATATAAACATCAGCGTTCCTGAAATTCTTGAATCAATAATAGCAAAAGAGTACAACGGAACAGTGGATATGAGCCTAACCGTTACGAAAGATATTCCAAAATCAATTGAAAAATTTATTGATAAATTGGACGTAAAGGCTGTATTTAGCCAAAAAGACGTTGGTGAAAATCTAACCGTTACTTTTACGGTAGACGCTGTAACTGCTATTGCAAACTTTGTTTCAAACGTAAACGTTATGGTAAATAACGAAAAAATTACGTTTACAACACCAGCAAATAATACTTATAATTATTTGAAGAATTTGCAAAATGCAAAAATAACTCCGTTTATTATCAAAGCCGAAGGCGATTCGTGCGTAATAAAAACTTACGATAAGCAAGTGGGAATAAACGTTAGTGGCGACGAAGCACCTATGCAAGATGGATTTAAGTATACGTTTACGGACGGATCGGAAGTATATTTAAGACCTGTATTGTTTGGCGCTGATAAATTAGATTTGATTATCGACTTTAAGGCGATAGAATTCCCTGAGTATAATGCAGGAAGCTACGTTTTGAATGTTCCTGCAAAACTTGCAGACGGAGCTAATCCAAATTATAGATTTGAGGACGGCGCTTTAAGCGGTAAAATTTATATAGTTGGCGAAATTCTAAAACGTGACGTAACGATTAAGATAAATCCTGCTTTCCAATCGGAAATCTCGAAAGTTTACGACGGTACAACGCTAGTTAACGTTGATTTGCAACCAAGCGATTACATTATCGAAGGTATTATCGATTTAGATAAAGATTTGGTTGGTATCAAGGCAACAGGCGGTGCAGGATTTATCGACGAATGGGCAGGTATCCAAAAGAAGATAGTACTAAACGGAGCTGAACTTTCTGACTTAAACGTTAGCGACGACCTAGAATTACACGAAAACTACAACCTAGTTGCTTGTGGCGCAATAGAAGGACTAACGGGTACGATTAGCCCTCGTCCTGTAAATATTGACGCTAACGGCATAGTAGTTTACAACACTAGATACAAAGGTGCGGACGGAAGAAAATACTTTGTAAATCTAATCTATTCAATGATTGGCGGCACTAAGGAAAACGTAGAAGTTTATATGCCACTTGAAAACGATGGAATACTTGCAAAAGACGAGAAGTATAAACTTCAACTTGATATGGCTTTAATGCTAGACGATGGTATTACCGGCGCAGCTCAAGACGTATACTTAAATTCTAATATTGCATACGGATTTAAGTCTACTGCATATTTTGTAGATGAAACGGAGAAACAAAACGCTATTAAGGCGCAACAAAGTTATCAAATAGGTAATCACGCAGATATCTTCTCTAATGCAGACTCAAATGGTAGAAGAAAATTGACGAAAGGTAGAAACGTAGATACAAACCTAGTTCCAACTGGCGCAAAAACCTATATAAAACCATTTGAAATCACTAATAGCGATATTACGTTCACCGCAGAAGTATTTAATAAGACTTACGACGGTAGCAATAATCTAAATCCAAGAATTATCGCTTTAGTAAGAAGGTCTGGCTACGACTTCTTAAAAGACGAAATAAGAGGCATAAATATAAAAAATACAGAGGGCGTGTATGGTAGTTCTAACGTAGGAACTTACGATATTACTTTGGAATTAGATACAAGTAATATAGAGATGGTAGTGTCTGCTATTACGAAGAGCAGTTGGTATACGTTTGCTCCTGACTTTGTTCCTTTTATTAACGTTAAGTCCAAGATTGTACCAAGAGTTGTAAACGTTAAGGCTACTGTATTTGATAAAGAATACGACGGTACTAGAAATGCAATAAATGGCAAACATTACAAACTAAGTATATCAGAAGCAATTACCGGAAAGCTGGAAGGTTTAATGCCAAAAGATAAAGGACAAGTAGAGGTATTGTGTGATGCAAGATATAATACCGAAAACGTTACGGATTCTGCTATACTTACGTTCTCGAAGTTTAGGTTTAATACTGAATTTGGTAACGGCGTATACAAAAACTACAAGATTAAAGTATTGCAACAAGGTGTTCAAGTAGAAAAGGTTGATTTTGCAAATTGCAAGATAGTACCTAAAAAACTTACGCTTGTATTAAGTGATCTTAAACTTGAATATGGTGATAAATTACCTAGTCTTTCTGCGTTAAATAGTTTGATTACTATTACCCCTAATGGATTCGTAGGTAACGACTCATTGCCTGATAGTTTTGTAAATACTATTAAATTTAAGTATACAAGTTCTAAATACTTTGAAGGCGCAATATTGGATGCAAATCTAAGATTGAATACTACAACAGGAAAATATGAAGCAAATAATAAGGCAATTTCGATTGACTTCCAAACTGATATCTTGAAAAACTATTACATTGTAGTAGAAAATGCAGATATTGAAATTGCAAAATTAGAAGTATTTATTACGCTGGACAAAGAGTCGTTGCTATTAACGTCTAAGTACGGAAATAATGTTAACGATATTTTATCACTAATTACGTTTAGTAATAGTAAGGATGCTGTGTTAGATGCCAATAAACTATCAAGATATATTATTATTAAAGGCTTACCTGATGCATTAAGCAACGTAGGAGAGTATCCGCTATCAATCGGATTACTTACATCTACTAGCGGTATAGACAACTATACGTTCAAAGTAGAGGAATTTAATAATGCGGGTTACGTTTATACTATCAATCCTGCTACTATCGAGTACAGAACCGATTCTATGGACTATACGTTCGAGTACGAGCAAGATCAAGACTACAAGAAAGCGTTGCTTAATAAATTTGCAGTTACCAACGTAGTAGAGAACAGTTACGTAGTTGTTAACAAGATTTTAGGCGTAATCGAGAACGGTGAATTTGTAGAGAAAAACGTATTGCTTAACGAAGTAAGCGTATTTACCAATCTTGCAATCAAGTTCGTAGTACACGATAGCAGGGTTGAAAAACAAAACTATGAGGAGCTTGTTATCACGCTTGGAAAAGTGGAAATTACGCCGAAAAAAGTAGTACTAAATATGAAACCGTATACTACTCAATTCGATGCTAACGGCGGTATTCAAACCTATCCTGATATGAATACGTCTATTCCTACCTTATATAAGGACGTAATTAAAACGTTTATAATAGACGCAAATGGTAACGTAGTTGAAAACGTAAGCGCAATAGGTAAATATACGGTAATTGCTTACTCTAATGATGCTAAGTTCAGAGTATCAGAGCAATTTGCATCGGGATTTGATACGAGCAAGATACTAGATAAGGTATACCGTGATAAACTAAATAACGGATTTGCAGTAGCAAACTTTAACGTAACTAAGATTAAAGTAAACGTATTTATTAAGCAAGACGAGTACGTTGCTACAAGCGATTCGACAAAAATCTTAGAGCAATTTATGAAAAATATTACCTTGGACAATAAGAATTTGACAAGTGCTAATATTAAATTGCCTAACGCTCAGTTGCTTGACTTTACAAAACCTACCATAAAGGATATTTCGGTAAGTCTAATAGGTCAAGACGTACTAGGTAATTCTTGCGACAATTACGAGCTAGTATTTGTTAATAGCCCTACCATTACGATAGGTACGAACAAGATTACGGATAGCGAAAATAAAGATTGGACGATTTCGTCGGTTGATAACGGCGCTCTTGAACAAAATCTAGTTGTAAACGGCGTGGATTACAGAGTGGGTAATAAACATGATATCCAAAGCGTATTCAACAAAGACTCCTTGATGTTTAACAGCGATATAGTTAGCGCTGATAACGTAAACTTTATGGTTCGTGTTGATGGTAAATTGACCGAAAAGGTTAACGTAAAACTTAACGTAACGGGTGCAGACACCAAAAAAGGTTTCTACTTAGTAAACGACTTTGGCGTATGCAAGAAGATAGACAACGTTAAGTACGTAACCGAAGGTGGCAAAACTTATGCGGTATTTACAACCGACGAATTAGGTTGGTTCGTATTTGCCGACGCCGAGCCAAATACTACGGTAATTGCAGCGTCCGTTGCAATAGGCGTTATGTCCGCTATAATAGTTGCGCTAATCGTAGTGCTTGCGGTTGGTCTTCATAGAAAGAAAAAACGGGTATTCGTTAATAAGAAATGATTAAAGGCATCACTAGATGCCTTTTTTCTTTTATATTTTGCTTGTAACGGGTATACGCTACTCTTATCTATAACTTTTAACACAATATGAGTTTTTGTGTTAAAACGGCGTTTTATGCCTATATACTTGCCTTGTTATGAATGGCGTTTTGTACTACTTTAATTTATACGAGAAGAAGGCGTATTTATCTAATTTGGACATAGCGCGAGAAAAGGAGATAATTATTAGCATATAAAAACGTCTACTATGCTTTATATGAGTTTATCTTGAAAAAATGAGCAACGGACGTAGACTTGTAGCAAGTTAATAAAAAGCAAGATAACGAATAATAAAAAACGATACAAAAAAACAACCCGTTTGGGTTGCTTTTGCTTATAGTTATTTTTATAAATATTACGGAGTAAGTCTATTGATATCTCTTGGGAATAGGGTAGCCTCTCTTATGTTGCTTAGTTTTAGTAGTTTGTAGGTTAGTCTTTCAAGTCCTATTCCAAGTCCGCCGTGAGGTGGCATTCCGTATTTGTGTATCATTAGATAGTCGCTAAATCTTTCAGGATCCATTTTTCTATCTAGCATTTTTTGTACTTGCATATCGTACTCGTGTATTCTTTGACCGCCCGTAGTTATCTCTGCGCCGTTTAATAGTAGGTCAAAACTTAGGGTAACGGTTGGGTCGGTTGGGTCGTCCATAGCGTAGAAAGGACGCTTTTTAGACGGATAATGAGTAACGAATACAAGGTCAGATCCCGTAGTTTCTTTAATATAGTCGCCGATAATCTTTTCTTCGTCGGCGTCAAAGTCGTTAAAGTCGGTAATTTTCTTTTTTGATAGGCGAGTAGTTATTTCTTTGCCTTCCTTAAAGGTAATGGTTGGGATAGTATCAAATTGCGGTAAGGTTACGTTAAACATTGCAAGTTCTTTTGCGTACTCTCTGTTTAGTAGGTCGAATACGTAGCGTAGCATACTTGCCTCCATTGCCATAATATCCTCAAAACTATCTATAAAGCCCATTTCAAAGTCAAGACCCGTAAACTCGTTTATATGCCTAGAAGTGTCGTGCTTTTCAGCCCTATATACGCCACCCGTTTCAAAAACTCTACCAAATACGCCTACCATCATTTGTTTGTAGAATTGTGGGCTTTGCGCAAGATATGCAGGCTTTCCAAAGTAGTCTAGTTCGAACATATTTGCGCCACCTTCGGCACCTTCGCAAACGATTTTAGGGGAGCGAATATCAGTGAAGTTTTGCGACAATAAAAACTCTCTAAAACCTCTTACGATACCTTCTTGAATTTTGAATACGGCTCTGTCCTTAGGGTTACGTAGTGAGATAGGGCGCATATCAAGTTTAACGTTTAGGGTAGCGTCAAAATTTCTTTTGTTGATTTTTAACGGCATTTGGTCGTGCGGGGTAGATAGCACTTCTAGGTTGGTGATTTGAATTTCAAAGCCAAGTGGAGCGCGCTCGTCTACTTTGTAATTACCCGTAATTTTAACTGTAGCGCCTTCGGTAAGGTCGCCAAAATTGTCGTTTGTACCTTTATTTAATACGGTTTGAACGATTTCACGGTCAGTTCTAATAATAACGAAAGAAAATTCGCTCATCGTTCTAATTTTATGAACGAAGCCTTTTAACGTAACTTCTTCTTGTTTGCCTTCTTTTATTAGGCTAAGAATTTTGTCTACGTCGGATATTGCTTTATCAGTAATTATGTTTACTTGTTTCATTACGATTTCTCCTAATTTATGCTAACTATTAGTATAACAAACTAATATATATAAGTCAATAAATATTCTACCGTCCCCACTAATAATTATGGTTCTAGTGGTTATTTTTTAATCAAAAAAACGCCCGATAACGAGCGTTTTTGCGTTTTGTAAAATTTTGTAATGCTTGTTATTTCGTGCCGAACAATCTGTCGCCTGCATCGCCAAGACCCGGTACGATATAGCCGTTTTCATTTAGTTTTTCGTCACAGCAACCTACGTATACGTTTACGTCAGGGTGGTCGCCGCTGATTTTATCTATGCCAACGGGCGCACCTACTATACTCATTAAGCTTATGTGTTTGCAACCTAGATTTTTAAGGTATTGAACGGCTGCGCTTGCGCTTCCACCCGTTGCTAGCATTGGGTCTAGCAAAAATACTTCCGTTTCGGTTACGTCTTTTGGCAATTTGCAATAGTATTCCTTTGGCTCTAAGGTATCTTCGTCACGGTACATACCTATGTGTCCAACCTTTGCCGTTGGAAGTAACGCTTGTATACCGTTTACCATTCCAAGACCAGCTCTTAGGATAGGCACGATGGTAATTTTATCGGCGATTACGGGTTTAACGGTGGTACAAATAGGGGTTTTGATTTCTACGTCCTTCGTTTTTAAGCCCCTCAATGCCTCGTATCCCATTAGCATTGCTATTTCTTCTACTAATTCTCTAAATTCCTTTTGGCAAGTTCTCTCGTCTCTTAATAAAGAGATTTTGTGTGTGATTAGAGGATGGTCGAATATCGTTACGTTTTTGTTCATTTTATCACCTCGTCATATAATTATTTGCTTTCGCTTTCGTCGTCTTTAACTAGATTTTCTTTTTCGTCGATTTCTTCTGCTTCGGCGTCTTCGGTTTTTTCTTTTTTAATTTCGGCTTTCTCAATTTCTTCTTGTAGTTCGGTAACGGCTTGTTCAGCCTCCATTTCTTCAATAGCAGCGCTTGGGTCTAGGTCGCCGGAGTAGGTAGCCGTTAAGCCCGAAGGTTGTTTTTCTTTTCTTAGCATAAACAATGCGTTTAGCATAATACCAACGAAGGTAGCAACTGCAAGAGCAGAGAATTTAATGATGCTTATATTCAACGTGTAGCCTGCTGCGCTCATACCGATACCAACTACTAGGATAATAGAGCACACGATCATATTTTTCGAGTCCGAAAAATCTACTTTTGCTTCTACCATAGTTTTTAGTCCGTTAGCGGCAATCATACCGTATAAAACTAGCGATGCGCCACCGATTACAGGGGCAGGAATAGTGCCAAGTAGTGAACCGAATTTCGTAAATATACTTAGTATAATCGAGAATACTGCGGCAAGAGCAAGCACTCTTGGATTGTAGTTTTTGGTAATCGATAGTACGGCGGTGTTTTCACCGTAAGTGGTGTTGCAAGGTCCGCCTAAGAAACCTGCTGCAACGGTAGCAAGACCGTCGCCAAGTAACGTTCTGTGTACGCCAGGGTCTTTGATAAAGTCTTTCCCGCAAACTACGCTACTTGCGTTGATGTCGCCAAGGTGTTCCATAAAGGTAACTATTGCAATAGGCACAAACATAAGGATAACTTGTCCAAGGTGTGGTGTCCAAATTTGCCCTAGGCTAGCGTACCAACCGAAAGATTTCATAAATACGTCTGGTTGGAACAATATCCATTCGTTATTTGTTAGCGCTGAAAAGTCTATAATTTGGAAACAAGCTGCCGTAATGTAGCCTACAATTATGCCCGACAAAATAGGTACTATTTTGAAAAATCCCTTAGCAAATACCGATACGAGTACGATAGTACTAGCAGTAAGTAAGCCAGAAACTATGTAGCCTGCAATTTGTACGTTATTAGGGTTTGCCATAGCGTTGTATGCGTCTAAGTTTTTGATAGCAGTAGGGGCAAGGCACATACCGATAACTATAATAACCGGACCTACTACTACAGGTGGGAATAGTTTTTTGATAAAGTTTGTGCCAGCCATTTTAACTATAAACGACAATACTACGTAAACTAAGCCGGTAAGGATAACTGCAATGCTAAGTTCTGCCATAGCGTAATTCCATACGGGTGAGCCAATTTGAGCAACTTCCTTAGATGGCATATGTGCTTGCAGTGCGCTTAAAAATGCAAAACTAGAACCCAAAAATACGGGAACTTTCTTTTTTGTGATTTTATAAAAAATAAGAGTTCCAACACCTGCGCAAAGTAGAGCAATAGGAATACTCATATTTGCAAGTATAGGAACTAAAATAGTTGCGCCAAGCATAGCAAAAACGTGTTGGAACGCAAGAACAAAATCTTTTGGTTCGTAGCCCAAAAATTTCTTGTTTGACTTCTTCATTAGTTACCTCCAAAAATCCTTATATTTTTTGGGGTAACGAACGACCCTTATTTATATTACATTACAAAACTATCAAGTTGCAAGTAAAACGGCGTTTTTTTTAATATTTTTTCTATATTTTTAATTTTAACCTTAAATATTTGAATAAAATGGCAATAGCTAGTTTTTTTTGTTGTCAAATTATCATAAAGTGTGCTAAAATACTATGTAAGAAATTTATATTCATATTAAAAATTTTAGAGGTGTGAAATGAGTATTCCGTTTATTGTAGTGATATCGGTTTTAGCAGTTATCCTAGTTGGTCTAATTGCTGAAATAATCAGAGTATCCGTAAAATTGAAAAAAGCAGCAAAAGAAAATGCAAATAAAGACGCTGAGGCTGTAACCGAGACTGCTAGCGAAGAGTTAAGCGTAGAAGAGCCAGCCGAAGAAATTAAAGAAGAAACCGTTGAGGAAGTTGCTGAACCAGAGGTAGAAGTTGCTCCTGCTGTCGTAGCAGAAGAGCCTATCGAAGAAGTAGTAGAAGAAGTGGCTGAGCCTACCGAAGAAGCAGTTGAGGAAACCGTTGAGGAAGTAGAAGAACCTGTTGAAGAAGTAGCAGAGCCTATCGAAGAACCTGCCGAAGTGGTTGAAGAGGTTGTTGAGCCAGCAGAAGAAGTGGTTGAGGAAACCGTTGAGGAAGTAGAAGAACCTGTTGAAGAAGTAGCAGAGCCTGTTAGCGACGTCGTTGTAGAAGAAGAGCCTGTCGTTGAGGAACTTAGCGTAGAAGAGCCAGCAGAAGAAATCGTTGAAGAGGTTATAGAAGAGCCAACTGAGGAAACGGAAGAAATTGCTCCTATACTTGCTACTACCGACGAAGAGCCTATCGAAAAGGAAGAAGGCAGACCTGTTAAACGTGCTAAACAAGCTAAAAAAGCGCCTATTACTAGCCAAAAACCTGCTGACGAAGAAAAAGTGCCTACCGAAAGAAAACCAAGAAGAAGGGCAACCAGAGCCGTAAAAGAAGAAGAGGCAAAGGAACAACCTAAGAAAGCAAGAGAAATGTACATATTGGTATACGACAAAGAGGCAAAAGATTGGGTAATTAAGAAGAACACCAACAAGAGAGCTACTAAGAGATTCGATACCAAAGAAGAGGCGTTAAAAGCCATTAAGACTCTTGCTGAAAATGCAGGATTGCCTTACTTAGTACAAAAGATGGATGGTAAATTCCAAAAACAATAATAGCATTAAACGGTATTATAAAAGGAACTAGCGATAGTTCCTTTTTTTGTTTTGAAAAATATAATGAATAGCAATATCTTTATACGCCTTCAAGATCAAAGGAAGGAATATACGTGGTGGCGGAAGAATCTAGTTCTTGACAAAAGCCGTTAGTTAGCCCCACGTTTTGCATATAGCGTAAAACTCGTTTGTATTCGAGTGGCGTTACTTTTCGGTTTAATTCAGCGTACTTATCGTTATGCCTAACGGGTGTGTATTGTCCCATTAAACTAACTAGAACGTTAGAGGAGTATCTAGCCAATATTTCGTCCATTACCTTAATACTGTCCGACGTGTGCGACGGCAAAACTAAATGCCTAATAATTACGCCCTTTTTTATTAGTCCGTTTTCTATTTTTGGCTTACCCGTTTGGCGTAGCATTTCGTCAATAGCGTTTACGGTAATTTCTCGGTAATTACGTACGTTTGAAAATTTATACGCTAGGTCGTTATCGTAATACTTAAAATCGGGAAGGTAGACGTCGACGTAGCCGTCTAAAAGTTTTAGCGTTTCTACGCTTTCGTACCCACTACTATTGTATACGATAGGGATATTTGGTCTATAAATATTAAGGGCGTCTATTATGCCGTAAACGTGCGGGGTAGGGGTAACTAGATTAATATTTTCAGCGCCTTTTTCTTCAAGCGATTTGAAAATATCGGCAAGACGGCTAGGTGTAATCTCCTTGCCAAAATTATCGCTACTTATTTTATAGTTTTGACAAAATACGCACCCTAGCGAGCACCCCGAAAAGAAAATAGTTCCCGAGCCGTTTTTACCACTAATTACAGGCTCTTCCCACGTGTGCAAATATGCTTTTGCAACGGTAATATTTGCACCGATTTTGCACCTACCAACCGAAGAAAATCTATTTACAGAGCAGTTATTTGGGCACAAATTACATTTTTCTAATTTTTCTAAATAACTTGCTTTAATCATATAATTATATTATAATAAAACTAATAATAAATCAACGAGGATGGATATGAATTTTCTAAAATCTATATTCAAATATTTTAACAACAAACTTATTTACCTCATCTTGATAGTGGGCTTACCTGCAATTTTAGCAGGTTTTTGCATTACGGGATCGGGGCTAATTGAGATTATTGTTAATTATAATAGATATCAATTTACAGGTTTTGTCGACGTGTACGTAACCGTGTTAGGCAGAACTCCTTTGTGGCTGTATATTCAGCCGGTTGCTCTTATTGGGCTTGCGCTTGGTATGAGTTTATTGTACGCAACGGTGGATAGTCATATGCGTATGGGCGAATTTAGTATTCGTAACGTGGTAAGAAAACTTGATTACAACTTTATTGCTTGTGCTAAATACGTATTAGTTTTGGCTATTGCAGGGCATATCATGGTATTACTAGCATCGTTACTTACATTTGCTTTTTACAAAGTTAGTATGAGCAACGTTGCACTTGGATGGACTTTGTCGGCAATATGCATATTTATTTTAGCGTTTATTTATCTATGCGTAATAGTATTGACGATATTGTGGCTTCCTACTATGTTGCACACGGGAGCAAGTGATAATAGAGCGTTCGTAATGGCTGTGAAACAAATTGCGCCACACTTTATGAAAACGCTAAACACCTTAGTTATTCCACTTGTTCCATATTTCTTGTTAATGGTACTAAATTGCTACTTTAATTGGAATTTGGCCATAGTGTTCGACGTACTGTGCTTCGTATTCTTTGCAATACTATTAGTCGTAACTATGAATACGTTGTATTACGACTTAAATTCGATAGAGAGAGAGGACCTAAAAAGTATTATATGGTCTAAAAATATAGGGAGGTAGGTATGGAACTTAAACACTCGTTTAATATTTTGCTATCAAGATACACCTTAATATTTAAGACTATGATATACGTACTGCTTGTTTCGGCAGTAGGCGTTGGCGTAATGGTAAGTATTATGACGCCCGCTATGGACCCACTTCTTCAAGATATCGAAAATGCAGGTTTAGTTACTACTACGACAAGCACTTTGATGCAAATGTTCTTGCAACAAATTGATTACGCAACGGGTATGGATACGTTGTCGGCGTGCTATCAATCGCTTATTGGAATAATCGGTACGTATCGTAACGAAATGCTTGTATTTTATATTTTGACGTCCATAGTTATGTTCATGTACAGATTGCTAACTAGTATGACTTCCGTTCCTATTGCTTCGTCCGTAAACAAGTATATGAGTTCTAGCGTGCATACGAAGTTTGCTAACGATATAGCCGAAAACTTTTGGGCAAGTATAAAATATGCGTTTTTCGCAACGATTATAAACCAAATATTAAACACGGCGCTTGGCTTTATGACCTATTATATGATAATGGCAACCGTTAGAAATTGGGGTATATTTGCCTTTACGGTAAGTATTTTCGTGCTTTTGCTATTCTTGTCGTTTAAGTACACGTTGTTTATTACTTGGGTGCCAGGTATTGTAGTGGAAAAGAAAAAGGTTTTGACGGCGCTAGTTGATAGTATCAAATCTTTCCCAAAATACTTTAAGTACGGATTTTTCTCGTCTATAATATTGTATTTGTTTGCGATGGCAGCAACCGTACTATTAGGTATGGCAACCTTCTTTATATTAGTGCCCGTTATCGTAGTTGCGGTAATAGTAATGCTTAGAATTATCGAATTGGTATGTTACTACAAGGTTAATAACAAAAGATATTATATCGACCATAATAATATTATCAGCCCAAGAGAAGAGTTGTACTAAGATAATTTTAATAAATAGTTTGCAAAATAAAAGACCTTCAATCGAAGGTCTTTTTTAATAAGTAAATATTACTTTTTAATCTTACTAATTAGATTAGTCTTACTTTCGTAACGTTTTCTATGCTTGCAAGTTTCTCTATGACGGCAGTTGCGTCGTCGTCGGTATCGAATATAGCGTAACCGATTTCACCCCTTACGGACGAAGTGGTGGAGTTTACTTTTACAAGGTCGTTTACTTGGCAAGTAATCTCGTTTAGTTTATTATCGGTAGCAACGAAACCTACCGTTATACGATTTTTTCCATTTCTATCAAGCGATAGGTTAGGGAAGTTTACGCTGTTTTTAATATTGCCGTTTTCGATATAGTCTTTAAGTTGGTTGCTTGCCATAATAGCGCAGTTGTCCTCAGCCTCTAATGTAGATGCGCCAAGGTGTGGCAAAGTGATTATTTCTTTTTTGTCAATTACTTCTGGCGATACGAAGTCGGTAACGTATTTAGCCACCTTCTTTTCTTCTATTGCTTCAAATAGGGCAGTATTATCTACAAGTTCGCCCCTAGCAAAGTTAAGTAGTTTTACGCCGTTTTTCATGCGCATAAACGCATCTTTTCCAATAAAGCCTTTGGTATTAGCCCCGTAAGGTATATGCAAAGTAATAAAATCGGATACAGGGTATAGGTCGCTTACGTTGTCTACCGTCTCAACGCCGTTAGGCAACATTTTTTTTACTTGCTCGGTAAGGTACGGGTCGTAGCCTACTACTTTCATACCAAGAGAAATGCAAGCCTCTGCAACCTTTCTGCCGATTGCGCCAAGACCTATTATGCCTATGGTTTTGCCTAGTATTTCAGTGCCACCGAATTTGCTCTTGTTTTTTTCTACTAGTTTACTAGCCTCGCTTTCACCTTTTAACGATTGAGCGTAAGCGTAGCCACCTACTATATCACGAGAAGCAAGTAGCAATGCGCATACTACAAGTTCTTTTACTGCGTTTGCGTTAGCGCCCGGGGTATTGAATACTACTACGCCTTTTTTAGCGTACTCGTCGCAAGGGATATTATTTACGCCTGCACCGGCTCTGCCTACTGCTAGCACGCTAGTAGGTAGTTCGTATCCGTTTTTCATATCAAAACTTCTAACAAGTACTGCGGTAGGGGACTTTGCTTCGTCTACTAGGCTGTACTTTTCGTCAAAGATTTCGTTTACTAGGTCGCTTATTTTATTTAACTTTAATATTTCCATAATTATCCTTATTTGTTTTCCATTTCGAATTTTTTCATAAACTCGATTAGGGTTTTTACGCCTTCAATAGGCATTCCGTTGTAGATAGATGCTCTCATACCGCCTACAAGTTTGTGTCCCTTGATATTAACAAGACCGTTGTCGGTTGCCTCTTTTACGAATTTAGCGTCCAAATCCTTGGTAGGAGTAACGAACGGAACGTTCATTATAGACCTATATTTAGGATTTACGTTGTTTTTGTACAAAGACGAGTTGTCGATAAAGTCGTATAATAGTTTTGCTTTTTCGTGGTTAATTTTGTCGTACGCCTCAACGCCACCTTGCGCCTTCATATATTTTAGGTTTACGTAGCCCATATAGATAGGGAAAACGGGTGGGGTGTTGAACATATTTTCACCACCGATATGCGTTTGATAGTTTAGCATTTTAGGGCAAATATCCATTGGCTTTAACATATCTTTTCTTACTATTACGATAGTTACGCCGGCAGGGGCAATGTTCTTTTGTGCGCCTGCGTATATTAAAGCGTAGTCGGTTACGTCGTATTTTCTGCCTAGTATACTAGAAGATAGGTCGCAAGCGATAGGAATACCTGCGTCAGGCACTTTGTCGTAAGCAAGACCAAAAATAGTGTTGTTACCTGTGATATGTAGGTAAGCAGAATCTTGCCTAAAATCTTCTCTCTTAAAGTCAGGTAAATTAGTAAAATTATTTTCCTCAGCAGTGTATACAAGTTTGATATCGCCGTATTTTTGAGCGAATTTGTATGCTTTACCCGAGAAGTTTCCGCTTACGATATAGTCTGCTTGTGCTTTTTCGCCAAGTAGGTTAAGAGGTAATGCTTCAAATTGAGTAGATGCGCCTCCTCCCATAAGTACTATTTCATAATCCTCAGGAATATTCATTAGTTCACGTAGTAAGGACATAAAACCGAAATGAATCTCCTCATACCATTTACTTCTATGGCTAAATTCGGTTACGCTCATGCCACTACCTTTGTAGTCGATAAAATCTTTTTGTACTTCTTCTAATACTGCTAGTGGCATCATAGATGGACCTGCAGAAAAATTATAAACTCTCATATTGTCTCCTTATGATTTTTTAGTACCTTTTTATTATAAACCCCAAAGGGTAAAATGACAACTAATTTTTTAATAGGTAAAACTAACTAAAAGTTTATTCTACAAAACTTTTCTATAAAAACGAATAAAAATCGGTTTATTTTCGGTTATTTGCCAAAATAGTTGAAATTTTGCGATTTGTTTCCATAAATAAACAATGAATATATTGTTATTATTTAATATATATGATTTGTTGAATTTTTTTTTATTTTAGTATATAATTTAATTACATATAAAATGGAGGAGTATTGTGGCTAAAAAGTTAAAAATAATGTTTTTGGGTGGAGTTGGTGAAATTGGTAAAAATATGACCGCTCTTGAATACGGCGACGATATAGTTATCGTAGACTGCGGTATGAGTTTTCCAACCAACGATATGCCGGGCATAGACGTAGTCGTTCCCGACGTAAGTTATCTTGCCCAAAACAAAGCGAAAATAAAAGGTATACTTCTAACTCACGGACACGAGGACCATATAGGAGCGCTTCCTTACGTATATCCTGAAATAGCGTCTACAATATACGGTACGAAACTTACGCTTGCCCTAGTGGAGCATAAGTTTTTGGAAAATAAAATAGAAGACTATAAAATGCAAGAGGTAAAGTTTAGGCAAATCTACAACGTTGGTGCTTTCAAGGTGGAGTTCATTAGGGTTTGCCATTCGTTTAGCGGGGCTGCTGCTATCAGCATAGGCACGCCGAAAGGTACGGTATTTTTCACGGGCGACTACAAAATGGACTATACCCCTATAGACGACCAGCTTACCGACGTAAAGCGTATTGGCGAAATAGGCGAAAAGGGCGTACTACTTATGCTGGGCGAATCGACCAACGTGGAAAGGGAAGGGCACTCTGCTTCTGAAAGTAAAGTAGGCAGAACCTTGGATATGCTGTTTGAGCAAAATAAGGATAGAAGAATAATAGTGGCTACGTTTGCCTCGAACGTATATAGGGTGCAACAAATTCTAAACGCTGCCGCTAAGTGTGGCAGACGAGTTGCGTTTAGTGGTAAGAGTATGAAACGAATAGGCGACGTTGCTCACTCCATAGGCGAATTAAACTACGACGAAAAGACGGTTGTGGATATAAACGAAATAAGCAAAATACCATACGACAAATTGATAATAATATGTACGGGTAGCCAAGGCGAACCGATGAGTAGTTTGGCACGTATGGCAATGGGCAATAACTCGCAGGTAAATATTACTAGTAAAGATACGGTAATTTTATCTTCTTCGCCAATACCAGGTAACGAAAGGTCGATATACGGCGTAATAAACAACCTATATAAAAAGGGTGCAGAGGTAGTTTACGACGCTATGAGCGAAGTACACGTATCGGGACACGCTTTTCAAGAGGAATTAAAACTGATGCTATCTCTTGTAAAGCCAAAATTCTTTATCCCCGTTCACGGCGAGTATAGGCATCTAGTAAAGCATAAAAAGATGGCAATAGACGTTGGTATGTTAGAGGATAACGTATTTATCCCAAATATCGGCGACACTTTCGCAGTAAGCAATAAAGGTGTAAATAAATGCCCAAGAATACAGGCTGGCAATGTGCTAGTTGACGGAGTGCTACTTGACGACGGCGACACTGTCGTTAGGGATAGACTTCAAATATCTGCCGAGGGACTGCTTATTGCCTTTATGGGCGTAAACTTCAAGACGGGCGAAATCACCGCCGACCCTGAAATAATCACGAGAGGCTTAAACTTCTCAGATGCCTTTATCAAGGACTTGAAACAAGTGATAGTAGACAGCATAGAAAAAATAGGGCTAGACGCCGTAGACGATTACTCCGAGTTAAAGGTAATAGTTAGAAAGGCTATCAAAAAGGAAGTAATTGCTACCTACAAGCAAACGCCTATGATAATGCCGATAATAATTGAGAACTAAAATGGATTACGAAACTTACTTTGAAGAATTAGAAAAATACGCAAGCGAAAATAGAGTACCTATAATACGGTCTAAAAGTTTAGAAATTTTAGTTAGCGAAGTTAAGGAAAAACAGCCTAAGCGTATACTTGAAATAGGCACGGCGATAGGTTACAGCGGTAGCAAAATGTTGCTTGCTAGCCCAAATAGTAAATTGTACACGATTGAGTTAGACGAAGAAAGGTGCTTGCTTGCAAGGGAAAACTTCAAAAAGGCAGGCTTAAACGATAGAGTGGTGCTTTGGGAAGGGGATGCAAACGAGATACTTAGGTATCTAGACGGAACGTTTGACTTCGTGTTCTTAGACGGACCTAAGGCGCACTACCTAGAAATGTTGCCAAAAATAGTAGAGTGCTTAGAAAAAGGTGGAGAAATATTTGCCGACAACGTACTTTTTTACGGATATATCGAAAAAGAAGGCGTGTATAACAAGAAAAAAACTATTATACGCAATATGAGAGCGTATTTAGAAGAATTAGAAAAAAACGAAATGCTTACTAGCAAGATACTTAATATTGAGGACGGTATTGCTATAAGCGTAAAAAGGTAAAATATGTTAGAATTACTTGCCCCAGCAGGCGATAGAAAAAAAATGGATACTGCACTTCATTTTGGTGCAGACGCAGTATATATAGGTGGTGAATTTTCACTAAGAGCGTACTGTAATAACTTTGATTACGAAGGGCTGAAAAGTGCAGTTACCTATGCGCATAGCCTAGGTAAAAAAGTATACGTTACGGTAAATATTTTTGCTTCTAATAGTGATTTTGGTAGGCTAGAAGAATATATCAAGTACCTAGACGAAATAAAGGTGGATGCTATAATCGTAAGCGATATAGGCGTGCTTGAACTATCTAAAAGAGTAGCGCCTAACCTAAAATTGCACCTATCTACTCAGGCAAATACTACGAATAAACACGCAGTGAAGTTTTGGGCTAGCTACGGGCTAGAAAGAGTGGTGCTTGCAAGGGAACTGAAAATAGACGAGATAAAAGAAATTAAGGACTTCGTAGGCGACAGCGTACAACTAGAAGCGTTCGTGCACGGCGCAATGTGTATTAGTTATAGCGGTAGGTGCTTGTTAAGTAATTACCTAACTAGCAGGAACTCTAATAGGGGCGAATGCGTACAGGCTTGTAGGTGGGAATACTCGGTTACAGAAAGAAATAGACCTAACAAATTTTTAACTATGCAACAGGATGATAGGGGTAGTTATATACTAAACAGCAACGATATTTGTATGTTAAAGTATATGGACGAAGTGATAAAAGCAGGCGTGGAAAGTTTTAAGATAGAAGGCAGAATGAAGTCCGAGTACTACGTTGGTAGCGTGGTAACTATGTATAGGCGTGCAATAGACGAATATCTTAAAAATCCAAACGTAAAACTTGTTTTGCCAAAGAACGTTCTTGACGAAATGGAAAAAACTGCGCATAGGGGATATAGTACGGGCTTTTATTTTACCGATAAAAGCGAAGATGCAAACGTGAATTTGTCGTCGGCGCAAAGCGAGTGCGACTACAAGTTTATTGCAGAGGTACTAGGCTACGACGAAACGAAGAAAGCAATACTAGTAGAACAACGTAATCGTTTCAAAAAGGGCGATACTTTGGAAATATTATCTAGTGGCGAAAATTTTTGCAAAACGATTATAGTAGACGAAATGTTTGACGAATACGGAAACGAAGTGGGCGATGCTAAAATCGTGCAACAAAAATTATATATTAAAACGGACTATAAACTTTCTAAGTTAGACAAACTAAGAATGAACGTAAAAGGGGAATAGTTATGATAATTCCGGAAAAAATTATTTTATTAACGGGTAATTTAGTTGAGGACGCTAGGGCAAAAGCCTTGGAGGAGCATATCAACGGAAAAATATTCGGCTATCACGTAATAACCATAAAAGAGGAACAAATTACTAATAAGTTTTCTTCTAAATGGCAAAATAGCACCCTAATTTACGGTATTAGGCACGGCATCAACTTTTTGGACGACGTGGAAAACCTTAGGAAAGTGAAGGTAAAAAGGCTGAATAAATCTAAGCCGAAGACAAACGTAAAATATAAGAAGAAAAGCCAAGGAAAATTCAAGAGAATAAACAACGTGGCAAGGCGTTTTGATGCAAAGGCAATTTTGTGTATGAATACGAATACATTATACCAGACCATAAAAGCCAAGGAAAAATTCGGTTTTAAGGCAATGGTAATAGGTTGTTTGGACTCTTTTACGTTTGATAAGCATACAACTCCGCTTGGCGCTGACAAGTATATCGTAGAAAATAACGAATTTAAGGACGAACTTATTAAGCGTGGCGTAAATAAGGAAAACGTGATTATAAAGCGTTTCCCTATTGAAAAGGACGTATTTATAGACGAAACCGAAAGCGAACTTAGAAGCCTTTTCGACATAGACGAAAAACCGACCGTATTACTAAACGGTGGAAGTGTTGGCGACTATGAAATAGTAGAGATTTTCAAACTATTACTTGAAGTAGAAGATAGGTTTAACATAATCGTATACTGTGGCGAGAACGAGCCGTTGTATCAACGTTTTGTAAGGGCTAAGGAAAGTGGAAACCTAAACAACGTAAAATTATTTACTACCGTAAACAATATAGAAAAATTGTATAAGGCGGTGGATTGTATAGTGTCCGTTTACGACGTAAGCGCAATTTACAAAGCGAAAGTACTTAACAAACCAATTATATTGTTTGCGCCAAAAAGAGATGTAGAAGAACAGGACTTTAAGTATCTAAACAAGGTGGGGGACGCTATCTACGCAAAGGATAGTAGCGACGTAGTATCACGCATTTTCGACGTTACGAACCACACTGTAGTTAAGCCCGATAAAAACGTAGACGAGATAAGGTCGTCGACGATAGTTGCCTCAAACTTTTTGATGGATTTGCTATCGGATAAAAAGTAGAGGGAATATGGCTGTAATATTATCTATTGATAAAGGTGGAGTTGCAAAAAAGCACGGGCTGAAAGTTGGCGACGATATTTTAAGGTTTGACGATATGCCGTTTACCGACGTACTTGATTATTTGTACGCCGACGGACAAAGCGAATTTACCGTTACTTTTTTAAGAAAGGGCAAGGAAAAAACCAAGAAAATAAAAAAGGGCGAGGCAGAAACGCTTGGGCTTAATTTTGATAAAAAATACGACCTATGCACGACAAGGTGCAAGAACAAGTGCAAGTTTTGTTTTGTGGACCAACTGCCTAAAAAAGAAAAATTACGTGATACGCTTTACGTAAAGGACGACGATTATAGGCTAAGTTTTGCGTGTGGCAATTACGTTACGCTAACTAATGTAACAGAAGAGGACGTAGATAGGATTATAAAGTATCATTTATCGCCAATGTATATATCCGTTCACGCATACGACGACGAAGTAAGGAAAACGTTGGTAAGCAATCCAAATACCAAAAATTTGCCAAAATATATAGACAAAATGGCAAAAGCAGGCATAGTGATGCATACGCAAATCGTTATGTGTAAGGGCATAAACGACGGCGACGTTATGGAAGATACCTGCCGAAACTTATTAAAGTACTATCCAACGGTAAAAACGCTTGCAATCGTTCCCGTTGGGCTTACCGACCATAGAGAAGGGCTATATCCACTTGAAAGAATAACGAAAGAAGTTGCTATAGATACTATAAGTCGTGTGGAAAAAATAAACGCAGAAGCGGGTGGTTTTTGTTGGTGTTCGGACGAAATGTACTTAATTGCCGAAAAACCTATCCCTAGCGTAGACTACTACGGCGACCTAGAACAAATAGAAAACGGAGTTGGTATGCTAGCCGAGTTTAACGCCGACTTCGATTATAGAATCGGCGAATTAGAAGGGCTGACCACCGATAAAAAATTTGCTTTTGTAACGGGCAAGAGTTTTGCGCCGATACTGAAAGATTATGCAAGCAAAATGGAAAGCGTCGTTAAAGGACTTAAAACGAAGGTTTTTGCTATTGAAAACGAATTTTTCGGCAAAAATATCACGGTAGCAGGGCTTGTCGTTGGGCGTGATATTATTAGCCAACTTAGTGGCAAAATTGACGACGTGGACTACGTAGTATTACCAAAGACGATGTTCAAGGAATTTGAAACGGTGATGCTAGACGGTACTACGATAGAAGAACTTGAAGAAAAACTAGGAAAGAAAGTACTAATTGCTCAGGCTAACGCTAGCGGGGTAATTGACGAAATAAGGAGCGTAATATGAAACCGACCGTTGCCATAATAGGCAGACCTAACGTAGGTAAATCTACCTTTTTTAATAAAATAAGCGGTAAAAGGATATCAATCGTAGACGATATGCCTGGTGTTACTCGTGATAGAATTTATTGCGATGCCGAGTGGTGTGGCAAGGCTTTTACAATGATAGATACGGGTGGTATAGAGGTTAGTAGCGAAGATAAAATGTGGCTACATATCCGCACCCAAGCCGAACTTGCCGTAGACCTTGCTAACGTAATAGTATTTTTCGTAGACGGTAAAGCAGGCTTAGTTGCAGAAGACTACGAAGTGGCAAAATACCTAAGAAAAAGCAATAAACCCGTAATAGTTGCTGTGAATAAACTAGACAACAACGAGATAGAAAAGAGTTTTGAGTTTTACGAATTAGGTTTTGAAGAAGTATACCCAATATCCGCCGAACAAGCGCAAGGACTTGGCGATTTGCTAGATGCTATTTGCGCTCACTTTAGCGAAGGCGAAGGAGTGGTAGAAGAGGACGACAGCCTAAAAATAGCAGTTGTAGGTAGGCCAAACGCCGGTAAAAGTTCTATCGTAAACAAAATACTTGGTTACGACAGGGTTATCGTTAGCGATATCGAAGGAACAACGAGAGATGCTATCGACACGAAATTTAAGGTATCGGGCAAGGAATATACTATTATAGATACGGCTGGTATGCGTAGGAAAAAGAATATCAGCGAGGACGTAGAACAATATTCGGTAATGCGTTCTATTGCCGCTATTAAAAGGGCAGACGTTGTAATAGTGGTGTTTGACGCTACCAAAGAATTGTCCGAACAAGATATAAGAATAGCAGGCTACGTGCACGAACAAGGCAAACCGTCCATAATTGCTATGAACAAGTGGGATTTGGTGGAAAAGGACACGAATACCATATACAAATTCAAAAAAGAATTAGACGAAAAATTGAAGTTTATGGACTACTACACGCCGATATTTATTAGCGCACTAACGGGTCAAAGAATGGGTAGCGTAATAGATAACGTAAATATCGTATACGAAAGCAATATAATGCGTGTGCCGACCGGCGTATTAAACGATACCGTACAAGAGGCTATAATGGTTAATCCACCACCAATGTACAAGGGCAGAGAGTTGAAGATATACTACGCTACGCAAGTATCGGTAAAACCACCTACGTTCGTGCTGTTCGTAAACAACGACAAACTTTTGCACTTTTCTTATAAGAGATATATCGAAAATTCTATAAGAAAAGCGTTCAAATTCGTAGGCTCGCCTATTCGCATTATTTTTAGGAATAAAAACAAGGATGAAATAGGCTAAAATTGTTGCCAAATATTCGTTTTGGTGATATTTTAGTTGTATGTATTTATGGAGGATGAAATGTTATATTCTGAACTTTCAGAGCAAGAATTAAACGCTATACTAAAAGAAGAACAAAAAAAATACGACAAGTTCGTTAAGGCAAAATTAAACCTAGATATGTCTAGGGGAAAGCCTTGCCCAAAACAACTTGATATTTGCCAAGATATGCTTACCGTACTTGGCGGAAAAGATTTGTCTAAATTGTACGAAATAGACCCTCGTAACTACGGCGGACTAGACGGATTAAAGGCAATGCGTCAAATATTTGCCGACTTACTTGGCGTTAAGTTAGAGCAAGTACTAGCAGGTGGTAGCAGTAGTTTGAACCTAATGTACGATATTATTCAATACGCTATGCAATTTGGCGTAATGGGTAGTAAGCCTTGGAATAAAGTGCCAAACGTTACCTTTATTTGTTGCGTACCTGGTTACGACAGGCATTTTGCAATATGTAAATCGCTAGGAATCAAAATGATTAGCGTTCCACTTCGTGAGGACGGACCTGATATGGATATCGTTGAAAGCCTATGCAAATCTAGCGATTCTATCAAGGGTATTTGGTGCGTGCCAAAATATAGTAATCCAAGTGGTATCGTGTACAGCGACGAAGTAGTAAGACGTCTTGCTAAAATGCAATGCGCAGAAGATTTTAGAATTTTCTGGGACAACGCTTACGCCGTTCACTATTTGTCTGATACGCACGACGAAATACTTAATATACTAGACGAGTGCGAAAAGGCAGGTAATCCTAATAGAGCGTATATGTTCTCGTCGACGTCAAAAATCAGTTTTGCAGGTGCTGGCGTTGCTTGTGTTTGCGCTAGCGTAGATAACCTAAAAGATATCAAGAGCCACATGACCTATCAAACCATAGGCGCAAATAAACTTGTTCAAGCAATGCACGTAGAGTACTTTAAAAACGCAGAGGGCATACTTGAAACTATGAAAAAGCACGCTGAATTCTTAAAGCCAAAATTCGATATGGTTATCGAAAAATTGAACGCTTATTTTTCAGAGAGCGATATCATAAATTGGACCACGCCAAACGGTGGATACTTTATTAGCGTAAACGTACTTAAAGGTTGCGCAAAGGAAGTTGTTAAAATGACGGCAGAGGCGGGCGTAAAACTAACTAACGCAGGCGCTACATTCCCTAACGGCTTAGATGATAACGACAGCAATATAAGATTTGCTCCGTCTTATCCAACCGAAGAGGAACTAAGCCTTGCTTGCGACGTATTTGCAACCGCAGTAAAAATCGTTTGCATTAAAAAGTTATTGAAAAAATAATTGTAAATAAATATAAAAAAATAAAGTCAGCCTGTATAGGCTGCTTTTTTTATGTCTTTTTGAAACTACTTGAAACTAATAACCTACCTCTACGTAACTAGGTAATAACAATGTTATTTTACTATTATATATAATTATATTATTAGATAAAATTCATAATGCTATTTTCACTTTATAAATTTTATAAATAGCGTTGCCATTTGCCTATAATTTATATAAAAAAAATTTTTGAAAAAAATTAAAAAATACTTTATCAATTTAGTTGACTAAATCGATAAAGTGTAGTATCTTATTATCAAGAGGTAAATATGAAAACAAAAATATCTGAGGACAAAATAGACCATTTATACGAAATTATCTTAAAGCTAAACAGTGTGGAAGATTGCCGAATGCTATTTGAAGATTTGTGCACAATCCAAGAAATAGAAAAGATGGCAGAGAGAGTAGAGGCGGCTGAACTTTTGATAGAAGGTAAAACTTATAGCGAAGTAATCCAAAAAACCGAAATCTCGTCCGCAACGCTTAGCAGGGTAAGTAAATGTGTTCAGTACGGACAAGGGTATCAAAAATTTTTGAAAAATAAGGAAGATTAGAATTATGAAAAAGAAGATTTTAGCATTAGTAGCAACTGTTGCTCTTGCAGTAACTACCGTATTCGGTTTAACTGCTTGTAACAATAACACAAACAATGCAAGTTCGCTATTGTTTGGAAAAGAAGTTCTTAGGGTAGATAAACAAGCCGATATTCTTACAAACTTAGAAAACGGCTCGTGCAATATGGGTGTAATGGATTCAGTTATGGCTGGTCAATATACCAAAGATGGAAAGTATAAAAAACTTGATTTTGTATTTTCTGAAGAGAAATATGGTATAGGCGCAAAGAAAGGCAATAAACAACTTATTTCCGAGTTAAACGACGCTCTTATTACGTTAAATAACGAAGGAAAACTTGATGAAGTAGCAATTACTAGTGATTTTAATTTGAAGAGTGAATTGTGTATCAGCGGTCAAAGCAACCCTATAACAAACCCTACTGATAAATCGTTCGATAACGTAAAAAGCAAGAAAAAGTTAATAATAGGTTACACTTTGTTCGAGCCTATCGCATACAACAAAGGCGGAAAATTAACTGGTTTTGATATTGAACTTGCTAGAAAAGTTGTTGAATACTGGAATACAAAATATTCTCTTACCGGGGAAAATGCAATCGTTTTAGAAGCAACTGTTATTAATTGGAGTCAAAAGGAAACTATGTTAGAAAATGGTAGTATCGACCTAGTTTGGAATGGTATGACGATTGATGCTAATAGACTTGAGAAAATGGAAGTATCTATTCCATATATGAATAATGCACAAGTAGCAATTGTAAAAGCAGACGATTACAATAAATATGCTACGATTACCGACTTCTTGAAAAATAGCAAAAACGCTATAGTTGCAGTTGAAAGAGGTTCGGCAGCAGACGCTTTGTTAGGATAATAATATGTTTGCACAAGTAACACAGGATTTATTTTCAGGATTTGGTACAACGTTACTATTATTTGCCATCACGCTAGTGATGGCATTACCACTTGGTTTGCTTGTATCTTTTTGTTCGGCAAGCAAATTTAAGCCACTAAGTTTTATTTCAAAAACTATAGTTTGGATATTTAGGGGAACACCATTAATTTTACAAATCGTGGTAATTACGTTCGTTCCTAACTACATATTCAAAGTGCCTAATATGAAACTGGCGGAGGCGTTAAACGTATCCATAACGCAACTGAATTTTATATACGTAGCGGTTGCTTTCGTATTAAATTACGCAGCATATTTTAGTGAAATTTATCGTGGAGGTATTCAGTCGATAAATAAAGGACAATATGAGGCAGGTCAAGTGCTTGGAATGACCAAAACTCAAATATTCTTTAGGGTAGTTTTGTTGCAAGTAATCAAGCGTATAATACCACCTATGAGTAACGAGATAATCACGCTTGTAAAGGATACTTCGCTTGCTAGGGTATTAGGTATTATGGAACTTATTATGGTGGCGGAAGATGCCGTTAATCGCTTAGTAGAGGTTTGGCCTATTTTCTACGTTGGCGTATTTTATTTGGCTTTCGTAGGGCTACTAACTTTACTATTTAATTGGCTTGAAAAAAGGCTTTCATACTTTAATTAGAGGTAATTATGGCGTTATTAGAAGTAAGAAATATAAAGAAAAAATTTGGTGAAAACGAGATATTAAAGGGCATATCTTTCGACCTTGAAAAAGGTGAAGTTTTGTCTATTATCGGCTCTTCGGGTAGTGGTAAAACCACTTTGCTACGTTGTTTGAACTTTTTGGAAATTGCCGACGAAGGCACTATAAAAGTTGCTGACGAACTAATATTCGAGGGTAAAAACGAAAAGAAATACAAGGACGACGAACTACGCAAAAAAAGGCTAAACTTCGGGCTAGTTTTTCAGTCGTTTAATTTGTTCCCACAGTATACGGCTAGCCAAAACGTTGCGCTTGCCTTAAAATTTCAAAACAAGGAAAACGTAAAAAAATACAAGGCGAAGTTAAAAGAAGAGTTAAAGGGCGCAAGTAATGAAAACAAAAAAGACACTAAAAAGGCAAACGCCGAGAAAGTGAAAGCTTATAAGGACGACCTTGATAAAAGCGTTGACGAAGTTGTAAATAATCTGTTAGAGCAGGTTGGACTAAGCGAAAGAAAAGGGTTCTACCCGCACCAACTTTCTGGTGGACAGCAACAAAGGGTGGCAATAGCAAGGGCACTTGCGCTAAACCCAAAAATACTTTGTTTTGACGAGCCGACGTCTGCATTAGACCCTGAACTTACGGGTGAAGTACTAAAAGTAATAAAAGGGCTAAAAACAAGCGGTAGAACTATGATTGTAGTTACGCACGAAATGGAATTTGCTAAAAACGTTTCGGACAAGGTAATGTTTATGGCGGACGGAGTAATAGAGGAGATGGATTCGCCTGATGAGATATTTAACAATCCAAAGAGCGAAAAACTACAAAACTTCTTGAAAAAATCTTTTGAAGAAATATAATTTATAATACTAATCAAAAATATAAAAGGCGTATATTACGCTTTTTTTTTAATGAATTATTCTAAAAAATGGAATAATATGCAATAAAAAAACCGCTACAATACGTAGCGGTTGTGGAGCTGATAGCCAGATTCGAACTGGCGACCTGTTCATTACGAGTGAACCGCTCTACCGACTGAGCCATATCAGCAACGATATGATTATAACATAAAATAAATAAATTACAAACGAATATATGATAAATTTTATAAATTTTTGTAATTTAGCAATTTTTTTAGGTAAATATATTGCATAATCGTTAAAATAGTGCTAAAAATAAAGTATAGGCTCGACGGTATACGAGAGGTACTATTTATATAACCACAGTTTTTATAAGGGATTGCGATTTTCCTAGCCATATATCAGGCCACGCTTTTATCGGTGGAAGATAGCGGTTACGATAGCTTGCCCACCTGCTATTTGCAGGTTAATAACTAGTACCAACGGTACTCGTGGAGTTTTCTTTTTTTGAATAAAATTTAATTTTTTGCCTATCTTAATATAGGAGGAAATTATGAAAAAGAAAAATAAAAAAGAGGGTATGAAGGGTACGCCGAAAAGCCGTATGATAATGTCGCTTAAAGATGAAGAGCCTATCAAGGTGGTAGTAAAGAAAAAATAATAGTTTCTAGCCGATTTGTCGGCTAGTTTTTTTATTTATTAGTATGTTTATTGTACTATACTGTTTGACAAAAACGCCCGCTAAATTTATAATAGAATAGTATATATAATATTATTATGAGAGGTAAAAATGTACAACAAAGTTACGACAGATATGAATTTCTGTTCCAGAGAAAAAGAGGTTCTTGATTTTTGGAAGCAAAACGAGGTTTTTAAGAAAAGCCTAAAAGAAAACGAGAACAGCAAAGATTACTTCACGTTTTACGACGGACCACCTACGGCTAACGGTAAGCCACATATTGGTCATATATTAACCCGTGTAATAAAGGATATAATACCTCGTTATAAAACGATGAAAGGATACAACGTGCTACGTAAAGCAGGTTGGGATACTCACGGTTTGCCCGTTGAATTAGAAGTAGAAAAACTTCTTGGCATAGACGGAAAGCAAGAGATAGAAAAATACGGAATAGAGCCTTTCATACAAAAGTGTAAAGAGAGCGTTTGGAAATATAAAGGCGAGTGGGAGCAAATGAGCGACAGAGTAGGCTTTTGGGCTGATATGGAAAACCCTTATATTACCTACGACAACAACTATATCGAATCGGTATGGTGGGCGCTAAAAACTATTTACGACAAGGGACTAATCTATAAAGGATACAAAATCGTGCCTTATTGCCCTCGTTGTGGTACTGCATTGTCTTCTCACGAAGTTGCACAAGGCTACAAAGACGTAAAAGAAACTTCCGTTATAGTTAAATTTAAGGCTACCGACGAAGAAAATACCTACTATCTTGCTTGGACGACTACTCCTTGGACGTTGCCTTCAAACATTTGTTTGATTATGAACCCTAACGAGAACTACGTAAAAGTAAAGGTAGAGGATACCTATTATATCGTTGCAGAAGCACTTGCTAGCACCATATTTGAAAATTACGAAGTTATCTACACCAAAAAAGGCGTGGACTTTGAAAGAAGAAAGTACGAGCCATTATTTGACTATGCCGACGAGAAAACTGCATCAAACGGCTACTATCTAACCGTTGCCGACTATGTAACGCTTACCGATGGTACGGGTATCGTTCACTGCGCACCAGCATTTGGTGAGGATGACGCACAAGTAGGTAGAAGATACAACTTACCGTTTGTTCAATACGTAGACGAAAGAGGTCGTTTCACTGACGAAGTATACGATATGAAAGGTATTTTCGTAAAAGACGGCGACCGTATGGTAATAGATAAACTTTACGAAAAAGGACTAATGTTTAAGGAAGTGGAGTTTACTCACAGCTATCCTTATTGTTGGAGATGCGATACGCCACTACTTTACTATGCAAGAAGTTCGTGGTTTATCAAAATGAGCGCTTTAAGAGAAAAACTACTTAAAAATAACTCTTCTGTAAATTGGATTCCACCTACAATCGGTACGGGCCGTATGGGCAACTTCCTAGACAACGTTATCGACTGGGGCTTCTCTCGTGAAAGATATTGGGGTACTCCGTTACCTATTTGGGTATGTCCGGATTGTGGCGAGATAAAAGTAGTAGGTTCTAGAAAAGAATTAAGAGAACTTGCAGGTTTAAGTGGGGACGTAGAACTTCACCGTCCGTACATTGACCAAGTAACCTTTAAGTGCGATAAGTGTGGTGGCGAGATGAAGAGAACGCCTGAGGTACTAGACTGCTGGTTTGATAGTGGTTCTATGCCTTTTGCACAATTCCACTATCCGTTCGAGAACAAAGAAGAGTTTGAGAAGAGATTCCCTGCTCAATTTATCAGTGAGGCAGTTGACCAAACTAGAGGTTGGTTCTACACCTTGCTTGCAGTTTCAACTTTGTTATTTGACAAATCGCCGTTTGAAAACTGTATCGTACTTGGCCACGTAAACGACAAGGACGGCATCAAAATGAGTAAGCATAAGGGCAACGTTGTAGACCCGTGGAGCGTACTAGACGTTCAAGGCGCAGACGCTGTAAGGTGGTATTTCTACACTGCAAGTATGCCATGGCTACCTAGCCGTTTCTCTGCTGAAAACGTATCAGAGTGCCAAAGAAAGTTTATGGGTACTTTGTGGAACACCTACGCATTCTACGTATTGTACGCTGAAATCGACAAGTTCGACCCATCTAAATACAGCCTAAAAGATTGCAAATTCAGTATGATGGACAAATGGATTTTGTCGGGACTAAATTCTCTTGTTAAATTCGTAAACGAGAATTTGGAAAACTACAAAATTACCGAGTGCGCAAGAAAAATCCAAGACTTCGTTGACGAACTATCAAATTGGTACGTACGTCGTTCAAGAGATAGGTATTGGGGCAAAGATATGAGCGAGGACAAGATTTCCGCTTATATGACCTTGTATACCGTACTTGTTACGTTGTCTAAGTTACTTGCACCGTTTACTCCGTTTATGGCTGAGAGCATCTACCAAAACTTAGTTGCTAACTTCTTTAAGGACGAGCCTATGAGCGTACATCTATGCAAATACCCAGAGGCTGACCTATCTATGATAGACGAGAAACTTGAAGAGGATATGGAATATATCCTTGAAGTTGTAAACCTAGCAAGAGCAAGCAGAAACAGCGCAAATATCAAGAATAGGCAACCACTTAAAACTATGTTCATAAAGACTGACGATGCTAAGGACGACAAGGAAGTACTAAGCATTATAGCCGAGGAAATCAACGTAAAAGAAGTGGTTAACGTAGAAGACGATACTATGTTTATCGACTACGAATTGAAGCCTCAACTAAAAACCTTAGGTCCTAAGTACGGCAAACTAATCAATTCGATTAGAGAATACCTTGCAACTTGCGACACCTTGAAGGTGGTAAATACCGTAAAAGCAGGTGAAACCTTTACTTGTGAAATCGACGGAAAACAAGTTGACCTAGAACTAAACGACTTACTAATTAGCGTTAAGAATAAGGAAGGATTCGTTGCTACTCAAAACGGCAACTTTACCGTAATACTTGATACGAATCTAACCGAGGAACTTGTAAACGAAGGTATTGCAAGAGAAATCGTATCCAAGGTTCAAACTATGAGAAAAGATGCAGGTCTTGAAGTAGTAGACCATATCGTTCTTGGCTATAAAGCAAGTGGAAAGGTTGCTGAAATTATCGCTAGCGACGAAAGTATTAGACAAGACGTACTAGCAGACAAGGTAGTTAGCGAACTAGACGGCTTTACGAAGGAGTGGAACATCAACGACAACGAAGTTGTATTGAGCGTTAAAAAGGCATGAAGTATAACGACGAGTGGAAAGATTACGAAGTAATTGCTACCGGCGACGGTATGAAACTAGAGAGATGGGCTAAGTATATTTTGCTTCGCCCAGACCCTCAGGTTATATGGAAAACCGACGTAGATATGATGCGTTATAAGGGGCTTAGCGCCTATTATATGCGTAGCAATACGGGTGGTGGCTCGTGGCATTACGTAAACAAAGAAATCGGCGAGTTTACCGTTGGTTGGCGTAATCTTAAATTCAAACTAAAACTAATGGGTTTCAAGCATACGGGCTTGTTCCCGGAGCAAGCGGTTAATTGGGCAACTATGATAGACCTAATTAAAAAGGCTGGTAGACCTATCAAAGTATTAAATATGTTTGCATACACCGGTGGCGCAACGGTTGCTTGTATGAGCGCAGGCGCACACGTAACGCACGTGGACTCGGCAAAAGCAATGATAGATAGGGCAAAGGAAAATATAGCGCTTAGTGGGCTTGATACAACGAAAGTTAGGTTTATACTAGACGACTGCAAAAAGTTTGTTCAAAAGGAAATAAGAAGGGGAAATAAATACGACGCCGTAATTATGGACCCACCTAGTTTCGGCAGAGGTCCAAACGGTGAAAAATGGAAAATAGAAGACGAAATATATTCGCTTGTTGAATTGACGAAAGAAGTATTGTCCGATAATCCGTTGTTTTTCCTTATAAATTCCTATACGACGGGCTTGCAACCGCAAGTGATGAAAAACATACTAAGCAAAATATTATCAAATTACAATGGCTATACTTATAGCTACGAGGTAGGCTTGCCAACTAAGGAAAAGGGCGTGATTTTGCCTGCCGGCGCTAGTGGGTTATGGTCGAAGGAAGAGATTGATGAGTAACGAAGAATTAAATATAGTTTACGAGGATAACCATTTACTTGTAGTGGTAAAGCCGAATAATATTCCCGTTATGGCAGATAGTAGCAAGGACCTAGATTTATTGTCGATGCTAAAAAATTATTTGGTAAAAAAATACGATAAACCGGGCGAGGCTTTCCTTGGACTTGTACATAGGCTAGATAGACCAACGGGCGGAATAATGGTGTTTGCAAAAACGAGTAAATGCGCAAAACGCCTTCAAGAGCAAATCCAAAACGGAGATATGGAAAAATCATACCTAGCAGTTTTGGACGGCGTGCCAAAAGAGCCGACGGGAAAACTAGTAAATTATCTTAAAAAGAACGAAAAAACTAACGAAGTTAGAGTTGTGCCAAGCGCAACGGTAGGCGCAAAAAGAGCAGAACTTGATTACAAAGTTTTGGAAGAAAAAGACGGAATTAGTTTGGCTAGGGTAAAACTTATAACGGGAAGAGGACATCAAATTCGTGTACAAATGGCACATATCGGCTGTCCGCTTGTTGGAGATATGAAGTATAATCCTAACGCCGTAAAAAACAAAAGTTATTTGGGATTATGGGCTTACGAGTTAAAGCTTAATCACCCTATAACTAACGAAACGATGACTTTTAGGGTATATCCTGATAAGGAAGTCGCGCCGTGGAGAGCGTTCGACCTAGACAAGTATTTGTCGGTAAATATCAAAAACATTTATTAAAATACTAAATAGTCGTTTTTACGACTATTTTTTATTGCAAAAATTTTGCCGTAGTATTGACTTAGAGATAAAATATTTTATAATTAAGTAAGGAGGTAAGTTATGGCAAACTATATTATAACGATAGCAAGACAATACGGTAGTAGTGGTAGAAAGGTTGGTAGAGCGCTTGCTGAAAGACTAGGCTACGAATTTTTGGATAAGGAGATTATATCTCATATTGCAGAAACTTACGACGTAGATAAAAGCCTTTTGGAAAAATACGACGAGCAATCGCCAAGCAAGTTTGCCGGTATGTTTTCGCCTAGTATCACGTTAACAAACGCTTATATACCGATGTATAATAATATAATGTTCAACGACGAAGTAATGCGACTTCAAGCAAAAGCGCTAAGAGAAAAGGCTGACGCTAATCCTATCGTAGTAGTTGGTAGGTGTGCGGACTATATATTCCGTCACGAAGAAAAACTGCTGAAAATATTTATTTATGCTGACGAAGAAGTTAGGCTAAAAAGAATCGTGAACGAGTATCACGTGCCAGAAAGCGAGGCAAAATCCGTAATGAAAAAAGCGGATAAGAATAGGGCAAATTACTATTCGACTTATGCCGACGGCAAATGGGGCGACCCAAAACAATATGATATATGTATCAATACTTCTAAATTAACTATAGACGAGGCGGTAGATATCATAATAAAATACAAAGAAGCAGTAGACGCTAAGCGTTAAAAAAAGCCCAATCGGGCTTATTTTATTACGTTAGTATTCCGTTTAGTCTATCAAATTTTTAAGCAGTTGCTTTCTTGCATTGTCTAATTCGTCGTCGGTTAGTTTTCTGTCTTGCTGATTTTTAGCAATCGTTAGGCTAAAACTTACCTCACAAGGCGAGCCTTTTAGCACGAATACTTCGTCGGCAAGTATCAAAGCCTCGTCTATCGAGTGGGTTACGAATACTACCGTTCGTTTATTTTCGTTATACAAATTCAAAAACGCCTTTATTAGTCGTTGTTTAAGGGCAGTATCTAGCCCCTTGAACGTTTCGTCCATAAGCAAGGTGTTTGACGGATAAATAAAGCCACGAGCCATAGATATTCTGCTTGCCATACCCCCTGAAAGCTCACGTGGGAAAATGTCTTTGCAGTTTTCCATTTCTACAAGTTTTAGCACGTTGTCTATTATTTTTTCCCTTGTAAATTTATCTTTTGTAATAGAGCGCAGTACTAAATCTAGGTTTTTTTCTACCGTTACGTTTTCTATCAGTCTATTTTCTTGAAAAATATACGATAGGGTATTTGCCCCCGTAATTTTGCCTGTGTACGCTACGTTGCCACTTATTGCGGATAATAAAGTAGATTTTCCAACGCCTGATGCACCAAGCAAACAAGTAATTTTATCGTCTTGCAAGGTAAGGTTAAAGTTTTCAAACACCGTTTTTTCGCCGTATTTTACAGTTAGGTTAGTAATTTCCATATTTCCTCCTAGCAAGTTTATTTATAAGAGCAAAAATGCCTTCTAAAATGAAACTAAGTACGATTGCAAGCACCGTATACGCAAGTAGCGTTGCCGTTTCTATATCTATTTTGGCTTGTATCATTTCAAAGCCGATAGTTTTAGATGCATATGCCATTACTTCGGCGGCAATTACCACCTTTACCGTTAGTGATATTACGCTTTGCATACTGCTTATAAAATTAGATGCCACGCTTGGCAAATATATGGTTTTTAGCACGTCTAATTTTTTAACGTTGAATACTTTTGCCATTTCAAGCGTTTTTTCGTCAACGGACGTCAGCGCTAGCCTAAACGACGAGTATAATAGCGGAAATGCTATTAAAAAGCCGATAAAAATAGGTGTGTCATCGTTGTCTAGCCACAATATTGATAGTAGTATTACAGCCATAGTAGGCGCTGAGCGTAATATAGTGATAATGGGCGACAAAATTTTGTGTAACGGCTTAAAAAACGTAGTAATTACGCTTAGAATAAACGCTACGACTACCGATAATAAAAACGCAAATAAAGTGTTTAGTAGAGTGCCTGATAGTGCCACCCAAGTGGAATTTTGACCAAGCAAATGGAAAAATTCGTTAAATACGACGTCAACTTGCGGTAGTGCTAACGGCTTATTTTCCACGGCGCTAATAATTGCCCACGTGGACAAAAACAGCGCAAGCGATAAAATAGGATATATTAAGTTTTTTAGTATCCTTTTTTTGTTCATATCAGTATTCTATCTCGTAAAAAAATCCATCTGCGATTTTTGGTGCGCCCGTAAGCGTTTTTAGGAAAGTTACAACGTCTTGTTTGGCGGTTTTAGTAGATTTTACTATTATATTGCAACCGCTGATTGATTGTGGTGGGAACGTGGTAGCACTAGGATTGCCGTATTTATTCCCTTTTAGCACGTCCGTTATGGTTTTTTGGTTATCTTTATTATTAACGTAGTCCATATTTGCAACCATTTTTTGCAAAAAAGTTTTAATTATTTCGCCGTTACTTTCAATAAACGACTTTCTTGCAACTACAACTGCTTGCGGATAACCTTTTTCGGTTGAATTAGTTGCCTTTTGGTATTCTGCTTGCACATCTAGCGAAACAACGTTGCCTTGTTTTTTCGAGCCCGTTACGGCTGGCTCGCCAAGTAGACCAAAGGCGGTAGCATCTTCTTTTAGATTTGTGTTTACTTCTAGTCCGTCGCTTACGAAAATAACGTTGATTTTACCTTGGATAGCGTCCTTTTTGTCGGTTATGATATTTAGTTCAATACTATTCAGTCCCGCTACTTTTTCCAAAATTTTGTGCGGAACAGCGCCTTGACCTATGGAGTAAACAATTTTGCCCGTAAGGTCGCTAATACTAGTAAGGGTAGTTTTACCAACGACGAATAAATTGCCGTAAGTTGCGGTTGCTAGCATTACGTACGGGGCTTTGTCGCCGTTTTTAACAGAATCGTCATATATCTTAAACGCTGCGTTAGACGGTAAAATTGCTATATCGCATTTCTTGCCGGTTACTTCGCTTGTAATAGTATCAGCTTTTACAATATCTATTTGCAGTTTAGTATCTTGTGGCATTTTAATGCCGTCTTTTATTACGGTGGTTACGCTTAGGGCAGGCGCGCCGTCGGGAACTACTATTCTAACGGTATTAGTATTGTTGCTACATGCTGTAAGCGCAAAACAAGATACTACGCTTACGATTGCTAAAATGATTGATAAAATTTTCTTTTTCATAATTTATTCCTCTATTTCGTACGACGTTAACGCCGATTTTACGCTTATATTTTCAAATTTGCCAAGTCTTCCCGTAAGGGCTGATATTCTTTCCACTTTACCTTCTACGATTAAACTTATTGCTGATACGTTCTTTCTAGGAACGCCCATTCTACCTACGATTACGTCGCTAAATTCGCTAAGAATTTCTTGTAGTTTGGGAGTAACGCTTTTGTCGGTAACCACTATACCAACTACGCCTAATCTTTTCATATTTCCTCCATTTTTTATAAAATAAAAACGCTGCCGAAAACGGTAGCGTAAAAATCCTTCTTAAAATTCATTTTATTCTTGCCGTCTTACTCGCCGAAAACTCATTGATACAGATTGCTTTATAATTTTATTTTACTTTATATTCTTTACGTAGTCAACGCTTTTTTCTTATTTGCCCTATAAATTCCATAGGTAACAGGTGGTGTAACTATTACTGCAACGATTAGTTCGGCTATTGCATTTGTAGTTACGATTGTCCATATTAAAGTAGCATTGATAGTAAGTCCGCTAAAATTTGTTCCATTGTATATAGCAAACGTAAAACCAAGCACTAGGGTAGTATTTGTAAGTACGCCAACGACACTGCTAACAGCGCTAGAAATAAGGATTTGCAGTTTGTCGCTAGATAACTTACGAGTAATGCACATAGTAAGTTTGTAGCTTGCATAGGTTAGTGCCCCCACTAATATCCTGGGTAAAACTGATACGATTGGATTATTAAATACAAATCTTAGTAAAGACGTGGACACGGTATAACTAGCAATTAGACTAAGTAGACCTGTATACAAGCCAAGTATAATAGACACGGTGAAGCCTTGTGTTTGGCAACCAACTAGCAGAGGAATAAGCAATAAAACGGCAAGGCTGATAGGTCCTATTTGAATAGGAACAAAGGTGAGCAAAGTAATTAGCGCAATTAGTATTGCCGTATTAGTTATTTTTTTAGTTCTAGTCATTTGTTACGTCAACCCAAGCAGTAAAATTATCGCAATATTTTTCTAGTTCGTCCACGGTCAGTTTTATTGCGCTATTATGACTACCACACGCAGGATATACGTACTCGTGCGATTTTAGTGATTCGTCCAGGTATACTTTTACTTTGTCCGATACGGCAAAAGGGCATACGCCGCCTATTTCGTGGTTAGTAAGAGTAGGTACGTCGCTAGCAGACAGCATTTTTGCTTTTAGTCCAAAAGTTTGTTTGTATTTTTTGTTTTCTATTTTCTTGTCGCCTGCTACTATTACCATAATGCAACCACCGTCTTTGTCGTAAAAGGAAAGTGATTTTGCAATATCGCTAGGCATTGCGTTTAATGCCTCGGCGGCAAGTTCTACCGTTGCAGAACTTTGATTAAAAATAAGTATATCGTTTTGCTTGCCAAATTTTTCAAAATATTTTTTAACGTTGTCTAACATAATTACCTCTTTATAAATTATAAAGGCTAAATAAATATTAGTCAAATAGTAGAGCATTTATATATAAATATATATTTATAAGTATATATACAATATAAATATTCAAGTAATAATAGCGTTGCAAATTAAGGAATATATACGAAATAGAGCAATAATAAAAGCCCTCAAACGAGGGCTTTATATAACTTGGACAAGTTATTACAATTTCTTTGGTTTTTTAGGTTTTTCAGGTTTAGGAGGCTTTGGTGCTTTTTCCTTTTTTACCTTTTCAGGTTTAGGAGGCTTTGGTGCTTTTTCCTTTTTTACCTTTTCAGGCTTAGGAGGTTTTGGTACTTTTTCCTTTTTTACCTTTTCAGGCTTAGGAGGCTTAGGCGTTTTTTCCTTTTTTACCTTTTCAGGCTTAGGAGGTTTTGGCACTTTTTCCTTCTTTACTTTTTCAACCTTAGGTGCTTTTTCTTTTGCTACCTTAGGCTCGTTATCATTTTTCTTGAATCTATCAGCAAACGAAGGTTTAGAAAGCGATTTAGTTTCTCTTTCAAAATCTTCTTGAATTTCGTTGCTTTCCATCTCGGTAATCGAGTCGTTATTGATATTCATAACGCCTTTGTTACTGCTAGAAGAGTAGTACCAATTATCTCTTTCTTCCTTAGCGCGTCTTCTCTTGGTTTTAGGTAGTAGCAAGCAGTCGTCGCCATAGGTAAGTAGATATTGTTTTTTAAGTACGAATACTATATATGTAACTATACCGATTACAACGCCGAAGATGTAGAAGTAATCTCTGCAATCCATTAAACAAATAATAATTCCAAGTAGGTCTACGCTGTTTAGCCATGCCATATCTTGATATCCTAAACATGCACCAAGTACAACTTCGTTTTCAGTGCCTTCATATTGAACAATTTGTTTATTAGGGTCAATACCTGAAAGTGGGTTAGTTCCAAGTAGTTGCAGTACGTTCCATTTTACACCATTAAATTCTTTGTGTAGAATAACGGAATTAAGTATATCGTCTAATGCTTGTTTTTCGTCTGCGCCAGTGTAAGGGTCTTTTCCTGTTACTCCAAAATCAAATCCTGATGCAATAAGAGCTTTTACAGCGTTTACTAACGGTTCTTTGTTTAGAGTAAGTATCTCTAATAAATCAAGCTTAACGTTTGAGCCGTTTACGTCCTCAGGAGGAGTAGTTTTAAGAGCAATTGATGCAAGAACCGTAATTGGAATATTTCCGTTTAGAATACCGCCGACAAGGTCGGATTCGCTAAGTGCAAATTCGATTGCTAAGCCGTTAAATGATTGATATGCTTGGTCAAACGAAGAGAAGATAGGTTTGAATATGTCCATATTCTCGTCAGAAAACCAGTGTTCAAATTGAATTTGCTTAAAATCGTAACTTGGGTACGAATTTTCGTTGAATTTAAGAGGTTTTCCGTTTGTGCCAATAGGAACAGGTTTGCCTAACTTGTCAAGAACAGGTTGACCGTTTTTATCAACTTCATATTTGTATAGGTTGTTTTTATACAAAAACATTTGCGCTTTTGATAAAATAGTTTCATGTTGACCTTTTGCATCTACTACGATATCTTCGTATAAAATCGTATTTGAAGTTGCTTTGGCAAGTAGTTTAGGTAGTGCTATATCAAGGACTAGGAACAAACCACCCAAACAGCAAATAGGTACTACTGCGCACGAAATCATAGTATGCTTAAACGATGCGTGCGTCTTTTTGTCTACTCTAAATATAATCATTTGTAGTAGAGCAGTAATGCCCCACATAAGTAGAACGATTAGGCAAGGAGCAAATACGGTAAATTTGTATATGCCGGATTCGTTGTAGTGCATACATTCAAGCGCTACAAGTAGTAGCAATAATGGGAAGCCTACAAGGTTAGTTACTAAAATTGCTATCTTATAAAGCGCTTTATGATTCTTTTTCAAAGGAGTTTTTTCTTTGACAACATTTTCGTTTTTAATAGGCTTTTCTTTTGCTTTATTATTTAGTTTCATTGTCATTACCTCCTTCTGTTAAATCAAGCCCCGTTGGCCATGGTGTGTTGCTTTCAGTATTATCAGCGTTAGTTGACGGATTTGCAGTATCGTTAAAATCTACTACGGTGTCCGTTGCGTTAGCATTTGCAGTGTAATCCGCTTGGTAAGTACTATCAACTTCGTAAGCGCTTTCTACTGCAAGGTCAGTAGCAAGAACGTAGCCTCTTTCTTTCATTTCTTTTTGTAATCTTTCTTCAAACTCGTGGTCTCTAATGTAATCGATTTTTCTAGAATAGTGGTCGGTTACAAGGATAGAAATAATCATAAGTCCGCAGAAGATATATAAAATTCTACGAAGTCTTGCAAAGCAAAGTAGTTGAGGATAAATAGAAACTTTGTATTGAATTTCCCTTATTCCTTCGTAAGAATAATTGTTTGTAACGATTTTAGATGCAGCGGCAGCGCATACGTGTCTTTCGCTTTGTGGGCATAGTCCGGTAGAAATTTCGATGTATTTACCGTGCTCGTCAGATGAAGTCAAAACAAGACCTAATATCATATCTACAACGCCTTGGTCGCCAATATTTATTCCGCCTATCGTATCGATAATATTGCCGAGTAATGCAACGATATCGCCGATAGGTAAGTCCATACCAAGTAGTTTGTCGATATTTAAGCCGTCAGGAAGGATAACGTCTGCGTTGGTGATAACGCCTACAAGTGCTTTGATTACAAAGTCATAAAGACGTACTCTTTGTCCGCCAAGTTGTTGAATTTCAGCAGCGTAATCACGGTTGAAATTATCTAGCGTTTTTTGAGTTTCGCTAAGCTCTTGTTTTAAGTCGCTAAGGTTTAGATTAGGGTCGCCTTCGCCTTTTTCAATAGCTACGATTTTAGCGGCAAGGTCAGCGATTTTAGTACCTAATTCGGTTTGTTTTTCTTTTAGAACGTTGTAGCGAGCGTTTAGCTCGGCAGATAATTTGCTATAAGTATATTTAGCCCTGCTTTGTTCTTCTAGTTTATCGTAAAAACCAAGGCTTTCACCAAGGATAATATAGTCGTTTTCAACTTTTCCATCGTAGTTAGCGTCGTAATCAACGGGTTTGCTTTCGGCAAAGCCCTTTCTACTTGTGTCGAATCCTTTTAGTCCATATGATGCAATAAAGCCGTTAACGGTATCTACGTATCCGTGGAACCAAGAACTTCCTTTGTTCGTGTTGTCAATAGCCCAACCCATTAACTTTCCGTAAGAAGGCAAGGATACTCCGTTGTAAATTACTTGTTCGCCATTTTTGATTTTGCCTGTGATAGGGTCCTCATAGCTGAATTTGTAAACTTCTTTTTGAGCGGCTTCTTTTCTAAGGCTCTCGTAATTGAAGTATGCTACCCAGTCGGTAGTGAACATAGGGATTACGATTAGAGCAAGGGTAGTAACGGTAAGGATAACCGTAGCGTAGTCTCTCTGAAGCGAACCCTTCTTTGATAGTTTTTTTAGCGCAATACGTAGCAATTCAACTATACCCCAAATAGCGAATGGTACGATAGCGCAAATCAGACCGTAGTTTCCCATTGCAGGCTCAGTAAAGGTAGGTACTAGTAGCCACAAAGTAGCAAGGCACATAGCAGGGAATCCCAAGCAATAGAAAAGGAATCTGATTAACTTGAATTTGTACTTTTTCTTGTCCATAACTTTCTCCTTGAAAATTTGATATAAATATATCCTTGATAATTATATAATAAAAAAATATTAAGGTCAACGCTAAACCAAAAAATAGTTGTCGCTTTTTTTATTAAAAACCAAATAAATACTTATATTTGCGTGTTTTTTTGTCCAATGAATGGTACTTTTGAAAGGAGTGGATTTTTTACGTAAAATTTTTTTAGTAAAGTGTCTTTTATGGTTTGCTATAACGAAAATTCATACTAGCGATAAAAAAAGTTGCTGAAACGAATAACAAATTTTTAATTAATAAAATACGCACTTTATATTGCAAAAACGAAAGATTAAATAATATATTTTGCTAAAATAAGGGTAAATGCCGATTTTCTTAATAATAAACCGCAAAAAATTATGATTAAAAAAGTCTTTTCTAAGCCTAAAATCGTATGACTTTTAATTTTATATTTGTTATAATCTAATTACTAAGAAATTCGGAGGATAAAATGACACCTACACTAAAAAAAGTATTTGGCGACGAATTACCAAAATTTCCACTTGCTATAATTGCTATGCCCGGTGCAAAAGCGCTTGGCGAGAAAGTCAACTCGATATTAGTTGACTGGTACGGAAAGGAAGCAAAAGAATACGGAGTAGTAGCAAAAGACAACTTTCTATTAGACGCTTCTTACCCAAGATTTACCACGGGTGATGGTAAAGCGGTTATTAACGAAACCGTAAGAGGAAGGGACTTGTATATTTTGGTAGACGTTGGAAATTACAGTTGCACGTACAATCTTTTCGGTCAACAGACGCCTATGTCGCCTGACGACCATTTTGCAGACTTAAAGAGAATTATATCTGCAACGGGTGGAAAGCCGGAGAGAATTACTGTTGTAATGCCTATGCTTTACGGTGGCAGACAACATAGAAGAAACGCAAGAGAATCATTAGATTGCGCAGTAATGCTACAAGAATTAGAGGCAATGGGAGTAAAAGATATTATCACGTTTGACGCTCACGACCCAAGAGTACAAAACGCAGTTCCGCTACTTGGCTTTGATAACTTCTTTGCAACCTATCAAATTCTAAAAGTGCTTATCAAAAAATTCCCTGACTTGATTTTTGATAAAGACCACTTTATGATCGTAAGCCCGGACGAAGGCGCAATGAGTAGAAATATTTACTACGCATCGGTATTAGGACTTGACCTTGGTATGTTCTACAAGAGAAGAGATTATTCTACTATCGTAAACGGTAGAAATCCTATCGTTCAACACGAGTATATCGGTATCGACGTAAAAGGAAAGGATATCTTCGTTGCAGACGATATTATCGCTACGGGTGATTCAGTTATAAAACTTGCTAGGGAGTTAAAAGAGAAGGGTGCTAAAAACATATTCCTTGCAGCAACCTTCGCACTATTTACCGAAGGACTTGATAAATTCGATAAAGCGTATGAAGAAGGCTTGATTGCTGGCGTAGTATCTACGAACCTTACCTATTCTAAGCCAGAGTTACAAGACAGAAAATGGTTCTTCCAAGCAGACCTAAGCAAATATCTTGCATATATTATCTCGGCTTGCAACCATAATCAATCGGTTAGCAAAATACTTGACCCTCACGCAAAAATACACGCATTACTTGAAAAGAACGATATTATCCCTGAAAAATAATACTAAGCCCGACAAAACGTCGGGCTTATTTTTCATTCTGCTTTGTAAATAGTATTTTAATCGTAATTTAATCCTGTATATGTCATGACAATATATGAGAATAATTTTATCAAAGTAAAAATTATTAGCAAATTATTTTTTACGTAAAGTATGGGGTTAAATTTTTTTAGAAATGGTTTGTCATTTATGAAAAAAATTGTAAAATTGCAAAAAAATTACAAAAATCTTTGTAATATTAAAAAAAGTAAAGCGTAAAAATATTAAATTTGTTGCATTTTAACCATTTATATATTAGAATATAGATAACAAAAAAATGGAGGATATTGTGAAAATCACATCTCTGGGGCATTCTGCCTTTCAATTAGAGGAGAGTACCGGAACTAAAATAGTTACCGACCCGTATAATGATTCGGTTGGTCAGCCAATGCCAAAAACCACGGCCGACGCAGTAACTATTTCTCACGACCACTACGACCATAATAATTTAGAAAGTATAGAAGGTAGTCCTATCGTAATAAATTTCGAGGGCGCTTTCGAAGTGTCGGGAGTACATATTTCAAGTGTTTACGCTAATCACGACAATCACGGTGGAGTAAGAAGAGGTAAAACGCTTGTGTTTAAGTATCGCTTAGACGGCGTTGAAGTGTGCCATATGGGTGATATCGGCGAGGATTGTAATGCGTTTTTAAGCGAGTTTATTATGCCCGTTAACGTACTACTTATTCCGGTTGGTGGCAAATACACCGTTGACGCTGAAAGAGCAAAAGAGTACGTTGATAGACTTATGCCAGACGTAGTTATTCCTATGCATTATAGGACTAAAAATATCGATTTAGGTCTTGATAAAGTTGATGATTTTATTGAACTTTTCGATGACGAGGACGTTGTTTACGTTGAAGGCAACGAAGTTACTTTTAATAGGGTAGATTTCGACGGCGAAAGAACCAAAGTTTACGTTTTTGAAAATTAATTCGTGGGGGAAGGTATTATATTCCCCTGCGTTAGTATAATTATATCGTTAGTATTTTATTTTTCATTTCATAAAATTTTTGGAGATATCATGGATTACAGTACGATTAACAAAGTAGAGTTATTGTCTACTTCTTTATTTGAAATTAGAAATATTGCAAGAAAAGTAGGTGTTAAATCCCCAACTACTTATAATAAGAAAGATTTGGTGGATAAGGTTATGGAAAAAGTAGCAGAACTACGTAAAGAAAAAGGTGAAAAAGAAGACGAAATAGGAAGTTCGTCTACGGTTGTAACGACGTGCGAAAAACACGATAATAATGTAGAGCAATGTAAATACGATAAGGTAGATAGCGAACCCAAAATGAAAACGTTTAGAGAAAATCAAAGCGTATATCAAGAAGAAATTGATATGGATAGCGTTGAAAAACGTTCGGGATATTTAGAGATTTTAGGCGTAAATAATAGTATTGATTATGGCTTTTTGCGTGTAGACGGATATGAAAATAGCGTAAACGACGCATATATTCACGCTAATAAAATTAGGCGTTACGGACTAAGAAAAGGCGACTACGTAGAGGCGCTAGTAAGCAAAAATAAGGTACAGGAGAACAAGCCTGCTCCCGTTGTAAGCGTTCTTAAAATAAACGGCGTAGATGCGGATAAGGTAGGTAAAAGACCTAATTTTGACGACTTAGTGCCTATTTATCCCGACGAGAGATTAAGACTTGAAAGAGCAGATGCTACTAGCGACCTTGCAATTAGGTGTATCGACCTTTTAGCGCCTATTGGTAAAGGTCAAAGGGCTATGATAGTATCTCCGCCAAAAGCAGGTAAGACGACGCTTCTTAAAAAGATTGCAGGCTCGATATCGGCAAATTATCCCGACGTAGACTTAGAAGTTTTGCTTATCGACGAACGTCCTGAGGAAGTAACCGATATGCAAAGAACCATAAAGGGAAACGTGTGGTATTCTACCTTTGACGAACAACCAGAGCACCATATAAAAGTGATGGAATTTTTGCTAGAAAAGGCAAAAAGAAAGGTGGAAATGGGTTGCGACGTGGTTATCCTTATGGACAGTTTAACTAGGCTTGCTAGGGCGAACAACCTTGTAATTACCCCGACAGGCAGGACGCTAAGCGGTGGTATAGACCCTGCTGCATTGTACCTACCTAAAAAGTTTTTTGGCTCGGCAAGAAATATAGAGAACGGCGGTAGCCTTACCATTATTGCAACTGCGCTAGTAGATACGGGTAGCAGAATGGACGACGTAATATTCGAGGAATTTAAGGGTACGGGCAATATGGAAATTCGCTTAGATAGAAAACTATCCGAAAAGAGAATATTCCCTGCTATCGACCTAAATGCGTCAAGCACGAGAAAAGAAGATTTGCTACTTGATAAAAAAGAACTAGAAGCAATATGGGCTATGAGAAAGATGCTGAACGAAGGGGAGTCGCAAGAGGCTATTGAAAACCTAATTAGCACTTTGTCGCAAACGAAGAGCAATCAACAGTTTATAGAACTAATCACCTTCCAACAAGCCGCTATGGAAAAGAAAGGGTACAAGTTTGTGTAAACGCAAAACGCAATAAATGATAAAAATATTATAATATAAACAAATAAAAGAACTACCCAAGCGGGTAGTTTTATTTTTATTGATTCGTTAGTTTTCGTCACCTTTAAGTAAGAAGTCGTCGTAGTCGCTTTCAACGGTTTTTACGTTAAGTGGCTTCAAGAAGTCGTCGTGCTGATTTTTGTCTTTTTTGTACACGAGTTTTAGGCATATAGGCGTAACTAGTGAAGAAACTATTATTAGTAGTAGCACGATTGTAATCATTTCCGATTCTATCAAATTACGTTCTATTGCTTTTTGTACTACGATAAGAGCAACCTCGGCACGAGCCATCATACCAAAGCCAACCCTTAGGCTGTCCTTAGTGGAGTAGCGACATATTTTAGCGCCAAGCCCACAACCAAGCACTTTCGTTAGTAGACCGACTAGCGTGAAGCAAACGGCAAACGCAAAGGTTTCTCCCGTGAAGTTATCAAAACTTGCTTTAAGTCCTATGCTTGCAAAGAAAATAGGCGCAAATACCATATACGACGTGGTGTCGATTTTCTTTTCGATATACGGCGTATCTTTTAGGTTAGATAACGCAACGCCACCTATAAACGCACCCGTTACGTCGGCTATACCGAATACTTCTTCTGCACTGTACGCCATTAGCAAGCAAAATACTAGGCTGAATATTGATAGCCTTCTCGTGTTAGGGAACTTCTTAGACAAAAATACGAATAATTTGTTTACGACTATTCCTGCAATGATAGCGAATACGAAGAATAATAACGTGCTAATTGCAAGACAACCTATATTCGATACGCCTAGGTTGCTGAACGCCGTAATAAAGTATGCGCTTGAAGATTGCGACGTGTCTCCGCTAGCGCCTAGAACTATGGTAAGGACAAACAAACCGATAATATCGTCAAGTAGGGCGGCGGACAAAATAGACGCACCAACTTTCGTGTTAAGTTTGCCCATTTCTTTTAGGGTAGTTACGGTAATGCTTACGCTAGTTGCCGTAAGAACTACGCCGTGGAATAGGTTTTGAAGAAGCATTTCTTCGCCAAATCCGTGGAAAGCGCCTGCTATTGCAAAACCACCTACAAGTGGTACTGCAACGCCAAGTATAGTTATTACAGATGAGGCAAGTCCCGTGGATTTTAGATGTTTTATATCCGTTTCAAGACCTGCCGAGAACATAATAAGTACTACGCCAACTTTTGCGAATAAGTCGATAGGGCTGTTTGCTTCGGGAGCGCCTACCCAACCTAATACGGCAGGACCAACTAGTAAACCACCTAGAAGGTTGCCTACTACTTGTGGAAGTTGTAATTTGCTTGCTATAATGCCTAAAAATTTGGTGATAAATAGCAATATTGCAAGGTCTAAAATCAATTCGTAATTAAACATATTTTTGTCCTTCTACTAAAAAACTGAATATAGTATAGCACTATCAAAATAAAATAGCAAACGCATAAAAAAATATTTTTTATTATAAAATAAAAAATTAGCCTACTTTCATCAGTAGGCGTTCTTTTGTTTTTTCAATATTTATCATTTGAATCTCTTTTGTACTTAATATCTTTCGTGCATGAAAATCTTTCGTATCTTAATTCGTATGTAATTTCTCTTTTGTGTTGGCTATATAATATCACAAAAAATACGAAAAAAGTTAATAATTACAAAAATTGCGAAAAAAATACAAAAATAGTGGTTTTCGTTTAATATTTTACAGTCTAAACGCTTGATTAGGTTAATAAAATGGGCTAAACGTCTTAGTTTAGCAAAACTAGAAATACAACTTAGCGTTTAGATTGACATAAAAATCTTAAAAGTATATAATACTTATATTATATAAACTTTAAGAGGGTTGTATGAAAACAGATATACAAATTGCAAACGAAACTAAACTGCAAAATATCGTAGAAATAGCAAAAAAATTAAATATTCCAGAGGATAACGTAGAACAATACGGCAAATATAAAGCCAAAATCAGCGTGGACGAAGTAAATCCTAAGGGTAAACTAATATTAGTAACGGCAATAAATCCTACGCCGTACGGCGAAGGCAAAACTACCGTGTCCATCGGACTTGCCGACGGTATGGCAAAGATAAACAAAAACGTATGCCTTGCTTTAAGAGAGCCGTCGCTTGGACCTGTGTTTGGTATTAAAGGTGGCGCAACGGGTGGTGGACACGCCCAAGTTGCACCTATGGAAGATATTAACCTTCATTTTACGGGCGACTTGCACGCAATCACTTCGGCAAACAACTTGCTTTCTGCAATAATCGATAATCATTTGCAAGCAGGTAACAGCCTAAGGCTTGATACTAGAAAAATCACTTTCAAAAGATGCGTCGACCTAAACGATAGGGCGCTAAGAAATATCGTGGTAGGTCTTGGCGGAGCAATGCAAGGCGTTCCAAGAGAAGAAGGTTTCACTATTACGGCTGCAAGCGAAGTTATGGCAGTGCTATGTTTAAGTAGTGATATAGAGGACCTAAAACGTAGACTAGGAAATATCGTAGTTGGCTACAACGTAGATAACCAGCCCGTTTATTGCAAGGACTTAAAGGCTGAAAACGCTATGGCAATTTTGCTTAAAGATGCGTTAAAACCAAATCTAGTACAAACGCTTGAAGGTACGCCTGCAATTATTCACGGTGGTCCGTTTGCAAACATTGCGCACGGTTGTAACACTATGTTAGCAACTAAAACGGCTTTAACTTATGCCGATTACGTAGTTACCGAGGCAGGTTTTGGTGCTGACCTTGGTGCGGAAAAGTTTTTTGATATAAAGTGTAGAAAAGGTGAGTTAGAGCCTAAGGCTGTCGTTCTAGTTGCAACTATTAGGTCGCTTAAATACAACGGTGGCGCAAATAAAGAAGATTTGACTAAGGAAAATTTGGAGCAACTTAGAAATGGTCTACCTAATTTGCTTGCGCATATCGACAACTTGACTACCGTATTTAATATGCCCGTTGTGGTTGCTCTTAATAAATTTATAACCGACACGGCTAGCGAGATAAAAATAGTAGAGGACGCATGCCGTGAGCATAATGCAGACGTGGTACTTTGCGAGGCTTGGGAAAAAGGTGGCGAAGGTGCAAAAGCACTAGCAGAAAAAGTGGTTGACGTTGTAGAAAACTCCAACAAAAAGCTTACTTTCGCTTACGACCAAAACGATAGCATAGTTGATAAAATTACTGCCGTTGCTACCAAAGTATACGGGGCAGGCAAAGTGATATTTAGCGATAAAGCAAAGAAAGAAATCGCAAGAATTGAGAAAAACGGGCTGGATAAATTACCTGTTTGCATTGCTAAAACGCAATATTCGTTTAGTGATAATCCAAAACTACTTTGTAGACCAAAAGACTTCGAGTTTACTATATCCGACGTGGTAGTAAAGGGTGGCGCAGAGTTTATAGTTTGCATTGCAGGAAATATGATGCTAATGCCAGGACTACCAAAAGTACCCGTTGCGTGCAATATGACTATTGATAAAAACGGTAAAATCGAAGGATTGTTTTAGAGGTAAATATGATTAGTTTATTAGCTAACGTACCACCTAAAATAAATCCCGTTGCATTTACGATAGGTAATTTGGAAGTAAGGTGGTATGCAATAATTTTAACCTGCGCAATGTTAGTTGCATTGTTTGTTTTGTACAAATTAGCAAAAGGAAAAGGCTTTACGGGCGACTTTATTTTAGAAGTTTTCTTGTGGACTATTCCTCTTGCAATCGTGGCGGCACGTCTTGGTTATTGTTTGCCTCGTGCTGAATATTGGACTAGCTGGGAAGGTTTTAGCAGAGTATTCAAAATATGGGAAGGCGGACTGACCATTTTGTCTGGTATATTTGGCGGTCTACTAGGTATATTTATTGCTTGTAAGCACAAAAAAGTGGCTTTATTCGACGTTGTGGACCTTGTTATACCTGCGCTTTTGATAGGTCAAGCAATAGGTAGATGGGGTAACTTTATGAACGAAGAACTATTCGGCGTTCAAATTACCGACCCAGCGTTTCAATGGATGCCGTTTGCCGTGTATATTCACAATCCGGGTGGCGGTTTAGAGCCGGGGTGGTATGCTGCAAGTTTCTTCTACGAAAGCGTAATGAACTTAGCAATGGGCATACTTATGTTGTTACTAGTTAAGCAAAATAAATACAAGCCTAGCGAACTAAGTTTTATTTATCTTGCCTGGTACGGATTACTAAGAGGTATACTAGAATTTATTAAAGTAGGCGCTTTCCAACTTGGCGGAAAGGTAGGTGGAGCGCAAGTATTCAGTTTCTGTATGGCTGCTGCTGGTTTTATTATGGTGATTCTAATTAGAAAAGGCGTGGTTAGATTTATGGACACCGAAAAATTAAGGTTAAAGAAAAACCTAGAATACGTGGTGAACGACGCCTACGTAGACGGTAAATTTAGCGAGGCTTTTGCTAAAAAAGAAGAGGAAGAGGAGCGGAAAGATAAGGAAAGAAAGAACCGCAATAAATAAGAAAGAGTAAATAAATAAAAAACGGCGTTATTGCCGTTTTTTATTTCACTTTTTATAGTTAGTCGCAAATAGTTTAGTAGTAAATTTACTATTTTATGGTAGTCGTTTTTTATGTTTACGCTACGTCGAGTGGTTTAGTATTGCAAAAATAAAAGGTAAATTTTCTAACAAAACGTTTTATAAAGCGTAACGTAATTCTAAAATGCTTTTAGCACATGGAATAGGTACAAAATCAGTGCAGTAACGCCTGTTATTGCAAGGAATATTCCAAGCCTTGATAGGTAAGTTTTCCACTCTTCTTTTTTTGTTTTCGTTTTGTTTTTTTCGTTTTTTTCTTGCTTGTATACTATTTCGTCGTTTTGTTCTTCTATTTCGGTATTTGCAAGTTTTTCTTCTTCTAGTGCAGCATCGCCTACAAGCTGTATAATTTTATCAAGTGATTCTTGGTCGTAATTTTCGCTGTTATTTACCGTTGACGCTGTATTTTTGATATTTTCTTTCAGTTTTTTCTCGTCGCTAAGTAATTCTTTTACCTTTTGTTCGTCAGTTTCGTTTTTAATTATTTCGGCAATTCTATTTGCGTAGTCCATACTTTCAGCAACGGCAATATACTCCGAAAAACCACTTTGCATCATTTGATTGTAGGTTTTTTTAACGTCAAATGCGACCTTGTATTTTAGCGCCGTTAGTTCGTCCGTTTGGCTAAATCCCGAAAATATTTCTTCAATTTTGGCGTATATTTTTTCGTCCATTATTCTTCCTCGCTCACGTGTCCGTTAACTTCGTCGTATAAGATTTCAGAATTTTTGCTTTTAAGAGCGTCTACAAAATCTGCAAATAACTCTGGTTTTACGTTTACCATTATTTGCGATAAAGCGTCCTTGGTTTTTGCATTTCTAGGACGGAAAATTATAAACATTTCCTTTTGATTTACGTAATTTTTTATTTGTAAAACGTCGTTATAATATATTTTTTGGTTCATAATACCAAGGCTAACTTTTAAGTAACTTTCTGTAAAAGTGTAGCCTGTGTTTATTAGTAGCAAACATATTGCAAGTAGCACGATAAACGCAAGCACTAGGCTAACTATGGAAAATGCGTCTGCGCCGTTAACCGATAGGTTGTATATCGTAAAACCAACGCACCCAGCAATTACTAGACCAAAAATAATTAATGCTATTTTTAACGAATTTTTAATAATGAATCTAAATTTCATAAGCACCTCGTTTTAATAATGTTATCACAGATTGCGCTATATGGCAATTATTAACCGTTTTTTTGGTAAATAAAGTTATTGATTTGACAATATGACCTATTTAGTTATATATTTTAATAGACGAAATATAAAGGAGCGAATAATGATTAAACTTTTAGACCAAGTAAATTACCAAAACGGCAATCTCGTAAAAGCAACTTCTACCTACGGCTATAAAAAGACGATGGCATACAAAATTTTAAGTAGCCACAACCAAGGTGAAGTTACCGAAAAGGGTAAAGTGATAAATATTAAGTTTGATGCGCTAGCTAGCCACGATATTACTTACGTTGGCATAATTCAAACGGCAAAAGCGTCGGGGCTAAAAAAATTCCCAGTGCCGTACGTGCTAACCAACTGCCACAATAGTTTGTGCGCCGTAGGTGGTACTATTAACGAGGACGACCATTTATTCGGTTTGTCTGCCGCTAAAAAGTACGGTGGTATATACGTGCCTAGTCATCAAGCAGTTATCCACACTTTTATGAGAGAGAATTTTGCAGGATGTGGCAAAATGATACTTGGTAGCGACTCGCACACAAGGTACGGAGCGCTTGGAACTATGGCAATAGGCGAAGGTGGTCCTGAACTTGTAAAACAACTGCTTTCAAAAACTTACGACGTAAAATACCCCGACGTAATTGCAGTTAAACTAACGGGAAAAGTAAGGCGTGGCGTAGGTCCTCAGGACGTAGCGCTTGCGCTTATAGGCGAAGTGTTTAAGAGTGGATTCGTAAAAAATAAAGTGCTTGAATTTATCGGCGACGGAATAAAAGACCTTAGCGTAGAATTTAGAAACGGCATTGACGTAATGACTACCGAGAGTACTTGCTTAACTTCTATTTGGGAAACGGACGACAAAGTAAAAGAATATCTAACTAAGCGTGGCAGAGAGAACGAATACTTTGAGTTAAAGCCGGAGGAGGGCGCATACTACGACGGGGCTGTGGAAATAGACTTGTCTAAGGTAGAGCCTATGATTGCTATGCCTTTCCACCCAAGCAACGTATATAAACTTGCCGACGTAATAAACAATCCGTACGAAATTTTAAGCAAGGTAGAAAAGGAAGGTAGAGTGCTACTTAAAAACGACAATTTTACCTTAACCGATAAAATCGTAGACGGCAAAATAATAGTAAACCAAGGTATTATCGCAGGTTGCGCAGGTGGAACGTACGATAATATTTACGAGGCTGGAAAAATACTAGAAGGTAAGTCCATCGGCAGTAACGTATTTACTATGTCGGTATATCCGTCTAGCACTCCCGTATATATGCAACTAGTTAAGGACGGCTCTTTTGCAAGACTTATAGAAACGGGCGCAGTAATCAAAACGGCGTTCTGTGGACCTTGCTTTGGCGCTGGCGACGTACCTAGCAACAATGGATTTAGCATAAGACATACGACTAGAAACTTTGAAAACAGAGAGGGTAGCAAGCCAAACGAAAAACAAATTGCCTCGGTTGCTCTAATGGATGCAAGAAGTATTGCTGCAACTGCTGCAAACGGTGGCGTATTAACTAGCGCACTTGATATAGAATACGACAACGAAGTACCTGATTTCACCTACGATAAAACCATATACGAAAATAGGGTATATTACGGCTACGGTAAGGCTGACGAAAACGAGGAAATAATATACGGACCAAATATTTGCGATTGGCCTGAAATGATAAATCTAACCGACAACTTGGTTATGAAAACCGTATCGGTAATTGACGACCCCGTTACTACTACAGACGAACTTATACCAAGTGGCGAAACCTCTTCGTATAGAAGCAATCCGTTGCGCCTTGCAGAGTTTGCCCTAAGTAGAAAAGACCCAAGTTACGTAAAAAGAGCAAAAGAAGTAAAGGCTGACGAGCTAGATAGAAGAAACGATAAATTACCGAAGGAATACGTGGACGCTATCAAACTAGCAGGCTTAGACCTTGAAGGAACTATTTCGTTAGGTAGCGTAATTTACGCAAATAAGCCGGGCGACGGTAGCGCAAGAGAGCAAGCGGCAAGTTGCCAAAGAGTACTTGGTGGCGTTGCAAATATTTCTAAGGAATACGCTACGAAAAGGTATCGTTCTAACCTAATTAACTGGGGTATGTTGCCGTTTATTACAAAAGAAAACGTATTTGAAGTTGGCGACGTAATCATAGTAAAAGGCGTAAGAGAAAAACTATTAGCAAACGACTTAAACTTTACGGCAAAAGTAGTAAGAGACGGCAAGGTATTTGACGTAGAATTAAAAATTGACGCTCTTACCGATACCGAAAGAGAAATTATAAGCGACGGTTGTTTGATAAACTATTATAAAACACACTAAACACAAGAAAATATAAACAAATAATTAGTTAAAAAGCGGGTTTTTTATTGAAAAAAACTCGCTTTTATGATATTATATATAATTAGAATATATTATAATCGCATATTGTTGCGATTTCATTATAAGAGGTTGAAAATTATGTTTTACAATGAAAAAATTGAAACCATGGAGCGTAGTGAAATGAGAAAATTGCAACTCGAAAGGTTGCAAAATATCGTAAAATACGCTTATGAAAGGGTAGATTTTTATCGTAAAAAATTTGATGCAATAGGATTAAAACCCGAAGATATCAAAACGCTTGACGATATACGCAAAATTCCTTTTACCGAAAAAAGCGACCTAAGAGATAATTATCCGTACGGACTAGTTGCCGTAGATATGGACGAAACCGTAAGAGTACACGCTAGTAGTGGTACTAGTGGGAAACCTACCGTAGTAGTTTACACCAAAAACGACCTTGATATGTGGTCGGAAAATATGGCAAGGATAGTTACTGCTGCTGGAATAACCAAAAAGGATATCGTGCAAATCAGTTTTGGATACGGATTGTTTACGGGTGCTTTGGGGCTTCATCAAGGACTTGAAAGAGTTGGCGCAACGGTAGTGCCTGCATCTAGTGGAAATACCGAAAGACAATGTATGCTATTAAAAGACTTAGGCGTAACGGGGCTAGTTGCAACGCCGTCGTACGCTATGTACATTGCCGAAACTTTGGAAAAATTAGGATATGACAAAAAAGATATTAAGTTAAAATACGGCTTGTTCGGTAGCGAGGCTTGTAGCCAAGAAATGCGTGAAGAACTACAAAAGAAATTAGGCGTATTTGCTACCGATAACTACGGACTAAGCGAGATAATAGGACCGGGCGTATCGGGAGAGTGCGAGTATAAGTGCGGAATGCATATTAACGAGGACCACTTCTATCCCGAAGTACTTAATACCGAAACGATGCAACCCGTTGAGGACGGCGAACTAGGCGAACTAGTTATAACTACTTTAACCAAAGAAGGTATGCCCGTGCTTAGATATAGGACGAAAGATATCACTAGCCTTGACCATACCCCTTGCAAGTGTGGTAGAACGCTAGTAAGAATGGGCAGAATAAGAGGTAGAGTGGACGATATGCTTATTATCCGTGGCGTAAACGTATTCCCAAGCCAAATAGAAGGCGTGCTAATGGAAATGCCCGAGGTTGGTAACGGCTACGAAATAGTGGTGTACAGGGAAGGTTGCACGGATAAACTAGAAGTAAGAGTAGAGGTTGCCGACGAGAACCTAATTACCGATTACCACAAACTAGAAGTGTTGCAAGATAAGATTAAAAAGAATTTAAGAGTCGTGTTGCAAATTGATGCCATAGTAAAATTAGTAGAGCCACAATCCTTAAAAAGATTTGAAGGCAAGGCAAAAAGAGTAACCGATTTGAGAAATATATATTAAGAGGTACGTAATGAAAAAACTATTACTAGGAAATGAGGCAATAGCAAGAGGTGCTTACGAGGCTGGCGTAACGGTAGCAAGCGCATACCCTGGTACTCCAAGCACGGAAATTAGCGAAAATTTAGTACAATATAAAGAGGTTTATTGCGAATGGGCACCAAACGAAAAAGTGGCTATGGAAGTAGCCGTAGGTGCATCTATTGCAGGGGCTAGAAGTTTGGCTTGTATGAAACACGTAGGCGTAAACGTAGCGGCTGACCCACTATTTACTTTTAGTTACACGGGTGTAAACGGTGGTATGGTGCTAGTGGTTGCCGACGACCCGGGTATGCATTCGTCGCAAAATGAACAAGATAGTAGGTTTTACGCTCGCTCTGCGCATATACCAATGCTAGAACCAAGCGACAGCCAAGAGTGTAAGGAGTACGTTAAGATTGCATACGAACTAAGCGAAAAGTACGATACGCCCGTTATGTTGCGTACTACTACTAGGGTTGCGCACTCTCAATCTTTCGTTACCTTAGAAGATAGGAAAGAAGTAGAATTAAAAGACTACGTAAAAGATATAACCAAGTACGCTATGATGCCTGCAAGTGCAATAGGTAGGCACAAGGTAGTTGAAGCAAGGGAAAATTTGTTAAAAGAAGATTGTAACGACTTTAACGTAAACGTAGAAGAGATTAACGATACTTCGTTAGGTATAGTATGTAGTGGCGTAGAATATCAATACGTAAAAGAAGCAATGCCAAACGCATCGGTATTTAAGCTTGGTATGGTATATCCTATTCCACTAAAAAGGATTAAGGAGTTTAGTGAAAAAGTAGATAGATTAGTCGTAGTTGAAAGTTTAGAGCCGTTTTTTGAAAATCAATTAAAGGCAAACGGTATAAAGTGCGAAGGCAAAAATTTATTCTCACTTCAAGGCGAACTAAACGTAGCGATTATCAAAAAGGCTTTTCTTGGCATAGATACCGAGAAGAAGGTGGAAAACCTACCTAATCGTCCTCCTGTAATGTGTGCAGGCTGTCCACATAGGGGCGTATATTACGTTCTAAACAAACTAAAAAAGACGGTATGCGCAGATATTGGTTGCTACACGTTGGGCGCACAACCACCGCTATCGGCTGTTGATACCGTAGTATGTATGGGTGCAAGCCTAGGCGTTGGACAAGGCTTTGAACACGCTAGGGGCAAAGAGTACGCCAAAAACGTGGTATCGGTAATAGGCGATTCAACGTTCGTACATAGTGGAATTACTGGATTAATAAACGCCGTATACAACAAGACGAATACGACCTTGATTATCCTAGACAACTCGACTACGGGTATGACGGGACATCAAGACCACCCGGCAACGGGTATAACCTTAAAGGGCGAAACGACTAAGAAGTTACTACTAGACGACCTAGTAAAAAGTTGTGGCGTAGACGACTTATATATAGTGGACGCATACGATATGAAAGCCGTTGAGGACGCTATTAAATCGGCATGTAACTATGAAGGCGTATCGGTAATAATTGCTCAAAGACCTTGCGTATTAAAAATCAAAATGGCACTGCCTGCCTACAAAATAGATAACTGCAAGAACTGTGGTATGTGTATGAGAATAGGTTGTCCTGCAATATCAAAAGAGGGCAATAAGGCAGTAATCAATCCGGTACAATGCGTAGGTTGTGGCCTTTGCGTACAAATGTGCAAATTCGGTTGCATTAAACAGGAGGAAAAGTAATATGAATATACTAATCGTAGGAGTCGGCGGACAAGGAACGCTTTTAGCAAGCCGTGTTCTTGGCGGACTTGCCGATATTAAGGGTTTGGATTGCAAACTAAGTGAAGTTCACGGTATGAGTCAAAGGGGTGGTAGCGTAGTAACGCACGTTAAACTTGCAGAAAAGGTATATTCGCCTATTATTGCAGAGGGTGATGCAGATATTATTTTGTCGTTTGAAGAGCTTGAAGCAATTAGATGGCAACACTTCTTGAAAAAGGACGGCGTAATAGTATGCAATAGCCAACAAATTGCTCCTATGCCTGTAATCATAGGTAAAATGCAATATCCTGACGGAATAATTGACAAAATGATAGAAAGCGGTAAAAACGTAGTTACGGTAGACGCACTTAAAATTGCAGAGGAAGTAGGAAATCCCAAGACGGCTAACGTTGTTATGCTTGGCGTTTTGGGTAAAAGATTAAATATTGATTTTGAAGATATGAAAAAAGCATTGCTTTTAACCGTAAAGCCAAAGTTTGCCGATATAAACGTAGTAGCGTTAGAAAGGGGATATAACTATTAAACTCTATAAGATGGGATAAGATTATTTTATGAAATATTACAACGAAGAAATTGAAACTATGAATCGAGAGCAACTTAAAGAGTTGCAAAGCAAAAGATTAGTAGACCTAGTGAAAAGAGTGTACGAAAACGTACCTTATTATAGGGCGAAAATGGACGCAATCGGGCTTAAACCCGAGGATATTAAGTCGATAGACGACATAACGAAGTTGCCGTTTACCGAAAAGCACGACCTTAGGGCTAATTATCCGTTCGGGCTATTTGCAACCGATAAGAAGAATATCATAAGGATACACGCAAGTAGTGGTACGACGGGTAAATTAACGGTAGTTGGCTATACTCAGCGAGACCTTGACGACTGGTCGGAGTGTGTGGCAAGGTCGCTAGTAATGGCAGGTATTGATAATAACGATATCCTACATAATTCATATGGTTACGGACTATTTACGGGTGGCTTAGGCTTGCATTACGGCGCTGAAAAACTTGGGGTAGCAGTAGTGCCTTGCTCGACCGGTAACACCCAACGTCAACTTATGTTAATGAAGGATTTTGGAGCAACTGCAATGTGCTGTACTCCGTCTTACGCAACCTATCTAGCAGAGGAAATTCCAAAACTTGGTTATGATATCAACGATTTTTCGCTAAAAGTAGCAATTCTTGGTGCTGAACCTTGGACTGAGGAGATGAGAGATAGGATTGAAAAAGATTTGCACGTAAAGGCGTTTAACATCTACGGACTAAGCGAAATAAGTGGACCAGGCGTTGCTATGGAGTGTGAAGAAAGGGCTGGTTCTCACGTATTTGAGGACTTGTTCTATCCTGAAATTGTAGACACCGTTACGCTAGAACCTGTAAAGGACGGCGAGAAGGGTGAACTAGTATTCACAACGCTAAACAAGGAAGGCATACCTCTAATAAGATATAGGACGAGGGATATTACTTCGATAACGCACGAAAAATGCAAGTGTGGTAGAGAGTTTGCTAGAATATCAAGGCTTGAAGGTAGGTCTGACGATATGCTTATTATTCGTGGCGTAAACGTGTTCCCTAGCCAAATTGAAACGGTGCTACTAAAACTAGGCGAATATATTGCTCCGCAATACCAAGTAATAGTAGATAGGGTAGGTTCGCTAGACGTTATGGAAATACAAGTTGAACTAAAAGAAGAAATGTTCTCAGACGAGGTAAAGAAGATAGAAACGATACAAAAACAACTTGCTCAAGATATGCAATCTAGCATAGGTATCTCGGCAAAAATTACCTTGGTATCGCCGTCGTCGTTACCTAGAACGGAAGGAAAAGCAAAACGTGTAATAGATTTAAGAAAAAAGGAGGGAATATTATGTTAGTAAATCAATTAGCCGTATTTTTGGAAAATAAAAAGGGTAGATTATGTAGCCTTACTGCAATTCTTGCAGAAAACAAAATTGACCTAATTGCTATGAGTATTGCCGATACAAAGGAATACGGCATAGTAAGACTTATTACTAGCGACAACAAAAAGGCTATGGCTTGCCTAAAAGATGCTGGATTTGTCGTAACGAACAACGATATGATTGGCATTGAAGTCGAGGATAAGCCGGGTGGACTTGCAGACGTACTAAAAGAAGTGGAAAAATGCAATATCGACATCGAATATTTGTATTCTTTTGCAAGAACAAAGCAAGGCAAAGCAATAATATTATTCAAGGCTGATAAGCCGGACGAAACCATTGAAATATTAAAAAAGAGTGCAAACGTTAAACTAATATCTTCTATGGTAGACTAATATAAGTGCTGTATTTTAAGGACGCTATTGCGTCCTTTTTTATTGCGATTTTTTTGTAAAATTAGTCTAATTGCGGTTAAATTATCGTGTTACAAAACAATAATTATTGTAACGATAATTATAAAATTTTTAATTGTTATAAAGGTTTACAAAATCAGCCGATTTGCATATATTATTGCGAGGTGATAATATAGAAAATTTAGTTAAAGTAGTAGACGTTAGTAAAATAATTAATAACCTAGTACAAATAAAATACCATTGTAAAGCAAAGGTAATAATGGTTGCAAAAGCAAACTTTTACGGGCTTGGTAATTTAGCACGTTTCGTAGATGATTTTGTGGACGGATACGCTGTGGCTACTGCAAACGAAGGTGGTTGTTTAAGGAAGTATACGGATAAAAAAATTATTGTTTTTAACGCAAGAAAAGAAGATATACCTTGCATTGTAGATAGCGGTTTAGAAACGAATTTTTACAAAGCAGACTATTTGGAAGAATTGAATAAAATAGCAAAATATAAGAATAAAATTATTAACGTGCATATTCCTATCGATACGGGTATGAATAGGCTTGGGGTTAAAAGCGAAAAAGAGTTTTTGCTTGTTAAAAATCTTGTAAAAAATTTGCCTAGGATAAAACTGTCGGGGGTATATACGCATTTATATAGTACGGATAGTACGCATATTAAGTGCCAATTAGATATTTTTGATAGTTTTTGTAGTAAATATCAGTGTGATAATAACGTATTTTTGCACGCTATATCCTCACAAGAAATTGGCGTTGTAACTACGAATAAGTACTACGACTACGTTAGGATAGGGCTTGGTTGCTACGCTAAAACGATAGAAAATACGTATGACGTAATAAAGATATATGGCAATATATTAGAAATTAAAGACGTAAATAAAGGCGAAAACGTAGGGTATGATAACGGCTACGTTGCAAAAAAAGATGCTACTATTGCCGTAGTTACGGGTGGGTATTACGACGGCGTAAATAGAAAATTTAAGGGGCGATATGCCGTGGTGAATAGTAGTAAAGTGAAAATAGTTGCTAGACCGTGTATGGACGTATTTTTCGTGGACGTATCGGGGGTAAAAGCCGAAATAGGCGATAGAGTGTATTTAATTGATAGCGACTTAGGGCTTAGCCTTGAAAAAGTTGCAAGTAACCTTAAAATGTCAATGCACGAACTATTAGTAGGTTTTAACGGTAGAACAAAGGTAAAATACGAAAATATTAGCGATTTATCGTAAAAATAAGAGCGAATATAAATAAATATGATATAATAAATATATGGATAAAATTACTATAAGAAAAGAAATGAAAGAAAAAATTAAAGCATTGTCGGAATTTGAAATTAACGAAAAATCCGACAAAATCGTTGAGCATATTATAAATAGCGAAGTATTCAAAAACGCTGAAAGCGTAATGCTGTTTTGCTCGTTTGGGTTCGAGCCTAAAATGGACAAGCTTATAGAAGAATGTTATCGTGAAGGTAAAAAAATATTTTTGCCAACGATAGTTTTCGACGAAATATATCCCGTTCAAACTACCGAAAGAACGAAATTTTATATAGGTAAATTCGATATAAGCGAGCCGTTTGGCAATATTTATTTTGGCGATATAGACCTAACTATTATGCCGTTTACCGCCTATGACAATAGCCTAAATAGAGTGGGTAAAGGCGGTGGATTTTACGACAAGTTTTTGAGCAATAGAGATACTTTCAAGCTTGGCGTTGGCTACAAGTTTATGCAAGTAGACGAAGTAGAAACAAACGAGTTTGACGTAAAATTGGATGCAGTTGCTACCGAAGAGGGCGTTGTATATGCGGATAATTAGTGGAAATTACCGTGGCAGAAAATTAGATACTATCGAAGGGGACGACACAAGACCTACGACGGACAGGGTAAAAGAAAGTATATTTAACCTAATTCAATTCGACGTAGCTGGCGCCGTCGTACTAGACCTATTTGCAGGAAGTGGTGCACTTGGTATAGAGGCGCTATCAAGGGGAGCAAAATTCGTTGCGTTAAACGACTACAATAAAAAGGCGATTAGCGTAATACAAAAAAATATAAGTGGTATAAAAGGCGACTACGAAGTAAAAAATTTACCGTATAGAGAATTTTTGGATAGAAATACGAATACGTTTTCGCTTATTTTTTTAGACCCACCTTATAAAATGGAAATTGAAAACGAATTGCTTACGTATTTTTTAAGTGGTACGTTAGATAGTGGCGGGATAGTCGTATACGAGAGCGATAGACCGCTGAGCGACGTTAATGGATACGAAAAAATAAAAGAAAAAAAGTACGGCATTACGTACGTAACCGTGTTTAGGAGAATTTTATGAAAATAGCAGTGGTAACAGGTAGTTTCGACCCGATATCAATAGGGCATTTAGATATAATTCAAAGGGCAAGCAAGATGTTTGACAAATTGTACGTCGTTGCCTTTATAAACGAGAAAAAGGAGTACTTTTTCAGCGAAGACGAGCGCCTAGATATGATGAAACTTGCCGTTAAAGATATGGACAACGTAAGCGCCGATTTTTCGTCGGGATTTGCGTGCGACTATTGTTTGAAAGTTGGGGCTCAATGTATGGTAAGGGGCATTAGAGACGTGAAAGATTATTTGTACGAAGTGGACCTTGCCAAGCAAAACCTTGATTTTAAGGGTATTGATACATTGTTTTTGCTAGCAAACAATACGGTTAATTCGAAGGAAATAAGAGAAAAATTAGTAAATGGCGAAAGCGTAAAAGGGCTTGTGCCAACTGAGGTATACGAATATATAGAAAAACTGAAAATAAAGAAAAACGAAAAAGAGGAAAAGTAAATGAACGAAATAGAAATGTTGTTAAACGAACTTGAAAAATTGATTTTAGATGGTAAAAGGAAAACTTTTTCCGACGAAATATCTATAAATAGACAGCACGCATTAGCCGTACTACACGACCTAAAAAACGCAGTGCCAGATAGACTAAAAGAGGCTGACTATATTATAAAAAATCGTGACCAAATCATTAGCGACGCAGAAGAAAAGGCAAGAAACGTACTTGATAACGCAAGCAAAAGAGCAAACGCAATGATAGACGAAAGCGAAATATTACGCACTGCCGAAAAAGAGGCAAAAGCAATGATAAACGACACGAGAAGGTATCTAGACAAACTAGAAATAGAAACTAGACGTAGTTTGCAAGAAACCATAGGCGAGTGCGAAAATACGCTTGGCGATACTCTTAACCTACTTAGAAATTGTAGGGAGGACCTAAAAGGTTCGCTACTTAAAAACGACGACGGCATAAGGTAATATATGGAAAGAATTGAAACGGTTAGCGTAGAAAACCTAACTAAAACTTTCACACTTAGCAAAAAACAGATGAAATTAGACAAGGTTTCGTCGAATAAAAAGATTGCAGTAAAAAACGTTAGTTTCAAAGCCTATGCTGGTGAAATATTTGGAATACTAGGACCTAACGGGGCAGGCAAAACGACTACGCTTAGGTGTATTAGTACGCTAATTAAACCAGACAGTGGAAACATAAAGGTTGCAGGCTACGACATTAAGGACGAATTTAACGTTAAAAGGTCGATAGGTTTTCTAACTAACGAATTAAAATTAGAAAGCCAAATGACGCCACGCTACGCATTTGATTATTTTGCTAAATTTTACGATATAGACCAAGCGGAAATAGATAAGCGCAGGGGCTTTTTGTTTGAAAAATTTGGTATAGAGCGTTTTAGCGAAGTAAAATACGGCGATTTGTCAACGGGTATGAAACAGAAAACGTCGATAGCCGTTTCACTTGCGCACAACCCCGATATCATAGTTTTCGACGAGCCAACCAACGGGCTGGACATAATAACGGCAAGGCAAGTAACCGACTATTTAAGGGAACTGAAAGACGAAGGCAAAACCGTGATAGTTAGTACGCACATTATGAGCCTTGTGGAAAAATTGTGCGATAGGGCGCTAATTATTATCGACGGTGAAAGCGTTGTAGAGGACACTATTGAAAATATTATGTCGATAGATAAAACTAAGGATTTAGAGGAAATTTTCTTCAAAATTTTTACCGAAAGGCAGGGCTTAAAGTATGAATAAAATATTCAATTTGGTAAAAAAAGAGCTAGACAAAATTTTCAAAAATCCTAGGGCAATTTTATCTACGTTTATATTGCCAGGGCTACTTATTTTCATTATCTATACGGTAATGGGCAACGTAATGGCAACACAGCAGGACGATTTATCTAAGCAAAACTACAAAATAGCAGTTGTAAATCCGTCCGAAAAGTTTGCTGATGCGTTTACTAGCTACAATGCAATGCTTGAACAGGCAGGCAAAAAACTTAATTTTGAGTTTGTCAACGTGGATAGTGCGCTAAAAGATATGTCTGGAATAATAAACTTTGACGACAAAACGTCAACGAGCGAAGAAAAAGCGCTAAGAAACAAGATAATTAGTTCGATTGAAAAGGAAGAGTATAATGCTTGGATATGCTTCAACTCTGACTTTGACGAAAAAATAAATGCGCAAAACGTGAACGACAAGGCTGTCGTTGGCGTATTTGGTAAGGTGTCGTTAAATAAATCGCAGTTTGCAACGACGAATATAAATAGCGTAATAGAAACTATGCAACCTAAACTAATTTTAAGAGCGCCGATAGATTTTAGCACCGAAAAAGATATATCTAAAACGTTACTTGCAAGTTTTATACCTATGATGCTTATGATTTTCGTGTTTGCAGGTGGTATGTCCGTTGGGGCGGATACGATAGCGGGAGAAAAGGAAAGGGGCACTATATCCACGTTGCTTATGACTCCTATCAAGCGTAGCCACATAATCTACGGTAAAATTATCTCGCTTGCCGTAATTACGATACTTTCGGCAATAGGTCCGTTCGTTGCGGTTATTTTATCTATCCCGCAACTGATGAAAAGTAGTGGAGTAAGTTTATCGATAGGCGCAGGGCTTAGCGTGGGTATGGTATTTAATATACTAGGGCTAGTCCTTATGACTACACTATTAGCAACTAGCGTATTTTTGGTGATGTCCACCGTTGCAAAAAGCGTAAAGGAATCATCTATGTTTGCTTCGCCTATATATATTTTAGTGGTAGTGCTTGCAGTACTTGCAACGAACGTAAAGGCAACGGGAATAGGTTTGTACTTCGTGCCGTTTATGAATATAGCGCTCGCGCTTAACGGAGCAATTACCGAAACTTTGACGGTTGGGGCAACTATGGCAACGATTTTTTCTACGCTAGGTTACTGCATTATACTAATAGTAATTGCGGTAAAATTATTTAATAGTGAACGAATATTGTATTCAAGATAATGTATAAATATTCGTTATATATTGAAAATTAAACACAATACAAAACATATTACGGGGGCTATTATTGCTCCCGTTATTTTAACTAAAAGTAGGTATTTTAGTTTTACGTTACACACCATCGTAAACGACAAAGATTGAAGAAAAATACTAGCGCCACCAAAATACAAAATGCTAGAAGCAAAAGCAAGCGTTAGTTTTAGGCTTGCACCTGTAATAGATAGAAGTTGCAAGCCTCTTGTTATTTCAAATAGAGAGATAATAAAGGGCGTAGCAATAGTTTTTGGTACGCTAATTAAGGTAAATACGCTTGATACGATTTTTGCTAAAAAATCTATTACGCCGTAGCTTAAAAGTACTTCGATAATAAAATTAAAAAGGCAAATAAAGCCAAAAACGACAAGGCAAGCGGACAGAGTATTTGTCATAACGCCAAGCAACGTTAGGCTAGTATTTTCGCTAGTTTTTACGTAAACTGCATCATTATTTTTTATCTTTATTTTAGACCAAAACTTGCCGTTAATAACGGCTGTTAAATATTGAGTTACTAATAATATTATCCCTAAACTGATACTATTTAGCATAGTTCCACCAACGGTAACTACTATAAATAACGGATTAGAGATAGAGTTTAGTGCATACGTAACTAGTAAGTTTTTTGTGGGCATAACGCCTTGTAAATTTGCGTTTGCTATTGCTTTTGCACTCATTGGATACCCAGACGTTAGTCCTACGAAAACGGGGTAGCAACAGTTTTTGCTAAGTCCAAAAAATTTGTTTAGTGGTTTATATAAAATTTTTGTAATTAAGCCGTCTACCTTGAAAAATTTTAGTAAATTTACTATAAAGCAAAAGGTAAAAAGCGACGGGAAAACGCAGTAAAAAAATAGGTTTGCTCCGTCAGTTACGTACGTTTGCGTAAGGGTGGGATTTGTAAAAAACGAAGATAGAAAAAATGCCGAAAAAAACAGCACCATTAATTGTAACATAGTAAAATATACGCCGTTTTAATACTGATTATTCTATTATTAACATATTTCTTCTTTTATTATTACTATTGCTTAGTCCGTATAAAACGTTTGCTTTTTCGTCAACGTCAAACGCTAGTTTTTCTTCGTTGTTTAGCAGTTTAGTATCGGCATATTTTGTAATTACTTTTGTATAATTATTCAAATAGCCAAGTACGGATAATTTATCTTTTTTAATGGCAAGTACGCTGAAATATCCAACGTCTTTTACCTTTTCTAAGGTAGATTTAGTTACGTTTAGCATGGTGTTTAGTAGTGCCCTATCCAGCCTAGAATTAGAGTAGCGTTTGGTTTGTAGTTTACTATAAAAATCGTCATAGTCGTTTGCTAGGTTAAGTGCCGATATTATTCTGTTTTCCAAGCCTTCGTTAATACCGCAAATACTGCGTAGTTCTTCCTTGGTTTTTGAAAGTAGCGCACCTAAAATCATATCGTTTAATTTATCGTTTGGCGTAGCAAGTGCGAATTTTTCGTACGAATATTCAGGCATATACGATTTTGCATCTTCTTTATTTTGCAAATTTCTTATTGCGCTTGCTGATAAAAACCCGTTTACTGCCGTGTTCTCGTTAAAGTTGTTTACTCGCTTTATCGTGTGCAAACTAATATTTGGATATTTTATAGCGTTTTTTACGTATTCTATCGCAAGTATGTCGTTAGAGCCGACGGCTTCTAGCGAATTTAATGCATTTACGCTAGCAGTTTGATATCCTAAGCCTTTTGATAGGTTTTCTTTTACGACGTCGTCGTACTCTTTGGTAGTGGTATAATTTGCAAGTTTAGTTAGTTTGTTCACATCGCCAAGTTCACTGCCAAAAGATAAAGTTACGTTAGGCAAATTTTTTATTACGTTTATTGCACCACGGCTAAAATATTCTGCACTGTTTATTGCAAAAACGGTAGGTAGTTCCACAACTATATCAACGCCTTGCTTTACGGCAACTACGCTACGCAAATATTTGTCAAGAACGGCGCTTTTTCCCCGCTGGGTGAAATTACCGCTCATTACGGCTATCGTAACGTCGGGGTTAGTTTCCTCTTTGGCTTTATTTAGTTGGTACAAATGTCCGTTGTGAAACGGGTTGTACTCGGCAATTATCGCAGTAATTTTCATAATATTTGCTTTTTTACTTAAGTTTATTTGATTTTAATATTTATTAGTAGTATAATTATATAGCATTTTCCAACAAAAATAAAGTAAAAAGACGTTTTGAGGAGTTAAAATGAATTCATTTTTAGAAAATTTGTACAAAAGAGCAATTGATGCAAACAAAAGGGTAGTTTTGGCTGAGGGCTTTGACAAAAGAGTAGTTAAGGCTGCTGAAATGGTTACGAAACTTGGCCTTGCAAAAATTAGTTTGCTTGGTAATCCCGACGAGATTAAAGCAAATAATCCCGACGTTGATTTAGAAGGTGTAGATATTATCGACTTTGCAAAAAGCGAGAAAATCCAAGAGTACGCTAACGTTCTTTACGAAATCCGTAAATATAAGGGTATGACGGAAGAACAAGCAAAATATATGGTTTCGTCTAGTCCGCTTTACTACGGCGCAGTTATGGTAAAGGTTGGCGATGCTGACGGTATGGTAGCCGGCGCTGTGTTCTCGTCAGGGGACGTATTAAGGTCGGCATTACAAGTAATTAAAAGTGCACCTGGTATTAAAACCGTGTCTAGTTGCTTTATTATGAAGTTGGACGATTCGTTCAAATACAAAAAAGAGGACGTTATGGTATTTGCAGATTGCGCAGTCGTGCCTATGCCGGATGCCGAACAATTATCTGATATCGCAATAGCCGCTAGTGAATCGGCAAAAAATATTGCAGGTATCGACCCAAGAATTGCTATGCTAAGTTTTTCAACTAGGGGTAGCGCAAAACACGAAGTAGTAGAAAAAGTACAACAAGCAACTCAAAAGGTAAGAGAAAAAGCACCTTATCTAGTAGTTGACGGCGATTTGCAACTTGACGCTGCTATCGTTGAAAGCGTTGCTAAGCAAAAAGCAGGTGATAGCAAAGTGGCAGGTAGGGCAAACGTACTTGTATTCCCTAATTTAGAGGCAGGAAATATCGGCTACAAAATTGCGCAAAGGTTTGGTAACTGTGAGGCGTACGGACCTATTATGCAAGGTTTGGACAAGCCTATCAACGACCTAAGCAGAGGTTGTATAGCAGAGGACGTAGTATCGGTTATTGCAATTACTGCGCTTCAAGCAAATAAATAAGGAGAAAATTATGAAAATATTGGTTATAAACGCAGGAAGTTCTAGTTTGAAATATCAACTAATCGATATGGAAAACGAAAACGTTATTGCAAAAGGTATTTGTGAAAAAATAGGAATAGAAGATTCTAAAATTACTCAAAAGAGCGATAAAGGCGAGATTTCGTACAAGAAGTATATGCCTAACCACAAGGTTGCTATGGAACTTGTACTAAACGCTTTAACCGACGAAAACAAGGGTGTTATTAGTAGCGTTGACGAAATAGATGCAGTAGGACATAGAGTGCTTCACGCAAAAGACGACTTTGATAGGTCGGTACTTGCTAACGAAGAAACACTAGCTATTTGCGACAAAAATACCGAATTTGGTCCGCTACATATGGCTGCTAATATCGGTTGCGTTAGGTCTTGTATGGAGATTATGCCAGGTAAGCCTATGGGACTTGTTTTCGACACTCAATTTCACAGCACTATGCCTGCTAAGGCTTTTATGTACGGAATTAAATACGAGGACTACGAAAAATACGGCGTAAGAAAATACGGCTTCCACGGTACTAGCCACAAATTCGTAAGTAGTGTTGCAAACGAGTTTTTGGGTAAAGAGCACTCCAAAGTAGTTACTTGCCACCTTGGTAACGGCTCGTCGATTTCGGCTGTCGTAGACGGTAAATGCGTAGATACCACGATGGGATTTACCCCGCTTGAAGGTATGATAATGGGTACTAGATGTGGCAATATTGATGCTGCCGCCGTAGAATTTTTGGGTAAGAAACTAGGCAAAAATAGCACTGAAATGGTAACCTACCTTAACAAGGAGTGCGGACTACAAGGCGTTGGCGGTGTAGTTGGTGGCGATTGCAGAGATTTGCACAAGAAGATGGACGAAGGCGACAAACACGCAGTACTTGCTTTTGATATGCTATGCTATCACATTAAAAAACATATTGGTAGTTTTGCTGCTGCTATGGGTGGTCTTGATATGGTAGTATTTACCGGTGGAATAGGCGAGCACGACGAAGATATTAGAAGATTATCGGTTGAAGGGCTTGAATTTATGGGTGTAGAACTAGACGATAATAAGAACAACGGAAAACTAGATAAAGACGTAAACGTTATATCAAAAGACGGCTCTAAGGTGGTAGTAGCAGTTATTCCTACCAACGAAGAGTTAGTAATAGCAAGAGAAACTGCAAATTTAATAAAGTAATTACTTGAAAATATGAAAATTGTTTGACAAATAATGCAATTTTTTATATAATCAAAAAAGATTAACGAGGTATATATGGTAATTGATTTCCGTAACGCTGTCGAAATGGAGATTTATCCTATAAGTTCAGAGGTGGAACTTCCCGCCGATATCTTAGACGGATACTACGAGGCAGAACTAAATGGTGTACCTCATCTAGACGGATGGTACGTTTTAGCAGACGATAAACTCACCGTAAACGTTACACTTTACGTGGATATCACCTTTAAGTGCGACCGTTGTCTAGAACCCGTAAAGCGTCATTTCGAGGTAAAAGTCGCCGAAGTTTACGTAAGTAAAGCTAACGCAACGGGTGATTGCGAGTTCGTCTACGACAAAAACGTTATTGATATTAGCGATTTGTTAAGAGAAAGACTTCTTTTAGAATTGCCTATGTCGGTTTTGTGTGATGAGGATTGCAAAGGTTTGTGTCCAAAATGTGGTACAAACTTAAATAAAGGTAAGTGTGATTGTATGTTCGAGGAGGAAGAACCTGAATTGGACGATAATAATCCGTTTGCCAAACTTAAAGACTTTAATATGAATTCAGGAGGTGCGAACAATGGCAGTACCAAAGGGTAAAACTTCAAGAGCAAGAAAAAACAGCAGAGCGGCTAACTGGAAACTAACTACGGCTAATTTGTCTGAGTGTCCACAATGTCACGAATTAAAACAAAGTCATAAAGTATGTCCTAAGTGCGGATACTATGATGGCAAACTTGTTGTTGACAAGACTGAAAAAGAAATTAAAGACTAATTTTTTAGCGCTTTACCAGAGGTAAGATGACCTTACCTCTTTTTTTTGTATAGTAAAATAGGTGAATTTATGAAAATTGTAATAGATGCTTTTGGTGGCGATAATGCCCCTATTGAGATAGTAAAAGGCGGACTATTAGCGCTTGAACAAGACGAAAAACTAGAACTTATTTTCGTTGGAAAGAAGGAAGAAATAGAAAAAATCGTAGAAGGAAAATTTGCTGATAGAATAGAGATAGTTGACGCAAGAGAAATAATTACTATGGACGACGTGCCAACTACTGCAATTAGGCAAAAAAAGGATAGTTCGCTTGTAAAGGCTTTTGGCGAACTTACTTCTCGTGAGGACGTCGGTGCAATAGTTTCGGCAGGTAGCACGGGTGCAGTTTTAACGGGTGCTGTACTAAAAGTTGGTAGAATACCTAAAATATCTCGTCCTGCGCTTGCTCCCGTACTTCCAAAACTTAAAAACGGTGGTGGAGTGGTGCTTGTGGATTGTGGTGCAAACGCCGAGTGCAAGCCACTTAACCTATGCCATTTTGCACTTATGGGCAAATGCTACGCAGAAACGTTTTTAGGGGTGAAAAATCCTAGAATTGCCTTGCTTAATATCGGTAGCGAAAGCCATAAGGGTGGTACTCTTCAACAAGAAACCTACAAAATGCTTGAAAAAATGGATATCAATTTCGTAGGTAACGTGGAGGGTAGAGATATGCTTGAAGATACTTGCGACGTAATCGTAAGCGACGGATACAGCGGAAATATCGCCCTTAAAACTTGCGAAGGAACGGCAATGGGCTTGCTAGGTGAAATAAAAGGACAAATTAAGGCTGGCGGACTAAAAGCGAAACTTGGAGCACTTTTATTAAAAGATACGTTTGGAAATATCAAAAAGAAGATGGACTACAACGAAATAGGTGGCGCAGCGTTTTTAGGCGTTAAAAAGGTGGTTATAAAAGCGCACGGTTCGTCAAAGGCAAAAAGCATTTTAGCAGCTATTAACCAAGCAAAAACTATGATAAATCAAAATATGGTAGAAAAAATTAAAGAGGGGCTTGAAAAAGAGAATTTTTCAGTTAGCGAATAATGTTTGATATAGCAATAATTGAGAATAAAATAGGCTATACTTTTAAGGATAAATCACTTGTAACGACGGCGTTTACACACGTTAGTTTTTCCGTTTACTCCTACGAAAAGTTGGAGTTTTTGGGCGATAGCGTATTGTCGCTTGTGGTTAGTGAGTATTTGTATGAAAAATATCCTAATTTCGACCAAGGTGAACTAACTAAAGCACGAGCACAAGTAGTGGATAAGCCACCTCTTAAACAAGTGATTTTGTCGCTGGGCATTGAAAAATACATTATGCTTGGCGCAGGTGAAAAACAAAATCATCTTGAAAAAAGCGATAAATTATGCGGAGATTTGTTTGAGGCGTTGCTTGGCGCAATATACCTTGACGGCGGTTACGCTAATGCTAAAAAATTCGTTTTGTCGGGATTGGAAAAGACAATAAATGAGGTTGTAAAAAATAAAGACGACTTAACGGATTTTAAGTCGAAATTATTTGAATTATGCCAAAAAAAGCGTATTGAAAAACATTTTTTGTACGAAAAAACGGGTGAGGACCACAACCCTATTTTTACTGCTATTTTGTACCTTGACGGCAAAGAGGTAAGTAGGGCTAAGGGAACGAGCAAAAAGAAAGCAGAGCAAACGGCTTGCCAAATAGCCTTAAAAACCTTAGACTAGCGTTAAAATTTGTTGTGCAATATATTATTTTCTATGTTATAATATTATGGTGTGGAAATTCCATACGGTAATATTATAACTTTTTTTATTTCTTGCGAGGTAAACTTTGAATTTCGAAAAGATAGAATTACAAGGCTTTAAGTCCTTTGCCGACAAAACCGAGATTCCTTTTGCGGACGGAATAACGGGTATAGTTGGTCCTAACGGTTGCGGAAAAAGTAACGTAGCCGACGCTATAATGTGGGTTCTTGGTGAACAAAGACCTACGGCTCTTCGTGGTAAGCAAATGAGCGACGTATTGTTCGCCGGTACTGATACTAGAAAAGCGACTTCTTATTGCGAAGTTTCGCTTCATTTTGACAACTCCAAAAAGATATTCCCCGTAGATTTTGAAAAACTAGAAATCACTAGAAAATTGTACAGGTCGGGCGATAGCGAGTATCTTATTAACCGCAATAAATGTAGGTTAAAAGACGTTATTGATATTTTGCACGATACGGGTATCGGTAGGGACGGATATTCTATTATCGGTCAAGGTAAAGTAGAAAAAATACTTAGCGCAAAGCCAGAGGAAAGAAGAACGATATTCGAAGAGGCGGCAGGTATTGCAAAGTTTAGAGCGCAAAAAACCGAAACCGAAAGAAAACTGCAAAAAACTAACGAAAATATGAATCGTATAAACGATATTTTGCACGAAAAGGAAAATAGGTTAGGTCCGTTAAAACGCCAATCCGAGCAAGCAATTAAACAACGTGAAATAAAAGAAGAGTTAAAAAGCGAAGAGGTAAATTCGTATATTTACCAATTTGAAAACAACAGTAAATTCAAAGAGAAAATAAACGCCGAGTTGTACAAAATTACGATGGCGTTATTCGATGCTGAAACCAAGCAAAACGAAGTGGTTGCTTCCTATGAACAAACGCAAGAAAGAGCAAACAACCTTGATAAAGAACTAATAGACCTAAGGGAAGAAAGGACTAAACTTTTGGTAGAGTTTGAAAGGGCGACGGGTAATACGACGCTTTATACTGAAAGGCTGGAAAACTACAACAAAACGGTAGTTGCTTTAACCGAAGAAATAGAAGCATTTAATAACGAACTAAGCCAAAAGGCAGATATAATTGCTACTTCCGTTGAAGAAAGAGAAAGTATCATCGGTCGTGTTAGCGAAATTGAAAGAGAGTACAACGCTAAGAACGAGGAATATCAAGCGTTGGTTAGGGAACTAAACGAGGAAGAAACCGCCCTTGAAATATCTAACAAAACGATTCTTGAAGTTGAAGAGCAACTTGGCGATATCAAAGGTAATATGAACAAATATCTTACCGAAAGAGATATGCTAAAAGCAAGAATTGAAGAACTTGAAAACGATTTAGGCGCTAAAAAAGCCGTACTAAACAAGGGTTACGAGCAACAAAATGAAAATAAAGAAAAAGTAAATAAATATAACAACGACCGTGCAAATATTATTCGTAAATCCGAAGTATTAAAGCAAGAGTACCTAGACAAAAAGAACGCAATTAGCGTAGCAACTAAGGAAAAAGACGCTCTAAATAATAGGGCAAGCGCATTGTCGGGTAAACTTTCGTCACTTGAAAATATGCGTGCCGACTACGACGACTATAAGTATTCGGTACAACAAATAATGAGAGATACCAAGGTGGATAGCGGACTAAAACGCCGTGTTCTTGGCGTAGTTGCCGAGTTAATTAAAGTGCCTGACGGGTTTGAAACGGCTATCGAGCAAGTGCTAGGCAACACATTGCAAAATCTTGTTTGTGAAGACGCAGAAGACGCCGAGTACGTAATAAATTACTTAAAATTCAAAAAGTACGGTATGGTAACGTTGCTACCTATTAACAGTATGCGTTCGGGGTTAAACGGCTGGTCGTTTGAAGGCGCAACTACCGAGAAAGGCTGTTTGGGTATTGCATCTGAAATAGTAAAATTCGACGCTAAATTTAAGAACGTAATTGATAGCATTTTGGGTAAAATTTTAGTGGTGGACAACATCTCTAACGCTACTCAAATGGCTAAAAAGCATAAGTATTCCTTCAAAATAGTTACGTTAGACGGAGATATTATATCGCCAAGCGGTTCGTTTACGGGTGGTAGCACGAAAGTAAACGGCGATAGTTTGCTTACAAAGGAAAAGGAAATAGAAGAGTGCAAAACGAAACTTGACGAGGCAAGTAAACAATTAGTTAAAAAAGAAGAAGAACTAAACACCTTGCAAGACGAACTTGACGAAATAGTAAAAAGAGTGGACGACCTAAAAGAAGATTTGCACAGAGTGGACCTATACTTAATGCAAACTAACGAAAGAATTGCGCAGTTTGACGAAGACTACGACGAGGGCGAAGAAGAGGTTAAAAGGGTTGCTTACGAACTTGAAAGCAAAAAGGCAAGGCTTAACGAGATATTTAAGCAACTTGCAACTATCGACGTTTTAGAGGCTAGGGTTAAGGAAGAAAAAGAGTCGAAAGGAAAATATATCGAGAAATCTAAGACCGCATCTAGCAGTAAAAAAGAAGAAAAAGAAAAGCTAAACGAAGCGGTTACGACGTTAAAAATCGAACTATTAAACCTAAATAGCAAACTTTCTAATCTAGACGAAACGATAAGAAGTGCTAAGGCAAGGGGCAACGAACTTAACGAAAAAATAAACGACAACCAAGTAAAGATAAATATCTTGAAAGGTCAAATCGCTAATGCAGAAAATGAGGCGAAGAAGTTTAAGCTAAGCGACGGCGACCAAGCGAAGATTACTTCGTTAGAGAGTGAAATAAACAAGAAACAGACCGAAAAAGAGACCTTGCAAGAAACGATTATAAAACTTGACAACGAAAAAACTAGGTTAATTAGCTCGGTTACTGAACTAAAAGAGAAGAAATTTAAGCAAGACGGTATGCTTGAAAGGGTAGATAGCGATATGAACGCTCTTGGAGAGTCGATTTTTGAAAACTATCAACTTACTTACGGTAACGCATTGCCACTTAAAAAGGACGACTACGAGTTTAAGGGTAGCGACGAGAGAATTAAGAATTTGCGTAGAAGATTGAACGCTCTTGGCTACGTAAACGAACTTGCAGTAGAAGAATACGAAGAGTGCTTAAACTCCTATAACGAACTTATGGTTCAAAAAGGCGACCTTGACAAAGCCGAGGCGGATTTAAGACAAATAATTGCCGATTTGTCTAAGGAAATGGAAACGAAATTCCTAGACGCATTTAACAGAATATCGGCAAACTTTGTGGTTATATTTAAGGAATTGTTCGGTGGTGGTAAAGGCGAATTAAGGCTTGAAACCGACGAAACTGAGGATATATTAGAGGCAGGTATCGAAATATACGCACAACCGCCAGGAACGAAACTACAAAGAATATCGCTACTAAGTGGTGGACAAAAGGCGCTAACGGCTATTGCAATTTTGTTTGCAATCCTAAAATTGAAACCTATGCCGTTCTGTATCCTAGACGAAATCGAGGCAGCGCTTGACGACGCTAACGCAAGTTTGTTTGCCGAGTATTTGCGTAAATTTAGTAACGAAACGCAATTTATAGTAATTACTCACCGTAAGCCTACGATGGAACTTACCCACTGTATGTACGGTGTAACGATGCAAGAAAGAGGTGTATCTAAGATAGTATCCGTTAAACTTGAAGATGCGCTAAAACAAGTGGAGGAAAAATAATGGGCTTTTTTACAAAAATAAAAGAAGGTCTTAAAAAGACGAAGGACAATTTTTCTAAGAAATTGTACGAAGTATTTCAAGGCAGGGCGCTTGACGATGAATTTTACGACGAACTTGAAATGGCTATGATATCCTCCGATATGGGTCTTGAAGCGTCGTCGACTATAATAGAAGAATTAAAAGATAGGGCGTTTAGGGAAAAAATTAAAAACACCGAAGATGCAAAGACCTTGCTTAAAGAGATAATGGTGGAAAATATTGATTACGATATTCCCGAGTACGAGTATCCGCTTGTAATAATGGTTGCAGGCGTAAACGGCGTTGGCAAAACTACTGCGATAGGAAAACTTGCGCATAATTTTTCAGAGCAAGGTAAAAGTGTGGTAATTGCGGCAGCGGATACGTTTAGGGCGGCGGCAAGCGACCAATTATCCGTGTGGGGCGAAAGGGCAAACGTAAGAGTAATTGCGCACGAAGAGGGCTCTGACCCTGCCAGCGTGGTGTTTGACGCTATCCGTAGCGCAAAAGCCAAAAATACCGACGTATTGCTAATTGATACGGCAGGAAGATTGCACAACAAGAAAAACCTTATGAATGAACTAAACAAGATTTATAGGGTAATAGGAAAGGAATATCCGGAGGCTGACCTTAGAACCTATTTGGTTCTAGATGCAACGACGGGACAAAACGCCGTAAACCAAGCTGAGGCGTTTGATGAAATTATAGACGTAGACGGCATTATACTTAACAAACTTGACGGAACGGCAAAAGGCGGAGTGGTGATAGCGATTTGTAGCGAAAAGGAAATTCCCGTCGTATACGTAGGCGTTGGCGAAAAGATTAACGATTTGTTGCCGTTTGATGCAACCGAATTCGTTGATGCAATATTATAAGACGTGTTGCTAATTGTATAGGTAATAGGATACTAATAATTGCTATATATTATTATATAATTAAAAATGCAATTAAAATAATTGACAATTTATAAAAAATATTGTAAAGTTAGTGTAAAGGTAAATGCCTTTACACTTTTTTAATGGTGAAATATGAAATTAGAAGACAAGGTAGATATCAGTATATTAAACGACGTGTACGGAAAGTTACTTACCACTCACCAACGTGAAATGGTTAGGCTGTATTACGACTGCGATATTTCCTTATTCGAAATCAGCGAACAATTTGGCATAAGTAGGCAAGCCGTAAGGGATTCGCTAGTTAGGGCGGAGAAATCTTTGGTTAGTTATGAAGAAAAACTTGGCATAGTAAAAAAGAACAAGGAAATAACTAATATGCTAAACAAAATTAGCGATATAACTACTGATGCTAACGTGAAAAAAGAAGTTTTGAAAGTGATAGATAAGGTGGAGGAATAATGTCGGCATTTGAAAACCTAAGCGAAAAAATTAACCACGCTTTTAGTAAACTTAAAAACAAAGGAAAATTAACTGAACTTGAAATAAAACAAGCAATGAGAGAAGTTAAAATCGCCCTTCTTGAAGCGGACGTAAACTTCAAAGTTGTAAAAGACTTTATTTCAACCGTAACTGAAAAGGCAATAGGTGAAGATATTTTGTCTAGCCTTACTCCTGCTCAGCAAGTAATAGATATAGTCCATAACGAACTTGTAGAACTTATGGGGGCAAAACACGAAAAGCTTGCCGTAAGTAGCAAACCGCCTACAACCATTATGATGTGTGGCTTGCAAGGTGCAGGTAAAACGACTATGTGCGGTAAACTTGGTTTAATGCTGAAAAAGCAAAACAAAAAAGTTATGCTTGTTGCTTGCGATATTTATAGACCTGCTGCAATTAAGCAACTTGAAGTGGTTGCAGGCAAAGCAGGTGTGGAGTTTTTTAGCGAAGGTCAAATAAACCCCGTAAAGATAGTAACGGATGCGTTAGAAGAAGCAAACAAAAAGGCTATTGATTACGTTATCGTAGATACTGCTGGTAGACTACACATAGACGAAACTCTAATGCAAGAGTTAATCGACGTAAAAAAAGTACTAAAACCAAACGAAATTTTGCTTACCGTTGACGCTATGACGGGTCAAGATGCCGTAAACGTTGCAGAAACTTTTAATGAAAAACTAGATATCACGGGCGTAGTTTTAACAAAACTAGACGGTGATACTCGTGGTGGCGCTGCATTATCTATTAGGGCGGTTACAGGTAAGCCTATTAAATTCTCGGGTGTTGGTGAAAAAATGGAGGACGTAGAGCCTTTCCACCCAGATAGAATGGCATCGAGAATTTTGGGAATGGGCGACGTGCTTACTCTTATAGAGAAAGCAAAAGACGCTATAAGCGAAGAGGAAGCCTTAAAAATGCAAAAGAAATTGCGTGAAAGAGGCTTTACCCTTGAAGATTACCTAACCCAAATGGAAAGTATGAAAAAAATGGGCAATATGAACGACATTATAGGTATGATTCCGGGTCTTGGCGGTATGGCGAAAGGGCAAATGAATATCGACGAAAAACAAATGGATAGAACTAAGGCGATAATTCAATCTATGACAAGGCGTGAAAGGCTTAACCCCGATATTATAAAAGCATCTCAAAGAAAGAGGATTGCGCAAGGTTCGGGAACAAGTATTCAGGAAGTAAATCAACTGTTGAAACAGTTTGAAATGGCAAAACAAATGATGAAAAAAATGCAAGGTGGAAAACGCTTTAGTAAAATGCCTTTTGGCTTTTAATAATAATTAGGTTAGCCTATTTATATACAATTTTAGAAAATATTTTGGAGGAACAAAAAATGGCAGTTAAATTAAGATTAACCAGAATGGGAGCAAAAAAAGAACCTTTTTATCGTATCGTAGCAACCGATTCAAGAAAGGCTAGAGATGGACAATATATCGAGCAAGTTGGTATTTACGATCCTACTAAAGAGCCAGCAATGGTAAAAATTGACGCTGAAGTTGCAAAGAAATGGATTGCAAACGGCGCTCAACCAACCGAAACCGTTCGTGATTTGCTAAAGAAACAAGGCATTATCGACTAATTAGAGGCGTATAATGGTAGAACTTGTAAAATATATCGTCACTGAATTAGTTGGCGAAGGCAAAGACTTTACCGTAGAACTTGAAAACGCTGACGAGGAGTACTGCGATATCGTCGTAACCATATCTTCTAACGATATAGGCAAGATTATAGGAAAACAAGGTAAGATTGCAAAAGCAATTAGAACTATCGTTAAATCTGCAACTAACAAAGAAGGTAAAAAATACAACGTAGTAATAAACGAAAAATAATGGAAAAAATCGTAGTAGGCAAGATTCTTAAATCGCAAGGTATTAAAGGCGAAGTAAAGGTCTTGCCAATTACTGACGACGTAACTAGGTTTAAGAAACTGAAAACCGTGTTCATTGGCGAAAACGAGTATAAGGTGGAATCGGTAAGGATAGATTCTTCTTTTGCTTACGTTAAGTTTTGTGAAGTTACGGATAGAAACACCGCAGATACGTTGAAAGACAAAGAAATTTTAATTGATAGAAAGGACGCTGTAAAACTACCCGAGGGTAGTTATTTTGTCGTTGACCTAATTGGTTGTAAGGTATTCGTTGAAGAAAAGGAAATAGGCACGCTTACCTACGTTCTTGACTATACGGGCTCGGCAAACGTGTACGAAGTTACCTTGCCTAGTGGTAAAACTATGATGTTCCCAGCGCTGAAAAAAGTGCTGAAAAACATCGACGTTCAAAATAAAATAATAGTTTTAGACAAAGAGAGTTTAAGCGAGGTGGCAGTATATGAAGATTAACGTTGCAACGCTTTTCCCCGAAGTATATAACGCACTTAATAGTGGTATTATAGGTAAGGCGCTTGAAGAAAAATTGTTTGAAGTAAACGTAGTAAATATACGTGATTTTACTTTGGACAAACATAAACATTGCGACGATTATTCTTTTGGCGGTGGGGCAGGTATGATTATGACTCCGCAACCACTTTGCGATACGATTGAACATCTTGACAAGTATCATAAAGCGACCAGAATATATATGTCGCCAAAAGGTAAACCACTTAGCCAACAGGACGTTGAAAGGCTAAGTAAACTTGACGAATTGGTTTTGGTTAGTGGTAGTTACGAAGGGATAGACGAAAGGGTAATAGACAGCGAAATAGACGAGGAAATATCTATTGGCGATTACGTTTTAACAAGTGGCGATTTGCCGTGTATGGTGCTAATAAATGCTATTGCAAGATATATCCCGGGTGTGCTTGGCAACGAAGAAACGACTAGCGAAGAAAGTTTTGTATCGGGATTACTAGAATATCCACAATACACTAGACCAAGCGAATATAAAGGTATGAAAGTTCCAGACGTTTTGCTTAGTGGTAATCATCAAGAAATAGCAAAATGGCGGTTAAATAAACAACTAGAAATCACAAAAAAGGTACGACCTGATTTGTATCAAAAGTACCTTGAAAAAAAGGAGAAATAGTTATGAATATTCAATGGTTTCCGGGGCATATGACGAAAGCCATTAGAATGATGAGTGAAAACGTAAGGCTTGTCGACGGTATAATTTATCTACTTGACGCAAGGGCGATTGCCTCTTGTATCAATCCTACTTTTGATAAAATTATAGGCGATAAGCCTGTTTTGTACGTTGTATCAAAAATAGACCTAGTAGAAAAGACGGATATAGACGAGTGGAAGGCGTATTTTGATAAAAACGGCAAAAATTACGTATTTATAAACAGCCTAGATAATCAATCGGGTAGTAAGGTGGTTGCTAGGTTTAACGATATGCTAAAAAGCGTAGCAGAAAAATATGAAAACAAAGGTGTAAATAAGACGCTAAGGGGTATGGTGATAGGCGTGCCTAATAGCGGAAAATCAACCCTTATAAATTGCATTGCAAAGTCTAAAAGGGCAGTTACAGGCGATAAGGCGGGCGTAACTAAGGGTAAACAGTGGGTAACGATTTCAAATAGGTTAGAACTTTTGGATACCCCAGGAACGCTATGTCCACAGTTTGACAGCAAAAGGATAGCGGAAAATATTGCTTTTATCGGCAGTATCAACGAAAATATTTTGGACGTTAGCGACCTATGTTTGCTTTTGGTTGAAAGATTAAAAGAAGTTGCTCCAACTTTGCTTCAAGATAGATACAAACTAAAAGATATGGAAAAAACGCCACTAGAAATATACGAAGAAATTTGCAAAAATCGTGGATTTTTGCTAAAAGGTGGCGATTTTGACTACGAAAGATGCGCTAGGGCAGTTATAGACGATTTTAGAAAGCAAAAAATAGGTAAAATAATGCTGGATAAACCGAAGGACGTATTATGAAAGAAGTAATTGATAATTTGCAAATTGAACGTGAATTACTTGGCCAAGGTTACAGATATATTTGTGGCGTAGACGAAGTAGGACGTGGACCGTTGTGTGGTCCTGTTTGTACGTGCGCAGTAATAATGGACCTAAATAAAATCGTAGAGGGTGTAACCGATAGCAAAAAAATTAGCGAGAAAAAGCGTGAAAGCCTATTTGACGAAATAAAAGAAAACGCCGTAAGTTACTCCATTGCGCTTATGGACAACCATAAAATTGACGAACTAAATATACTAAACGCAACGAAAGAGTGTATGAAACACGCAATTTTGAGCCTTGACGTAGAGCCCGATATGGTGCTTGTAGACGCCTTAACTTTGGATATTCCGTATAACCAAAAATCTATCATAAAAGGGGACTTGTATAGTTACTCTATTGGCGCTGCTAGTATACTAGCAAAGGTTACTAGGGATAGGCTAATGGTAGAGTACGACAAAATTTATCCTGGATACGACCTTGCGTCAAATAAAGGCTACGGAACGAAAAAACATATAGAGGCAATAAAACAAAACGGCATAACGGAAATACATAGAAAGTCTTTCGTTAAAAATTTTATAGATGAATAATGTATCGGTTTGGAAAAACGGTGAGAAGTTAGCCGTAAAATATTTGAAAAAACAAGGATATACTATTCTTGAAACCAACGCAAAAAATAAGATTGCCGAAGTGGATATTATTTGTGAAAAAAACGATGAAATAGTCTTTGTCGAAGTAAAATCTCGGTCAAATAAAAATTATGGCGAAGCCATGGAGGCTGTGGACATACGAAAACAGCGTGCGTACGTTACGTTTAGCACGGCGTACGTGGTAGCAAAGTTGAAGGCGGACAAAAATATAAGGTTTGACGTGATAGAGGTGTACGGGGAAGATATAAACCATATTGAAAGCGCATTCGACGGCGACGTAATGAAAAAATACGTAAAAAGGCGATAATATATTATTATATGCGGTATTTTTTGTAAAAAAATTGCAAAAAACGGTTGTTTTTAGTTGTAGAAAATCGTTTGATGTGATAATATATAAACTGACTTCAAGTGTTCCTCTGAAATTGGATATTTGTATGAACACTATATTTTAATGGGAGGTAAGTCAAATGAATATTATTGATACTCTTGAGCAAGAAGGCATTAGAAAGGATCTTCCTGATTTTAACATCGGTGATACCGTAAAGGTATTCGTTAAGATTAAAGAGGGTTCTAGAGAAAGATTGCAAGCGTTCGAAGGAACTGTTATTGCAAAAAGAAACGGAAGCATTCGTGAAACGTTCACCGTTAGAAGATTGTCTTTTGGTGTTGGCGTTGAAAGAACTTTCCCACTTAACTCGCCTAAAATCGATCATATCGACGTTGTAAGAAGAGGTAAAGTAAGAAGAGCTAAACTATTCTATCTAAGAGAGAGAAAGGGTAAGGCTGCAAAAGTTAAAGAATTGAGAAAATAACTTCTCAATAAGTAAAGGAGTTAGAAATAACTTCTTTATTTTTTATGAGGGAAATTATGAAAAAGAAGTTTGCTACAATAGGGCTACTAATTTTAATATTAGTGCTGTGTTTTAGCCTTACTGCTTGCGCTGAGCAACCGTTTGATAAAGAACTTTTGTCAAACGGGTCTTTTAATGCTGAAAATACCTTGTCCGGTTGGACGAGGGACTCTTCTTCTAGCGTAAAATACACGTATAGTCAGGAGGGAGACAACAAGTACGTTAGTATCGAAAACAAAAACGGTATAACAAGCAACTTGTATCAAAAAGTCAGCGTGGAAAAGGGCGCAACGTACAAGGTTTTAGTTAAGATTAGGATAAATAGTGAAATATCTTCAAATCGTGGTTTTTCCATTGCTTTTATGGAAAATACCGATATTAAAACCGAGGCTAAGGCTTATACGAAGGGCTGGGAAAATTACGAAATTTACTTTAAGCCCGATATGGACAACGTAACCTTGTCGTTAAAACTTGCAGGAACGGGTACGGTTAGTATCGACGAAGTTTCAGTAATGAAAGTGCAAGCCGAAAAAGTACCTAGTGGCGCAACCGTTTACGACGTAAAAACGGTGGTTAAATTGCCTTATCAAAAAACTGCGGGTGGTATCACGCTGAGCGTGTTTATGATACTTTTGTCCGTAGTAATAGTGGTTGGTGGATATTTTGCACTTCGTCGTGTTGCTACTTCCGACAACTTTTTGCCTGCCGTTGATACCGATAAAATCGAAATAGGCAAATTGAAAATGTCGCCACTAGCGATAGTTTCTTCACTACTTGCAGTCGGTTTTATTTTAAGGTTTATAATGGCTTTAACCGTTTACGGTTTTGACCCTATTTACAATAACGAAGCAACTATTATGGCTACGTTAGGTTTGCCTGGCTTCTATTACGTAAACGAATCTATCACGCCACCTGGATATTTGTACTATCTTGCTTTGTTTGGATTAATGAAACAAGGCGCTAATATAACGGGCGCTATGGGCGTGTCGATTATGCTAAAATTGCCGTCTATTCTTGCCGATATGGGCATTATCTATTTGCTATATAGTTATGGTAGAAAGTACGTTGGCGACAAAAACGCTGCCGTATTCAGTTTGTTATACGCAGTATTCCCTGCCGTATTTATGCTAAACGCAGGTTGGGGTGGCACAGAGTCCTTGGCGCTACTAGGAATTATATCTATATTTATATGTATTCTAGAAAAGAAACATATAGGGTTATTATTTAGTACTTTGTATTCGGTAATGTTCAGCTTCGAAGCCGTGTACGTATTGCCACTTGTACTAACTTACCTAGTAGTTAGATGCGTTAAGGAAAAGGACGTTAAGTTTATACTTAAATCCGTTCTTGGAGTTGTGTTATTCTTCGTAGGTTTCTATCTACTTACCTTGCCGTTTACCATAGGTTTTGTAAAGGCAGGATTCCCTATGCAAATTTTCGTAAGGTACTACGACGTGCTTGCAACCGACGCTGTTGCATGCTTCAATACCTTTAACTTGTTTGCAATAATGGGGCTTAACAATCAAACTGCATCACAAGCAACCTTTATCGTTAGCATTATATTCGTAGCGCTTGTTTGGGCATTTTCAATTTATAGTTACGTGGCTAAGCGTAACAGATTAAACTTGCTACTTGCAGGTGCGTTTACCTATATTTCAGTAGGTGCGTTTGCCGTAAATCAAACTAGGGCAATGGCTGTAATTGGTGCAGGCTTGTTGATTGCTTACGCAATGCTATCAAGAGATAAGAGAGTTTACTTTATTTCGGGTGGTATGTTCACGCTTAACGCAATGAATATATTCTCATTGTACGATATGGCAGGATACTTTGGTAGTAACCCTAATAGATACGAATTATATGCAAAATTCGATTGGGTACAAGTACTTGGTAGCGTGCTAATGGTGATATTAGTTATCGCTTTAATGTTCGTTGCTTACGATATTTGTTCGCAAGGAAGACGTAAAGAAATACAACCACTATATCAATTAGATATAGACGAAACAAAAAAGAAAATAGCAAAAAAATTAAATCTTAAAAAAGCTAAAAGTAGATAAAGAAAAGACGCTGTAAGGCGTCTTTTTAATGTAGGTATATTATGTTAGCAATCACTAAAAGTTTTGGGCTTGACGGCGTTACGGGTTATCCTATCGACGTTGAAGTGGATATAAATAACGGACTTCCTACTTTGGACATCGTAGGGCTTGCAGGTACTGCGATTAAAGAGAGTAAGGAGAGGGTAAGGTCGGCTATTAAAAATAGCGGATACCTCTTCCCGACCAAAAAAATAACTATAAATCTTGCTCCTGCTGATACCAAAAAGGATACGCCTATATACGACCTTGCTATTGCTCTTGGTATTATGCAATCGGCAGGAACTATCAAAACGGGTGCAAGTAAGGAATATATTTTAGTTGGCGAACTATCGCTTGACGGCTCTTTAAGGCACGTAAAAGGCGTACTACCGCTTATTATATCGGCAGTGCAACAAGGCTACAAAAAGTTTATCGTGCCAAAGGAAAACGGCAAAGAGGCTAGTTTTGTAGAAGGCATTGAAGTGTACGCAATGGAGAATTTAAGGAACGTCTGCGCTTTGCTTTCGGGCGAGCCGTTTGAAAAGGTTACCTATTCCCACTTTGAAAACAAACGTTTTGAAAATAAAAATTTATTTGATTTTAAGGACGTGAAAGGTCAAGTAGTGGCAAAGCGTGCGTTAGAAATTGCCGTAAGTGGTGGACATAACGCAATTATGGTTGGACCACCGGGAAGTGGTAAAACGATGCTTGCAAAGTGCGTGCCGTCTATTATGCCCGATATGACTTTCGATGAGGCGATAGAAGTAACGAAACTGCATTCAATAGCAGGTATTTTGGATAATAACGAAGGTATAGTTGGTGTAAGACCGTTTAGAAGTCCTCATCACACTGCGACGATTCCTGCACTTGTTGGTGGTGGAGCGTATTCAAAACCCGGCGAAGTAAGTTTAGCGCATAACGGAGTATTATTCTTAGACGAAACGCCAGAGTACAAAAGGCAAGCCTTAGAAACGTTGCGTCAACCACTTGAAGATAAAATGATAACGATAGCACGTGCACAAAGGACGGTAACGTATCCTGCTAATTTTATGCTAATATGTAGTATGAACCCTTGCCCGTGTGGTAATTACGGCAGTAAAACTAACGAGTGCAAGTGTACGCCACAACAAATAAGAAACTATCACGCAAAATTATCTGGTCCGCTTATGGATAGAATTGATTTGCATATCGACGTTGATAGCGTAAGTTACGGCGAGTTTAGAAGTGAAGTAGAAGAAGAGCCGTCTAAAACTATCAAAGAAAGGGTGGATAAAGTACGTAAAATACAACTAGAACGCTTCAAAAACGACGGCATATTTACTAACGCCGATATGTCGAACGCTCTTATAAAAAAATATTGCAAAATAGACGACAAGTGCGAAAAAATGTTGGAGCAAGCCTTCAAAATGCTAAATTTGTCGGCTAGGGCAACGAATAGGATACTAAAAGTTGCAAGGACTATTGCCGATATGGACGGAGCAATAAATATAGAGCAAAAACATTTAGCAGAGGCAATTCAATACAGAAGTCTAGACAAAAAGTATTTTGATTAGTATAATTAGCAAGTGAGTATGTATAATAAAGAAGAACTTTCAATATTTTGGTTTAGTCTATTTGATAAGATAACCAACAAAAAACTAGGTCAACTTGCCGAAATAGCGGATAGTTTTGCAAGTCTAAGAGAGAATTTGTCAAAATATAAAGACGAAGTTGTGAAAGTGGTGGGATTAGAAACCTATTCGAATCTAAAATTATCACAATCGGATGCCTTTATTAAAAAAATGATTGACAAATTGGCTGAGAAGGGCGCAAAATTTACTACGGTAGTAAGCGACGACTATCCTAAAATGCTAAAAGATATAGAAGATTTCCCTTATATCTTGTATTATAAGGGGGATTTATCCGTCGTTAACGGCAAAACTATTGCAGTAGTTGGCACGAGAAAACCTACTAGATACGGGCAAATAGTAACGAAACAGTTTACAAAAGACCTAGTAACTGCTGGGTGTACTATCGTGTCGGGTGGTGCAAGAGGCGTGGATAGTATTGCCATTAAAGAAGCGTTGGAGCTTGGTTCGAAACCTATCGTAGTGCTTGGTTGTGGCGTAGACGTCGTGTATCCGCCTGAAAACAAAAATCTATTTGACGAAGTAGTGAAAGTAGGTGGACTAATTACGTCGGAATATCCTATTAAAACGCCACCGAACGCATACAATTTTCCACAGCGAAATCGTATAATCAGTGGTTTGTCGATAGGCGTACTCGTAACGGAGGCAGGGCTTAAAAGTGGCACTATGATAACTGCTGACGCTGCGCTAAATCAAGGCAAAGAAGTATTTTTAGTACCAGGAAACGTAAATTCGCAAACTAGCGCAGGCACTAATAATATGTTAAAAGAAGGCTACGGCAACCTTGTAACCGAGCCAAACGATATACTAAGCCATTACAAAATTAACGAAGTTCAATCCGTTAGCGAGCCCGTGCAACTAGACTACAACGAAAGCGCAATAATGGAAGAGATACGAAAAAACGGAGAAGTACACTTTGAACAACTTTTAAGCGTAGTTGATTTTAACGACGTAAACGAACTAAACAATTTGCTGTTTAATATGCAACTGAAAGGTTTAATAGTTAAATTATCTGGCAATTTTTATGGAGAGTAGACAATGAAAAATTTAATTATCGTAGAATCGCCTTCAAAGGCAAAGACAATTCAAAAATATTTAGGAGACGGCTATACCGTAATGGCATCGAGTGGGCACGTATGCGACCTACCGCAAAAGTCGTTAGGTATTGATATAGAAAATAATTTCGCACCTATGTACGAAGTAAACGCCGACAAAAAAGAAGTGATACGAAAATTAAGTCAGGCTGTTAAAAAGTCGGGCGAAGTATACCTTGCAACCGACCCGGACCGTGAGGGAGAGGCAATCAGTTGGCACTTGTCAAACGAATTAAAACTTGGCGAAGATGCAAATAGAATAGAGTTTCACGAGATTAGTAAAAAGGCTGTAAACGAAGCCATTGCTAATCCTAGAAAAATAAATATGGACCTTGTAGACGCTCAGCAAGCAAGAAGAGTGCTTGACAGACTTGTGGGTTACAAAATTTCGCCTATTTTGTCTAGAAAGATTAAAAAGGGTTCTAGCGCAGGTAGAGTGCAATCGCCAGCCCTTAAAATGATTGTAGAGCGTGAGCGTGAAATAAACAACTTTAAGCCGGAAGAATATTGGAATATTTACGTATTTTTAACTTCAAAAAACGCAAAACCGTTTAGGGCGCAATTTGAAGATTTTAACGGCGAAAAATTTAAGGTAACTAGCGAAAGGATAGCAGAAAGAGCGGTGCTTGACCTTGATAAAGCGAGATACGTAGTTGATAGCGTTAAAAAATCAGTATCAAAGAGTAAGCCTAATCCACCGTTTACGACTAGTACGATGCAACAAGACGCTTCTAGCAAACTTGGATTAAGTTCGCCTGAAACTATGAAAATTGCTCAACAACTATACGAAGGCGTAGACGTGAAGGGTGAAGGCCCTATGGCGCTAGTTACTTACATTAGAACGGACAGCGTAAGGGTATCTACCGATATGCAATATAAGGCGCTTGAATACATTAAAAATAGGTTTGGCGAAGAATATGCGCCTCAAAAACCTAATTTTTATAAGACTAAACAAGACGCTCAGGACGCCCACGAAGCAATTAGACCTATTAACCTAGACGTAACGCCTGAAAGCATTAAGGATAAAGTAAATCGTAATCAATATAGATTGTATAAGTTAATATACGAAAGATTTTTGGCTAGCCAAATGAAAGAGGCTACTTACGATACTTTGAACGTGCATATAAATGCGTTCAAACCAACTAACGACAAACCGTTTGGGTTTAGGGTAAAAGGTAAAACGCCTAAATTCTTGGGTTACACGGTAATTTACCAAAACGTAGACCTAGATAAAAAGGAAGACGAAGAGGACGAGGATAAAGTAAGTTTGCCAAATCTTAACGAAAACGACCTATTAAATTACGTAGACTACAAGAGCGAACAAAAGTTTACAAAGCCACCGCAAAGATATTCGGACGCTACGCTAGTAAAGGCGCTTGAAGAAAACGGAATAGGTAGACCTAGTACTTACGCAACTATTATTAGCGTACTTGCAAAAAGAGATTATACCGAAAAAGAAGGTAAATATATTAAGCCGACTAATCTAGGCGAAGCAATTTACGATTATATGGCAATTTACTTTAAGGACGTAGTAAATTATAAGTTTACGGCTGCTATGGAAAGCAAACTAGACCAAGTTGCAAACGGCGAATTGGTATGGCAAGAGATACTTAAAAAATATTATCCAAGCCTACTTAAAGAGTTGCAACACGCAAACGTAGCAGGTGGCAAAAGGATAAAAGTTGAAGAAGAAGTCAGCGACGTAAAATGCGATAAATGCGGAGCGCTTATGGTGGTTAGAGAGGGTAGATACGGAAAGTTCTTGGCTTGTCCTAACTATCCAAATTGTAAAAACATAAAGCCTATCGTAGAGAAAGTTGGCGTATGTCCAAAGTGTGGGCACGACGTAGTTAAAAAACGTAGTAAGAGTGGAAAGACTTTCTTTGGATGTAGCAACTATCCTGAGTGCGATTTCGTGTCGTGGGATTTACCTGCACCAATTTTGTGCGAGAAGTGTGGTTCGACGATGAAAATGGTGGTTAAAAAGGATAGCGTTGATTATATTTGCACTAATAAAGATTGTAAGCACAAGGTAGTAAACAAAAAGGAAACAAAGGAAGAAGGCGAAGAATAATTATATATAAATTCGTTTTCAATAGCAATAGTTATAAAAAAGATAGAAATATAGAATAGTATGGCTAAAATTAGAGTTATAGGGGGCGGACTAGCGGGATGCGAATCCGCCTATCAATTATTAAAAAGAGGCTACAAGGTAGAGATGTACGAAATGCGTCCAGTTACCTTATCGCCTGCGCACCAAACGAGTAATCTTGCCGAACTTGTATGTAGTAATAGCTTAAAGAGTGAAATTCCCGAAACTGCATCGGGCACGTTAAAAGAAGAGTTAAAAGTTTTGGATTGTGGTTTGCTAAAAGCGGCGGACAAAGCAAGAGTGCCTGCCGGCTCGGCGCTTGCAGTCGATAGAGAACTATTTAGTAAAGAGGTTGAAAAACTACTTTTTTCCTACGAAAATTTTTCGTTAATTCGTGAAGAAATAAAGGCGCTAGACGACACTATTCCTACCGTTATTGCAACGGGTCCACTTACTTCAAACGCTATGAGTAAGGAAATAACTAGGTTGTTTGGTAGCAGTGATTTGCATTTTTACGATGCAGTTGCGCCTATTATCGACGGCGAAACGATAAATAAGGATATTGCGTTTTTTGCATCTCGCTATGACGACGGCAGTTTGGGTGATTATCTAAACATAGGTATGAACAAAGAGCAGTACGAAAAATTCTATAACGAACTTGTTAATGCCGAAGTGGTTATGCTAAAATCTTTTGAGCAAAAAGAAATATTCGAAGGGTGTATGCCAATAGAAGTTATGGCAAAAAGGGGTAGTGATAGCATTAGATTTGGTCCACTTAAACCCGTTGGAATTAAAAACCCTAAAACGAACGAAAAATATTACGCAGTAGTGCAACTTAGAAAGGAAAACGCAACTGCCGATTCTTATAATATCGTAGGATTTCAAACGAATCTTACTTTCCCTGAACAAAAAAGGGTGTTTAGGCTACTTCCGTCGCTTGAAAACGCAGAGTTTTTGCGTTACGGTGTGATGCATAGAAATACGTTTATAAACGCACCTAAAATCCTAAACGCAAACTTGCAATGCAAAAATTATGATAATTTGTTTTTTGCAGGTCAAATAACGGGTGTTGAAGGCTACGTGGAAAGCATTATGACGGGGCTGTTTGCAGGGCTTTATATGGACAAGTACCTTAAAAATGAAAAAGTCGTTTTGCCTAGCGAAAATACTATATCGGGTTCGCTTTTAAGGTACGTTTCTACTGAAAACGAGGATTTTCAGCCAATGAACGCCAATTTTGGCATACTTCCAGAGTTAGAAGTTAAACAAAAAGATAAGAAAGTTAGAAAAAATTGCTATTATAAAAGAGCAAATAGTGATATAATAGATTTTAGAAATTATATAAATATATAGTTTCATTCCCAAAAATTTAATCTTAGGAGGATATTTATGGCTAAACTTATGGGAACAACCATCTGCGCAGTGCAAAAAGACGGGGTAATTGCAGTAGGTGGCGACGGACAAGTTACTATGGGCGAAAGCGTAATTATGAAAGGTAACGCCGTTAAAGTAAAAAGAATATACAATGATAAAGTAATAGTAGGATTTGCAGGCTCTGTTAGCGATGCGTTTGCTTTAAGCGAGCAATTTGAAAAGATGCTACAAAAATATTCGGGTAATTTACTACGTAGCGCAGTTGAACTTGCAAAACTATGGAGAGAAGGCAAGGCTAGTAGACAACTTGAAGCAATGCTTATAGTTGCCGATAAAGACGACCTACTAATTGTTTCGGGAACGGGCGAAGTAATTGCACCTGAAAGTGGAGTATGCGCAATAGGTAGTGGCGGTAACTACGCACTTGCTGCCGCTAGGGCGTTAATTGCAAATACCTACCTTGATGCTGAGCAAATCGTAAGAAAATCGTTAAAAATCGCTAGCGACCTATGCGTGTTTACTAACGACCACATTACCGTAGAAGTAATCAACAAGGAGGACAAGTAGTATGACGTACACTCCAAGACAAATCGTAAGCGAACTAGATAGATACATTATCGGTCAAGCCGAAGCCAAAAGAGTGGTGGCGGTTGCATTAAGAAATCGTTATCGAAGAAGTAAACTAAGCGAAGGAATTAGGGAAGAAGTTACCCCTAAAAATATTATAATGCAAGGTCCTACGGGTGTAGGTAAAACCGAAATTGCAAGAAGGCTTGCCAAACTTGTTAAAGCACCGTTCGTAAAGGTGGAAGCAACGAAGTTTACCGAAGTAGGATACGTTGGAAGAGACGTTGAAAGCATTATTCGAGACCTTGTAGAAGCATCTATCCGTATGGTAAAAGAAGAAAGGATAAAGGAAGTTAAACCAAAGGCAATAGATATTGCTGAGCGTGAACTTGTGGAGAAAATTTTACCTATTAGAAAACAGGCTGAAATCGAGCCAAAGTCCGATAGCGTTCTAAAAGAGGAAATTTTGAGCGACCTAAGAAAAGGTCAACTTGACAACATTCAAATAGAAATGAAAGTTGCCGACCAGCCAAAAACTATACAACTTACCCCAAACGGCGAAAATTCTATAAATCTTGGCGATATTTTCGGCGGTATGATGCCTGAAAAGAAAAAGCAACGCAAAATGACAGTAAAAGACGCCTTTGATTTGATTGTAAATAGTGAGGCTGCAAAACTAATCGACGAGGACGGCATAAACGCCGAGGGACTAAGAAGGGCAGAACAAGACGGAATAGTATTTATTGACGAGATAGACAAAATTTGTGGCAACAGCCGTGGCAGTAACGGACCTGACGTTAGTCGTGAAGGTGTGCAAAGGGATATTTTGCCTATCGTAGAAGGTTGTACGATAAATACGAAGTACGGCGCAATTAGAACGGACTTTATTTTGTTCGTTGCGGCAGGTGCATTCCACTTGTCAAAGGTTAGCGACCTTATACCTGAATTACAAGGTAGATTCCCTGTAATCGTTCAACTAGAAAACCTAACTAGCGACGATTTTATTAGAATTTTGTCCCAAACGGATAACAGCCTAATAAAACAATATAGCGAACTACTTGGCGTAGACAAAGTAAAACTATCTTTTACCGAGGACGGAATAAAGGAAATTGCCGAAATTGCTACGCTTGAAAATGAAAATAAGGAAAACCTTGGCGCAAGAAGATTGCACGCTTTAATAGAGAAAGTGCTAGAAGAAGCGTTATTTACGGCGGGCGAGAACAGTGAAGAAGTTGAAGTAGTAGTAGACAAAAAATACGTTGACGAGCATTTAAGTAGTTCGGTAAGCGAACTAAATCTTGCTAAATATATTTTATAAGGAGCAAAAATGATAAATATTCCTAAGGGTACGAAGGACGTTTTACCAGAGGATTCGTATAAGTGGCATTACGTTGAAAGCAAAATAAAAGAAGTAACCGAAATATTTAATTTGAAAGAAATTAGAACGCCCGTTTTTGAACATACCGAACTTTTTTTAAGGGGCGTTGGCGAAACTACCGACATCGTTAATAAGGAAATGTACACTTTTTTGGACAAAGGCGGTAGAAGTATCACGCTAAAACCGGAAGGAACGGCGGGTGCTGCTAGGTCGTACGTGGAAAATAGCCTTGGCGAAATGCCTCAACCTATCAAAACCTACTATATTACGCCTGTGTTTAGATATGAAAAACCACAAAACGGCAGACTTAGAGAGCACCACCAATTTGGTATAGAGGTGTTTGGCGTAGATTCGCCCGAGGCTGACGCAGAGGTAATTTTAGTTGCAAAAACGTTGTTTGACAAATTAGGTCTTAAAAAACTTACCTTGCATCTAAATAGTATCGGTTGCAAGGAGTGTAGAACCAAGTATAACGAAAAACTAAAAGAATATTTAAGGCAAAATGCTGATAAATTGTGTCCTACTTGCCGTGAAAGAATGGAGAAAAATCCACTTCGTGTGTTAGACTGCAAAGTTGACGCTTGCAAGGTGATAACAAAAGACGCACCAAGGATACAAGATTATTTGTGCGACGATTGTAAAAAACATCAAGATAGACTTACCGAAATACTAACGGCGCTTGGCGTAGATTACGTAATTGATAGCGACGTGGTTAGGGGACTAGACTATTATACTAAAACCGTGTTTGAATTTATATCCACCGATATAGGCGCACAAGGTACGGTGTGTGGCGGTGGTAGGTATAACCACTTAATAGAAGAAGTTGGTGGAAAGCCTGCGCCTGCTGCCGGATTTGGTATGGGTATAGAAAGATTGCTTATCACCTTAGAGAATTTGGGTTTGCTAAGTGAAGTGAAACCAGAAGTACCAACGGTGTACGTTGCGCCACTTGGCGAAAATGCAAAAAACTATACTATCACGCTTTCGCATAATCTAAGACTAAACGGTGTAAGTACGGAAACCGACCTTGTGGGAAGAAGCGTTAAAGCGCAAATGAAATATGCCAATAAGATAGGCGCAAAATTCGTAATAGTGCTTGGCGAAAACGAGATAAACGAGCAAGCTGTTGACGTGAAAGATATGCAGACGGGTGAGAGCGAAAAAGTTTCGCTTAATGAAATTGTGGAATATTTAGTAAAAAAACAAACGATATAAGAGGACGAGATGGCAGAATTTTTACAAGGACTTAAAAGAACTGATTATTGTGGCGACGTAACTTCTAGCAAAATAGGTGAAGAAGTCGTCGTAATGGGCTTTACGGCAAAATACCGTAATCTTGGCAATTTGTTGTTCGTGGATCTAAGAGATAGAACGGGTATCGTTCAAATTGCTTTTAACAAGGGCGAAAACGAAACGCTTTTTGAAAAAGCCGATGCAATTCGTAACGAATACGTACTTGCAGTTAGGGGTAAAGTAGTTGCTCGTGACGAAAAGAACGTAAATAAAAATATGAAAACGGGCGAAATAGAGATAGAGGCTATCGACCTTAAAATTTTGTCCGAGGCAGAGCAAACGCCTTTCTTTATTGCCGATAACGTAAATACGAACGAGGCGCTTAGATTAAAATATCGTTATCTTGACCTAAGAAGACCATATTTACAAAATATACTTATGATGCGTGACAAGATCGTAAGAGTTACTCGTGAATATATGGCTGAAAACGGCTTTTTGGATATTGAAACTCCGTTTTTAGGAAAGTCCACGCCAGAGGGCGCAAGGGACTACCTTGTTCCTAGCCGTATACATCAAGGACAATTCTACGCATTACCACAATCACCACAAATATACAAGCAACTTTTGATGATTGCAGGTTTTGATAGATATTATCAAGTTGCAAGGTGTTTCAGGGACGAGGACCTTAGGGCTAATCGTCAACCTGAATTTAGCCAAATAGATATGGAAATGAGCTTTGTGGACGACCCAAGAGACGTTATGGACGTTGCCGAAGGCTTGATCAAAAGGCTGTTTAAGGAGTGCGTACAAATAGACTTTGACAAACCATTTGAAGAAGTTACCTGGCGTGATGCTATGAACGACTACGGCAGTGACAAACCCGACAGAAGATTTGGCATGAAGATAGTGGATATTACTAGCGAAGTTAAAAATTGCGGATTTGGCGTATTTACCGATGCTATCAAAGAAGGTGGCTCTGTAAGGCTAATAAACGCAGAAGGTTTAGTCACGAATATGACTAGAAAGGAACTTGATAGTTACTCACACTTCGTTACCGATTACGGCGCAAAAGCAGTTGCTAATATTTTACTAAAAGAAGAAGGTGTTACCTGTTCGTTCAAAAAGTTTATGACGGACGAGGAGATAGATGCAATAATCAAAAAGGCAAACGCAAAAACGGGCGACGCTATTTTAATCGTTGCAAACGCAAAAGATAAAGTAGTATTATCAAGCCTTGGTGCATTAAGATTACATATTGCTAAGAAGTTTAACATATACGACGAAAATAGTTACGACGTATTTTGGCTTACGGAGTTTCCTATGTTCGAATACAGCGAAGAAGAGCAAAGGCTCGTTGCAGAGCACCATCCGTTTACAAGCCCAATGAACGAGGACTTAGAACTACTTGATACTGAGCCACTTAAAGCAAGAGCAAAAGCCTACGACCTAGTAATAAACGGAGAGGAAGCTGGCGGTGGAAGTATTCGTATTTTCCACAGAGATATCCAAAAGAAAATGTTTGAAATGCTAGGTATGGACGAACAAACAATTAAGGAAAAGTTCGGTTTCTTCGTAGAAGCGTTCAACTACGGTACGCCACCTCACGGCGGACTTGCATTTGGTCTTGATAGACTTGTTATGCTTCTTACTCACACCGATTCGATTAAGGACGTAATTGCATTTCCTAAGGTGCAAAACGCTAGCTGCTTAATGACTGGTGCGCCTGACTACGTAGAAGATATCCAACTAAAAGAACTTGCTTTGGATATAGATAAGAAAGATGCAGTCAAGAACGATTAGTTTGATTGGCGAAAAATACGACTTAATTAAAAACGCCACCGTTGCAGTTATCGGCGTAGGTGGTGTGGGCGGTTACGTCGTGGAGTTTTTGGCAAGAGCAGGCGTAGAAAATTTGATTATAGTCGATTACGATAAAATAGATATTACTAATCTAAATAGGCAAATAATTGCACTTCAAAGTAACGTTGGTTGTTATAAAGTGGATGAATTTGCTAAAAGGGTAAAGGAGATAAATCCTAATATAAACCTACTTGCTTATCGTGAAAGATTGACTATTGAAAACGTAGAAAAAATAGTGACTGATAATATTGATTACGTTGTGGACGCAATCGACGACGTAAAGAACAAGGTGGAACTTATCGCTTTTTGTAAGGAGCGTAATATACCTATTATCAGCAGTATGGGGGTAGGTAATCGCTACAAACCTTGCACCTACTTAGTTGTTGATATTTTTGCAACAAAAGAGGATAAACTTGCAAAAGTATTACGAAAAAGGCTGAAAGATAGAAATATTAAGTCGCTTGACGTAGTATGTTCAAATAGCAAAACGGAAGTAGTAAAGGACGTAATAGGCAGTATAAGTTACTTGCCACCTATGGCAGCAAGCGTTATAAGTTGCCACGTAATAAATAAGTTGATAGATGGTTGAAATAGGCGAAGTTATAAAAACTGAAAAGGGCAACGCTACCGTATCGTTTGAAAGAAAAACGGCGTGCGACAAGTGTGGTATGTGTGCTTTTAACAAGGACGATATGAAAGTTAAGCTCATACTTAAAAACGACGTTAACGCAAAAGTTGGCGACGTTGTAGAAGTATCTATGGGCGACAGGTTCGTATTGATGTCGGCAGTTATAGTGTACCTTATTCCGCTAGTTTTGGTTGGACTTGGTATACTGATAGGTACGCTGTGTAAACTTGAAGATTATTTGCAAATAATACTTGCCGCCGTTGGTTTCATACTTGGTTTTGTAATAAGTGCGCTTATTGATAAAAAATTAAAGAAAAAGAAAAAATATAGCCCTACGATTACTAGCATTATCGTAAATAACGATACGTCTAGCGAAGGGGAGAAGAAGGAAGAGGAAGGTAAAAATGAGTGAAATTTATAGTACTGTAAAAGTTACTAATGAAAATTTTGAAGAAATAATTAGTAGTAACGATTACGTGCTTGTGGATTTTTTCGCAAAATGGAGTGGCCCATGTAAAACGTTGTCTAAGGCGATTGACGAAGTTGGAAAGGAAACGGACGTAGTAGTTGCAAGGTGCGACGTTGACGAATGTATGGATTTAACTAACGATTTGGCTATTGACGGAGTTCCGGCAGTTTGTCTATACAAAAACGGGGAGCAAATTTACAAGGCGGTTGGACTAATTACCAAATCGCAAATAGAAAATTTAGTGATAAAAAATAAAGGATAAAGGAAAGATAACTATGGTAGATATGGCTATTTTGAGAGAGCAAGACCAAGAATTGTACGAAGGTATGAAAAACGAACTAACTCGTCAACAAAACAATATCGAACTTATTGCAAGTGAAAATATTGTTTCTGAGGCTGTTATGGCTGCTATGGGTTCGCACTTAACCAACAAGTACGCTGAGGGCTATTCTGGAAAGAACAAAAGATATTACGGCGGATGCGAATATATCGACGTCGTTGAAACTTTGGCAATCGACAGAGCAAAAAAGATTTTTGGCGCTGACCACGCTAACGTTCAACCACATAGCGGTGCTAACGCTAATCTATGCGTATACGTTGCTTTGTTACAACCTGGTGATACCGTACTTGGTATGAATCTTGCGCACGGTGGACACTTAACGCACGGTAGTCCCGTTAATATGAGTGGAAAATGCTACAATTTCGTTAGTTACGGCGTTGACGAAAAAACAGGCACTATCGACTACGATAAGGTAATGGAAATTGCAAAAGAGTGCAAGCCTAAACTAATAGTTGCAGGTGCGTCTGCTTACCCTAGGGTAATTGACTTTAAGAAATTTAGAGAGATTGCCGACGAGGTTGGCGCTGTGCTTATGGTAGATATGGCGCATATTGCAGGCTTAGTTGCAGCAGGCGTTCATCCTAGCCCTGTTCCATACGCTGATATAGTTACTACTACCACGCATAAAACTTTAAGAGGACCAAGAGGCGGTATGATTCTTTGCCGTGAAGAGTATGCTAAAATTATAGACAAAGCAGTATTCCCAGGTATGCAAGGTGGACCACTTGAACATATAATCGCAGCAAAAGCAGTTTGCTTCAATGAGGCTATGGGCGAAGACTTTGTAAATTATCAAAAACAAGTTGTAAAAAATGCAAAGGCAATGGCTGATACCTTTACTGAAAGAGGGGTAAAGATGGTTTCTGGTGGAACGGATAATCACTTGATTTTGTTAGACCTAACTAATACCGATATGACGGGTAAGGAATTAAACGACTTACTAGAAAGTATGAATATTACCGTAAACAAAAACGCAATTCCATTCGACCCACTAAAACCAAGCATTGCAAGTGGTATTAGAATAGGTACTCCTGCAATCACTACAAGAGGATTTAAGGAAGACGATTGCAAGGTAATAGCAAACTTAATTGCCGACGTAATTTTCGGTAGAGAAAGCGTAAGAGAGAACGTAATGGCAAAGGTAAAAGAACTTACCGAGAAATATCCACTATATAGCGATTGCTTTAATATGTAATTATAATAAATATATAAATAGAAAGGCAGGTTTACCTGCTTTTTTATTGTATATCGTTAGGTATAGTTTGATTTAATATTACGAATAATATATAAAATATATAAATAATACTACTATATAATTGCTATCAAATTTTAGTGTTATTTTTGTTTATTAAAGCGTAAAATTATTGACAAATGTTAATAATAGGTATAAAATAAAACATAGTAAAACAGTAGGGATTAAAATGAAAATTTCGACAAGGTCAAGATACGGATTAAAAATATGCCAATTACTAGCAGAGGACTACTCGGAAGAGCCGTTGCCACTTCCTTACATAGCCGAAAAACTTTCACTTAGCGAGCCGTATTTAGAGCAACTAATGGCGCTACTAAAAAAGGACGAAATAGTGTGTTCGGTGCGTGGCGCAGGGGGTGGATATTACCTATCACGAAAGCCGGAAGAAATAACGGTGGGCGAAGTAATGAGGTGCTTAGAGGGTGGCTTTGAGTTTGTGGATTGCTTAAAAAGTGATTGCAATGCAGAAACCTCTTGTAAAACGAAGGGTATTTGGCAAAAACTGTACGACGGTATGAACGAAATTTTGGACAATATAACGCTGAAAGAAATGATAAACGAGGAAGTATAATATGAAAGTATATTTAGACCATGCGGCAACTACTTACGTTGACAAAGAAGTATTACAAGAAATGATGCCGTATTTTACCGAAACGTTTGGCAATGCTAATAGTCAGCACGGTTTTGGTAGAGACGCAGCAATAGCCGTTGATAAAGCAAGAAATCAAATAGCTAAGGCGCTAAACGCAAAAACCAACGAGATTTACTTCACTTCTGGTGGAACGGAAGCGGATAACTGGGCGCTTAAAGGCATTGCATCGGCTAATATGGATAAAGGTAATCATATAATTACCACCAAAATTGAACATGCGGCTATACACGAAAGCGCTAAATATTTGGAAAAACACGGATTTAAGGTAGACTATTTGTCAGTAGATAGCGACGGAGTAGTTGATCTTAACGAACTAGAAAGCCTAATTACTGATAAAACGATATTAGTTAGCGTAATGACTGCTAATAATGAAATAGGTACTATTCAACCCATAAAACAAATAGGTGAGATATGTAAAAAGCATAAGGTATTATTCCACACCGACGCCGTACAAGCAGCAGGCGCAATCAACCTTGACGTAAAGGACCTTGGAGTTGATTTGATGAGCATATCAGGACATAAATTTTACGGACCAAAGGGTATAGGCGTGCTTTACGTTAGAACGGGCGTAAAGATAGACAACTTGCTTAGTGGCGGACACCAAGAAAGAACTAAACGTGGCGGTACGTCGAACGTGCCTGCAATAGTAGGTATGGGTAAAGCGCTTGAACTTGCAACCACGAATTTAGAAGAAAAATCTAAAAAAATAGCCGATATGCGTGATTACTTCGTTAGCGAAGTAATGAAGAAGATACCTTACGTTACCTACAACGGCTCAAAAACCAATAGATTGCCAAATAACGCAAGTTTGTCGTTTGAGTTTTTGGAAGGGGAGTCGATATTGTTTTCACTAGACTTAGAAGGCATTGCCTCTTCGTCGGGCTCGGCTTGTTCGTCAGGCTCGTTAGAACCAAGCGCAACTTTACTTGCAATAGGCAAAGCCCCTAAGGACGCACACGGTACGTTAAGATTTAGTTTTGGCAAAGATAACGACTATAAGCAAATAGATTACACGGTAGAAAAATTAGTTGAAATAGTGGAAAGATTAAGGAATATGTCGCCTTTGTTCTACGAATTCAAGAAGGAGAATAAAAATGTATAACGATAAAGTAATGGATAACTTCAAAAACCCTAGAAACGTAGGCGTGATAGAAAACGCTGACGGCGAAAGCAAGGTTGGTAGCCCGGAGTGTGGCGATATTATGCAAATATTTTTGAAGATTAACGACGACGAAGTAATAGAAGATGCAAAATTCCAAACTTTTGGTTGTGCAGCGGCTGTTGCAAGCAGTTCTATGGCAACGCAAATGCTAATAGGCAAAACTATTAAAGAAGCGTTGAAACTAACGAATAGACAAGTCGTTGAAGAACTTGAAGGTTTGCCACCACAAAAAATTCATTGCTCAGTGTTAGCGGAAGACGCTATTCACGCAGCAGTTAAAGATTATCTTGAAAAGAAAGGTAAAGATATTAAAGACTATCTAGACTAATGAGTTTTGAACGATTTTTAGTAGATATAGGTCTTGAAGAGGCTGAAATAAACGAAGTACTAAGCACCGAAATTGATTTTTCGGTGCTTAAAAAATGCCAAAAATTAGTTAGCGACGGCAAGAATTGTAATAATCTAATTAAAAAGTATGCTAAGACTAATTCGTTAAACTTAGAACTAACTTTTTTACGTGCGTTTTGTAGGTTAAGTTACGAGGAGTATTCGCTTTTTCAATCGTTAAGCTTTAGTTACGAGGACTTCGTTACTCAATTTAGAGATATTGCAATTTGGGCAAAAGAGTATTCTAAAAACGGCGTTGGGCTAGGCGAATATAATTGGGTAATAAATAGTTTAACTAGAAAAGTTATTAGATTAGGTAGATTGCAGTACGAACTAAGGTGGGTTAGAAAAACGTTAAACGGCAAGTTTACACCTAAGAAACGTCTAGTATTATTTATACATATTCCAAAGGATAGTAGCCTTGACTACGATAAAGTGCTAAGTAGCATTAAAAGAGCAAAAGAGTATTTTGGAGTAGATGAATTCTATTGTTTTTCGTGGCTACTTGATACGAATTTACAAAAATTGCTTGACGAAAATAGTAATATTATAAAATTCCAAAGTTTATTTAACGTAACTAGTAAGATAGAAAGCAAGCAAGCCGAAGAAAGAGTGTTTGAAAGAAAGGACGGCGATTATAAGAATTATCCTGAAAACACCGCTTTACAAAAGAAACTTAAAGCGTATCTACTAAACGGTGGTAAGACTTACGAATGTTACGGCGTAATTAAAAAAGAAATTTTAGATACCATTTAATAATTAAAATATATTATAGTAAATAACTAGATATTTTTTTATATATAGTAAATATGATAAAAAAAGAGCAGTTTTTAGTGCTCTTTTTTAGTATATTTATAATTTTTGACAATTTTATTATTAAAAATCTATTTTTACATAATAAATTGTCTTAAACCTTAAAGTCAGGGTAGTCCTTTATTATGTTTATATTGTAGTTGTAGTATTCTTCTACAACATCAATATCAAGATTTTCAAATACGATATTGTCAGCGTATTGTTTTACCTTTTCAACGTCTTCAATAGAATCTACCGTCCAACTAATTAGCGGTTTTTTCTTTTGCCTAAATCCTTTTTCTACCATATCGTTTGGTAGCATATCTACGTTAAAAGAGCAGTAGTTACAAAACGGAAAACAGAATTTCATCATTTTGTTTAGCCACTCGATTTTTACGCCTACTAAAATGCCACGGGTAACTTTGTGGAAATGGTTGAAAAACCAAATTTCCGTAAGTGGATTAAACGATTTGATGCAATAAAGCCCGTTATACGTTTTTAATATTTTTTTAACGTGGCGTTCAAGCCTGAAAGTAGGGGAAAAGAACAAACTTTTTAGTTCTATTACGATACCTACTTGTCCGTTAACTAATTCAAGCACTTCTTCAAGTAGCGGTGGGTGTACGTCTAGGCCGTCTAATTTAAGATTTTTTACTTTTTCGTACGACATATCTACTATTTTTTTGTCTACGCCCGCCATACGTTTTGCCGTTTGGTCGTGAAAAACGACCACTTTGTTGTCGGTGGTAATTTGTACGTCAAGTTCGATATTTAGATTGTTGTCTATTGCCCTTTGAAATGCAAGCAGAGAATTTTCAGGAATATTGTCCTCTTTTTTGTGGTAGCCACGATGAGCAATAGGTCTGTCAATTAGCCAATAGTTAGTCATTTTTACTCCTTAACGCTTAAAATATTTTTATATTTATATAAAGTATGATATAATATCTTATATTTACAAGTGTAATTATACAAGTAATTCGCATTTTTGTAAATACTTAAAACACTTTTTAGGAGTTTATATGCAAGATAGATTATCGCATATCAGGAATTTTTCCATAATTGCCCACATTGACCATGGTAAAAGCACTCTTGCCGACAGGCTGATTGAAAAAACGGGTGTAGTTTCTACTCGTGACATTAGCGAGCAAATGCTTGATAATATGGATATTGAAAAGGAAAGGGGCATTACGATTAAGCTTCAATCCGTTCGTATGAAATACAATTACAAGGGCGAAGAGTATATTCTAAACCTAATAGATACCCCCGGGCACGTGGACTTTACTTACGAAGTGTCTAGGTCGCTTGCGGCTTGCGAAGGAGCGTTACTCGTAGTTGACGCAACGCAGGGCGTAGAGGCGCAAACCTTGACCAACGTGTATTTAGCGCTTGACAGCGACCTTGAAATTTTGCCCGTACTAAATAAAATAGACCTTGCGTCCGCCGACGTAGAGGGCACGAAAGCCGATATTGAAAATACTATTGGGCTTGACGCAGAGGAAGCACCGCTTGTAAGCGCAAAAACGGGACTTGGTATAGAAAACTTACTTGATAAAATAGTGGAAATCTTGCCTTGCCCAAAAGGAGATATAAACGCTCCGTTCAAAGCGCTTATATTCGACTCAGTGTACGATAACTATAAAGGCGCAGTTAGTTTCGTTAGGGTGTTTGACGGAAAACTAAAAGTTGGCGATAAGATAAAAATGTTTGCAACGGGAAAGGAGTTTGAAGTAACCGAAGTTGGCTACTTAAACCCAAGATACGTGCCAACCGAAGAAATTTGCTGTGGCGACGTTGGATATATTGCTGCAAGTATCAAAACCGTAAGCGACACTAGGGTAGGCGATACGATAACCCTTGCCGTAGGTGGCGCAAGAGAACCGTTGCCAGGCTACAAAGAGGCAAAACCTATGGTGTTTGCAGGTATTTATCCGGCCGACGGCTCGAAGTACAACGAATTAAAGGAATCGCTTGAAAAGTTAAAACTAAACGATGCGTCCTTACATTTTGAACAGGAAGTATCTCAGGCGCTTGGCTTTGGTTTTAGATGTGGCTTTTTAGGATTGCTACACATGGATATTATCGAAGAGCGACTAGAAAGAGAGTATAATTTAGATATTATTACCACAGCACCTAGCGTTTCGTACAAGGTGATAAAGACGGACGGGGAAACCGTTATGGTTGAAAATCCGTCGCACCTACCTAATCCGTCCGAAATAGAAAGAATAGAAGAGCCGTTCGTTAAGGCGCTTATCTATACTCCACCTACCTACGTTGGCAATATAATGGATATATGCACCGAAAAGCGTGGCGAATACAAGGATATGACTTATCTTGACGCTAATAGGGTATGTTTAACTTACGAGATGCCACTTAACGAAATTATTTACGACTTTTTTGATGCGATTAAATCGAGTTCGAGAGGGTATGCAAGTTTTGACTATGAAATAATCGGTTATAGGGCTAACCCAATGGTAAAACTTGATATATTGCTTAACGGTGATATTTGTGATGCTCTAAGCATTATAGTGCATAAAGATAGAGCGTACGCAAGGGGCAGAAGTATTGCTGAAAGATTGCGTGATATTATTCCAAGACAAATGTTTGAAATACCTATTCAGGCAGCCGTTGGCGGTAAAGTAATAGCACGTGAGACCGTAAAAGCAATGAGAAAAGACGTACTAGCAAAGTGCTACGGCGGTGATATTACTAGAAAGAAAAAACTACTAGAAAAGCAAAAGAAAGGTAAAAAACGTATGCGTCAAATAGGTACGGTAGAAGTTCCTAGCGAGGCGTTTATGAGTATACTAAAATACGACAATAAACAATAATAATAATATATAAAACAAGCAATAGTCGTGTTGTAGCAATATATAATAAAGTATAAAAATAAGTAAAAATATAAAAAGTATTATGATATTTGCAATTTTACGAGGTACTTATGAAAGATTTAGGACTATATATTCATATTCCGTTTTGTAAAAGCAAATGTTATTATTGCGATTTTTGCTCTATAAAAGGCGTAAATAAGTCGAAAGAATACCTTGATAGGCTAGTAGATGAAAACGATAAGATTGCTAGTAAACTGCAAGCCTATAAAATAAAAACCGTATACGTTGGTGGAGGCACTCCCTCTTACGTAGACGAAAACGATTTGTATTACGCCGTAAATTCTATTTTATCAAAGTACGAAAAGGATATTAAGGAATTTACTATTGAAATTAACCCCGATAGCATTACCGAAAATAAACTTAAAACCTATAAGAACTTAGGAGTAAATAGGGTGAGTATCGGTGTTCAAACCCTTAACGACGATATCCTTAAATTGCTTAATAGACCACATACGGCTAGCGAAGCGGTTAGCGCAGTAAAACTTGCGAAGGAGTATTTTGACAACGTGTCCGTTGACCTTATGATAGGACTGCCTAATCAAACGAAAGAGGACTGCAAACTAGCGATTGAAACTGCGTATAGCCTTGGCGTAAATCATATATCTTGCTATACATTGCAATTAGAGGATAATACGGCGTTAAAAAAAATGGTGGATAGTGGGAAAATTATACTTCCAACCGACGACCAAACTGCCGATTTGTACGATTATTGCTACGACGCTTTAATAAAACATGGCTACGACAGGTACGAAATTAGCAATTTTTGTCTTGCTGATAAGGTGAGTTTGCATAATTACGCTTATTGGGATAGGGTTAACTACCTAGGGCTTGGGGCGTCTAGCCACTCGCTTATAGGTAATTATAGATTTAATAATACTAATAATATTAGCAAATATATTAACGGTGCAAGTTATGAAAACGTGGAAAAACTTGATAAAGACGACGAAGAGTTTGAAACGATAATGCTTTCGCTTAGAACCAAAAAGGGTATAGACCTTATTAGGTATGAAAAAAGTTACGGCGTAAACTTTTTTGAAAAGTATAGAAAACAACTTGATAAGTTGAAAAACTACCTAGATATTACTGAAAACTTTGTAAAAATCAAAGAAAAATACTACGAGGTTTCTAACGAAATTATAGTGGAATTTATGGATATTTAAGTATAAATATTCACTTGTTTTTGCAAATACGAAAAAAAATTATAAAACTGCAACTATTAGTAAATACTAGTAGTACAGTATTTTTTTATAAAAAATTTTAGCAATCTATATAAAATATTGCCAAATTCTCTTGACAAACGATATTATAGTAGTATAATAATCTTAGCAGTTAAGTTAAATGATTGCTAACAAATAAAAACTGAGAGTGCTAATATTATGAGTAATACGGAAAAATTATCACCAAGAAAACAGAAGATATTGCAAGCCTTAGTAGAGGAATATATTTCTACCGGTGAGCCTGTTTCAAGTGGTGAAATCAAAACCAAATATATGACTGAAATAAGTTCGGCAACTATTCGTAGTGAACTTGCGGCACTTGAAGAGATGGGCTATTTAATTCAACCGCACGTAGCGTCGGGAAGGATTCCGTCAAGTAAAGGATATAAAACCTACTGCGAAACCTTCGTACACAACAAACCGCTTACGGTAAAAGAAAAAGAAACGATAAATAGTTACTTTGAAGACAAAATCGTTCAAATGGAAGATATAGTTAAAAAGACTGCTCAAATAATCAGCGACGTAACGAACTATACTTCGGTTATCGTAATAAACGATATCAGCAAGGTAAAGATTAGGGAAATAAAACTTGTGGACCTTGGCGACGATATGGCTCTTGTAATTATCATTACCGATAGTGGAGTATTAAGGGATAAGACGATAACTTTACCAGAGAATATGAACGAGGGATATTTGGCTACGGCAAACAACCTTATCAATAATATATTCAAAGGGAAGTACGTAGACGAGATTGCTTTTACCGACGACCTAGTAAACAGCGAGATGGATAATTTTAGGGACTTGGTTGAAAAACTAATCGAAGTAATTGCAAGCTACTCCGAAATAGACAAAAAGGTGTTTATGGAAGGGGAACTGAAAATGCTAGATTATCCCGAGTGCAACGATATAGATTCTGCTAAAAACTTTTTGAGCATCGTAAACCAAAAGGAAAACCTACTAAAACTTATCGAAAATAACGACGATATAGAGTTTAGCGTTAAAATTGGTAACGAGCAAGGCGGAATAGACAACAGTGCAATAGTTACGGCAAAATATAAAATTAACGGCAAAGAAGTTGGTCAGGTTGGCGTAATCGGCCCAGAAAGAATGGACTACAACAAAGTCGTATCCGTACTAAATTATATGAGCAAAGCAGTTGACGAAGTGGTACAGCACAAAGCGAACACCCCTAAAAAGTTGACTGACGATAATAAAGAATAAAGGTGTGAAATGGGAAAAAATAAGGACCTTAACGAAAACGAAATTAAAGAAGAAGAACTAGAAGTAACACAAGAGGCGGAAGATACTCAACCTACTGAAGAGGAAAAGTTGATAAGCGAAATAGCAGTCTTGAAAGACAAATCTTTAAGATTACAAGCGGACTTTGATAATTTTAGAAAGAGAAATGCAAGCGTAGTATCGAAAACGAGAGAGGAAACGACGAAAGACGTACTTACCGATTTACTAGCCGTTGCCGATAACCTTGAAAGAGCAATGACTATGATTACGGACGAAAATACGAAAGCAGGTATTCAATTAGTTATGAATCAATTAAATACTATTTTCGAAAAGTACAACGTAACCGAGATGCAATCGCTTGGAGAGGAGTTCGACCCAAATTATCACAACGCAATAATGCAAGAGGACGACCCTGAAAATGCTGGCAAAATAACTATGGTATTCCAAAAAGGATATATGATAAAGGATACCGTACTTAGATACGCTACCGTAAGAGTAGCAAAATAATTAAGAAAATAAAGTTTAGAAGGAGATATAATCATGGGAAAAATAATTGGTATTGACTTAGGAACAACAAATTCGTGCGTAGCAGTAATGGAAGGTGGCGAGGCTACCGTAATCGCTAGCGCAGAAGGACATAGAACTACCCCTTCGGTAGTAGGATTTAATAAAGAGGGCGAAAGACTTGTAGGTGAAATTGCAAAAAGACAAGCAATTACGAACCCTGATAGAACAGTAAGTTCTATTAAAAGAGAGATGGGTACGGACTACAAAGTAAAAATCGACGATAAAACTTATTCGCCACAAGAAATTTCGTCTATGGTGCTTGCAAAACTTAAAAAGGACGCAGAAGCATATATTGGTAGCCCTGTAACGCAAGCAGTTATCACCGTACCTGCATACTTCTCTGACAGCCAAAGACAAGCAACTAAGGACGCTGGTAAAATTGCTGGACTAGAAGTATTGAGAATTATCAACGAGCCAACCGCAGCAGCACTTGCATACGGACTAGATAAAGAAGAAAACAAAAACCAAAAAATTCTTATCTACGACCTTGGCGGTGGAACGTTCGACGTATCTATTCTAGAAATCGGCGACGGTGTATTCGAAGTTTTGTCTACTAACGGTAATACGAAACTTGGTGGCGACGACTTCGATAACAGAATTATTAAATACGTAGTAGACGACTTTAAGTCAAAAGAGGGCATTGACCTATCTAACGATAAAATGGCTATGCAAAGGATTAAAGAGGCTGCTGAAAAAGCAAAAATCGATTTGTCCGGCGTAACTACTACTAAAATCAGCTTGCCGTTTATCACAATCGGCGCTGATGGACCTAAACACATTGATATGGATTTGACGAAAGCTAAGTTTGATAGCCTAACTGCCGACCTTGTTGAAAGCACGTTAGTACCTATGCAAAACGCATTAAGAGATGCAAAACTTACTTGCAACGATTTGTCAAAAGTTATCTTCGTTGGTGGTTCAACTCGTATCCCTGCGGTATTCGACGCAGTTAAGAAGTTTACCGGCAAAGAGCCTTATAGGGGAATTAACCCAGACGAGTGCGTAGCAATCGGCGCAGCAATTCAAGGTGGAGTACTAGCAGGCGAAGTAAACGACGTACTACTACTTGACGTAACTCCACTTAGCCTAGGTATTGAAACTTTGGGTGGCGTATTTACAAAACTTATCGAAAGAAATACCACGATACCTACTTCGAAGTCGCAAGTATTCTCAACCGCTGCCGACAACCAAACTTCCGTTGATATTCACGTTTTACAAGGTGAAAGAGAGTTTGCAAAAGACAATAAAACGCTTGGTAATTTCCAACTTGTAGGTATTGCGCCTGCTCCAAGAGGAATACCTCAAATCGAAGTTACTTTTGATATTGATGCAAACGGTATCGTTAGCGTAAAGGCAAAAGATAAAGGAACGAACAAAGAGCAATCAATAACTATTACCGCTTCTACAAACCTAAGCGAAGAAGATATTGACAAGGCTGTAAAAGATGCTGAAAAATACGCTGAGGAAGATAAGAAGAAGAGAGAAGTAGTAGATGCTAAAAATAACGCTGAACAACTAATCTTCACTATGGAAAAATTCGTAAAGGATAATCCTGATAAGATTACTGACGACGAGAAAAAGACCATAGAGGACGCTGTTAAAACTGCAAGAGAGGAAATCAACACCGACGACCTAGATAAGATTAAAGAGGCAGTTGAAAAACTTTCTAAGACGACCGAGCCTATTATGACCAAGTTGTACCAAGCAGAACAAGCAAAGGCTCAGGAGAGTGGCGATATAAATAGCGACCCTGATATTAAATAATAACCCAAAGTAATTTCTCACTCATTTTGAGTGAGAATTACCAAATATGGAGATAAAATGGCAAAAGATTATTACAAAGTTTTAGGCGTAGATAAAAGCGCAACTGACGACCAGATAAAATCGGCTTATCGTAAACTTGCTATGAAATATCACCCTGATAAATTTTCAACGGCAAGCGAAGAAGAAAAGAAGAAGGCAGAAGAACAATTTAAGGAAATCAACCAAGCGTACAGCGTGTTGTCCGATAAACAAAAAAAGGCAAACTACGACCAATTCGGCACGGAGGAAGGCTTCCAAGGTGGTTTTGGCAGTGGATTTAGCTCGGGCGCAGGGTTCGATTTTGAAGATATATTCTCTAATATCTTTTCTAGCTTTACGGGTGGTGCTGGTAGAGGTGGACAAAAAAGTAGAGCAGTCGACGGCGACGATATAATTATTACGCTTAACCTTACCTTCAAAGAGGCAGCGTTTGGCGTAGAAAAAGAAGTAAAAATCAAACGTTACGAAACTTGCTCGGTATGTAAAGGCTCGGGTGCTAAGGACGCAAGTAGCATAAAGACTTGTGACGTGTGCCACGGCTCAGGACAAGAAACGGTCGTTCAAAATACTCCGTTTGGCAGAATTCAAACGTCAAGACCTTGCCGTGCTTGTGGTGGAACGGGTAAGATTATTACCGATAAATGTCCAAACTGTGGTGGCAAAGGCGTAGAAGTTAAATCGAGAACGTTGAAGGTAAAAGTGCCTGCCGGTATTGATAACGGTAGACAAATGACCTACTACAACGAAGGTAACTGCGGTAGAAACGGTGGACAAAACGGCAACGTAATCGTAGTAATCAAAGTGGAAGAGAGCAAATTGTTCACTCGTCAAGGCTACGATTTGTACATAGATATTCCTATTAGTATTGCGCAAGCAACCCTAGGAACGACAATCTACGTACCTACTTTGACAAATCCCGTTAAATACAACGTGCCAGAGGGAACGGATAGCGGAACGATATTTAGAATAAAAGGACAAGGCATCAAGTACTTGAAGAGCGACCAAACGGGCGATTTGTACTTCAAGATAATAGTTGATACGCCAAAACACTTAACTTTGAAGCAAAAGAAATTGATGACGGAGTTCGAGTCGACCTTAAACGACTTGCAACTAGATAAAGTACGTAAGTACAACGACAACGTAAAAAGGAATTCGTAATGAGTAATTCGAAATACTTAGAAATAACGGTTGCCACAACTTCGCTAGGTAGCGAGCTTGTGGCTAACCTTTTTTTTGAAATAGGCTGTGATGCAGTAAGCATAATAGACAAAAACGACCTTCAAGATTTGTACAATCGCAAGGAAACTTGGGACTATGTAGACGAAAATTTGTTTAATATGGACGAAACCGTGTACGTAAAATCGGGCGTACTTAAATCGGAGTACGACGTAGTTTACGAAAATCTAAAAGACAAATTAGATAATCTTAAAAAATTATCTTCATTCGACCTTGGCAGTTTGGAAATTGATGCGAAGGATATTGAAGAAGAAGATTGGCGCTACGTTTGGAGAAAGTTTTACAAGCCTATTAAAGTAGGCAAATTCGTAGTGATACCAAAATGGATAGATTATAGTTTGTCTAGTGGTGAATATCCTATTTATATCGAGCCAGGTATGGCGTTTGGCACAGGCGAACACGAAACTACCAAAAACGCTTTAAGGCTATTGTCAACTATTGATTTAAGTGAAAAAGTAGTTGCCGACGTTGGTACGGGTAGTGGTATACTAGGTATAGGGGCGATTAGGCTTGGCGCAAATTATTGCTATATGTACGATATAGATAGTCAGTGCATTGAAACAGCCACTGAAAACGCCAAACTAAACGACGTGCAAAATTGCGAAATAGTATGTGCAGATTTGTTTGAAAAAGGCATAGACAAAGTAGACGTAGTAGTTGCTAATATTACGGCTGACGTGCTAGTTCGTCTTGCTGAAAAAATTAACCAAATAGTAAAAAAGGACGGCAAGGTGCTATTATCGGGAATACTTGATATTTCGCTAGAAAACGTAATAAAAACCTACGAAAACGCAGGTTTTAAGGTGATAAATCAAATAAACGACAAAGAATGGTACGCTCTTACGTTAGAGCCAAAAAACTGATATGGAAATAAAAAGATTTTTCGTTAGTAAAGATGATATTAAAGGTGAAACTCTTCTTATTAAAGGTGAGGAGTTTTATCATTTAACGAAAGTACTGCGCCATAAAGTTGGATACGTAATTATTTGTTGCTGTGGCGACGGCAAGGACTATTATTGCACGTTAACCAAGATAAGTAAAGATTACGCCGAAGCAAGAATAGACGAAATAAAGGATAATACGGCTGGCGCAAACTCGAATTTGCATCTTTTTCAAGCAGTGATTAAAAGCGCAAAACTTGATATAGTGGTGCAAAAGGCGGTTGAGCTTGGCGTTAAAAAAATCACGTTATTTTACTCTAACAATACCAACGAGAAAGATATAAATCTAGACAGATTAAACAAGATTTGTAAAGAAGCGTCTAAACAATGCGGTAGGTCGGACTTGGTACGTATTGGTGAAGTTTTGGACTTTGACGATATGCTTGAAGAGGCAAGAAAGGAAGACTACGTAATTATGCCTTACGAATACGAAGATAAGGTTAATTTTAGTAGCCTGAATTTTCCAAAAGGTAGTTACGCTTTAATAGTTGGTAGCGAAGGCGGGTTCCAAAAGTACGAAGTTGAAAAGGCAAAAAATATAGGCGCAAAAAGCGTTTCGCTAGGAAATAGAATATTGCGTGCAGAAACGGCAAGCATAATAGCGTCGTCGTTAGTTATGTTTATGTTAGGTGAGTTTGACAAATGAAAGTAGTAGTATTTAATTTAGGTTGTAAAGTAAATCAGTACGAATCGGACGTAATTGTAAATGTCCTTAGTAAAAAAGGCTACGAAGTTACTACCGAGTTTGAGCCTGCCGATTATTATATATTAAATACCTGCGCCGTAACTAGCGAAGCCGAAAGGAAATCACGTCAGGCGATTAGTCGTGCAAAAAAATGCAATCCTAACGCTAAAATAATAGTGCTTGGTTGTGCTTCGCAAAAAAATGCTGAGCAATTTATGGATAAAGACGGAGTTGTTACCGTAAAGGGTATTGGCGGTAAATACAGCGTTTGCGATCTTACCGATAGGGGCAACGCCGTTGAAGAATTGCCAACCACGTATGAAGACGGCACTGCAAAATCGACTAGGACTAGAAGTTACGTAAAGGTTCAGGACGGGTGCAATAATTTTTGTTCTTACTGCATTATCCCTTATCTAAGGGGAAGAAGTAGGAGTAGAAGTATTAGTAGCGTGCTTGAAGAAATAAACGGACTAATTGGTGTAAAAGAAGTGGTAATTACAGGTATCGATTTGTCCGATTACGGAAGTGATATAAGCGAAGATTTGCCGTCGCTAATAAATGCGCTATCTAACGTAGACCTAAGAATTAGGCTAGGCTCGCTTGAAGTAAACGTAATTACCGATAGGCTGTTAAAGGCGCTTAAAAACCTAAAAGCATTTTGTCCGTCCTTCCATCTAAGCCTACAAACAGGCGAGGACAGCGTACTTAAAAGTATGAATAGACATTATACAACTGAGGAATATTATTCTAAAATTTGTCTAATTAGAGAGTACTTTCCAACGGCAAGCATTACTACAGACGTAATTGTAGGCTTTCCAACTGAAACGGAAGAAAATTTTAATAGCACTCTAAGTTTTGTAAAAAAAGTTGGGTTTTCAAACGTTCACGTGTTCCCTTATTCAGCAAGGGAAGGCACGATGGCTTACAAAAAATATAAACCACTTGAAAAAAGCGTATTAAAGGAAAGGGAAAAACGCCTTGTAGAAATTAAAGAGCAAGATAGGATAAATTATGATAGTAAGTTCGTTGGTAAAACGGTAGAAGTACTTACGGAAGACGAAGAAAACGGAAAAATCGTAGGATACACAAGAGAATACGTAAAAACGTATATAGACAATGCACCAAAAAATGCTATAATAAACGTAAAGATTCAAGGGCTATACCTTGACGGATTAAAAGGAGAATAATATGGATTGTATTTTTTGTAAAATTATTAACGGTGAAATACCTTCGACTAAAATGTACGAAGACGAAAATATGGTAATTATTAAGGACATAGAGCCACAAGCAACGCTTCACTATTTGCTTATCCCAAAGGAGCATTATGCAAACATTATAGAAATGACCGACGAGCAAGCGGTTACTTTGAGTAAGTGCATTAAAAAATTATCTACGCTAGTTGACGAGTTAGGGCTTAATGATGGTTTTAGATTGGTGTCAAACAAAGGTGAAAACGGTTGCCAAACGGTAGAGCATTTGCATATTCATATTTTAGGTGGCGAAAAGCTAAGCGAAAAAATGGCATAACTTGGGTAAATCGCTTGACATAAAACTAAATTTACTATAATATAAAAAAGTATTAATGGCCGGTCGGCAAAAGAGGTGAAAAAGATGACTACAGTTAAAGTAGGCGAAAACGAAAGTTTAGACAGCGCTATCCGTCGTTTTAAGAGAAAATGCGGCAGAGATGGTATCATTGCTGATTTGCGTCGTAAAGAGTTCTACGAGAAGCCAAGCGTAAAGAGAAAGAAGAAAGCTGAGGCTGCTAGAAAAAGAGCTTATAAAGCGTAATAAAAATAAACTGACCAAAAGGTCAGTTTTTTTATTCTATTTTTTGTAGATTTGCATATTACATCTTACGAAAGTTTTGCTTATTTTCTAGTCCTAACTTTTTATTATTTCGTGCAAATACTAATTTGTATTTTAAGGTTTTTTATAATACTTTTTGATAAAATTAGTTTTTCGTTTCTTTTTTATCGTTTGATTTGTTAGGCTTATTCTTACGTGAATTTTTAGTTTCGGTTGTATTTTTTGTTTCTTTTTCCTTATTTTCTTCGTTATTATTTTCTTTTACTTCATTTTCACTAGATTCTTCATTTTCATTAGTTTGCGCTTCGTCGCCATTTTCTAAGTTGTTTTCATTTGCTCTTTCGCTCGTATTATCGTAGAGCAGTTTTTCAAAATCGCTTTGTTTTATTTGGCTATTAGTTAGTTGACTTTTATTGCTAAAAATAGGTAAAAAGGTTAGTATTGCCAAAACAAATACTATAGTTGATAAAACGATATAATAAATCTTATTTGGCGAAATAAAACTGATAAAAGCAAATAAAACGCCACACAAAACGTAGTATTTAGTGTTTGCTCTTGACGTAATACCTTTTAGCAAGGCTTTAAGACCAAGTTTGTTTATTGGTTTTTCTTTGCTTTCCACAATTTCAGGTAGGCTATTTTTCTTTTTTAGGTAGTTAAATACTACGTCTTCACTAACGTACTCGATACTTACGTCAAGTCCTCCTGCTAAAACTAGTGCGTTTTTTTCTATGCCTGACGAAAGAAGATATATTTTTTTAACGTCGTTTTCTTTTGCAAGTCTGTAAAGTGATGCGATATTTTCATAGTTAATATTGCCAAACTTAAACATAGGGTATATTATTTCGTCGTCTACTCGTATATATTTGTCGTCTACAAGTTGCTTATTAGAAAAATCCAAATTATCCATCAAAAGTTTTGCTACGTAGGATTGTCCCATAAGGGCAAAATGATTTGCCAATTTTTTTGGGGTGTAGTTGTCCTTTTTTTTCATTTTTACAATCTTGAAAATTGACCAAATTAGCACGTAACTAACTAGACTGATTGCGATAGTCCACCAAATATTGTCTACGATAAAATACGTCCACGTAAAAATAAGTAGTAGAGAAATTATCGTAATTGCGATAGTATCTATAGTTTTTAACATAAAAACCTCTCTTTATTTCATTTTGTTAATCATATTATTGCAAGTATTCGAGTTTTTTATACTTTATCATTGATAAACAAAGATATTTAATGTATAATATTATCTATGAGAGTAGCAATATACGGGGGTAGTTTCGACCCTATACATTTAGAGCATCGTAAGATAGTTACGGCTTGCAAAGAAGAACTTGGCGTAGACAAAGTGATTTTGTTGCCTACGTATTTACCGCCACACAAAAAAAAGAGTGAAGTCAACTATGAAGACAGGATAAATATGCTAAGACTTACCTTTGAGGATTTGGACTACGTAGAGATTGACGACTACGAGTTTAGGTCGGGAGCCGAAGTCAATTACGCTTACGATATGCTTAGAGAACTTAAAAAGTCTTATTCAGATTTCGTTTACGTAATTGGTGGCGATTCTTTTTTGAATATAGAATCTTGGTATAATTTTGAAGGATTATTACAGGAAAACGAGATTTGCGTAGTAAAAAGAGGGCATATATCTTGCGATTACGACGCAAAAATTCAAGAATATAGACAAAAATACGACGCTAAAATTTCCGTATTAGATTACGTAGGGGGCGACTGTTCGTCAACTTATATACGTGTACTTAGTTATTTGCACGAAGATATCGAGCCGTACGTTGGCGCTAAGGTTGCAAACTATATTTTAGAAAATAAATTGTATCAAAAATACGAAAACTTCGTAAAGAAAATAAAAAACAGCGTCAGCGAAAGATTATTTAATCATATCGTAAATACTACGCTATGTGGTATAAGAATCAATCAAACGTGCAACCTAAAAATTAGTACGACTAGGGTATTCGTTGCTTGTATGCTACACGACGTAGCAAAAGAAAGGACGGATTTACTGTACGGAGTGCCTTTCCAAACGGTAAACACTGCAATATTCCACCAATTCTATGGTGAAAGGGTTGCTTATAACGAATACAACGTAAACGACGACGAAGTACTAGATGCTATTAGGTTTCATACCACGGCAAAACCAAATATGTCCACGCTTGGCAAACTTGTTTTCTTAGCGGACAAAATTTGCTTAGGTAGGGAATACGATGGAGTAAATGACATAAGAGAAGTGCTTAAATGCGAAGGATTTGACGAGGCTTTTGTAAAATGTCTAAATTGGAGTTACGACTACCTTGTAGAAAAAGATAGACTTATCTATCCACTTACAAAGGAAGCAGTACTATATTATAAGGAGAATAAATGAACACTAGAGAATTAACTGACAAGATATGCAAAGTATTATCCGATAAAAAAGCGTACGATATTATAATTATCAACGTAGAAGAAATGACGATTCTTACCGATAACTACGTAATATGTTCGGCAAAATCGCAAACGGCTGTAAAGGCACTAGCAGGTTACGTTGAAGAAGAATTAACGAAAGAAGGGTTAGAGCCGTTGCATCGTGACGGGGTAAAGGAAGGCAAATGGGCAGTACTTGATTACGGCTCTGTAATAGTCCATATATTCTTAGAGGATATAAGATTTGCCTACGACCTTGAAAAGATATGGTCAAACGGCGAAAATACCGTAAAATACGAAGATTAATTTATTTATAAATTGCAATACTAATATCGGGAGATGGTATGACGTATTGCAATTTTATTTTTAGTAACGTAGACGAAATAGTTTTGTCGGTGGACAAAGTAGCAAAAGTAGTTAGCGTAGAAAGTGAAAACGAAATTATCGTTGCCGTAATTACGAAACCTATATACTCAAAAACGGAACTTGATAAAGTGATGAATAATATTAAATTTACTTTGGAAGTAACGACGGGCAAAAAAATTTTTTTGACTAGAAATATGGAAGTATTTTGTGATATAGAAAACCTTAAAAACGGCGAAAAAAATGTGAGTTTTGAAACGATAAAAAGCAAGGTTGAATTATGAGAATTTACGATATAATAAACAAAAAGAAAAACGGACTTAGTTTGTCAAAAGAAGAAATTGACTTTTTTGTTAAAGGTGTAACCGATAGAAGTATTCCAGACTATCAAACCACGGCGCTACTTATGGCAATAGTGCTAAAAGGTATGACGGACGAGGAAACCTTTTATTTAACCGACGCTATGGCGCATAGTGGCGATATAGTTTGCCTAGACGAAATAAAAGGTACTAAGGTAGATAAGCACTCGACGGGTGGCGTTGGCGACAGCACTACCTTTGTTGTATTGCCTATTTTGGCGTCGTTAGGATTAAAGTGCGCTAAAATGAGTGGTCGTGGACTAGGTCATACGGGTGGCACGCTGGATAAATTAGAGTCTATTGGCACTAACGTGGAAATAGGCGAAGAAGAATTTTTTAGAGAAGTAAACGACATAGGCCTTGCGGTAATTGGGCAAACGAAAAATATATGCCCAGCGGACAAAATACTTTATTCGCTTCGAGACGTTACTGCAACGGTGGATAGTATACCACTTATTGCAAGTAGTATAATGAGTAAGAAACTAGCAGGTGGTAGCGACGTAATAGCATTGGACGTAAAAACGGGCGAAGGCGCTTTTATGAAAACGGTTGATAGCGCCGTTTTGCTTGCTGAAAAAATGGTAGCGATAGGAAAAGCGTTTAATAAAAAAATATCGGCAGTAATAACCGATATGAACGAACCACTTGATAACTACGTGGGTAACAGCCTAGAAATATACGGTGCGCTGAAAGTTTTGGAAGGTGAGCAAAACGAACTGTACGAAGTGAGTAAGGCACTTGTAAAAGAGGCGTGCAGGCTAAGCGAAATAGAAGTAACCGACGAAGATATAGACTTGGCGATTAAAAGTGGCAAGGCAAAAGATAAATTTGCAAGTATGATAAAATGGCAAAATGGCGACGTAAGTTATATTGAAGATAAAGAAAAACTAAAAGCGTCAAAGTATACCTATCCTATTATATGTAATTACGACGGGTACGTAAAATCCTTCGACCTTGAAAGGCTGGGACTAAGTATTTGCAAAATCGGTGGTGGAAGAGAAAAGGCTGATGACAAAATCGATTACTTCGTTGGGGCAGAAATAAACGTAAAAGTAGGAGATAAAGTAAACAAGGGCGATACTTTGGGCGTGGTTTATCAAAATAAACCAAACGATATTAGCAGTGATATCCTTGATTGCATTAGGTTTTCTAGTAAAAAATGCGAAAAATTAGAGAAAGTGATTAAAATAATAAAATAATTGTTGTCAACTAGCAAATGCAGTAGTATAATAATAGTATCTTCGGGGAAGGTGTGATTCCTTACTGGTGGTATAGTCCACGAGCGTAATGCAGATTGGGTGCGATTCCCAAACCAACGGTACAGTCCGGATGAAAGAAGGCTAAATATTTATTTGATATTTACCATGCAACCCGAAAGGGTTGCTTTTTTCTTGCTTGAAGAAATAAATTTTTCGAGGCGAAAATGAACGCAACAAAATCAAAAAGTATCAACTATCTTGTTAAAGTTGCAATGTTAGGTACGTTATCCTACCTAGTTATGCTATTGCAATTTCCTATTTTACCCGTCGTTCCATTTATGAAAATGGATTTTAGCAACGCTATTACGCTTATAGGCGGTTTTGCCTTAGGACCTAGCGCAGCGTTCTTTATCGATAGCATTAGGCTGATGTTCGACTGCTTAATAGACGGGTCCGCAACCGGCTACGTAGGGGAATTTAGCGCATGGCTACTTGGTATTACCTATTCAGTACCTGCTAGCATCATCTACAAAAATCGTAGAACGCTAAAATCGGCAACTTTTGCCGTGATATTGTCGTTTATACTAAGCAATATAATGGGTATTATATCTAACAAATTTATTATGTTCCCGTTATTTGGATTGCCTGAGGCACAAACGAATAATCTATTGCTAGTTGGCGTATTGCCGTTTAACGTAATTAAATATCTATGCGTATCCATTATCGTTATGCTTCTTTACAAGCCTTTATCACCGATACTAAAAAGACAGTACACGGTTCACGGTAAAGATAAAAACGTAAGTACGGTTAGTAGTGAAGAAAAAAATAATCAAGAAAATAATTAAAGCGAGCAAACGCTCGCTTTTTTTTAATCAAGATAAGTCAAAATATTGATAAATGTTTGTAAATAGATTATAATATCTTTATGGAAAAGATTACAAAAAACGTACAAGAGACTTATGAAGTTGCAAAGTTAGTTGCAAGTAAACTTAGTGGTGGCGAAATACTACTACTTAACGGCGACCTTGGCGCAGGCAAAACCACGTTTACGAAAGGGCTTGCTATGGCGCTTGACGTAGACGACGTAATTACTAGCCCAACGTTTACTATAATGAAAGAATATTACGGCAAACTAAAATTGTATCACTTTGATATGTATAGGTTGTCTAGCGAGGACGAAGTGTACGAACTTGGTTTTGAAGAGTATCTTAACGACGAAAACGGCGTTGCCGTAATAGAGTGGAACAAGTTTTCCTCGTTTGAAACTAGCGACGTTTTTACGCTAAATTTTTCCAGAATAGACGATACGACTAGAAGGATAGAGATAGATGATAGGCTTATTGATAGATAGTACGAGAGAAAGGCTTGTAGTTATTGGTTTTGTGAACGATAGCAGGTATTACAAGGTAGTTGACGAAGTAAACAAAAGGCATATGCCGTTACTTGTGCCAACCATAGAAGAAGTGCTGAAAAAGATGGAAGTATCCATTGAAAACGTAGGTTTTTTCAGTTCGATAGTTGGTCCGGGGTCGTTTACGGGAATTAGAGTAGGCGTAGCAACTGCTAACGCTTTTGCTGCTTCGCTAAACAAACCTTTAATTAGTGTGAACTCTTTTGAACTAATGACATATAATGTGGTTAGACCGTCGATATTGCTAATAGAAGCAGGGCACGGTAACTATTACGGCGCAAAAATTGATAAGCCGTTTGGTATGCTGTACGACTTCGGCTACTACACAAAGGCAGAAGTAGATGCGCTAGACCTTGACAAAATATATCAAGATAAGGGCTACGATTACGTAAACGAATACGTAAGGCAGGCAAAGGCAAAATTTATAGTAGCAGATACCGTCGAAGTGCTAAGGCCTATGTATTTACGTAAGTCGCAAGCAGAGAGAGAAAAGGAAAATGCTGACAAAACTAACTGAAAATTATATTAGTGAAGTAGCTGAAATTGAAAGGCTATGTTTTGGAAGTGATGCGTGGAGCAAGGAAAGTATACTGTCTAGCCTAGAAAAACCATATTGTACGTTTGAAGTTTTAATAGTGGATAGCGAAGTGGTCGGCTATTATAGTTATTATAATATTGCCGGTGAAGCGTATATAAATAACGTTGCCGTTCATCCAAAGCATCAAAACAAAGGATATGGCACAAAGTTAATAAACAGCCTTATTGAAAAGGCAAAAGAAGAGGCAAGTGCAATAACCTTAGAAGTAAGAGCGTCAAATGTTATTGCACAAAAACTTTACGAAAAAGCGGGATTCGAAAAGGTGGGAATACGACCGAAATTTTATAACAATACGGAAGACGGAGTAATTTATTGGTATAAAACGGAGGGGTAAATCATTTTTGTAAGAAGTTACGGCAAAGGACAAAATTTGTTATTTTTGCACGGCTGGGGGCAAAGTAGCGAATACTTTAATCCTATTGCCGATTTTTTTTCGAAATTTTGCAGGGTAACGTTATTCGATTTTTCAGGTTTTGGCAGAAGCGAAGAGCCTACAAAACCTATGACTGTTACCGACTACGTGAACGAAACTATTAAGGTTATAAAAGATAACGACCTTAAAGACGTAACGGTAATTGCACATTCGTTCGGCGCAAGGGTAGCGTTTGAACTTGCTAACTCTACAAGTTACGTAAAGAAATTAGTAATAGTAGACGGAGCGGGAATATTACCAAAGCGTACGCTAAAATATTATTTGAAAGTTTACTTATATAAAATAAAAAAACGACTAGGACTTAGCACGAAAAATTGTGGCTCGAAAGATTACAAACAGTTATCAGCCGTAATGAAAAAAACGTTTGTAAACGTGGTGAATTACGACCAAACGAAGATGCTGAAAAATATAAAAACGAAAACGCTTATCGTGTGGGGTGAAAAGGACAAGGAAACCCCGTTATATATGGCAAAAATAATGCGAAAGAATCTACCTAATTCAAGGCTTGTGATATTAGAAGATTGTTCGCATTTTTCTTTTTTAGAGGATACGTACGCCTTTATAAATTTAGTGAGGGATTTTATCGATGAGTAATTATCTAGCGTATTTTATTAGCATAGTAACGGCATTTTTCACTTTGTTTGCTACTTCGCATTTCGTTACGTCGTTGCAACTTGGTGGCTATAAAATTAGTAAAATTATAGACGTAAACAACGGAAAGTTATGTAGATTTACAATTAGTTTAACGCTTGTTTCAGCATTATTTTTAACTTTATCGTTACTATTGTATTTTACGTATAAAAACTTAATATTTATATCAAATTTATTAGAAATTCTTATTTTTATTCTAATATTATCAATAAACAAGAATAATTTTAAGAAAACGCCGTTAGTTTTAACAAATAGGATTAAAAGATTTTATTTACTTTTAGTCATATTTACTATTGCGTTTTATATTGTAACTAATATACTTTTGCCTGCCGATATAAATCTCGTGATTGTTTCTGTTTTCCCTACGTTTTCTATTGCGTTTACTTTTATTGCGTTTATGATAATTTGTCCATTTGAATATTTGAACAATTTAAGATATGAATTTTTGACAAGAAAAAAATTCGAAAACTGTAAAGCAATTAAAATAGCAGTTACGGGTAGTTATGCTAAAACGAGCGTGAAGGTGATACTTAAAACTTTGCTAGAACAAAACTTTAACGTAGTAGCGACTGAAAAAAACTATAATACGCCACTTGGACTTTCTATTTCGTCAAAAAATTTAACTGACGAAACAGAAGTTTTTATATGCGAAATGGGGGCAAGAAAAAAAGGGGATATAAAAAGGCTAGTAAAAATATTTAATCCTGATATAGCAGTTGTTACGGGTATTTGTAGTCAGCACCTAGAAACGTTTAAGTCGATAGACAATATTATAAAAACTAAAAGCGAAATATACGAAAATTTTACCGAGAAAAACAGCGTGTTTTTTGCGGGTGATAATCCGTACGTTTATTCTATGTACCTAGATTGCAAAGCTAAAAAATTTATAACAGGCAAAAAAGATACTATTACTTGCAAAAACGTTAAAACTTTTCCTAACCGTACGGAATTTACGCTAGTAATAAATAATCAGGAAGAAAAATGCGTAACCAAACTACTTGGCGAAAAGGTAGTGGAAAATATTATGCTTGCAAGCCTTGTAGCAAATAAACTTGGGCTAAGCCTGAAAGAGATTAAAAAGGGCATAGAAAGATTAGAATACGTCCCGCATAGGCTAGAACTAATAGAAGGAAAAATTACCATAATTGACGACAGCTATAATGCAAATGAAATTGGGATAGAAAATTCTATTAACGTTTTGTCGCTATTCGATAAAGAAAAGAACGCATTAGTCAGCGGACTTGTAGAACAAGGTGAAAACGAAGAACTTGCAAACCGAAAATTTGGCAATACACTTGCAAAGGTGTGCGACAACGTAATTTTAATAAATACAAGGCAAGCCGAATACGTTAAAAAAGGCGTTTTAGAAGTAAATAAAGATGCTAAAATTTACGTTTACGAGTCGGTGACCGAGGCGTTTAACGAATTATATAAGGTGGTTAAAGAGGATAGCGTGCTTTTAATTACCGCCGATTTACCAGACAATTATAGCAAGTAGGAGGGGAAAATGAAAAATATTGCAGTATGTTACGGAGGAGATTCGACCGAAAGAGATATATCTATAATTACATCCGTACAAGTCTTTAATAATATTGATAGGAAAATATATAACGTAATTCCCGTATATTATCGTGGTGGCGAGTTTTTGACTTCTAAAAACTACGATAAAATAGAATACTATGTTGATTTTAATAAAAAAGAGTGGCAAAAAGTAAGGTTCGAAAACGGGAAAATGCATTTTAATACGTTAAAACGTGCTATAAAAATTGACTGCGTACTTACGTGTACTCACGGTGGTAAGGGTGAAAACGGCGCACTTCAAGGCTATTTTGAAGTCGCAAATATTCCGTATACCTCTGCAGGAGTACTGCCGTCTAGTATATGTATGGATAAAGTAAGAGCAAAAGAGTGTTTCAAGTCGCTTGGGCTTAGCGTCGTGGATTATATTGCTTTTGACGATTTATCAAACGTTGATTTGATAATATCTACAACTGAAAATATGCTAAAATATCCCGTTATAGTAAAGCCGAACGATTTGGGGTCTAGCATAGGTATAAACGTTGCAAAAGACAACGATTCCTTAAAAGAGGCTATTATGGTTGCGAAAGAGTTTACTAATAAAATACTAGTTGAAAAAGCATTAGTTAGTTTTGACGAGTATAATTGCGCAGGGCTGAATACCGACCTTGGCTTTTTCGTAAGCGAAATAGAAAAGCCCGTAACTAAAAACGACTTTTTAACTTTTGAAAACAAGTATATGAAAAATGCGAAAATAAGTGATAGTACAAGAGAGTTTCCTGCAAATATTGATGCTAAACTTGAAAAGAAGATAAAAAAGAGTACTGAAAAAATAATGAAAAATCTAGGTATATACGGCGTATGTAGATGCGATTATTTGTATCTTGACGGCAAACTATACGTAAACGAAGTAAATACGATACCCGGTTCGCTTGCGTATTATCTATTCAAAAAACAGTTCAATTTTTCTAATCTAATAAATATGATGATTGAAAGCGCAATATCTATTGATGAGAAAAAAAAGAAAATTTTAACCGAACACAGAACGAACGTGCTAACTAACTACGTGAAAAATTATAAGTCGCTAGGCATAAAATTAAACAAGTAGCGAAATTTGCTTGCGAAAAGACGATATATCATATAATATAATATTATAGAAATATATCGAGGTGATTATATGGATAAAATAAAAATGATTACTCCGCTTGTCGAAATGGACGGCGACGAAATGACCCGCATTTTGTGGGATTGGATAAAAGAAATACTTATTAAGCCTTACGTAGACCTAAAAACCGAATATTACGACCTAGGTCTTGTAAATAGAGATAAAACCGACGATAAGGTAACGATTGATGCAAGTAACGCAACGCTTAAATACGGCGTGGCTGTAAAATGCGCAACTATTACGCCAAACCAACAAAGAGTTGAGGAGTACAACCTAAAAAGTATGTACAAAAGCCCTAACGGAACTATAAGGGCAATACTTGACGGCACGGTATTTAGAGCACCCGTTATCGTTGACGCAGTAAAACCACTTATCCCTAGCTGGACCAAGCCTATCGTAATTGCAAGACACGCTTACGGCGACATATACAAAAACACTGAAATGAGAGTGGAAAAGGGTAGCGTAGCAGAACTACTTGTAACCGATAAAGACGGTAACCAAACCAAAAAACTTATCTACGATTTTGTTGATAGCGACGGCATTATTATGGGTATGCACAACAAGGACGAGAGCATTAAAAGTTTTGCAAGATGTTGCTTTAACTACGCTCTTGACCAAAAACTAGATTTGTGGTTTAGTTCAAAAGACACTATATCCAAAATTTACGACCACAGATTTAAGGATTTGTTTAACGAAGTATTCGAGGCAGAGTACAAGGAAAAATTTGATAAAGCAGGAATTGAATATTTCTACACGCTAATAGACGACGCAGTTGCAAGAGTTACTAGAAGTAACGGTGGATTTATTTGGGCTTGCAAAAACTACGACGGCGACGTAATGAGTGATATGGTAGCAACTGCATTTGGTTCGCTTGCAATGATGACCTCAGTGCTTGTATCTCCAACGGGCGCATACGAGTACGAAGCAGCGCACGGCACGGTTACTCGCCATTATTACAAACACTTAAAGGGCGAAGAAACCTCGACAAACTCGGTTGCAACTATCTTTGCTTGGACGGGAGCGTTAAGGAAGAGGGGCGAACTTGACCACCTTGACGACCTAGTTAAGTTTAGCGACAGACTAGAAAAGGCTTGTATAGATACTATTGAAAACGGTGAAATTACAAAAGATTTAGTACCACTATTTAACAAAGAAGGTGTAAAAATACAAGTTAAAAACAGCAGAGAATTTCTAGAAGCAATCGCAAAAAGATTATAAAATAGGCCTAGCGCCTATTTTTATTTTGCAAAAAGTGATAGAATAATATTATGTATAATAACGTAACGCTAGTATGTATAAATAGTAAATATATTCACCAATCGCTTGGTATATATTACCTAAAAGCCTATTCTAATAGGGACGATATTAAGATTTACGAATCTAATATAAACTTGGACACGGATAAGATAGTAAACGATATTCTTAAAGATAGCCCCGATTTAATAGGTTTTTCTTGCTATATCTTTAATATTGAAAAAACACTTGAAGTTTGTGAAAAAATAAAACGAAAATCAAATGCAAAGATATTTTTCGGTGGCCCGGAGGCAAGTTTTGAGTACGAAAGCCTATTTGATTACTGCGACCAAATAATAGTTGGCGCTGGCGAAAGTGCTTTTGTTAGTTTACTAAACGGCAATACCGATAAGGTGATATATGGCACAAGAATTGATAATCCGCTAGAACGCTCGCCGTATACTGACGAATATTTTTGTAATGCAAAAGGTAAAATTGCCTATTTTGAAGCATCACGTGGCTGTCCGTACGCATGTACGTATTGTATGAGTTCTAACGACAAACTGCAACTTTTCGATATAAACCTAGTAAAGCAGGAATTACTAAAATTTAAGGACAAAGGGATAAAAATACTTAAATTCGTTGATAGAACATTTAACGCAAAGGCAGAGTATTGCAACGAAATACTAAGTTTTTTGATAGATAATTTTACGGATAGCGACCTTACGTTTCACTTTGAAGTAGCGCCCGATATTTTTAAGCAAAGCACGCTTGATATTATAAAACGGGCAAGACTAGGTTTATTTCAGTTTGAAGCAGGAATACAAACCTTTAACGACGAAGTACTAAGTAATATACGTAGAAAATCAAACGTAATTAAAGCAGTTGAAAATATAAATACTTTGCTTAGCTTTCAGAACTGCCACGTTCACAGCGACCTTATTATTGGGCTAACGGGTGAAGACGAAAGTTCATTAAGAAATTCTTTTAACACTTTGTATAGGCTATGGACGAATCAAATGCAAGTAGGTATATTAAAAGTGTTAAAGGGTAGCAGGTTGAAGATAGAGCAAAGCGATGGTTACGTTTTTTCACAAAAACCACCTTACGAGATAATATCTACGCCTACTATGGACGAAAAGGTAATTATGTGTGGCAAAAAAATTGCCTATCTTGTAGACAAATACTATAATACTAATCGTTTTCATTTTACGCTTAGATACCTTGAAAAGAAATACGAGCCGTGGGAAACTTTTACATATCTTGCAAAGGTAGTAGATTATAAAGCAGGCGTATTTGAACTATATGAAAAACTATTCGAGTACGCAGTTAAAATAGGAGAGGACGAACTTTTAGTAAACGAACTACTAAAATTCGACTACCTAATAAGTAATAAAAGCAAAAATTTGCCACCTATCATAAAAAGAGAATTTAGCAAAGAGTTTAAGAAAATTGCCAAAACGGAGCAAAAAGACGGCGAATTTTGCTACTACTTTTCTATAAATCCAATAACGCTAGAAAAGGGCGAATACGTGGCATATTTTAACTATAATAAGCAAAATTATATTACAGAACTATACGAATATAGAATACTTGACTATACTTTATTAAAAGAAAATTACGAAAGGAGTGGCTAATGTCGTTTTTACCAATTACAAATCCTAATAATGAAAAGTTTGATTTTGTTATGATTACTTGCGATGCGTACACCGACCATCCTTCTTTTGGACACGCTATAATTAGCAGAATTATAGAATCGTACGGTTTTACTATCGGTATAATCCCACAACCACAAAAAGACGACGATTATTTGGTGTTTGGCGAGCCAAACGTTGCTTTCGTTATATCGGGTGGTGTCGTAGATAGTATGGTAAATAATTACACGGTTGCTAAAAGGAAAAGAACCGTGGACGTATACTCCGACGAGGGCAAGTTTGGTTTAAGACCTGATAGGCAACTAACGGTATATAGCAAAAAAGTAAAAGAATTATATCCAAATTCGCCACTTATTATAGGTGGAATCGAGGCAAGTTTAAGAAGATTTGCGCACTACGACTATTGGAGCGACACCGTAATGCCGTCCTTACTAGTAGATACTAATGCCGATTTACTAGTATACGGTATGGGCGAAAAACCGTTTTTTGATATTTTGAAACTTGTAAAAAAGGGTGTTCCTATTAAAAATATCAAGGACGTAAGGGGTACTTCCTATCTTGCCGAATACGACGACTTGTCCAAAAAGGTAAAGGAAGAATTTAATACCTACGCCTTTTGTCCGTCCTACGAAGAGGTGAAGGCAGACAAACTAAAATACGTGGAAGCGTTTAATTTACAAACAAAATATAACGATTTTTATATCGGTAAGCCTATCGTTCAACGCCACGGCAAAAAATACGTAGTGCAAAATTTACCACAAAAACCACTTACCGAAAAGGAGATGGATTGGGTATACGATTTGCCTTATGAAAGGACGTTCCACCCAAGTTATAAGCATATACCTGCTATTGACGAAGTAAAGTTCAGTATTACCGCTCAGCGTGGTTGCTTCGGCTGTTGTAAGTACTGCGCAATTACCTATCACACGGGTAGGATAGTGCAAAAACGCAGTAAGGAGTCGATTGTAAAAGAAGCAATTTTAATGACTAAGGACAAAGATTTCAAGGGGTATATCCACGACGTAGGCGGTCCTACTGCAAATTTTAGAAATCCATCTTGCGAAAAGCAGTATGAAAAGGGCGCTTGTACTACTAAGTATTGTATCGGTTCGACGGTTTGTCCAAACTTAAAGGTGGATCATAGCGAATATTTGGATATTTTAAGAACGCTTAGAAACCTTGACGGCGTTAAAAAAGTGTTTGTAAGAAGTGGTATAAGATTTGACTACTTGATGATGGATAAAAATAAGGAGTTTTTCAAAGAACTTGTAAAATACCACGTAAGCGGACAATTAAAAGTTGCGCCCGAGCATACCGAAAAGAACGTGTTAATGGCAATGAATAAGCCGAATAACGACGTATATCAAAATTTTTGTCGTGAGTATTTTGCCGAGTGTAAAAAGGTGGGTAAGGAGCAATATATAGTGCCGTATTTGATTAGTTCGCACCCCGGTTGTACGCTTAGCGATGCAATTAACCTTGCCGTTAAACTTAAAAACGACAAAGTTCACCCAGAGCAAGTGCAGGACTTTTATCCTACGCCGTCTACTAAATCTACTTGTGCGTATTACACGGGAATAGACCCTGACACGATGCAAGAAATATACGTAGCAAAAAGCCCTAAGGAGAAGAAGATGCAAAGGGCGTTACTTCAATACGATAATCCTAAAAACTACGATATCGTATTAGAAGCTCTTAAAATAGCAGGGCGTGAAGACCTAATAGGATACGGCGCAAACTGTCTAATAAAGCCAAAGAAAACGCCTATTACTAATAAATCTTATACTAAGCGAAATTATAAACGAAAATAAAAATTATCGTTAAATTATTATATAAAACAGTAAAATATGCCATACTTTACGGCGTATTTTTATTTATAAATTCTTTTTCTTATCTTTTAATTGATTGCTTGTACAAAATAAAATTTTGTAGTTGCGGTAGTTATATTTTTAATTTTTTAAGCATTTATTTATCTTAGTGGTCGCAAACATCAAATATAGATTTTATTCGATATTTTTCGACATAAGTCTACGTTTTATTACGACTAATCTTATTTAATATTAGAGGTGCAGATGTTTTTCGTCTTAAAAAGAAAAAATATTTTGTGTTGTTTCACTTTGCTTGCCGTGTTCGTAGCGCTAGCGTCTATGGTTAGTCAAAACAACGTCGCTACGGTTTATTTTGGTAAAAGTATAAGAAAAACGCCTATTTATAGGGTGCAGACCGAAGAAAAAAAAGTTGCTCTTACGTTTGATGCAGCGTGGGGTGGAGATAAAACGCAAGGTATATTAGATATTCTTAAAAATAACGACGTTTCCGCTACGTTTTTTTTAGTTGGTTTTTGGGTAGACAAATATCCCGACCTAGTAAAAAAGATATACGAACAAAAATTAGATATAGGTAATCACAGCAAAAACCATTTGAATATGCCAAAACTTTCCGTTGACCAAATGAGCGAAGAGTTCAGTTACGTAAACGAAGGCGTAAAGAAGATAACAGGAGAAAGCCCAAAATTTTTTAGAGCGCCTTTTGGCGACTATTCGAACGAAGTACTTGACGAAGCGAAAAATCACGGACTAACGTCTATTCAGTGGGACGTCGATTCGCTTGATTGGAAGGGAATTTCGTCAAGAGAAATAGTAAATAGAGTGCTAAACAAAGTGCAAAACGGCTCGATTATTCTTTTCCATAATAATTCGGACCATATTTTAGAGGCTTTGCCCATCGTAATATTGGAACTTAAAAATAGAGGATACAAAATGGTTAAGCTTAGCGACTTAGTATTAACGGGCGATTACGTTATTGATAATAACGGAGTACAAATAAAAAAAGAAATGTAGGAACAACGAATGGAGGAGATTTATGGATTACGAGCAAATGAGCAACAATAAGGTACAACTAAGTGGAATAGTAGTAAAAGAACCTACTTTTTCTCACGAAATACTTGGTGAAAACTTTTACGAGAGTGAACTTTTGGTAAAAAGACTGTCCGACAGCGAGGATATAATTCCGTTTACTATATCCGATAGGCTGATTGGCGAGTACAACGTAACGACGGGTGCAAAACTGAATATTTTGGGTCAGTTTCGAAGTTATAACAAGCAAGAAGGCGATAGAAATAGGCTGATGCTAACCGTGTTCGTTAGGGAGATTACCGAAGTTGACGAAGAAGACGTGAACGTAATAGAACTAACGGGATATATATGCAAAGACCCGATATATCGTGTAACGCCTTTTAAGAGAGAAATTTGCGACTTGCTACTAGCAGTAAATAGGCAATATAACAAGTCGGATTATATTCCTTGTATTGCGTGGGGCAGAAACGCAAGATACGTAAATAATTTTGAAGTTGGCGACAAAATAAATTTACTTGGCAGAATACAAAGTAGAAAATATCAAAAAGTGGTGGGCGATACCACTATCGAAAAGGTAGCGTACGAGGTATCGGTTAGTAGAATATCCGTAGCAACAGACGAAGGGCTTGAATAGCCCTTTTATTTTTGTTAAAAATCCTATTAAATTGCATAAATAAGTATATTTTATTATATTTTTTGGAATTTTATATAATTATCGTTAGTATTTTTATTAAGTTTTATGCGTTTTTATAAAATAGTTTTTGTGTATTAAAATTTAATAAAGCAATTTACAATTATATTATTAGGTGTTATACTAGTAAATATAATGGTGGAATATGGACTTAGTAGAAAATAACGTAAAACAAATAAGGCAAAGCATTAACGAAGTTTGTAAAGTAATAAATAGAAATCCTGACGAAATTACTATTATTGCGGCAAGCAAAACTAGGGACGCTGAAACTATTAACGACCTTGTTAAAAATACTGAAATAAAGATTTGTGGTGAAAATAGAGTGCAAGAATTTAATGAAAAACACGATAGTTGTTACGGCGTTGATTGGCACTTTATAGGTAGACTACAAACGAACAAAGTAAAGTATTTGATAGGTAAAGTCAGCCTTATACATTCGGTAGATAGGGTAGAACTTGCCGAAAAAATAGACGAACTAAGCAAGAAAAAAAGCGTTGTTACAAACGTACTTATCGAAGTGAATATGGGTGGCGAATTATCAAAGGGCGGACTAAACGAAAACGAAGTGGTAGATTTTATAAAAAGCCTTAGCGATAAACAGAATATCAAGATTATGGGTATAATGAGCGTAATGCCAAACGAAGAGGAAAGCGTAATAGCGCCACTTTACGACCGACTTTACGATTTGTTTAATTCGCTAAAAGAGTTAAAACAAGATAACTTTGAAGCAAAATACCTGTCTTGTGGTATGAGTAACGATTATTTACTTGCAATTAAGCATGGTTCAAATATGGTTAGAATAGGAACGGGAATATTTGGACCACGTAATTACAATATTTAGGAGGAAAATATGTCCGATTGGCAAAGAGATTACGACAATAGACACGATAGAGCATATTATAGGGGTGATAATAATTTCGACCGTGATTATGCCGGTTCTTTTGGCGATGACTTTAATAACGAGGCGTACGAATATAGAAGGTCTAACGAAAGAAATTACGATTACGACAGGGGCTACGAGCGTGATAGAAACTACGATAGGGGCTATGATAGAGTAGCCGATACCGAGTTTAGAGATTCTAAGTACGAAAGAAGAGAACTAGGAAAGGATAGACCGTTTGCTGATAAAAAACTGAAAAGCTTATTCCAAAAGAAAGATAAGCAAGAGTATCAAGACCCTGTAAAAGAGGCGTTTGGCGAGCCGACTACGGCAAGTAATATGATTATCTATTCGCCAAGAACGTATAAGGACGTTAAAACGCTAATAGACTATCTAAGAAATAGAGAGCCGATTATCGTGGATTTAGTGGAAATTAAGCACGACAAAGGGCAACGTATTTTGGACTTTTTGTCGGGTGCTATCTATGCGTTAAACGGCAGTATGCACAAAATAAGCGGTTCAATTTATTTACTGACCCCGTACGGCGTAAATATTATGGTGCCGTCTGAACTTGAAGAAAGAATAAGAAAGAATAATGATGACAGATAAATTAAAGGTCAAATTCGACGAATATAAGCGAAAATTTAACTTAAAGTGCTTTCTACTAGAAGCACTTTTACTAATTGTAATTCTTTCGCTAGATTTAGTATCCAAAGATTATATGGCTAAGTTTTTGCAAGGCAAGTCCTCCTATCCGTTTATTAACGGCTTTATGGACTTCGTATTCGTAAAAAACTACGGCGCATCTTTTGGAATATTAAACGGACAAACTACTTTGCTTACCGTGTTCGTGTCGATTGCATTAGTGCTACTATTATTCGCTTGGATATATATGCGAGAGCAATCCGTAGCAACTAGATTATCAATGGTATTTTTGCTAGTAGGTGGAGTAGGCAATCTAGTAGATAGAATTATGCTTGGCTACGTTAGGGACTTTTTGCATTTTACGTTTTTCGAGTTCCCTGTGTTTAACGTAGCGGACGTATTTGTGGTAATAGGTGCGTTTTTACTAGCGATATCACTAATCGTATCAATAATAATTGAAGCAAAAAATAAAGGTAAAGAATGAGAACTTTCGTGGTAACGGACTTAGACAAAGGAAAACGCCTAGACGTCTTTTTACAAGAAAAACTAAATATAACTAGGTCGCACGTTAAAAATATGGTTGATAAGTCGCTAGTAATTTATAAAGACCAGCCGTTTGATAGAGTAGGCTACAAAGTGCGTGAAAACGATAGTTTTACCGTTCTTGACGAGCCTGTTGAAAAACTGAGTTTAGAGCCTGAAAACGTCGATTTTGAAATCGTGTACGAAGACGACGACCTTGCCGTAATAAATAAACCGCAAGGACTTGTCGTACATCCTTGCCAAACGACAAAAAGTGGCACGCTTGTAAACGGACTACTACTAAAACTTAATAATCTAAGTAGCATTAACGGGGTGGAAAGACCGGGGATAGTGCACAGGCTAGACAAAAACACGTCGGGATTACTTGTCGTTGCGAAAAACGACTTTTCACACGTATCACTGCAAAAACAAATTAGTGAAAAGAGTGCAAAAAGAAAATATATGGCAATCGTTGACGGCAACGTAAAAGAAGACGAAGGTGAAATAAATCAGCCTATCGCAAGAAGCAAATCAAATCGTAAAATAATGGCGGTCGATAGTAGTGGAAGAAACGCTATAACAAGGTATAAAGTTATTGAAAGGTTTGGAAAATACACCTATATGGAGTTTGACTTATTGACGGGTCGTACTCACCAAATACGTGCGCACGCTAAGTTTATCCATCACCCGATTATAGGTGACGTGGAGTACGGCGGTAGCAACGAATTTAATCTAAACGGTCAACTTTTGCACGCATATAAGCTTTCTTTTGACCATCCACGAACGAACGAAAGACTTACATTTAACGCTGAATTGCCAAGCCATTTTTCAGTAGTTCTTGAACGGCTTGAAAATAAAAATAAGCGTAACGCTTTACATTAAGATTATATTTTGCTAGAATATAGATAATATATGGAGGATTGTATGACGGATTTTGACGAGATTAAGACGGACGACGTTACCGTATGTGACGATAACGAAGTTGTAGTAGATGCTGAAACCGTAGACGAGGCTATTGAAGGCGTTGCCGTTGAAGTTAAGGAAGACGATAAAGTCGAAGTGGAAACGGTGGAAGTTGTTAGCGACGGATACAATGCGCCTATCGACGAAGCAGTAGTAGTTGACGCATCGGATACGGACGACGGCAAAAAGAAGAAAAAGTTTAAGAAAGACAAAAAAGTAAAAGACAAAGTTGCAACCGAAGTAGTGGAAGTTGATAATATTCCAACTGAAGTTATTTCTACTAAGGACAGCAAAAAGTCCAAAAAAGCAGTTAGTATTCTTTGCTTTACAATAATTATATGTTCGCTAATATTTAGCATAATAGATTGGGTTGTATCTAGCGTAACTAAGGACCCTCAAATCGTACTTCACCTAATGGATTGGATTGTTATGCTACTATATATTTTCATTGCGGCAAAAGCAGTACCATTCTTAGCAGGAAAGAAAAAATGGGTAAAAGTGTTGTTCTGGGTATGCGTTGTAGCAACGCTAGTATGTATCTTAGTACCTATGGTATTAGATTACGTAGAACTATCTAAGGCAATCCAAAAAGCGCAAGAACAATCTGAATCAGCAAAAAATCTTATTGCATTGTTTGCATAGTCAAAATAAAAAGAAGAGTCGGATGGCTCTTCTTTTTTATGCAAATATTTTTTGTAAAAATAAGTTAGTTTGTAATTTTCGGTACAAACATATAGCAAAAAACATTTAGTTTTTAGCGTTATATCAGTCTTTTTTGATATATTCTGCATTGGCGTTTGGCGTAACGAGAGCAGTTTTATAATTAACGTAGTACACAAGTCCTTTGTGCGTTTGGTCAATTCGTTGCACGTTTTTTCTTTCGGTATAATCGACTTCCACCTTGCCACCGTTGTTTTTAGAGTAGTATGCAGCAAGTTCAAGCGCAATTTTTAATGCCTTTTCGCTTATCTTATCGTTTTGCCTAAATACCACTACGTGTGAGCCGTGCGATGCTTTTACGTGGCACCAAATATCTTTTGCGTTTGCTATTTTGAAGGTAAGCAAATCGTTTTGCAAATTATTTTTGCCTACTATAATTACGTTGCCGTCTACTTCGTAGGTTAGTAGCTCGACGCTATCTTTTTTCTTTTTGTTACGTTTACGCTTGAAAATGCCTAAAATTTCTAGTTCCGCCTCGATTTCCATAGTGCTATCACCATATTTTAGTTGGTCTAGTTCACTTAAAATGCTATTTGCGTATTCTAGGCAGTTTTCATTTATTTTCAGTTGTTCCTTAGTAATTTCTTCGGCGTTTTTTAGTTTAGTATACTTTTTATAATACTTAGTTGCGTTTTCTTTCGGCGACGATTTTTCGTCAAGTTTTAGGGTGATATTTTGGTTTTCGTAGTAGTCGTAAACGACTATTTCTTTCATACCTTTACGAATTTGATATATATTGTTTGTAACAAGTTCGCCGTACTTTTTATATATATCTTTGTCCTCACATTCAGCAAGTTTATTTTGGTTAATTTTTATCTTTTTGTCGGTTTTTATTATATATTTTCGCAATAAATTATAATAGTTTTTCGTTTTTTCCTTTAATCTTACTTCTTTATCAATCACTTGGCTTTGATAGTCTATCGCCTTGTAAAGTTTGTCAAATTCAATAGCGTTTTTCACGTTTTCAAAAGAGAAAAAAGCATCGTTACGTTCGTTTACGTAGAATTTAAGATTAGTAACTTTGCCATCGTAAAAGTCGTTAAGTAGGATAGCAAGTTTACCTAAGTCGTTTTTACAGTTTGAGTAGTTTAACAATATTTCTAAATTATTTTTCGTAATTCCACAAAAATTGCTTAGTAAATAATCGACTACATCATTTGGTTTTTCCTGTGAAATTTTATCAAGATATTTATCTAATTCAAATATGCTAGGTTTTTGATTAGACGGCAAAAATTCGTATTTAATACCTGAAAAAACAGGGCGTTTTTGTCCGTTGTCGATAGGTAAGGTTCTAAGTGCACTCATAATCACGCCGTTTTCATTACAAAAAATGACGTTAGAATACCTATTTATAAGTTCGGCGTAAATGTAAAATTTTCTTTCGTAAAGCAGTTCGTCTTTTGCTAAAAAGGTAATTTTAATAATCCTATCGTTGTTTTCAATAGAAACGTTTTCTATAACTGCGCCAACTAGATATTTTCTTAACAGCATACAAAAGTTAGGGCAGGTTTCAGGGTTAGTTTTTTTAGAATCGGTTATGCTTATTCTTTGTAGAGTAGGGTTTGCCGAAATACTTAGAGTATAATTTTCGCCGTTATTTCTAACGATAAATCTAAGTTCGTCTACTTCGGGCTGATTAATCTTTGTGATTTTGCCCATAATCAATTCGTCTTTAAGTTCTTTTACTAAAACGCTAAGCGTTACTAAATCTAATGACACGGTTACTCCTACTTTTTTTGTTATTATACAATATTACGATAAATTTATCAATTATATTTTTATTTTATTGTAAATATAATAACAATAGTATTTATTACGGCGTAAATTCATTGCCAACACGATATTATTATGATATAATTCTATGGTGAAATTCACATTGTGGAGGATGATATTGATGAATTACAAGAAAGAAGTACTTGAAAACAAGAAAGTTAAGTTCACTGCGGAAATTGATGCAGAAACCTTTAATAAGGCAATCGAAGAGGCTTACCAAAAGAATAAGCATAAGTTTGCAGTTGAAGGATTTAGAAGAGGTAAAGCACCTAGAAAAGTTATTGAGAAAAACTACGGACAAGGCGTATTTTTTGAAGACGCTATAGATATTATTTTGCCAGAGGCTTATTCTGAAATTCTAAGCCAAGAAAAAGACCTAGAAGTTGTTTCTAGACCTGACGTTGACGTCGTTGACGTAACTCCTGAGGGTGCTGTTACCGTTACATACGAAGTTGCAGTAAAGCCTGAGGTTGAACTTGGCGAGTATACAGGTATTGAAATAAAAGGAGAAAAAACCACCGTTTCAAAGGCTGACGTTGACGCTGAATTAAACAAAGCACTAGACAAAGCGAGCAGAATGGTAGAAGTAACCGAAGATAGAGCAATAGTAAACGGTGAAACTGCAAACATCGACTTCGTTGGTTCAATCGACGGCGTTGAGTTTGAAGGCGGAAAAGGCGACAACTTCGACCTAGAACTAGGTAGCGGTATGTTTATACCTGGTTTTGAAGAGCAAGTCGTTGGAATGAAAGCAGGCGAAGTAAAAGACGTTAAAGTTACTTTCCCTAAGGAATACGGCGCACAAGAAGTTGCTGGTAAAGAGGCTTTATTTAAGGTAACTTTAAGACAAATAAAAGTAAAAGAAGTACCTGCTCTTGACGACGAGTTTGCAAAAGACGTTAGCGAATTCGACACCTTAGAGGACTACAAAAAAGATATTAAAGCAAGGTTAAAAGCTGAAAAAGTAGCAAAAGCTGAAAGAGCAAACGAAGATGCTTTAATTCAACAAGTAGTAAAAAATGCTAAAATCGACGTTCCTGACGAAATGATAGAGTATCAAGCAGAATCTATGGCAAGAGAATTCGAATATAGATTAGAAAGCCAAGGTATGAAACTTGAAGACTATTTGAAATATATCAATATGTCTGTTGAAGATTTAATCAAACAATACAAACCATCGGCTGAAGAAACTATCAGGGTAAGGCTTACCTTAGAGGCAATTATTGAAAAGGAAAACATTACCGCTACCGTTGAAGAGATTGACGAGCAAGTTAAAAAATACGCTGAAATGCAAAAGAAAGAAGTAGAGGAGTTCAAAAAGACGCTTGACGCTAGGGAGCAATTCTACATAGAAAGCGATATTAAGACAGAAAAAGTATTAAAATTCTTGAAGGACAATAATAAAATTAAATAGATAGGAGGAAATATGAGCGTAATACCTATGGTCATAGAACAAAGCAATAGAGGCGAGCGTTCTTACGACATATATTCACGATTACTAGAGGACAGAATAATATTTTTAACCGGCGAAATCAACGATGCCGTTGCCGACGTAGTAGTCGCTCAACTTATTTACCTAGAAGGTAAAGATCCTACTAAAGATATTAATTTGTATATCAACAGCCCCGGCGGTAGCGTTACTGCCGGAATGGCTATCTACGACACGATGAACTATATTAAGTGCGACGTGTCTACTATTTGTATAGGACTTGCAGCCTCTATGGGTGCATTTCTACTAAGTTCGGGTGCTAAGGGCAAAAGGTTTAGTTTGCCAAACTCTGAAATAATGATTCACCAACCGTTAGGCGGTGCGCAAGGACAGGCAAGCGATATTGCTATTCAAGCGGAAAATATTTTAAGATGCAAGAAAAAACTAAACAAAATCTTAGCGGCAAATACAGGTCAAAAAATTGAAACTATTGAAAAAGATACCGATAGAGATAATTATATGACCGCCGAAGAAGCAAAAAAATACGGACTTATCGACGATATTTTCGATAAGAGAAAATAATTTTGAGGTGAAAAGTGGAATTCGATTTTGACAAAGAAATTAGATGTTCGTTTTGCGGAAAATCTGAGACCGAAGTTAAAAAAATTCTTACCGGTCCTAACGGCGTAACCATTTGTAACGAGTGTATTGCGCTTTGTAACGAGATTATCAGCGAAGACGACACGACTGCCGACGAGATAAAAGAATTCAAATTATTAAAACCACAAGAGATAAAAGCAAAATTAGACGAGTATATTATAGGTCAAGATAGCGCAAAAAAAGTGTTATCGGTTGCCGTGTACAATCACTACAAAAGGATAAACCACTTGGCTGATGAAAGCGACGGCGTAAAACTAGAAAAAAGTAACGTGCTTTTGCTTGGACCAACGGGTTGCGGTAAAACTTTGCTTGCTAAAACGCTTGCGGATATTTTGAACGTGCCTTTTGCGGTTGCCGATGCTACTACCTTAACGGAAGCAGGCTACGTAGGTGAGGACGTTGAAAATATTTTGCTAAAACTTATAAACGCTGCCGACGGCGATATTAAACGTGCCGAACTTGGTATCGTGTATATTGACGAAATAGATAAGATAGCAAGAAAGAGCGAAAACGTATCTATTACGAGAGACGTATCGGGCGAAGGCGTTCAACAAGCGTTACTAAAAATTTTGGAAAGCACCGTTGCTAGTGTGCCACCACAAGGCGGAAGGAAACATCCTCAACAAGAAATGTATCAAATAGATACGACGAATATTCTGTTTATTTGTGGCGGGGCGTTCGTTGGGCTAGACAAAATTATTCAAAAAAGGCAAGATAATTCGTCGCTAGGCTTTGGCGCAAACGTTGAAAAGGACGAAGAAACTTACTCTCAACTTATTGAAGAAATCCAACCAAACGATTTAATCAAATTTGGACTTATTCCAGAGTTCGTAGGTAGGTTGCCTATCGTAGTCGGTATTAACGACCTTGACGAAAAAGCTCTTATTGAAATACTTGTTAAACCTAAAAATTCGCTAATTAAGCAATATAAAAAGTTGTTTAGTTACGACAACGTGGACGTGGAAATTCAACCGGATGCGCTTAAACTTGTTGCCGACAAAGCAATTAAACTAAAAACGGGCGCAAGGGGACTAAGGTCTATTTTAGAAGATACGATGCTTGGCATTATGTACGAAGTGCCTAGCGACCCTAGTATTGAAAAGGTTGTAATCACTCCTGATTGCATAGACAAAAAGTCAAAACCAATTTTAGTTAGAAAAAATACCACAGAGGAAACGGCATAGTTAATGGACAAAAAAAGTTTGCCTGTAATTGCAATGCGTGGTCTTACGGTTTTTCCTAATACCTCCTTGCATTTTGACGTTGGCAGAGAAATTTCAATAAACGCACTAAAATTCGCCCTTAAAAACGAGGGCGAAATTATTCTAATTAGCCAAAAAAATCCAAACGTTTTAGAGCCAACGGTGGACGACTTAGAAACCGTTGGTACTCTTGCTTTGATTAAACACGCACTTCCAACTGCTAGTGAAGATATGCGTGTTCTTATTGACGGAATAAAAAGAGTGAAAGTAACTAGTTTTACTAGTACCGAGCCGTTCTTTATGGTGGAGTATGAAGAATACGATGCACCAGACGAAGATAAAATAGTGCTTGAAGCAATGAAGCGTGAAGTCGTTTCGCTAATTAAAGAGATAAACGCAGTAAATCCTGCTATGAATAAAGAGGTACTGTTAAACGTAATAAACGAAGAAGATATTACTTTGTTTATCGATAAAACCTCGAATATTTTTGGTGGAAAACATCAACAAGAACTACTTAGCGAACGTGATAACACGAAAAGGTTAGATATACTGATTGATACGCTAAAAGAAGAATTAGAGATTGCAAAAATTGATAAAATAATTTCCTTAAAAGTAAACAAGGCAATAGACAACAATCAAAAGGAATTTTATTTAAGAGAGCAATTAAAAGCAATCACAGAGGAACTTGGCGAAGACGACGACGGCGACAAATTAGAAGAAAAAATTAAGGCTTTGCCTCTTGAAGAAGAGTATATTACAAAACTATTAAAAGACCTAGCAAGAAGTAAGAAAATGCCTAATATTTCGCCAGAGTATTCTATTATTCGCAGTTATCTAGAATTCGTTACAGAACTCCCGTGGGCAAACGAAACGGTAGATAATACGAGTTTGGTAGAGGCTAAAAAGGTGCTTGATAAGGACCATTACGGTCTAGTAGACATAAAAGATAGGATAATCGAGTTTTTGGCTGTACGTAGTCTTTCTAAGGAAAGGAAAGAGCCTATCGTGTGTCTAGTTGGTCCTCCTGGTGTTGGCAAAACGTCAATCGTTCAGTCCATTGCAAAAGCAATGAATCGTAAATATATTCGTATGAGCGTAGGCGGTATGCGAGACGAGGCGGAAATCCGTGGACACAGAAAAACATACGTTGGAGCAATGGCGGGTAGGATACTTACGAACTTGAAACTTGCAGGCACTAAAAATCCCGTATTTTTGATAGACGAGATTGATAAACTTGCATCAGACTACAAAGGCGATCCGTCAAGCGCGCTACTTGAAGTATTAGACCCAGAGCAAAACAATGCTTTTAGAGATAATTATCTAGAAGTACCGTTTGATTTGTCTAACGTTTTGTTTATTACTACGGCAAACTCCTTGCAAACTATTCCATCGCCACTTCTTGACCGTATGGAAGTAATAGAAATGAGTGGTTATACTCCGCTTGAAAAGGAGCAAATTGCTATTCGCCACCTAATTCCAAAGCAAATTAAGGCTAACGGATTAGATGAAAACGAAGTAAAAATTTCTAAAAATGCCGTATGCAAAATTATAGAAGAATATACTGCTGAAAGTGGCGTTAGAGGACTAGAAAAACAAATATCCAAACTGCTTAGAAAACTTGCGAAAGAAAAGGTGGAACTTGCTGAAAAAGGTAAGAATTTTAAGAAAAATATTACCGAAAACAGCGTAAGCAAGTATTTAGGCATAGAAACTAATAGACAAAGAAAACTTATAAAAAATGCCGAAATAGGTAGGGCTACGGGGCTTGCGTGGACAAGCGTTGGTGGCGAAGTACTTACTATTGAAGCAATAGCGCTTAAAGGTAAGGGCGATATCGTATTAACGGGAAAACTTGGCGAAGTAATGCAAGAAAGCGCAAAAATTGGCGTTAGTTACGTGAAAAAACACGCAAGTAGATACGGCTTAAATGAAGAAGATTTTGCTAAAACCGATATTCATATTCACGTTCCGGAAGGCGCAGTACCTAAGGACGGTCCGTCGGCAGGTATTACCATTGCTACGGCTGTTTTATCGGCGCTTAGTGGCAAAAAAGTACGTGGCGACGTATCTATGACGGGCGAAATTACTCTAAGAGGAAACGTACTTGCAATTGGTGGGCTAAAAGAAAAGACGCTTGCTAGCCATAGAAACGGAATTTACGAAGTAATATTACCAAAAGAGAACAAAAAGGACGTTAACGAACTTCCTGAACTAATTAAAAGAACCATAAAATTTGATTACGTTGAAACGCTAGAAGACGTATTTAACGTGGTATTTGAAAAATAACGGAGAAGATTATGCAAATAAAGCAATCCAAATTTTTAATATCGGTTGCACCCGGGGGTAAATTACCCGAATATACTGCACCCGAAATTGCTATTGCCGGCAAGTCCAACGTCGGCAAGTCTTCGCTTATAAATTTTTTGGTAAACAACAAAAAAATGGCAAAAACATCGGCAACGCCGGGTAGAACTAGGCTATTAAACTATTTTGAAATAAACAACGGCGAATTTAATTTGGTGGACTTACCAGGGTACGGCTACGCAAAGGCTTCCAAAAGTGAAATGGAAAAGTGGGGCGCTTTAATTGAAGGCTATTTTCAAAATAGCGAAAACCTAAAACACGTGCTAGTGCTTGTAGATAGTAGGCACGTGCCTAGCCAAGACGACGTTCAACTCGTTAGTTACTTTTTCTTTTACCATATTCCGTTTACAATCGTTGCAACTAAGACGGATAAGTTATCTCGTCAGCAAATTGCAAAGAGTAGGAAAGTGATTGCGGAAACTTTTAGAATAGGTACTAGCGACGTAATTATGACCTCGGCTGAAAATAGGCACGGCAAAGAGGAACTACTAGCAAGAATAGACAGAGTACTGCATCCTGAAAACGTAGTATTAGAATATAATGAAGTAAAAGCGGACGAATAGTCCGTTTTATTTTAACTTTTTTTTACCTATTTGCATACGATATTATAGAAAATGATAGGAGGTTTTATAATGTCGTTTTGTAAAAATCAAAAACCTGAACAAACACCCGGCGCAATTTGTGGCAATCCGCTTACGGGGTTAAAAGATAAGGTTTGTATTCAAGTAAACAAAGTATTCGATGCTTGCTTAAAGCAAATTAGCCAAGAAAATACTACTATAACGCTGGAAAATATCACGCCTGCAACGGCTGCTCAGCCACTTACTTTCGTTAGCGCATCAAGTAGTACGGCAAGTCAATTAACGGGGGTTACCGTAACACCGCTTAGCGACGGCAGTGGCTGTTCTAGGGTGCAAGGTACTATTACTATCAATCTGGACGTAAATCTATTAGACGCAAATAAAGCGCCTGTTACTGCTACTAGCACCGTTACATATCCTATTGATATCGTATTATTCGTGCCAAAAGGGGCAGTGATCGACACAAGCCTTAGCGCAACTATTAGTAGCATTATTGCAAGCGGAAAGGTGCTGACGGAAAATACTGCGCAAATTACTGCATGTATTACTGCAATCGTGAAAGTGATTGCGCCCGTTGACTTACTTATCCCAACGTACGGTTATTGCTTTATTCCGTCTTGCCAAGATTACGCCGCCGACGTATGTAACGGCGTGTTCGATTTGCCACTATATCCAAAAGATAGAGAATAAGAAAGATTTTTAAGAGGAACTAGTTTTAGTTCCTTTTTTTATTTTGTTAAAGTATATAATATATATAAGTAACGTATTTATAAATGCAAAATATCGTTAAAATTTTTTATTTTAATGGTTGTAAAAAATTTTACAAAATATTTTTGTTTCAAAATGATATTGCATACAAATAATTTTTTTGGTTTAATACGAATATTGTATATATTATAATATATAAAATTACTAATTTTAATTATTTTTGACGTTAAAATAATTATTAAATAGTAACTAAATAGTATATATTTTAGTATTTTAGACAAAAAAACGGCTACAAAATACAAAAATAAAAAATTATTAAAAAATCTTTTGAAAAAGTTATGTTTTTTCTTGACTTTTTCCATTATATATTGTATTCTTTTATAGTCACGTATGTGGCAAATCGGGGTGTAGCGCAGTTTGGTAGCGCACGTGGTTTGGGACCATGGGGCCGGGAGTTCGAGTCTCTTCACCCCGACCAAATAATAGGGGCCTTTAGCTCAGTTGGTCAGAGCGGTCGGCTCATAACCGATTGGTCCGCGGTTCGAGTCCGTGAAGGCCCACCACCTATTCATATTTACATTTTACGGTCCGGTAGTTCAGTTGGTTAGAACGCTAGCCTGTCACGCTAGAGGTCGAGGGTTCGAGCCCCTTCCGGATCGCCAATTTTTGCCTCGGTAGCTCAGTAGGTAGAGCAGGGGACTGAAAATCCCCGTGTCGGTGGTTCAATTCCGCCCCGAGGCACCATTAGAACTTGGTGATATACTTGCTGGTGTGGCTCAATGGCAGAGCAGCTGATTTGTAATCAGCAGGTTGTAGGTTCGACTCCTATCACCAGCTCCAAAAATATGGGAAGATTCCCGAGTGGCTAAAGGGAGCAGACTGTAAATCTGCCGGCTCCGCCTTCGATGGTTCGAATCCATCTCTTCCCACCAAAACCTAAACCAAACGGTTTGGGTTTTTTTATTTATTATTTTTTCATTTTATGTTTTCACTATTTATTTGATAGGATTTTTAAATAATAATTAAAGTGAATTATGAAATTATTATTCTTAAAGACTTTTAGTTGTTTATTTTTGCATAATAGAATACAATTAATTAAGTATTTAATTATAAAATTTTACTTCTATTTAATTAAAAAAATTTATATATTAGGAGGTATATATGTCAAATGAATATGTTGAAATGAGACCAATAGATGCTTTGCGTTCTGCACGTCATCACACTATGTTGTTACCAGATATTCAGCTAGAATATGTTTGGGAAATGAATGATATTGAAAAATTGTTTGAATCTATAGTGGATGACTAATGAATTGTGTAAAATATTTGATATTCAAAATGATGATAATAAATGAAATATGGTGAGTCATGATAGAGATTAGAATATATTACACGGGAAAAGAAGGCAAGGCAAAGGAATTTGCAAATGAAATGATAGCAAGCAAGGTAGTTGATAGAATTAGGAGTGAAGAAGGGAATTTGGAGTATTCCTATTTTATTCCACTTGGTAGCAAGGATACCGTTATGCTTATTGATTCGTGGGAAAACCAAGAGGCTATCGACAAGCACCACAATTCGCCTATGATGGCTGAAATAATAAGGCTTAGGGAAAAATACGACTTAACTATGAAAGTGGAAAGAAAGGAAGTAGTAGACAGCGATATTCCCGATTATGACAATAGTTTTATTAAAAAATAAAGTTAAAACTAAATAATTTTATAGTCCTATAAAATATAAGAGGTAAGAACGTCAAATTTATTACTTAGAAGATAGATAATTTATGCTTACCTAGAAAGACGTAGCAAACAAAATATTAGTATAAAAATATCAAACAATGCGCTAGCAAGTTGCTGGTGCATTTTATTTTACAATAAAAAACATTTTTAGTTATATTTCAAAATTTTTTTATAATTTTTTCTTTCATTTTAATTTTATCATATTTTTATAACGACAGGAGGAATTATGTATATAGAAGGGAAACTAAAAGGCGGGAAACTTTACGTGAAACCGCTTATAGACGTAGACGAAAGGGTAGCCCAAATAATGCGAAAAGAAATTGACGATTTGATTGATAAGAACACGTTTACAAGACTAGTTTTTGATTTTGGCGCAATAGATTTTATGGATAGCACCGGTATTGGAATGATACTAGGTAGGTATAAAAAATTGCAAAAAATAGACGTGGGTGTTGGTGTAATTAACGCAAATAACCAAATAGACAAAGTATTAAAGGCTAGCGGATTATACGAAATTTTTGATGCAGAATAAGGAGAATTATGCAAAATTATATGAAAATTGTGTTGCCTGCACAATCAAAAAACGAGGCGCTAAGTAGAAGTATTGTAGGAGCGTTTGCCGTTGAACTTCCGTTTACGGTAGAGGATATAAACGATATTAAAACGGCAGTGTCCGAGGCTGTTACCAACTCAATCGTGCACGCTTATTCGTCCGACAAGGAAAAGGAAATAACTATCGAGTGTTTTTTAACTAGCGACGAACTAGAAGTAAGGGTGAAAGACGAAGGCGTTGGAATAGATAACGTAGAAGAGGCTATGCAACCTTTTTATACTTCCAAACCTAACGAAGAGAGAAGTGGTATGGGCTTTACGATTATGGGCACTTTTATGGATAGCCTAAAAGTTACGTCAAAAGCAGGCGAAGGAACTGAAGTTGTATTTACGAAAAAAATAAAAAATGTATGACCACGAAACGACGTTGCAACTGATAAAAGAGGCGCAAAACGGCGACGAAAAAGCGAAAACTACGCTAGTTACCGAAAATATGCCTTTGGTTAAATCTATAATAAAACGATACTTAAATAGCCACGTAGAGTACGACGATTTGTTGCAAATAGGCTCGCTTGGGCTTGTAAAAGCAATAAATAATTTTGACGCGAGTTTTAACGTGCGTTTTTCCACCTACGCAGTTCCAATGATTATGGGTGAAGTAAAACGTTACATTCGTGACGACGGGGCAATTAAAGTAAGTAGAGCAATAAAAATGCAGTATATTACGGCAAATCAGTTTATAGAAGAGTATCGCAAGCAAAACGGCACTTCGCCAACGATAGAGCAAATTGCGGAGCATTTGCAGGTGGATACTCGTGACGTTGTATTTATAATGGATAGTGGCAAATTCCCGCTATCTATATACGAAAAGACTGACGACGAATCCAATATTGAACTTATCGACAAGATAGAGGGCGACAATTCGGACGAAAAGATGATAAACAAGTTGATGCTAAAAGAACTGATTGCAGAACTTGACAAAAGAGAGAAAAAGATAATAGTTTTACGGTATTTTAGAGATAAAACGCAAAGCGAAATTGCCGACGAATTAGGTGTATCGCAAGTGCAAATATCTAGGCTGGAAAGTAAAATATTAGAAAAAATGAGAAAAAGGCTGGAATAAGCCTTTTTTTTGTATAAAAATTTTTTATTTTACAACAATCATACTATGAAACAAATAGATAATACGAAAAATATAGACGAAAACGAAGTGCTAAAAAAAGAAGTCAATATTTACGAAGTAAGAAAATGAGGTGTATATGAACGACTACAATAAGATGGTAAGTAAAAACGCTCCTAAAACGAAAATGCTACCTACTATGCTTTTAGCGTTTATCGTAGGGGGAATAATTTGTATGATAGGCGAAGGCTTTTTCGACCTATACAAAACCTATTTTACAAATCTAACCGAAGTTGAACTTAGAAACGCTACGTCAATGACTATGATATTTATAGGCGTTACGCTTACGGCGTTTGGTCTTTATGACAAAATAGGATACTACGCAGGGGCTGGCTCGATAATACCGATTACGGGTTTTGCAAACTCCGTAATGAGTCCCGCTATGGAATATAACAGGGAAGGCATCGTATACGGAATATGTTGTAAAATATTTGCAGTTGCAGGTCCAATTATCGTGTTTGGCGTAACTAGTAGCGTAATAATAGGATTAGTGGGGTTAGCGTTATGAAATTAGGTAAAAGAACGGTTTTATTTGATAGTCCGCCAAGCATAATAGCAACGGGTAGTATCGTTGGACCTATGGAAGCAAAATGCGAATTTGGAAAGTATTTTGACGAAAGGCTGGATAGTGATACTTTTGACGAAAAGTCCTACGAAAAGGCTGAAAAAAAGTTCCACATTCGTGCCATACAGCAAGTACTATTTAATGCAGGGTTATTCGTTGACGATATAGACCTTGCCGTTTGTGGCGACTTGTTAAATCAAATAACGGTATCTAGTTTTGCAGTTAGAAACTTTAATTTACCTTTTATAGGAGTGTATAACGCTTGCGCAAGTTTCGGTGAAGCAATGTATTTAGCGTCTAGTTTGCTAAATACGGGTGATTATAAAAACGTCGTTTGTTGTAGTAGTAGCCATTTTTCTAGTGCAGAAAGGCAATATCGTTTTCCGCTTGAACTTGGTAATCAACGTACGCCAACGAGTCAGTGGACGGTAACTGGGGCTGGTAGCGTGATACTATCGACCACAAAGGGTAAAACGAAAATAAAAGGCGCAACGCTTGGCTCAATAGTAGACTACGGAGTAACGGACGTAAATAATATGGGCGCAGCAATGGCTCCTGCCGTATACGAAACGTTAAAGCGTCATTTTGCCGATACGGGTAGAACTTATAGTTATTACGATAAGATAATCACGGGTGATTTAGGTAAGTTTGGTACGAAGATGCTTAGAGAGTTGTTTCGTCAGGACGGCATAGAATTAACCAATCACGAAGATTGTGGAGCGCTTATTTACGGCGATAATAAAAAGGCTGTTCAAGGTGGAAGTGGCGCAGGTTGTTGTAGTGTTATGTTTGGCGGATATTATTATAAATTATTACAAAATAGTACGATAAATAGAATACTTTTTATGCCGACGGGAGCACTTCTTAGCAAGGATACGTCGCAACAAGGCGAAACTATTCCAAGCATATCACACGCAATTATTATTGAAAACGAGGACTAAAATGGACGTATTTATTAGATATTTACAAGTATTTGTTACAGGTGGACTTATTTGTTTAGTAGGTCAGTTTTTAATAAACAAAACGAATATGACCTCTGCAAGAATTTTGGTTACTTTTATGCTAACGGGAGTAGTATTAGAAGTTACGGGCGCATTTAAGTATATAGTAGAATTTGGCGGAAGTGGCGCAACTATTCCTATATGCGGTTTTGGTAGTGCTCTTGCTAGGGGTGCTCTTAAAGGTATGGAAGAAGGTGGCGTACTTGGTGCAATTAGTGGCGGACTTAGCGCAGTGTCGGGTGGATTAAGCGTGGTAATTGTAACGAGTTTTATTTTCGCTTTAATATTCAAATCGAAGAGTAAAAAGTTTTAGATTATTCTAAAAAATTACTAATAGTAATACAATTTAATATTTTTTGTCAAAAAATTAAACCTTTTAGCATATAGTATTTACGATATGAAAAAAGGTTTTTTTATTAAAAAATCAACGAAACTAATAATATTTTTAATGGTTGTAATTATCATTTTTACGGTAATTGCTATCTATTTTAGCAAAAACGTAAAACCGATAGTACTTGATTATAGTCAAGCAACGGTACGGGCGCTTGGGGTAAACGCAGTAAACCAAGCGGCAATAATCGTTATTAACGACGAATTAAAATACGAAGATTTATTTACGATTGAATTTGATAATAACAATAAAGTTTCTATGATAAAAGCAAATTCCCCGGCTATCAATGTGCTTGCTAGAAATATGGCGTCGGTAACGCAAAACAATCTTAAAAGTATAGGCGTACAAGAACTTGGAATACCGCTAGGCACTTTTACAGGCATAAATCTTTTAACAGGGCACGGACCTGATATAACAATTAAAATAATGCCGGTTGGCAACGTTTTATGCGATTTTAAGTCGCAGTTTATACAAGCGGGTATTAACCAAACCGTGCATAAAATATATATCGACGTGCTTATTGATATAAGTATCATACTGCCAATCGACGACGTAAACGTATCGGTAAATACCGAAATACTTGTTTGCGAAAATTTGATTATAGGCGAAATTCCCGACGTATTTTTGAATATGGGCGACAAGATATTCGATTTAGTGCCTACAAGGTAATTTTACTTGACATTTTACTGCAATAAATATATATTGTATATATAAAGCGTTGATAAAGAGTAGTAACTTCCGTTACGCTAAAAGAGAGTACGTTTGATGCGCTGAAAGAACGTATTAGTAGTGCGGTTGCGAATTCACTTTGGAGTGTCCTATCAAAAATAGGAACGGTTGTGCCGTTATAACTAAACGAGTGGCCCTTTGGGCAATATAGGTGGTACCGTGTAAAATTGCACCCTATAAGCGAAAGCTTGTAGGGTTTTTTGTTATAAAGGAGAATTTATGCAAACAGTAATTTCAAAAATCAACGAGCAATGTTCTTTGCTTATTGAAAACGCTAGTTCAACGAAAGAGCTTAGTGAAATTAGAATCAAATACTTTGGTAAAAACGGCGAGTTTACTTCGCTTATGAAAGGTCTTAAAGACGTTAAAAAAGAGGACAAGCCCGTTGTAGGTAAAATGCTTAACGACTGCAAAAAGTCGCTTGAAGCAATGCTTGACGAGAAGTTTAACGAGTTGTCGCTAAGTGAAAAAAGCGCAAAACTTAAAGACGAAGAAGTAGATATCACTTTGTCGGGAAAACCTAGCGAAGTGGGTGGTTTGCACGTTTTAAGTAAAGTGCGTGACGAAGTTGTAAATATCTTCACGGGTCTTGGCTTTACCGTGTCTGACGGCCCTGAAATTGAAACGGATTATTTCTGTTTTCAAATGTTAAATATACCAAAGGACCATCCTGCAAGAGATATGCAAGATTCTTTCTTTATCAATGACAATCTAATATTACGTACTCAAACGTCGTCTATGCAAGTTAGAACGATGTTGAAGCAACAACCACCGATTAGAATTATCAATCCTGGTAAGGTTTATAGGGTAGATAGCGATGCAACGCATTCGCCTATGTTCCAACAAATAGAAGGTTTGGTCGTAGACAAAAACGTAACTCTTTGCGACCTAAAAGGTTCGCTTGAAGTATTTGCAAAAACTCTATTTGACGCAAATACAAAGGTTAGATTCCGTCCTTCGTACTTCCCGTTTACCGAGCCTAGCGTAGAAGTAGACGTAAGTTGTCCGTTCTGTGGTGGCAAAGGTTGTAACTTGTGTAAAGGCACGGGCTGGATAGAAATACTTGGCGCAGGTATCGTAAATCCTGTCGTTTTGGATAACTGTGGTATTGATAGCAAACAGTATAGTGGTTTTGCTTTTGGTATGGGCGTTGAACGTATTGCTATGATAAAATACGGCATTCCTGATATGCGTATTTTGTTCTCTAACGATATGAGATTTTTGAAGCAATACAAATAGGAGGAGAAAAATGAAAGTACCTTATAGTTGGTTAAAAGATTTTGTAGATATAGACGTAACCCCCGAAGTTTTGGCGGACAAACTTGTTAGCGCAGGCTTCGAGGTAGAAGATATTATAAGCGAAGGAAAACAATGCAAAAACGTAGTAACGGGTAGGATAGAAGAAATAGTTCCGCATCCAGATAGCGACCATATGGTTATTTGTCAATTAAACGTTGGCGAAACGGATTTAGTGCAAATCGTAACGGGCGCAAGCAACGTATCGGTTGGCGACGTAGTACCCGTTGCAATGCACAATTCGTACTTGCCTGACGGCACGAATATTAAAAAGGGCAAACTTCGTGGCGTAGCGTCTTACGGTATGTTATGTTCGGGTGGCGAATTAAACCTAACCGAAGAAGATTTTAATGGCGCGGGCGTTTACGGCATTTTACAACTAGATAAAAACCTATCTCTTGGAAAGGATATAAACGAAGTAATAGGTAAAAACGACGTGATACTAGACGTAGCAATTACTGCAAATAGACCTGATTGTAACAGTATTATAGGTGTTGCTCGTGAAGTTGCCGCCGTACTTAACAAACCTTTTAAGGACGTAGAGATAGGTTATGAAGAAGATAATACCGACGATATTTCAAATTACGTAGACGTTTCAGTTCAAAGTGAAAACTGCAACCATTATATTGCAAAAGCAGTAAAAGACGTAGTAATCAAGCCGTCGCCAAATTATATTCAAAAAAGACTTACAGCTTGTGGCATTAGACCTATAAATAATATTGTAGACTTTACTAACTACGTATTACTTGAAATAGGTCAACCTATGCACGCTTTTGACGAAGCGGAACTTAAAGACAAAACTATTATCGTTCGCCAAGCAAAAAACGGCGAAGTATTAGTAACACTAGACGGAGCAGAAAACAAACTTGACGAAAGTATGCTAGTTATTTGCGATAAAACTAGCCCCGTTGCAGTAGCAGGCATTATGGGGGGACTTGGCTCTGGTATAAAGGACAGCACGAAAGCCGTTGTTTTCGAGTCTGCAAAATTTGCTCGTGATAGTGTTCGCCGTACGTCGAGAAAATTAAAACTTGCATCGGATAGTAGCCAAAGGTACGAAAAAGGTATCGACTACGTATCGCAAAATACCGCTATCGACAGAATTTTAACTTTAATTTACCAAACCGAAAGTGGCAAAATCGTAGGTGGCAAACGTGAATATATCGATAAACCAAACGTTGTAAGAACGGTTGAGTTTACGTCTAGCGAAATCACCAAAATTTTGGGTATTGAAATAAGTGATGAAGAAATAATTAGGTTAATGCAATCCTTACAGTTTGTAATTAGCAAAAACGCTGATAAATTCGTTTGCGAAATTCCGCTTTATAGACAGGACGTAATAAACGCTAACGACGTAGCCGAAGAACTGATTAGAATGCACGGATACGACCACATTACTTCTACGCTATTTGTAAACCCAAGCCAAACGCAAGGTGGCAAAACCAAATATCAACAATTTGAAGATAAATTGAAAAGAGTGCTTTGTGGTATGGGTATTTACGAAGGTATCAGCTATTCGTTTATCACGCCAAAAGCATTCGATATGCTTTGCTTAGCCGAGGACGACAGCCGTAGAAATGCAATTAAACTACTTAATCCACTTGGCGAAGATTTAAGTGTAATGAGAACGACGCTAGTGCATAGCATGATTCAAAGTATGGCAAATAACCTTTCAAAAAGCGTGAATAAAGGAAGAATTTTTGAAATAGCAAGAACGTATATTCCAAAAGAGTTCCCTATTGAAAATCAACCTAACGAAATTGAAAATCTTGTAATAGGTTTGTTTGGTGATAGCGAGGACTTCTTTACGACAAAAGGTGTTGTTGAAAATATTCTAAAAGTATTTAACGTTGACGCAAAATACGTAAGGGCTAGCGAAACGTATCTTCACGACGGAAGAAGCGCAAATATCGTATGTGGTAAAAACGTAATTGGTAAATTTGGCGAAGTGCATCCAAAAGTACTTGCTAATTACGAAATCGACCAAAGAGTGTACGTAATCGAGATTGAACTTGAAAAATTGTTTAGAATCAAAAAAGATTTTAGACCGTTTGTAAATATTCCTAAATATCCGTCGGTTGATAGAGATATTGCAGTAATCGTAAACAAATCGGTAACGGCAGAAGACATTATCTCGACCGTAAAAAAGACGGGTGGTAAAATGCTAGAAGACGCCGATATTTTCGACGTATATACGTCAAGTTCGATTGGTGATGATAACAAGAGCGTTGCAATATCTATGGTATTTAGGCTAGAAGATAGAACTCTAACCGAAGAAGTAATAAACGGACAAATCGAAAGAATATTAAAAGCCCTAGAAGTAAGGGTTGGAGCAAAATTACGTTAATGAAAATGGAATTACTTTCGCCGGCAGGAGATATTGAATCTTTTAAGCAAGCGATTGACAAAGGCGCTGATGCAGTATATTTTGGTTTGCAAAATTTTAACGCTAGGCGTAATGCGGACAATTTTAACGAAGAAAACGTAGATAAGTGGGTTAGATACGCCCACTTATTTGGCGTTAAAGCGTACGTTACGCTAAACACGAACGTAAAAGATAGCGAACAAGATGAACTAATTAGGATAATCAAGGCGTGCGATAAAGCAAAAGTAGACGCATTTATCGTTACCGATATGATGACGGCTTGTTTAATTAGAAAATATACGAACGTACCTATGCACGCTAGTACGCAAATGGGCGTAACTAATCTTTACGGTGCTAAATACCTTGAAAAACTTGGCTTTACAAGAGTAGTACTTGCAAGGGAAACGCTAGAAAAAGATATCGTAGATATAAAACGAAATACGAATTTAGAAATAGAATATTTCGTTCACGGTGCGTTATGCGTATGCTATTCGGGGCAATGTTTATTCTCTTCGATTATAAGCGGTGAAAGTGGGAATAGGGGACTATGTAAGCAACCTTGTAGGCAACTATATAAATCCGAAAATTCAAACGGTTATTTGCTGTCTACTAAGGATTTGTGTTTAATTGATAAAATAGACAAACTATCTAAATTAGGAATAGATAGCCTAAAAATCGAAGGAAGATTAAAACGACCTGAGTACGTTGGGGTAGTTACGAAAAATTACAGAGATGCGATAGACGAATTCTATCAAAAAAATTGCTCCTTGAAAAATACGGCTGATTTTAGTAGTTTTGAAAATAATCAAGAAAATAATACGATAAGGGATAATGAAAGTAACTTTTCAAATAATTCTTTTGTTACAGACGATAATTATATAAATAATAAGTCAAAATATAACGTTGACGAAAAAATTGCCGAACTTAAAAAAATATATAATCGTGGAAATTATACGAAAGGATATTTGTTTAATGACGACGTTACCTATAAAAAAGTACAAAATCACCTAGGCAAAAAAGTTGGTGAAATTGTAAAAATTATAGGCAAAAATTCTGTGCTGAAAGCGGAAAGTTTTAACGAAAATAACGGCTACAAAGTTTTTAGAAAGGGCGAAGAACTTTCGGGTGGAAAATTTAAGCTTATTAAAAATTTAGGCAAAGGGGAATTTTTAATCGACTACTTTGGGCGTGTTGGCGATGAATTTAATATCACGACGGACGCTATGCAAATTGAAAATATATCGCAATATACAAGAAAGATAAAGACGAATATTGAGATTGAAATAAAAACCGACGATTACGTAAACGTAAAACTATCTACGCTTCGAGATAGTATAATTATTAAGTCAAATGATAAAATATCAAAAGCCGAAAACAAACCGATAACAGCATGCGACGTAGTAAAGATATTTAATAAGGTAGGGGAAACGGTATTTACTGTAAACGTGATGGTAGATATAGACGAAAACGTATTTTATCCGTTATCGAAACTAAATAACCTTAGAAAAGAAGCATATAGAAAACTGGAAGATAGGATAATTGAAAATTACGAAAGTAATATATTAAATAAGGAAAGAGAAAATACTAATATTATAAAACAAAATATTTTAGAATACTTTAATCTACAAAATATTAGTAATATAGAACGATGTATTCTAAAAAATACCAAAAACAATAATAATGATAAGATTGGCAAAAATGGTAAAAGATTTGTTGCCGTTGAAATAGATACTCCTACGATTAGCGAAAAATTGCTTTCTAGAATAGACGTTTTGGTGGTTAATCCATTTTATAAAAACGACGATAGCATTATTAAGTACTATTATGATTTAATACGTAAAAACAGTTCTTCGTGTAAACTTTACTTAAAATTGCCAACTATTGCAAGAGGTAGCGATATAGTCGTAATAGAAAATTTATTGCATAAATATTCGAATATTTTAGATGGTCTATATTTTAATACCATATATGGTTTTGAACTATGCGAAAAATATAATTTAGATGCTTTTGGTGGTATAGGACAAAATTTGTATAATCAAATAGCAATAAATAATAAATATTATACTTATTTGACTTTGTCTACCGAACTAAATAAGGAAGAAATTTTAAGTCTAAATTGCAATAAAGCGTTCGTGTATGCGTTTGGAAAGTTGCCCCTTATGACAATGGCTCACTGCGTAAATATAAATATAAACGGAGTAAATTGTACTAACTGCAATGCGTTTTCTGACGTAACCGATACGAAAATAAAGGATATAAAATATAGTTTTGATATAAGAAGAAACAAAATTAGCAGTTGCTATTTTACTTTGTACAATAGTTTTACGACAAATATTTTAGATTATTGTATTAAATATAATATGAATATATATTTAGATATGGTACAATATACGGGAAACGTTAATTCTACTTTGGAAACGTTACTAAACGGTAAATATCCTAACGAAACCTATACGAAAGGACACTTAAATAGAGGTGTAAAGTGATAAAAAGCAAGACTTTGAAAGTGCTTGAATACGACAAGATACTAGAAATGCTTTCTAAAAAGGCAGAATCTCAAAAGGCAAAGAAAATAATATACGATTATACTCCTTCTCCAAGTTTTGAATATGCGCTTACTTTACAGCAAGAAACTAGCGAGGCGTACGATATTTTGTTTAATTATTCGCTAAATCCGTCCTTTTCGGTAGACGATATTAGCGTTATTTTGCAATCGGCAAGGAAAATGTCCTTGCTGAGTATGGCTGATTTACTGAAAATTGCAAGGGTTCTAAGGGTTGCAAGAAACTTAAAAACGACCGTATTTAAGGCTGAAACATACAAAATTCCTTTGATAAAATCGTACGTGGACGGCATATATACTAATCAAAATTTAGAGTTAGACATAGAAAAAAGTATTTTGACAGAAACAGAAATGTCGGACTATGCATCTAAGGAATTAAAGTCTATTCGTGATGCAATCAAAAGACAAAACGAGAAAATTAGGCAAAAATTGAATAGTTACGTAACGTCGTCTACCTACCAAAAGGCACTTCAAGACAATATCGTAACCATAAGAAAGGATAGGTTCGTTTTACCCGTTAAAGCCGAATATAAAAATATGATTGACGGAATAGTGCACGACGAATCGTCTAGTGGCGCAACGGTGTATATCGAGCCAATGGCAATAGTAAACCTAAATAACGAAATCGTATCGTTAAAAGTGCAGGAACAAGCCGAAATTATCAAAGTACTACAAGCGTTTACGGTAGTAGTAAGCGGTGAAAGCGAGACGATTGAACGAAATTTTGATATAATTACTAGTCTTGACGTTATTTTTGCAAAGGCAAAACTTGGCAAAGAAATGAAGGGCAACTTGCCTATTTTGAATAATAATGGAAAAATAAATATTATTCGTGGCAGACACCCGCTAATAGACAAAGACAAAGTGATGCCTATATCCGTAAATTTGGGCATTGATTTTGATATGTTAGTTATCACAGGTCCAAATACCGGCGGTAAAACCGTAACCCTGAAACTTGTGGGACTTTTCACGCTGATGGCGTTAAGCGGTATGTTACTTCCTCTTGAAGAAGATAGCGCTTTATCGTATTTTGAATCCGTTAACTGCGATATTGGTGACGAGCAAAGCATTGAACAAAGCCTATCTACGTTTAGTTCGCACCTAAAAAATATAGTTGAAATAGTGGATACCGTAAACGAAAAAACTTTATTATTATTTGATGAACTTGGCGCAGGTACAGACCCAAGTGAAGGCGCTGCGCTAGCCCTTGCAATCTCCGAGTACGTGCTTAAAAGCGGAGCAAAGGCGATAGTTACTAGCCACTACAACGAGTTAAAAGAGTTTAGTATGACGACTAGCCGTGTAGAAAACGCAAGTATGGACTTTAATCCAATTACTTTCGAGCCGATTTACAAGTTAATCATAGGTGTAGCAGGCTCGTCTAACGCACTACAAATTGCAAAAAGGTTGGGGCTAAAAGAAGAGATAATAAAACTTGCCGATTCCAAAATATCTAGTGATAAGAAAGAGTTTGACAATATAATCAAAACGGCGCATAAAACTAAAAAAGAAGCAGAGTATTATTTGGAAGAAATATATAAGGATAGGCAGGAAGAAAAGGAACTACTTGCAAAAATTAAAGAAGATAGAGAAAAACTGATTAAGGCGCAAGAAGAATTAAATAACAAATTGCGAAAAGACAGCAAAACGCTTATAGAAGATACGGTAAGCGAAGCCGAAGAAATCATTGACGAAATGAAAAAACTACTTAACAAGCCTACCGAACAAAATATTTTTACTGCTAGAAAACTGAAAAAACAACTTGAAAATATGTCGGTAAAATACGAAGATAAGGTAGAGGCTGAGTACGTAGAAGATACTTCGCCTATATCGGTTGGTTCAACGGTAATGCTAAAATCTCTGGGTAAAGAGGGTATTGTAGAAAGCATAAACGCCTCGAAAAATAGCGTAAGGTTAAGGCTTGGCAACATAAATATGGACGCAAAAATGCACGAAATAGTAAAAATAAAGGCGAGTAAACCTGCTAAAAAGAAAGTTGTAAACGTATCGAAAGAGTTTTCTAACGAAAGTGTAAAAACCGAGCTAAACGTCATTGGTAAGACAGTTGATGAGGCTATCGTTGAAATAGATAATTTTATCGATAGGGCAAGTACGGCTGGCGCAACCGAACTAAGAATAATACACGGCAAAGGTACGGGAAGGCTAAGAAAAGGCGTGCAAGATAGACTGAAAAAACATCCACAAGTAAAATCGTTTAGAAACGGCGGATACGGAGAAGGAGAAACGGGGGTAACGATAGTTACGTTGAAATAATGCTACAAAATTTTTACGAAATAAGTATAGAAAATACGTCTAGTAAATGGCTAAAAGCATACAGGGTTTTAGAGTGTATAAATATATTACTAAAACTTTTATCGGTATGTCTAATTAGCCTTACTACGATTTTCTCACCATACTATTGGTTCTTGGTTGTAGGCGTATTCTTGCTTAGTTCACTAGTTAGCGCATTTGCCGGAAACGTGCTAAAATACTATAAATATACCTACAAGGCGGGAATACTAGAAGTAAGAAGAGTAGGGTTTAACAAAAGAGAAAAATTGATATTTAGTGATAAAGTATCTAACTATCATTTTACAAAAAAGTACGTGGCAAATACAATCGAAGCCTATTCGGGAAATTTTACCGCAATAATTACGAATAACGAAAAATACTTGTTGTTTTCACCCGATAGATATATGATAGGGCTTATTGAAAACGATATGAAGGTGAATAAATGATTTATTTTGATAACGGTGCAACTACAAGGTGCTATGACAAAGTAGTAGATATTTTCAAAAAATATGCGCTAGAAGACTATTTTAATCCTTCGGCGCTATATCACGAGGCAATAACCGAAGCAAAAGAAGTGCAAAGCGCTAGGGAATACCTGATAAATATGGTAAATTTTGACGGAAACCTTATTTTTACTGCAAGTGGCTCTGAGGCGGATAACCTTGCTTTGCTTTGCTCTAAAAAAAGGAACGGTGGCAAAATAATAGTATCTAATAGCGAACACTCCGCAATTTATCAAACGGCAAAAGAACTTGAAAGGCGTGGATACGAAGTGATATTTGCTCCCGTTGACAGTACGGGTAGAGTAATAATAGAAGAGTTTGAAAAGCTACTTGATAACAAAGTGTGCCTTGTAAGTATAATGCACGTAAACAACGAAACGGGCGCTATTAACGATATTGAAAAAATTGCAAAACTTAGCAAAAAATACTCGCCAAAATGCCTAGTGCATAGCGATGGAGTGCAAGCCTTTGGCAAACTAAAATTAAATCTAAATAGACTCGGCGTAGATATGTACTCGATAAGTGGTCATAAGATTCATTCGCCAAAAGGAATAGGCGGTTTATTCGTGAGAAAAGGCGTAAATCTTTCGCCGATTATATATGGTGGCGGGCAGGAATTTAACGTAAGGTCTGCAACCGAAAACGTACCTTATATAAAAGCGTTAGAATACTCGGCAAATGAAGTATATAATAATTTTGACGAAAAGTATTATAAAAAAATAGAAATAATAGAGTATATTCGCAGTGAAGTACTTAATAATATTCAAGACGTAATTTGTTTAACGCCAAAAGAAGAAGGACGTTTTGCACCACACATTATTTCCTTTGCATTCAAGGACGTAAGGGGCGAAGTTTTAATGCACACGCTTGAAAAAGACGGCTATATCGTAGGTATCGGCTCGGCTTGTTCGTCACATAAGGGTACGGGTAGAATACAACAAGCAATCGGCCTAAATAAAGATTACGAAAAAGGCGAACTAAGAATAAGCATATCTGAGTTTAACACGCCAGGCGAAGCAAAAGGGCTAGTAAATAAACTAATCAAAAACGTAACAGAGTTAAGAGAATTTGTACAAAAGTAGGAGCAATATGGAAAAGACGATTTTAATAAGATACGGAGAGATATTTCTAAAAGGCAATAATAGGGGTTTTTTTGAAAATACACTGATAAAAAACATCAAAAAGGCATTAAGAGAATATAAGTTTGACTTTATAAAAACTAGCGGTAGATACCTAATTGATAACTACAATCTTGACGACGAAGACAAAATAATATCAATTTTAACCAAAGTGTTAGGTATCCACTCGATAAGCGTAGCATATAAAACTGATACGAATTTTGATAATATTGCAAAACTTGTCGTTGAACTTGGAAAGGATTTAGAAGGCACTTTTAGAATAACGGTAAAACGTGCAAATAAAAAATTACCATTTACTTCTACGGAACTAGCTGCAAAACTTGGTGGAGCGCTACTAGATGCAAACCCTAATTTAACCGTAGATTTGTTCGATTTTGACAAGGAAATTTTCGTAGACGTAAGGGAAAACGGCGAAACTTTCGTGTTTATGGATAAAATAATGGGAGCAGGTGGCATGCCCGTTGGTACTGCCGCTAACGCAATATCGCTACTATCGGGTGGAATAGATAGCCCTGTTGCAACCTATATGATGGCAAAGCGTGGCGCTAAAATATTTGCCGTTCATTTCCATAGTTATCCGTACACTAGCGAACTTGCAAAAGAAAAAGTTATTGACCTTGCCAAAAAAATTAAGCCGTATACGGGTAGCACGACGCTATTCGTTATTCCGTTTACACATATTCAAAAGGAAATACACGAAAACTGCCCAAGCGAATATATGATAACGATAATGCGTAGATTTATGATGCGTATTGCTGAAAGGCTTGCGAAAGTAAACGAGTGTAAGGCAATAATAACGGGTGAGAGCCTAGGACAAGTTGCTAGTCAAACGATGGAGAGTATAAACGTAACCAACGAAGGAATAACTTTGCCGATATTCAGGCCGTTAATTGGTATGGATAAAACGGAAATAATAGAAATTGCAAAAAAAATAGATACTTTTGATTTGTCTATTTTGCCTTACGAAGATTGTTGCACGGTGTTCCTACCTAAAAACCCCGTTATTAAGCCTAAAATCGACTTAATTAAAAAGGCTGAAAGCGTACTTGATTTTGACAAACTGATTGAAGAAGCGATTGAAAACAAAGAAACGATAATTATATAAAATTATGATTTTTGTGATTTATTGTTAAAAGTATTATAAAATTTGTAATTATATATAGTAAAGTGTAAAATAAAAAAGAACCACTTAGGTTCTTTTTTATTTTACATATATCTTTGCCTTGCGAATATTTATTAAAAATAGTCTTAATTATTTGCCTAACTTTTACTTTATAACACGCTAACGTACTTGTCTTTTAGATAGATTTTTTTGCCGTCGTAGTCAAAATATGGTTTGATAATATACGAATATCTCATTTTACCATTATTCTTTTCATCTATAAATTCGATTAGTCCGTCTTGCTTTTCTAAAACGGTAATTAGTTTTTTGTTAAATAATCCGTAACGATATATTTCATAAGATACGAAGTCCTTGGCTACAAAACTTAATTTTACGTTATCAGCGCTTTTTTCAGCCGTAACGTCAAGTTTTGATATATCGTTAAATATAGTCGAAAACTCGCTCGGGGCGTTATCAACTGTAAATATCTCCCATTTTTTTAGTGAAGTTGGGAACAATGGATTTGCTTTCACTACCTTGTTTAGATGTTTTAACGTGTACAAATCTATTTCTTCTTCAATGATATCGCTAGGAATATTGAAGTTGTTTGGCGAAGTATCTTTGTACAAATACTCGTATACCATAGCAGTTTGACTAGCAGGGTAACTGCCTCCCGTATTGATTACGTCTAAGTCGTTTTCAGCCTTATTTGACAAGTTGCCTTGCCAAGATAATACGGTATGCGCAGAAGTGTAACTAACAGAGTAGCTATCGCTATTGCCATTTTTACCTCTTACCGTTCCCGTTTTTCCTGCTATTTCGTACGGTAAATAAGAGAGTTTTTTTAGCGTTCCGTCCTTAACGGTTGATTTAAGGCAGTCGGTAATAATATACGCATTTCCTTCTTTACAAACTCGGTTTTTTAGGTTGTAATTCGTGTATACGTCGTTATTAACTACGATTTTATTTACAAATTTTAAGTTTTGCCTTTCGCCACCGTTAGCAAGCGTTGAATATGCTGATAGTAAAGTAACTGCATCGTGACCAAAAGTAAAACCTCCAAGGGCAACGGGTAAGCCGTCGTTACTTACGGTATTAAAGCCGAACTTATTTAGGAAGTTTTTTGCATTGTTTACGCCTACTTCGTTCATTATTTTTACGGCAGGAATATTATACGAGTGCGCAAGGCTTTCCCTCATATCTACGTAGCCGTGATATACGTCCTTATAGTTAGAAGGAGAGTATCCGCCAAAGTCTGTTTTTTCGTCAAGTATTGGCGTTGCTACGTTTATTATACCTTGTTCTAGCGCAGGTAAATAACTTGCAAAAGGTTTTGCGGTAGAGCCTATTTGTCTTTTAACGAGATATTGGCTGTATTTATAACTACTAGCAAAAGCAATTACGCCACCAGAGTAGTTATCACTAACGGCTATCACGTTGTCTGGGTACGCGCCGTTTTCGTTCTTAATAGTGCCTTGCTTTTTACTAACTATATTTGATATTTCCCTTTGCAAATCTACGTCAAGATTAGTATAAATTTTTATTCCACTTGGCAATTTGTCACTATTTTTAAGCCCTAAAATTGACTTCGTTTCATAAATTGCATTAGTCATATAAGAGTTCATAAAGTTATTGATTTTAACGTTATTTGCAATTTTTATTTCATAATTTGCCTGATTTTGATATACTTCGTTACTAATTTTACCATTTTCCTTTGCCATTTTTAGTATTAGATTTTTCCTTGCGTTAGATTTTTCAAAATTAGCAATAGGTGAATATCTACTAGGATTTTTTACAACGCCTGCAAGCATACAACACTCGGCAAAATTTAATTCTTCGGGCTGTTTGTCAAAGAAAACTTTACTAGCGTTTTTAATGCCGTAAATTCCGTTGCCAAAATACAAAACGTTTAGATACATAATTAATATTTCGTCTTTTGAAAAGTTTTTTTCTAATTGTTTTGCAATCTTAAATTCCTTTAATTTCCTAGACAAATTTTTGTCGCTCGTTAGGTGGGTATTTTTTACTAGTTGCTGAGTAATGGTAGAGCCACCTTGCGATAAATTACCTTTTAATAAATTATTCATAGACGCCGATATTATTCTTTTATAATCAATGCCGTTATGCGTATAGAATTTTCTATCCTCCGTGGTTAAAAAGGCTAGTTTAATATTGTCGGTAATTTCATTTTTTTGGATATAATTAGAGTAATACATACTAGTTACGTCGTTATTTTTACGGTCGTAAATGGTAATATTTTGATAACTTAACGGTAGTTTTGCGTGTGCTAAATTGCTATTTTTTGTAACCACCAAATAATACGCTAAGAACGTAATCACCGCAATAAGCATCAATATTGAAAATATTGCTAGAATGGATTTTAATAATTTTCGTTGTTTTCCCGTATTCATACCTATATTATTAGTTTTTTTATAATAAATATTATAATCACGGCTATATTGTTGAAAAACAAGGCAAAAAATAGTATAATATTTTCTTGGAGGACTTATGAAAAAATACACTATAATTACCTACGGATGCCAAATGAACGTACACGAATCAGAGAAAATCGCAGGACAAATCGAACGTCTTGGTTACGTCAAAAACGACGACGAATTTTCTAGTGATTTAGTAGTATTTAATACTTGTTGCATTAGAGAAACGGCAGAGCAAAAAGCAATGGGCAATATCGGGGCTCTAAAACAAGTGAAAAAGAAAAACAAAAATATGATAATCGTAGTATGTGGCTGTATGTCGCAACAAAAGGACTACGACAAACTATTAAAGGAAAAGTTCCCGTTCGTAGATATAGTAATAGGTACTGCAAATTTACATAAAATTGGTAGCCTTATTGAAGAGTACGAAAATAGACGCAAAAAAATCTACGAAATAGATTATACCGAAAAACCAGAAATCGTAGAAACCGATATGATTGCTAGGACAAGTTATCCGCACGCATGGGTAAATATTACCTACGGTTGCAACAATTTTTGTACCTATTGCATCGTTCCTTACGTGAGAGGAAGGGAAAGAAGTAGGGACTATAAAGATATACTTCAAGATATAAACGAGTTGCTTAGCCAAGGATATAAGGAAATAACTTTGCTAGGTCAAAACGTAAACTCGTACGGTAGCGACCTAGATAACGGCGTGAACTTTGCGTTTTTGCTAAAAGAAATTGCTAAAATAGACAAAAAATTTAGGCTAAGATTTATGACGAGCCACCCAAAAGATTTGTCTAGCGAAGTGGTGGATATAATTGCAAATTCGAAAAATATGTGTAAGTGCATACATTTACCATGCCAAGCGGGTAGCACTAGGGTGCTATCACTGATGAACAGGCGTTACACGAAAGAGCACTACATGTCGCTTGTAAATATGATTAGGGATAAAATACCTAATTGCGCAATTACTACGGATATTATGGTAGGTTTTCCAACCGAAACCGAAGAGGACTTTCTTGACACGATGGATTTAGTAGAAAAATGCAGATTTAGCAGTGCATTTACCTTTATATATTCAAAACGTAAAGGAACTATTGCTGAAAAAATGGAGCAAATCCCGTACAAAGTTAAGCAAGAAAGGATAGAAAGACTGATAAAACTACAAAACCAAATTACTGCCGAACTATCTAACGAATACGTAGGAAAAACGTTCGAAGTGCTAATAGACGGCAAAAACGACAAAAGACCAGGCGTACTTATCGGTAGAACCGATTGCGGTAAACTTGTAAATATGAAAGGGGACGACGGTTTAATAGGTAGTTTTGTAAACGTATATATCAAGTCGGCAAAATTATCGGCGCTTGAAGGCGATATAGTGGAGTAAAAATGAAAGAAAAATTATCACCAATGATGCAACACTATCTAGAAGTGAAAGAAAAGTACGGCGACGCCATCGTTTTTTATAGACTTGGCGATTTTTACGAAGTATTTTTTGACGATGCAAAAGAAGTATCTAGAATTTTGGATTTAACACTTACGGGTAGGGCTTGTGGTCTTGAAGAAAGAGCGCCTATGTGTGGCGTACCTTATCACGCAGTAGACAAATATATTTCAAAATTAGTTGAAGCAGGCAAAAAAATTGCTATTTGCGAACAACTTAGCGAGCCTAACGGCAAAACTATGGTAGAAAGGGACGTAATTAGAGTAATTAGCGCAGGCACGGTAATGGAAGACAATATGCTTGACGCTGGCAAAAACAATTTCATCGCATCAATCTACGTAGATAAGAAAAACGCAGGGCTATCTTGGTGCGACCTATCGACAGGCGAATTTTATACCACTGAATTTGACCTAAGTAAAAATAATTTGCTTGAAGATTTTATCACGACTTTTTCACCAAGCGAAATAATCGTAAATAGAGAATACGTTGAAAACGTAAATAACTTCCCAGCAGTGAAGGTGGGAAAACTACCTCACGCAACCACGTACTACGACTGGGCGTACAACTATCAAAATGCAAAAAAGCGTTTACAAAAACAACTAGACGTAACTGCGCTAGATAGCTACGAACTAACTGATAAAAAATATTCAATAATTTCGTCGGGTGCGCTTATCGAGTATCTTCTTGAAGGTCAAAAACGCTCGCTAGACCAAATTAACGGCATAAAATACGTAAATAAAAGCGAATTCCTTACCTTAGATTATAAAGCGGTAACTAATCTTGAAATATTTGAAACTTTGCATACTAAAAAGAAAAACGGCAGTTTGTTTGGCGTACTAGACAAAACGAATACCGCTATGGGTACGAGGCAGTTAAGAAAATGGATTGAACAACCGTTACAGGACGAAAATAGAATCAATTTTAGGCTAGACGCAGTCAGTGAACTTATTGACAAAGAAGATATAAGCAACAATCTTACCTTATCGCTTAAAACTATTCGAGATTTAGAGCGTCTTGCAGGTAAAATAGCGTTCGGCTCGGTAATGCCTCGTGATTGCTTATCCATAAACGAATCGCTCAAATCGTTGCCAATGCTTAAAAATACCTTATTTTCTCTAAATAGTTCTATGTTTATGCAAATTGTAGAGCAGTTTGACTGTATGGAAGATTTGCAAATTTTACTAGACAAGGCAATTAGCCAAGATGCGCCACTAGTATTAAAAGACGGTGGGTATATTAAAGACGGCTTTAATAGTGAACTTGACGAATATAGAAACCTTGGTGGAAACGCAAAAAATATTCTTGCCGAAATAGAAGCAAAAGAAAAAGAATTAACGGGAATTAAAAACTTAAAAATCGGCTACAACAAAGTATTCGGCTATTATATAGAAGTATCGAAGTCAAACGTTGGCGAAGTACCGTTTAGATATATTCGAAAACAAACGTTAACGACGGGCGAAAGATATATTACCGAAGAATTGAAGGTATTAGAAGATAAAATTCTTAGCGCCGAGGAAAATTCGATAAAACTAGAACAAAAATTGTTCAAGGAAATTGTCGACGTACTAAAAAGCAAAGTTGCCGTTATGCAAAAAACTGCAAAATTTATATCAATAGTTGATTGCATAAATTCTTTTGCTATCGTATCTAGGGAAAACTGTTACGTAAGACCTAGTATATCCAAAAATATTGATAGCATAGAAATTGAAGAGGGTAGGCATCCCGTTGTCGAGCAGTTAATCGGCAGACAAAACTTTGTGTCAAACGATACGACGCTTACAAGTAGCGACAATATTATGGTAATTACAGGTCCAAATATGGCAGGAAAAAGCACGTATATGCGACAAATAGCGCTTATCGCTATTATGGCACACGTTGGTTGCTTCGTGCCGTGTAATAGTTGCAAAATGCCTATTATCGACCGTATATTTACTAGAATTGGCGCAAGCGACGACTTGTCGGTTGGTCAAAGCACGTTTATGGTAGAAATGGTAGAAGTGGCTACAATCCTAAATAACGCAACACAAAACAGCCTACTTATCCTTGACGAAATCGGTAGGGGTACGTCAACTTTTGACGGACTTAGCATTGCTTGGGCAGTGATGGAATATATTGCAAAAAATATCGGCGCAAAAACTTTGTTTGCAACGCACTACCACGAATTAACCGAACTAGAAGGCAAACTAAAAGGCGTAAAAAACTATCGAATACTTATTAAAGAACTAAATAACGATATAATTTTCCTACATAAAATAGCAAGGGGTGGCGCTAATAAAAGTTTTGGTATAGAAGTAGCAGGACTTGCAGGCGTACCAAAAGAAGTGATAAAACTAGCGAAAAAGTATAATAAAGCCATTGAAAAAACAAACGTAAATATGCAACTTGACAAGCCTGAAGAAGTAAAACAACTAAGTTTATTCGTCGACTCAGTCGAAAGCAAAGTGGTTAAAATACTACGAGAAACGAATATAAACAATACCACGCCTATTCAAGCACTTGCAATATTAGAAGACTTAAAATATAAGGTAGAAGAATAATGAAAATAAATTTACTAGATAGTACGATATACAATAGAATATCAGCGGGAGAAGTAGTAGAACGTCCGTCGTCGGTAGTTAAAGAATTAGTAGAAAACTCTATCGATGCAGGCGCAACCGATATCGTTATCAGTATTAAAGAAGGTGGAACGCTGAATATTACCGTAACCGATAACGGAATAGGCATAGAAAACGGGGAGATAAAGAAGGCGTTTTTGCCACACGCAACGAGTAAAATTGCTTCTACCGACGACCTTGACACGATATCTACTCTTGGTTTTAGAGGTGAGGCGCTAGCAAGTATTGCAAGCGTGAGTATGGTAACTATAAAAAGTAAATCTCAAAACGACGAAGTAGGTAAAGTGATTGAACTATCAGCCGGCAAAATAACTAGCGATAGCGAATGTGGTATGAACGTAGGTACTACTATTTCTATCGACAATCTATTTTTCAATACGCCGGCAAGAAAGAAATTTCTTAAAAGTAACAAGACCGAAGAAAAGTACGTATCAAACCTTGTAAGTAGGCTGATTTTGTGTAATCCAGACGTATCAATTACGTATTATGCGGACAACAAAAAGATATACCAAACGCACGGTAACGGACTAAAAAGTGCGCTTGACGTTGTGTATGGTGTAGAAACTACTAAGAATTTAATCGAATTAGAGAATACTTTTGGTAATTATCACATAAAAGGGTATATTGGTGACTACAATTACAGCAAACCAAATAAAACCTATCAAACGATAATTATAAATGGAAGATACGTGCAAAATAATACGATTTCTACTGCCGTTGCAACTAGTTACGGCGAAAAACTAATGAAAAGGACTTATCCGTTTTTCGTGCTAGAATTAGTGATGCCTTTTGATTTAGTGGACGTAAACGTGCATCCTGCAAAAACGGAAGTAAGGTTTAGCGACGAAAGAAAAATATTTAGTTTCGTGTACCACTCAGTGCAAGATTGCCTAATTAACGACGAGATAAAAAAGAATAAATTAGGCAGTTTTCAAATTGAAAATAGCGACACGAGTATACAAATTAAAAAGGACCTTGGCGAAAAAATAGAAGAAAAAAGCGAAAAACGTTTCGACCTAACTAGTTTTGCATTGCTTAAAAATGAAAAGTCAAGTGGGCTTAGACAAGATTTCTCTATTTTTAATAATAACAAAAATGACGATGGGGACTTTGATTACGTAAAGGACGTTAAAATAGAGAAAGAAAAACAAGAAAAGCTTCCGGACGTTTCACTTTTGGATTTCTTCAACCAAAGTGAAAACAGCAATATCGTGTACGCAAACGAAAATATAGAGCAACCTAAAACTGACGTTAAAGAGTTTACGGGTAGGGTCGTAGGTCAATTATTCGATACTTATCTTTTAGTTGAAGATAACAACGAATTTTACATAATCGACCAACACGCAGTGCACGAAAAAATGATTTTCGATAAGCTAATGAAAAAGGAAGACACTGAAATTCAAAATCTATTGATTCCGTACGTTTTTGATACGAACTTTCTTGAAAGCGAGTTTTTAGCAGAGAATTTGGACGAGTTAAATAATCTAGGTATCGGCATAGAGCATTTTGGCGGTAATAGTTACAAAATTAGTTCAATTCCCGTTTGTATGATAAACAACGACCTTGACGGATTTGTAAAAGACCTACTAAAATGTGTAAGTTCTCTTAAATCAATATCTAGTAAGGATATCATAAGAGAAAAAATTGCGCAAACGGCGTGCAAATCGGCAATAAAAGCGGGCTTTAAGTTCAACAAGGAGCAACAAGACGCCTTGTTAAAATACTTTATAGATAGCGGTATGCCAACGCATTGCCCACACGGTAGACCTACTACTATCACGTTTACCAAACAAGAAATAGAAAAAATGTTTAAGAGAATCGTATAATGAAATTAGTATTTATCGTAGGACCAACGGGAACGGGAAAATCGAATCTTGCAATAAACGTTGCAAACAAAATAAACGGCGAAATAATCTCGTGTGATTCGATGCAAATTTATAAAAATATGGATATCGGCACGGCAAAGGTTTCAAAGCGTGAGCAGGAATTAGCCAAACATCACCTAATAGACGTTGCTGACCCAGCAGATACTTTCGACGTATCGACCTATCAAAAATATGCTGAAAATATTATACAAAACTTATTTTTAGAGAATAAAACACCTATTTTTGCAGGTGGTACAGGGCTGTACGTAAACTCGATAATATATCCTATGTCCTTTTCTAAAAACGAAAAGAACGAAGAACTACGTAACGAGTTAAAAGAATATTGCGAAAAATACGGGGTTACGGCTCTACACAAAAAACTAGAAGAATTAGACGTGGAAAGCGCAAATAAACTGCACGAAAACGACGTAAAAAGGGTGATTAGAGCAATCGAAATTGCGGTAAGTGGCGAAAAGAAGTCTAGTCTTGACGAAATGAAAAAGCCAAAGTACGAGTATATAATGGTTGGACTAAATACAGATAGAGCGCTTTTGTACGAACGCATAAACAGGCGTGTGGACTTAATGTTTGAAAACGGACTAGAAAACGAAGTAAAAAACCTACTAAGCAAAGGCGTTGGGTTTGACAAACAAAGTATGCAAGCCATTGGATATAAGGAATTTAAGGGTTACTTTGAAGGCGAAATAAGCATTGACGACGTAAAGGAACTAATAAAGAAAAACAGTAGAAACTACGCAAAAAGACAAATAACTTGGTTTAAGAAATACGAAAATATCAAGTGGTTTGACGTAAGCGAAATAGATGAAGCATCAAATTATATAATAAATAACTTAGATTAACGAGGCAAAAATGGAATTTACAAACAAAATTATAGAACTAGTAAATAAGTGTCAAGAAAAAGCGAAAGAGCAATTTAAGTACGTGGAAGATATCGCTTTGTATAATCAAAACAAAGTACTAACGGCGTTCCAAAACAATAGGATTGCTACAAGGCATTTTGCAAATACCACGGGCTACGGATATGACGATATCGGTAGAGATACGTTATCAAAATTGCTTGCCGAAATCTTCGTGGCAGAGGACGCAATTTTATCGCCTAATATAGTATCGGGTACGCACGCATTAACGCTTATGCTTTTTGGCGTGCTTAGACCAAAAGATAATTTTGCGTATATTACAGGCACGCCGTACGACACTTTGCGTGAAGTAATATACGGCGAAAATATTGGCTCTCTAAAAGATTTTGGCGTAAACTTCGAGGCAGTTGAACTAGTAGACGGAGAATTTGACAAATCAAAAATTAAAGAACTACTTACAAGCAAAAAAATGAAAATGCTAGTTATTCAAAGGTCTCGTGGCTACGAGTGGCGAGATGCTTTGTCAATAAGCAAAATTAAGGATATTATCGAGTTTATTAAGGATATAGACAAGGACGTAATAGTTGCAATAGACAACTGCTACGGCGAGTTTGTAGAAAAACAAGAGCCTACCGAAGTAGGTGCAGACCTTCTTGCAGGGTCTATGATAAAAAATTTAGGTGGTGGAATAGCGCCAACGGGCGGATATATTGTAGGTAGAAAAGACCTTATAGAGCAAGTATCGTATAGGCTGACAGCACCGTCAATCGGCAGTGAAGTAGGCAGCTATAATTCTAGTTATCAGCCGTTTTATCAAGGCATTTTCCTTGCCCCTACGGTTGTTTCTAGCGCTATAAAGACTAGCATTTTGTTTGGCTACGTATTTAACGAATTGGGCTACAAAACATCGCCAAGCCTTGATTCTAGGTGTTACGACATAATTAGGAGTATAGAATTTAATACGGCAGAGGAGCTTATCAAATTTATTCAGTCCGTTCAATACGCATCGCCAATAGATAGTTACGTAACGCCTATGCCGTGGGCTATGCCGGGGTATCAAGACGAAGTAATAATGGCGGCTGGCACTTTCGTATCGGGAGCGTCTATAGAACTATCGGCAGATTCGCCAATAAGAGCGCCTTACATAGCGTATTTGCAGGGTGGATTGACGTACGAACACGGTAAACTTGCCGTAATGACGTGCGCTGACGAGATATTAAAAACTAGAAAATAAAAAAATCTCAACTTTACGTTGAGATTATGGCAGGGGAGACGCGATTCGAACACGCAACCTACGGTTTTGGAGACCGCTACTCTACCGTTGAGCCACTCCCCTTTGACCTTATCAATTATATAATAAAACAGACTTTAAGTCAATTAAAATAAGGAGTAATATATGTATAAATACGAATTTGGAGTAGTAGGATACGGCAATATGGCAACTGCAATCCTAAATGGAATATTAAACTCGGGTATTTTGCCAACAGACAAGATTATTGCATGTGATTTAATGGAAGAAAAATTGTTGCCATTAAAAAATCAGGGTATAGCAGTTACTAATAACGTTCAAGAAGTTTTTGATAGCGCAAAGTACGTTTTGCTTGCCGTAAAACCTCAGTCTTTCGATAAATTATTACAAGCAGAAAAATACGAAACCAACGCAACGGCGATTATCTCCATTATGGCAGGAAAGCCTATCAGCATAATAAAAAATAAATTTGCTAAAAAACCTACCGTAGTTAGAATAATGCCAAATACGCCTTGCCTAGTTGGAGAGGGTATGAGTGGACTAGTTTTCGACGACACAACGGACGAAAATTTAATAAACTTTGTAAAAAACACCTTTAACTCCATAGGTAAAACCATAGAAATAAACGAAAGTCAAATAGACAACGTATCATCAATCAGTGGTAGTGGCCCAGCATATTCGTACACTTTTATTGCTGCGCTAATTAAAGCAGGTATGGAAATTGGATTAACGTATGACGAAGCAAAACTACTGACGGAACAAACGTTGCTTGGCTCTATCAAAATGCTAGACGACGCAAAATCAATAAGCGAAATAGACGAATTTACCGATAGGGTATGCAGTAGAGGTGGCTCGACTATTGAAGCAATAAAACACCTAAGGGAAAGTGATTTTGACAATATCATAATTGAAGCAATAAAAAAATGCAAAAAAAGAAACGAAGAACTTGCAAAAATATAGGTAAATAATGAAAAAAGTTGATATATATACCGACGGCGCTTGCTCGTGTAATCCTGGCCCTGGTGGTTGGGGAGTAGTGCTTCTATACAAAAACGTTAAAAAAGAAATCTCTGGTTTTATGCCTGACACTACAAACAATAGAATGGAATTATTTGCCGTTCTTCAAGGACTAAGGCAACTAAAAGAGTCGTGTGACGTTACGCTTTACAGCGATTCGGCATATTTTATAAATGCTATAAATAACGGCTGGCTAAAAGATTGGGAAAAAAATAATTGGAAAACGTCGGACAAAAAACCTGTAAAAAATTTGGATTTGTGGCAAGCGTTATTACAAGAAATGAAAAAGCACCAAATCACTTACGTAAAAGTAAAAGGGCATGCGGATAACGAATACAACAATAGGTGCGACAAACTTGCAACCGACGAAATAAAGAAAAAAGCAAATCAAACGTTAATTGGATAGTCGATATTAAATTTACAATTATTTTTATAATATTTTTTATATAGATATATGATATATATTATAAATATAATAATATTATAATATGACGTAATAATATGATTATCAAATACAAATAAAAGATATTAAAAAAAACCCGTTTGGGCTTTTTTTATTCTACAAAATATTTTTTAGTAGAGTACAGTGCTTGATAAATTATTACGTATATAGGCATTATCGCTAGATAAATTAGTGGCATAATAAGTGGGCAAACTAAGGTTCTAACTTGGCTAATGTCAGCGCCTACTGCAAAGAACGACACTAATAAGCAAGCAACTAAACCTAATAAGTATAGCATAATCGTATTTAGAAACGACAACTTAAAACTAAACGTTGCTTGTTTTCTACAATTTCTATTGCTTAAATATTTTGCAGTTCCAACAAATGGAATAAGTAGAAAACCACCTGCGATACCAAGGTATACGTAATAAGGTAATTTTACGTAAACGTCTAACGCTAAATAGCAAAGTGCCGTAAGCAATAAACTGACAAAATAGGTTATAATAGAGCAATCCCTTGTTAGTTTATTGGACAAATAATATCGCATTGAATAATACTTGTCGTTCTCGTTCTTTTGATAAACCCTTACTTTATAACCGTTAGAATATAGTTTGTTTTTAAGGTCTACCGAACTAGTTGGCGCATCATTTTGATAATTTACGTCAAATTTATTTTTTACTTGTGGTCTTATCTCTTGACTACGTAAATCACGGAATTTATCTTGATAATTTATTTCGCCATCATTTTTTTGGAAAGAGAAGGTTGGTTCGTTAGTATTTTTTACCGTTTCAACCTTATTTTCGTCGTTTATTATTTTTTGTTTATAGTTTACGTTTACGAGTTTTTTCTCTTGATATAAATTTTCCGTTTCGCTATTCTTGAAGTTCAAATTAAACAAATCGAACATAACCTCGTTGTTATTTGCAGGTTCTTCTTTTTTATCTAATTCTTCCTTACGTATTTCGGGTTGTATTTCAGGCTGCGATTCAGGTTTGTCGTCCTTTTCGATTTGCTTAATCAAAGTGTAGTAGGACGGAGCAGGAGCATCGTCGCTTGTATTTTTCTCTGCCTGTTCCTTTTCCTCGGATTGACGAATCAGTTCTTCATATCTTTTATATATCTCGCTTGACGTATTATTTTTATTTACTTTCAATATATCGTCAAAACTATTATCCATAACTTCCTCGTTTTTTTCATTAAGAAAATTGTCTGCACCTTCAAAATCTTCTTTGGAGTACTGGTAATTTTGGAATGCAAACTTTTCAATTTTCTTTTTTAATTTTTCCTTGGGTTGTTCGTCTTTACCTACGTGTGCCGCTCGGCGAATCATCGTCGCCGTTCGGGTTTATCGTCTTAGTTTGTCTATATTTTCCTATGCCAAGTATTTGCGTAGCCCTATCTTGCGCCTCAGTGTGAGACATAACAGGCGTTTCTGGCGCTACGTAATTAGCAGGGCGGAAAACTTGCGCTTGACGATTTTGTTCAGAAGGTTTCAAATTTTCATTAGTTCTCAAAGACTCTTGCATTCTATTGATAAGTGGTGCTTGAGGTAACTTTCCACCATTTTGTTGTTGAGGTTCTTGTTGACGCTTTATTTCGTTTACAATTATGCCACGAGGTTGTTGTGGTTGATTAGAATAAGCGGGTTGAGTGTAGCGCTCTTGTTGAGGCTCTTCATATTTAGGCTCTTCTCTATAAGTATCTTGTTTTGGCATATTGTTCAAAATAATACCCCTTGGTTGCCTATTATAGTTTTGTTGGTTTGGTTGTTGCGCTGGTTGGCTAGGTTGTTTTTCTACGTATCTATCAACGTATACCACTTTTTCTACCTCAACAGGTCTATCTACGTAAATAGGCTTTTCTACCACCGTTTCAATCGGTCTATCCACATACACGATTTTTTCTACCGGTTTTTCGATATAAACAGGCTTTTCAACCACTTTTTCAACCACTTTTACGTTCTCGTCATCATCAGCGTCGGCTTGCACAACTTTTGTATACGGACGCAACTCGTTAATATCAAACGGAGTAGTTTCAAGCGACAAATCAAAAACTTTATCGCTTAGAAGTTTGTCAAGTATGGTTCTAGAAAACTCATATTCGGCTTGTTGGCGTTGTAAATATTCCAAACCAGATTCAGTTAGCGAATAATATCTACGTCTTGCGCCACTAGTATCGTCTACGTTGCCCATATAAGACGTAATCAAGTTTTGTTTTTCTAGTCTTTTTAAGCAACTATACAAGGTAGGTTGCTTTATAACGTATTTTCCATTGGTTTTTTCTTCGATAAGTTTCAAAATGTCATATCCGTAGCTAGTGCCGTCGTACAATGCTTTAAGTATTACGGTAGTTACGTTACCTCTTATTAAATCCGAGTTGATAGTTGAAATATCCATAGTTTTCTCCTTGCCCTAGGGCTATTTTATCTCTTTTAGTACTTTTATTATTTTGCCATATACAATTATATTTTCAGCGGAATTTTCACCGCTTATTTTCAAATCTTCGTCTAATAACTTAACTATAATTTTGCCGTCTTTTTCGCACAAAATTTTAGAACCGACAGGGTAATAGTCGTTTTTTTTCAAAAACAAATAGTCGCCTTCACCGTATTCTTGGATTAAATCATCGTCAGCAGTAACTTTATACGTACAATTCGGCAATTCGGTATCAAACAAAATTTTCGACGCTATCACAACGTTTTTTTCATCATCGTACGAAAAATCTTCGTTTTGTATTTTATATATTTTAATTTCACCACTTTGATTGTCCGACAATATCTCCATAGCACGATTTTTATTTTTTAATTTTTTAATATATCCCATTTCGTCAAGTTTATTAACGTAATAAGAAACCGTAGCAGTGGAACTAATATTAAGGGCAGTACATATATCTCGTATCGACGGTGGAAAACCGTTTTGCTGTGCAAACTGCTTAATAAAGTCGTACACTTTCAATGTTTTTTCAAGTGTTTTTTCGTTTGATGCCATTATTAGCCGAACTTTCTCCTATATTATGATTATACTATAATAGTATAAAATAATCAATATATATAAGTAAAATTTATTCTATAATTTTATATTTTTTAGAATACATTTTAACTTAATCTTCGGTAGAATCTTCCCGAAGTTTCACTGCCGTCGACGCATTTTTCCTTATATCTTCTCCTATTGCAGCATAGTGTTTTTTGGTAGTATTTACGTCGTTATGTCCTAAAACTTCGGCGACTACGTATATATCCCTTGTTTCTCTATAAAGCTCTGTACCATAAGTACTTCTTAATTTATGAGGCGATATATTTTTAAGTGGAGTTACTATTTTTGCATACTTTTTAACTAGATTTTCTACCGTCCTTATTCCTATGCGTTTATTTTGCATCGACAAGAAAAACGCCATTTCATTTTCGTCGACTTTTTCGTTTTCAATTCTTTCTTGGTAGTAGTCGTAAAGAGCAGTTGCTACTTCGTTCGAAAAATATAAAACTACTTGTTTTCCGCCTTTTCTCGTAATTCTAAATGCATTTTTTTCAAAATCGACGTCAGTTAAGTCTATACCGACAAGTTCACTAATACGAATACCTGTTCCAAGTAACAAAGTTACTATGGCAACGTCTCGTGTTTTCGTTAGTTTATGATAAGATTGCTCCCTAATTGATAGTCCGGAGCCTACCTCAACGGTGTTTATATAACTGCCAACTTCGTCCTTATCGAGCCTAATTATCTCTTTATCGTGAATTTTAGGCATAATTATTTTGCTAGCAACGTTTTCGCTCAACTTTTCTTTATTATAGAAATACTTGAAAAGAGAGCGGACGCTAGATATTTTTCTAAGTTTTGCTTGTTCGTTATTTTTGCAAACAACGCCGTCTTTGTTGGTAAATAGGGTAAGATAGGATAAATATAACTCTAAATGAGTTAAAGTCACTTTATCCAAGTCCTTCAACGTCAAATCAGTAACGTCTTTTCCGCTAAAAATAGGCACTTTGGTAACTAAAAAGTAAAAAAAAGTTTCAAAATCCCTTGCATAAGCAACCCGAGTAAGAACTGAATATTTTTGTTCAATACCAATGAAAAATTCCAGACAAAAGTCGGGGAGTCTTGTCAAAATTTCTTCTAATTTATGTATATTTTCTATTTCTCTACTTGTAAAATACGTATTATTTGCCATATATTTATTATAACATTTTATTATAATAACTACAATATACTATAAACATTTCGTTAAAAACTTAAAAAATATTTGAAAAATAACGTCTAAATTATTAAATTATCAATTATACGTATTAAAAAATTTTCATAAGAGCAGTTGAACGTATATAAATATCTTATAAGCAATTTAAGAGCAAGAAGGACGAAATATAAATTTAAATCACATTTTGGCATTTTATATATCAATTTAATAGCAAGGTTGTTTTGATTACGCTAAAACTTAACTTTATAGTGGTTATTTATCGTGTGCGTTTGAGAGTTATATTATTTTGGATATAACTAAAACATTGAACTCATGTCGACGGAATCCACCGAAATTTGAGACTAACGTTATTTTGAAAAAATGGATATTCTATCATATTTTTTCATCAAAAATTTTTTGTTGTTTTAGGAATAGTTTAGAAAATAATAAAATGTATTACGCTAGGAAAATATTTATAAAATAATGCTGGCGATAAGCACGTGAAAAATAAAAAATTTTTGTAATAGAGTATACTTTTTAACTATTCGTAAAAGAACGCTTTTACGAATAGTTAGCATATTTTTGCTATATAATATAGTATTTTTGATAATAATTTTATAAAATATTCTAAAATATCAATTAAAATTAAGCGTTTTGATAAAAAAAACTTAATAATTATTTTCGTCAACATTAAATTTACAAATAAAAAATATTTAGATATTAAATCATACAAGTTTTTTATTAATTCACCAAAAAATTTACTCCTAAATAATTCCTATTTTTACAAAGATTTTTTTACAAAAAAATAAAATTATCCCGCCGATTTTAACGTTTATCCTAATAAAATTAGTAATAAAATAACTTTGCTTGTAAAATGCGCTGAGAGAAAATTTTATTTTTACTACGATAATTTCTACGTAAAAATTTGCAATTTTTTAGTTTTACGTTGCTAAATTTAATCTTTATTTTCTAAAAGATAACGTTTAAACTCAATATGCTGTAAAATGCTCTCACAGAAAATTTTTTTCAAAAATATCTATTTTTTCTCGGTAAAAAATAAGGTTTACGTTGAAGAATTGAGTTTTATTTATAAAAAAATGATATAAAAATATTTTTATATTTATAGGCAAATATTTATTTTGTTTTTCAGTCTTTATTTAATAAAATTATATTAAAAAAATAATAAAATTTATTCGTTAAGTAATTAACAAATATTTTTACGTAATTTATTATGTTTACACGAACAAACAAACAAACGTTTTATTATAAAATACGGTATTTGTAGTAAAATATTTGTTTAATATTTACCATTTTATTTGCTAATTATCAAAATTAAAGCGATTTTTAACTAAATTTTTATCAAAAATATTTATTTTTTATATTTTTAATGGAATTTTAATTTGTAAACTTTATTTTGCGGTTATTTTATAAAAATTTAATCTAAAATTGGTTTTTAATTGCAATATTTTATAAAATTTAGTGAAATTTATATTGATTTTTAGTAAATTTTTATCAAATTTAACGGATTTTTACCTAAATAATTACAAAATTTAATTGGTTTTTCGTAAATTTTTTTTATTTTACGTATTAAATATCGTATATTTTATCATTGAAATTACTTTTTTTAATTAAAATTTAATAAAAATATAGAATTTACGAAAATTTTTTAATCAAAAATATTTTAATTTCGAAAATAAGATTTTATATATTTATTTTCAAATAAAATTTACTTTATTTGATAATTTTAATACTAAAATATGGTTTTTAATAATAAAAAACTGCAATTTCTATTATTTTCTAAAATTTTATATAGAAATATTATGTAGAAATTTATCTTTTTCAATAAAAAAACTACCTATAAATAGGTAGTTTTTATTATTTTTAATTAGTTTTCGTCGTCCGATAAATCAAGATTTAAGCCTTTTAGCAAGTCGCCAAGTGAAGTAAATCCGTTATCAGATTTCCATTCGGTAGCTTCTTCTTTAACTTCTTTTTTAGCCTTTTTAGGTTTTTCAAAGTTAACGTCGAAGTTCATCTTGCTTTGTCTTGGGGCTCTCTTCTTTTCTACTTTTTCAACAGGTTCAACTTCAACTTCGCTTATAACCTCTTCTACTTTTTCAGGTTCAGGAAGTAACTCTTTGATGCTCAAAGTGATTTTATTATCTTCGAAGCTGATAACTTTTGCTTCAACTTCTTGACCAACTTTTAATGCATCGTTAGCATCTTTTATCCATTCGTGAGAGATTTGAGATACGTGTACAAGTCCGTCTACGCCGTCAGCAATCTTAACGAAAGCGCCAAATGGGAAAATTCTCTCAACAGTACCTTTGATTACTGAACCAACAGGATACATTTCAGCAGCGATTTCATAAGGTTTCTTTTGTAATTGTTTGTAACCTAAGGATACTCTATTGTTCTCTCTATCAACTTTTAGAATTAAGAATTCGTAAGTTTCGTTTAATTTTAATACATCGCCCGGTTTTTCAATCTTGCTCCAAGATAAGTCGGAAATGTGTGCTAGGCAATCGTAACCTTTAACGTTTACAAATGCGCCAAACTCAGCAAATCTCTTAACTTTACCGGTTACAACCTCACCTACTACCATGCTAGACCAGAAAGCCTCTTCCTTTTCAGCCTTTTCTTTTTCAAGAATAATCTTTTGAGATGCTTTAATGGTTTTGCCATTGCCTTTCTTCTCTTCGCCGTCTTTCTTAGGAAGTTGAACTAATCTTAGTTTTTTGCCAACGTATTTTTCAAGTTCTTCTTCTTTAACGAATCCAAGACGAATTTGAGATGCAGGGATAAATACTGAATAACTACCTATTTTACCAAGTAAGCCGCCTTTGGTTGCTTTGGTAGGAATAAGCGTGAATTCTTCACCGTTAAGTATTTTTTCTACTTCTTCGTCGTTCTTCTTGATAGCGTCTACTTTCTTTTTAGAAAGTGCTACTCTTGAAGTATCTTTTGCTTTTATAATGATTGCTTCTACTTCGTCGCCTTCTTTATAGTTAGCAGGATTATATTCTTGGTCTAATTCAGCCTCGGACGCTTCGATAAATCCGTCCTTTTTTGCGCCGATATTTACGCAAATACCTTCCTCATTTGCAGATATAACGGTGGCTTTTACTTTTTTGCCCTCTTTATATTCCGTCATAACGCTTTCCATTACGTCATCCATCGTAATTGCTTCATCTTGATGCGTTGCCTCTTCTATCGCATCAGTAGTTAAATTTTTTTGTTCTTGAGTATCACTCATATTTGCTACGACCTCCTTAATCAACTCGTACGGAGTTGACGCTCCCGCTGTGATTACCAGCTTGCTATTTGATTTCATTTTATTCCTAATCGACATAGCGTCGATTGGTGTTTCGATTAAAAAAGTATTTGGATTGTTTTGTTTTGAAATATTGATAAGTTTGTTAGTGTTCGAACTTTTTTTATCACCTATAACAAACACAAAATCCGCAGTTTTAGACATAGAATTTATTTCTTCTTGTCTATTAATTGTAGTATAACAAATAGTATTAAAAAAGACAACTAAATTGTTACTATTTGCAATTTTTTTCTCAATTTTTTGAAATTTTTCGTATGGAAACGTGGTTTGAAAAACTACGCAAATTTTTTTATCAGGGTCAAAATATTTTTCGTCGTAATCGTCTAAAATCACGGCGGAATTATTGCACCATCCATTGATGCCTATTATCTCAGGATGGGACTTTTCGCCAAAAATTATTATATTATATCCACTTAAATAGTGTTCTTCTACAATTTTATGAATTTTATTAACAAAGGGACAGGTAGCGTCTACGACTTTTACTTTTTTGGATTTAAGTAAATCAAAAGTATCTTTCGTAGTACCATGAGAACGAATAATTACAACGTCGCCTTCTTGAAGATTGTCAAAATTATCTATGGAGGTAACGCCCATTTCGCTTAATTTATTTATTACGTAATCGTTATGGATAAGATGACCGTAGGTATATATCTTATCGTTTGTTTTGGCTAGTTTTTCAGCAGTTTCAACTGCCCTTTTCACGCCAAAACAAAATCCTGCGTTTTTTGCTACTTCTATTTCCACTAATTATTTTCCTTTTCCATCAATTCGAATAATTCTCTTTGAGTGTCCTTCATTTTATCGTATATTTTTTGAGTACCTTCTTGCAAATTTGCTTTCGTACATTTTCCATTGTATTCGTTTAGATAGAACGGCGCACCGATTTTGCAACTGGTCTTTTTGAAGAAACCTGTCTTTCCAGAGTAAACTACCGGTATAACGGGAGCGCCCGTTTTAATTGCAAACATTGCAGCGCCCGGCTTAAACTCCAAAAATTCTTTTGTGTCGCCGGTATTTCTAGTGCCTTCCGGGAACATAAATACGGGTTCGCCCGAATTTATAGCGTTCATTACCCTTTTTACGTTTTCTATATCTGCTTCGCCACGTCTAATAGGAATAACGCCACCCTTTAATAAAATTTTATTCATCAATTTAGACTTAAACAATTTTGTGAAAACTTCCGCTTTTGACAAAATGTAAATCTTATTTCTTCTAAAAAATTTTGTAAAGAACATAAAACAATCGTATGCTGACGTATGATTACATACGTAGATTGCCTTAGTATCTTTCAATACGTTGCACTCACCGTAGAACTTTGTTTTTGTAAACAGCCATACAAGTGGATTATATACGCATTGCAGTAGTTTGTAATAAAACATATTTAACCTCTTAGTATTCAATTAACTACCTCATTTAATATATGATAATATCACTTCAACGACTTCGTCAATAGTCATATCAGTCGTATCAATTTTGATAGCGTCGTCGGCTTGTTTCAGTGGTGCAAGCGCCCTTGACGAATCGTTTTTGTCCCTTTGATTTATGTCGGCTAAAACGTCTTCTAATTTAACGTCTTTTTGACCTTTTTCAACTAATTCTATATACCTTCTCTTTGCCCTTTCTTCTGGTGTTGCTACCAAAAAGAATTTATATTTTGCGTTTGGTAAAACAAACGTACCTATATCTCTTCCGTCCAAAATTACGTCTATTTTAGATGCAATTTCACGTTGTAAGTCCACCATTTTTAGTCTTACAGACGGATGCTTTGATATGTCCGACGCACCGTTTGAAACCTTATGTTCCCTAATGTAAGGCGTTTGGTTTTTACCGTTTACGATTACTTGTTGTAGTCCGTATTCGTACTTTATTTCCATACAAACGTCTTTAATTAGTTCGTTTACAGCGTTTTCGTCGCTTGGCTCAACGTCGTTGTCATATGCAAGGCACGCTAGACCTCTGTACATTGCGCCCGTATCTAAATAAATAATATTTAGTTTTTTTGCAACTATTTTAGAAATAGTACTTTTGCCTGCGCCGGCAGGTCCGTCCACAGCAATATTTATCATTTTGTTCTCCATATTATAATAATTATACTATAAATCGTGTATAATGCAAATGATTTTATGTATAAATAGTTAATAACTTGCATTTTTGCCGGCTACATACCCCGTTGAAAACGCAATTTGCAAATTATATCCACCCGTTAAAGCGTCTACGTCTATAACTTCACCTGCAAAATACAAACCGCTTATTATTTTACTTTCCATAGTCGCCGAATTTATCTCGCTAGTTTTTACGCCACCTATGGTAATTACTGCGTTGTCAATTTTATCCACCTTTTCAAAAGTGATTGGAAAGTCTTTTAAGTTTGTAATTATGCTTTGTCTTTCTTGCTTGGTAATAGTATTTACCTTTTTGTACTCGTTTATTTTGCAAACGTCTAAAAATGCGGATACAAGCCTACTTGGCAATATTTCACTAATAACGTTCGATACGTTTTTGTTTATATTAGCGTTAAACTCTCTAAGCAACCTATTGTTCAGTGTTACGTAATCAAGCGCAGGCTTAAAGTCAATAGTAAAGCTTACCTCGTCTTGCTTAAATTTTGCTATTTTGCTACTTGTAGTAAGCACGATTGGGCCACTAATACCGTTTTTGGTAAATAGCATTTCGCCAAACTCTTCAAACTTTTTCTTGCCGTTAATATAGGTGTTTAGCGTTACGTTTTTAAGAGAAATGCCTTCTAGTTTAGCAATATATTCGTCTTTTAGGCTAATAGACGTTAGCCCCGCTTTAAGCTCGGTAATGCTATGACCAAATAGTTTTGCAAACTTATATCCGTCACCCGTCGAGCCTGTACTTTTGTAAGATAATCCGCCCGTTGCTATTATCACTTTATCAAAAGTATATTCGTTTAGGTCGGTTTTTATAATAAATTTTTCGTTTTGGGCTATATTTACAACGTTTTCGTTAAGTCTTACTTCAACGCCACTATTTCTTACAAAATGCTCTAACGCCTTTATTATATCGCTAGATTTATCACTAACGGGGAACACTCTATTGCCCCTTTCCGTTTTTAGTTTTACGCCGTTTTCTTCTATTAGTTGCATTAAATCATTAGGAGTAAACGAATAAAGACACCCCGTTAAAAATTTAGGGTTAGATACTACGTTTTTCATAAATTCTTGTACTTCGGTATTATTAGTTACGTTGCATCTACCTTTGCCCGTTATATATATTTTTTTCCCAAGTTTTTCGTTTTTTTCAAATAAAACTACTTGGTTATTTTCGTTTTTAGCAAAACCGGCGGCAATCATACCACTAGCGCCACCACCGATTACGCAAATTTTCATAATAGTTTTATCTCCTTAAGTATATTGCAATATTCGTAATTATTCACAAGTTCAAGTTTTGTAGGAGTTATAGTAATATATCCTTCGTTAAGCAAATTCACGTCCACTTCACTTGGATTTTTCTCTATAAATATTTCGTCGCCGTACAAAAAGTATTCCGTTTCAAGTTCGTTTTCAGTTGGGAAAATTTGATACAAATCAGTATATTTCTTCTCGCCAAGCGGACAAACTTTTACCCCTTTTATTTTGTCTAGATAATTTGGTACGTTAATGTTTATCGTATACGGCTTTGAAAAGAATTTTTCCTTAAAGATAGATAGGTTTTTAATTAAAAATTCTACTGCTGACGGTATATATTTTTCGCTACATGCAGATATTGCAATAGAATCTACCCCGCACACCGTACCTTCAAACGCACCGTTAAAAGTACCGCTATACAATAAGTCCGTACCACTATTAGCAAGGTCGTTTACACCGCTGATAACTAAATCGGCATCAGGCATAAGTTTACTTAGCCCAAGTTTCACGCAGTCTGCCGGCGAACCCGACAAACTGTACTCCACGTAGCCTTCGCCTTCTTCTACCTTTTTAAGCATAATTCTATTGTAAAAACGCATACTATGGCTACAACCCGATTGATTTTCGCTTGGCGCAACGATAGTTACGGTATGTCCGCTAGTTATTAGCGCATTTTTTATTGATTCTATTCCCGTGCTTTTTATTCCGTCGTCGTTCGTTAATAATATCTTCATATTTTCCTCATATTGATTATACTATAATATAAGATATATTTCAATAAATAAAGGTTCATTTATGGACAAGAAAATATATAGTTAAACTGATTTGATACTTATAAATAGTTTACAAAATTACAAAAAAATTGCAATAAAAAAGCAATGGCGTTTGCCATTGCTAATTTATTCGTTTTATTAGTTAAACAAATCTTTATAGGCTTTGCCTGCCTTAAATACAGGAACTTTGCTTGCAGGAATGGTGATTTTTTCACCGGTAGCAGGGTTAAAACCTTCTCTTGCCTCTTTTTCTTTTACTTCATAAGTTCCAAAGCCAACTAATTGAACTTTGTCGCCAGCTTTCAAAGCTTCGGTAATAACGTCGATATAAGCGTCTACGAAAACGCCGGTATCTTTAGCGGTAAATCCTGCTTTGTCTGCAACTGCATTAACTAATTCTTTTTTGTTCATATTTTTTCCTCCATATATTTATATTAAACAGGATGAATATTGTTTTCCCTGTCTAACAAACTTGAATCAAGCGAGTACTTTTGAGCCTTTCTATACTCGAAGAACTTTTTAGCAACTTGAGGGAACAATGCGTAACTTAGTACGTCCTCTTCTTGCTCGTAGTATTCTTTCATTTCCTCTCTGTACGTATCAAGTTCTGGCTTGATATCGTCAGCAGGACGATAAGTAATTCTAGGGGTATCACCGATAATTTGTTTTACTACGTCTGGATTTGGCTCTACAGGTAATTTACCATACTTACCGATTAGCAAATCCTTAGTTTCCTTAGTTACCATCTTGTATCTCTCACCTGCAAGTACGTTTAGCACTGCTTGAGTACCAACGATTTGGCTAGTAGGCGTAACAAGTGGCGGATAACCCATATCTGCTCTTACTCTTGGAACTTCCTCTAATACCTCACGGTATTTGTCCTCGGCGTTTGCTTGCTTTAATTGACTGATAAGGTTAGAAAGCATACCACCTGGTACTTGATAAATAAGTGCGTTGATATCTACCTTTAATACTTTATCACTTAGGAATCCGTCAGCCTTTAATCTGTCGGCAACGGTTCTAAAATGATTTGCGATATCCGACAACAACTCAATATCTATACCCGTATCTCTTTCAGTGCCTTTCAAAGTTGCAACCAACGGCTCAGTTGCCGGTTGGCTCGTGCCGTTACCCATTGGGCTTAGTGCAGTATCAACAATGTCAACGCCAGCCTCGGCGGCTTTAAGTAAAGTCATATCTCCACAACCTGCGGTGTTATGAGTATGCAAGTGAATAGGAACTTTAACTTTTGCTTTGATAGCCTTGATTAAATCGTACGCCTCGTAAGGAAGTAACAATGCTGCCATATCTTTAATACAGATAATATCAGCACCCATCTCTTCTAATTGTACAGCAAGATTTGTATAATAGTCAATAGTAAATACGGGTCCAGTTGTATAACTTATGGCTGCTTCTACCGTTCCACCGTACTTTTTGGTCGATTTTATGGCTTGTTCCATGTTTCTTACGTCGTTTAGTGCATCAAAAATACGAATAATATCTATTCCGTTTTTGATTGCAAGTTCAATAAACTTATCTACAACGTCGTCGGCATAGTGCTTGTAACCTAAAATATTTTGTCCTCTTAGTAGCATTTGGAATTTCGTGTTAGGCATTGCTTTACGTAATTTACGTAGTCTTTCCCACGGGTCTTCCATCAAAAATCTTAGGCAAGAATCGAAGGTTGCGCCACCCCACAATTCTAGTGAGTAATAGCCAACTTTATCTAATTTTTCACATACGGGCAACATCTCGTCGGTTCTCATTCTAGTAGCCGCTTGAGATTGATGCGCATCTCTTAATATTGTTTCAGTTATCAATAATTTATTTGCCATATTATCCTCCATTAAGCAACGCCGAATACCGCAAGTAAAATACCTGCTGCAACAGCTGAACCGATTACACCTGCTACGTTAGGTCCCATAGCGTGCATCAATAAATAATTATTAGGGTCTTCTTTTTTACCAACGTCCTGAGCAACCCTTGCTGCCATAGGCACTGCCGATACACCCGCAGCACCAATAAGCGGATTGGTTTTACCACCGTCAAGTTTACTCATAAGCTTACCAAATAGTACACCAGACGCAGTACCAATCGAGAACGCAACTATACCTAGTACCATTATTAGTAGGGTTTGCGGAGTTAGGAACTGTGGTGCATAAGCCTTCGTACCAACGGTAAATCCAAGCAAAATGGTAACGATATTGATAAGTGCGTTAGACGCAGTATCAACTAGCCTTGGAACAACGCCCGATTCTTTTATTAAGTTACCTAGCATTAACATACCAAGTAGTGGCATAGCCGACGGCAACATAATACCAACGATACCCGTAACAAGAATAGGGAATATAACCTTCTTAGCCTTAGATACAGGCTTTGATTGTTCCATTCTTATCTTTCTTTCCTTTTTGGTGGTTAGAAGTTTCATAATAGGTGGTTGGATAACGGGAACAAGCGCCATATACGAGTAAGCCGCAATAGAAATTGAGCCTAACATCTCAGGAGCAAGTTTTGCAGTTACGTAAATAGCCGTAGGGCCGTCCGCACCACCAATAATAGCGATAGACGCTGCTTGGAACGGAGTAAACATATCACCCATAAGTAATGCGCCTAGGAAAGTAGCGAATATACCTATTTGTGCCGCTGCACCTAGTAGCAAACTCTTAGGATTTGCAATAAGCGGTCCAAAGTCCGTCATTGCACCTATTCCAAGGAAGATTAACGGCGGGAAGATAACCCACTCTACACCCTTAAACAATACGTCGAAAAGTCCAGGTGTAACCATTGAACCAGCCGTATTGATATAAACGTCTTGTACGTATTGTACGCACTCTTGAAGCGACGCAAAGGTTTCTGGCGCAGTTTCAAAAGTTGCTTTGATTTGCATCATTACGTTAGACAGAATAGTATTACCAAGGTTTGAGTTAAAAGCATTGCTAATGCCCGCAATCAATTCTTGATAAGAACCGTTATTAAACAATTCTTGTAGTGCCCCGTCCTTTAACGCCACTTGCGCCGAGGCTTCAACAATAGAATTTATATTTTTTACTGGATATAATATTTCGAACGCACCAGGGATATTGATTAAAAACATACCAAATGCAATCGCCAGCAAAAGATTTGGCTCGAATTTTTTTACAACCGCTAAATATACGAAGAAGCACGCTAGTAACATCATACAAACTTTTAGTACGATATCAACGGCAGAACCTCCCGTTACAAAACCCGTGCTATTCCACAAGTTTGTTAGCGTATCGAGAAAATTCGAATTAGCCATTAAAGTTAATGAATTCATTTTTCCTCCGATATTACAACGTTGCTATAACGTCACCGGTTTGTACGCTTGCGCCCTTAGAAACTGCGTATTTGATAACGCCGTCGTCAGTTGCAACGATTTCGTTCTCCATTTTCATTGCTTCTAGTATAACGACTACGTCGCCTTTTTTAACGCTGTCGCCATCTTTGAATTTTAAGTCTAAAATAGTACCAGGCATAGGAGCAACTAGTTTAATTCCGCTATTTGCTACGTTTGCGCTTGGTTGTGGCTTTGCTTCTGGCTTAGGTTGTGGGCTAGGTGCTACCACTTTTACAGGCTCGGTTTTTACTATTTCTATGGTTTCGCTTGCTGCTACTTCCTCTACTTCTACTACGTAAGGTTGTCCATCTACGGTTATCTTAAATTTACGCATAATATATCTCCTTCATTATTTGTATTTTCTTATAGAACTAATTCTAAACGAGATTTGAGGTTTTCTACCGTCATTCTCTTCTTCTAGCATTTGCATCACAGCGGCGGTAATTGCTGCTACTACCTTTTTGTCGTCCACCTCTACGGTTTCAACGACGGGAGCGGTAACAGGCGTGCTTTCCACCTTTTCGTCTTGCTTCTTTTTCTTTAATTTTGGTAGTTTGATTTTTGGCGCTACTTTATCTAATATTAAATTCATTAGATTTATAGATAAGATAATCAATATCAGTATTACGAAAACCATCATAATACCTATTGCCGTAACAATCAAACCGTCAACGATATCAAAGTCTTTAGGAGCAGACGCTAATAAAGTATTTAATACGTTCATTATCTACCTCTTAATAACCCATTAACATATCAAGTATACTGATAACGTAAGGTCTTAAAACTGCTGGCTCGATAATATTATCAATAAAGCCTTGTTTTGCAGTAACGTAAGGATTTCCAGCGTCCTCAACGTATGCTTTTTGAAGTTGTTCTCTTGCTTTAACAGGGTCTTTAGCATCTTTAATTTCAGCAGTCGCTACTAGTTCGATTGCCGTATCTGCATTAAGAGGACTGATATAACTATCTACAAATGCCAAAGTATAGTCAAAACCAAGCGATTTTGAACATAAAGCCGAATAACTAAAACCAACGGCGTCTTTTACGACTACTGCAATTTTAGGTATATTTGATAACGCTACGTTTGTCATAACGTCGCTAGCAAGTATGCTAATACCCTTTTGCTCGTCTTCAAGCGTAGATTTAACGCCCTTAGAATCCACTAGCGTGATTAGTGGGATAGACGCTACGTCTAATTTGAAAATAAATTCGTTGATTTTTTCCAAACCGTCTTTTGATATAAATCCGTCGTTTTTAGTAGAATCGGTTAGAAGTACGCCGGAGGTTATGCCGTTTACTTTGCCGATAACGGTTACGACTTCGGTTGCGTACGAAGCGAATAACTCCACGTATTTGCCTTCGTCAAGTAGCGCCTTTAATAATTCATCCTTAGTAACATTTTTATTTAGTTTTAGGCTTAGTCTATTAGGGTCGTCCACTTGCTCTACGCTTTCGGTTGGGATAATTAGGTCGAACAACTTGTAAATCTCGTTGCAAACGTCCTTGTCCGTTTTGAAAGTAAAGGTAACTGCCGTGCTGTTTTTAGCAACCGCTTCGCCAAGTACTTGGTTTGCCTCAGCCGGTTTTCCAGATTTAGCAATAACTACTTGAGGTGCGCTTAAAGATATAAAGCCGTCCTTTTGGCTTAGATATACGTAGTCGCAAGCATTTACGTACGCCGACATAAGACCTACGCATGCGCCTTTTACTATCGCTACGTGAGGAACGACGCCTTTTAGTTCGTTCACCTTTCTAATTATCTTCGAATAACCTTCAAGCACTGCAATGCCTTCGCCTAGTCTTGCACCATTCGAATTGATAATCGAAATAACGGGCGTACTTGTAGAAAGTGCCCTATCCAAAGTTTTTGCAATTTTGGTTGCATGGCATACACTCATACTGCCTTTCAAAACTTCGTGGTTTTGGGCAATAATACATACGGGATTTCCCGTAATATAAGCGTAGCCTGTAACGACGCCTTCACCTAATGCTTCAACGCCGTCAATATAGTTTGCACCCGCCATAAAAACGTCGGTTTCCACAAAAGAATTTTCGTCAACTAGCGACGAAATAAACTTGCGAATTTCTTTTGACGAATCAAGCATTTTCTTTGAATTTGCGTCAATAACTTCTAGCCTATTCATTAAAATCCTCCTAAAAAATTTCAAAATTTTGACATCATAATTATACCCGAAAAAAGAACTATTTGCAAGAGTAATTCGTTAAAATTTAGTCAATTTCATAAAAATAAACTTAACCACGATATAAACTACTCTATTTTTCATTAAATAGTAAAGTAGACGCTATTTTTACTTGCATTTATATAAAAAAAAGGAGCGTAAAAACGCTCAAATTTTTTTAAGAAAATCTATCTCTTTTTGGTTTAGAAAACGGGTTTTACCTCTTGTAAGACCACCTAACCTAACTTCGCCAATAGCAATACGTTTAAGGAAAATAACCTCTTTGTCAATCGTTTCGAACATACGACGTATTTGCCTATTTTTACCTTCGTAAATCGTCATATCAAAGCTGGATATTCCATTTTGAAATTCCCTTAACTTAATCTTACACCTTTTAGTTTTTTCGCCGTCTAATTCTACACCGTTACGTAGCCTAGCAAGATCTGCCTCTTTAACCTCTCCTTCCACTTTTACAAGATAGGTTTTAGGCACTTCGTTACTAGGATGCGTTAACTTAAACGCCATATCGCCGTCGTTAGTTAAAAGTAGTAGCCCCTCCGAGTCGTAGTCAAGTCTACCAACGGGGAACAATCTTTTATCGGTAATATCGATATAGTCGTATATCGTTTTCCTGCCCTTTTCGTCGCTTGCCGTAGTTACGCAACCCTTTGGCTTGTAAAACATAACGTAGGTAAAGTTTTGCGTTGCTTTTAATTTTTTACCCTCGTACGTTACAGTATCGTTATCAACGTTGATATCGGTAGATAAGTCTGTAACGACTTTGTTATTAACTTTTATTTTGCCTTGTCTTACTAGTTCTTCTGCGCCACGTCTTGACGAAATACCGGACGAAGCAATAAATCTATTTATTCTCATATTACACCTTAGATTTATTATGCAAAAAAACACGACTAATGTCAAGCAAACGGCAAATCTAATGTTATAAATAACTATATAATATATAAATACAAATTAAAGCACCATATTAGCGTTCACAATAATATTTAGTTTTTCACTAAACATAACATTTCAATTATCGTTCGTTTTATTCCGTTTTCTCGTTTTTTACAAGTTCCCAATGCCTAAATCCATAATCCATTAAATAGATACATTGTCCGTAGGTATCGGGTATATTTAAGGTAACTGCTATCATTTGCACACCGTTTTTTTCAGCGCCTGTTACAAGACACCTTCCTGCACGCTTGGTATAACCCGTTTTTACGCCATTTGCCCCTTCGTACATCGATAAAATTTTATTTTTATTTACAAGGTATCTTTTTTCGCTATTTTCTCCGCCTATCGTTTTGTTTTTGCACGAAACAATATCACAAAAATCCTTATATTTGTAGGCTTCGGCAGTGATAACTGCAAGGTCGTACGCCGTAGTATAATGGTTATCGTCGTGAAGTCCGTGCGGATTAGTAAAATTAGTATTTTTTAATCCAAGTACTTTACTTTCGTAGTTCATTTGTTTAACGAATTGCTCAACCGAGCCACCCGTTGCTATCGCCAAGGCAACTGCGCTGTCGTTTCCGCTTCGCATCATTAGTCCGTAAAGTAGTTCTCTAACGGTCAGTTCTTCCCCCTCTTTCAAATATATGGACGAGCCTTCTATTCCAACTGCTTCTTTTGGAATTTTCACACGTCTATCTAAATTTTTTTCATTTTTTATCACCGTATACGCCGTCATAATTTTAGTAGTAGACGCCATAGGCAACCTAACGTGGATATTCGCCCCTTTCATAACTTTGCAAGTAGATTGTTCAATCACGATATAACTACTTACCGCTTTTGCGCTTGCCGTTTTTTCGCCCGTTAGCGTACAAGTTGCTAACAACATAGTAATTATTCCCATAATAAATATTTTGCCTTTTTTCAAATTTTCACCTCTTAATATAGTTTGCATATTTTTATTGAAAATATTTGCAAAACGTAAAAGTACTATACAAATCTATAAATTTAATAATAAAAATAGAAAATAATAATTATTTATAAAAAAAGACCACTTCTCGTGGTCCATTTTAGTATTGTACGATTATATAAAACTATTCTATAATTTCAAATTTTTCGCCTTTCAAATGCTCTGGAATTTCGTCCTCAAAATCAAAATCGTCATCGTCGTAACTAACTGCAACTTCGCTTTGCTTTGAAGCATCCGTAGCCTGCTCGCCGTTTTCTTCGCCTTTATGCAACTCTTCGTCAATCATTTTGTCTAGTTCGTCATCACCCGAAACTACCTTCTTAACGAACAAATCACTACCTGCTCTTGGATATTCTTGTTCGATAAGTTGTAGTCTATCCATAACCTCGTTATAGTCGGGAAGCATAGACAAGTTCTCAATTTGGAATTTCCTTAAAAACGCATCGGTGGTTGCGTATAATAGCGGTCTGCCAACAACGTCCTTTCTGCCAACTACGTCGATAAGTTCAAACTTTACTAGCATACTTATTGCATACTCTGAACTTACGCCCCTTATTTCCTCGATATCAAGTCTTGTAACGGGTTGCTTATAGGCAACTATTGCCAAAACTTCTAGTAGCGACTTGGATAACGCTTTCTCTTTAAGTGGTGTAAGTACTTCGGCAACTTGTTCGCCAAATTTAGCGTTTGAAACGAATTGAAAGCCGTCGTTCATTTGCATTAGCACTACGCCTGCATCAGTATTGTGCTTTTCCTTTAACTGCTTTATGCACTCGTCAAATTCCTTAGAAGTTAAGGAAGAAACCTTGTCGATAATATCTTTTTTCTTAATTGGCGTACCACTTGCAAAAATGATAGCCTCGATAACTGCTTTAATATCCAATTTCCTTTTCCTCTCCTTCCTCAAAATCAAGCGGTGCTTCTACGCCGTCTCGCAATTCTAAATATATATTACTAAATTCACCTTCTTGCGTTGCCGTTATGTACTGCCTTTTCAATAGTTCTAATATTGCTAAGAACGTATTTATAATTTCTAGTTTCGTATAGTCGTCGTCGTACAAATCAAAAAAGTTTAATTTTTTCATTTCAAAAATACTTCTTGCTATATATCTAATACGATTTGATACGGTAAAACGCTCTTTAACAATCGTCCTAGGCTTTATTTCCTCCGCCTTTATCTCGGCACGTGAAATAATTCTTGCAAAAGCATCTACTAGCTTGTCCAAATTAAAATCGGTTAAGCACACCCTATAATCGTCCTCGGTGTATACGGGCTCTTTGGTAAACTGATATAGCGCCTCTTTTTCTGCAAGTTTTTCGCTCGCTTCCTTAAATATTTGGTACTCTTTTACTTGCCTAATAATCATTTGCTCGTCGTAGTCGGCGTCGGTCATACCGTTTTCGTCCACCGTCACAACGGGAAGTAATCTTTTGCTTTTAATCTCCAAAAGAGTTGCAGCCATTATCAAAAATTCGCTAGAATACTCAACGTCAAGAGAGCCTGAATTAGCAACGATTTCAAGGTATTGCGACGTTATGTCAGATATGAAAATATCTTCTATCTCCACCTTGTTTTCCTTTACCAAGGTACACAAAAGGTCAAGCGGACCTTCAAACTGTGTCAACTTGAACCTTAGATATTTTTTATCCTTAAATATCTCGTCCTCTACAATCTCCGCCATAGGCTTAGACGTAGTATCGTTAGATAATTCGTTTTGCAAATTTTCTTCCATAGCCACTATATTATACCACCAAACGCTTTTGAGAACAACTTTAATATTGCGTTTTCAAACGCCGAGAAATACATACCGATTATATCAAAACTTGGGATTATAGATCCAAGTAGTAATAAGCCAAGTAAGATAAAATATCCGTATCTTCTTAAAAACTCTACGAGTCTATTGCCGGGTTTTGTAACCATTGACAAAACGTTAAATCCATCAAGTGGATAAACAGGTAAGATGTTAAACGCAATTAGCGATATATTTATCATAAAACCATACATAAAGAAATATAAGAACAAATAGAAAAATACTTCGCCAACCTCGGAATTGATACCTGTTGCGTTTGCTATGCCAACCGTTGCAGCCATTAAACCAAACGATGCAAAACCTGCAATTAGGTTTGCAAACACACCTGCAAGCGACGTAGTTATTATGCCCCTTTTATAATTTTTGAAATTCATCGGGTTTATAGGAACGGGCTTTGCCCAACCAAAACCTACTATTACGAACATCAAAAATCCCACTAAATCAAAGTGTTTTATCGGGTTTAGCGTAAGCCTACCCATCATTTTTGCCGTATCGTCGCCGTTTAATTTTGCTACGTATCCGTGTGCTACTTCGTGCAAAGTGATACCAAGCATTGCAGCAATAATATACGATACTATAATAATAAATTTCGTTTGCGGAGGATAACTCGACGCAATAATACTAATTAACATAATTTACTTCTCCAACCACTCCGGTACTACGTTATTTCTAATAATATCTTCGTAGGTTTGTGGCTTTACTATATAATCAACGTTTCCGTTATAAGTCATTATCATAGGTGGAACAAAGTTGCTATTGTAGTTGCTACTCATAGAGTAATTGTATGCGCCCGTAGTAAATATGGCAACTATATCGCCTATTTCAGCCTTAGGAAAATCTATATCCTTAATTATTATATCACCGCTTTCACAGCATTTACCTGCAATCGTCACCTTTTCGGTAGGCTCTAAATTTGCTTTGTTGGCTAAGACTGCACTATATTTCGAATTGTACAACGCATAACGAGGGTTATCAAACATACCTCCGTCGATGTTAAGATATTTTCTTACGCCCTTAATATCCTTAATGCTACCAACTTCGTACAAGGTAATTCCAGCCTCGCCGACTATTGCCCTTCCAGGCTCTATAACTAGCATAGGATTGCCTAACCCTAGTTTTTCAACTTCTTCCTTAAATTTGGTTGCTACGTTTTTCACGTAATCGGCGTATTCGTCCACGGTGTACTTTACGTCCTCGTCCGTGTAGTACACACCAAAACCACCGCCAAAATTCATAATGCTAAAAGTAAAGTCGTATTTAACCGAAAACGATTTGGCAAACTCGCACACTTTTTCGACTGCAATTCTAAACGCCGTCTTATCAAAAATTTGCGAACCTATGTGGCAATGCGTTCCCATTAGTTTTACGTTTTTATATTCTAACGCTTTTGCCATTAGGTTTTCAGCGTCACCGTTTATTATAGAACTACCAAACTTAGAGTCGATAGTAGCAGTTTGAACGTAACTATGCGTATGAGCCTCTACGCCCGGGTTAATTCTAACGATAACCTTTTGCACTTTCCCGTTTTTCTTAGCAATACTATCTATTCTTTCAAGTTCGGTTTCGTTATCGCACACGATTACGCCAACACCGTTTTCAATAGCAAGATTTAATTCGCTAACTAATTTATTATTACCGTGAAAATACGCCTTAGATAAATCAAACCCAGCAGTTTTTGCCGTAAAAATTTCGCCACCCGACACAACGTCGATACCTAGATTGCATTTTGCTATCAGTTTGTACAAAGCAACCACCGATAAAGCCTTCGATGCATAGCATACCATAGAATTTGGATATACCGATTTTATCGTTTTATCAAACGTTTTTGCAACGCTTTCAACGTAATTGCCGTCTAAAACGTAAAGTGGCGTATGATAGGTCTTAGCAAGTTCTACCGCATCAAACCCACCTATATGCAAGTGATTGTCTTTAACTAGTAACGTATCTCTATAATTCATAAATACCTCTATCAAGTAATTTTAACAAACGAGGCGTAAATTGTCAATAATTACTAATATACATATTTTTATACTTATAATAAATAAAACAGAACAATTAAAATAACTAAAATACTCAGTCAATTACTCTACGCTAAATAACGAGAATTTCTAATTAAAACTAAATACAACAAATAACGCAATATAAATACGTTTCTAGCCGACGCATTTATCATAAAACGCAATTACCTAATGATAAAAAAAAAGAAAGGCAATGCCCTTCTTTTTTACCAATTTACAAATATATTTTCTATGCTGTCTATATAAGACGCTTTATCTACACTAGCACTAGTAACTAAGTCGTAATAACTTTTTCCGTATTTACTACTTACTTCTAGTTTTGCAACTTTGTCGCCTTTTTTAATAGGTGATTTAATATTAGTATTCAAAATTTTAGTAGTGAACTCTGGCTTTTCACCTTTCTTAGCAAATATTCTAATATCGTCGTTTACTACCAAATCAATCGTTTTTTGTTTACCACCTTTAATGTTAGCCTTGCCAATTACAGTACCCTTATTTACAACCACTTTGTTCTCGTAGTTTTCAAAAGCATAATTAAGCAAGGACGACGCATCGTAAAATCTTTCTTTACTGCTATTAGCGCCAATAACTACCGTAACTATACGCATTCCGTTTCTATTTGCCGTTGCCGACAAGCAATGCTTTGCTTCGCTAGTATAGCCCGTTTTTCCCATATCGCAACCGTTATAATACCTAATTAGTTTGTTCGTATTCGTCATAGTGGTTGCTCTACCGCTTGGATGCCTATAATCTTCCGTCCAAATCTTACCAAAATCATATACTTCTTTATGTTTTAATAGTTCTCTAAACATAACAGACACGTCTTTTGCCGTAGAATATTGATTTTCAGTAGGTAGTCCCGTTGCATTTTCAAACAAAGTATCGTTCATACCTAGTTTTTTTGCCTTTTCATTCATTTTTACTACAAAATTTTGTTCACTTCCTGCAACTCTTTCGCTAAGTGCAACCGTAGAATCGTTTGCAGAGGCAACTAAAACGCTTTTAAGTAAATCACTTACCTTGTGCTTAGAGCCTTTGTCTAAAAATATTTCAGACCCACCCATACTTGCGGCGTTTTCGCTGATAGTTATTTCTTCGTCAAAACTAAGCTTACCGTTTTGTATTTCTTCTAAAACTAATAACGAGGACATTATTTTTACCATACTCGCTATCTTTAATCTTTCGTTTTCATTATTTTTCAGTAGTATTTCACCACTAGCATAATCGACTAGATAATACGCTTTGCAACTAGAATTTATCTTGTTGATATCAAAGTTACTAGCATACGCAAAGCTTCTAGGAAAAAAGTAAAACGAAAGCAATAATAGCGTAAGTAGCGAAAAAATAATAGAATTTTTCTTATACTTTTCCATACGTTTCTCCTTTACGTTATTATTGGCATATTTTTATAAAATATCAATTTTTATAATACTGCTATAGATTATTAGTTTATATATAATACTTTTATTCTATAATTAAACATTTTTAATAATAAAGTATTCTATTAAATGATATTTATCGTATTTGTAAAATTAGCCGAAATTAAAAAAATTAGAATACTAACCGTTGACGTTACAAGGTAACTTACCAGCATTTTAATTAGTTTATATTTGCTATTACACAGGTCTACAGCCTTTGAAAAATAGTCCTCAAAATAAAATGCCGATAAACATACTACGTAAATTAAGCAAATTAAAAGTAGCGGAATAAAGAAAAACGCAATAGAAAGTAGTGAATTAAATAAATTGAACCTAAACGTAAGCGCTAAATATTTACCAAAATAGTACCCCAACAAAACGATTGATATAGGCGTTAAAATATTCAAATAATAATTAAGCGTAGAAATAAAAATACCTACCCCAACCACAAATAACACGCCTAAAAAACGAATTAAACAAACGTCTAAATTATCCTTTAACAATAATTTAGTATATTCGTCGATTGATATAGTAGCAAAAACGACACCTAATATTATGCCAAACAGCAAAACAACAGCGCATAATACTATTACTTTCTTGTACTCTATTACTTTACTTTTTAGTATCGATAGCAAACAAAAGATATTCTTCATATTAAAAAATACGTCGAATATCTTGTTTTTATTACAAATATTTACTTTTATAGCATTTTTTCATTATTACATTAAAAAATGCTTCAATTATTTTTTTTTCTACGCTATTTCTCTTTCAAGTTTTATTATAGCAGTCATTATAAATTGCTTATTAGACGGCTTTCCCCTATCTACGTCGATAGTTTCGCCAAACTCTTCGTATATTATATCAACGTTCCCTTTAAGCCACGCAATAGATATAGCGTTTTGAATATCTTTTTCAATCGTTTCCACACTTTTAAGGTATTTTTTAGACAATACTTTATAACCGTTATGTTTTAACGGCAATATATTTTCGCTATCTAGCCCCATACTGATTAGTTCGTGCAAATACCTATATCCCATTTTGTTTGGAGAAAATCCAAGTTTTAATAAATAATTACTAACGTTTTCTTTCATATCTTACCTTAGTTATAATATACTACAAGGCACGAATAGAAAAACATTAGTAATTGTCAATTTATAGTAAATATTCAGTTTTTTTGAATTAGTTATTTAGCATCCAATCAATATATATACCGTATCCTTTTTTAGCATCACTTAAAAATACGTGTGTTAGAGCCCCTACAAGTTTTCCATTTTGGATAATCGGGCTTCCACTCATTCCCTGCACTATACCACCCGTTTTAGCAATAAGTTCTTTATCAGTTACCCTTATAATTATACTTCTTTCGCTAGGAGTATTTTGCCTTGTTAGTTTAACGATTTCCACGTCATATAGTTTTGGTTTTGTTCCATCAATAGTCGATAAAATTTGTGCTTTGCCCATTTTAATATCACTTCTTGATGCAACTTCTATTTTATTTAGTCCTCTTACAAGGTCAATATCGGCATTTCCATATATTCCAAAATTCGTATTTTTATCTATTGTTCCCAATTTTTTTTCGCTGATTAACCCGTTCAAGTGTCCTGCCGTTTTATTTTTCGCTTTTGTGCTACCTATTATCACGCTGCTAACAACTTCGCCACTTTTTAGTTGCCCGATAGCACCCGTTTCACCGTCTACAACGTGATGTCCTAGTGCTCCGAACCTCTTTTGATAGTCTACAAACGTAAGCGTACCTATTCCAAGTACGTCCTCTTTTACCTTTAATCCAAGTTGTTTTTCTCCACTAATTAAATCGTCAAGCACTTCCATTTTTAATATTACTTCTTGACCGCCCTTATTAAACGTTAATTCTACGGTTTTTCCCATACCATTAAGCGCTTCGCTTAGTTCTTTTGCCGTTTTCACCCTAACGCCATTTACGCTTTCAAGCACGTCGCCTATGCTTACCAAACTATTTGCAAACGGATTTATCTTGCCGTTTTTCGTTAGCACCGTATTAAATCCCGTAACAAGCAATCCGTTTCCACCAATTTTAATTCCAAGCGGAATACCACCTAGATACACTTCGTTAGAATTTGTAAGCGATAGTATTTCGTTGTCGCTAACAAAACCTACGTTACTATTATAACTAACGTTATCAGCAAATGCTAATTTAGCGTTATCGACACACAAAAAACATAATGGAAAAATCGTAATAAAAAACAGTAGCGTCAAGGCTACCGTCTTTTTTATAAAATCTTTCGACATAAAACCCTCACTAAAAATAGTTTTAGCGAAAAGTTTTTATTTATTCGCAATTTGTTTTTTTATTTTGGTCGCTTTATCCTTCATTTCCTTTGCGTGAAGTTCGCCGTAATTACTTTCGCCACCACCAATAAGCCTAGATATTTCCTTAATCGAGCCATTATAATCAAGTAAGTAAACGTTCGTATTCGTTTTGCCGTTCGACGCCGTTTTTTCTATTAAATAGTGCTTATCAGCCATAGAGGTAAGTTGTGGCAAATGCGTTACGGCAATCACTTGCCTGTTTACAGATATTTCGTATAGCTTATTTGCAACTACACTTGCAATCACGCCACTAATACCCGTATCAATCTCGTCAAACACCATCGTATTTATTTCGTCGATATCTGCAAGAATTACTTTTATTGCCAGCATAAATCTGCTCATCTCGCCACCACTAATTACTTTTGCTAGTGGTTTTAACGGCTCGCCAAGGTTTGCCGAAATCAAAAACTCCACTTCGTCTACGCCGTTACTTGATAAAGATTTTTTTTGAAAATCAACGCTAAACTTTGCATTTTTCATACCAAGTTCACTTAGTTCGCTTTGTATCTTTTTAGTAAGCACGTTTGCCGTCTCTTTTCTTATATCACTAAGATTACCACCTACTTGCTCGGTTTCGGCTCTTAATTTTTCGGCTTCTTTTTCCAATTTTAGTAGTTCTTGTTCGCTATTTTGGTAAAAATCTCTTTCCTTAACTGCACTATCGAAAAAACTTAACACGTCGGCAATAGTTTTGCCGTATTTTCTTTCTAATCCCTTTATTAAGTCGTACCTATCTTGCAATGCGTTTATCTCGTTTTCGCTATAATCAACGCTAGACAAAATATCTTCAAGCGTTTCGGCAATATCTTTTAATTCAATTTCGCAACTAGATAATCTATCGTTAAGCGTAGAAACGTTTTCGTCGTATTCGCTAATTTGTGAAAGACTACTACTTGCCGAATTTATATAATTATCAGCGCAAAAATCACCTTTGTATAGGTCGCTAATAGCGCTTGATAAGTTTTCGCTTATTTTTTGGACGTTAGATATTTTTTTAATTTTTAATTTTATTTCTTCCTCTTCGCCGTCGTACAAATTTGCTTTTTCAATCTCGTCTATTTGGTACTCTAAAATATCTAATTTTCTTGCTCTATCTTCGCTACTCGTGTACTTTGATATTTTTTGTAATACTTCTTGATACTCGTTATAACTCGATAAATATTTTTCTTTACAATTCTCTAATTTCTCGCCACCAAACTTATCCAAAAGTACGATGTGGCTCTCAGGATTAAGTAGTGATTGGTGCTCGTGTTGTCCGTGTATATCGGCAAGTTTTGAAGTAAGGTCTTTAAGCACGGCAAGCGTAACTAGTCTTCCATTTATTCTGCACTCGTTTTTGCCGTTTACGCTCATTTTCCTATATAAAATAAGTTCGCTATCGATATCAATTCCGTTTTGATTAAGTACTTCTCTAACACCAGCGGTTAGATAATTTTCAAAAACGGCTTGTACCGTAGCAAACTCTTGATTGTGCCTTATAAGCGTTTTATCCGCCCTTTCGCCCATAACGAAATTAAAAGAATCGATAATAATCGACTTACCTGCGCCGGTTTCGCCACTTAGGATATTTAGCCCTTCGCTAAGTTCTAATTTAAGTTCGTCTATTAAGGCGATATTGCGTATTTCTATAAGTTTTAACATAATACTAATTTAACAAATCGTTTAGTCTATCACGAAGTTCAATAGCCGACGGATTATCTACTGTAACGATAATTACAGTGTCGTCACCTGCTACCGAACCCAAAATATCTTCGTGGTCTACCGTGTCCACCATAGCAGCAGCCGTATTTGCCGAGCCGATAAGCGTTTTTACCACAACGATATTGTTTGCGCACCTAATACTAGACACGCACTCACGGAACATATTTAGTAGTTTGTTTGGTACTTTTTTGGTTTTGTCGTCGTTATAAGCGTATTTATACTTATAATCGCCGTCGCTCACCTTTACCAATCCAAGTTCTTTAATATCACGAGAAACGGTTGCTTGCGTTACCTTAAAATTTTCTCTTTCAAGATGCGCAACAAGTTCTTCTTGCGTTCTAATACTATTATTTTTTATAATTTCAAGTATTCTAATTTGTCTTATGTTTCTCGTCATAATTACTCCTTATCCGTTACGCCCCATTTATTTAGTTTGTTTAGCAATACGTCGAAAAATCCGTTTGCACCCACCCTAATAAACGTGGCTTTATTTTTTGATTTATTTACTTTTACTATTTCATTATTTTTTATTTTATCGGCAAGTTCGCCGTCAACGACAAGCTGGCAATCACTAGAAAGTTTGCTACAATTCAGCGTTATTTCGCTGTCGCTACTTACCACGATAGGTCTACTATGTAAAGAGTGGCTCGATATAGGGTTTATTATGAAGCCCTCAACGTTTGGAGCTAATATCGGACCGCCTACCGACATAGAGTACGCCGTAGAGCCCGTCGGCGTACTTACTATAATTCCGTCGCAAAAATAATTATCTACTAACGCCCCGTCCACTTTTGCCGATATATTTATAAGCCTAGTGTTTTCGCCCTTCGATATTACCACGTCGTTTAGTGCAACGAATTTCTTGTCATTTAGCGTTACCTCGATAAGTGTACGCTCCTCGGTTACGTAGCCACCTGATAATAGCGTGTCCAATAATTTTTCAAGTTCGTTTTTCTCAAAATCCATCAAAAAACCGAGATGACCAAGGTTTATGCCAACGACGGTCACTTTTTTTGGCACGCACTCTTTTATCACTTGTAAAATAGTACCGTCGCCGCCAAGTACTATCATAACGTCGGCAAAATCAACTAAATCTTTAAGAGATTTTCTATTAACCGCCTTATTTGACGCATACTTTTCGTGAACGGCAAAATTTATGTTTTTATTTACAAGCAAATCTATTAAATTGTTGGTAACGACAAAGTTTTTATCCTTACTTTCGTTTACGTATACTCCAATATTCATATAGACACCATAAAAGATTATACAATAATTGCATAAAATTATCAATAAATATACATAAAATAAATAAAATAATTTATAAAACTATATTTATTTCAAAAATTATTATAAATTTATTAGTATATTTTCCTTAGTAAGCCCACATTCTTGTTGCAATTCAGCAACCGTGCCTATTGATGGAACTTTATTTACCGCCACACTTCTAAGCCTTGCGTTTATTCCGTTTTCGTTTACGTAATCAAGCATAGTCGAGTACAAACCACCATTTTTTACGTTATCTTCAAGCACTACTACGTTTTTGTTTTCAAGCAACTTAATAGCATTTTTATCGATAGGTTTTATACATCTAGCGTTAATTACGGTGTACTTTTCTTCGTCTGAAAGCTCATTATTGATATTATAAGCAAGTTCCACCATTCTAGCACCCGAAGCAACAACTACTCTATTATTCTCGGTTTTATATAAGTATTCCCACGATAATAGGTCTTTTTGTTCAGTTTTTGGATATTTAACGTTTACGTTACCTTTTGGATATCTTATCACAAGTGGCAAGTTATAGTCCTTCGACCACACTATCATATCCCTAAGTTCCTTAGTGTCTTTTGGAGCAAGCACCGTTACGCCGTCTAGGAAATTAAAGAAAGAAACGTCGTAAATGCCTTGGTGTGTTGGTCCGTCGTCGCATACTAGCCCCGCCCTATCTACAAGGAAGGTAACGGGCAACTTGTTTATACATACGTCGTGAATAATTTGGTCAAAGCCTCGTTGTAAGAAAGTTGAATACACTAAGAAGTACGGTTTACAGCCAAGCAAAGTCATTCCGCTACACATCGTTACTGCGTGTTCTTCGGCAATACCTACGTCGTATACTCTATTTGGGAACAACTGACTAAACCTAGTTAGTCCCACGCTTTTTGCCATTGCCGCCGTTACCGCAACGATTTTTGAATCGGTTTTTGCAATATCGGCAAGCGCAAGCCCTGCCTCTTTTGAAAAGGTATCGTCGGTAAAAATATCCTTTTGGTTCACTAAGCCGTGGTAGGTAAGCGGGTCAAGTTCAGCAGGTCTGTACCCTTTTCCCTTTACTGTATTTACGTGTATAATTATATTGTTTTCGCAATTTTTAGCATATCTAAACATACTAATCAGTTGCTTAAAGTCGTGCCCGTTTACGCCCGAATAGTACTCACAATTCGTGCTTGGTATAATACCTTTTTTAGAATATCTATCTAGTCTATTTAGTATTTGTGGTACGTAACCAACCGTTTTTGATATGGACATTGAGTTGTCGTTAATGATTACGATTTGCTTGCCGTTTACGTTGTAACTATCGTTAATCGCTTCGTATACCATACCACCCGACAACGCTCCATCGCCTATCACGGTTATGATTTCAAAATTCTCAAACGAAACAGCCCTTGCCCTTGCTAAGCCACACGCAAGGCTAAGCGAAGTACTAGCATGTCCGGATACGTATGGGTCATACTCGCTTTCGTTTACGTTAGAAAAACCGGATATTCCGTCCTTTTGCCTAATGCTATCAAACGTTTCACGCCTATTCGTAAGCAATTTATGCGTATAAATTTGATGCCCTACGTCGAATATAATTTTGTCGTTAGGCGTATCGAAAACGTAATGCAACGCAATAGTCAACTCCACCACGCCAAGATTAGAAGCAAGGTGTCCACCGTTTTTTTCAGTAACGTTGATTAAAACCTTTCTTATCTCCTGCGCTAAATCAGGCAAGTTTTCTTCTTTTAATTTTTTTAGGTCGCTAGGACTGTTTATTTTTTCTAAATACATTTTTTCTCCCGATAAATACCGAAATTATCTTTGCGGTAAGTACCAAATAACTATTTGCGCTCTTTATTGCAACTTTTTTCATAAATGCCTTTCCGCCAACCGTGATACCTGCAACTATGCTACTGATAAGTATAGTTAAAAGTTGTTCGTAGTTACTAGGCAAAGTTTTTAGAAGCCCGATAACTATTGATACTGAACACGAACCGCTAACGATACTGAAAATATCACCTATTACGTCTGCGCAAATATTTGCAACTCTCTCTTGATTTTCTATTAGTTTTATGCCTATTTTGTAGTATAACTGACTTTTATCTTTAACAAACGACGAAAAACTTTGCTTACTTGACGACGTTACCGCCATAGCAATTCCGTCAAAAATAATGCTAAGTACGATAAGAAAAAGTAGCAGAAAAATAGTTGCAACAATGCTAGTAACCGAAGAAGTAATTTCAGAAACAAAGCTGAAAAAACCTGCAAGCAACATAGTTATAAGCGTGATTTTTACACACCACAAATTGTAGCTTACGCCCCTTTTACGTTGATTTAAGGTTAATAGTTTGCTTTCGTACTCGTCTGCTTTAACGTTTTCGTCGCAATATTTATTATTCAATTTACCTCGCAATATTATATAATAATATTCATTATTATTCAAGTTTTTTTAATATTATATTGCGATTTAATCAAAATTATTATATTTTTATGCAAAAAATTTAATTTTTTCTATTCGTCAGACTCTTAGTTAATTCTATTAGAGAATCGGCTCTTTTGCCAAAAATAGATAAGCACCCTATTTGTTCGCTTTCTAGTTCTTTCAGTATTTCTCTTGCGCCTTCTACACCAAACAAACTAGGATAGGTAACCTTATTATTTTTAGCGTCTTGTCCTACGTTTTTGCCAAGTTCTTCCACACTCGAAGTTACGTCAAGTACGTCGTCGGCAATTTGGAACGATTTACCAAGCAAAATACTATATTCGTATAGTGCCTTAATTTCCTCTTCTTTCATCTCGTTTACTACCGCACCTGCTAGTAACGACGCCGAAATAAGCGCGCCCGTTTTGTACGAGTTGATATTATCCAAAGTTTCCTTCGTGTCGCTTGCTTGATACATATCAAGCACCTGACCTTTTACCATACCACTTACTATTCCACTGCAACTTGCAATTATTTTGCTAGCCTTTATCACGTTTCTAGTTGGATTTTTTTCTATATTTTCTAGTAAAACTTCGTATGCTAAATTTAGCAGTCCGTCCCCTGCAAGAATTGCCGTGCACTCGTCAAATTGCTTGTGCACCGTCGGTTTACCACGCCTCATATCGTCGTTATCCATACTAGGCAAGTCGTCGTGGATTAGAGAATAGGTATGTATAAACTCCAAAGCCAAGCAAAACGGCATACAATTTTCAAAATAATTTGGATTATCCGTAAGTTCACCCGCCATCAAACACAAAGTTGGACGCAATCTTTTACCACCGTTAATTATACTATATCTCATAGCGTTGGTAACGGGTACTGCTTCGTGAACGGGTTGCGTAGACGAATATAAAGTATCGTCAAGATATTTCGTAATTCTTTCGTTTATAATATCTACGTATTTATTCATTATGCAAAGTCCTCTATCTCTTTTAAGGTATTTTCCATTTCTTTGGTAAGTTCTTTTATTTTACCACTTGCATCAGTTAATAAAGTAAAGCACTCTTTGGATAATTTCGTTGCTTTTTCATACGCCAAAATACCTTCTTCCAGCGTAGTTTCTTCGTTAGATATTAGTTCCACGTATTTATTTAGTTCATCAAGCTTTTTTTCAAGATTATTCATTTTCCACCTTCTTACCTAATATTTTAGTAGTTACTTGCGTTCCATTTTGACTTAGGGTTATTTCGTCATCTACTCCCACTTTCGTTAGCAAGTATATTTCCTTTTCTCCATCGTATATTCTTATCTTAGTTTTATCGTTTATAATACTGCCGTTTTCCTTCAATTTATTATCAACTACTATATAATCGTTCTGTTTTAATAATACTTTTTTGTTTATTGCACTATTTAACGAGTTTATAACTAATTTGCACCTTGCTGTCTTATTTGCAAATAAACTAAGAATATCGCTATTTATTTGGTCGATATTATTATATAATTCGTCGTTTAATACACCTAGTTTTCTAGTAATTTCCTTATTAAGAAAGCCTAGCGTATACTTCAAATTCTCTATTTGCTCGCTTTGGCTATAAGCAACTAATTCAGCCGCCGCCGTTGGCGTTGCCGCTCTCTTGTCGGCTACGAAATCGCAAATAGTAAAATCCGTTTCGTGTCCAACTGCCGATATAATTGGCGTTAATGCGCTAAATATCGTTCGTGCTAGTCTTTCGTCGTTAAAAGGCATTAAATCTTCCACGCTACCACCACCACGAGCAATAATGATTGCATCTAGGTTAAGTTTGTCTAAGGCAGATACGCCGTCTATCATTTCCTCAACAGCACCTACGCCTTGCACTTTTGCGTCGTAAAGGATAATGTCGATTGCTTTATTATATCGTCTTATAGTCGTATTTATATCCCTAATTACAGCCCCCGTTTTAGAGGTAACTACGCCAACAGTTTTGCAGTAGGCAGGAATACTTTTTTTATACGCTTCTTCAAAAAGACCTTCTTCTTTTAGTTTGAGTTTTAATTCTTCTATCTTTAAGAACAAATCGCCTTTACCACGTGGCTCGATAAAATCAACAACGAAAGATAATCTTCCACCTTTTTGATAAAAGTTAGGACTACCCTTTATTATCACCGTTTCGCCGTCTTTTGGCACGTAAGTTTTTCGATAATTAAAGCAACTGCATTGTATTTGGCAATTCTCGTCCTTTAACGTAAAATAAGCGTGGTTTTGAGATATTTTATATCCCGAAACCTCGCCATAAATACAAATATTATGCAAATAAGTCTCCGCCTCGAATACGTCGAAGATAAATTTTGCAACTTGTGATACTGTAAAATACGTCATTTTCTAACAGCCTTTAAGGTGTTTTTAAGTAGCATAGTAATGGTCATAGGACCAACGCCACCAGGAACAGGCGTAATGTAAGACGCCTTTTTCTCCACGTTTTCAAAATCTACGTCGCCACAAACCTTTCCGTCAACTCGGTTTATACCTACGTCGATAACTATTGCGCCCTCTTTTACCATATCTTCCGTAACGAATTTTGGCCTACCGATTGCAGCAACCAAAATATCTGCTTGCCTTGTAATAGACGGCAAATCCACAGTTTTGCTGTGGCACACCGTTACAGTGCAATTTTCAAGTAAAAGCAAATTCATCAAAGGTTTTCCAACGACGTTACTTCTACCGATAACTACGGCGTGTTTTCCACTCATATCAACGCCCGTCGACTTAATTAGTTCTATTACGCCGTGAGGGGTACAAGTAATCAAATCAGGCGTGCCAAGTCCTAGCATACCTATTTGCTCCACGCTAAAACCGTCCACGTCTTTTTTCGGGTCTATTAGCGATATAATTCTCTTTTCGTTGATATGTTTTGGCAAAGGCATTTGCACCAATATGCCGTGCACCGTATTATCAGCGTTTAATTTTTCAATAAGGCTAACTAATTCTTCCTCGGTGGTGCTTTCTTCTAATTTATAACTAAGCGACTTAATACCCGTGTATTCGCACCCTTTAATTTTGTTGCGCACGTATATTTCACTTGCAGGGTCGTTACCAACTAGCACGACGGCAAGGCACGGCGTAACACCGTTTTCGCTAACGATTTTTGCTACTTCTTCTTTTATATCGTCCCTTATTTTTTTAGAAAGGGCTTTTCCGTCTATAATCACTTTATTCTCCTTTAATTTCCTTATACACACCTGCAAGTACTCCGTTTACGAAAGAATAACTCTTGTCGGTAGAATACTTTTTTACAAGTTCCACTGCTTCTGATATAGCCACGGCAGGCGGAACGTCATCTAGATATTTTAGTTCGTACGTAGCAATCAAAAGTGCCGATAAATCGGGTCTAAAAATCCTATCTATTCTAAAACCTTTTGCGTGCTTTTCAATAAGCGCAAGCAGTTCGTCCTTTTTAGCGGCAACGCCTTCGTACACGTTTATTACGTACTTTTTATCGTCTTCTGTAAGGTTGCTATCTAGTAACATTAGTTCAAGCGACGTTTGATTAAAACTATCGTAAAACAAATATTCAAATACCAACTTATATATATTTTCTCTTGCAATTCTTCTACTCATCTTATGCTCCTATACTGAAAAATACCCTTTGAAACCAAAGGGTATATTTTACGGAAATATTACGTTTGATACTTGCACGTTCACCGTTTTTACCTTGTACTTCGTTGCACCTTCCACTTCGCTTTTAATTGCCTCTTGCACTTGGAATGCAACGTCCGGAACGCTAAAACCGTGCATTATATCTACAAACACGTCTATAGTTACTTCGTCGCCGTTGATATACACTCTAAATTTGCCGTCCTTGTACGAACTTTTAGCGCTACCCAAAACGGTTACGCCAACGACGTTACATGCTGCGTTACTAGCAAGCGAAGAAATAACTTCTATATACATTGACTCGTTGTTTCTTTCTTTTTTAGCCATTATAGTCTCCTTTGCTATTAGATTATACCATAATAACTAAATAATTACAACATTTTGCTAATTATAAACTTACTATTTAACTTTTAATATGGAGTTACCACCACGTTTTCAAGGTCGTATTTTGTCTTAGTCATTACGATATCGTAAATTTTTGCAAGTTCGCTATCTGTCAAAGTATCTTTACTTGCCGTAACCAAGATATTTAGTACGTTCGGCGACATTACTACGGCTGCCTCCTTAAAACCTTTGCCTTTAATCAACGTTTCTAGTTGCAATTCGTTTTCGATAGTTTCACACAAAGCAAGTTTTTTGCTAGCAGCCTCTTGTTTTGCCTCTGCCGTTGCACTGCTAGATGCAATAATGCTGTCTAAAATGCTGATTTGCTCCTGTCTTGCTTGCGTTCTAGACGCCCTGTGCGAATCGAAAAATACGGTTACGCTGTTTTCGGTAGATACTACCGTATCGTTGTTTTTGCTAAAACTATCTAAATTTACGTTTAGCACACCAACGGTAACGAGTAACGCTACCATAACCGTAAGGACGATTGCCTTTTTACCTCTTTCGGAAAGTTTCTTTCCTTTCAAACTGATTTTTTTCATACTACCTCCTACAATATCAAAATTTCAATCAAGTCTTTATTTACGTTAAGCGCTTTTTGTATTGCGCTTAGCATTTGAAGTTTGTTAGTTACCGTGTTCGTGCCGTGACAAACTACAAGTACCCCCTCTATTTTTTTACCGCCACCGAAAAAACTATCGCTATCACCATAATTTAGATACACTTCGCAGTCGTCGATACCTTCTATTTCGCTAAGCATTTTGCTTAGGCGAATTTCAGTTTCGGTCATACACTCGTAATTATCGGTTTTTTTGTTTTTATTTACGTAAGCGTCTATACCAACTACGACTAGCGCAACTATCACTAAAAGAATAATAATTTTTAGATATTTTACACTTTTTATCTTTTCTACAAAATCACTTTTATTATTATTTATGCTATCTTTTTTGTCTTTATTCATAATTAATTTTTCCAACATCAATTTTTAGTCGTTTACTTACAAGGCTGGTTATCTTACCTTTAATATCTATATTCGAATTTTCGCTATCAATAACCATATTTTTAGTGCAAATTTTCACGAATTCTATCTTATTTTGACTATCGCTACTAGGTATAATATTTATCTCTACGCCCTTATACCCTTGACTTTCAAGCATACTTTCGATAAGTTTTTCTTCCCTTTGGTTGCTACTTTGATGAGTACTTGCCACAAACTGTTCGTCCACTACTATATCTTGATCAAAAAAATTTTTAATCACCGATTGATTTGTAAATATACTAATAATAGGACTAATAACTACGGATATAGTTACAAGCGACAATATGCCTTTAATATATTTATTCGTTTTACCACTAGGAAGCAGTATTTCTATCAATATTCCCATTAGCGAAATACCTACTAAATTCAACACCCAAATCTTCATAATTCTACCATTTTATTATAAATTTTATAGTTTTATATAGTACTACACCATAAATCGTACGGTATAAACGATAAGCGTAATTAGTATAAAAAAGGTAAACGTCAATCCTACTAACGCCGATATAATAGAGGTCATACTCTTAGACACAGAACCTATCATATTCGTTATTCTTTCGCTACTAATCGGCTCGATAACCGCTTCTACAAGTTTTAGCATAAGAGTAAAAAACACCGTTTTTAGAATAGGCAACATACTGCATAGCACCAATATTACGGTAATAGTTACGCCAAAAGAGTTTTTTAGTAAACTGCAACTAGCAACAACAAGGTCAAATCCGTCACTGACGTAGCCACCTAAAATAGGCACGTAACTAGATAAAGCAAACTTCGTTACGTTTATTGAAATATTATCAAGAGTTACTCCTGTAATTCCTTTCATTACCACAAAACCCGAAAACAAACTAAACGCCGTGCCTAACACCCAACTTGATACCGACGAAAAAAACTTTGGAAGTTTCGTTAGTTTAACAGCGCCCGATATATTTCCCACCACGCTAAGCACTACCCCTGCAATAAATAGTGGCAATACTATGGACGTAATTATATTTACTATTACCCCAGACAGCACTAGCATCATAGGTTTATATATCGTAACTGATTGAATACCGCCCATTGCAGTCATCAAAGTAAGGATAATAGGAAAAGATATATCCATTAGCTGCTTAACGTTAAGAACCGATTTTTTAACGTCTACGATTAGACCCGACAGCGCAGTAAATAATACGATTACTATTGCCGAGTAGCATACGAATGATATTACGTCGTTCGTTGGTTTTTTTATAAAACCCGAAGTAAGACCTTGAAGAACGCCGGACAAAATCGCAATAAATACGATAAAAAATATTATAGGGATATATTTACCAAAGATTCTCTTGGTCAAGTACAATAAATAATTCATAAAGCCGTCGAAATCGGTAATAAATTCCCCTTTCATAATTTTCATCATAAGATCCTTGCTACTACCTGAAAACAGATTGCCCACTTCGCTCTCTACTTTCTCTATAAATTTGTCAAGGTCGGTAGTATCTAGCTCGTCCAACCTATTTTCAATTTCTTCCATAAAGTCGGATTCCACGTTTTCGTTTGGTTTTTCTAGTGCGTAAACCGTTTTATTTGCGGAAAAAACACATAGTAAAACGCCTAAGCAAATTAGTACTATTATCAGCTTAAAATTTTTATTACCACGTTTAACAAGCCCGTTATTATAGGTAGCGACATTAAAAAAATGGTTATTTTTCCTGCTAATTGTATTTTGTCTGCTATACTTTTGCATTCTAAATCCTCGCATATACTTGCCGAATATTCTGTAAAATACCCTATTCCTATTATTTTTAGGATACCCGTAAACAAACTTAAATCGAGTTTTGTTGCCGTGCCTATTTTATTAAAAGTCAGGATTACTTCGCTAAGGGAATTAACGATTATGATAATTATTACTATACCCGTAGCAATCACCAAAAATTTGCTATATTCGGGCTTAGTGACCTTTAATATCAAGGCGGTAATTGCGCCTAAAATTCCTAATCCTATTATTTTTGTCAGCATACTACAACCTAAATATGTTTTTTAATACGTCCCAAAGTCCACCCATCATATCTACCAGCATAAAAACTGCAATCAGTATACCCGCTATCGAGGTATACGTTGTCAGTTCCTTTTTATCGCTTTTTTCTAGTATTCCGTTTACTACTGCAACAAACAGCCCCACACCTGCAATTTTCAGGATAATCGCCACGCTTTCTATCAAAGTAAACCTCCTACAACAACAAAAGAGTAATAGCAAACGCAAGCATAACGGACAACTTAAAATACAAATCACCCTTTTTTATTTTGTCTTGCTTTGCATCTTTCAGCATCTCGTCTATCTCGCTTTCTTTTTTCTTTATGAAAGATAATTCGCTTTCATAATCAAAACTGCCTAAATTTACAAATAAATCTTCAATTTTTGCCTTTTCGGTTTTAGACAAAAAAATATTCGACGGCGCAATATTTTCTATCTCTTGCTTATTCGTAATTCTCTCTTTATAATTAGTCAAAGTATTTTCTAAAACACCACCGCTTTTAATCTCGTTTTCTACAATTTTAATAATAGGCGTTTTATTAGTTTCAATTTCATTTTTAAGCCTAATCAAAAAAGAATTTAACCTATCCAAGTATCTATATTTTTTTTCATACGCTCGCTTTATTTGTCCGCCAACGTATATTACCGAAGAAAACAAAACGCCTATGGCAACGTATTTATAAATCATTTACTTTTACTACCTTTTTTATTTTTCCAATTCTACTTTCATCTAGCACAACCACATACTCGAATATATCTAATAAATCTTTGTATTTTTCTATCGATTTTAAGTCGATATCCGTTAAGTGAATTGTCGCCATTAACTTAACTCCACAATTTGCTATTTTTACAAGCTCTGCAATTTCGCCACCAAAAATTTCATCAACAGCAATTATTTCAGGGTTCATTGCCCTTACTACGCCTTCAAAAGCATCAGTTTTATTTACGAAAGTAATTACGTCGGTATTTTTACCCAAGTTCATAGTACTAATTGCGTCTACCTTACAAGCAATTTCGTTTCGCTCGTCAACGACAAGGACGTTGTAATCCATATTAGACAAATTTCTGCATACTTCCCTAAGTAGCGTAGTTTTGCCACCTGACGGTTTTGAAACGATTAGCGTATTATGGAATTTTCCGTTTTTGCAAATTACGTCCATTATGCTATCTGCAATTCCAAACACCTGATGGGGCAATCTAATCACCAAAGAACTAAGGTTTTTCACACTTTTAAGTTTTGTGCCAAGGTATATTCCTTCACCCGCTACTCCAATCCTAATTCCTCTTTCGGCTGAAAAAAAGCCACGAGCAAGTTGTTCTTCGATAGAATAAAAAGAATGACCGCTAGCAATTTTTAGCACGTTATCAATTTCTTGCTTGTCCACGATATACGGTTTTTTATTGCTAAAATTATTTATCCATACCTTACCGCTAAGCGTAATTACAAGTAGTTGCCTATTTACGCCCATACGCACTTCACACACGTCGTTTTCGTTTACAGTCGACGTAATTGATAAATACGCCTTTTCGCTTAGCAAACTCTTCATACTAAAAAATATGATTTTGCTTTTCAAACTATAACAATTACAAGTAAAAATAAATAAAAAGTTTCGACAAATTATTATATAAAACGATAAATATTATAATAAAATAACAATTATTGCTATTTTATATAAAATTATATAAAAAAAAGCCAAGCCTTTCGGCTTGGCATAAAATTAAAGGATTATTATACTCTTGACATATATTCGCCGGTTCTGGTATCTACCCTAATGGTATCGCCTTCGTTAACGAACATAGGTACTTGCAAGGTGTAACCTGTTTCTAACGTTGCAGGCTTGTTGGTTGATTGCGCCGAGTTTCCTCTTGCGCCCGGTTCGCAGAAAGTGATAAGAAGTTCTACGAAATTTGGTGCTTCAACCGAGAATGCCGAGCCGTTGAACGAAGATACCGTGCACTCCATATTCTCTTTTACAAAGTTCATAGCCTCGCCAACGATATCCTTGGTTAAAGGAAGTTGCTCGTAGGTTTCTACATCCATAAAATAGTACAAATCTCCGTCGTTGTACAAGTACTCCATTTGTTTTCTTTCGATTAGTGCAAGTTCAAACTTTTCAGTTGGGTTAAAAGTTTTTTCCAAAACGGCACCGGTCATTACGTTTTTAATCTTAGTTCTTACAAACGCTGCGCCTTTACCTGGTTTAACGTGCAAAAAGTCAACGACTACGTATACGTTACCGTCGTATTGGAAAGTAATACCTTTTCTAATATCACCTGCTAGTATTTGAGCCATAAATTACCTCCTAGTAATTCTAAATTATTAATAATTTTTTATCTATTCCCGTAAGTATTTCGGGTTTATCACTTGTTATTACAACGCTGTCCTCTATACGAACACCGTACTTGCCTTCAATATATATTCCCGGTTCTACCGTCATAATCATACCGTCTTTTAATATATCAAAGCAAGTTTTACTTAGCCTTGGGTTTTCGTGAATCTCTATTCCAACGCTATGGCCAAGTCCGTGAGTAAACTTTTCGCCGTAGCCCTTCGTCATAATAAAATCACGCACGATTTTATCCACTTCGTAGCCGTTCATACCACTCTTTACAACGCTTAGCCCCAAAAGGTTTGCCTCTAATACAATATTATATATATTTTCTTGCTCTTTGTCAATATTTCCAAAGGCAAAGGTACGAGTAATATCCGAACAGTAGCCGTCATATTTTGCGCCAAAGTCCAAAGTAATCATATCGCCACGCTTTAATTTCCTATTCGAAACGTGAGCGTGAGGCTTGCTAGTATCTTCGCCAAAAGCACAAATCGTATCAAACGCAATACCCGACGCACCGTTTTTTAACATTTGATATTCTAGTTCAAGCGCTAGGTCTTTTTCGGTTACCCCTTCTTTAACTAGTTCTAGCATTTTGTTAAAAGCAATCGTATTTATATCGCACGCTTTTTTAATTTTTGCTATTTCTTCTTTTGATTTTATTGCTTTTATCTCGTCTATTTTTTTGCCGACGGGTACAAGCGTAAAATCCACCAAGTTTTCTTTTAGTTCTACGTAGTCGATAAGTTTAATTCTATTGTCCTCGTAGCCCACCGTTTTTACGCCGTTTGCTTTTAGTATATCCACTATTTTAGCTTGCAACGTTAGTGGCGAAACCGAAATAAAATTAAGTTCGTCCTTTATCGTATTGCTTGCCTCTTCAATATATCTATCGTCGGTTAAGTAATACGCTTCGTTTTTCGTAATTACGTAATATGCAAAGGTATTAGAATAGCCCGACAAATAGAAAGTGTTCACTTCGTCAAATACGATTATTGCGTCTACTTCGTTAAATTTTGCAAAAAAATTTCTCGCAGTCATATTTTCGTCCTCTATTTTAATTCGTCAAAATATATTTTTTTCATAGCCATACTATCCTCTGCCTGAGTTCCTGCCGATTCGCAAATTATAGTTGGCTCGATCTTGTTTTTGATTAGCGCCTTTGCTAGTGGCAAAAATTCCGGTCCGTACACGGTATCGGTAAAGGTCAAGTGTCTTACTTCTCCACCATTTGAGTATTCAATCTTAGAAAAGTGCGAATGCATATCCCTAGTTTTTTCGTAGCCTATGCCGTCGATAAACCTTTTAATTAAGTAGTCAAAGTCATCTTCCGTTTTAAGTATGCCTTGTTCTCTTGCGTTTATATGCCCAAAATCTACGCACGGATAGTACGTATCGTCAAGTTTGCAAAACTCTATAACTTCGTCAACAGAGCCTATTTGACCTATTTTACCCATTGTTTCAAGGCACACGATATAGTCGTCAAAGCCCATCTCTTTTTTTATAGACTTAAAGTTAGTTAGGCTGTTTATTGCGTTTTCAACCGCAACTTTCCTATCCTGTTTTTGCTGTGCGCCGGGATGACAAACCACTCTCTTCCCGCCGAATAACTTTACGGCTTTTAGGCTGTCTAGCAAATATCCGTAACTTCCTTCGATTTTTTCCTTATCAGGATTAGAAAAATTTATATAGTAAGGCGCATGCACCGATATATCTATATTGCTATTTTCAAATGCCGTTCTTATTTTGTTTGCAGTCGACTCCGATATTCTTACTCCACGACCAAAAGAATACTCGAATATATCTAAGCCTCTTTCTTTTAGCCAAGGTGGTACTTGCTCTGTATGGGCGTATCCTTCGTTATAAAACGATTCACTGTTGCCTGCCACTCCAAATTTTATCATAAAGTAAGCTCCTTTAAGGTAAGTTTGTCCTTTTCAAGTCTTTCAATCAATTTATCTTTGCTATCGAAAAATTCTATTTCACGCAGTTTTTTTACAAATTCTACACGGATTTTTTCGCCGTAAATATCCTTGTCAAAATCTTCAAGATAACTTTCAATTATATAAGCGTTTTCATTAAAAGTAGGACGCTCGCCAACGTTAGTTATCGCCTTATATCTTTTGCCCGATACCGTTACAATCGTTTGATATACTGCGCTTTTAAGCGCCATTTTATTGTCGGATATCACAATATTTGCCGTTGGAAAACCTAAGTGCCTGCCCCTACCTGCGCAATGTATAACTTCACCTTCAATAAAGTATCTATCGCCCATCAAAAAGTTGATTTTATCTACGTCACCAGCCGATATATACTCCCTTATAGACGTGCTACTTACCTTTTCACCCTCTATTTTTAATAGGTCGTCTACGATTAGTTTTATGCCCCTTTGGTTGCAAAATTCTCTTAGCGTTTCAACGTTGCCAACTGCCTTTTTGCCGTAAGTATAATCTTCACCGCACACGATACCTTTTACGTTGTAGTTTTCTATCAAAGTATGCAAGAATACGTCCTTATCCTGCGACATAAAAGTTTCGTCCATTTTGGCGTAAATCACGTTGTCAATTTGTAATTTTTCAAATAAAACGCACCTTTCGTCAAACGTGAGTATCTCTTTTACGTCCTTTCTAAGCAGTTCAAACGGAGAATTTATAAAGGTGAAAATCGCGCTTTCCGTGCCTAATTCTTCGCTTAATTTTAGCATTTTGCCAATAAGTTTTTTATGACCGATATGCACCGAATCAAAAAAACCTAGCGCTAACGTAATATTTATATTATGTTGTTTTTTATAGTCAAGTTTTTTCATATTACAGCCTGTTTCTAATTATTAGTTTGCCGTTTACGTTTTCAGCCATACCCACTATTTTATTCTCAAAAGTCAAAACGAACAAACCGTTTGGCATATCGTCTAACGCAATTTTTACGCCGTTTAACGCAAGATTTGATTTGTTTTTAGGCAATTCATAACTACCGTATACTGATAGTAATACGCTACTAATCGGCATTACGTACTCTAACGGACTAAGCAAAAATTCGTCTAAGGTAACGCTATTAGATATATCGAAGCAACCACTATTCGTCCTAACGATATAACTCATATAACCAACCGTATCTAGTTTTTCGGCAATATCTCTTACTATACTTCTTACGTACGTTCCGCCAGAACAAGTAACTTCCATATCAAAATCGTTTGGTTTATTTTGCTTGCACGCTAGACTATACACCTTTATTTTTTTGCCTTTTAATTCCACTTTTTCACCACGTCTTGCTATATCGTACGCCTTTTCACCATTGACTTTTTTGGCTGAAAATTGTGGTGGAATTTGCCCGTATTCGCCAATTAAACACGACATTACTCTATCAATATCGGTTTCGTAGAATACTTTGTCGTCTTTTGAAAGCACCTTACCATAACTATCCAAAGTGTCGGTAGTCGCCCCTAGCCTTAGCCCGAATAGGTAGGTTTTTTTCTTATCTATTAAATAGTCGAACGTTTTTGTTGCCGTGCCTATTGCGATAGGTAGTACGCCTGCTGCTTGTGGGTCAAGCGTTCCCAAATGCCCTACTTTTACTTTTTCACCAAGTAGTTTCGATAGCGTTTTTCTAACTATTACCACCACGTCGCTAGACGTATAGCCACTCGCTTTTAGAATATTTACGTAGCCGTCCATTACAATTCGTCCTTGCACGATTTTAATAGTTTGTCTATTACGTCGTAGTAGTATCCGTCTATTCTGCAACCTGCCGCATATTTATGACCACCGCCACCGTACCAACTTGCAATTCTACTACTGTCGTACGGGTCTTTCGTTCTAAAACTAATTTTATACGATTTTTTTCTTTCCTCGGTTACGGCTATTGCAATTTTTACTTCGTCTATTGCAATTAAATCGGATACGATACCCTCGGTATTTTCCCTAGTGGTATTAGTTAGGTCAAAATCTTCCTTTGTGAAAGTAACGATAGCAACTTTGTTGTCAAAGTAGAATTTTGCATTGTTTAATACTCTACTTTTCAGTTTGAACGAATTATACGGAATGGAGCGAATAACCCTGTAAATTATATCGCTTACGCTTACGTTATAGTCGTATAGTTCTGCCATTATTTCGTGCGTTTCCTTGGTTGTAGAATTATAGTTAAACGCACCAGAGTCAGTAACCATACCCGTTATTATTAAGGTTGCTATGCTGTCGTCAATTAAACTCTTGTCGATAAATTTCAATAGTTTGTACACTATTTCACAAGTTGCCGATTGTGGTTCGTACAAAGTAACGCCTGCAAAATTCGTATTAGTCTTGTGATGGTCTATACACACCGACCTTTTACTTTTTTTGAATTTGTTTACGGTTTTTACACCTATTCTATCTTCGTCCGATACGTCTACGGCAATACTTAAATCAGCCTTTTCGTATTTTTCAGCATTCACCATATTTGAGTAAGGCAAAAATTCTAGTTTTTTGCTTACATTATCTTCGCAAAATATTCTAGCGTCTTTACCCATTTTTTTCAAAAAGGCGTATAAAGCAAGCCCCGAGGCAAGTGTATCTCCATCGGGGTTAATATGACAAAATATTGCAATCGAATTTGCAACGTTTATCTCGTTATAAATTTTTTGGTAATTTTCGTTATTTATCGTCATTTTTGTGAATATCCTTTATCAACTTGTCTATTTTCATACCATACTCTATAGAGTCGTCAAGTACGAAAGTCAGTTCAGGAATATTTCTTATATCCAACTTGCTTTTTAATTCGTTCCTAATATATCCGCTTGCCTTTTGGATAATTTTTACAACGTTTTCAGGCGTCGTGTCGTTATTAGACATTACGCTAAGATACACTTTGCACTGCTTTAAGTCGGTAGTAGTATTTACCTTGATAACCGTAATTAAAGCGTTTATCCTAGGGTCTTTCAAATCGTAGTTAAGTACGAAAGAAAGTTGCTTAGATATTTCGGAATTTATTTTATCTATTTTATTACTCATTTATTTGCTCCATATTGTACGATTCGATTACGTCGCCAACCTTGATATCGTTAAATCCTTCGATACCAAGACCGCATTCGTAACCTTTCGCCACTTCTTTTACGTCGTCCTTAAATCTCTTCAACGAAGAAATTTCGCCTTCGGTAATAATTACGCCGTCACGAACAAGCCTTAACTTCGAACTTCTAACAACCTTGCCCGTCGTTACCATACAACCTGCAATCGTGCCTACGTTAGATACCTTAAAGGTTTCTCTTACTTCGGCAGTACCGTATACTACTTCCTTAAACTTAGGAGCAAGCATACCTTTCATTGCATTTTCAACGTCGTCTATTGCGTCGTAAATTACACGATAAGTTCTAATATCTATATTGTTCTTTTCTGCGTAGTTTTTAGCGTTCGTATCAGGTCTTACGTTAAACGCAATAATGATTGCGCCCGAAGTTTCAGCAAGCATTACGTCCGATTCGTTTACAGCGCCTGCGCCACCATGGATAACCTTTACTTTTACTTCGTCGTTCGAAAGTTTTTCCATTGCTTGTTTTACTGCCTCAACCGAACCTTGTACGTCGGCTTTTACCACGATTTTTAGTTCTTTCAAATCGCCGATAGCAATTTGATTCATCATATCTTCAAGGTTCATCTTAACGGTCGATTTTTGTTGGCTCTTAATCTTATCTTTTCTTTCTTCAGCTACTTGTTTAGCAAGTTTCTCGTCCTCAACGGCAATCAACGTGTCACCTGCGGACGGTACGTCAGAAAAACCAAGTACCGAAACGGGAGTTGACGGACCTGCCACCTTCACGTTTTGACCTTTGGAGTTGAACATTGCTCTTATTTTACCCGTCGTAGTACCTGCAACCACAAAGTCGGATACTTTTAGCGTTCCGTTTTGAACTAGGACGGTAGCAACCGGACCTCTACCTTTATCTAGTTTTGCCTCGATAATAATACCCTTTGCAAGCCTATTAGGGTTAGCCTTTAATTCAAGCATTTCAGCAACTAGAAGTACCGTTTCAAGCAATTCGTTTACGCCTTGACCCGTTTTTGCAGAAACTTGACATACAGGAGTATTACCACCCCACGCCTCAGGCAATAAGTCGTGCTCGGTAAGTTGTTGCAAAATTCTATCAGGGTTTGCCTCTGGTTTATCAACCTTGGTTATTGCTATAATTATTTCTACGCCTGCAATTTTAGCGTGGTTTATAGCCTCTACCGTTTGTGGCATTATTCCGTCGTCGGCAGCAACTACTATAATTGCTACGTCCGTTGCTTGCGCACCACGTAATCTCATAGAAGTAAACGCTTCGTGACCAGGAGTATCTAGGAACGTGATGGTTTGGTTGTTTACTTTTGCCGTGTACGCACCTATATGTTGGGTAATACCGCCAGCCTCTCCGCTTGCTACGTTTGCTTTTCTAATGTAGTCTAGTAGCGTGGTCTTACCATGGTCTACGTGTCCCATAATAGTTACTACAGGTGGGCGAGAAGTAAGGCTCTTTTCGTCGTCCTCTTCCCCTGATAATTGGTCTAACTTATCTTCAAAAGTTTCGCTAGGTACGTAAGTAAGTTCTACGCCTAGTTCACTAGCAACTAATTCTGCCTCGTCGAAACTGATATCGTCGTTAATAGTTTTCATAATGCCAAGCGTAAATAATTGTTTTACAATCTCGGCGCTAGTTTTACCTATCTTTTCAGACAAAGTTTTAATAGGGAAAATTTCGGTATTTACAACGGCGCTAGTAATTTTGATAGCCTCTACCTTGTTTTTAGCACCCTTGTTCTTCTTCAATTTTCTAGTAGAAAACTCTTGATCTCCTAGCAAGGTTTCGTCTTCAATGTAACCTTTTTTAAGCAAGGTTCTCTTGTTCATAGTTTTCTTTTCGTCAACTACCGTCGTTTTCTTCTTTGCTTGTTTATTCGTATATTTATTTTGCGTATTATTGTTTATTTCGGTGTTTTCGGCTACGTAATTAGGTTTTTTCGTTGGAGCAAAAGACTTTTTGTCCTTGTTAAAAGTAGAATTAGTTTTGTTAAATCCGTTTTGATTTTGGTTTGGTTTTGGGTTTCTAGGATTTTGGAATTGACCGTTTGGCTTTTGATTATATCTGCCGTTTTGTGCATTTTGACCGTTTTGGTTGTAAGGTCTACTATTTTGATTACGTCCGTCTTTGTTGTAATTTGGACGATCGCTAACTACCGAGTAAGCAATTTTCTTCTCAGTTTTCTCTTCAACCTTTTCTTTTACAGGCTTTTCTACCTTTTCTACAACGTTTTCGGCCTTTTCTATTTTTTCTTCTGCTTTTACTTCTTCGGTCTTAGCAGGTTTTTCTTCTACAACGCTAGGCTTTTCTTCGGCTTTTACCGTTTCTTTTATCTCCACCTTTACGTCGTTTTTAGCCTTTTTATTAGCCTCGGCTTCTTGCTGTAATCTTGCTTCCTCTGTTTTTTTCACCATAGCGTCTTTTGCTACGCCAAGCTCCTTAGCAATTTTTTCAGCCTTTTTCTTAATTTCCAAAACCTTATCTTTTAGTTCGTTATTTTTTTCTGCCTTTTTTAATTCTTTTACGTTGCCTATTACGTCTACCTTTTCACTCATTAACACACACCTCTTGAAGAATTTTTTATTGCTTTCGCAAGTTCAAAATTTGTAATCCCTATAGCTTTACAATTTTTTCTTGAAGTCAAATCCTCTAATCCTTCGCTAAAAACTATTATTTCAGCGTTTTTATTTTGGGATACGACCTTTAATTTATTCATAGATTTTTCTGCAATATCGGCAGAAACTATTATCAAATGTAGTTTTTTACGGAATACTTCTAGGTTGTCCACACCAAAAACTACCTGATTACTTTTAATAGCAAATCCTACGTAACTTTTAATCTTTGCGTTTACCATATTCCTCTATACCGATATAAGTTTGTTCGTCGATATTTTCTTTTAATATTTTATTCAACAATTTTTTTGAAGCGCACTTTTCAGCGCAATCACGACAAATATATAATCCTCTGCCGTTTTTCTTTCCGGTCGGGTCTATCTCGTAGCCTGCGTCAGCACTTTTGACTATTCTAACAAGCTCGGGCTTGTCGAACATATTACGACAGACCACGCACATACGTTTTGGAACTTTTTTCATATTAGTCCTCTATGATAGCGTCCGTATCGCCCATAACCTTAGAAAGTGGTTTAACGTCTATTTTCCAACCTGTAAGTCTTGCTGCAAGTCTTACGTTTTGTCCTTCCTTTCCTATTGCTAAGGATAGTTTATCGTCAGGAACGATTACTCTTGCCGTTTTGTCTTCTTCATTTACGTTCACCATAGATACTTTTGCAGGAGCAAGCGCCTTAGGGATAAACTCTGCCGGATTTTCACTGTACGGAATAACGTCGATTTTTTCGCCGTTAAGTTCGCTGATAATAGTATTGATTCTCATACCGTTTTGACCAATACATGCGCCAATAGCGTCTATATCTTGATTTTCGGAGTAAACTGCAATCTTAGTTCTATATCCAGCCTCTCTTGCAATCGCTTTGATTTGAACAAGACCACTTCTTATTTCAGGAACTTCTAGTTCGAACATTCTTTTAACAAAGCCTGCTGCTGACCTAGAAACCGTAACTTGTGCACCTTTACTACCTGCTCTTACCTTTTTAACGTAAACTTTAATATTGTCGTTTACTCTTAGTTTCTCGTTAAAGATTTGGTCGTTAGGTAGAAGTACGCCTTCCATTTGGCTAGGCGAGATTTCAACGTAAACGTTGTTACCCTCTATTCTTCTAACGATAGCGTTCAATAGTTCGCCTTCTTTGCTACTCATTTCACCAAATACGATATCACGCTTTGCGTCGTTTAATCTTTGGATAATTACTTGTTTTGCAGTTTGAGCAGCAATTCTAGACAATTCCTTAGTGTCGATTTCTTCCTTAATTTCGTCGCCAAGTTTTGCGCTCTTTTTAATCTCTTGCGCTTCTTCAAGCGAGATTTCGCTGTCGTAGTCTTCTACTTCGCCAACGACGATTCTCGTTGTGAAAATTTTAATAGCGCATTTGTCTTGGTCAACTACTACTTCTACTTTTCTTTGTTCGCCGTACTCTTTTTTATAAGCGGATACAATACCTGCTTTTAGCGAATCTAAAAAGATTTCAGGGTCGATATGTCTCGTTTCTTGTAATTCTTTAAGTGCTGCAAAGAATTCTTTACTAATCATTTTATCCTCCTAAAATTCAACGTAAGGTCTAGCCACTGCTACTACCTTTTTGTCAAACTCAAAAATTTCGTCGTTTATATCAAGTTTTATTACTTGCTCGTCAAAATCGGCTAATATGCCGTTTATTTGCTTTTTCCCGTTAGTCGCCTTATAAAATTTTAGTTCTACGGGAAGTCCTAAGTATCTTTCAAAGTCCCTATCCGTCTTAAAAGGTCTGTCTAAACCTAGCGACGATACGTTCAAGGTATACGGAGCGTTGTTGGTCGGGTCTAACTCGTCTAAAATAGGGTCGATAAACTTGTGTACTCTTTCGCAGTCGTTAAGAGTAACGCCGTCCTCCATATAGATAAAAACGGTAAGATTGTCGTTTCCGCCCATTTTCTTGAACTCTACTTCGCAAAGTTCAACGCCCAAACTTTCCACAAGATCTTTTAGTTTATCGTAGATATTTTGCTCAAATTTATTCATAATACCTCTATATACAACAAAGAGTGAACCAAGGTTCACTCCAAAAGATGCAATCATTTGTTATATATATAATAGCATATATTATATCCTATTGCAAGAGAAAATACTTAATTTATAGATATTCTAAACAATTTTGCACTAATTTAATCAAATTTATCTTAATTTAACGCTAATTACATATCTTTTGCTAACTTATTAAAAATTTTTAGGCAAGCAACGGCGTCGTAACAAGCCCTATGAGCGTTAAGTAAATCTATATCAAAATACTTACAAACAGCGCCTAAATTGTACTTTGCTAGTTTCAGCATTTTTCTACTTAGAGCAAGCGTATCAAATTGTTCGTTATCTATCTTGTAATTCATACGTTGCGCCACTTTTTTTACAAAACCAATATCAAATTCGATATTATGCGCAATTAAACTAGCGCCGTCTATAAATTTGCAAAAATCAGGGAATACTTCTTCTATCGTTCTTTCACCCGCTACGTCGACATCAAAAATGTTGTTTACCTTAGACGCACTTTCAGGTATATGCATTTCGGGGTTTACTAACGTTTCAAATATTTCGGTAATTTCGCCGTTTACCATTTTTACAGCGCCTATCTCGATAATCCTGTCGTCAGCGGTTATTCCCGTCGTTTCAAGGTCGAACGCAACGAAAGTTTTGCCCTTAATAAAGTCGGGCGTTGCCTCTACTTTTTCGAACATATTTATTTGCGACTGCTCTACGTATTTTTTAGGAAAAACGTTTACGTAATAAAGCGGTACGCTATTATACACGGGCGTTAGGTCTATTGACGAATAGTCAATGGTGCACGACGAAATATTGTTTGCCATAACTTGCAACTTGTCGTCGTAAGAATTTATCGACGCTTTGCCTTGAACGACTACTTCCATACCTTCTTCAACTAGCTTGTATTCTTCTTTTTTGCTCTTGTCAAACTTAACTACGCTTACGCTACCCGTAGTATCGTTTAGGTTAAATTTTAATAGCGTTTTGCCACAACTATCCAAAAACTTAGTAAATATATTACTTACCTTTCCACAAACCGAAATCGTTTCTTTGGGGTCGCTAGTTAGGTCAACTATGTATTTTGGCGTACTCATAAACGCTTTACCAACAAGTTTTTTTTGTTTGTCTATCTTCACCGTCCTAAGCCCCGTCGTTTGCATATAAATATTATTGCTAACGTGTACTTGCTCTATCGTAGCGTCTTTCGTTTCGTCTTTTACAAAACTTACCCAAACCTCTTGCGTCCATTGCTTTTCAAGATAATTCTTCAATTTTTTATCCACGTCAGAGCCAACGAAATGGCTGTAAGTACCACTGTCTAACGTCATACTAACTTTTATTTCGTTGTCTTTTGCAATTACTTTTACGTCGCCTGAGGTAATATTATTGCAATATAACGGCTCGGTTTTTGTTAAAAATGCAAACACCGTATTTTTAATAGTGTACGAATCAGCAAACGAATATTCCACGTGCAAAATACATTTTATATCCGTACCGACTATTTTATTTATCGTATCATTTAATAATACTTTGTCTTCGTTTTTAATCTTTTTATAATAACTTTCCGGAAAAACCAAACAAACGTCAAGTACGTTTCTGGCAATATTATACTCGGCTTTTTTCACTATAAAGCCTTTGTATACGTTATTTGTCAGTTCGTTTATTTTTTCGGTTATCATACTAAAATTCCTCTACCATCTTCATTAGTTCGGGCAAAATATCTTCGTTTTTAATGCGTTTATACTGCTCGCCGTTTTTGAATAAAACGGAAAATTCCTTTCCACCTGCAACGCCAAAATCGGCGTCTTTTCCTTCGCCAACGCCGTTTACCACGCAACCCATTACGGCAATTTTTATATTTTTTTCCACGTTTTTAGTCAGTTTTTCTATTTCGGTAGCAAATTTTTCTACCTCGATATTAGTTCTACCACAGGTTGGACAACTAACTACCTCTACGCCAACTCTTAAATCCAAACTTTTTAGTATACGCTTAACGCATCTAATCTCTTCAAGTGGGTCAGCCGTTAGCGACACTCTTATCGTATCACCTATTCCGTCCACTAGCAAACTACCTATGCCAATAGCCGACTTAACAACACCCATATTCATAGTGCCCGCCTCGGTGACTCCAAGATGCAACGGATAATCCACCTTGTTGCTAAGTTTTCTGTAAGCCGACACCATTTTTTTAACGTTAGAACTTTTTACCGATATCACCGTATCGTAAAAACCGTGTTTTTCAAGTAGCGACGTATGATACAACGCACTTTCAACCATTGCGTCGTCAAGTGGCAGACCTTGGAATTGTTTTTCAAGTGAGCCACCGTTCACGCCTATTCGAATAGGTATTTGCCTTTCTTTCAAAAAACTAGCAACGTATTCTATTTTATCGGGTTTTAAGTTGCCGGGATTTAGTCTTATTTTACTTGCGCCGTTTTCAGCGGACAAAATCGCAAGTTTATAATCGTAATGGATATCCGCAACTAGTGGAATATGGATTTGCTTTACTATTTCTTTTAATGCGTTTCCACTTCTTTCGTCAGGGACTGCAACCCTAATTAGTTCGCACCCTTCGTTTTCAAGGTCGATAATTTGTTTTACGGTAGCATCTACGTCGTACGTTTTGGTATTACACATAGATTGCACCACGATAGGATTATTTCCACCGATTTTTAAGTTTGATACTTTTATTTCTCTAGACATAAGCCTTTACCTTCGTACTACTATATATTTCTTTATATTTTATAATAATTTTCTCACTTTTTAATATAATCTACAACAAATGACAAATATCCAAAATTATCATTATTGTAAACAACAGTATCAACCCTACGGTATGAATTATATTTTCCACCTTTCTATTTAATGGTTTTCTTCTTATCCATTCAATAACTGTAAACACTATTCGAGAGCCGTCAAGCGCAGGAAACGGCAACAAATTCATAACGGCAAGATTTGTAGATAATATCACCAAGATATATAATACTGCCCCAAATCCACCTGCTATTTGCGACGTTATCGTTTGTATTACGGTAACGGGACCGCCTGCATTGTTAAGACCTATTGCCCCCGTCAATAAACCGATTAGCGACGCTAGTATTTGATATACGAGATAAAAACTAAATCCCCACGCCCTACAAAACGCTTGCCCGAAGGTAAGTTTTTGCTGTCCTAGTGAAGATGCGTATCCAAACCCGTACTTAGTTTCCCACTCCTTAGTTTGTTCGTTGTAGAACTGATAGTTGCTTTTTGTTAAAGTAGCTTTAACAAGTTTGTCACCACGATACAACGTAAATTCAACCGTATCACCTTCATTTTTTAGATAATTCGTAAAGTCCTCTGCCACTACGAAGTTTACTTGTTTGCCGTTTACTTCATAGATAATATCACCTTTTTGTAATATTCCATGCGCAGCGCTACCTTCGTAAGTATCTGCAACTTGTGGCAAGTATTGTCCGTAACAAGTAAAAAATATAATAATTACTAGTATCGCAGACAAAAAGTTGCTGAACGCACCTGCAAATAATACTATTATTCTTTTCCACGGTTTTTGGTTGCAAAAAGCGTCTTTTGACGGATTTTCCTCGTCCTCACCTTCAAAAGCGCAATAGCCACCAAGTGGAAACGGTCTAAGTGAAAATTGCGTTCCCGTTTTTTTACTTACACGCTTAAAAATAGCAGGACCAAAACCTACGGAAAATTCGTTTATCTTAAATCCAAGCATTCTTCCTGCTGTATAGTGGCCAAGTTCATGGATTATTACCATAACCATAAGTAGCATAAATGCCGCTATTACGTAGCCTATCGTAGTAAAAACCGATTGAACAGTTGCTAAAAAAAACATTATTACCTCTTTATAAGTTCAGTAGTTACCTTCCTTGATAATTCGTCTATCTTTTTAATTTGCTGAACGCTTTCTACCCTTTCATTTTGGAATTTTTCTAGCGTCCTATCTAAATAGTATGCAATATCGTTGTATTTTATTTTATCTTTAAGAAATAAATCAACTAATACTTCGTTTGCGCCGTTCATAATTATAGGGAATATCCCACCTTCTTTTGCAACGTTAAGCGCCGTTCTCAATACGGGAAATCTATCGTAATAAGGCAATGCAAAATTTAACTCCGTAACCTTAGAAAAATCTAAATAGGATACGGCCGACGGCTTTCTACTAGGAAAAGTAAGCGCAAGTTGAATAGGCACTATCATAGACGGATATCCCATTTGCGCAAGCACTGCTCCGTCTACAAACTCTACCATAGAATGCACTATACTTTGCTTATGAATCACTACGTCGATCTTTTCACTAGGCAAGCCGTATAGGTACATTGCCTCTAAAACTTCTAGCCCTTTATTCATCATAGTTGCACAGTCGATAGTTATTTTTTTGCCCATATTCCAATTAGGGTGCTTTAACGCATCAGTTGCCCTTACGTTTTCTAGCATTTCTTTGGTAAAATCTCTAAATGCGCCACCACTAGCAGTAAGAATAAGTTTGTGTACCTCTTCGTTTGGTCTTTCATAGTGTAAACATTGAAAAATTGCAGAGTGTTCGCTATCGACAGGCAATATTTTACCACAATATTTTTGTCGGTTGGCGTTTATGTACTCGCCACCCGTTACCATTGATTCCTTATTAGCAAGCGCAAGCGAACCGCCACGTTCCAACGTTTTAAGAGTAGCCGTAAGACCACTTATACCAACTACGGCGTTAAGTGTGATATCACAATCTATCTCGGCAAGTTCATCAATATCTCTTACGATAACGTAATCGCCCTTTACAAGTAAACTTTCCTTAGTTTTATCCGTTAGACACACGTAGCGTGGCTTAAACTCCTCTATTTGAGCGTTAAGAAGTTCAACGTTAGAATTGCACGCCAAACCAAGCACGAAAAATTCGTCCTTATATTTTCGTATTACCTCTAAGGTTTGTCTACCAATAGAGCCCGTACTACCTAATAAAATTACACTTTTCATATCACACAAAACTAAATATTACAAACAAAACGACAAGCATAAACATAATACTGTCCAGCCTATCTAGTCCACCACCGTGGCCAGGGAATATTTTGCCAAAGTCTTTTATACCAATACACCTTTTTATTCTACTTGCAAATAGGTCGCCAAGTTGACAAATAACAGAACCAAGCAAGCCGATTACAAGGTAAATTGCCAAGTTTACGTAGTGATTAGGCGTAAATAACGGCGCAACTATCATATCGCCAAATACGGCAAAATGCTCGAACAACGTGTACACGATTCCCGAAGCAAGTACTCCGCCCATAAGTCCACCGACAGCGCCCGATATAGTTTTCTTTGGGGATATGGTAGGACACAATTTAGGGCCTTTTACTAGCCTACCTACAAAATATGCAAACGAATCGCTAGCAATAGGCACAAGTATAGCAAAGCAAGCCACGTATACGGCGTTTACTTCCCTTGTAATTACGAACGCTACGCTCATAAATAACGCAGGATAAATCATAGCAAAAATAGATGCAAACAAGTCGTTAAGCGTCCTATCTTTTGCAAATATAAATTGTATCATCACTATCATTAGGCATATTGCAAAATCCACTGCAAGTCCCACAAGCCCAAAGAAGTACACTAGTGGGAACGAAGTAATACTCATTAGTACCGGTGCTAGTTTATACACTTGATACCCACTAACGCTAAACGAATGCAACATTTCGTATACGCCAAGTAGCATAAACGAATATATCAAAACGTCAACGGCAATAGGATACCACGCGCCTAAGGTAACAAGACCAAATGCATATATTATCAAAAACACGCCCGTTATTATTCTTTTTAACATATTATTCCTCACTTATTGCGCCAAAACGCCTATCTCTATTTTGGTATATTTCCAAAATTTTGTCCACCGTCTTTTCGTCAAAGTCCGGCCATAACTCGTCCATAAAGATAAACTCCGAATAGGCAATTTCGTATAGCATAAAATTGCTTACCCTCATTTCGCCACTAGACCTAACTATTATATCGGGGTCTGGCAAATCTTTTGAAAACATAGCATTTTTAAGTTCTTCTTCCGTAACTTCCTTTTTATTTTCACTAAGCAATTTATTTACCGCATACAATATTTCTTGTCTGCCACTATAATTTAGGCATATATTAAAAGTCAAAGTACTATTGTTTTTGGTTTTTTCTATAATAGTTTCAATAGATTTTTGGCTTTCTAGTGGCAAAACGCTTAAATCGCCCATAAACGTAACCTTGATACCTTCGTTGGCGTATTTCTTCAATCTAGTATTCGTAAATTCGGTTATCATAGCAAAAAGTGCGCTAATTTCAGCCTTTGGCCTATTCCAATTTTCCGTAGAAAATGCGTACACGCTTACTACTTTTACGCCCCTGTCACGACAAGCAAACACTACTTTTTCTAAGGCTTCCACCCCTTTTTTATGTCCAAAAGTCCTAGGTAGCATACGCTTTTTAGCCCATCTACCGTTGCCGTCCATAATAAAACCTATATGAGTAGGAATTTTCATTACTCCTCCATATTAAATATGGCGAACCGTCGGTTCGCCAAAATTAAACGTTTTTCTTAACGTCAGTTACAACGAGTTCCACTTTACCGTCAACTTTTCTTTCACGTATTACAAGTTCCGTATCTTTTTCGTGCGGTTTATCGTCGTTATAACGAATTACAACGTACTGCTCGCTGTTCTTTTCAAGAATTAGAATTGCGTCTTCAAGCGATTTTCCAACTAACATTATACGCTCATTATCTCTTTTTCTTTATCCTTGAATAAAGCGTCGATTTGTTCGATATAACTATTTATAGTTTTATCTACTTCTTTTTCTGCCTCTTTTACGTCGTCCTCGGTAAGAACGTTGTCTTTCTTTAATTTTTTAATTTCGTCATTCGCATCTCTTCTGTGGTTACGAATGGTTACCTTCATATTTTCGGCAATTGCTTTCGTGTCTTTTACCAAAGACTTTCTCTTCTCTTCGGTAAGTTCAGGGAAAATAAGTCTAATTACTTTTCCATCACTAGTTGGCGTAATTCCTATATTTGCTGCAAGAATAGCCTTTTCCACGTTTTTAATAGCACTTTGATCCCAAACGGAAATCATAAGCACTCTTGCCTCGGCTATGCTGATATTAGCCATTTGGTTAATAGGAGTCATAGTGCCGTAGTACTCTACTGCAATTTTATCTAATATATGAGGATTAGCCCTGCCTGCTTTGATGGCTTGTAGTTCAGTGATAAAACCGTTATAGGTCTTTTTACACTTTTCCGTAAGTTCATCCATCAAAATCTCTACTTCCATTATATCGTTAATCATACAACACCTCAAAATTATATTTATCATATTATATCAAATATATATATAAATATCAATATATTTTGTAAATTAATGAATTAACGTACCTATTTTTTCGCCTTTAACAGCCTTTAATATGCTATCTTCCTCTTTCAACGAGAAGGCAATAATAGGAATTTGATTATCCATACACAAAGTAATAGCAGTCGTATCCATTGCTTGTAGTTTTTGTTGAATTACGTCGATATATGATATTTCGTCGTACTTTTTAGCGTCATCAAACTTTTTAGGGTCTTTATCGTATACGCCGTCGATATTTTTAGCAAGAAGTAATACTTCTGCGCCGATTTCAGCAGCCCTAAGCGATGCGCCCGTATCGGTTGAAAAATATGGGTTACCCGTACCGCAAGCAAATATTACTACTCTGCCTTTTTCTAGGTGTCTTAACGCTTTTCTTAAAATATATGGCTCTGCAATTCTGGTAATAGTCAAAGCAGTTTGCACCCTAGTTGGCATACCGTTTTTTTCAAGTGCGTCTTGAAGTGCTAACGAGTTCATAATAGTAGCAAGCATTCCCATGTGGTCGGCTGTCGTTCTATCCATTTCTTGCGCTTGTCTACCACGCCAGAAGTTACCGCCACCTACTATAATGCCAACTTCTACGCCAAGGTCTTTCACCTTTTTAATTTGACCAACCACGTAACTAATTACGTTGCTATCAAGTCCAAATCCCGTTTCTCCGGCAAGTGCCTCACCGCTTATTTTGATTATTACTCTTTTATACTTACAATCCATAAATTCCTCCATAAAAAAGGGAATACAAAAACTGTAATCCCTAATTTACCATTTTATTACGCTTTTTTTGCAGCTGCTATTTGGTCAGCTATTTCTTGTGCGAAGTTTTCTTCTTTCTTTTCAAGACCTTCACCCATCTCGTAACGAACGAATCTTCTTATATCGATTTTCTCGCCGATAACCGAAATGGTTTCTTTCAAGTATTCTTCAATCGTCTTAGAAGGGTCTTTAACGAATTTTTGATCTAGCAAGCAGAATTCTTCATAATATTTCTTAACTCTACCTTCTACCATTCTGTCAACGATTTTCTCAGGCTTTCCTTCGTTAAGTGCTTGCGCTCTTAGGATTTCCTTTTCTTTTTCAAGTTCTTCGGTAGGAACTTCGCTAGAACGAACGTACAAAGGCTTAGCAGCAGCAATTTGCATTGCTACGTCGTGTACGAACTCCTTAAATTTCTCGCCACGAGCAACGAAGTCGGTTTCGCAGTTAACTTCTACAAGTACGCCAACTTTACCACCCATGTGAATATAAGAATCAACTACGCCTTGGCTAGCAATTTTAGACGCTCTTTTTTCAGCAGATGCCATACCCTTTTCACGTAGGTAAGCAACAGCCTTTTCAAAATCGCCGTCAGTTTCGATAAGTGCTTCTTTGCATTTCATAATGCCAACGCCGGTTTGCTCTCTTAACTTCATTATATCTTTGTTAGTAAACATAATCGATTCTCCTTAAATTATTCTTCAACCTTTTCGATAGGCTCTTCAATAGCGCTCTTCATCAAATCTTCAGCGTCAACGTCCTCTTCGATTTCTAACTTAGGGGTATTTTGCTCGCCTTGGTTTGCTTCGATAACTGCGTCGGCAATTACGCTTGCAAACAATTTGATTGCTCTAATTGCGTCGTCGTTACCAGGGATAACGTAGTCTACTAGGTCTGGATCGCCGTTAGTATCTACGACTGCAACGATAGGAATATTTAATTTTCTTGCTTCTTTAATAGCAATTTCTTCTTTCTTCAAGTCTACTACGAACAAGCAACCCGGTAAAGTACGCATATTTTTGATACCGCCGATGTTTCTTTCAAGTAGTTCTCTTTCTTTAATAAGACCTGCAACTTCTTTCTTAGGAAGAATATCAAAATCGCCAACAAGTTCCATTTGGTTAATCTTGTTCAATCTTTCAATTCTGCTTCTAATGGTTTTGAAGTTAGTTAAAGTACCACCTAACCATCTTTGGTTAATGTAGTATTGTCCGCATCTTTCAGCCTCTTCTTTGATAGCGTCTTGCGCTTGTTTCTTAGTACCAACGAAAAGTACTGATTTGCCCTCTGCTGCGATTTGTTTTACGAACTCGTAAGCCTCTTCTACTGCTTTAACAGATAGTTGCAAGTCGATAATATGAATATCGTTTCTTGCTGCGTAGATGTATTTACCCATTTTAGGGTTCCATCTCTTTGTTTGGTGTCCAAAATGAACGCCTGCTTCTAGTAGTTGTTTCATTGAAATAACTGCCATAATTAAAAATCTCCTTTTGTTAATACTTTCCGCTACCTTGCGACCTACGCAACTTTCACACTACGCAAATCTAAGTAACGGTGCTTATTTTTAATAGAATTTTAACATATATAATATAATAAATCAAATAAAATTGATTGCTTTTCAAAATATTTTGCAAAAACGCCCTTTTGACATAGTACTCGTCGACTAGTTCTACGCCATTATAAAACACCTCATTTTCGCAAAAAAAATGCTACCGTATTTGGTAGCATGATTTTTACTATTGTGGGTCGATTTTGTCAAGTTCTTTGATATACTCAGCGTAAACTTTGTCTATCAATTCGTCATCTTCAACTAGATTGAACAAATCGTTACCTTCTTCGTCTTCACCGATTTCGAATATAAGCGCTTCGTCCTCAGCTATTCCTTCTTGCTCTTCTACCGGATGAAGGAAAATATACCATTTGTCATCGTAGTCGATAGTAGCAATATGATAGAATTCTTCTTCTGCTCCGTCCTCGCCCATAAGGGTGATTATATCGTCGTCTTCCAAAAGAGCATCTTTAATTTCGTCTGCCATAATTACCTCCTTTACAGCGTTCATATATGTAGTATAGCACAAACTGTTTTTTATGTCACTAATTATTTAGAAAATCTATCCAAATATGCTTGCAAAATTATGGTAGAAGCAACCTTATCCACCACTTTTTTTCTTTTATCACGCCTAACGCCACCCGATATCAGCACCTTTTCAGCCTGCACCGTAGTTAGCCTTTCGTCCTGATACACGAATTTAGCGTCTATTTTTTCTGCAAGCCTACTTGCATACTCTTTCGTTTTTTCTACCCTATCGCCTGCCGTTCCGTCCATATTTAACGGTAAACCCACTACGAAGGTATCGGCATTTTGCTCTTTTAATAGGTTTTGAAAATGCTCTATATCTTCGTCTATACTTTTTCGTACGTACGTTTCGTACGGATTTGCCAAAATATTTAGCATATCGCTAACCGCTACGCCAATTCTTACGTCACCAATATCTAGTCCTATTTTTCTCATTATTTAATTTTTCCTAGTTCTTTTTGTCTTTCTATCACTTTTTTCTCGTCGCCGTACGGAAGTGGATTGTAAAATTTAACGTCCTTTAATTCGTCAGGCAAATATTGTTGCTCCACGTATCCACCAAAGTCGTGTGGGTATTTGTAGCCCGATATTTTTTCCACCTTGTAATTAGCGTCCTTTAAGTAAGTAGGCACGTTTTCGCTTTTAATTTTGCTAACCGCCTCTTCCACCATATATTTTGCGTTTACTACACTGTTTGATTTAGGGCTTTCGCACACGTAGATTATTGCGTGGAACATAGGTATTTTTGCCTCTGGCATACCTATTTTCTCATAAGCAGTAAGAGCCGACGTCGCAACGACAAGTGCATTACTATTTGCAAGCCCCACGTCCTCTGAGGAATGTACTATCAGCCTACGCAATATTATTAGTGGGTCGCACCCTGCTTGAATTAGTCTTTCCGCCCAATACAAAGCAGCGTTTGAGTCGCTACCTCTTAAACTTTTGCAAAATGCGGACAATATATCGTAGTAGTCGTCTTGGTCTATTGATAGCGCCCGTTTTTGTATGGATTGCTCTGCAATTTTTATATCGATATTTACCCTGCCGTTTTGGTCGGGATTAGTGGTAAGAAAGGCAAGTTCAAGCGCATTTAATGCAGTACGCATATCTCCGTTAGCAACGGTTGCGATATGCTCGATTGCCTCGTCCGTTACCGTAACGTCGTACTCGCCTAGTCCATTAGTTTTGTCACTAATTGCCCTATTTAGACCCGATTTTATATTTTCCTTATTTAATTTTTTGAATTCGAAAATTCTACACCTACTTACTATTGCCGGCGTCATATTCACGTACGGATTTTCTGTGGTAGAGCCTATAAACACTATATACCCTTGCTCTATTCCTGCAAGCACCGAGTCAGACTGCGCCTTATTCCACCTATGGCACTCGTCTAGTAGTAGATAGGTTTTCACGCCGTACATATTTAGCCTTTGCTTTGCCTCTTCTATTATGCGTTTAGCATCAGCAACACCACTTGACACGGCGTTTAGTTGCTCGAAGTGGCAGTTCGTAGTGTTTGCTATTATATTTGCAAGCGTGGTTTTACCCGTTCCGGCCGGTCCGTAAAAAATGCAACTACCCAGCCTATCTGCTTTTATTGCACGCCTTAGCAAACAATCTTTACCAACCAAATGCTCTTGACCTATAAAGTCGTCAAGCGTCTTGGCTCTCATTCTTTCAGCAAGTGGCGCAAGCCTATTGTCTTTATTTTCAGCAAAATCAAATAAATCCATAATTACCTCTAGAAAATATTAACACAAAACTTTATAAAAGTAAATGATATCTTTCTACAACGCCACCTAACTCAAAACTCTTTCTACACACAATTACGCTAAAATTTAAGCGATATTCGTTTATTTCTTAAAATCAAGATTTGCTTACTACATAACCATCGCAAATTATTTCAAAAAAGGCGTAAAATATACGATTTTGTAAAATAAATAAAACACTATTCATCGTTTAACAAAACACGACTGCACTACCACGTACAAAAACTATACGCTATTTTCACTGTATACTACTTAAAAATTTCGTTTTGACACAAAATAACGAATATGGTTTCAACGTTATACAAAGTGTAAATTTTTTGATAAAAATACCGACTGCATTTTATTTGCAATCGGCATATTTTCATAGGGTTTTTTATAGTTTTACAGATACTAACATACTAATCCGTAAATTTTGTTATTTCTTTTTTCATATTTTTCACTAGCGGTCTCATTATCGACGTAAACAATTTACCTGATTTTATATAACAGTACACTTCGTTCCACAAAGCGTAAAATGCACATTTAATATCACAATTTTTACTTACGGGATATTTTCTCTTATATTCGTCGTACAAACCAAAATATTTTCCGGTTAAATTATTTAATTGAAACAAGTCGAATTCTCTATCTGCATATTTTGATTCTAGCGGATCGATTATTGCAACGGGCTCAAAGTTTCTTGGATTAACCATAATATTCATTACGTTTAAGTCGCCGTGTATTAAAACCGCCTCTTTGACTTCTTCTTCAAAAATCAAATCAAACAACAAGTACGCCTCTTCCATTGTATTTAAGACGTCTATTTTAATTTTATTTTCTTCTGCAAGTTGACGAGTTTTTTCTAAAATATTTTCAGCAAACGGCCTATAATAATCTAACCACTTATCGTATTGCGGATTTTCTATATTGCCAAACTTCTCGTTATGGCAACTATGAAACTCTATCATAGAATTCGTAACGATTTCGGCAAATCTTTTTTTCTTTTCCTTTGAAAAGAATAGGAATTTTGCATTAAGCGCATTTACGCCATCAATCCACTCCATACCTATGCAATTAACGGGAATATCACTTTCCAAGTCGTGTACGAAATATACTTCCGGCACTTTCATACTAGTGTTCTTGCCAAGGGCTTTCAAATCATTGGCTTCAATTCTATGCAAATCTGGAACTCTAAAAACCTTAATTACCATTAAATAAGGAGGTTTGTCGATTTGTACTTTGTACGCCATTCCGTAAGAGCCACCACCCAAGTATTTAATACTAAGCGGGTCGCAAGAATATTTTTGTTCTATTAAACTCGTGATATAGCAAACTATTTCATTTTGATTATATTCTCTATTTGTTTCAGCCATAACTCCACCTTTACTTTGATTTTACATCGCAAATAACCTGTTAACTCTCAACTATTTTAATATTAAATCAAGTTTTTTTGCATGTCAATATTACGTTAAATAAACGTTGTAAAATTACAAGCAAGACGGCGTGTAGCCCTAAATTTAGATATATCGTTAAGGCATAACTATAAAAAATTTAAGCAAAAAACTGCTATAAAACTATCAAGTTATGCTAACCTAACGTGCCTATCAGCAACTCTACGTTTTCACCTAACGTGCCGAGGCAACTATTTTCACGGTTTTGCCTTTTAGCAATACTTTCCTATTTTTTTCGTACTCTTTTCCGTTGATAGCAAAATAATCAAACCCACGCTTTGCAATACACGTAATCGTCCTAGCGCCTGTTATCACGTTCATAGCCACTTTATCTAGACTAAACGGCAAAATAGGACTAAAACTAATTAACCCGTCTACTAAGTCAAGTCCCATTATTTTGTCGGTAACTATCGCTATTTTTGCTATATCGATTTCCTCGTCGTTAATCGCCTTGAAAATTTTGTTTTTATTATTTTCGTCGTACAAATAATACAAACACTCGTAGTACTTAGATTTAGCGTAGTTCAAGTCGAAAAAATCTACGTTTTCAAGATATTCTTCAAACTTTATTTCATACTCTAACTGCAATAATTTTTTATGCTTTGCAAAAAGCAAAATAATTGACGTGTCCCCCGTTTCTAAAAGTTTTGAAAACAAAATATCCACCCTTACTTTATGAAGATATTTGATAAGTCGGTCTTTCAAATTATTGCATATACGCTTATAAACACTAGAAGATTTATCGATTTTTTCCAAAAAATCAAGCGACAAGTCTATTTCTTTTATATCGCCGTTTAACGAGTACTTTTCCGCTTTATTTACTAAAAAAGTAACCGTATCTATCGCCGTTAAACCGTGATACTTATATGCAAGTAAATATAGGTTTACTAGCGTCAATATACTAGCAAAATCCATAGGCTCGATATCTATTTTATACAATATCTCACTATCGAATTTTATTATATAACATAGCAAAAAATATAAGTCTTTTTCATAAAATGCCTTATATACTGCTTGTTTTATACTTTCCTTCTCCCCAAACTTTCTAAAAAACGGAAGTTCGTTTTCGGTACTTATTTCGATATTAAAATTGCTCATAATATCAATATTACGTATGTTCATATTTTGATATTCGTCGCTATTTTCAGTAGTTTTATTCGCTACCTCTATTACGAAACTTTTATCCCCGTTGTTTATCACGCTTTCTACATATATCCTATCACTTTCACGTGCTAGGTTTATTTTTTTACCAATAGTTTTTTCGGCGCAATTTACGTTTACGGACTTACCTACGTTAATCGTGCTATTATTTAGTACTATTTGATTATCACGCTTGCCTTCTATTATTTTTGCGTCGTTTTGCGACTTAATAATAAACAGCGCACTAACCTCTATATTCTCTTCGCCTAGCACGAATAATCCTATTTTAAGCGTATATTTGCCGCCTATTTTGAACACGAATTTGTCACTGCAAAACGTAGCAACGTAATTACCGTTTTCTACTTTGCAATCGTTAAACAGATTTCCAAGTGAATAATAGTCTTTTTTTGCCTTTATCATAGGCGTAATAGTAATAACGTCGCCGTTATTTACCCTTAGTTTTAAGTCGTTAAATATTTCAACTAATCCGTTGGGATAGTAAATTTTATCTATAATTTGATTATCGTGGTTATTTTCAACGCTATTTTTGGCAAAATCTACGTCGTTTGCCGTTTTTTTTTACTATCAAATACCTTGCTAACTAGGTCGTTTTGCTTAAATAATAGCATATACGGTTCAGTTCTATTTTTTTCACATAGTAACAAAGCAGTTTCGCAAACTTTGGTTTCGCTTTTCTTGTATGCTATCGCAATTTCTTCTATCTTTTCTAAAACTTCTAATTGCATAGCCGGTTGATAACTTGCAAAATTTACGTTTTTTTGCAAAATATCAAAATTTTTAGATAGTTTTAGTGGGCAAAAAGTTTTTAGATACTTAGATGATTTAACGATAGACAAAGTTTTATTTAGATAATAACTATTAGTTTTTAAGTATTTTGACACGGCAGTATAATAGTCGCAAAAATACGGCTTTATCATTTTTTCAAATAGTTCAAAATCGTGGGTATATTTACCAAAAAAATAGGTGTAAGCAGAAGAAAAAAATAAGTTCCTCTTCCCCTTTTTTGCCTTCTTTTTCATACTATTTAGGTACAAAATATACTTTGCAATTTTGCCATAATCAATAACTATTTGATAATTAAAAGCGTCCGTCAAATATTTTAGTTCACTTACTTTCAAATCAACGTCAATACTACTTAGCGCTTTTTTAATATTCTTATCAGTTAGTTGATATTTAGTTGTTTCCAAAATACTTCTTGCTACAAGTATTACTCTACAAAATCCATTTACATATAATAAATTTCCAAAATTCTTTCGTTTTACTTTAAGATTATCCTTTAATGCACTTGCGCTTTCCACAAACGCTTTTTCGGTACTTTCTACCTTTTCACCCTTTTTAATCTTTCTTTTAATTCCCTTAACTACTACGAAAATTAGAAAATAATAGTAAAATAAGTTAGGTACTTCTCCACTCGTTTTTTCCTTTCCCGTAAGCGCTTGTTTTATATATCTTCTGTCGCCAAGGTAAGTCACGAATACTTTACCCGTCGACGAGCTTGCAAGTTTTTTATTTATTACGCTTAGAGCAACCATAAAAATAAGTATCACTCCACTAAAAACAATCAATTCCATACCATACGATTATTACTTAACTTAAAAAAAATATACAAAAAAAGAGCGACTTTCGTCGCTCAATGAGTTAGTCTGTAAGCCGAGTTCTGTTTTAGATAATCATCTATCTAGGATTGCCGTTACCGACAACCTCAAGCGATATAGGAGAACTAACGGGAGTTTAACGTTCTCACATCTTGCATCAGGTGGGGTTTACATTGCCCTTCTCGTCACCGAGAAAGCGGTGAGCTCTTACCTCGCCTTTCCATCCTTACATACCAAGGTATGCGGTTTATTTCTGTTGCACTTTCCTTAGAGTCGCCTCCACTGGACGTTATCCAGCACCATTTCCCGTAGATGCCCGGACTTTCCTCAATATTTCACGCGATTATCCGGCTAACTCGGTTACATTATACTACTTTTTTAGAAAATTAGCAACAATTTATCGGCTATATATAATCACTCTAAAACCGCAGTATTATTTAGTTGTAAATATTTTATAATACTTTTATAATTTATTTGATTTTTAGTACAATTTTTACTATCGTTAATCATTTCGAAAAATATGTAAAATTAAAATTATAACTTATTTTTTACAAACTGCGTTTTCATTTTTTATATATAAATTTCTTGCTTTTCAACCTCTTCTCTCACCTTTTCTAGCGCCTTTTTTTCTATCCTAGATACGTAAGAACGGGATATTCCGTATGCTTTTGCAACTTCTTTTTGAGTAAGTCCTTTTCTATCTAACGGATAACGAAGCGATATGATTTCGTATTCTCTATCGCTAAGAGTTTTTTTCATAATTGCCACGATATTTTCCATTATTATTTTATTTTCCGTGTCTATTATTACGCTTTCATCACTTTGCAACGTATCTTCAAGACTCATTTCGTTGCCCTCCTTATCTACGCCAACCGTAGAATATAAAGATACGTTACCCCTGTGTTTCTTGCTAGACCTAATCAGCATAAGTATTTCGTTTTCAATACACCTTGCAGCATAGGTCACAAGTCCCGTTCCCTTTTCTAGATTATACGTATTTACTGCCTTAATTAGCCCTATCGAGCCTACCGATATTAGTTCGTCGTTATCGGGATAGTTTGAATACTTTTTAGCAATATGCGCCACTAACCTAAGGTTGTGCTTTATCAAAATATCCTTTGCTTCTTGGTCGCCCTCGTTTGCTCTTAGTACGTAATACCTTTCTTTTTCGCTAGAAAGTGGCTTTGGAAAAGAATTTTTGCTGTCCACGTACGACGAACATATCATTAAATTTTTAAGTAATAAAAAAAAACCTTCTACCACGTTCCCCCCTCAAATCGTTATAGTATATGATTTTAAGTGGGTTTTAGTGTATGTCCATAGAAAAAAATAATTATTTGTCGAATTATATACAAAATTGAGTAAAATATAGCCGTTTAAGGCTTAAATTTAGCCATAAACGGCATTTGATTGTCTTTTTGATTAGATATATGAAAAATAACGCTTTGTCTATCCGTGCTAAATTTAGGCGAAATATTACGTGTTATTTTTTCTTCTTTTCGTCCAAAAGTTTTTCTCTTATCTCTTGATTTTTTCCACCAAGCAATTCTTCAATCTCTTGAAGCAAAGTATTTATATCCTTAAAATGTTTGTGAACCGACGCAAATCTTACGTACGCAACGTCGTCGATATTTTTAAGCCCTTCCATTACCATATCACCTATTTGCTTGCTAGTAATTTCTTGCTCCAAACTATTGTAAATTTGTTTTTCGATATCACTTACAAGTTTTTCGATTTCGTACATAGATACGGGACGCTTTTCGCACGACTTAACTATACCGTTTTTAATTTTGCTTGCATCAAACGCCTGCCTATTTCCGCCGTTTTTTACCACCATAATCGGCGTATGCTCCACCGTTTCGTAGGTGGTAAACCTTTTTCCGCAGTTTACACATTCACGCCTTCTACGTATAGAAGTACCGTCCTCGTTTAGTCTTGAATCAATTACTTTGCTGTCCATACAACCACAATACATACATTTCATAGTACACCTCGAATACGATTATACTATATTTTGTGGTATAAGTAAATAAATTTTACTCTTTATTTTCTTCCTCGCCAAGCGCACCGACTTTGCCGTCAAGTAGTTCTACCAAAATTACGTCGTCACCGATTTTGCAAATATTATTCCAAGGGATAAAAATATTGTCGTTACAGTTCAAACTTTTTATCAGTTTTCTATTAGGTGGCGCAACAAATCCCATAACGCACCCCGAACAAGTAAAGACTAAGTCGACGATTCGACCTAGTCTTCTTCCATCTACAACGTTCACAATTTCCTTGCTTTTAAGTTCTAAAAAACTTATATTTCTACTTTTCGACATATCCCCTCTTTGTAATGTTATTACCAAAAAGTTAAAAATATGCCAAAATATTCGTCTAAATCATCACTTCTTTCATTTTGGCTATTGCCATATTTTCCAGCCTAGACACCTGTGCCTGCGAGATATTTATAGCCGAGGCAATCTCTTTTTGCGTCATACCTTTGTAGTACCTTAAATCAATTATTTCCTTTTCTTTGTCAGGCAAGTTTTCAATACAAGCGTTAAGAGTGATATAGTCCCCCCATCTTGCGTCGTTTTCCTTCGGGTCGGATATCTGCTCGAATAACATCAGTTCGCCCTCGCCGTCGTTTGCTACCGGCGTATAATAACTAACCACGTCGCTGACAGCGTCAAGCGCACAAGCAATCTCGCTGACGGAAATATCTAGTTCTTCACCCACCTCGGTTAGTGACGGTTCAACGCCCGTAAGGTAGCACATCTCCTCTTTTTTCTTTAACGCCTTATAGGCAGTATCTCGCATACTTCTAGTTACTTTCACGCTAGTGCTATCACGCAAAAATCGTCTAATTTCGCCTATTATCATAGGTACTGCGTAGGTAGAAAATCTTACGCCTAGGTCAAAATTAAAGTTGTTTATCGCCTTTACCATACCCAAGTATCCCACTTGAAAAATATCGTCAGGGTCTTGGTTTTTTATATTAAACCTTTTCATTACGCTTAGAACGAGCCTTGCGTTTGCCATCAAAAAGTACTCTCTTGCTCTTTCGTCGCCCTCTTTAATTTTATCCATAAGTTGACTAGATTCTTTTGCGGTAAGTTTTGGCAATCTTGCCGTATCCAAACCCGTGATATTAACTTTTTGCATTTTGTACTCCTTATGTAAATGCAAATCGTTAATATTTTGTACGTTTTTCTACAAATTATACAATTATACGAGTTTTACTATCTCTTTTCTCAGTTTTTTTACCACCTTTTTTTCCAGCCTTGATATATAGGATTGAGATATGCCCATCATATCGGCAATATCTTTTTGCGTCATTTCTTCCTTGCCAAACAGCCCAAACCGTAGCGATATTATATCTCTTTCACGCTCCGTCAAGGTTTTGAAAGTTTCAAGTAGCACGTCCTTTTCCGCATCCGATTCAATTTTCTCGTACACGACGTCTTCTTCCGTACCAAGCACGTCGCAAAGCAAAAGTTGATTGCCGTCGCCGTCCACGTTAAGCGGTTCGTCAATAGAAACTTCGTTTTTAACCTTTACCATTTTTCTTAATAACATCAATATCTCGTTTTCAATACACCTACTAGCATAGGTAGCAAGTTTAATATTCCTAGAATTATCAAAAGAATTTACCGCCTTGATTAACCCTATAGTTCCAACCGAAATTAGATCTTCTACGTCAAGCCCCGTATTTTCAAATTTTTTTGCTATGTACACCACAAGACGCAAATTATGTTCTATTAGGTCGTCCCTTGCCGAACTGCTACCCGCTTTTATTTCGTTTAGTTTTTGCTCTTCCTCTTCGGGTGAATAAGGCGCAGGCAACGCTCTACCACCACACAAAAAATCTAAATTGCTACTTTTTTCTATTCTAAAAAAATCTAAAATTTTGTTAAGCAACGCTTTTATTCTCATAATCACCTCATATTTATTGATAATTTAGCGGCAAAATTACCCTATCGCTACGCTCTTCTATAATGCACGGCACGTCGTAAAAAAATTTTTCATTTTCGCCATTTACAATTAGTTTGCTAATATTAAATACCGGATAAAATTTAGAAGAATTTATAGTTTTAATCTCCAAAATATTTTCGGTCTTTTTTACCTCATTTTCAAATTTTTTGGTTAGCACTATTACACCTTTCCCGTTATAAGTAACCTTATTGCCACTATCCACAACTGCGCTAACTTGCTTTTCGTTTATTTTAACGTCTGCCGTTATCGAGTGCTTTTTCCTAAGCAAATTATCTATTAAAACGTTTACCACTAAATACGCTAAAATCAATATTCCAAGATAAATTAGCACGTTAGCACTAAGATTTACGATAGGCAATACAAATCCCGTAATAGCAGTAATTAAAGAATAAAACCCAACGAGTACCGTGTAAGTAACGGCGTTTCTAACACTTTTAACAAACGTACCGTCAAGGTATACGAAGAAGGCTACTATTAAACACAACGCTAATATAACGACGTTTGCATATCTAACGATTCTAGGTAAAAATATAGTTAGAACAGTGTTTGTTACCCCTAAAAATATAGCCCTTATTCCCCTCTTTTTTCGTATAAATTTTCCTAACGTTATTGCCGAAAGTATAAAAATAAAAAGGTTTACAACTATAACGTCCTCTACGTAAATTAGCATAACTAAGTTATACAACTTACCGTTTATTTTTTCTTTCCGCTTTTGTCGAAAACGACTGTAAAAAATTTTTTATTAAAATCACAACTCAAAATACGTAAAAATATACGTTACAAAATTTTCAATTATTTTAACCATATATCTACGCTAAAACTTAACGAAAAAATTTCAAAATTTATGACGGCTAAAATTATAAAATCAATATTTACGTAAAGTATTTTTTCAAAAATACGTGTCTACGTTCGTTTTATAAAATATGAATTTTGTAAAGCAACTTAATTAGCAAAATTACCGCAAATTACTTATGTGGATAACTTGGTTTTGTAAAAATTTTCACTTATCCACAATAAAAATTGCAAAAATATAATAAAAAACCAACGAAAATTTAGAATAACCTTAAAATTTAGTTATTCCGTATTTGGCTAAAAAAGAATTATAGTTTAGCAAGTAATAAAAAAATACAAAACGGCACGGGGACACTACTGCCCCATGCCGATAAAGTAACTTACTAAATACGTGAGTTTATTATCTTAATCCTCTTAGTTTTCTTAAAAATGGAGGAACGTTGTCGTCTTCAACGTCGATACGAGAAGTGCCAACTCCACCCCTTCTTGGTTGTTGAGGTTCTTCTTCATATCCCCTTCTTACGCCGGTTTGTCTAATAGGAGTAGGCTCGTCGAAAGTTTCAAACTCGCCGTCGTCAAAATTATCAAGTTCGGTTTTTTCCTCTTCTTGCTTGTCTTGTTTGTTTTCAAATCCGGTAGCAATAATTGTTACTGCAACTTCTTCCTTGATATTTTCGTCGATACCTGCGCCGAAAATAATGTTAGCGTCTGGGTCGATAGCGTCTTGAATAAGTTTACATGCTTGGTCAACTTCGCTAAGAGTTAAATCTGGACCACCCAAAATGTTAAAGATAACACCGGTTGCACCCAAAATCTCAGTTTCAAGAAGTGGGCTTTGTACTGCTTGGATAACAGCGTCGTACGCTCTATTCTTTCCTTTACCTACGCCAACACCCATGTGAGCTAGGCCTTTGTCTTTCATAATCGTTTGTACGTCGGCAAAGTCTAGGTTGATTAGCGCCGGTTTAACGATTAGGTCAGAAACACCTTGGATACCTTGACGAAGTACGTCGTCGGCAATAGCAAAAGATTGTAGCATAGTTGCTTTTTCGTTTACGATATCAAGTAATTTTTGGTTAGGTATTACAAGCAAGGTATCTACAACGCCTCTTAGTTTTTCAATACCTTTTTCAGCGTTTACCATTCTCTTCTTTCCTTCGAAGTTGAAAGGTTTGGTTACAACGGCAACGGTAAGAATACCCATTTCGTGCGCAAGGTTTGCAATAACCGGTGCAGCACCCGTACCCGTTCCACCGCCCATACCTGCGGTAATAAATACTAGGTCTACGCCTTGCAAATGCTCTCTAATTTTTTCAATGCTTTCCTCTGCTGCTCTTTCACCTTTTTCAGGGTTAGCGCCAGCACCAAGACCCCTAGTTTCTTGTTCGCCGATTTGCAAAGTTTCAGCGCTTGACATACATAGTGCTTGTCCATCGGTATTAACCGACAAAAATTGAGCACTAGTAATTCCTGCGGCAATCATTCTATTTACAGCGTTACCACCGCCGCCGCCGACGCCGATAACTTTTATTGATGCACTTCCGTACGCATTCATATTTTCGTTCATTTATTCTTCCTCCTATTTAGTAAGAAACCCTTTAATTTTATTTTTCATATTCTCCCATGGAGAACGATTCGCTCTGCTTGCTACTTTTAGTAATCCCATTAACGCCGAATACTCTGGTTTTTCGTAATTTGGTACGTTTGGCGTAATGATTTCGATTGGCCTATCTAAAATTTTAGACAAATACTCTTTTGCGCCACGCAAATAAGTAATGCCACCGCCTATTAAATAGATAGGCAAATATTGTGGAAAATCGTATTCGCACACGTCTATTGCTTTTTGAAGGTACGAACCGATTACGTCTAGCCTATCGTATACTAGATTGTATATATCTAGATAAGGCACTTTGTAAGTTTGGTCTTTGTATTGCACCTTGAAAAAGTCGTTTAACGTTGGCGACAAATTTAGGTCCAAACTTTCCTTTATTTCGTTTGCTTTTTCGTAAGAAATAGCCAAATAATCGCTAATATCGGCAGAGATATTCGCCCCGCCTACTGAAAACGACGCTAAGTGAAGTAGACCGTCGCCACGGCATAGCGCCACGCTAGAAGTTAGATAGCCAACGTCTAGTTGCACTACGTATCTATCCCTTTGCTCAGGCTCGAACAACCCTACAACCGACGCCAAACTTTCGCTTATAAACTCCACTTCTTTTACTCCGTAGCCGTTTAGCATTTTTTGAAAACGATCCACGAAAGTTCTTTCGCAAAGTACGTAGCTTAGCATACCCGTAAGCCTATCCGTTTCAAGCCCAACTGGATTTACGATACGCTTTCCGTCGTTTAGCTTAAAATAAATTGGCGAACGATTTATGGTAGAATATTCCCTATCCTTAAAGTCGTCCCCTTTATCAAATAACGCCTCTACGTCGTTATTAGTTACGTTTTTCATTTTACCGTACTGAGTAGTAACTTCCTTAACTACTACGCTAGAAAATTCACTCGGCACGCCGATAAATACTTTTTTAATACTTTTTACGCCTGCTCTTTCCATCGTACGTTGCAACACGTCGAAAACTTGGTCGCCAAGTTTTTCTTCTTCAAGCCACTCGCCACCCATAAAGCCTGCGTATTCGTTTTTGCATATCGCCTTGATTTCGTAAACACCGCTATCACTTACGTTACCAATTACGGCAACGAGTTTGCTAGTTCCTATTTCAAGTACGACTGAATCTTTAGTAATTTGCATAATTGTCCCCTACTATCTAAAATTATAAAAAAAAAGTATTGAAAAGTCAATACTTTTATTATACTAAATTATTATATATAATATTTTTTTATTATTTTTATATAGTATTTTATATTTTAATATTTATTCGTGTACTTTGTACAAAAATTCGTCGTTTTCACGCAGAATATAGCCTTCGCTTTTCTCTTTCGTATCTAGCGTATTATAAAACTCATACGCAAGTTTTATTCTCTCAAAAACTACTAATTTATTATCTTTCATAGTGTCGTAAGCAAGCTTTATGCTAACGCCGTCTTTACCATTAAACCTAGTAACGACGTACACGACTTTTGCAGTAGGCGAAAATTCTATTCTGCACATAAAGTCTTCCATCTTTTCAAGACCCATTTTTGCGTTAAGTCCCGCCATAACGTGCTGGCAAACTACCGTTTGCTCTCCGTAACTAGTTGGTAATTGCTTGCCAAGGAATATATCGTTCGAGCCACTTAGTTCAAATCCCGTTACCACACATATTTCTTTTAGGTAATTCTCGTCTGGCGCGTTTATCTTTGCTATTGCGCACATATTGTTGTCAAGTATCAAATATTCCTGCTTTCCTTCAAACTTAATTGCAATTATCGGCACTCTTTCAGCAATTTTTAGAATAATCTTATTTGGGAATACCCTTTCTATCCCCCTTACCTTCAAGGTAGGAAAATGCCCTTCGATATTCGACACTACTTTTGACTCGCTAATAGCAAATATGCTTTTGCCGTAAGAAATATTTGCGGTTTTGATAATTTCTTCATTTGCAATCTCAATATCGTTGCCGGACTCAATCACGATTTGAATGTCCTGTACTACGAATACTGCTCCTCCTAAAACGCAAAGAATAATTATAACCACTAAACTGACGAACATAGCGATTAATCTTTTTTTACTCATAACTAATTCTTCTTATCGTCGCTCCTAATTTTTGCAATACTTTTTCTATACCGTCATACCCTCTATCTATATGCCTTACGTCGAGCACGGTGGTAACCCCTTCGGCTTTTAGTCCTGCTATCACTAGCCCTGCACCACCACGAAGGTCCTTTGCTACAACCTCAGCCCCGCTTAACCGCTGAACGCCTCTAACGATTGCAGTATTACCCCTTACCGTTACGTCAGCCCCCATTTTGTTATACTCCGGCACGTGCTTAAATCTGGTTTCGAACAAATTTTCCACTACCACCGAAGTACCCCTTGCCGTAAGCAAACTTGCCATTACTTGCGCTTGCATATCGGTAGGAAAACCGGGATACGGCGACGTCTCTATTAAGTCAACGGCATTTAGACGTCCGTTTGACGTCAATCTTATTTTATCATATTTGCAATCCAACTTGCAAGAGTTTTGTAATAATTTGGCGGTAAGCGGAAATACGTGTTCGGCTATTACGTTCGTTAGTTCTATTTCGCCACCACAAGTAGCGGTAGCAAAAAGTAAAGTACCTGCTACTATTCTATCGGGAATAGGCTTGTATGTAACTCCGCGCATACTATCCACCCCAACGATTTCAATCACCGAAGTACCAGCGCCCGAGATTTTAGCGCCCATTAAATTTAGCATATTTGATAGGTCCACTATTTCAGGTTCTTTCGCCACGTTTCTAAGCGTAGTCTTACCACGCAAAAACACCGAAGCCATAATCAAGTTTTCCGTAGCGCCAACGCTTGGCAAGTCTAACAAAATGTCGTTTGCCTTCATATCGGTAGCGTCGCACTCAACGAAGCCGAAACTTTCGTTTATCTTTACGTTTAAGGCTTTTAGCCCGTTTATATGTATGTCGATAGGTCTTAACCCTATATCGCAACCACCCGGATAGGCGATTTTCGCCTTCTTTTTTACCGATAGTATTGCGCCGAGCAAAAATATACTAGACCTAAGTTCTCCCGCCAAGTCCTTAGGCACTTCGTTAATACTCAATTCCCCTTCTACCGTAACGCTACTTACGCCACTAACTTTCATACCCAGCCTTGACAAAATTTTAAGCATATTTTTAACGTCGAGAATATTTGGACAATCCTCTATCGTAACCTTGTCGCTAGTTAGTATAGACGCAGCAAGCAGTGGCAGTACGGAATTTTTTGCGCTTTGCACCTTAGTAGTTCCTTCTAGCCTTTTACCACCCTCGATTATCAGTTTCATAATTACCTCGCAGTTTGATAATACATACTATGGCTTCAAGAATATTTGTGTGCTTTTTGCCTTATTCGATATACTTATCAATACCCCCGACGCAACCATAAAACTTACAAGCGAACTACCACCAAGACTAATATACGGTAGTGGCAATCCCGTTGGTGGAATAGCCCCGCAAACTACGGCAATATTTAACATAGATTGAAATGCAATTACTAGCGTAATACCCGTTGCAAGATAACAATCGAAACGACTAACTGCTCGTTTTGCTACCTTAAACCCCTCGAATACGTATTTTAGAAAAACTAGAGCAATCAAAAACGCCCCGACAAAACCTATTTCTTCGCCGATTATTGCAAATATAAAGTCCGACTCGGCAAATGGTAAAAACGCATACTTTTGTCTTGAATTAAATAGACCCACTCCAAATAGTCCACCCGACGACAAAGCGTAGTAGGACTGCACTAATTGGTATCCTTCGCCAAGCACGTCGTCCCACGGATTGATAAACGCTTTCAATCTTTTTAGTCTATACGGCTCTATCAAAATTAAAACGGGAACAAGCACGATTGCAGGTAGCATCACCATAGAAAATTGTTTTAGATTAGCACCCGACAAAAGTAGCATAGATATAAGCACAAGTCCAACGCATACCGTTATGCTCATATTAGGCTCTATAATAATTTCCAAACAAATTACGATGCCTATCAACAAAAAAACTACGACGTTTTTCATTTCTGCCATATCGTTATTCGAGGCAAACCTAGCAAGCAAGCACACCATAGCAAACTTTGCAATCTCGGACGGTTGAATTGTAAAAAAACCAAAATTAAGCCATCTTTTAGCGCCGTAATTTTCCACTCCTATTACGGGCACGAAAACAAGCGCAAGCAGTATTACCGATACGCCGTACAAAATAGGCGACGCCTTTTTAATCTTCTCCGTATTTAAGCGTGACGATAAAAACATTAGTGCTACTCCGACTACGTACGCATAGCCTTGCTTTTTCAAAAAATAAAACTTGTCGCCAAAATTTTTGTCGGCGGTATAATAACTTGCGCTATATATAAAAATCAAACCAAGCGTAGCAAGTAATAACGGCAAAATATACAGCCATTTGTTTTCTTTGTCTAGGCGAATTTTTTTACTAAACTGCAAAATACTTCACCCCTTTCTTCAAAACACGAATATTTGTCAAAGCTTGCGCTACTTGGCGCGTAAACTACCGAATCAATCTGCTCCATACCGCTTACGTTTTGTATAATACTTTCTAAATCGGGATATTTTTTAGTAATACTACTATATATTCCACTATTTTTTATAATACTTTCGCTATTATCTCCACATACTGCTATATATTTTACGTTATTTGGCAACTTTTCAAATAGATACTTGAAGTCCTCGTTTTTGCTACTGCCACCAAGTATTAGAGCAATATTGCCACTGATTGCGTTTACGGACGCTAGGCAACTTGCTACGTTAGTCGCCTTTGAATTGTCGTAATATTTCTTGCCGTTAAACTCACCTACGAAACTTAGCCTATGTTTTAAGCCGTTGTAGTTTTTAACGACTTGCAAAATATCTCTTACGCCAAGCCCTATACTTATAGCAAAGGTAACTGCGCACAAACAGTTTTCTATTTCAAACGGATACGTCGAATACAAATCTTCTACGTTTATAAGCCTCACTTGTTTTTCGCCAACGTCCTTAACTATGCAATTATCTACTAAGTAGCAACCGTTTACTTTATTTTTTGCGCTAAAAAATATTACTTTCGATTTTGCGTCCTTTACAACCTGTCTAACTACTTCGTCGTCGTAGTTAGCAATAAGCAAATCAGTAGACAGTTGGTTTTTGAAAATATTTTTCTTTGCGCTAACGTATTCGTCAAAAGTATTATATCTATCCATGTGGTCGGGAGTAATATTCGTAATAATAGCAACGTCAGGGCTAAACATATCCACCCTTTCTAGTTGAAAACTGCTAGCCTCTAATACCGCCACTTTATTTTCGCTTTGAACAAGCAAAGAGTACGGATAACCAAAATTACCCGTACACTCGGCGTCGTAACCGCACGACGTTAACATTTCTTTTATTAGTTTTACAACCGTGCTTTTCCCGTTAGTTCCCGTAACTGCAACGGTTGGGAAGTTTGCATATCTGTACGCAAGTTCTATTTCGCTTATAATAGGTATATTCCTGCTTTCTATTTCACTAATAATATCCTTTTCGCAAAACCCCGGACTTATTACGGCGATTAAATAGTCCTTTTCAAAATTCAGTTCGTTACTTCCGTTTCTGTCGTAAACGTCCACCAAATAGCCGTTTTTAGTCAGCAATTCTTTTGCCGCCTTACCGCTTTTGCCTAGTCCTAATACTATTGCGTACATCGATACCTCACATAGAAATCAAACTCAGCAGTCCACCTATCACCGTAACGGCTACGTAACAAATACCTATTTTGCCTTCGCCGTACCCTTTTTTTTCAAAATGGTGATGCAACGGCGACATTAAAAATATTCGTTTTTTCGTCCTTTTGTAGTGGACCACCTGCATTATAATAGATATGCAAGTTACAACGAACATTATGCCAACTAGCAAGATAAGTAACGGAGTTTTAGTAAACACTGCAACCGTACAAACTGCGCCTCCCATAGCAAGCGACCCCGTATCACCCATCATTACACTTGCAGGATAATGGTTGTAGCACAAATAGCCAAGTAAAGAACAAGCAAAAGTAAAAGCAAATAACGCTTGTCCAAACGCTTGGTTTTGCATCATAACATCGCCACTTGTAGCGTATTCGTTTAATAGTACTATACTTATGATTGTATAAAATATAAAATAGGTACAGCCAACGCTACCTGCAAGCCCGTCTAGTCCGTCCACTAAATTTACTGCGTTAGAAGTTGCTACAAACGCAAAGAAAACTAAAAACGGATAAAACAAGCCTAAGTCTACCGTCTTTCCGTTTGTAAACGGCAGTATAATACTGCTAGAAATTTCAGGATTGTTATAACAATACAACGAAACGATAATGGCAATACCACCTTGTCCTATTATTTTTTGATAGGGTTTTAACCCTTCGTTGTGATGATACTTTATTTTTATATAGTCGTCCAAAAAGCCAAGTAGCATATATCCGAGCGTAACAAGGACTACTACAAGCGTGCTTTCGCTGTACCCAAAAGCCAACGTAAAAATAACGGTGGGAATAATAAAGATAAATCCCCCCATCGTTGGCGTACCGCCCTTACTCTTGTGTTGCTCGACGTATTCAAGTATAACTTGTCCAGCCTTGAACCTTTTTAACAGTTTTATAATAGGTGGCGCAATCAGTAATGAAATTATCAAACTACAAAGCCCACCGACCAAAATTTTAATATACATATCTACCTCAAATATTTTTCCACTATATTTTTGTCGTTAAAATCATAAAATATTCCATTTATTTCCTGCTTGGTTTCACCGCCCTTGCCTGCTATTACTAGCAAATCGTCGTCGTGCATTTTGCTAATCGCAAAAATGATTGCGTCTTTTCTGTCTTCAACCACGAAGTACTCTTTACTTATGCCCTTTTCTATATCGGCTATTATCTTTCGTGGATTTTCGTATCTTGGATTATCGCTAGTTAGTACTATTAAATCCGCATACTCACTAGCCACCTTACCCATTTTTTCTCTTTTAGTTTTATCTCGATTACCACCTGCGCCAAACAAACAAATAAGCCTTCCTTTGCACGTGCTCCTACATAAAGTTAGCAAATTTTTTAGTCCGTCCTCGGTATGCGCAAAATCGACTACTACTTTTTTATTGCCCCTTGTAATTAGGTTAAATCTGCCTTCAATTTGCTTTACGTTTTTTATCCCTTCCACTATTTTTTTCTTATCTATTCCCAAAACTGAGCATAGCGCTATTACGCCAAGTAAATTATAGGCGTTATATCTACCTGCCAAACTGCTTTTTACTAAAAATATGTCATCAAAAGAATTAACTATAAAGGAAATATTATCGCCAAGTTTTAGGTCGATTAGAAATACGTCGCAAGGGTTTTCTATGCCGTAACTAATTTTCGATATATTATAATCGTCTTCAAAATAGCGTTTTATAGAATAAAATTTGTTTTTAGAATCTTTCAAATGGTATTCGTTTTTGGCAAGGTTAATATTGCCCGTCAGCAAAACTCTACCTAATAAATCGTCACTATTTATAACGGCTACCTCTACTTTGTCTTTCGTAAAAAACGACAACTTCGTCATAAAATAATTCGCCATACTAGCAAAAAAATCCAAATGGTCTTGTGAAAAGTTTGTAAAAATAGAATAATTAAAGCGTATTCCGTAAATTTTATTATAAAAAATAGCGTGTGCCGACACTTCTATTATAGCGTATTCAATAGAATTATCTACCATAACGCTAAGATATTTTTGCAAATAAAACGGGTCTGGCGTAGTCATACTGCTTTCATACTTTTCGCCGTCTACAACTACGCCTAGCGTACCTATTACGCCCACTTTTTTATTAGCGCTTTCAAGCACTGATTTTAGAATATAACTCGTAGTCGTTTTTCCGTTCGTGCCAACAATCGCTACGGTTTTTAGTTTCTTTGATGGAAAATCAAAAAATGCGCTAGAAAAATATGCGTACGCCTTTCTCGTATCCTCTACTTGCACGGTTACTACTTGGTCGTACACTACTTTCCTATTTGTAACCACCACCGACGCCCCGTTTTTTATTGCTTCTAAAACGTAATCGTTTCCGTCGTGTCTTTCGCCTACTAGACACACGAAAACGTCGTCTTTTTCTACCGACTTACTATCAATTTTAATACTAGAAATATTGGTATTACAGTTTCCAATTACGTTACAATCATATCCGTTTACAATTTTAGACAATTCCATTTTCTTCTCCTTTTTGCCCTCTTTTGTAAACGATACTACTATAATAAACTTCCCGTTTGCACCTGTCAATAGGTAAGCAAAATTAGAGTTTATTCGTTATTTTTTTACCTTTATTTTGCTAGGTATACAGCATTACGCTGTACCTTTTATCTATCATCGTATTTTTTGCAGGATATTGCTCCGTTACGACGTCGCCGTCGCCGTCGACTTCAAAATGCAATCCTAATTTGTACAATATATTTTTTACTTCGCTGTATTTTTTACCCACTAAATCGGGCATAGGGAATTTTTCCCCTATTACCATTTTATCGGCCTCACTAAAAGTAGGATACATTGATGCGTAGTCGAAAATATTTCTAAATAGTTCCCCAACGGGTGGCGCACAAACCTGACTGCCGTAATATAGCCCTTTGGGTTCATCTACTATAAATAGCACCAAGTATTTTGGATTTTCAAGTGGCGCAAATCCAACAAAACTAGATATATACTTGCCCTGTGCGATTGCTCCGTTCTCGTATTTTTGTGCCGTTCCCGTTTTACCGCCTATTCTGTATCCTGCTATATAACTCGGTTTGCCACTTCCCTCCGTAACCACCCTTTCTAGCATAGGAATTAAGGTTTTCGACGTGCTCTCGCTTATTATTCGCTTTTCATTTTTTTCGCTAAAAACGTAAGTATTCTTTTTTAAGTTATAGTCGTAAATACTGCTAACGACGTGTGGCGTATGGCTAATTCCACCGTTAATAACCGTTGCCACGCTGTTAATTAACGACAACGGCGTAACGGCAATCGCTTGCCCAAACCCTATTCTAGCAAGGTCCACGTTTTTAACATTTTCCTTTTTCAAGAAAAGTCCGCTCGCTTCACCAACCATATCTACGCCCGTTTTTTTTAGCACGCCGAATTTATCTAGGTAGTCGTAATAGGTGTTTACGCCAACCCGAAGAGCCGTTTCCATAAATACGCAGTTGCAGGAATTTTTCACGCCGTCCGAAAAATCTTGACTGCCGTGTCCTTGCGGTTTCCAACATCTAATTTTTTGTCCGTCTACAAGTTTGTTTCCAGCGCAAAAAAATCTGTCGTCAGGGCTAATCACCCCCGTTTCTAGCCCTATTGCCGAAGTAAGTATCTTAAAAGTTGACCCGGGCTCGTAAACGCTAGAAACCAAGTTGTTTTTAGAAGTTTCAAAAAGTTTATCCACGTCGTCACGTGGCACGTTATTTAGGTCGAAGGTAGGCGCTTCGCACATTGCTAAAATTTCGGAGTTTTGAGGATTAAGCACTATGCAACTCACCATTTTAGCCTCTTTTTTTAGGTAAGTTTCCTTTACGATTTTTTCTACGAATCTTTGTATATTTACGTCGACTGTCAGCCTAACTTCTGCTCCGTCTATTGCAGGAATATACAAACTGCCACCGTTTATTTGCTGTCCTATTAGGTCGGTTTCAGTCAGTTTTTTCCCGTCAACGCCTCTTAGATATTTATCGTAATACGCTTCTACACCCGTTTGCCCATAACTATCAACGCTAGTAAAACCTATTACTTGGCTTAAAACGTCACCGTACGGATAATAACGTTTTATATCGGTACTAAAATATACGCCGTCCAAATTATACGAAGCAAGTTGTTGCATAACTTCCTTCGTTACTTGCTTTTTAATAGTTACTTCCGACACGTTTTTCCTGGTGATTTTTTCCATTACCGCCGAATAGTCCATCATCAAGTACTTAGACAAAACGTCAGCAACTTGACTAGGATTTTTTACAGACCTTGGTCTTACGTATACGGAAAAAAGCGACAAATTTTCAGTCAGTTTATTACCACTTCTATCTACGATATTGCCCCTAGTCGCTTTAAGCGGTAGTTCCCTAGTCCATTGGTCAAACGCTTTTAGTTGCATCTTTTGCCCTGCAACTACTTGAACGTAAAACAATTTTGCTACGATGAAAATAAAAAGAAAGGTTATTAACAAAGCAATCGTTAATAACCTTCTCGAAGGAGTGAAATTTATATTCTGATTTTTCAACTATTTATTAGCCCCCCATAGCGTTAGAGATATAGTCACAAACTTTATCAAACCAGTTTGTTTCTTGGGTATTCTCAACGTTAACGTAGGCGTACTCGCTTTCTTGTGGCGCATTAACGTCGCCAGATGCAGCGGTGGTTTTCATCGTAGAGTCTACGATTACTAAGGTAGCTACAAGCACTATTAACATTATGTATACGGCAAGAATAATTTTGCCTTGTACGTTAGTCTTTTTACGTGGCGTAGATACCTGATATTTTTTTATTGCCATACTTGTTGACGGTTGGTCGGTAGTATAATAAGGCAATCTATCCGTTTCCATCTCCCTCATTCTTGAAGAAGATTGATATTGTCTTTCGTCGGTAGTACTATTAGGACTCGTGGTATTTAGTCTATCCCACAACTCCTCTTTTCTTGCGTAACGGCTTTCTCTTACAGCATTATCGTAGTCCTCGTCAAGAGTTCTATATCCACTGTTTTCTCTTTCGCTTATTTTAGATTCAAACGCTCTGTTTCTTACTTCTTCGTTTGTTCTCTCCCTATTTAACGTTAACATCTCTCTACCACCTTATATTATTCCGCTCATTCGTCAATTATGACGTTTTTTCTATATTCTTTCTACTACTCTTAGTTTTGCGCTTTGTGCTCTCGAATTTACTTCAAGTTCTTTCTCGCTAGGTAAGATCGGTTTTTTAGTAATTATTTTCACGTCTTGTCGTTTGTTACAAGTGCATATTGGTTGGCTCTTGTCGCAAATACAATCTAGTTCTAAATACTTAAATGCTTGTTTTACTATCCTATCCTCTAACGAGTGGAAACTAATTACGCACATTCTTCCGCCGACTTTTAATCTAAGCGCTAATTCTTGGATAATTTTATCTAGGTCTTTAAGTTCCTGATTTACTTCGATTCTAACCGCTTGGAAAATTCTTTTTGCTGGGTGTGAACCTTTGTGTAACTCCTTAGCAGGTAAAGACTTTTCAATTATCTCAACAAGTTGCTTCGTCGTTCGTATACTTTGCTTTTCACGGTATTTAACTATGTTTGACGCAATCTTTCTTGAATAACGCTCCTCTCCGTACTTGAAGAAAATATCGGATAACTGTTTTTCGTTATACTCGTTTATTACGTTAAACGCCGTTAAATATTGGCTTTGGTCCATACGCATATCTAGTTTTGCGTCGTAACGATAAGAAAAACCTCTTTCCGGATTATCTATTTGGTAACTGCTTACCCCAAGGTCAAGTAGGACTCCGTCCACTTCTTTTATTTCTAATCCGTCTAATATTTCAGTTAGGTTCTTAAAATCTTCGTGAACCAAAATCAATTTGTCGCCGTATTCTTTCAGCCGTTCTTCTACTAATTTTATAGCCTCGATGTCTTTATCTACCGCTATCACTTTACCTGTCGTAAGTCTTTTTAGAATTTGCTCAGTGTGTCCACCTCTACCAAGCGTGCCGTCTACATATATGCCATCGGGTTTGATACGTAAATTTTCGATACACTCGTCAAGAAGTACTGATACGTGCTTAAATTCCATTTTAGAATCCGTATTTTGCAAGCGACTTAATATTATCGTCAAACGACTTGTCGGTATCTTCGCCCGAATACTCTACCCACTTGTCGTAGCTCCATAGTTCAAAGCGATTGCCTAGCCCTATAAATATTATTTGCTTGTTTGCCTTGATAAAGTTTCTCAATTCTTGTGGAAGAACGAATCTTCCTTGGCTGTCTTCTTCTGGGATATATGCGCTAGACATTATCATTCTAACCGCTTTCATACCCTCGGTGTCTGTTACAGGGACTTGATTAAGTTTTTCATATAGGGCTTCGGTTTCTTTTTCAGAATAAAACTTTAAGCAACCGTTATCACCTTTAAGTATGGTGTAACCGTTTCCTATTTCCGTCCTGAATTTAGCCGGTACTCTTATGCGACCTTTTTGGTCGATTTGATGAATAAAGTTCCCTATAAACATAATCTCACCTTGTGCATTTATTATAGAACATATTTTAACCACTTGCAACCACTTTTATATAAATATTTGAAAATTTTTATAAAATTATCTTTTTTTTGTGTCAAAAAAATTCAATTCGTGGGATTTTTGGCATAAATTCACACTTTAACCCATAGATTTGTATATTATGACGCAAAAAAGATAGTGGTTTTTAATCCCTAAACTTTTCATATTTTTCGCATTTTTAAGCATAAACTGCCGTTTTTGTTTTATTAGCGTAGGTTTTCGTAAAAATATACTATGCGCCACCTTTTAACTAAGTGAAATAAAAATAAAAAAATTTAACAATAAAAAAAATAACGTTGCCGTTATTTTTCTATCAAAACCAATTTGTTATTTACCTTATCGCAGGACGTCAAATAATAAGTAACGTTTCCCTTGTTTACTTCAAGTTCCGCCCTACAATCATCTCCGTGCAAGTGTCCGTAAACCACTTTGTCAACTTTGTATTCGTTTATTATATCCGTAAAAGGCGAATTCTCAAATTTTGCATTGAACGGTGGGAAATGAGTAAGCAGTATAAGCACGTCGCCTTCGCTACGCAAATTTTTAGCGTTATCTAGCGACAACCTTAGTCTAATCAGTTCACGCTGATATATGTTGTAATCCTGCAAACTTTTTTCGTTACCTTCGATTACGCTAGTAGTAGTTACCCAACCCCTAGTTCCACAAAATACGCAGTTGCCTATTTTTACGGCGTTATTTTGAATAGCAAAAAAGCCTTCTGGTAGCATTTTCTTTACCTTGCTATAACTTCCCCACCAGTAGTCGTGATTGCCTTTTATAATAACTTTTTTTCCGTTTAGTTTGGCTAATTCGTCAAAATCTACCTTTGCGTTTTGCGTGGTCATTGCCCACGAAATATCACCCGCAATTATCACGATATCCTCTTCTTTTACTTTGCTTTGCCAATCGGCTACCACCTTTTCGTAGTAGTTTTCCCAATTTCCGCCAAACACTTCCATAGGCTTATCGGACGAATTAGTTAAGTGTAAATCGCTTATTGCATATACGCTCATACTTTACCTCTTATTTATTGTACTACAAAATGCGTTTTTTTTCAAACGTTTATACTTTTGAATAGGTATTATTTTGCTTACCCCTTTACGTTAATTACGCAAATAATTAAATCGGTATTATATTATAAATATAATTATATCGTAATATAGGCTTTTATTATGTTTATTATTATTTTTTTTTCATATTATTTTTGCCTATACAAAATTAAAAATTTTATATCGTAAACTCTATTTTCGTAGTACAATTTACATAATTAGCAAATATATTTTTTCAACAACATTATTTTGAATACGATTAAAACGCTATGTCTATCTTAAAATTAGAATACGGGTTTGAGTGTAACGTTATTTTGAACACAACTAAAACTATATGAGGAGTTTTTTTCAAATGAACAAAGTTTGAGAGTAACGTTATTTTGCAAACAAAACTAGGATTTAACAATAAATAATAGAAAAACCACGGTTAAGTATAATTTTAACCGTAGTTTTTTGATAGGCAATATTACCCTAAAAATTATAAAAAAAGCCCGAATAAATCGGGCTTTGTATTTTGTCGTTATTTTGCATACTCCACACTGCGAAGTTCCCTAATAACGTTAACCTTGATTTGTCCCGGATAATCCATTTCCGTTTCAAGTTTCTTTGCAATTTCTTTTGATAAAAATACGGTTGTAGCGTCGTTTACTTCCTCGGGTTTTACGATAACTCTTATCTCTCTACCTGCTTGTATTGCGTACGATTGCTCAACTCCTGCGAACGAATTTGCAATGTTTTCCAAACTTTCTAATCTCTTTACGTAATTTTCGATTGATTCACGCCTTGCTCCTGGTCTAGCGCTTGATATAGCGTCAGCCGCTTGCACCAAAATAGCCTCTATCGTTTGTGGTTCGATATCGTTGTGGTGCGCTGCAATTGCGTGGATAACCTCGTTGCTTTCCTTGTACTTCTTTGCAAGATTTACACCTATTTGAATATGCGTACCTTCAACCTCGTGGTCAACGGCCTTACCTATATCGTGTAGTAATCCTGCCCTTTTTGCGATTTTGACGTCAGCGCCAAGTTCTTGCGCCATAAGACCTGCTAGGTACGCAACCTCGATTGAGTGGTTCAAGCAATTTTGTCCGTAACTCGTCCTATATTTTAGTCTACCTAGTATCTTTACAAGTTCTGGATGTATACCAAAAATGTTTACGTCGTACACGGCGGATTCCCCTGCATCTTTAATGGCAACGGCAAGTTCCTTTTTGCTTTTTTCTACCATCTCTTCGATTCTTGCTGGGTGGATACGACCGTCGGCAATTAGTTTTTCAAGAGTAACTCTTGCAATCTCACGCCTAATTGGGTCGAACGCAGACAAAGTAACTACGTCAGGAGTGTCGTCAATAATTATGTCTACGCCCGTAGCGCTTTCAAGTGCCCTAATATTTCTTCCAACTCTACCTATAATCCTTCCCTTCATATCGTCGCTTGGCAACGCTACTACGCTAACGGTTGCTTCTGAGGCGTGGTCGGCAGCGCACTTTTGGATAGCAAGTCCTACTATATTTCTCGCTATTTTTTCTGCGTTTTCCTTCGCTTGTTGCTCTATTTCCTTAGCCTCTTTTGCAGCGTCGTTTTTAGCTTCGCCAAGTAATTGTTCCTTTAAGATAGATTTTGCCTCGTCGCAAGACATTTTCGCAACTTTTTCAAGTTCTTCTAACATCTTCGTGTGCGAGTTTTGTAATTCGACCTCTATACTTCTTATTTCGGCTTCTCTTTTTTCAATCAGCTTTTTGTCAAGTTCAACTTGGTCGATTTTTTTATCCAAGGAATTTTCCTTTTTGTCTAAATATAGTTCCTTCTCTACTAATCTAGACTCCGTCTTTTGAATTTCACTCTTTCTTTGTTTGGTTTCTTTTTCAAATTCGATTCGCAATTTGTGTTGCTCCTCTTTTGCTTCTAGCAATGCCTCTTTGCGCATTGTTTTCGCTTCAAGATTCGCCTCTTCCAATATCCTTGCTACTTCGATTTTAGCTGCAGTTTTTTTCGCTTTTTCGTTTTTGGAATAAAAGAATATTCCACCGCCTATTCCTATTGCTAAGAATAAGATAGGCAATATTATAATAAGCGGAATAGCCACAGCCTCTTCGATGGCAAGCAATATGGAAACAGTCAAATTGCTTGGCATTTTTAGATTTCCTCCTATTTATATTCATAAAGGCTAATAGAACTCTCCCGTTCGCTAATGGAAAATCCCCACCTTTAATACTTTTATTTTATCTTATAATAAAAATTAAGTCAAGATATTAGTTTTATATATTTATTATTATAACTATAATATCCTGACTTTATTATAAAATTTTTGATAAATATTTAATTTTTAATTATTCGGCAGTTTGAAAAAGTTTTTCACGTAGCATTTGGTCTATCTTGTCGTATACTTCTACGTTGTCTACAAGATATTGTACTGCTTTATCTCTACCTTGCGCAATTTTATCACCTTCGTAACTAAACCACGAACCGCTCTTTTCGATAATACCTTGGTCGACTGCCATATCAAGTAGGCAACCTTCCTTTGATATGCCCGTACCAAATCTAATATCGAATTCAGCCGTCTTGAACGGTGGCGCAACCTTGTTTTTTACCACCTTAACTTTTGCCCTGCTACCAACTATATCGCTGCCACTTTTGATAGCCTCGCCTTTTCTTACGTCCATACGAATAGTAGAATAGAATTTTAGCGCTTTACCACCCGTAGTCGTTTCAGGGCTACCAAACATAACGCCAACCTTTTCTCTTAGTTGGTTGATAAATATAACGCAAGTGTTGGTCTTGTTGCAAATACCTGCAAATTTACGTAACGCTTGGCTCATAAGTCTTGCTTGTAGTCCAATGTGATTATCTCCCATTTCGCCGTCTATTTCAGCCTTTGGAGTAAGCGCTGCAACGGAGTCTACTACTATAATGTCTACTGCGCCACTTCTAATAAGTGCGTCTACTATATCCAAGGCTTGCTCGCCGTTATCTGGTTGCGATACGTACAAGTTTTCTAGGTCTACGCCTAGTTTTTGAGCATAATATGGGTCAAGTGCGTGCTCAGCGTCAATAAACGCAGCCGTACCGCCGTTTTTTTGCGCTTCGGCTATTATATGTAACGTTACGGTAGTTTTACCAGACGACTCTGGTCCGTAAATCTCGACGATTCTTCCCTTAGGTACTCCGCCTACTCCAAGTGCAAGGTCAAGGGGCAAACAACCGGTGCTGATTACGTCTACCTTCTCTATTTCTTTGTCGCCAAGTTTCATAATAGAACCTTTACCAAATTGTTTTTCAATTTTTGAAAGTGCCTCGTTTAATGCTTTTTGCTTTTCGTTATCCATTTCGTACCTCTTTTTATTTTATTTGCTTAAATTATATATTCCTTTTTAATTTAATTCAACATTTAATCGTTTCATTAAAAGGACAACTGCATTGCCTATGCATACGTTCGTTGCCTTTTCTCTAACTGCCTGTCTATTCCCAGAAAACACGTATCTATTTACTACTATTTCGCTAAATAGTTTCGTACCTATATACGTCAGTCCACACGGTTTTTCCAAAGAATATCCCGTTGGGCCTGCAATACCCGTCGTAGACATAGCAAGGCTTACGCCGTACTCGGTTTGACCTTTTACCATTTCCATTGCTACTTCTTCGCTTACTGCTCCAACGGTAGAAAACAAACTATTATCTACCCCAAGTCTTAGGTGCTTGCTTTCGTTAGAATAACAAACGATTCCCTCTTTCATATAGTCGCTTATTCCTGGTACTGCGATAATTCTATCCGCAATCATACCACCCGTTAAACTTTCGGCAACGCTAAACTTGATTTCGTACTCCTTTACTATATCGCAAAAGGTATCAACTAGCGACTTGCCACTAATAGAATACACGTAAGCTCTATATTCGCCTAGCGCATCTAATATCTTTTCGTCGTCGCCGTAAAGCAGGTAATCCAGGTTTTTCCCTTCAATTCTTACGTCTACCTTACCTGCTAGCAATTTTTCTATTTCGTTTTTTTCAAGCGAAAAAATACTAATCATTTACTTCTCCTATTAGGTCTATTCCGTTTGTTCCCACTATCGTAGTATTATACGTTTCGCCAATTTCTAGAATATTTTTGCTTCTAAGTAGCACGTTAGTGTCTATATCGGGTGCGTTAAACTCGCTTCTACCTACAAATTCTTGTAGGTCGTAATCCGCCCCTTCGTACACTACTTTCATTTGTTTGCCCACTTTATTTCTCGCCTTTTTAAGCATTACTTCCATTTGGGCACTTTCAAGTTCAAGCAGTCTTTCCGCTTTTACTTCTTCTGGAATTTGCTCTTTTATTCTGCTTGCCGCTGTGCCTTCTTCCTTAGAGTAAGCAAAAAAACCTGCAAAATCAAGTTCGTATTCCTTTATAAAATTAACTAGCCTTTTGTGCTCCTCGTCCGTTTCGGTAGGGAAACCCGTAATAAAAGTAGAACGGATAGCAATATTTTCGTCCACCTTGCGTATTTTATCAATCAGCCTTTTTACGTAGTCGCCGTCAACCCTTCTATTCATCAGTTTAAGTATCCTGCTGTCCACGTGTTGTAATGGAATATCTAGGTATCTACACACCTTTTCGTTGTTTTTTACAAGGCTAAGTAGGTCGTCCGTTACAAGTTCAGGATACAAGTATAGTAGCCTTATCCACTCTACGTCGGTTTTTGACAATTCTTCTATCAGCGTTTTAAGAGAATACTCGCCGTATAGGTCTTTGCCGTATCTAGTTACGTCTTGCGCAACTAATATCAGTTCTCTTGCCCCACCGCTAATTAGCGAATTTGCCTCTCTAACAAGCGAATCAATGCTCCTAGAAACGTACTTGCCACGAATGGACGGTATAGCGCAATACGTACATTTATTGTCGCACCCTTCGGCTATTTTTAGGTATGCGTAGTGGTACGGCGTAGTAACTATTCTACTTTCAAACGGCAAGTCTTTGCCCTCTTTGTAGATAAATCTTTCGCCCTTTTCCACCCTATCAATTATAGAAAGTATCTCTTGATAATCTCTAAAACCGATAACTGCGTCTACTTCGGGGATTTGTTCCATTAAACTTTCGGCGTACCTTACCCCCATACAGCCACTTACGATAATCTTTATAGGGCGTTGCTCCTTTATTTTTGCCATATCCAAAATATTATCGATGGCCTCGCTTTTTGCCGAATCAATAAAGGCGCACGTATTTATTATCACTATATCGAATTCGTCTTCGCTAGCAGTTATTTCGTAGCCTGCGTCGTCAAGAATATACAGCAAGTTTTCCGTATCTACACGGTTTTTATCGCAACCAAGCGATATTACGGCTATCTTTTTATTCTTCTCCTGCATCCGTTGCCTCCAACAAATTCTCGTATTCGCTCATAGTGATATTTAGCACGTACTTCTTGTTATCCTTATACAAAAATCCCATCTTTTGCATTTGGTCAATCAGTTTACCTGCCCTAGGGAAACCAAGTTCAAACTCACGCTGTACCTTAGTGATAGACGGCGCAGAGTTTACGTTGTCTTCGATAAGGAATTTAAGCACCTTAAAGAACAACTCGTCTAGTTTTGCCTTGTTTTCTATCTTAGTTGGCGCAGTAGTTTCCGGCTGTTGAGGTTTGTCTATAGTACAATTCATTATTTCGTCTTCGATTCTATCGTCGAATACGCACTTGTTATTATCTTTAATATAGTCTACTATATTGCTAACCTCGTCGTCGGATAGGAACGGACATTGCATTCTATGAGGCTCGGGGTCTCGTGATACGAACAGCATATCACCGTTTCCAAGTAGTTTTTCAGCGCCCACTTGGTCTATAATGATACGGCTGTTTACACTGCTTGCCGTAGCAAAAGCAATTCTACTAGGAATATTTACCTTGATAGAACCCGTAATATACTCTGCCGACGGACGTTGCGTAGCAAGTATCATATGGATACCTACCGCCCTTGCCATACGTGCGATACGAGAAATCAAGTCCTCCATTTCGCTACCGATTTTTTGCGATTGCACCATAATATCGGCAAATTCGTCTATTACCAAAATAATTCTTGGCAACTTATTTTCTGGGTCGACTTTTCTGTTGTATCCGTACAAGTTACGGCTACCAACTTCTTCAAATAGTTCTAGCCTACGCACCATTTCCCTATCTAGCCATTTTAACGCAGCGATTGCTTGGTCCGGCTCTTTTATTGCCTCTGGAATAAGTAGATGCGGTATACCGTTGTAAACGCTAAGTTCTACACGCTTAGGGTCTACTAATATAAATCTAACGTCCTCAGGCGAGTACTTGTACAAGATACTTGCTAGGATACTATTTAAGCATACGCTCTTACCGCTACCCGTCGAGCCCGCAATAAGAAGGTGCGTCAGTTTGTTGATATCGCCGATAAAAATCTTGCCCGATATATCTTTTCCTAGTGCAAAAGATAATTCGCTATCCGGATTGAAAAATTCTTTTGACGAAATTACTTCTCTTAAACCAACGGTCGCTCTCTTGTCGTTAGGCACTTCCACACCGACCAAACTTTTACCGCTTATCGGCGCTTCTATTCTTACCGAGCCTTTCGTTGCTAACGCTAGCGACAAGTTATCCCTTGCGTTTACAAGTTTAGACAAATTGATAGTCGGGTCTACTTCTAATTCGTATCTAGAAAAAGCAGGGCCTTGCGTATACTCAACCACCTTGGTTTCTATGCCAAGACCACGCAAAGTCTCTTCTATTTTTTGACCTTTTATAATATAGTCGTCAGCCTTTTGATAATGCGTATCGTAGGCTTGTAGCAAATCTATTTTAGGTGGGCGATACTTATACGAACCACTAGAAATATATTTTGGCACGTACGGATATTTTTCGTCCTCCACTTTCTTTTCGGTAGGTTGCTCCGTTTCTTCGTTTTTGCCAAGCGCCATCTTTAAGAACTCTATATTTTCTTCGTTCATAAACTTCTTTTTATGAGTTCCGCCAAAGTCGCTACGTCTACCTGCGTTTACGTTTGCATTTACAGGGCTACTATCCATCTCTTCTTGTATGAATTCTTCAAATTTTTCACCCGTAGGCTCTTCTATATCGTACTTGTCGTATACCTTTTTCTTCTCTTCGTTATTAACGCTTTCATAGCTGAAATCTACACTCTTCGCCTTAGGCTTTTCAGTCGTTTTTACGGTAGGCTCAACCTTATCTACAACAGGTTCAACGTACTCGATTGCAGGTTTATCTTCTTGAATTTCGTCGTTCTCGTCGATAATTACAGGCTCTACTTTTGGCTCGCTAACCGAATTTACGCCTAAATTAAAGTGGATTTTGTTAAATTCGTCCGCTTTGATCGTATCGTTATCGTCGTTTGGCAAACCACCTATCTCGCTTTCAAGACGATTTAGTTGATATTCCCTTGCTGACTTTTCAAGTTCCCTTGCCCTTTCAATTCTTTCTTGATTTCTCTTCTTTTCTTCTTCAAGACGCAAACGCTCTGCCTCTTTCTCTTCAGCCTTTCTTCTTTCAGCCTCCAACCTTTCTTCTTCTAGTTTCTTTTGGCGTTCCAACTCTTCGGCGTTATTTTTGTCGCTTTCCATTTTTTCACGCATTTTCCTAGAATTTTCTTCTATGGTTTTTTGCAAATCCAAGCCGTAATATCTACGTTTTACACCGTATTGGTCTACGTAATGGCAGTTGTCTAGTTCTTCTTCCTTTTCTTCGGGTTTTTCGGTATTTTCAATAGGTTGACTAGGTTGCTCCATACTCTTGTACTCTTGCAACTTTTGGTCTACAAGTTTACGCTTACCCTCTTCGGTATTGCTTTGTTTTATAATTTCAGACAAGTTTATATTTTTATACTTATCCTCTTCTTCCTTTTCTTGATTTACTTTTCTAATATCTTCTAAAATAGTGCCGTCGTAGTTTAATAGTCCGTCCTTTTTCTCAGGATATAATTTTTTAAGCGCTTCTTTTCTTCTTAAATCTTCTTCTTCGCTGTCCGATGCGCTTGCTATATCCATATTTTCGTCAAAGTCGGTATCTTCGTTATATTCGTTAGATTTGTTAAAGCCCTTAAACCTGCTTGATTTTCCACCGTCAAAATCTGCCATTTTGTCGTTTTCCAATCTTCTGTACGAGATATTACCACTACCACCCGATATGGTTTCTTCTTGCTCGTCGTCAAACATAGTAAGCGACGGCTCTTTTGGGGTATCCACCTTAGACGGTTTTTCCCTCCTCATCCTACTTACAACGTCCTTATTGTACGAAGACGGTCTGTCCTTTCTGGAAAAACTGAAAGTAAACTCCTTGTTTACTAGTGGCAAAGCCATAACTATCGCCATAGCAACCATAAACAAACTGAATACGATTATAGTAGCAAGTGGCGTAATTGCTTTCATAATAGGATAGGTAATTATACCGTACAACATACCGCCTGCCGTAAAGTCCACTTCGTAACATTTAATTAAATAATCGCCGTACGAATAGTTAATCATATTTTGCGAAGTATTCGATTGAAATACGATTAAACCAAATACGAATATTAACGTAGCAAGCACGATATTTTTTATTGGTTGCTCCGGCCTACGTTGGAACGTTATCAAAACGCCAACTAAAAATAGGCTCACGCTGTATGCGTAAGATGCAAGTCCAAAAAATCCTAGCATAAAACTGCGTATCATTTTGCCTACGCCACCAAATCCGCCAACGAGCGAAACGAAGCAAAGCACTGCTACTATCACCAGCAGCAGTCCGCCCGCTATTGCGTTGCCCTTTCTATATGGATTGTCTTTATAACTATTTTCTTTCACTTAAAACCTCGTATTACTTATCTAGTTCGTAGCCTTTCTTTTGGCTTTTTCCGTATTGTCTATCAAAGTTTTCCTTGTTTTTTGCCATATACATTTCATAAAGTTCATCTGCGGTCATACCTGTTTTTAGGCACATAGCAGTAAAAAAGTGAAGAATATCTACAAGTTCTTCTTTCACCCTTGTAACGTTTACTTCCTTAGGGTTTTTCCACCACTTAAAATTCACCTCGTCTATTAGTTCGCTAAGTTCGCTTAGCATAGCAAGCGTTTCCTTTTGAATCCACTCAGGCATCGTAATATTCTCTAAATGACGATTTTTTACAAGGTCTGTATCAAACATATTTTGCATATAAAAAATTCTTTCTAGTTTGTCCATTTCTTCAAAGTTTTTCATTAGTTTCTCCTTAATTCGTCCAAAATATCGTACTCGATTTTAGGACCTACGTAACTTACTACTACTTTATCAAAATCAAAAATATATTCCACTACTTTCTTTACGTCGTCAATGCTAGCATTTTCAATTTCCGCTATTTTTTTATCAATATCAAACGTATCACCACTTAATAGAGCCTTATTTCCACAAGCTCTCATTAAAGCAATGGTACTTTCACTGCCCAAAACTAGCCCGCTTTTTAGCTGTATTTTCGCCCTTTCGAATTCCTTTTCAGTAATGCCGTTAGCAACTACGTCCAATATTTCTTTTTTAATCTCTTTTATTGCAACCTCAACGCTTTTTGGGTTAGATGCAAAAAAGATAGTAAAGAATCCGTCGTTCACGTAGCAAGACGGCATAGAGAATATGGAGTACACAAGTCCTCTTTCTTCCCTAATTCTTTGGAATAGCCTACTCGTCATACCGTCACCAAACGCAGTGTTAAATAATTTAAGCACGGTTTCTTCTTTGGATTGAAGCGGAAAACCGGGGAACGCAATTCCTACGTTTGCTTGATTTATTTTACGGTTTTTCACTACCTGACTAGGCGAGGTAACGTGCTTGTCGTAACCCTTCTTTTTTACGGTTTTTTTACTAAAATTATCAGTAAAATACTTGTTTACTAGGGCTATCGCATCATCTTTTTTAATATCGCCAACGATAGAAATTACGGTGTTGTTAGCAACGTAATACTTGTCCACGTATGCGTGTAGCTGTTCCTTCGTAAAGCCCTTTACGTTCTTTTGAGGCCCTAGTATCGTTTTACCTAAGGTATGCCCTTTGTAGTATTCGCTAGAAAGTAGTTCTAGGCAAATATCGTCGGGAGTATCTTCGGTCATATTTATCTCCTCTAACACCACCCCCTTTTCCTTTTCCATCTCATCTTCTGGGAAGGTAGAATTAAAGTAGATATCCGACAAAACTTCCATACATTTATCGGCGTATTCGTCTACCGACACCGTGTAGTAGCAAGTATTTTGCTTCGAAGTGTAGGCGTTAAACATTGCACCAACGCTATCTAGGTCATCGGCGATTTGAAATGCCGTCCTAGACGTAGTACCCTTAAACATCATATGCTCTATAAAATGCGAAATGCCGTTTTCTTTCTTAGTTTCGTTCACGCATCCAGCAGCAACCATAACGCCGATTGCAACCGAGCGAACGCTATCGATATAATTATGCGTCAAAGTAAGTCCGTTTTTGAATTTTATAAGTTCGTTCATTATTACCTCGTATTCTTTATAAATATAATTATATAATATTTTATTAGTTTAGTAAAGACTTAAAAAACAATAATTACCTACTTTTATTAACAATAATCAAAAAAATATCCGTTATTTTAGCGGATATTTCAATTTTAGATATTATTTTTAACTCCTACATTTTCACTTACGGTTACGCACCTAAATCCGTTTGCTTTATAATAGCCTAAAATGCTGTCCAACGCCTCTAACGTATGTTTCGTTGGGTGCGCTAAAATTAGGTCGCCACAAGTTAGGTTTTTGGTGGCTCTTGTAAACGTTACGTTTTTATCCTTATCACGCCAATCGATAGTATCCTTGCTCCACATAATAGTTGTCATACCAAGGTTTTTTGCCGCTTTTAGCGTGTCGTTACAATACGCCCCCGATGGTGGCGCAAATAGTTTTACGTCCTTTCCCGTAAAATTTTTAAGTAGTTTATTCGTCATATTTATTTCGTCGTAATTCACGTTATAACTTAGCTTAGAATGGTCCTTATGTAAATAGCCGTGATTGCCTAGTTCGTGCCCTTTTTCTACTATTTTGTTTACAAGTTCGTAATTTTTCTCAGCCCAACTACCCCCTATAAAGAAAGTGGTTTTATAGCCGTATTTATCAAAAACGGCAAGCATATCTTCAATATACTCAGTTCCCCAATATACGTTTATCATAAGGCTAACGACTTTCTCTTTTCCTTCTCCCCTATAAAAAGGTTTTTCCACGTTGCTACTTGCCGTGATTACAGTGCCGTAATAGGTAGTTACGTAAAAAAGAACTGCTAGCATACTTAAAATCAGCACGTTTGCTACAACGTTAAATCGCTTATTTCTCATATTCCCTCCAAAATACTATATGAAAAAAATACGGAATATATTACGAAAAATTTATTCAATTAAAACATTTTTTATTATATAATTTAGTATTTTTTATAATAATTTATTGATAATTTTGCAATTTTGCTACAAAATGCTAAATTTGCTTTTATAATTATATTTTACTTAGATTGCAAAACTTTACTGCAATAATATTAAATTCTAGTTATCTAAATTTAAGCAACGTTTTACTAAAATTTTAGGTAACGAATTTTTTAATTACAAAATACGATACACTATTTTTGTAGCCGTGCTATAATAATGACGAGGCAAAAAATGGATAAGAATAAAAAATTAGATTTATATATAAAGCAAAAAAATACTCTTGATATTTTCCTAGAAAAAGGTGCAATTTCCAAGGCTCAGCACGATTACAGCCTAGGCTGTTTAAGACAAAAAATGGGCGTAACCGACGACGAACAAGCCGTAAAGGACGACATAAACCAACCTACAAGCACAAAATAGCAAGTGCTTTACTTAATACTAATTTTTAGCCCTTTTATTGCTAGCAGGATTTTATACGTAGCATTAACCGTATATATTAGCTTATAAATTCTTTTACAATATTGTTTTAATCTACAAACCTATTAGGTAAAAATAAGATTATAAAATGATTGTTTTTCCCAAAACATTTTATTATTGATAAAAAGTACGAATAAATAAATTTATCAATTTTATTATCTATTTTAAGAAATATTATAATAATTTTATTAAATACATTAAAATTTGGCATAAAAAATCCACAACTTTCGTTGTGGATTTTATAATAGTTAGATTATAGTTTTTCTACTAATTTTAGGTCAACTCTGCCTTTGTCGTCTATCTTGATAACCTTAGCAGTTACTCTGTCGCCGATATTTACAACGTCTTCTACTTTTTCTACTCTGTCTTTTGACAACTTCGAAATGTGGATAAGACCTTCCTTACCAGGAGCATATTCAACGAACGCTCCAAAACTCATTATTCTTTTTACTTCGCCTTCGATAACGTCGTTCTTTTCAGGGTCTTTGCAAATTAGTTCGATTATCTTCTTTGCTTGGTTGCAAGCATCTAGGTCTACGCTACTTACGAATACGTTTCCGTCATCGTCGATATCAATTTTAACGCCCGTTTGCTCGATTATCTTGTTGATAACTTTTCCGCCCGAACCAATTACGTCCTTAATCTTGTCTACGTCGATAGCAAAGGTAATAATCTTAGGTGCGTAAGGCGACAACTCTTTTCTAGGCTCTGGGATAACGTCAAGCATTTGTTGCATTATCTTCATTCTGCCTATTTTTGCTTGCTCTAACGCAGTACGCAAAATATTCTCGTCGATACCCTTAATCTTAATATCCATTTGGATAGCGGTAATACCGTCTTTCGTTCCTGCTACCTTAAAGTCCATATCGCCAAGGAAGTCCTCCAAGCCTTGAATATCGGTTAGGATAGCAACCTTGCCCTTTTCTTCGTCTTTAATTAGTCCCATTGCAACGCCTGCAACCGGTGCTTTTAGTGGAACGCCTGCATCCATCAAACTCATGGTGCTACCGCATACGCTTGCCATTGACGACGAACCGTTAGAACTTAAAACTTCTGATACCGTTCTAATAGCGTAAGGGAATTCGCTCTCTGACGGAATAACAGGTAGTAATGCTCTTTCAGCTAGTGCTCCGTGGCCAATTTCACGACGTCCAGGGCTCTTTAACGGTCTTGCCTCACCCGTGCTGTATGGTGGGAAATTGTAGTGATGCATATATCTCTTGAATACTTCGTCGTCTAAACCTTCTAGTTTTTGTACTTCGCTGATAGTACCTAGGGTACATACGTTAAGCACTTGGGTTTCACCTCTGGTGAATACTGCCGAACCGTGCGTTCTAGGTAGTACGCCAGCTTCACACCAAATAGGTCTAATTTCGTCTAGTTTTCTTCCGTCTGCTCTTATACCTTTATCGATGATATTTGCTCTCATAGTAGCCTTTTTCATCTTGTAAAGTACTTCGTCGATATATTTTGCTTGGTCTGGATAAATCTCAGCAAAATGCTCTTGTACTTCTTCGGTAATTTCGTCCTCTCTCTTTTGTCTTTCGTGTCTATCGGTCGTGTCGAATACGTAATCCATTCTGTCGCCTACGTACTCTTTAACGGCAGCAGCAAGTTCTTCACTAGCAACGTCTAGATATACGTCGGTTTTCTCTTTGCCAACTTCTTTTACTATATCTTCTACGAAAGCGCAAATCTTTTTGATTTCTTCGTGACCGAATAGGATTGCTTGTAGCATTTCTTCTTCGGAGATAATATCAGCGCCTGCCTCTACCATTAGGATAGCGTCCTTAGTACCAGCAAGTGACAAATGCAATCTACTTCTATCTCTTTGTTCGCTATTTGGGTTAATAACGTATTTGCCGTCTACCATACCAACGATTACTGCTGCGGTAGGACCAGCAAACGGAATATCCGATATACATAATGCAATAGAAGTACCTAGCATTGCGTATACCTCAGGTGGACAATCAGGGTTTACAGATAGTGCCGTTGCAACTACTGCTACGTCGTTGTACATTCCCTTAGGGAACATAGGTCTTAGTGGCCTATCGATTAGTCTTGACGTTAAAATAGCCTTGTCGCTTGGTCTACCCTCTCTCTTTTTGAATCCACCGGGAATCTTACCGATAGCGTACAATTTTTCTTCAAAATCACATCCAAGAGGGAAAAAGTCCATACCTTCTCTTGGGCTAGCAGCCATAGTTACGTTGTTCATAACCACAGTGCCGTCGCATTTTACAAAACATTCTCCGTTAGATTGACCACAATATCCGCCAATCTCAACTTCAACTTTTCTTCCACCGATTTCGGTTGTAAAAATTTTACTTTCTTTCATCTTTCCTCCAACAATTAGCCCAAACAATTCCCGAAAGGGCTAACGCAACTTTCGTTGCCATTATTTTATCCAAGTTCACTTGGTTTTTACCTCAAAAAATAGGGGCAAAAAACTGCCCCTATTAAAATTACTTTCTCAAGCCTAGGCTTTCGATTAAAGCCTTGTATCTGTTTAAGTCTTTTTCTTTTAGATATGCAAGTAGGTTTCTTCTTTTACCTACCATTTTTAGTAGACCACGACGAGAGTGGAAATCCTTTTTATGAGTAGCAAGGTGAGCGTTTAACTCCTCTATTCTTGCGGTTAATAAAGCGATTTGCACTTCTGGAGAACCGGTATCTCCTTCGTGAGTAGCGTATTTTGCGATAATTTGTTGCTTCTTTTCGTTTGAAATCATTGTTTTTTCTCCTATAAATTTAATTCGCCTTAGTCAAAGTAAAAAAACGGAGTTTTTCAAAACCTTGACGTAGGTACGAGTAAATAATACCATACTTTTTCAAAAAAACAAAACGTTTTTACGCTTTTACGTAGTATTATTTATTATTAAAATTATTTTTGTCCCAAAACGCAAGCGATTTTGCAAGATTTTCATCAAAACGCTCTATATATTCCTTGGCGTTTTTCATATTGGCAAATCTTTCTAGCCTGTCGCCCGAGTATATCCTTTTTGATATTGCACCTGCGCCTGCGGCAAGTATCGATGTATTTTCTTCCATAATGTCGATATTGTATACGCAACTATTTTTCGTTTCTTTCGTATAGCCAGTATTTTCCAAGTTGCCACCCATATTTTTTTGCCTATACGTGTAATACGGAACGTATCCGCTTTCACTTAGCCTACTAACCGACCTATCCACCATTTTAGTTGCAAGTTCGGACGTTGTATTTTCGTAATTTTCCTCACTTAGCCTAGACCCTTTTTTAAGCGCAAGCGTATGCACTGTAATATTATCAGGACTTAGCGAAATAGTATTTTCAAGCGAATTGCAAAAATCCTCGTACGTTTCGTTAGGTAGCAATGCAATTAAGTCCATATTTATTACAAAATCGTACTTTCTTGCAAGTTCGTACGCCTTGAAAATATCTTCTACCGAGTGCTTTCTACCTATAATATCCAAGGTTTTTTGATTAAAGGTTTGCGGGTTAACCGATATCCTGTTTACGCCGTTATTTTTTAGCATATCAAGTAGGTCTTTATTTATCGTATCGGGTCTACCTACCTCCACCGTAAATTCAACGGGATAATCAAGTAATTTTACAATTTTTTCTAAATCACTTACGTCTAGCGACGACGGAGTGCCACCCCCTACGTACATTGAACGCACCTTGTAATTATTCTCTAAAACTACATTTTTCATAGCAATAATTTCATTTTGTAGTAGTTTTACATAATCTTTTACGTACTTTCTTTGCTTAGTAATGTCGGTAGAAACAAACGAACAGTACGAGCATCTTGACGGACAAAACGGAATATTTACAAACAAATCTACTTCGTTTTCACTCCTATTTAGAAAAGGTTTTTGCAACTCTACTATGCTTTTTATATGCCTTGTTTTTTCCTTGGAAACGAAGTATTTTTCCATCATTATTTTTTCAGCGTCAAGCCCTAAGTCGTCGTATTTTCTGTATAATTTCGTAGGTCTAATTCCCGTCAAACTACCATACGGCAAATCCTTATCTAATATTTCGCTTAGCGTCTTATAGGCGGATATTTTTACACAAAATTTAAGATGGCTTTTCTTATCAATCTCGCTCTTATAATGCTCTAATTCGTACTCAAATTCTTTCGTTATATTATTTACTAAGTCTGTCTTAACGGTTACTTTTATATCGTTTTCTTCTTTTAGGTTTACTTCAAAAACGAAGTATTCGCCTTCGCCCTTATACTCTTTTACGCCAAAACAAAACGCTCTTATTTCGTCGGCAATATCGTTAGAAAACGCCGTATTCGTTATAACTTTTACCTGATTTACCATCTTTCTTTCTCACTATATAGCGAAGTGCTTTCGCCGTGTCCCGTTAGAAGCACGTAGTCCTTTTCATATCCAAACAATAGATGTTGGCTTTTCATCATATCGCCAAAATTTCCCGTAGGTAAATCCACCCTGCCGTAACTACCCTTAAACAAAGTATCACCAACAATCATTACGTTTTCGCTGTCAAATAGGTAGGTAAGACTGCCTATCGTATGCCCGGGGGTAGCAACTACTTCTATATCATAACCGGCAAGCGAAAATTTTTCACCGCCTTCAAGTAGTACGTCCGGCGTAAACTTTTCATAATCCTTGCCAACGTACACCGCTAGGTTTTTGTCGGTAGTTATAAAATCTTCTTCTTTTTTTGGCATATAAATTTTAGCGTTAGTTAGGTTTTTAAGTTCACTAACGCCACCCGAGTGGTCAAAATGCGTATGGGTTAAAAGAATATACTTTATCGTATATCCTTTCTTTTTGGTTATATCCACTATTTTTTCAGCCTCACCGCCACAATCTACCACAATACACTCGTTATTTTTGCCGTACAACAAGTAGGTATTGGTATCAAGCATCGAGGTACGTACTATTTCATAATCCATTTACCACCTATTTACTTTCCACTATCAAGGTAACGGGTCCGTCGTTTGATATATCCACAAGCATATTTGCGCCGAATTTACCCGTTTCCATTTTTACGTCGTACTTTCTAAGTTCAGCCAAAAACTCCTCGTACAGCCCTTCGCTAATACTAGGAGCGCTTGCTCTAACAAAACTTGGTCTTCTACCCTTTGAACAATCGCCGTATAAAGTAAAATTACTTACTACAAGTAGTTCGCCCTTTACGTCAAGCAAGGACAAATTTAATTTATCGTTTTCGTCGGTAAAAATTCTTAGATTTAGTATTTTATCCGTAACGTACTTTATCTTTTCGCTATTATCTTCGTCCTCAAATGCGCAAAGCACCACAAGTCCACCGTTTATCTCTCTTTTTTCAGCGTTATCAATTACTACGCTAGCCTTTTTTACTCTTTGTACAATACAACGCATCACAAATTACTAGACGCACGACATACGTCTATTACTCCTTCTATATTTTTTAGTTTATTCATTAGCGCATCAAGTTCGTCCAAACTGTGCACTTCTACTATTAGCAAAATATTTGCCGTTGACTGATCTTTATCCGTTCTTACGTTAGCGCCCGTTATGGATATATTTTGTTTCATAGTCGTAAAGGAAATACTATTTAATAGACCCGATTTATTGTCGGCGGTAATTTTGATGCCCGCTGTAAACGTGGAGTTTACGTCCAAATCCCACTTCGCTTCAATCAATCTTTCCTTTTCCATATTTTTCACGTTAGGACAGTCCTTGCAATGCACGGATACGCCCCTGCCACGTGATACATAACCTACGATTTCATCACCAGGGACGGGGTTACAGCAATGCGACATTCTTACCGAAAAATCGTCGTAACCGTTTATTATTACTCCGCCCGAGTGCTTGTGCTTTACAAGTGCTTTTTCTTCGCTTTCTATTTCTACTTCTTGGTGAACAGCTTTGAACAAATCTATCAACTTTATTAGTATTTGATTTGTCGTAAACGCACCGTAGCCCACTGCGTTAAATAGGTCGTCCAAAGTGTTTATGCTATATTTTTTGGAAAAATACTTTATAATGTCGGCAGTACTTAGTAGGTCTGACAAGTTATATCCCCTACGTTTTGCTTCTCTTTCAAGCATTTCCTTGCCACGTTTTACGTTTTCTTCCTTTTCTTCTTTTTTGAAAAATCCTCTTATTTTGTTCTTAGCACTTGCCGTTCTAACGAAGTTTAGCCAATCCCTACTAGGACCTTTCGTGTTATTTGACGTAAGGATTTCTACAATATCCCCCGTTTTAACCTTAGTATTAAGCGGTACTATTTTGCTGTTTACCTTAGCCCCTACGCACTTGTTACCTATTGCGCTGTGTATAGCGTAGGCAAAATCGACGACGGTAGAGCCTTCCGGCAAATTGTATACGTCGCCTTTTGGCGTAAATACGAATACTTCGTCGGAAAATATATTCATCTTGACGGTATCCATAAACGCACCCGAGTCGGTCAAATCCTTTTGCTCGTCAAGTACGCTACGTAGCCAACTAAGTTTTTCTTCCATTTCGGTTGCAGTATCATTAGCCTTGCCTTCTTTGTATTTCCAATGCGCAGCAACGCCGTATTCTGCAATTTTGTTCATTTCAAAGGTACGTATTTGTATTTCACAAGGCGCACCAAACCTAGTAACTACCGTGGTATGCAATGACTGATACATATTTTGTTTAGGCATTGCAATATAATCCTTAAATCTACCAGGAAGCGGTTTCCATTTAGTGTGAATAGTACCAAGCACCGTGTAGCAGTCCTTTACGCTGTCAACGATTACCCTAACGGCCATAAGGTCGAAGATTTGGTCTATCGTCTTGTTTTGTTTCTTCATTTTTTTGTAGATAGAATATATATGCTTTGCCCTACCGAAAACTTGTCCGTTTATGTTCAGTTTTTCAAGTTCCTTTTTAATATCGTCGGACACCTTTTCTACTACGCTTAGTCTTTCGTCCTTGTTTAGTTTCAAATCGTCACGAATCATTTTGTAATCGGCAGGATACAAATAACTCATAGCAATATCTTCAAGTTCGCATTTTACCTTCGAAATACCCAGCCTACTTGCAAGCGGAGCGTATATATCCATAGTTTCCTTTGCAAAGGCAATTCGCTTATCTTCGGGAAGATAAATAAGCGTACGCATATTGTGCAATCTATCGGCAAGTTTTATAATTAGTACCCTTACGTCCTCGGCGATAGCAAAAAACATTTTTCTTAGGTTTTCTGCCTGCTCTTCTTCTTTTGAAGTAAAGGTAATTTTATTTAGTTTAGTTACGCCGTCTACAAGTTGCACTACCTTTTCGCCAAAAAGTTTGGTTAATTCCTCCTTGGTTACTGCGGTATCTTCGAGTACGTCGTGTAGTAGCGACGCTTGTATCGTAACCGAATCAAAACCTAGGTCTAGCAAAATAAGCGCAACTGAACAAGGGTGAATAATATATTGTTCACCCGACAAACGATATTGTCCGTTGTGCGCTTGTATAGCAGTGTTTAGGGCTTGTTGTGCCTTATCCAAGTCCTCCCCACTGAATGCTCTTTCAAGTTTTTGTCTTAATTCGTTTACTTCAAACATAGTTACTCTTCTTTTATTTTTAATATTTCGTTATATATTTTAGATTTACCGTAATCCTTATGCTCGCCACTTAGCGTTAATGCAAATTTATCACCTATAATTATTTTGCCAAGTTCGTAATATATATAAAACGCAAGGCTAAATTCAATCTCGGTAAGCCCAAGTTGATATGTATTTTCTATTATCCTATACCACGACGGGATATCGTTACCGATTAGTTTATCCTTTTGCGCTTTTTTGAAAGTTTCAAAAAGTTCGTCAAGTAGTTCTTTCGAAAGCCTAACTTTATTAGTTTCGTCCTTAAACGGCACGTTATCTTTTACAACGTATGTATTACTATTTATATCTATATTATTATAATACACCATATTTATAGGCGTATCAACGAAAATAATATTTTTGTATCCCGAGAAATCGTAGTTTCTACTAGGCGATAGCACCACCGAATTAAAAGGCGCAATATTACTTCTATTTTTCACGTCGCATACAAAAAACTTTTTGCTGTACTTTGGCAAGTTCAAAACCACCCCACACAGCATATTAAACGTTTTTGGCGAGTAAGTTACTATTAGCGTCGAAAAAATATCGTCAACTTCATCAAGAATTTTTGCATAGTCCTCTACTTGCTGAATTTTCAATGGTTTTTCTTTGTATAGCAAGTTCTTAAAATAATCTAGCAGATATTCGATATCGTTATTTACCTTGCCTATCAAATAATTTTCTTCTACTATTCCTTGGTATCTAGTTACTCCATTAAAGGTATTTTCGCCTATCTTCAAGGTCATTATCGACGGATTATTATAATTTTGTAGGTCACTTGCCTTGTTAAAAGCAATTATTTCGCTATTATTAGTTGCTGATTTGATATGTTTTACTGCAAAAACGTCAAATTTTTCGTTGTTTTTAACTAGGTATTTTGGCGTAGGATTGCCCATACCAAACGGCGAAAGCGTCTCGGTAAGGTTGTACAATTCCTTGCTAACTCCGTCTATTTCTAAGTCGTAAGTCAAGGTTGGCATTACTACGCTGACTAGGTTATTTTTTGTAATATATCCAGACAAGTCTTCCCTAAGACCGTCTAAATAATCGTATCTAATGCTTAGTCCTGCTGCGCTACTATGCCCACCAAAAGATAGGTAATTTGCCGAAAACTCGCTTAGCATCTTGTATAGGTCAAGCCCTGCAACGCTTCTAGCAGAGCCTTTTAGTTTATCGCCAGCATCACCGAAAAGTATGGTTGGCAAATTGTACTGCTCCACGATTTTAGAGGCAACTATTCCAAGCACGCCCGCTTTCCAACGCCTATTTGCTAAAACTATTACTTTATGTTTTGCAAAATCGTAGGTAGACAGCATTTTAAGCACTTCGTTAAATATTTCTTCACACGTAAATTTGCGTTCAGCGTTCAGTTTTTCTAATTTAGTAATTAAATTGTTCAAAAAGAAAGTGTCGGTAGAGGTAAATAACTCCACCACTTTATTTGCGTTAGCCATTCTGCCCATACTATTTATCATAGGCGCAATGGTAAATGCAATATCACCTTCCTTTACGTGATTTATTTTCTTTGTTTTCCTATTTAATAGTTCAAGCCCTTTTATCCTATTTTGGTTTATTAGGCTAAGTCCTTTTTTTACGATTCGCCTATTCTCGCCCGTCAGCGGCACAAGGTCGGCAATCGTACCTATTGCTGCCACGTCCAAATAATTTTCTGCAATGCTAGCATTAGTCAAACCTTCCACAAGTTTGTAACTAACGCCAACGCCTGCTAGATTTTTTAGTGGATTATCGGACAGTTTTGGGTTTATCACCGTCGTTTCGGGCAATATTTCAGGTGGCTCGTGGTGGTCGGTAACAAGCACTTCTACACCCATTTTTTTAAGCAACTTTACTTCGTTATAATTACTTACGCCACAGTCTACCGTAATAACTAGTTCGGGATTATACAAGTCCATAAAATTATTTATGCTAGTTTCACTTAGCCCGTACCCTTCTAAATCACGGTCGGGCAAATAGTAATTAACCTCGTAATTTATGCTGTCAAAATATTTTTTTAATGTGGCAATAGCAGTAATTCCGTCGCAATCGTAATCACCATATATTAAAATTCTTTTATTCTTGCTTACTGCATTTTTTACTATCTCCACTGCTTTGTCCATATCTTTTATCACAAACGGCGATATGGACTCCTTTTTATCAGCATTAAAAAACTCGTCAATTTTCTCCTTCGTATCAATATCACGCATGCAAAGTAATTCGACTAGTCTTTTGTCAATAGACGTTTCTCTAACAAGGCTATTTATTAAATTTTCGCTAATAACTTTTCTTTTCTTCGTTTTAATCATAACAAACTATTATTATAAAAAAAGCCCTCTTACGAAGGCTTTTTTACTACTAATTTTTTTTCTTTTTCTTTTTAGGATTTACGTAAGGCGTGTTTGCTGGTTTCTTTGCCTTTTTCGTCTTTTCTGCGCTAGGCGTTACTTCGCTAGAAACCACTTCGGCGTTTACGGTTTGTTTTTTGTCATTTGACGAGAAGTTCGACTTAAACTTATTCCACATATTTTGCTTTTTAGCATAGTCGCTTACTTCTACGTATTCCACTCCGTTAGCAGCAGCAAGTGCCTTCTCTGCTTTTGCTCTCTTCGAGTTTGCCAAACTTTTCTTTATCATAACGAACATAGGCGCAGCAAGGAATACCGACGAGAACGTACCAGCTAAAATACCAAATACTATTGGCAACGCAAAATCTCTTATTTGAGGTATCATAATAGCAACTACAGCTATTGCCATTAACGTTGTAATGGACGTATAAATTGAACGAGTCAAAGTAGAGGTAATTGCCTTATTCGTAATCGAAACGTAATCGATTTTTTGTCCTGTGTTCATCTTGATTAGTTCTCTTACTCTATCGAATACAACGATAGTATCGTTTATTGAGTAAGCAAGAATAGTGATTAACGCTGCGATAAAAGATGCATTTATCTCTATTCTAAACATAACCGTTAAAGAGAACATTATAATTAGGTCGTGGAACAATGCAATAACCGCCGATATACCACTCCACAATTCGAACCTAATAACTACGTATACTAGTATACAAATTGCAGCAACAAATATGGATAGAAACGCCGTTGCTAATAATTCGTTACTTGCAGTGCTACCTACTGCCGAATATGAAACTTCTTTGTTCTCATACTTTTCTTGAAGCGCCGCTTGTATTTTTTCATTTAATTCCATATTCTTCGTATCGTCAGAATACATATTCTTAAATTTTACAAGCGCAGCCGACTCACTGCCCGTACCCGTTTTTTGCGTGTAACTAATATCCACGCCGAACTTTTTAATTTCGTTTGCTACTTCGTTTAATTTTGCCTCACTGTAATCGTCGCCAAAAACAACTGATACCGACGTACCGCCTGCAAAGTCGATACCTACGTTGATACCTTTGCTAAAATCCCAACCGTTCACACCTGCAAAGCTGAAAAATACGATTAATGCGATTAGCACAATAGCAAGTGGCAACGCAAACCAAATTTTAGATTTTTCTACAATGTGCAATTCCCTATTTTGTAAAGAGAACGAGTGCTTATTCTTCATCATCTAAGGCCACCTCCTCTCTCTTTAATCTATAAGGTTTTGGATTCGTGCTATTAAACGGCAAAGCCATTTTTACGAATATTCTAGATAGAACAAGCGTAGTAAATAGCGACAATAAAATACTTATAATAAGCGTTATTGCAAATCCTTTAATGGACGACGTACCTAGTCCGTACAATACTAGCGCACCGATAATGGTGGTAATATTTCCGTCTAATACGGCAGAAGTTGCTCTCTTAAAGCCGTTGTGAACTGCCGTAGAGATAGGTTTTCCGTTTCTGTACTCGTCCTTTATTCTTTCAAATACGATTATGTTAGCGTCTACCGCCATACCTATACCGATAATAATACCTGCAATGCCCGGCAAGGTAAGTTGTACCCAAGGTACGATAGATAGCATAACGATAAGTAGTACCGTGTATATTAGCAACGCAAAGTCTGCAAGCAAACCAAACACGCCGTATACTGCTACCATAAATATCAAAATTAACGCAATAACAACGCCACCTGCAATAAGTCCGTTTCTAATAGCATTTTCGCCTAGCGTAGAACTGATAACTTCGTTTTTGATAAGTTTCATATTTACGCCGAACGTACCTGCTTGAATACTAACTGCAAAATCGTACGCAGTGTCGTAATCGTATCCGCCGGTAATTATTGCTTTTCCGTCGGTGATTTGCGATTGAACGGTAACGCCGCTATTCATAAGCTCGCCACTACTGAAAAAGTAAAGTTGCTTGTTAAGATAATTTTTGGTTGCTTCGGCAAAAGCCTTAGTACCTTCTTTATTAAATTCCAAAGCGACAGCGTACTCACCCGGTTTATCAGGATTGGTGGTAACGTATGCCTTGGATATGTGTTTTTTACCTAAAATTAAGGTTTCGCCGTTTGCGTAGTCCTGACTAGTTTTAATTTCAAGCTTAGCAGGTCTACCTATTAGGTCAAATATTCTTTCTGGGTCTTCTACGTCGGGAACTTCTACGGTTATAGTAACCTTGTTATCGTTCACGTTGTTTGCACTAGACACCACAGCTTCGGCAAATCCGTTTTGATACAAAATATTTTCCAAACTTTTTTTAGTACCTTCAACACGAGTGTTTAGTTCGTCAGCGGACAAATTAGGCTCGTCCACTTCGTAAACGGCGTATACGCCACCGCTGATATCAAGACCTTTCTTGATATTGTACAAAAAGCCTGAAAAATCGTATTCCCCGAATTCACCACATTCGAACGTAATTACTGAAAATATCGTAAGTAAAATCAATATAACGCCGAAAACGGAATATATCGTAATTGATTTTTTCTTGCTCACCAGTTTGCCTCCTAAATTAAATACCTTATTTATTATAATTTAGATACATATCTAAGTCAATAAATAAAGGATTATTCCTCAATTAAATTTTCTAATGCGTAGATTGCAAGCGATAATTCAAAACGCTTTTTCATCATTTCGCAACTTAGTTTGTACGGTTTAAGCAGTCCGCCTGCATAGTTTAGCGAGTTTGCACAGCATCCGCCACTGCAATAATATTTTGCAAAGCAGTTTGAGCACCCCTCTTTGTTGTACACGACGACGTCAGCAAATTTCGACTGAATATCACGGTTAAATTCGCCCGTTAGCACGTTGCCCATATAATATTCGTCGCTACCACCTACGAATTGGTGACATGGATAAATATCCCCCGTTGGCGATACTGCTACGTACTCTCTACCAGCGCCACAACCCGTCAATCTCTTGGTTACGCAAGGGCCGTGTTCTAGGTCAATCATAAAGTGGAAAAAATTGAACCATTTTCCGTTTTTACGCCTATCTAGATATGCCTCGGCTAGCCTGTCGTATTCTTTTAGAATTTTTGGCAAATGCTCTTCTCTTATTGCGTACGGCTCGTCTTCGTCGGCAACCACAGGCTCTACGCTGATTTGGTCGAAGCCTTGGTCGTTTAGATATAGTACATCGCTAGCAAAGTCTAAGTTATTAGCCGTAAAAGTTCCCCTTACGTAGTAACTTTTGTTTCCACGAACAGCACGCATTTCCTTTGCCTTTTTCAAAACAAGTTCTTGCGTCGGTTTGCCGTTATGAGAAAGCCTCATATTATTATGTACTTCTGGTCTGCCGTCGATACTTAAAACGATATTGAACATCTCTTCGTTTAGATAGTCTATCGTTTCCTTGTCTAGCAAAACGCAATTAGTCGTCATAGTAAAGTTGATTACTTTACCTGCTTTTTTCGTTGCCTCTTTTGCGTAAGATACTATTTGCTTTACGACGTCTAGGTTCATTAGTGGCTCGCCCCCAAAGAAGTCCGCCTCCAAGTTTTTCCTATTGCCACTCTTTTCAATCAAAAAGTCGATAGCAGCCTTACCTACTTCAAAACTCATATAGTCTTTTTCAGTGTTATAAGTGCCTTCGTGTGCAAAACAGTATTTGCAACCAAGGTTACAGTCGTGGCAAATATGTAAGCAAAGCGCTTTTATTTCGCCGTTTCTGTTTACCTCGTACTTTTGCTCCTTAACTGCTAAAAGACCTTCTTGAACTAGGGCGTCTAGTTCCTCTTCTATCTCTTTTACGTCGCTTTCGTTTAGCGATAAATATTCTTGCCTATCACTTTCTGACAAATCCTGCGGCTCGTACTTTTGCTTACATACCAAAAAGGCAGTCCTATCTATTACGTGAAGACTGCCACCTTCGATATCCCACAAAAAGTACGTAGGATTGTTTTTGTACGTAAAACTAAACGAATGTACCATTGTATTACTTCTTGATTACGTTGATTTTTTCTTCTTCATGTTTGCAGGTTTGGTTACCTACCGTGCAACTTGTTTTGCATGCTGATTGACAGCTAGATTGGCACTCGCCACAACCGGTTTTGTGATTTTTGCAAAGACTTTTTGCAACTACGGTTTGAATATGTTTCATACTTAAATCCTCCACGAAAAATCGCATATTTATTTATAATATAATTATTATATAGCAAATAAACGAAAGTTGCAATAGATTAAGTACAAAATTTACTAATTTATCCCCTACTTTTTTACGTTCACCGTGATTATTCCCGATATTACGCCAACTAGACACAAACAAATTAGGTCTACGGCGCTAAATTTTACTATTGCAAAACTACCGCTTAAAATAGAGAAAAGCAGTATGGAAAGTAAATAATACAAGCACCCAACCACTATTCCTTTTACTGCGCCTTTTTCCAAATTTTTGTAGCCGATAACCGAGCCAAGCAAAATGCTAAGTACTTTTATCACGTAATTAACGGGAACTATCACTTCCTCCCCTAGCGACAAGTACTTTACAAAAATAGCAAAAATAAGAATAAAAAGCAATGAAAAAATCAAGGAAAACACTATGCTCTTAATTACGTCAAAAATATTACTTTTATTTAATACTAACTTCGAAAACATATACACCTCGTTATGATATATGTTTTTCAAAACCTGATTATGCTATAATTTCTTTAATTTTTGATGCGCTCTTAAAAATAAAGCAAAATAAAAAAGGACGCATTTTTGCGTCCTTTACGTTCTAGTTAATTATTTTTCTTCTTTTACTTCTTCTGCTTGAACTTCTTCGGTAGCCTCAACGGTAGCCTCTGCTTCTACGGCTTCGCCAACTTCTTCGGTGACTACTTCACTTTCAGTTTCAGTAACTACGGTTTCAGCCTCGATAGCCTCGTCGAAAGCGCCTTCTTTTGCGTTCTTCTTATGTTTTTTAAGCATATCAGCAACTTTATTTTCTTTTGCAGTTTTTTCGATAACTACTTCTTCTTCCTTTTTCTCTTCTTGTTTAACCTCTTGTTTTGGTTGTGGTGCGTTAGAATTGATTACCATACCGATAGCAAGTTTGTCGATAACTAATATGCTAGCGTGCTCGCCTTCACCCGATTGGATAGTTACGGTGTTGGTAGAATTATCAATAGCAGTAATAACGCCAACGATACGACCTATGGTCATAACTTTATCGCCAACCTTTAAGTTGTCCATCATATTTTGCGTTTGTTTTTGTTGTTTTCTTCTAGGTATAATAGTCATAGCAATCATAAGAACGAATGCAACGCCAAGTATTACCCACATAGCCCATGCAGGAAAACCACCTTGTGCTTCTTCTGCTAGAAAAATCAAATTATTCATTATATCCTCTCCTTATTATTTATGTTTTAAGTATAAATTAAACCTAATGTTTTGGCAAGCGTTTTTCTATCGCTCCCCTTCTTTTATTGTCAAAATATGGTAATTTCGGCAGTTTTTTAACCAAAAACCACTATATCTTGTACTTTTCAAAAAATTCTTCCTTATAGTCAAGTAGTCTATCTTGGCGTATTGCCTCTTTAATTTTTTCTACAAGTCTTAGCAAAAATCTTAGATTGTGTATCGACAATAGCCTTGCGCCAAGTATCTCGTTGGTGTGTATTAGATGGCGTACGTAAGCCCTAGAAAAATTACGACAACAGTAGCAATCGCACCCTTCTTCAACGGGTCTAAAATCTTCGCTGTACTCCTTGTTTCGTATGGTGATATTACCGGAAAAAGTCATAGCCATGCCGTTTCTTGCCACCCTAGTTGGATGCACGCAGTCCATCATATCTATACCCCTAGATATACCCTCGATAAAGCAATCGGCAGTACCTACGCCCATTAGATACCTTGCTTTATCCTTTGGATAATACTCTTTTAAGGTATCCAAAATCTCGTACATAACGGGTTTTGGCTCGCCAACGGATAAGCCACCTATACCAAACCCACACTTAGCGTAAGGAAGCGATCTTTGTAGGCTCTCTATCCTTAAATCCTTGTAGACGTTGCCTTGAACGATAGGGAACAAAACTTGCTTGCCTTCTAGGTCCACCTTAGAACATCTATCAAGCCACCTTAAAGTAAGTTCCATAGCCTCTTTTGCCTTCTCGTGCGATATGGTAGGCTCTGTGCAGTGGTCGAACGCCATAACTATGTCAGAACCAAGCGCCTTTTGTATCTCGATAGATTTCTCTGGCGACATCATGTGTACCGAGCCGTCTATGTGCGAATTAAACTTAACGCCCTCTTCGGTAATTTTGTTCAGTTTTGACAAAGAAAATACTTGAAAACCGCCACTATCAGTCAAAATAGGTCTGTCCCAATTCATAAACTTGTGCAGTCCACCTGCCTTTTTTATTAGTTCTTCACCTGGGCGAAGATACAAGTGGTAGGTATTAGCAAGTATAATTTGCGCCTTTATCTCCTTTAATTCGTCGGGTGACAAACTTTTCACCGTTGCACGTGTGCCAACAGGCATAAAAATAGGCGTTTCTATCTCGCCGTGTGGCGTAGTAAGCACACCGATTCTTGCGCCCGATTGCTTACACTCTTTCATTACTTTGTAATCGAACATAAATTCTCCTTATAAGCCGTAGCAATAATTTGAAAACAAATTTACGTATATTTTTTTATATAGAATAAACGAAACTATCTATCCTATATTTTCACTTTCCTAATTAGTTATTAAAGTCGCAAACCTAGACAGTAAACACAGCACCCGTACTAGAACTTACCCTTTCTATTGTTGAGTGTTTGATTTTAGAAGCAAGCAAGACAAGGCTCGGCATTTTTTTTGGACTGGATAAACCTAATCGGTTATTCAGGTCAAAAAAAAATGACAGTTAACGAAGTATTGCGCCGCTTATAAAATCAAACACGCGTCGCCGAAACTAAAAAACCTATACCCCTCTTTTACGGCTAGGTTGTACATACTTAGCGTTTCTTCTCTACCCATAAAAGCACTTACTAACATAATTAAAGTGGACTCGGGCAAGTGGAAGTTTGTAATTAAAGCGTCCACTATCTTAAAGTCGTAACCGGGGTAAATAAATATATCGGTATCTCCACTTTTACCCTTTATCACGCCCTTAGATTCGCTTGCCGCCTCTAATACTCTTACCGAAGTAGTGCCTACGGCAATCACCCTTCTTCCTTCGCTTTTTGCTTTGGTAATTTTGTCAGCCACTTCGCTAGAAATAGAATAGGACTCCACGTGCATTTTATGGTCTAAAATATTGTCTTCTTTTACAGGCCTAAAAGTACCTAAGCCGATATTAAGGTTTACTTCTAGTATCTCTACGCCCATATCTTTAATTTTAGAAAGCAATTCGTCGGTAAAATGCAAACCGGCAGTTGGTGCAGCAGCGCTACCCGTAACCTTGGAATAAACCGTTTGATACTCGGTTTGGTCGTCTAATTTTTTCGTTATGTAAGGTGGCAACGGCATAGTACCAATTCTATCTAAAATATCTTCAAACACACCGTCGAAAATAAATTCTAGTTCCCTTACGCCGTCGTCCTTTATTTTTACCATTTTTGCTTTAAGATCGTTAGAAAAAGTAAGCACCGTGCCTAGTTTTACTTTTTTAGCAGGCTTCATAATTACGTCCCAATTAGTATAACTTAGCCTTTTTAGTAATAGCACTTCTATTACCGCAGGTCCACTTTCCCTAGTTGCAAAAATACGTGCAGGCAAAACCTTGGTATTATTAATAACCATTACGTCGCCTTTTTTAAGGTAACTTAGTATATCTCTAAAAATTTTATGTTCTGTTTGCTTGGTTTTTCTGTCGTAAACAAGTAGCCTTGCGCTGTCACGAGGGCTTGCAGGAGTTTGTGCTATTTGCTCCTCTGGTAAGAAGTAATAAAAATCACTTTTGTTCATAATTAGTCCTTAAAATAGTCAATTTTCAGGTGCTCGTACGCACTCTTCGTGCAAACTCTACCCTTAGGCGTTCTAGACACGAAACCTAGTTGTATTAGGTATGGTTCTACAACGTCCTCAATAGTATTAGGCTCTTCGCCCGTTGATGCCGACAACGTATCCAAGCCAACAGGTCCGCCGTCGTACTTTTCTATTATGGTAGAAAGTATTAGCCTATCTATATTGTCAAGCCCTAAGTCGTCTATATCCATAGAGTCTAGGCTGATTTTTGCAATTTGCAAATCAATCGTAGGTTTTTTGTAAAATTGTGCGTAATCACGTACTCTTTTTAATAGTCTGTTTGCTATTCTTGGAGTACCCCTGCTACGTACTGCAATCTCGTAACTTGCGTCCTCTTCTATTTGGATATTTAGTATCGTAGCCGACCTTTTTACAATTACTTGCAGTTCGCTTGGCGTATACATTTCCAGCCTAAACATAAGCCCAAACCTATCTCTAAGTGGGCTAGACAGCATACCTGCCCTAGTGGTTGCGCCTATCAACGTAAACCTAGGTAGCCCTAGCCTAACGCTACGTGCCGACGGGCCTTTGCCTATCATAAAATCCAAGGAATAGTCCTCCATAGCGGGATAAAGTATCTCTTCTACCGCCTTGTTCAGCCTATGTATTTCGTCTATAAACAACACGTCGTTTTCGTTTAAGTTGGTTAGTATGCTAGCAAGGTCGCCCGCCTTTTCAATAGCAGGTCCGCTAGTTACCTTTATTTGCGAATTCATCTCGTTTGCGATAATATGCGCAAGCGTGGTTTTACCAAGCCCCGGTGGGCCGTACAAAAGACAATGGTCAAGCGCTTCGTGCCTTTCCTTTGCCGTAGACACGAATACGTTTAGATTGTTTTTGATTTTCTCCTGTCCTACGTATTCTTCAATACTTTTAGGACGAAGGGAGTTTTCTACTTCGACGTCCTCGCTAGTAAGCGAACTGTTAATCAATCTTTCATCAAATTCCATAATTAAAACCTATTCATCATTTTTAGTGCTGCTTGAATAATATCTTCCGTTTTAGTAAACGTTTCGCTAGCCTTAGTTACAGCCTTTACTGCATCAGCCCTAGTAAAACCAAGCGACGTAAGGGCTAGTATCGCATCGCTTACTTCTGCGCTAATACTTGACGAGCCAACGCTAGCAAACTCTGCCATTTCTACCTTGCCTTTTAATTCTAGTATTATTCTTTCGGCAGTTTTTTTGCCAACACCCTTTATTGTAGACAGCGTTTTAGCGTCCTCTGAGGCAATCGCTAGTATAAGCTGTTCTAATTCGATACCAGAGAGTACTTGACATGCAAGTTTAGGGCCAACGCCCGATATACTGATAAGTTTTAGGAACATATTTTTTTCTTCCTTAGAGTAAAAACCGTACAAGAAAAGCCCGTCCTCTGCTACTTGCAAATAGGTATATAATCTAGCAGTTTTACCCACTACGCCAAGTTTTGCTAAGGTATAAGAAGAAGTAAACACTTCGTAACCTATATCGCCACACTCAATCGTAAGTCCATTTTCGAAAATATCGGTAACTTGACCGTTAATATAACTAAGCATATTTCACCTATATCCTAAACATATCGTTAAATTTATTTACCTGACCACAAGTAAGCGCCACGGCAAGAGCGTCGGCAGCGTCGTCAGGCTTTGGTATTTGCTTTAAGTTTAAGAGCGCTTTTACCATAAATTGCACCTGTTTTTTGTCGGCGTTACCGTATCCCGTTATTGCTTGTTTTATCTGTAACGGCGTGTATTCGTACAATTTCGAGCAACGCTTCACGGCTGTAAGAAGAAGTACTCCCCTTGCCTCAGCTACCGTGATTGCTGTTTTTTGGTTGTTTTGGAAAAACAATTCTTCAAGAGCGATACAATCGGGCTTGTACTTATCGATTAAAGCGTTAAGCCCTTGCTCGATTAAAGCAAGCCTTTGCGGAGTTTTTTCGTCCTTAGACGTGGTAATTACGCCGTAGTCTATCGCTTGAAATTTTCCTTTTTCGCTACTAAGTACGCCGTAGCCTACTATTGCAATTCCCGGGTCTATTCCTAAAATAATCATAATTTCCTCGTATATACTATAAATAAAAAATAATAATAAGTCAAATATATACTAAAAATACTATTCAAAATTACAAAATATCGTGATTTTTAGCCAAAAAATAAAAAAGGTACACAATATATTGTACCTTTCGTTTTAGTCGACAATAGAGTTTTCCATCCAATCAAACAGCCAAAAATCCGTATTAAAGTTAAAGACATTTTCCACGTCCCTTACGGCAAGCAAGCAGTCGCCACAGTAAAACGCAGGTTGTATACGACCGTCGAACTTGCTAACGTCGAAGTTACCCTCCTTGCATACGAACACGCTTTTTCCCTGCTCTTTTACAAGTTTACCAGAATATAATTTTGGCTCGCAATAAAGTGAATATGCAAACAAATTCGACGGGTTATTCGTAATTAAATCTAAATTGCCAACCCCCTTTACCACGCCGTAATTAAGCAATACGACTTCGCTAAAAGCAAGTATTTCGTCCTTATCGTCGGTTGCGTACACGACCACCCCGTCAAAGTCTTTAATAACGTCTAAAAACATAGCAAAATATTCTTTTCTAACGTCCGTTGAAAGATATGCAAGCGGATTATCGATAAGTACTAAACTTGCTTTTCTCAGTTTTATTTTAGCAATTATCGCCCTTGCCCTTTCTTCTATCGTAAGCCTACTTGGTTTTTGATTTTTCTGGTTTTCAAGGTCAAATTCTTTTAGTAAATTATTTACTATTTCTTGGCGATTTTCCACCTTTCTAAGTTCTAACGGATACAAAAAATTTTGTTCTAACGTTTTATTTTTCAGCAGTCCGCCGTCACGAAAAGAAAAATAAGTGTCCTCATTTATGCTTGCTTCTACCCCGCTAATCAAAACCTTTCCTTCGGTGGTTTTGTCCACCCCTGCAATAAGTCTTAACAACGAACTTTTACCACTTTTTTCGTCGCCGAAAACGGCAATCCTATTCGTCAATAACATGCCGTCGAGAAAATTTATTGCCATATAACTATGGTGATATTTTGTCATTTTGCTAAATTCTATCATTGTTTTATTATAAAACATTTTAACATTTTATTCAACACCTTTTGAATTTTCAATTTAATTCTACAAATAACGGACTATTCTATTTTTGCAAATAATAAAGGACGGTTACCCGTCCTTTATTACGTATTTTTGATTTTTTTATAATACTTTTCGCAAAATTATGCGTTTAAGTAACGATTTGTTACGTCGTTTGTCATTCTAACTACTTGCTTAGACATCATTAGGAATACGCCTACAACAACTACGATTGCAATATCTACGAATACGAAACAGTTGTAGAAAGCAGACCAACCAAAAGCAGTAAATCCACTATTAGCAAACTCTGACGGCATATACGCATAGAAGAATAATCCTCCCGATACTACGTGGCAAATATATCTTAGTAAAGAAGCAACCGTTGCACCAACGCCAATAGCTAACGGCTTATTTTTGATAAATCTAAATAGCCCCGTAAAGCCTATCATACCAAACGGCAATACGTAGTCTAATAGTACTTGCGCAGGGTGAACGATCCACGGGTCTTGCATAATTTGTAGTACGCCGTAAATCATACCAGCCATAACGCCTTTTTTTGCACCGAACATATACGAGTACAATGCTAGTGGCAACAAACTTGCTACGGTGATACTACCACCAGCAGGTAATTTGAATATTCTTGCATAGCTAAGAGCAAAAGACATTGCAATGCACACTCCACCGTAAACTAGCGCCAAAGTGTTATTAGTTTTGGTTTTGTTTTTATTTGGTAGCATTGTAAACACGCAAATACCTATAAACACCAAAATTGTAACTACTGTAATAGCAATTTGTCCACCTTTACCCATGGTCAAGAAGATTTCGCCGTCCTCGATATAGCCTAAATCCTCTACGGTAACCATACCTGCAATAAACAAACCTACGCTAGAAAGTAGTAACGCTAAACCTATGATTTTAGCAATCTTTTTAGCTAGCACGTTTTCTTTTGCTAGCATATTAGTTACTGCTACGACAAGTGCCGCAATAATTAGCAAGATGCCACAAATAATAAAGTATTTTTGATATTCAAGTACGTCGTTTTCGCTTATTTCCATATACAAGTTCGTAATTAAGCAACATACAGTGAATACTGCAAAAAATACAAGCGACCACTTAGCATACGCGCCAAGTATCTCTTTTTTGGCAAATGCAAGGATAATTCCCACCACTACAAGCGCCAAAAGTACTGCAACTAGCGACCAAAGTTGCCAGTTGTCTTTGCCAAGTAGCCACTCCGTATTAGCTAGGAGCGACAAGTTGAATAAATTAAACATTTCTCCTCCTCTAACTACAAATGAAGAAAGAATAAAAAAAACACGCACCAAAGGTACATGCTTAAAGTTATATCCTTACGCGAGCATTACCTCACAAGTTCATCGGGTGTAATCTCAGCCGTAGCACCCCGTAGTTATATTTAATTTATGTATTTATTTTACCAAAAGCCTAGTAAATAGTCAATATATAAAGCATCTATATCTTAAAAAAACAAAAAAATTTTGAAAAACTGCTCTTTTGTATCATAAAAAAACCTTCTTAGTGTAGATTTTTAACAAAAATGTAACTATAATATTTTTACGAGGTGAATATGTCAGACTTTTACGCACTACTAGCAAGAATGAAAAATATAGAAAGGTGGAGTTTAATGCGTTCGAACGTGAAGGAAAACGTACTTGAACATACCGCCGTAGTAGCAATGATAAGCCACGCACTAGGCGAAATAAACAATAGGATTTTCGGTGGCAACGTGAACGTTGATAAACTTGTAACGACTGCTCTTTTTCACGAATCGAGCGAGGTGCTTACGGGCGATTTGCCCACCCCTATTAAATACTACGACGAAAACATAAATTCGGCGTATAAAAGGCTGGAAAACCTAGCGCTAGACAAACTACTTAGTATGCTACCTAGCGAATTTTATAGCGACTACTTTAATATTCTAAAACAAGACGTATCCTCTTACGAATATCGCTTAGTAAAAGCAGCCGACAAACTATCGGCATACGTTAAATGTATCGAAGAGATAAAATCGGGCAATAACGAATTTTGTAATGCAAAACTAACTATTGAAAAGGCACTCCCTATGGATATACCCGAAGTAAAATATTTTTGCGACAACTTCCTAGAAAGTTTCAAAAAAGACTTAGACGACATTACCCTGTAATCACGCTATGTTCAATACGTGCTACGTGTTGTTTTAGTTTCATTTTTTTAATCCTTTTTTTTTATTTTTACTAAAAGAGCGACCAACGGTCGCTCTTTTAGTACACGATTTATATACGTAATCGTTATATTTAATTATTTATAAACTTATAAAACACTCGGCGTAGTAATCAAAAATAGAATTATCACGGACAATTTTATAGTTTTAATTTGAATTATCAAAAATTAGATAATATACTTATCTTCCTTTTGTTTTGCACTTCTTAGTTCTTCGGCTTTTTCTTCGTATCCAACTCTGCCAAACAAAGCGTAAGTTGCATTTTTGCCTTCCTCTACGCCAGGTTGATTGTACGTGTCGATATTAAGCATACTACCAAGATATGCAGTTTCAAACTCGAATAGTTGAAGCAACTCACCGATAGTAAATTCGTTTACTTCGTACAAAGTAATGGTGTGGTTTGCTCTACCCGCCTTAGTTAAAGCGTATTCGGTTGCAAGCCTTTCCTTCGTAATAAGTTCGTTCATCGTATGACCACACAAGAAGTGTACGTTTGGCATATCGCTTAGTCCCTCCGGGATTTCCACGGTTGAACGGAATTTCTCTACGCCGATTAAGGTAATTACCTTGTCGTAAGGACCTTCGGTGTAAAGTTGCACTTGGCTGTGTTGGTCAGTTACACCGACAGCCTTAACAGGCGTTTGACCTGCGTTTACAACTTTTCCGTCGTAGTCTACTGCTTTACCTAGGCTTTCGCCCCATAGTTGACAATACCAATCTGCGATAGAAGACAAAGCGTCCGAGTACGGCATCATAACCGAAATATTTTTGCCTTTTTGAATCGAAATATATTGTAGTAAAGCAAGCATTAGGCTTGGATTTTCGTACATATTTTCGTTTTTAGTTACTTCGCAAACAGTCATAGCGCCGTCTAAAAGTTTTCTAATATCAATGCCCATTACTGCGTAAGGAAGCAATCCAACAGGGGTAAGACAACTAAATCTTCCGCCTACTCCGTCAGGAACGATATAGGTAATTAGTCCTTCTTTCTTAGCAATTTTAATTAGATTACCCTTTTCAGCGTCGGTAGTTGCAATGATATGCTCGCTTACGTTTAGACCTAATCTATTTTTAAGCAAGTCGTATATTATCAAGTATTGGCTCATCGTTTCGCTAGTAGAACCACTCTTGGTTATTACGTTAAACATAGTCTTTTCAGGGTCGATAACGTCAAGTAGCGCAGTCATTCTCTCTGGATCTACGTTGTCCTCAACGAAAAATCTAGGCGCTTTTCTTGCCTCTTTATCCAATAGGTTATGATGAATATGAGTAAGTGCGTATACCACTGCTCTTGCGCCAAGCGCAGAACCGCCTATACCTAGCACTACGAAGTTTTCGTACTTATCTCTTACCATTTCGGCAGTTTTCATAATGCTCTCTACTATTTCGTCTTGATTATAAGGAAGTTCGGTCCAGCCTAGCCAACCTTTGCCCCTATTCTCTTCAACGAATCTGTGTGCTTTTCTAGCAAGATTTACGTTGTCTACTATCTCTTTATCGGTAATACCTTTTTCACCGATAAAATCAGCCATCATATTGTTGTAATCTACTTTAAGTGAAAGTCTCATTTAAGCCTCCTATCTTACTCTTTTTGCTTTTTCGTAAATATTTAACAGGTATTCGTACCCTGCTTTTATCTCGTCAAAATCGCCGTAATCTTTCGAATACAGTTCCATAATTGCAGCCCCGTCGTAGCCTACGTCGATAAGCCTACAAAATAGTTCGTAAAAATCAAAGTCACCCTTTCCACATACGGACAATTTGCCACTTGCGTCGTAATCGCAAAGATGCACGTTTACAAGTTTGCCTTTCATAAATTTTAGATAATCACGATAATCTATACCCGACTGCATTGCTTGTTTTATATCTAGGCAAGTTTTTACGCTAGGCGCGTAATTAGAAAGTTTTTCAATAAACTCTGGGTAATTATAGTACGACCAATGCACGTTTTCGTAAGCTAAGTCAATCCCTTTTTCCTTCGCCCTATTTACTAGGTTTTCGGTAATTTTACCCACCCTTTCCATATCGCAATAGGACGTTTTTTTAAGTGCAACAGCACCGTGAAAAGTAAATACTTTTGCGCCAAGCCTAGTGCCTGCTTCGATAACTTTGTCAAAAATTTTCAAAGCGTCCGCCCTAGTCCTATCCGACAAGTTGTATAGTTGTGGCTCGAATTGGCTAGTTAAAGCGTGAACGGAATAAACTTGTAAATCACCCTTTTTCTCTAAAAGTAAGTCCACAAAATCCTTTTCGTACTCCATAAAAGTGGATAAAAAAGTTTCGCAAACGGGAATACCTAGTCTATTCAATTCGTCGTAAGCCTGTTCGGTGTATTTCTTGCCGAAAAAACTTGCAGTACTTACCCCTATCTCCATACAAACCTCAAAAATACTTCGTTAAAATAATAGCACATATATTATAATTAGACAATTAAATTATCGTTCGTTTACAAAATAATTTTTTCGGTAAAATAAATCGTTTTTTTGTAAAATAAACTATATTTTTCTTTTTCAAGCCACCAAAAACTTGCTAAAGTAAATTTTTTACAAAAAAATATCACTATGCCCAAAATTTTGGCGTAGCGATATTCGTATTTTATATTATTTTTCTTTCAAAATTACTTTTCCAGCCGTTTTGCTACTATATACTCCGTCAAATATAACGGGCTCGCCGTTTACAAATACGTACTTAAACCCTTTCGGCGTAAAGTCTGGAATTTTTGGATTAACTTCCACGTTGTCGTAATCGAAAATAGTAATATCAGCCTTGTAACCTTCTTTCAAGTATCCCCTATTTTTAATTTCAAATCTATCGGCAGTTTGACCGGTCATTTTGCGAATAATACTTTCAAGTGGCATATCGTTTTCTCTTGCTCGTTTTAGAAAATACGCAAAACCTTGATATGCAGCGCCGTTTTGAGTACCTGCTTCCTCCACCCAAGCATCAGTCATAAATACCGATAAATCGTCCGTCATCAGCCTGTTTATTAGGTCGTCGTTATAGTATTTATCTAGGTATAATCTACCTTGTCCGTCGCTTAAATCAACCAATTTTATGTATGCGTCAAAATCGCTAAGTCCCTCTTCTTTTGCTATTTCTGCCACGGTTTTGCCCTCGTAGTTTTTGTAGTTTTCGCCTATATACGCAACCGTAAAGTCCTCAAAACCAAGCCCAAGCAATTTTTTGGTAATATTAGTCATTAGTTTTAGTTTGAACATATTAAACGGCTTTTTCCTATCCTCTTTGCTTAGCGCCATATACCACGGTGGCAAAACGACAGTTATAACCGACGCACCGTACGTGAAAGAATAGTTGTCGTAAGCAATTTTGTAGCCCGCCTTATTGTAGTCGTGGAATTTTTTTAGCATAGGCTCTATGCTTTTCCACGAGGTTTCACCTACGAAAATCAAGTGGCTATACTCCATCTTTACCTTGCTTTTTTCCATTATGTCAATCACTTCGTCAAGTGCCATTTCAATATGTGGTTTAGATATTAACGGATAGCCAAGCGCCACCTTAGAACATGCCCTTGGGTGCACCGTTACTATTCCGTCGTACTTTGCAATTTCGCTAGCAAAAGCGTACAATTCGTCGGTTTTGGAGTATATTCCCGGCTCGTACATAAAACCAAACGAGCCACCGAAAGCACCGTTTTCCATTGCTTCGTCTACAAGCAACATTTCCTTGTCTATTTGCTCTTTCGTAAGTGGTTTCGGGTCGTATCCGCTAATGCTAATTCTAGTAGTGCCGTGCCCAATAAGTGGCACCATATTTACATACAATTTGCCTTCGCACCCCTTAATAAACTCCTTAAAACTACCGGGGTTTTTAGCGTGGAACAAACCACCACCCACCTTATCTTTATACTCGCTATCTTTATCTACGCCAAAAGGTGAAAAACCACAGTTTCCCGTTACCTGCGTGGTTATACCCTGCTTGATAAACGGCTCGTAAAATTTTTCTGCATCGTCGTAGTCGTAGAAAAAGTCGTTGTGAGAGTGTGCGTCAATAAATCCAGGTGCAATAGATAGCCCCGTACAATCTATTATTTTGCAGTCGTCACAAACTAAATCGTTGCCAATTTTCATAATAGTGTCACCGTCTATTAGTATATCGGCTACTATTTTAGTATTTCCGCTACCGTCGTAGATAGTTCCACCCTTTAATAAAGTTTTCATATATTTCCCCCGTTTCTTTTAATTATATCATTTGAATTTTTTTAATTTTCATTTCGCAAAAAAATTTTTACCACAATTTTTGATATTTGGGTGATTTTTTTCTACGATATTTGCTTCGTTTTTTATCTACGAAAAAATTTTAAGTTTTGCTAATATTAACAAAAATTTTTCAATAAAAAAAGGCAACCGAAGTTGCCTTTTCGTTTTTAATTAGTAAGTAAAGTCTAGTAGACCGTAATCGCCGTCGTCACGCCTATATAGAACGTTTACCCTACCCGTTTCCTTAGATAGATATACGTAAAAGTCGTGGTCTATAAGCTCGAACGACTCGATTGCTTCGTCCTCGGTCATAGGAACGAGTTCAAAAGACTTTTTCCTAACGATTTGTTTGTAATCGTCTTCCTTTGGTTCGCCAACTTGAACGAAAACATCTTCTTTTACTTTCTTAGAAAGTTTCGTACGATATTTCCTTATTTGTCTAGTTAGTTTAGGAATAATAAGGTCGATATTATTATACATATTATCGGTAGTTTCTTCGGCACGAAGAATCTTGTTATCAAGATTTATCGTTACTTCCATAATATGTTTTTCACCGTTTTTAGCGGTATAGCAAACTACTTTTGCTACTGCGTCGTCGTCAAAGTACTTATCTAGTTTAGAAAGTTTCGTTACAACGACTTCTTTTAATTTTTCAGATGGACTATAATTCTTGCCTAAAATTTCTTTGCGCATATTAGTACCTCCTTAATCTACTTGTATTATACACCTAACAAAACAGAGTTTCTATATTATGCTTAAAAATTTTTTATAGTTTTTCTATATTTTCAAAAAACTAAGGTCGCCATTTTGAAAGTCAATTTTTATAGTATCCCCCGAAGATACTTTTCCAAGCAATATTTCTTCGCTTATTCTATCTTCTATTAGTTTTTGAATAGTCCTTCTAAGTGGTCTTGCACCGTAATCAACGTCCGTGCCCTGCTTTACGATATACGTCTTTGCTTCGTCGGTAAGTAAAAAGTCAATATTTTTTACCTTTAACCTATTTCTTAGGTTGCTTAGCATAATATCGCAAATATTTTGCATTTGCTTTTCGCCAAGTTTTCTAAATACGATAATTTCGTCTATTCTATTTATAAATTCAGGGCGCATCTCACGCTTTAAGGCGTCAATTTGCCTTTCCTTCATAATTTCGTATTCTTTGTCTAGGTCTCGACTGCCAAAGCCAACGCCCTGACACTCGCTAGCGCCAAGATTAGAGGTCATAATTATTATCGTATTCTTAAAGCTTACGGTTCTACCATGGCTATCGGTTATTCTGCCGTCGTCAAGCACTTGCAATAAGATATTGAATACGTCGGGATGTGCTTTTTCAATTTCATCAAACAATACCACGGAATACGGGTGTCTACGAACTTTCTCGGTAAGTTGTCCGCCTTCGTCGTAACCTGCGTAACCAGGGGCTGAGCCTATCATTTTGCTTACGCTGATTTTATCCATATATTCGCTCATATCCACCCTAATTAGTAGATTTTCGTCCCCAAACATTGCCTCGGCTAACGCCTTGGATAGTTCGGTTTTACCCACGCCCGTAGGACCTAGGAATATGAACGAACCGATAGGTCTATTAGGGTCTTTAAGCCCTGCCCTTGCTCTTTTTATTGCCTTTGCAACGCTTATAACCGCTTCGTTTTGTCCAACGACTCTATTTTTAAGGATATTTTCAAGGTCCATCAGTTTTTTGGATTCGTCCTCGGTAAGTTTAGTAACGGGAATATTCGTCCAATTAGAAACGATATCGGCAACGTCCTCACTAGCAATTTGCGGTCTTTCCATAGTGCGTTTATTTTTCCAATCGTTCATTACTTGACTGCGTATCTCTAATAACTCGTCACGTTGTATTTTTAGTTTAATCGCCTCGTCGTACTTCTCGTTATGCTTTGCCTCGTCCAATTCTATTTGTAGTAGTTTTAGGCTATCTTCAATTTTTTTCAAATTGTCGGGCGCAATAAACGCAGATATTCTTTTTTTACTTGCCGCCTCGTCGATTAAGTCTATGGCTTTATCGGGCATAAATCTATCGGTAATATACCTATCAGCCATTTCGGCAGCCGTAACTATTGCTTCGTCGGTGATTATTACCTTGTGATGCGCTTCGTATTTATCTCTTAATCCTTTTAATATGCGTATAGTATTTTCCACGTTTGGTGGTTCTACCGTAACGGGCTGAAATCTTCTTTCAAGCGCAGGATCTTTTTCTATATATTTTCTGTATTCGTCAAAAGTGGTAGCGCCTATCGTTTGAATTTCGCCCCTTGCTAGCATAGGTTTAAGAATATTTGCAGCGTCAAGAGAGCCTTCGCTTGCCCCTGCGCTTACTATCGTGTGAATTTCGTCAATAAACAAGATAACGTTACCGCTTGCTCTTACGGCATTAAGAACGTTTTTGAATTTTTCTTCAAATTCTCCACGATACTTAGTACCTGCAACTATACTTGCCATATCCAAACTAAACACCCTTTTACCTTTTAGTAGTTCAGGCACGTCGCCCGATACTATTTTTTCAGCAAGTCCGTCGGCTATTGCGGATTTACCAACACCCGGCTCACCTACTAATACGGGGTTATTTTTCGTTCTACGGCACAAAACTTGAATTATCCTTTCTATTTCGTCGTCTCTGCCTATTACAGGGTCAAGAATACCTCTTAACGCCTTTTTCGTAAGGTCGACGCCCATTTTTTCAAGTTCTCCTAATTCTTCGCTATCATACCCGCTACCAGCTACCCTTCCTTCGTTAAATTCGTAGGTTTTTACGTTTGGCATTGGGGTTTCTCTATCCAAAACTTCAAATTCGTCCTTTTGAGATGATACGTTATTTCTAATATCGAACAAAAAGTCTCGTTTAATAGCATTTACGTCTACGTCGTACGCCTCTAATATTCTGTACGCAACGCACTCGTTATCGTCGAGAATTGCTAGTAAAAAATGCTCCGTACCAACGTATTCTTGGTGCAGTTCGCTAGCAATAAGCGACGCCACTTGTTTTACGTTTTTTGCCCTTGGCGTATAATAAGATTTGCCTATATTAAAGGTAATGCCACCCTTTGGATTTATGTAGTTTTGTACGATTTCTTTACTAATCCCGTGTGATGTTAGTACTTTACAAGCAACGGAATCGCTGGTACATAGTAGCCCGAACAAAATATGTTCCGTACCTATTTGATTAGAGGTAGTAATTGCTACTTTTTCTGCAATTTCTAGCGCAACTTTCACGGTTTTAGTGTAATTATTCATATATCCTCCAAATAATTTGCAAAAATATAACGCATATATTATTTTAACATATTTTTACCCATTAAAAAACGCTAAATAAACGCTTTTTTGAAAAAAAATATATTTTTATCATATTCGATGCAAATTAAGTCTATTTTTAATAGCAAAATAAAAGTTTTTTGGCTAAAAAATACTTCTAAGTTTGTGGTTAAATTTTAGATTACGCAACAAACGGCTTCACTAATAAAAATTGTAAAAAAACACCCGAAAATGATGTGAACCCAAAAGTTTAGACAAAAAATTGAATTAATTAATTTGGAATTGAG